>OBIA01000005.1_pt1 | contig 213150 bp, 207 predicted proteins | sample 1519911 | NCBI WGS metagenome assembly OBIA01 (sample SAMN04209236, study PRJEB22552) | human gut metagenome | biome: gut; material: feces | host: Homo sapiens | place: USA: Oklahoma | reverse complement strand
TGCTGTCAAGGGGACGATGCTTTTGTTATTATCATTATGTACCCAGCCGCCTGTGCGGCTGGGCTTCTTCTTTTTTGGAGCTGTTAACAGGCAGGTGTGCCATACCCGTAAATCTCATAGTATCCCACGGGATAGCTGTTCTGTCGCACGGAGTCGCCAGAGTTGCCCTCCACGGTGTAGACGCGGCCATTCTCCACCTTCTCCACAATCCCCACATGGTCGGAAGAACCGTCTTGGCCTCCATCATCCCAGTCAAAAAAGATGATGTCGCCGGGGCGCGGCTCATAGCTGTTATCCTGCCACAGCCCACGCTCCTGGAACCAGGGAACACCCTGGGACGCGCAGGCCGCAAACTTCGGGATCACGCCGGCTTCGATATAACCGCACTCATTGGCGCACCAGCTTACAAAGCAGGCGCACCATTCCACACGACTGCCAAAGCCGTACCAGCTCCAGTACGGTTCGCCGCCAACATTGCCCACCTGGGAGAGCGCCACCGTGACGATTTCGCCATCCCCTCCGGTAATGCCGTAAAGCACCTGGGACCAAAGGGAATTGTTCTCATCGGCTAAAAGTTCCGCCATCTGTTCCCGCTGGTCCTCGTTAAAGCCGAACTGGTTGGCCATTTCCTCCGCAGTCTTGTGGCTGACAGTGATATACAGATAGGTTTGCGTGACCGTGGTTTCCGTTTCCACGATATTGCCGTTGCCGTCATCGGATGTTTCAATCACTGTTTCCGTCTGGGTGGACGTGCTGGACGAGATCTCATTCATCTGCCAGAAGATGTCCTTTAACAGCTCTAGCTTCTCATCATCCATGGTGGCCACTTCCTGGGCGTTGTCCGAATCGGTGGTGGTTTTGACGGCGTAAACCGCCAATACCTCTTTCCACACAGCGCGGGAACCGGACATCTCCAACACATCATAGCTGTGGGACGTCTTGATCTCATCCAGGTTCTCCTGGTAATCTGTATTGATCTCCTGTACAGCAGTCTGCATGGTCTGCCCGGTGCCGGAATCCTCGCCGGAAAAGAAAATCCCAAAGCAGGAGCCGATAATCATACCGATGAGGCAGATTACAATAATTACCAGCACGGCGATCCAGCCCCCGGCAGCGATGGCGGCAATCAGCGCCTTGGTGGCTGCAATGATGGCTTTCACCGCCGCAACCGTAGCCTTGACCGCTGCCTTTGCCGCAACTACCGCAGTTCGAGCCGCTATGCGGGCGGCATGAGCTGCAGCCCTGGCCGCCCGCGCCGTGGCCTGGGCAGTCCGCTGGGCAGCTTTAGCCGCCTGTTGGCTGGTCTTGATACTGGCCTTGGCAGTCTTTTCCGCCGTCTTAATGGATTTGCTGGTGGTTTTTATGGTTCCCTTGGCCGTGGAAGAAGCCTGCTTGATGTTTTTTCGGCCCCTGTCCACTGTCTTAATGCCTTTCTTGCCGCGGTCCAGGGTCTTGATGGCCCCGCGCTCCTGACGGACCGCCTTGGCCGGCTCGGAAACCGTATCGGCTGCCTGACGGCCACTCCAGCGTGTGGCGGGCTGCCCAGCCTGCTGAGCCGCCTGTTTCTCCGCTTGTTTTTTCGGCTGTTCGGCTGCGGCTTTCCGCTTTTGGATTTTCTCCTTGAGCTGGGAGATATTCTCCTTAGTCGTCTGAACCCCTCTGCGGCCCTGTTTATCAAACTGGTGAACCGCTTCATGGGTGACGTTATCCACCCCAGCGGAAAGGCGGTCGGACGCATATTCACCAGGAGAGCTTTCCTCCGCATACAGGCTGTGGTCGGCCTTATCCTTGGTGCGGATATATGCCTCCTTCATCCGTTCAGAAGCAACCGCCGCTTTATCAATCGCTTTAATGCCTTTTTTCTCAGAAACTCTTGTTTTTATACCCTTGCCCATGGGCTTCACCTCCTTCCCCGGGCGGGGCCGCCCTTATTCCTCCAGCAGCTTGGCGACAACCACCATCCGCCCGTTGGTTCGGGAATACTCGCAGGTGGAAAGGGTAATGAGCTGGTCGCCGTATTCCGCAGTCACGCCCGTGTCATAGAGCGCCAGTTCCTTGCACTTGGCAATAAACTCGTCAAAATCTTCTTCCTGTTCGGCCCGGACGAAGTGGTAATACTTGAAGCCTTGCTCTGAGTAGGCCACCGTCTTAAATGCGGCGATTACCTCATACTCGCCAAAGCTGTCCAGCGTATCAAAATGAATGGTCTTGTGGTCCTGGTAGAAATCCTCACTCTCGTACTTGCACAGATCGGAGAACATACTGCCGTTGTTCATGTGATGGCCGTACAGCATCAGATTGTCGGAAATGCCGACGTCGCAGTTTTCCTGCATATAGGGCACCCCATAGCTGCTGTACGACTTATCAAAAGCGTGCTTCAGATAGAAGTTGGGGTTATCCTTGGTCTGCATGACGGGATAATCAATCCGGGTGCCGGGAATAGAAATCCAGCCCACCAAATCGCTGTTCTTGGCGTACACATCCGCATACTTTTCAAAAGCCGTGAGTTCTTCCGGCTCCTGGGCCGGGTCATCGGCCAGCTCCAGCGCGGGCAACTCCACATCTTCCTTGACCAGCCCGGCCACCTCGTCAAAGGCTTCGGCGCTTTGCTTTTGGTCCAGATATTCGCGGGCCAACATAGCCCCGGAGAAAAGGAACAGGGCGGCACAAAAGGCCGCCCCAGCGATCATCAGTCTGCTTTTCACTTTGTCACTCATATTTCACCCTCCTGTACTTATCGTGCCTGTTCCTTGCTGGCCGCTTGGCGGCGCTGCCCGGCCTGGGCCGATCTCAACCCCTGCAGTTCGGTTTTCACCGATGAGCGCCCGCCATTGATTCGCTCCACCGTGAGCGCCATGTCGCGTTCCATTTCCGAAAACACCTTGCCGCAAGACAGCACAAAGCTCCGCAGCTTGGCAAGCACACCCTTATCCGCAGATAATTCCTTGCTTTCCTGGGGTTCCTTTCCCGTAAGGGCAAGCCCGGCGTTTTTGATGTGGCCACCCGCCTGGTGCAATTCTTCCCGCATGGAGTCCAGTCTCACAGCGAGTTGCCCCATGCTTTTTTCCGAATGAGCAAAGCCCCGTCCCATCCGGGAAAGAACTGAGGGGATGTGCAGGGCCTGGGCCGCATGGCACAGGGCAGAGCGCCCTTTTTCCCGGAAGGTCTGCACCATCTGCTTTGCAGATGAAATGAGGTTTTCCTTTGCCGTGGAAACCATCACTTTGGTCTGGCGGACTTTACCCTCCACAGTGTCCGCAAGCTGGGAGCACCGTGCGCGGATTCCCTTGTCGTGGAGCTTGCCCACCTCCAGGCGCATTTCCTTCATTTCGTCCATCATCTGGGACAGCTTTTCTTCCATACCGTCGATATAGCCCACCAGGGCCTGTACTTCTTCCTTCTGCTTTTGAAGCCCGCTCTGTTCCAGAACGGAAATCAGGTCTATGATCTGCGGGTGGTCCCGCAACGTAAGAGCCGGTTCAGCCATTGTTCATTCCTCCATTCTCAAACGTATCATCGCGCCGGTTCCGCCTGCTTTCTTACAGGGGGCAGCTCCCGGCAGTATTTCGGGTAACGGATTTTCACGCCTTCCATAAAGTAGGGGGCGAACTCGCAGCAGAACAAATCCTCCGGGGAATAGGCGTTGCTGTGCTCCGGGTCGGTATAGCCGTTCCAGAGATTAAAAGCAAGGCGGCACACCCGGACGGTGCCGCTGGTCTGCCAGCCGCCGTGCATACCATCCGGCTCGATACAGTCCTGCTTGAAGTCAAACATCTGGCGGATGTTTGACCGCGTTTCCGGGGCAATCCCCATCACATAGAAAAAGGCCCGGTGGTAACAGTCGTTCCTCCGAGCCTCGCTCATCATATCCAAAAAGAAATCCCGGTGTTCCGGGGACGCAAAGCGAAGATTGCTCATACCGGCACCTCCTCGCCGCCGAATACGCCTTCACCGGGCTTGGTCGTCATCAGGGCATAGAGCTTGGTGTCACGGGGGAATCGGTTGATGAACGGCACCAGGGCGCTGCCATACCGGATGAGGCCGCAGCCAGCGTCCGCATTGGTGACATAGCTCATCTGCTCGTTGGAGATATTGAGGAGCTTCGCCAGCTTTGCCCGGTCGGACGCCGCCTGGTTCAGCATGACGATAAACTCCGAGTTAGAGAGCATGGTGCTGGCCTGGACGGAATCCAAAAGGTACTCCACGTTCTGGGTGATAGCAGTCGGGTAGGCCCCACGCTTTCTAAACTGCCTCCATGCGGAATTAAAGAAAATGCCGCTTTGCTCATTCTCAAACATCACATGGAACTCGTCGATGAACACATGGGTGCGCTTGCCCCGTTTCCAGTTGAGGGTGACGCGGTTGAGGATCGTATCGGTGATGACCAGGGAACCGGCAGGCTTTAGCTGCTCGCCCAGGCCGTGGATGTCGAACACCACATAGGGCTTGTTCAAATCCACCGTGCTTTCCCGGCCAAAGATGTCCAGGGAACCGGTGGTGTAAAGCTCCAGGGAAAGGGCGATCTCCCTGGCCTTATCCTCCGGCTGCTCCAGCAGTTTTTGACGCAGGTCGCAGAGGGTAGCCACCCTCCCGGCATTCTCCGCCTCCGGGTACACCAGGGCGGTGCAGCGGTCGATGATGGATTTATGCTGCGGCCCCACGCCGCGCTTGTCGATCTGCTCGATGAGGGACATGACAAACTGGCTCTTTTCCACGATGGGGTTTTGCTCACCGTAGCCCTCCACCATATACATGGCGTTGAGGCGGTCCTTGCCGCCTGCCACCAGATGGGCCACCGTCGCTTTCTCCCGGCCCAGGGCTTTGACGAGTGCGCCAAATTCTCCCTCCGGGTCACAGATCAGGATGTCGTCATTTGCGTAATCTGGGTGGAGCATAAGAAACGCGATCAGCTCCTTGGCGCTGAAGGACTTGCCCGCGCCGGGGACGCCCAGCAGGAAGGCCGACTGGTTCAAAAGGTTCGCCTTGTTGCACATGATGAGGTTGTGGGAAATGGCGTTCTCTCCAAAGTAAATGCCGCCCTTATCCTGGATCTCCTGGACCTTGAAGGGGATGAATACGGCCAGGGATTCCGTGGTGAGGGTACGGAAGGCGTTGATTTTCCGCACCCCGATGGGCAGGGCGGTGTTCAGGCCATCAAGCTGCTGGAACTTGAGCACCGCAAGCTGGCACATGTGCTTTCGCGCCACGGAAAGCACCGCTTCGGTATCGCTGTCAAGCTGCTCCTTGGTGTCGGCGGTGATGGCCAGGGTCATCACCGCGAACATCATCCTCTGGTCGCGGGTGGTGAGGTCATCCAAAAACTCCTTACTTTCCTTGCGCTGCAATTCCATATCGTAGGGGACCACAGCAGAGAAGTTGTTGTTGGCGTTCTGGCGGCGCTGCCAGTTGGTGATGTTGGTTTCCACACCCAGCAGGCGGTTTTCCACCTCCCGCACGGCCTCATCCGTGGGAACCGGCACAATGTCGATGGAGAACATCAGATTTCGGTTGAAATCGGTAAGCTCCGTCACCATGTTATCCTTAATATAAGAGGCGTAGTCTTTGAGGAACAGCACCCGGCAGAACTTGCCGCCCAGCTTCAGATAGTCGCTCTTTTTTTCGATCCCGTCCGGGCAGATATAGTCCTTGAAGCTGTGGCCCCGCTTCATCATCTCACGGGCATTGAAAACAAACTCGGATTCCTCGCCTTGGCGGTAGAAGTCGTGCAGGATACGCAGGCGCTCGGTGGCGTCCAGCTCCACGCACTTGGAGCCAAGGGCCGCAAAGTGGGAAATCAGGTCGGCTCCCACACGAGAAAAATAGGCGCGGGCCTCCTCAATATCCTTCTTCACCACGGAGATGGTGATATACTTTTCCTGCATAATGCCGTTGGCTCCGGTGGCTTTATCCAGCAGCATTTGGTTATATTCCCCCCGGTACTCATCCCGGAAATCCCCCTGCATGGGCATGAGGATGGACGTTTCAAAGTTGGCCTGATTCATACGGCGGTTATTGATGGTGATTTTCGTCACCGCACCGGAATCTAGGGAATTGAGCAGCTCCGAATAGGTGAGGAACATGGATTCCTTGTCCTCGCGGCTGGCCACCAGATAGTTGATGTCGCTGAATTTATAGGTTTTGGAGAACTTGTTCCCCACAAGGAAGATGCCGTCCGGCCAGATACGGCGGACGGGGATCACATCCTGCACCTTCCGGGGGACGGTGTAACGCTCCTTTTCCTGCTTGGACATGGTTTTGATGGTCTTAATCATGCTTGGCCTCCTTCCGTTTGCTAAAGTGTTTCGGCTCCTTCCGGCGCTTCTTGCCGGGCCGCCCGGTTTGCAGCTCCTCGATGGTATCTTTCAGGGCCGCATAGTAGTAGTTGCTGTCCTCGAACTTAAACTCCTTCGGCTCCAGCATTTCCGAGCGCAGCCACGCCCAGATAAATTGTTCCGCCGTCATACCGTGATAGGTGATGAACCCCAGCATGGCAAAGGGGGCCGCCCCCAAAATGCACATCCAGGACAGGGTTTCCACCCCAAAGTAGGGGCGCAGGATAAAGTAAAGGCCCACGGCCACGCCGCAGGCGAGGACAGAAAAGATGAACTGCCGCATACTCAGCCCGAAAAACATGGATTCGGTGTAGTTGCGGATTTCCCGGTTGATCTTGACTTCCAAAATATCACCTCACAATCACATCGCCGGTTTCCAGGTAAACAATGCTGCTCTTGGGTATATAGGCAAAGCCCAGCAGCCGGTCGCCCACGGTAAAAATCTCGTCTGGGGCTGCTTTGGAGAAGTGCCCACAATTCCCTTTTCAGCGGGCAGGTCGTAATCCTCCACCATTGGGATGGCGGTTCCATCAATCAAGTGCAGCACATAGGTTTGATAACGCATTTATTTTCCTCCTTTTTTACAGGCCCATCATCTCGCGCACCACGCGGTCGGCCATTTTCACCGCGCCCACGAGGACAAGCATATTAAAGACCAGCTCCCCGATATAGCTCCACACCTGGGTGACTGCCGCCGCATTGGGGTCAATAGCAGGCGGGGCCGCCGCGAACAGGGAAAAGATGATACAGGCCAGCACAATGATGGCCCCTTCCAGACACACGGCGGCATAGCTCTTGATAAAACTCTTGCCCACGTTTTGGGTCGGTTCCCCGGCGAAGGTGGACAGGGGCACCGGCGCGATGGCCGTGTATAAATAGAGCTTAAAAAACCGCCCGTAGACGGTCATTATCATAATGAAAGACAATATCGTGATAAACAGCCCGCCAATGAGCGTCACCGCCCAGAGGGGGATACTCTCGAAAAAGCCGCAGCTTTCCACCGCCGTGACAATCTCCTGGGGGAGAACCGTCTGCTGCGCGGTTCCAAAGCCCGCCGCGTTCATTATTGTTGAAACGAGGCCCTGGACGATATTAAAGAGGGCCATCATCAGCTCCAGCCCATAGGTCACGACACCTTTGGCAATGGCGAACCGGATAAACAGCTTTAAGGCGTGCTCCGGTTTCTTTACCTCGGCAAAGCTGCCGCAGGTACGCATGACGCCCACTACAAAGAACAGCACCAAAAGCGCAAGGCCAATGGCCCGCACCGCGTCGTGGATGTTGACAATGACGCCCCAGATGGAGCCACCCTTAAACTGTTCCGGGCTTTGGGTGATGAGCTGCCAGATCTCGGACAGGTACTTGTTCCAGGTGTCGAGGGCATTTTGCAAATTTTGAACAACCCAGTTATCGGACATTCAACAACCTCCTTTCCGGCAACGGTAAGGGGCAGGCCGCCATGGGCCTGCCCCCACACTGCCGTTATTAGAATCAGCCGGTAATCAGGGTCAAAATCTCCTTCGCAAACGTAATCACAACACCGCCGGCCAAGGTGAGAAAGCCGTTAGCCCTCTGGCTGGGGTCATGGCTTTTCAGAGAAAGGCCGATCTGCACGACGCCGAAGCCCAGCAGGATCATACCCACGGCGCGGATCAGGCCGAAGATGAAATCACTGAGGTTGTTGATAACAGTCAACGGGTCGCTGGCGGCAAAGGCCGTAGTGGTGCAGCAGCACAGCATGAGCACCAGGGCTGCATAAACAGCAAAGGCGCTCCGGCTCTTTTTTCCCATGGGCAGGCTGCGGGTTTCTTTCTTCTGCTTGCTTTCCTTATGAAACAGTTTCATTTTTGGTGTCCTCCTTAAATTGAAAGATATTCTCCATGTCCTCATCGGACAGAAGTTCGTAAAGGGTTTCCGGCTCCTGGATATTGGCAAGGTCGCCGGGGGTGAGGCGGCCAATGGTCATATCCGCCACGGCGTTTTCAGTGCCGCCGTGGGAATAGACAGGCGCGCCGCCATCGGTGGTGTACTTGATGTTGGGATGTTTCAAAAGGTCATACTTTTCATCCATCAGCGGCGCTTCGCCACGGATAAAGAGCAGGGCCAGGTTATTGTCCAGCATACGGACCTCATCGGGCGTCATCAGCTCCCGGCCCGTGATCTGGTTGTTGGTGGAGTAGCTGCCGGAATGCCCGGTGCTCTTGCCGTAGGTGTCCAGCCAGAGGGTGCTTTTCCCCAGGTAGTTCTCAGAGATCAGCTTGTGAGTGGACGTTTCATTGCCGCCCAGGTACAAAAATTCATCACAGTTGCCGATGATGGATTCCCATTGCTTTTCAAACAGCGCCTTGAGCTGGGCAATGTTCTGAATGATGATGGAAACGCTGATATTCCGGGAGCGCATGGTGGCCAGCAGCTTGTCGAAATCATCCGGCAAGCTCACGTTGGCGAACTCATCCATGAGAAAATGCACCGATACGGGCAGGCTACCGCCGTGTACCCGGTCGGCAGAATAAAAAAGTTCCTGGAAAGTGCTGGCATACAGCAAACTTACCAAGAAATTGAAGCTGGCGTCGTTGTCCGGGATGAGGGCAAAGAGTGCCACTTTTTTCTCGCCCAGGCTGGAAAGGTCCAGTTCATCCGTGGCGGTAAGAGCCGCCACCGAAGAAAGATTGAATTTTTCCAGGCGGGACGCCAAGGTGATTTGGATGGATTTCAGCGTTTTGGCAGAGCCGGAACGGTAATCCTTGTAATACTTCACAGCGATGTGATCCGGGGAGCGCATTTCCAGCCGGTCAAACAGTTCGTCAAGCGGCGATTGGTAGGAATCATCATCCTCCCGCACCTCCCCGGCTCGGAGCATCTCCATAATCATGGGGAAATTCTTCTCATCCTCCGGCGCTTCGTACCACAGATAAAACACCAGCGCCATGAGGAGCATACTGGCCGCAGTATCCCAGAAAGGGTCGTTGGACTGGCTCCCTTTCGGAGTGGTGGCTTTGAAAAGGTTCGTCACCATCTTCTGCACATCGTTGTCGGATTTCAGATAGGCAAAGGGATTGTAGCAATGGCTTTTCTCCATGTTCAGAAGGTCCACCACCTTGATCTCATAGCCCATCTGTTCCAACAGGCCGCCGCAGTCACGAAGCAGTTCCCCCTTACAGTCCAAAATAAAAAGGGACGTATTGCATTGGCAGATGTTCACTTTGGCGTAGAACCGACTTTTTCCCGCGCCACTGCCGCCCACCACCAAAGTGTTGAGGTTGCGGCGGTGCTTCCGGCCATCCAGCCCCATGCGGACGTGCTGGGTAAAAATGCGGTTTTTGAACGGATCCTTGTCCCGGTATTTCTTATTCACGGCCCGCGGATCGCCCCATTTGGCGGAACCGTGTTCTTCACCTCGTCTGTAATTGCGCCGGGAAGAAAGATAAATGCCAATGCCCAGCCCATAGGCGGCAATAAAAATGAGGACAGTTTTTACACTGTCCTCACACCACACGATTTTGAATGGATTGTTCATTGCCGCAGGCAGGGCGCTGACGATCTCCGAAAGTCCCCCGGAAATGGCAGGCGCAATCAGCAGGGCGAACCAGATCACCGGGACCAGCCCCAGGGCATAGAGCCAGGGGCCGCCCGCCTTATTATCTGGCTTCATCCCGGCGCTTCGCTTTCTTGTCTTTTTGGGCTGGGGCGTCAATGGTTTTCAGCAGAACGTCCTCCACCGGGCCGGGGTCACGCTGTTCCTCCAGCATATCGTTGCGCAGTTCGTTGAGGGCGCGAATCATGATCCCATGCTCATAGCTGTCCAGGGTGAGGACGACTTTTTCCTGTTTTTCCATGGGTCTACTCCTCCTTTACCGTTCCTGTTCCTTCTGCTTGCTGTCGCGGGTGAGGCCCATAGCCCTGGCCATACGGCCATTGAGGGATTTGAACGTATCCCGCATATCGGTGAGGGCAGCAGGAATATCCTCCCTGGGGACCTGCCCCTGAAACACGCCGTCCAGTTTGGAAATCTCATACTCTTTGGCGTCCACGCCATACCGCTTGCAGAGCATATAGCTGACAGCATAGGCTTTGTAGCCATCTGTCTCTCTGGAATAGCCGTCCATGCTTTGGGCAAGCTGCACGTTGGCAACCTCCAGAGAAACACAGCGGAAGATGTCCGGCGCGTCCATGCCCTTTTTCACCAGGATGGCGTTCTGCTCTGCAGAAAACATGGCCCCACGGCCCTGTGGCAGTTCCTCCACGGCCCGGATGGGCACCGGGGAACTGGCAATCAGGCCCTTTAAGAGCAGACGGTCATCGTAGCGCACCTGGGGCTGAACCTGATCCCGCGCCGTAGTCTGGGAAATATCATAGACTTCCTTGGCGTAAAAGTTCTGGCCCACGCTGCCATCCTCACGCCGGTATGCCTTGCCCGGCTCCAGAATGATGATGGGCAAACGCTTCTCATCCTCCAAAATCTCGATCCCCTGGGCGTGCCACTCCTTGTAGCCGCCTACACGCACCGCGTCGGGGCATTTATCCCCAATCAGAAGTGCATTGCGAGCAGAGTGGAAGGGAAAACGGCTCTGCACATCCAGATATGCCTCCATACTGCCCGTACCCTCGGAGAACTCTCCAAAAATCCGGTCCAAGGTGACATAGGCTTCTTTTCGCTGTTTTTCCTCCCGGATCTGCCACCACTGGCGCTTGGGGCGCTCTTTCTGGCTTTCCTGCTTTTGCGGCGCGGCCTCCGCCTGGGGCTGCTGTTCAAACAGATCGTCAAAATTATTCATCACAGATTACCTCTCTTTCGATTTGGGCTTCTTTTTGGGTTTGGGCGGCTGGTGCCGGGTTGTTTTCTGAGCCGCCTTCTTCTGGGGTGCAGCCGGCTCCTCGGCCCTGGCAGCCTCCGCCTCCTTCTTCCGCTGGGCCTGGATGTCCCGCAGCTCCTGCCGGACGGAAGGCTTCTCGGCTCCATCAGAAGTACCCCTTGCGGACTTGCTGCTGCTCTCGGAGATAGGCTCGGACGGAGGGGATTTTTCCGCCGCTGGGGCAAAAGGGGCGTTCTTCTCCGCTGCCGGATTTTCCGGCTGGGCTTTTTCTTTCTGGGTGGGCTTTTCCATCAGCTCATCCAAAAGCTGGTCGTCCACACTCTTTTCCGGTATGGCCTGCTCCGGCGCGGCGGGTTCGCTGCCGCGCTGTTCGCGGGATTTCTCAATATCCTCCTTGATCGAAGCCGTATCCACAACGGTGAGCTTGAACTTCTCCACGATCCGGTTGGCTCTGGCAGCGTCATCCTCGAACACCAGAATGTCGATGGTGTCGTCGCCTTTCTTCACCGGGATGGGCGCATAAAGAATCCCGTACCCCTTGGCTTGCTTGGCAAACTCCGGGCAATCCTCCTTCTTGATGGTGTAAACCTTTAAGGGGCGCTTCTCCCGCAGCATGGCTTCAATGCGGGCTTTGCCCTTGGTCTTTTTCTGGTCTTTCAGGACCGTGTAAAGGGCGGCGGCCAGATTTTTAGCAGCAGAACCGGTGATTTTGAGGGCAAATTCAGCGCCCTCCAGGCTCATCCGTACCACTTGCTCCGCCGCGTCGCCTGAGTTATACATCAAAAATCATCTCCTTCCTGGGGGAGCCGCCCGGCCCTGCTCCGGCTCCTGGCGGGCTTTCTCATCCCTGCCGGAGACTTCCTCACGGGCGGCCTGTATCTTATCCTTGATGGAAGTGGAGCGCAGGGCAATATCCCCGCACAGCTTCACCTCCCGGCGCAGCTCCTTGATCTGCGCAGATAGTTTGGAGATCTCAGCCCGGATATACTCCTGCCTGGCAGGGTCGGCCAGCACTGCCTTGGTGCGAAGTTTCCGGTACAGGCTTTTCCGCTGTTCCGTCAGGCCGGCAAACTGAGATTTCACATCGGACCGATAGGCGTTAAGCTGCTCCAGGGTGTCAATGCGGTGGCGGGAAAGAAGGCAGGCTTCATCGGTAAGCTCCTGCGCCCGGATCAAATCCTCCCGCAGTGCATGAGGCACCCGCCTGGGCGGGCGGTTCTGCTTTTGGGGGAATACCCCCAGCAGATAGCAGTAGTGGAAGTAGAGGGCGCGGAACCCCGTCACCTTTTTGGCCTGTTTCAAATCCCCGTGTAGCCTGCACCGAAACGGCTCCGGCCTGTGTTCCCGCTGGGGGCGGCGCTGGGCTAAAATCCGCCTGCGGATGTTCTCCATCGAGTAGTCCTCGCCAAAGTTACGCATGAGCTTGCGTCCACGGGGGTAATTCGGCGGGCGGACCGTAATATCCTTGCCCACCTTGACGTCATAGCCCATCTGCCGCAGATGATAAAAAAACTGCCGTTCCGTCATAGACTGGCGGATGGCAGTATCCACATCGGCTTTGATGAGGGAGAGATAGGTGGGGCGGCCTTCCTGCTCGGCCCGCCATTCCCCGTAGTGCTTGGATTTTCCCCGCTGGGGGTTCTCAATGACAGAAAGCCCATACTCGCGGCACAGCCGGTCGGATTCCCGCTGCATATCGAAATAATCCTGCTCGGTACGATGGTACTTGATGCCGTCCACGAAGGAAACCGTGTTCACTACAAAATGATTGTGCAGATGATTTTCCCTGTCCAGATGGGTAGCCACCAGCACCTGGTATTTTTCACCCCACAGCTTTTTTGCCAGGGCAAGGCCGATCTCATGGGCCAGCTCCGGCGTGGCCTCGCCGGGGGCAAAGCTCTGATAGCCGTGGTAGGCCACAGTCCCGTCCTCCTTTCCGAAACGCTTTTTTACCGCTATCATCTCATCGCGGGCCGTAGAGGGGCTGCAATTCACCCCGGAAACAAACTGCCGCATGACCGTTTCGCCTTCGCTTTCCACCGTCTTGCCTGTTTTTTGCTGCTGGACGGCATACTCGATCACATCGGATAGGCCCTGGGCCTCCTTGCCATCCATATCCTGCTTTTCAAAGAAATCAGGATTTTCGGTCTTATCTGGATTCTCGATATAGATGAGAACCTTGCCCAGCCAGCCGTTCACCCGCCAGATAGACGTGGTAGCCACGTCACACCGCGCTCCGCTTGCCGCTTTTGCCGCAAGCGTCAAAAGGCTCACCGCTTCGCGGGTGCTCCTTCTCCCCACGAAGCAGGCTTCGCGGGGACCCCTTCGTGTCCATAGCGCGGGGAAGGATCACCGCTTTGGTGATGTCCCGGACGAGCTGGTCGAATTTTCGCATTTCCTCATCATAGCGGCGCTCATCAATGACGCCCAGCACATGGGCTTTCTGGGCGATCTGGTTGAGGTTGCCGCCAATCCGGTGAAGCTCCCGCATAAAGTCGTAGTAGGCGGGCGGCGGCGCGTCCTGGGGAACCAGGCCGTTCACCAGATGGCGCAGGTACGCCTCACGGGAAAGGCCGCTGCGCTTTACTTTTTTGTTGAAGGCTTCCGCCTCTTTTTTGTCCAGCCAAAACTGTACGTGTACGTTGCGTTTTCTCATTCTTCCGAATCCTCCTTTCTGCCTATGCGGTTGATTTGAAGCAGGCACATAATCAGCACGCCGACCACACCGCCCAGCAGAAATCCAATGGCGAAAAACAATCCTTCCATGAAAACCTCCATCCTTTCAAAAGGGGTATTAGGGGGCGTTCCCCCTAACAAGCGGCCTTTGTGGTATCACAAAGGCGATGCTTGCTGGTACAGCTACATTCCATTCCCCTGCGGGGAATCCGGGACAGGCGAAAAAAGAACTCATCGCTCGCCCCGGTCACGGGAATACCGCTTGGCATGGAACTCCACGCCGGTAAAATGGCTGGCGTCCAGAACGACTTCGCCGCGTTTCCATTGGTCCCTGGCAAACTGCTCGGCCTCCTCCCGGCTGTTTGCCGCCACCTTCATTTTCACCTCCAGCGTTTCCCGGATGGTAACATCATAATGGTTCATCACTCACGCTCCTCTCTAAAAATGGGCAGCAAAAAAGAGCGTCCATTTTCAGAACGCTCTCCAAAAAAGAGATTCGTTTTTACCGCGCCTTCTCCTGTTTCAGATGACGGGTGGGGATTGCCAGCAGCTTACGCACCCGGCTCTCCAAATGCTTCTCAATGGCCTGCAAATGTTCTTCCGGCAGGCCCAGGCTTTCGTGGCGCTTGAACCGGAACCCGATCATGCGGCGAAGCTGCTCTTTCTGCTTTGGCCCCATGACCTCTGCACACACTTCCTCATAGGAGATGTTGTAGGGGTTAGAACGGGTTTTTGCATACTCGTCCAGATTCGCATAATCTTCCTTACCGGCATAGCAGAACAGGGACAGCCCATTGTCAAAAATGGGGGCGGGCGCAATAATGTTGCCGCTGTGGTTATCCCGCAGGACGCCAAAGTTTCCAAAGTGGCGGTCCTCATTGTAAATCAGAGCGTCAAACACCAGCATACTGCGGATTTGCTCGGAAAACTCCGGCCCCAGCTTGTCGTAGTAGGCAAGGCAGGCGGCAATGCCCCCGGTTCGGACAATGCGCCCGATGGGGATATAGGCTGTGTCGATGTTGGTAAACAGGGCGCACTTAGAGGCGGTAATGCCTTTCCAATTCTCCAGGTCATAATGCACGGCGTTCAGACGCATGGTTTCCGCAATCTGCGAAGCATAATACTCGCAGTACGGCTCCCGGCCCGCATTGGACGCGCCGGTCGTGCCGCCCTTGTAGAGATAAATCCCATCGTGCTCCACATATCGCCACGCCTTGGGCAGCATACCGCCTGTGGTCAGCTCCGGGGATGTGGTAAACGCCTGCCTGCTCCCGCCTGCGCCGGTATAGGCCACCAGCGCCAGTATCTCGGAAAAGCGATTTTCGTAAAGATTGTATTGGGAGAATCCCCCCTCAAATCCTTCCGGCACCACCCAATAGCTGTCGTTGAGCGACAGCCCCTTGCACACGTCGATGATTCCCTTGGTGTCGTTGTGGCTGAGGCCAAGGGTTTTCAAAATCTCGTCCACAAAGGCGCGGTTTTTGGGGATAACCCGCCGCTCCAGCCAATGAATGACGCCCTCGCCGGTGCGCTCCATATCCAAAGGCAGCAAATGGGCCTGCTCCTCGTTGGTGTATAAGATTTCAGCCACAAGGCCGGACAAGCCCTGCTTTTCCATGGAAAAGCGCATTAGCTCCGTATCATAAATGCGGAGACTGTAAACATTACTCATAGGCTCCTCCTTGTCGTTCAGTTCCAGTGAAACATCCTTTCCCAGCGCCGAGGCGATTTTTAAGATCATATCAAGCGTGGGGTTCTGTGTCCCACTTTCCAGGCGGTTAATGCCGGAACGCTGGATTCCCAGCCGCCTTGCCAGTTCTGCCTGGGAAATGCCCTGCTCCAGACGGGCCTCCACAAGCTGGGATATGATTTTCTGCCGTTTGCGCAGTTCATCCATACTCTCACCTCACTGCTTTAATGTTAACATATATGATAACAATTTGCAAGAGGGAGAATCTGTCGAAGCTGCAAAACTGGCAACTCACCGCTCCGGCTCTTTGCTGTGGCTGCCCCGAATGGGAATCCCCAGCCGGTGGCACAGAAAATCATTCACATCCTTTCCACGGGGCGGCGGTTTGTTCTCCACACGGTAGCCCTCCGGCATGACAGCCATGATTGCCTTGGCCGCCAGCCGGCCAGCCGTGTCATTGTCCAAATGGAGATAGACGGTTTTCACATGAGGGTGGTCATCCAAAAATCGGGTGAGGGCCACCGGCAGCTTGCTTTCCTCCATCTTTTTCTTCGGCTGGTACACCCCGGCCAGGGACAGCAGATTGTGCCGCCGCCAGTCAATCCCGTCCAGCTTGCAGAGAGTGGCATAGGACATCACATCAATGGCGCACTCGCACAGATGGACTGCCGGATTTTCCACGCAAGCGGGCAGGGCGAAGGAAAAGTGCTTATCACTGCCGCTTAAATCCCCGTGGAACCGGGCTTCACTGATTCCCCGCAGGCAGCCGAACCGCGCCTTGCCATCCTTGTCGAAGCCCACAAAAACCACGTTGCTGTGGCCCTTGTTCCGGCTCTCATAAATCCGCCCGGTCTGAACGCAGTAGTCCAAAATCTCCTGGTCAATGCCCCGGCCTTTGAGATAGGCCATCATCGCCCGATTATCCGGGGCGGCCTGGGGCAGAAGCAGGTGCTTGGGCTTTTCCTCCTTCGGCGCTGGCACAAAGGAAGGCGGCGGGATGGCAGCCCTTCCGGAGATAGTTTCCATGGCCTCCAAAAAGGAATAGCCGTTGACCTTGATGAGATAGTCCAGCGCACTGTAACCGCCAATCCCGCGGGAAAACCAGCACCATTTGCCGTTGGAAATCCGCAGGCTGTCATGGGTCTTGGTACAGTAGACGTTGCCGGACACATGGACCAGCTCCTGGGGTTCGCAGGTTTGCAGGTAGGTGAGCAGGTCCACCTGCCTTGCCTGTTCGATGGCTTCTGAATCGTAAAAAGGCATAAAAAAATACAGCCCCCTTCACATAGCCATAGATTAGCCGCCCCATGTGGGGTAGCTGACTATGTAAAAGGGGCTGTACTCTTTTCAGATATGGAAAAAGCCGACTGGATTGCTCCAATCGACTTTCTGCATATACTTTTGCGATTTATATGCAGATATGAATGGGGAATGTGCAGTTTTGGGCGGCAGCTTTAAGCCATATCCAAAAACTCCAAGAATTTCAATAGTTTTTACTCCTAATCCGTAAAAACTTGTTTTGTTCAAGACCTTTTTGGGGGTACGAATGAATTTGGATATGTAAAAGCGGCATGGATTTTTCCATGCCGCCCAAAAAACTATTCAGTTTTGAAAGCGCCGATTTTCTTCAGATAGGCAAATCCGTCTGCATGGCCCCGGAAGTAGATGTGTTCCCGTTCCATATTATCGGCCCGCATATACAGCCGGATAAATTCTTTCAAGGCTTCATGCTCCTCAGCGGTAAAAGAAAGTTCTCCCTTGCCCTCCAGCAGAGCGCCAATCACAAGATTTTGGCGTTTCAGTTCCTCCATCTGGGCCTTCAACTCGGTATATTCCGGGCTGGCAGCCGCCAAATCCATCACGATGTCGCTGTCGATTTCAGAAAACTGCTCGGAAATGCGCTCCGGGAGCAGGCAGTAGCTATCGTCCATCTATCATCGTCCATCTATCATCACCCCTTATCACGATTTTTATTATACTATACCTGCCCCGCAGCGCAATGGCAAATGTGCAATCACCTTTCTTTCTGCGCTTTGGCTTTCTGTTTGGCTTCGGCGGCCCTGGCCTGTTCCTGGACAGTATCCCATACCGTATCCATATAAGAGGTTTCCTGGTTCTCCCACCTCTCAAAAATCTGCTTCAAGGGCTTGTCAGATTTCAGCAGCGCCCTGGCCTGACTATCCTCCAGATCGTGGTATTCAAGAGACATCAGGATGTCATCCCGCACCGTGTACTCATAGGCATGGTTCAAAATCTCAGCCGGCGGTTGGGAGAGCAGCCAATCCCGGAACTGCTCCTGTTCCGCAAATATTTTCTCATAGAGCCTGGTATTTAATTCTTCGTTGGTCATCGTATCCTCCTTTACCGTGCCAGCTCCGCAACCCTCCGGGCAGGCACATCCTCGCCCTCGTCTGGGGTATCGTCCATCAATGTTTTGTCCTTCTCATCCATGTTGAGCAGAATATTCAGCTCTTTCAAACGGGCTGTTTTCTCCGCCAGCTCCTCCTCGCGGGCAAAAGGTGTAGCCAATTCCGTGCGGGCGTTTTCAAGCTGGGCCTTGGTTTCCTCCAGGCTGTTCTGCTCGGCCTGCAGGCTGCCTGCAAGGTTTTCCAGAGCGTTGTCCAGGCGGGTGATATTGCCGAACACATCCGCCCCCAGCGTCACCGTATGGGAAAGAGTGCCTTTGAGCGTGATCCGATACTCGTTGCTCCTGCCATCATAAGCCAGCACCATGGAAAAGCCCCGGTACTGCCCCAAAAGAACAGCGTCGGAACCAGTCATGCGGGTGCAAACGTCAATGATAGCCTTGCCTGCGTCCTCTTTTTCGGTGTAGTGTTTGCCATCCACCTCCATGCCGCAGAAGCCCTCCTGGGCCTTGGGGTGGGCCGCCGCCAGCGCCACATCCTGCTCATAGCCCTCGATCCGTTCCGTGAGCCGGGTGATTTCCTCTGGGTACTTGCGGTACACCAGCTCCTCCAGCGCATATACCTGGTTCAAGTGGCTGGCTTTCAGCATATTCAGCCGCGCCACCTCCATATCCAGGTTGCACTTCTCGATAATTAACGGATTGCCGGTGGCCAGCGCCTTGATCTCCGAATAGCTCAGGGCGGTTTCATCCACATCATCCGCCACACGGACAGGGGCCTTGCTGGTCATAATCTGGGCGATAAACTTCTGCTTGTTCTCCACGAGCTGGTAGAGGTAAGCGTCAAAGGTGCCTTCCGTTACATACCGATAGATTTCCACCTCCTCGTTTTCATTTCCCTGGCGGACGATACGCCCCAGCCGCTGCTGCAGGTCAGAGGGCCGCCAGGGGCAGTCTAAATCGTGCAGGGCAATCAAGCGGTCCTGCACATTGGTACCCGCGCCCATCTTGGCCGTGGAACCCAGCAGCACCCGCACCTGCCCGGAGCGCACTTTGGAAAACAGCTCCTTTTTCTTGGCCTCGCTGTCCGCCGTGTGGATAAAGGCGATTTCTTCCTCCGGGATACCGGCGTCCATCAGTTTCTTTTTTAGGTCGTCATAAACACTGAAAGAGCCATCGGTGGTAGGGGTGGACAGTGGCGATAGGTAAGATTTTGATGTTATCTCCAACTTTTCCCCCGCCCTAAACCGTGCATGAACCTTTCAGCTCACACGGCTTGCCATCAAGGGCAAATTGATTTACATTTTAACAACTCTCAACATGAACAAGACTTCTGAGCTTATCAACTTTGGTTTTCTGTTTCGGAGTGAGGTTTAAGGAATCCGTAAGCCTTGCAATAGTGTCGGTATCGGTAGCGTGAATAAGCCTGTGGGCATTTCCGCATAACAAAATCAGATTTTGGTATGCATCTGTGCCTCCGTTGCAACGTGGGACTTTGTGGTGACAGAAAATATCTCCAATCATCAGCTTCGCCCCGGTTACGGCACATTTACCCATTTGAGCCGAGTATAGTGACAATCTGTTGTCGTTATACTCTATGGTGGCATTCCAGACCGGGTTTCGCATCAGATAATGCAGAATCTCCATATCAACTGCTTCCAGTTGTTTATGAATCATTGCCCTACCTTCTGCGGTGTACGAGTTCACACCACGTTTTCGCTGAATGGGATGCCTGTGCTTGACATAGCCTATTGGCGCAAGCGCAATTCCTCCTACATATCGCAACTGCTTACTTTTTCCGTACCGTTCCTTAATCACGTTTGCTATATGGCACGGAATCCGATTCTTTTCAACCTCTGCTGCCGTTTTTAACCGCTGTCGAAATCTTGTTTTCTGGCTCTTTTGGACTGAAAAGGCTAATCCTCTGAAATCCTTGCTGACCTTGGTCGCCATGCTGTAGTAGTCATGGACATCGAGTACAAAGGCATTGTATTTCGCAATTTCCTCATATTCGGAATGTGCCGCATTCTTCGGGTACTGAATCGCATGGGTCAGTTCCGCAAGGTTGTCTTTAATTTTCTTAATGGATTTCTCTCTGACATGGCTCTCTACAACAAATTTGGTTTGTCCCTGTTTGGTTTTGCCCCTGGGAATCACTTTCAGTCTGAATCCCAGAAAATCGGAATAGTCCTCTTTCAGGCTGATTACCTTGGACTTCTCCGGGCTTATATCCAGACCGAGACGCTCTTTCAGCCAGTCCTTTGTTGCATGGAACAGCTTGACCGCATTAGGATAGCTGCTGGTAAATATTTTGAAATCATCTGCATATCGGACACAGGTTATTTCTTTCAATCCGCTTCTACGCAGGGACGCATACTTATTACCATGATTGGGGCTGCCATTGCGGTTAGGCGTTTGCTTGAACGGATATTGTGTTGGAATGTTTTCCCATTGGCTTGCCAACCACCAGTCCAGTTCATTCAGCACAATGTTTGACAGAAGCGGAGAGATGATACCGCCCTGCGGTGTCCCTTTCTCTGGAAACCCAATTCCTGCCACTTCCGCTTTCAGCATTGCAGATATAATAGAAATCAGCTTTTTGTCACATATTCCAAGTGTCCACAGTTGTTTTAGCAGCTTGCCATGGCTCACATTATCGAAGAATCCCTTAATGTCAATGTCAACTACATAATACAGATGGCTTAGCTGCATATTTTTATGGACTTGAGAAATTGCGTGCTGCTGGCTTCTGTTTGGCCTGAATCCGTAGCTGTGGTCATGGAATTTTGCTTCACAAATTGGCTCTAAAACCTGTAGAACACATTGCTGAACAAGTCTGTCCATAATGGTCGGTATCCCCAACGGTCTTGTCTTACCATTGTCCTTTGGTATCTCTACTCGGCGAACACTTTGGGGGACATACCAACTGAATTTCCGTTGCACAAGCACAACGAGCTTTTCTTCAGAGAGCTTTTCTAAGTGCTGTATGGTCTTGCCATCTGTGCCTGCTGTTTTGCTTCCTTTATTCTTCTTGATGTTCCGGTATGCCAATTTGATATTTTCCGGCAGGGTGATAATTTCCACCAGCTTGGTGAACATCTTGCCATCCATACTTTCGGCATACAGCTTATCTTGAATTTTCTGGAAATCGTAATATTCAGCATGGCGCAGTTTCGATTTCTTCAAAGCCTTTTTCTTTGTTGCCATAGTCGGTCATCACTCACTTTCGTGGGCTTAACCTTTCTTAGTCCTACTCGAACCTATGCGTGTTTGTTAATAATGATATTTTCAATTTACTCTTGACTACAGCCCGTCCCTCCACCGCTTACTTTTTTCACGGCTTCTAAATTCAACCATCGCTGACTGAATACGGTACCATGGCTGCACCTTCCTCCCGGATTAAGAAAAGTTATACTGCACCTTCATTCCTGACGACACAGATTTCCTTTTCATGCTTCATAGCGTGCAATCGCTCCACATCCGGGACTTTCTACGTTCCGATATTCCTATCTGTACATGATGCCCTTAGACTATCCTTTTGGCCAGTATGCTGGATAGCACCTGTAATGCTATAGGGAATTTCATTGCGACCGCCTTACTTTACCCCACATACACCATTTTCATGGCAACGGCATTTCTACCGTTCTTTCTTCTTGACCCATACATTCGGACTTTCGTCAGTGGTTGTCAGCCACATTCTTGTCATAGGCATTTTATAGACCCCCGACCTATAGACCGCACTATCCACCTCTGGACAGCTTTCCACATCTGCCTTACGGCTCTGTTTGGACGGTTCTCAGCCGACTTCAACGTGCTGTGTCAGCGCAGGATATTGCACTCCTTTGCTTCCAACGTAGTATCAGGTGAGCGTTTCAGGGCGTTACCCCATCATTCCACTCTTCAGAATATCAGTTAGGGAAAACTCTGTTTTCCCCGCTACTTTTACCTCCTTACAGGCTTTCGCCCACATAAAGTTTATTTGTAGCAACGTATCGCTACACGGTCGCAGAATACAAGCTGGGCAGAGCGTTTTTCTTTGGTCTGTTCCCAAATTCTATACACATTCCGGGCGCAGACAGCCACCTTGCCATCGGGGTCGTCGGCGGCAAGGGGATTGATGAGCCGCATATCCAGAGCCAGTTTTCTTCCGTCATTGGTAATGCGAAGCATATTGTCCACATGGGGATCGACGCCGCCGGCACGGATTTTCTCTGCCCGTTCCGCCAGCCCCTTTATCATCTCTTTCTGAAGCTCCGAGGGCTGGATCACTTCCGTGTGGAAGTTTGCCTTGGGGACGGGGAGTTTCAGCATATCCGCCGTCTGGATGTTGGCAACCTCCTTGAAGGCAGCCATCAGCTCCGGCAGGTTATAAAACTTGGCAAACCGGGTTTTGGCCCGGTAGCCGGTTCCCTCCGGCGATAACTCGATGGCAGTGACAGTCTCCCCAAAGTTACTCGCCCAATCGTCAAAGTGGATCAGGCCCATCTCCTGCAGGAGCCGGTACTGCAAATACCGCTGGATGGTGTAAAGCTCTACCATAGAGTTGGAAATGGGGGTGCCGGTGGCAAATATCACGCCGCGCCCGCCCGTCAACTCGTCCAGGTACTGCGTTTTCATAAACAGATCGCTGGATTTCTGGGCTTCGGTCTGGGCAATGCCGCCCACATTCCGCATTTTTGTCGCCAAAAACAAGTTCTTAAAATAATGGCTCTCATCAATAAAGAGCCGGTCCACGCCGAGCTGCTCAAACGTGACGACGTCATCCTTGCGGCTCTGGTCGTTGAGCTTGGCAAGCCTTGCCTCCAGGGATTTCCGGGTGCGCTCCATCTGCTTGACCGTGTAGCGTTCCGCCTTCTGCGCCTTGGCCTGCTCAATGCCGAACAGAATCTCCTCGATCTGGCGCTCCAAAATGGCCTGCTGGCGCTCTACGCTCATGGGAATTTTCTCAAACTGCGAATGTCCGATGATGATGGCGTCGTAGTCCCCCGTGGCAATGCGGCTGCAAAACTTCTTGCGGTTCTGGGTTTCAAAATCTTTCTTTGTCGCGACAAGGATGTTGGCCGAAGGATAGAGCTGGAGCCATTCTGCCGCCCATTGCTCGGTGATATGGTTAGGCACCACAATCAGCGACTTGGTGCAAAGGCCCAGGCGCTTCATTTCCATAGCGGCGGCCACCATCTCGTAGGTTTTGCCTGCCCCAACCTCGTGTGCCAGCAACGTGTTCCCACCATACAAAATGTGCGCGATGGCATTGATCTGATGGGGCCGTAAGGATATTTCGGGGTTCATGCCCTCAAACCGGATGTGCCGCCCATCGTACTCACGGGGACGGATACCGTTGAAGGTTTCGTTGTAAATGCGGCACAGCAGTTCCCGGCGATTAATGTCTTTCCAAATCCATTCGGCAAACTTCTGCTTGATGAGTTCCTGCCGGTCCTGGGCAATGGCGGTTTCCTTTTTGTTGAGGACAGGCTTTTTCTTGCCGTTCTCGTCCTCAATATAGTCAAATACCCGCACATCCTTCTGATTCAGGGTCTGCTCCAGGATGTGGTAGGCGCTCATCCGCTTGGTGCCGTAGGTGGTGTTGGCCTTTACATTGCTGCGGTCGGCGTTTTTCTCCCGGATACTCCATTGGCCGGTGGCTTCAGAGCGCAGGATTCGGATACGGTCCCGCACATAGTAATTGGGGGTGAGCAGCTCCACCATGAACTGCTGGTACACCTCGACGGGCACCCAGTTCGCACCAATGCGCACGCCGATTTCACCAGCGCCCAGGTCCTGGGGCTGAACCGCCTCCAAAGCCTCCACATTTTTGCGGGCGGCTTCTTTCTGATGGTCGGGGGCTACTTCCAGGAAGGCTTTTGCCATCCGCAGCTTTTGGCGCACTTTCCCGGAAAGGTACTCATCCGCTGTGACAAGAGGATAGCGGCTCAGATCGGCCAAAGAAGGCAGGATGTCCTCCGGGTTCTCCGCGCAGCGAATATCCCGGTAAATCACCCCGGCAAGTTCCTGTTCCAGTTCCTCTGGGGATTTCCCCGACAGCTCCGCCATATAGTCCATATCCACACGGGCTTTTTCCGAGATGGACACCGCCAACGCTTCACTGGCCGTGTCCACGCTGGTGACAGCCACATGGGGACGGATGGTGCGCTTGGAGAACATATCGGCTTTTCTTTTTAGGTTGCCCTGCTCATCCAACACCTCCAAAGAGCAGAGCAGGCAGTAGCTGGAGTCCTCCGAAAAGGCCAGCTTGTTACCGCGGCTGTTCAGCAGCCCATACTTGGCGGTGAAGCTGTCGTAAAGGGCGTTGAGCTTTTGCTGCTCGGCTGCAATATCCTCATCCGGGTAGCCTTCGGTCTGGTACTCAATAAGCCTGCGGGTACATTCCCGCAGCTCGATCATGCCACGGATACGGCTTTCCGCCGTGACGGAGACTTCCACCGGGTGCATGAGGCTGTTTTCCCGGTAGTACACCTGCCCATCTGCAATCGTGTAGCTGAAATTCTTCACTGTGGGGTCGGCGGGGATGGAGCGATCTTCCTCCTCGTCCAGTTCCTCCAGCTCATAGGGCTTGATTTCCGCCTGCAAAAACTGGATGGCATTGGCAAGTTGCTCGGACAAATCTTCACCCTCGCGGGCTTTGCAGGCACTGTCCGGCCCGAACCGGGTGGATTCCATCACCATGTCACCCAAAATCATCTCCGGGTGCTGCACAAAATAGCTATTCATGCGGATTCCGTTTTCATCCGTGTCCAAATGCACCCAATCCGGCTCCAAATCGGTGATGTGGTCGCGCTTTTGCAGGAAAATGATGTCGCTGGTCACTTCCGTTCCGGCGTTCCGCTTGAAGGTGTTATCCGGCAGGCGGATGGCCCCAATGAGATCGGCGCGCTGGGCCAGGTATTTGCGGACGGCGGAGTTTTCCTTATCCAGAGTTCCCTTGCTGGTTATGAACGCCACAATACCGCCAGGCCGCACCTTGTCCAGCGTTTTGCATAGCGATAGGTAATCCTTTGAAGTTATCTTCGGATTTTCCCCCGCTCCACACCGTGCGTGCGACTTTCACCGCACACGGCGTTCCACCGTTTATGATTCGGTGTTAACTAAAGTAAACTTGCAATTTTCGAGCAGTAAAGAAACTCGTTTTAATATTAGATGGCTTGCATATTTGCCAGTTGGCGTAGCTTGTTTAGCTTTGCCTTTTGTTTGTAGGTGAGCTGTAGTTGTGAGAGGTAAGCCTTGATTGTTTCTTCTTTTGTTGCGTGTAGCAATCGGTGTATATCCTTGTGTAAAATAGTCAAGTTTTCGTATCTGTCGTTTCCACCTTGACTGACAGGCTTTTTGTGGTGACAATGAATTTCGTGTAATTCCAGTATTTTCCCTGTAATTGCACATTTTCCGTACTGTGCCACATAGAGAGAAATTCGGTTATCCATATACTCAACACTTCGACCTACTTCCTTTGTTCTCATAAGGAAAAGCATTGTTCTGGTATCCATGCCAAGATTTTTATGAATTTCTCGTCTGCCCTCTGGCGTGTATTTGCATACCGATTTTTTCTTCCACATTGGATTTTTGTGCTTAACGTAAGCAACGGGTATCAAAGGTTTGCCGCTATAGAATCGGATTTGTTTGCTTTTTCCGTATTTCTTTTCAATGAACGAAAATCCTTTGTAATCTCCTTTTGCGGAAAGTGCCTTTCGCTTTAATTGGCTTAGTTTCACAACATCAACTTCTCGCCCCATATCTGCGAAATCCGAACTCACACAGGTTGCAATCTGAAAATAGTTATGCATACCCATAATCATAGAATTGTATTCGTTGATAAGAGTAGCTCGTTCCTCATCGTTTTTGGGATGTGCTATCTTTTTGATTTGACCTTTCAGTTTGTCCGTTTCTCGGCGCTTTGCTTTGTCGCATATATGTGATTTGACAACATAGGACGCCCCTTTTTTCATAAGAGTGAGCTTAAACCCAAGAAATTCCGAATAGCCTTTTTTCAGATTGACGATTTTAGATTTTTCTTCACTGATTTCCAGCTTCAACCGCTCCTGAAGCCATGCCTTCGTTGCATGATATGCTCTGTCGGCATCTTCTCGGGTAGCGCAAAATATCTTAAAATCGTCAGCGTATCTTACCATGTGCATCTCTTTTAATCCCGATTTACGAAATGCGTCATAAGCTCGCCCTCTGTGGATTGCTCCTGTTTTCGTGATATGGTCACGAACATTATGGGCAGGTTGTTTCTCCCACTGGCTTATTATCCACCAGTCCAGTTCATTAAGAACAATGTTGGACAGTAGAGGCGATAGGATTCCGCCTTGCGGCGTTCCTTTCTGGGGGTAAATTGTGTCGCCGTTTGGCAAAACAATCGGAGCTTTTAGCATCTCCTTAATCACACATAGCAACTTTTTGTCCTGTATTCCTATGTTCCACATCTGCTTTATCAACTTGCTGTGGTTGACATTATCGAAGAATCCTTTAATATCAATGTCCACAACAAAGTGCATATGGGACTTTTGCATAAACGCATATGCTTGTGCAATAGCGTGCTCTGCTGACCTGTTCGGTCGAAACCCATTGCTTCTGTCGCTGAATTTAGCTTCACAGATAGGTTCAAGGATTTGTAAAATACATTGTTGGACTATCCTATCCCATATCGCAGGGATACCGAGCGGTCTTAACTTTCCGTTCGGTTTTGGAATTTCAACTCTTCTTACTGCTTTGGGTTTATACCATTGGAGTTTCTTTCTCACAATTTCAACAAACTTTGTTTCGGGAATCTTTTCAATATCCTTAATCGTTAGCCTGTCTATTCCGCTTGTATTGCTTCCAGAATTGCGTTTTATGTTTCGATAAGCAAGGCGAATGTTTTCTTCGCTCTCAATGAGTGGCATGAGATTATTGAAAATCTTCCCACGCCCGCTATCTGCGTACAATGTGTCAAGCGTATTTTGCAAGTCATAATACTCCAAATGGCGTATTTTTGAGTTCTTTTTCTGCTTCGTAGTTGTCACAGGCATCTCCTCCTTTCGGATTTGATTTTCTTTGTCATACTCGAAGCTGTGAATGTTTACTTTGTTATTATTTGAAAATCATAAACGGCTAATGGCTGTTCCTCCGTTCCCATTACAGGAACATCAACGGTCGTGCCATCGCTCTCACAGAAAACTCACGCAGTTATTATTTCCTGCGTTAACTAACCTTTGGTTAGCTTTTCTGCTTTCCTCGTTCCAACAATTCTATCTATACATATACCCGTAGGTGTCCTCTCTGAACCTGTATGCTTGATACCGCCTGTAACGGCATAAGGTATTTCATATCTTCGATTTTTACTTTACCCCACATACTATCCCTCTGGATAACTGCACATTTCTATACAGCCTACTTATAGACCCTTACATTCGAGGATTCGTCAGACTTTTTATAGTCATTCTCACCATAGATATTTTGTAGACCTCCGGCATATAGGCTACACCATCCACCTCTGGACAGCTTTCGTTACAGTTGTTTTCACAACTGTAAGACGGTAACTCTCTGCCGACTTCACCGAGCTTCTGAACATCTGCCTTTTGAGCAGAGCCAGTCGGAGTATCAAGGATGGCGTTTCTGGGCGTTACCCCATCGTTCCACCAATCGAATTGTTAGTTTGCAAATATACTGTTTCACCTCGCTTTCCAATTTGCACCTAAGCTTTTCACTTAGGAACGAGTCGCACCAAAGAAATAGTCGTGGATCAGCCAGTGGTGCTTGTCGTACCGCTTATCCAACACCTTGAAATCCCCAAAGGGGACGTTGCCCACGGCCACATCAAAAAAGCTGTCGGGCATTTGTACGGTTTCAAAGCCGTTTACGGAAATGCTGGCGTTCTGGTAAAGCTGCCCCGCAATCCGCCCGGAAATGGAATCCAGCTCTACGCCATAGGCTTTGCTGCCCGCCATATCCGCAGGGAGCAGGCCCAGGAAATTGCCGGTGCCGCAGGACGGCTCCAAAATGTTGCCCTGGGTAAAGCCCATCTGGGACAGGGCCTTGTAGATTCCCCGGATGACCACGGGCGGCGTGTAAAAAGCGGTAAGGGAGCTGGCCCTGGCCGCCGCGTATTCCTCCGAATCCAGCAGAGATTTCAGCTCCTCATAATGGGGGCTGGTTTGTTCAAAGCAGTTTGCAAGGCCGCCCCAGCCCACATAGCGGGACAGGATTTCCTGTTCTTCGGGCGTGGCCAGCCGTTCCTCAGCTTCGATCTGCTTCAAGGTGCGGATGGCGGCAGCATTGGCCGCGTATTTCTCGCTGGGGGTGCCGTGGCCCAGGGCGTCATCGGTGATGTGGAAATCATGGCGCTGATCCCTGGGGACCTCCGGGTGCAGGGTTGTGAAGGTAATGCGCTCACGCCGGGGGCGCTTCGGCGGCGGTGGGAGTGATTCTTCTTTTTGGGGCTGTAAATCGGCCTGCGCTGGGCTGGCTGACGGTTCTTCTGTGGCAGGGGCTTGTTTCGCCTGTTCCATGGCCCGTTCATCCGGGAAGTTTCCGTAGACACGCAGCCATCTGTTCTCCTGAAGGTCATAGATACCCGCGCCATCATAGGCAAAGCCATCCTCGCCCTCCATAGTGCCGGCCACATATTTCTGCGCAGCTTGTTCGGCCTCCGCCAGCGTTTGGTAATCCAGCCGTTCATCAAAGCCATTTTCAAAGTGGTGGTACACCACCACTTCGTAAGGCGGCTCCATGCGCTGGGCATAGCGGTCGATGTCCTCCATGGTGAGCCATTCCGGTTTTTCCGGCAGGGCGTCATAGAGTTCCCGCATTTTGGCGATCTGCTCCCGCACGTTCCCGGCCCACAGGTGCTTTTCCGCCCGACCGCCAGCGCCAAGGAAATATTCACAGTCGGCTTTTAGGCGGCTGAGTAAGAAATAGCCATCTGACCCCTGCTCCGGCGTGGCACCGATGGATTCCAGTTCTCCATCGGAAACGGAAATGAGGTCATCAAAATCCAGTTCGGCCAGCTCGTTTTGGATGAGTTCATCCAGGCTCTCATACTGCCTGCGCTCCAAAAACTGCCCGTCCAGGTAACGCTCCATGCGGTAATGGACCAAATCTGCATTGACCTGGATGGGGATTTCCTCATCGGTGACGGTAGTGTAGGCAATGCCCACCTTTTCCAAATCGCTGAAATCGGCTGGGCTGCCATACTCGGCCTCGCAGAAATCGTTGATAAATTCTTTGGCAATCTCCAATGAAGCAGGTTCCGGCTCCTCGGACAAAAACTCGCGCTCAATGAAGTCGGCAACATCCTGGCTGTTACCTTTGCCGCCATGGGCACGGTAATCCATCAAACCTTCTTCGACCAGTTCGCTGGATACCGCATATCCGGCCTCCTCCAGATAACCGGCGATTTCTTCTATCTGCGCCTGTTCCGGGGTAAGGGCCGGGGGCAGCTCCGCGATCTGCTCCATACAGAGGGTGATGTCCACCGCGATTTCTTCTTCCAGGTCCGCATGGTCCAGGAAGGATTGAAGCAGTCTGCGGATTTCCTCTCTCTGAACGGGGTCGTGAAGCTGCTGGGCGATATTTTCCACCGCTTGGGCGTCATCTTCGCCATAGCCCATGCGGGAACCGTCAAACTCTCCCACAAAGCGCAGCACCTGGGCAGCCAGCTCCGGGTAGGGGTCTGCCGGTTCTTCTTTTTGAGGCGGTTCCTGTACCCTGGGTGGCACGGCGAACACCGGCGCGTCCTGGGTCACGGAAATGGTCATTTCCGAAGTGTCAGCAATCCGCTGGATTTCCTCCCGCACTGCCTGGGGCATTTCCTCATCATAAATCGTTACCGTGCGGTCCGGCGCGATGTGGGCAACCGTTTTGTAGTCCCCGTGTTCTTCCTCCAGCCGGTTCCACACAGTAATCCCATTTCCCAAATGGCCATAGCCCAGGTCGTAGGCTTTGGCTTGCGGCATAGCAGGAGCCACAGGCTCCTTGTGCTCTGCAAAGAGCGTGAAGGTTCCCTGCCGGAAGGCGGTGAGGTTTTCAAATGCCTGCTGGCGCAGGGCATACATCCTGTCATCCTGCGGGGTGGCCTCCCAAACGGGGACCATCATCTGATAGATTTCTTCCACACGGGCCGGGTCGTCAAGCTGCGGCTCGATGAGCTTCACCGCGTCCCAATAGTCAAAGCCAAAGGGATAGGGGTGGGGCTGCTCCTGCGGCACATTCTCAAAGAAAGTGCGGATATTCCGGGCAAGCTGGTGCTTCTCATACTGCGGCATGGCGGCGCGGTCCTCATCGGTGAGGAACCGCCCCTGGGCGATCATGGCGCTGACGCGCTTTTCCACGGCGTTCCATTTCAGCTCCACCTTGGCGTAGGGGGCGGTAATACTGCCGTGGCTGAAAGAAACACCTTTACTGAGCTGGTAGGTCACATCGTCATTCCCACCGGAATGGCCGCTGTACTCGCCGTGGTAGTGCTTTAAGAAATTCTCCCGTTCCTTGCGCTCTGTGTGGTTGCGATAGAAAGAATACACGGCCAGCCGGTAATCGGTGCTGCGTTTTCCACCCCGGAGAAGGTTGTCGATCTCGTCCCCGGAGATGAAAAAACGCCGCTGGGGGGCGTACCCTTCGGCGGCGGTAAAGTGCAGCGGTTCCCGCTGCAGGTCGGAAAGCTGCTCCAGCAATTTTTGCGGACGGTGGAAATGGAATCGCAGCAGTTCCCGGTTCTCTCTGTATGCCTGGACAAACTGCTCCAGCTCATCCCGCAGGTTCTGCAGCCCCTCCGGATGGCCTAACAAATCGCTTATGGCGGCGCTTTCCTCTGGAAACCCATGATTTTTGCCGTAAATGGCATTCACCGTGGGAAGATAGCCCGCGTCGGCGGTGCCTTCTGCAAAATCCTGCCGGAGATACCATAGCTGCGCGGCCCGTTGCTGGCGTTCATACCCGTCCACCCGGTCCAGCTCGCTCTGGGGCATATACCGGCCCAAGTCCAGCAGTTCCCGGATACGGGCCGCCGCCTGTTCCCAGGGGATGAGGGTGCCGCTGGAACGCTGGGCGCTTTCGCCCTGGGCAATGCGGATTCCCTCGGCGTTGTACCAGATGGCATACTGTCGGCCATCCAGATAAAAGCCAGCGCCGTTCTCTCCATAGTGCTCTGCCAGGAACCTGGCATTGTCCGGCTTATCCTTTTTGAAATAGGCGCAGATGATGAGGCGGCTGTTCTGGTCGTTAGCACCAATGCACAGCGCCTCGTCGATTACCTGCTGAGGCAGAGCCGGGTGAGGGAAAATGGATGGTTGGGCCGTACCCTCGGCCTGGGCTGGCTGCTGAAACGCCGCAAAATCAAAAAGGGACATCTGCTGGCTCTCCTGGGTAGGGAGCTGCGGGATGTCCGTCTGAATGAAATATTCTTTTTTGTCAATGAGCTGGGCAGTCCACTGGGCCACAATATCCCAGGAAAAAACGGATTCCTTGGTGCGGGATGGGTAAGAGCCTTCCCACATGAGCAGGCCATTCTCCTGGGGCTTATATCCCAGGCGCTGCCCGTCAGCGATGATCTCAGTGTACCGGTCCTGATAAGCGGATTTCAGATATTCCGCCCGTTCCTGAACATCGCTGTGAACCGAGAAGAAAAGCTCGATCTGATTTTTCTTATATTTCAGGTCGTCGTCCTTGTTGGCAATGATGGCCATGATCTGCTTTTCATCCAAAAACGCAGGCAGTTCATCACCACCTGCGCTTTCTTCCGGTTCATCCTTTAGTTGTAGATCAGCTCCGCCAGCACCGTTTCCTCCGCCGCGTTCTGCAGGTTGTTCATCATCTGCACCCATTTCATCTGGTCGCTGGCCTTCAGTTCCTCCGTCACGCCCTGGCTCTTGGCCATCTGCGCCACGATTTCCTCCATCCGGCGCTGGGCGGTCTGCTGGATCTCCGCCAGATGGCTGGAAAGCCTCCCGCTGGTCAACAGGTTCGTGTACGTCACCCTGCGGTGCTCCTTGAGGAACTTCTTCCGAAGCAATGCGTATTTCCCATGGGGAACCGGCTCCTCCTGGGGCGGCAGAAGGTTCGGCAGATTGTAGTCGCCCTGCCTGGTGTAAGTGATCTCGGTCATATTCAAAACTCCTTTCCGGCTGTGTGTTTTCCTGTTCAGTTACAGCATACTGGTTTTCCTGCTGGGGTTCAAATGTGCGATTTTCTTTTTGGGGCTGTCTTTGCAGGGCAAGGACCGTGCGGGAAATGGCGGAAAGGCACATCTGGGAGATGTCCCCAGTGGCTACGCCCAAAGCGTTCAATGTCTGCGGGGTGTTGAAATTCAGCACATCTCTGAAATCATCATCCTCAAAGTAATCAGACGGATCGAGGCCGCAGCGCACCAGCAGCATATATCCAATGCTGTTTTCTACCGCCCTCCGGTATTCCACCTCCAGGTTCAGCTCGTCCAGTTCTTCCAGAAAGCTGCCTTCCGTAAGGGTTTTCAATTCAGAAAAATAGTCGGGCATATTGTCCTCCACGGCGTTCTTTGCCGCAGAGAGCAGGGCTTCACCCAAATCCTCCTTATGCTCCAGCTCCCCAAAGCTGTTTTCCAGCGTTTCGATGATGTCCGGCGCGTATTCTTCCCGCACCGTCCAGAGGGGGACGGGCCGGGGGAACCGGCCCTCATGGGTATCGGAAATGTCAAAGTAGTATTTCAGCCGGGGCTTGCCATTGTGTTCCCCGTCAAAAACGGCAATGCCGTTTGCGCCCCGGTTTACCCAGCGCCCAAATTGCCGGTTCCATCGCTCGATCTCCAGGACGGCGGTGGCGTCTGGGCGCTGGGCAAAGACAAGCAGTTGTTCATGGAATGAAAGCCGGTAGTTGCGGCAGGCAGAAGCCAGAAACGCCTGCCACTGGTCGGGAGCTGTCACGCTGCGCTGCGTTTCCCGGTACAGCTCCGTCAAGGCTTTATATCGTATCGCCATCGGTTGCCCCTCCTTTTCTTATTCTTTTTTCGCAGCTTTCAGTTCTGCGCTGTAATCCTTATCCGCGTCATAATAATTGCACAGGGAGAGCAGCAACAGCCAGATGGTATTTCCGGCCTCCTTTGGGTACATCCGAAGCGCCACGCAGGGCGCATGGTCGCTGTCAACAAAGGGCCTCCCATAGCGCATAAACTGGTCGATCAGCTTTTGGGCCATCTCCCGGTATTCTTCATAGGGGTTCTGTTCCGCCTGCTGATGGAGAACCGTCATCAGCAAGTTGAACCAATCCTCGTGCGTGTCCAGCATAACGGGCGGTAAAGACGCCATTTTCATCACCTCATCTTTCCATGGCTGCGGCCTGCCGCTGCCGGGGAATGGAAAACCCGTAGACTTTGGCAATGTCATCGCCCAGCCTGCGGGTCACTCTCGTAATATCGGCGCGGGTAGCAGTGCCGCGATATAGTTTTTCTTTCAGCAGTTCAATTTGGGAAGGGCTGGCGCTGTCCTTGTACACACGGTAGAGATAGTGGTTTGTGCCATCGTGGTGGATGGCGTCGCACCGCAGGTCGCCCAGCCGGTCCACATACCAGGTGGAATAATCTGTGTCAGAATACAGGCAGTCCCGGATATTTCCGCTGGGGATTTCCTTATATCCCATACGCCGCCCATTCCACAGGCCCAGGTCGCCTACGACTAAAATCGGCTGGGAGAGCTGCATATTGAGGTTAGCGCGTTCATCATCCAGGTAATCCCCATTGATTTCATACATCAGGGAAATGCGCTCATTTTCGGATAAATCCGGGTATTCTGCCTCCAGATCGTCCCGCCACTCCTCATAGTCCAGGCCATAATTGCTCCAGATAACGTGCCTTTCCTCCTTCATCGGGCTTCACCTCGATTTCTTAAAGGGAATTTACCCAAACACACAGTTTTCCCGGAGAGTTCTTCTGTATCTAAATCCACGTCCCCGCAGTCATAATGCGTTCCATAGGTTTCGTTATACTTCTCCATAATAGAATCTGGAATATAGCTGTCACCATTAACCACGGCTCTGCACTCCGTGAAAATCCGGGAAAGACATTTTCGTTTGTCCAAGTCGTTTCCAGAAACAAGCAGCTCCATTTCATCCGGCGTAAGAGAAAATGTCATACCTATCCGCGCCCAGATTTGATTATGCCTATTCTTCATCGGGCTTCACCTCGGTCTTTCTGCCTGGGCCTGATGGGCTGCCCCTGCTCGTCATAGTTTTGGGGATCGGCGGCGGGGGTCTGCCACCCAAACATGGAGCCGGCCAGCATAGCGGCCTCCTGCGCTTTGGTAACGCCGTTTTTTCCATTGCTGTCCTCTGCAAATCTGCGATTTTCTCCGGCGTCCGCCGCTGAAAATTCAGGACAGGGGCTGTATCCTTTTTCGCCCCTGGTCAGAAGAATCAGCTCCCCGGATGAGGGCAGCGTACTAAAGCACTGTACAGGCAGAGAAGAACGCAGCGGGATCACGCTCCCGTGAGTTTGCTCCAAACGCTCTGCAAATTCGCAGATATGATAAAGGGCGCTGGAATACCCTCCGCTGGTTTCAAAATGGGTTTCGTCGATAAACCGGCAGGTGCGGTCGCGGGTTCCTCCACCGCCCGTGAAAATGCGGATGTGGTCGCCATCAGGGATACGGAACAGCTCCTTGTAGCCGGGCGTGATAAACCGGATGCCCTGTTTGGCCTTTTCCATGTGGTGTTCCAGGAATCGGGCAACGTAGGCGTAGAGATAAAAGTTGTAGTCCCCATAATTGGGATTGCACCGGAGCATATAGGTGTGCTGTGGCGTCTGCACCTTAAAACCGTACTCGGCGCAGTAGTTTCCCTCAAACTCAGCCTCCGGGCGCTGATAGCAAAACTTGGTCATGCTGTCACGGGTGCAGAGCAGCCCGTCCTTCTCCCGCAGAGTGTTGACCACCTCATCAAGCTCCGTCTTAAATTCATCTGTCTTGTATTCACTCCGGTGGTCGAACCAGGAAGTGTAAAACTCCTGGCCGCTGCCAAAATCTCCGCGCAGATGGCCGATACAGCCGGTTTGCCCTTCAAGCTGGCTGCTCTGGTTGTACGCATACAGGCGATCCGCCGGGGTCATGCTGGTAATTGTCAGCTCCATCATCGCTCACGTCCTTTCTTTTTCGCTTGTCGGTTTTGTTCCGATATGGCCTTTTCCCGTGCCTGCCAATATTCGGGGTGGTGGATTTGCACACTACTATTGATAACAGCCTCATACGCACCGGGGCCAAAGTACTCGTTCACCGGAGCCTGGATCATCTTTTTATCCATCAGCTCCCGGAGAGCCACCTGCGCGTCGCAGTCCTCCTCAAAGCAGAGGTAGCCGCCCTCAACAAAGCCGCAGCCCATCGCTTCTTTTCGGAATATCTTTTCCGCCAGTTCCCGGCGCACCATAATTCCGCCATGCCCTGGGGTGGAAACGGAATAAACGCCGGGGCAGAGCGTTTCACATTCCTGGATATTGCCCCACGGGGAATAGAAAGGGGTCTCCGGCACAATAGTGTTTTGCCGCTGATCCTCCAGGCACTGCACCTCCTCCTGCGCCCGCGCCACCAAATCCTTCTGCGCGGAAAACAGGTCACTGAAATAGTGGCCCCAATCGTAGTCCGTCCGGTTACTGCATTTCCAGGTGACAAACTGCTGGGGCGCTGTCAAATGAACGCCCAACACAAATTCGCTGTCGCCCACATGACAGGAATCCGTAATGATATATCCGGCGTTTTCTCTGTAATCCATCATCGTTCACGCTCCTTCGTCGTTTTCTTTTTGGCCTGTTCCTGCTGGATCGCAGTAAGGCCATGCTTGGCCCAACCGGGAAGGTCCTCCGGCTGTATCGTTCCCAGCACGTCCATGCGCTCATAGCGGCTTTCTTTTCCGGTATAGAGGTCAACGCAGTAACAGGCGGACCCCCGGCTGTGTGGAGAAGCCCCAAAGCCGCCCAGACAGAGCTTGAGCTGGCGGGTAGCCCTGCGGTATTCCCGGCGCAGCACCTCCGGCTTTATCACCACGATTTTCCCGTGTAGATCATCCTCATGGGAAATGGGGATGCAGCCCTCCGCCGTGATGGGGTGATCGTCTATGCCCTGTATGCGGGGCTTGTTCAGCTCTATGTGGGTTTTCTGCGCTTGCTCGGCAATCCTCTGGCCGAACAGCTCCACAATCTCCGGGAAATCATCACTGGCCATCACTTCGCTGTATTCTGCAAACAAAGCGTTCTGCCGGCAAAAGGCGCACATATACTTCATGCCGGTTTCATCCTGTGGATTTTCCCCCAGGACAACCTCCCGGTCGCCAATCTGCACCGCCTGGATAATCTCATAATCACCGGCCATGCGTTTTTCTGTGGAATCATCGTTCATCCCTCTGCCTCCATATCCTTTTTGATAAATGCTTTGATTTCCTTTACACTGGCAAAATCCCGTTCATCCCCGGTAAGGTAACGCACCGCGTCCTGCCATTGATAGAGGGGATGGGCGCTTTCCTCCATCCCGCACAAATCGGCCAGGGCTGCCCTGCGCAGGAAGGGGGTGAGGTTTAAGTCGGAGATAAAGCAGCCATGCCGGGCCGCCAGTATATCCAGCAGGTGCAATTCACTCATGGCTTCACCTGCTTTCCCCGGCTTCTTTCAGCAGTTCCCCCATCAGCCTGCCGCTGCGGACTTTGTTGCGGTCCGCCAGCACCTTGTTCTGGACGCACAGCACCGCCCGGATGTTGGGGACGGTAATGCCGGGAATCTCCACCATTTCCTCCGGGGTGACGGTGAGAAGCTGCACCGGGGAGTAGCCAGCCTGGGCAAAGATACGGAACAGCCGCTGTTCAAATCGTTCTTTCATCATCAACGCTCCTTTCTTTTTTGGTATGTAAAAGGGGCGGCCCCCGCATGGCCGCCCCTGGCTGGTTACTTCTTCCGGCTTCTGATTTTCAGGAAAATCAAGCCGCCGATGATGAATACTACCAGCGCAATGGCAATGATCGTTTTCAGTTCCATGAAATCATTCCTCCTAACACAGAATCAAGCCGCAGTTATTTCACGGTGTTTTTGCCCTTCTTGCGCTTACCCACATAGGCCGCAACGCCCAGGGCGGCAGCGCCCATAGCGGATACGCCCATCAGGGCCGCCCACAGCCAGGGCTTGCTGTCATCGCCGGTTTTCGGGGTATCGCGCAGCTCATTGTGCATTTGCGCCACAGTGGTCTTATCCGCCAGAATCGTCACCTTTTTATCCGCAGGCAGCACATAGTTGGCGCTGGCCCCATCCGATACCTCGGACACGGTGTAATCGCCTACGCGCAGGCCCTCGATGAAGATTTCGCCGTTTTTATCGGTTTTGAAGGTCTGGTCGTAGCCGTTGGCCCCGGTCACGCGGAAGGAGAAGCCCTCCACCTTGCCGTCGCTGGACGTTTTTTCAATCCGCAGGGAGCCAGTCTGGGCCATGTTGGTGAAGCCAACCCCGGCCTCGTTCTCTACCTCGTAGATTTTGCCGTTCTCGGTGATCTCCACATAGTAGGCGTTTTCATCCAGCAGGAAGCCCTCCGGCGCTTTGGTTTCCCTTACGAACACGCCGCCGTAGAGGATGTGGGACATCTCGTAAATGCCAGTGCTGGTTTCCTCCAGCTTGCCCAGCAACTCGTCACCCTCGTCCAGTTCTTTGTTGCCGTTGGTATCGCGGTACACTTCAAATTCAGCGCCCGTCAATTTGTTATCGGGATAATCCTTATCCACCTTCGTCAAACGCAGGTCGCCGTACACGCGCTCATTGGCAAGGGAGATTTCCACAACCTGCCCATCTTCCTCCACGGTAACGGGGATCACTTCATCGGAGAGGATAAAACCTTCCGGGCTTTCCAGCTCTTTCAGCACCCAATCACCGTAAGGCACATTGGTGAAAGAGAAGCTGCCATCCTCCGCTGAGGTGGCGGTGGCCAGGGCATTTTCTGCGGTAAACTCGGTTTCGTCGGACTTAAACAGGCCGATGACAGCCCCGCCCAGGCCCGTGCCGTTTTCGTCAGTTTTGAGGCCCTTGATTTCGCCGCGGATCAGCTCGTTGGTGACAGCCTCGCCATCATTGGCAGAAATCTCCACCACAGCAATGGAAGGCCCGCCGTACTCAAAGGTGAACGGGAAGGTTTCGCCATTCAACAGGTAATGGCTGTCAGTGGACAGCTCCTTCAGGTAGAAGCTGCCGAAAGGCAGGTCGGTGCTGCAAATGGCCTGGCCATTCTCATTTACAGAAACGATTTCCAGAAGCCCGTCTGCCGGAATCACGGAACCATCCGCTGCGGTGATGTCCTCCTGGGCATAGAGGCCAAAGGTCACGGCGGAAATTTCGCCATTCATGCCAATGCCAAAGGTTTCATCCTGCTCCAGCACCTTGTTAAGCGTCACGAGGGCTTTCTGGCGCTGGTTGTAGAAGCTGGTAAAGGTTTCGGTGACTTCCACCTCCTGGCCTGCGTACACCAGCTCCACATTGGTGACGTTCTCGCCGGTATCCACCATGCCGTGAGGGAACTGGATTTCCTTCACCTGGAACTTGCCCAGGTAGAGGGGCTGGCTCTGAGCAGTTCCGTCCTCGCCGGTGGTGATGGTGTCCACCACCTCGCCCGCAGAATAGCGCAGGGTGCCGTCCAGGGTGTAGACATCCTCCAGGGCGGTGATTTCAAACACCGCGCCGGGCAGGCCCTGCACCTCATATACCGGCTGGTAAATGCCCTCGCTTTCTGCCACAGAGGAGAACACCTCGCCGGTTTTGCTGACTTTGATGATTCCTTTCTGGGCCATGTTGGGCTTAGTGACTTCGATCACCGTCACGCCGCCTTCCTCGCTGGAATTGTCCTCAGTCACATCAAAGTAAACCGGGGTGCTGTCCAATACATAGCCATAGGGGGCCTGTACTTCAACCAGGGAATATCCCGTGCCGTATTCCAGCTTTTCAGGCGTTACCAGATAGCCCTCGGAATTGGTGTAGAACGTATCAATGGTGGTGGGCGTCGGATAAGTGAAGGTCATTTCCACCTTGCTGCCATCCGGGCGGTAAATCTGGAACCCGGCCCCTGCATAGGGAATGGTGACGCCGGTTTCCGCGTCCACCTTGACCACCTTGATGAAGCTCTCAAAATTGGCGTTGTTGATAAGGTAGCGGTAGGTCTGGCCGTCCTGAGCGATATACACTTCAAAATCGTCCATCAGCTCGCGGCCTTCCCAGCCCTTGGTCTGGCGGACGATATAGGTGCCGTAGGGCAGCTTCTTCGACTGTGCAAAGCCGTTCTCATCGCAGACAAGGACATCGCGCTCGGATTCCTTGGCATTTTCATAGCTGCCGGCTGATTTCAAAAACACCTGGAACTCCGCACCGGATTCCGGGGTTTCAATCTGGGTTTCCCCGTAGGGTAGGAACCGGACGCCTTATCATATTTCTATGACAGGATTTCCGAGAACCTCCCTCAGAACCGTACGTACACCTTTCGATGTATACGGCTCCCCAGCCATTCCTAAAGCATTTTACAAAGTTTCATTATGAAGATTGACGTGGCAGTCATGGCATAAGACGAGCGTTTTGCGCTTCATATAGCTCATCAGCCATACCCAGTTAGGCATAGGCGTTCCACGTTTTCGGTATTTCTTCACAATGTCCTTAAGCTTCCTTACATGATGAATCTCCAAGGCACAATGTTCTGCTCCACATAATTCACATACATCACTGTTGAGCCTTTTCATTAACTGACCACTCTTTAATACCTGTCCGAATTGGTCGGAGATTTCTCCGGCAGGTCGGCTAACCTTTTTTAGACTGTCATTGAAGTAGGTCATCGTTTTAGGGCCTTCTTTCGTATTGTATCTGATACCAACAATACGCATGGTGCCAGTTCCATTTTTTCTAGGAACATCAATTCCATATTTCTGAATAACCTTTTTGACCGATGATTTTTCCTTTCGGGCGATTGTCTTAATCATGCTGAAATAGTGATAATACTGAAATGTGGATATTTTCGTGCTGACATCCGTTGCTAAGCAATAGTAATTGTAAAGCCCTCTGATTTCTGCGTTGTACTGACTGATAATTTCAATCACGGGCAGATTAACTCGTGCCCCCACCTGATAGGGTTTTCCCTTTTTAATGAACGGCTTGAGCTTTTCCCGAATAACATCTCCCGGCACAACTAACTGAATTGTACCGTTTACAGAGCGTTTCTTTCGACCGATTGAATCAACCACTTGCTTTGTGTTCTCTTGAGATTTTGTAATTTCGTATCCCAGAAAACGCACTCGTTTATCCGACAGATTGGTGATTTTCGTTTTTTCCCGGCTCAATTCAAGATGAAGTTCCTTTTGCATGAAACCTGCAATTCTTTCCTTGATTTCATTCGCTGTTGCCTCGCTGCCGATGATACAGACCACAAAATCGTCCGCATAGCGCACATATTTTACACGCTGATAGTTTTTATCCATAGGGTCTAAGGCAGGGATATTCTGCATTTGCCGCAGGTACTCATCCGCTTGTTCCTGATTGCCTTTCTTTTTTGCACGGTTTCGTTTGTATTGGAGAATCTGATATTCACGATATGGTCTCCGCTGTTTCCCTTTGGTGTATTCAGCAGATATTCCTTCCATGAACTTATCAAACTCGTGCAGATAAATGTTGGCCAAAATGGGGCTGATGATGCCGCCCTGCGGTGTTCCCGACAGCGAATTGTACTTCTGGTTGAATTCCAAATATCCGGCTTTCAGGAATTTCCAAATAAGCTCAAGAAATCTACCGTCATCAATCTTCTTCAAGAGTATCTTTAACAATATTTCATGGTCGATATGGTCGAAGCACCCGGTGATATCGCCTTCAATTACCCAGTTGGTTCCCCTACAGGTGCTTTTAATTTGATACAGTGCGGTGTGACAGCTTCTATTAGGCCGAAAACCGTGCGAATTATCGCTGAAAATTGGCTCGTAGATTGCCTCTAAAATCTGCCGTACTACTTCCTGTACCAGCTTGTCAGCAAAGGCAGGGATACCCAAAGGTCGCATTTTACCGTTCTTCTTGGGGATATATGTCCTTCGGACAGGTTTTGGTTGATAGCGTTCCCATTTGAGCAGTTCTATCAGTTGAGAAATTTGCTTCCTGCTAAAACCGTCAATGGTTGTCCCGTCTGTTCCGGGCGTCATATTGCCTTGCTTAGCATGGATTTTTTGATATGCCCGCAAAAAGAAGTCCTCATTGAAAAGATTTCTGTAGATACGGTCATACCGGTGTGATTCATCTTGTTTGGATTTTTGCTTTAGTATTGATAATACCGTTTCAGCTTTTTGCATTTCGCATACCTCCATTCGATTATCAATAGAATGACCTGCCGCCCTTCGCCATGTATGCGGCTTTCCCGCACTCGGACTACTATGGCGGCTCCGTTGCCATGCCGGATATTCAGTGTCATCTCCCTCGCTTTTCACACTTGGGATTTATCGCCATAGGGCATTACACATAGCATTTCTGCGTTCTGGTTTAGGCAATCTCCGTTTAGTCGTATTGATACATTGGGTGTGGTTTAGGTTTCCGTTCATTCCTTTTACATACTTCCTGTATGCCGGGACATTTTCAGAGAGTATCAGTGACGACAACGGTTTCACTGATAGAAATTGTCCATGTGCGCAATCAGTCTTCGCACATCTCCACACTTAGAGCAAAGAAACTGGATTTAAAGCAGTTTAGCCTTAACCATGCCACGCCTTTGGTCTCGCATATCCCGCTTATACACTGATTTCAAACGTATATGCTTTTCCGCCATGCTCTTGTCCCCTTTATCTTTCGATTCCGGGTTAGGCGGCTAACCAACTGGATTTCTCTCCAATCCAGTACCTCTTTAGGCATTATCAATACGCCCTTACGGACGCACGTCATCGGTGTGCTTGATGATGGCAATGTCGCCCTTGATGACCTGCTCCGTCACATCGTTGGCGGTATCGTTCAGCTCAATGGTATAAAGCTCCGGCTCCGCGCCTACCTTGTGGATGGTGGAATCCAGCAGGTAGCCCTCGCTGGGGCTGATTTCACGGATTGTCCAGTCCGAATCGCAGACGTAATAACCGGTGGTGAACTGGCCATTCTCGTCCGTGGTGAAACTGTCGATGAGGGTGTCTCCCTTATACAGCCCATACACAGCGCCGGCCAGGGAACCATCGCCCTGGGGCGCACCCGTTTCCACATCGCTCTTGGTGACGGTGACGCGGAACTTCTTCAGCACGTTATTCACGCTCTTGTGGGTCACTTCGTTCCACTCGATGGTGGCTGTCTGGGAATTCGGCACCACATAACGGACGGGGGTATCCACCTCCTCCAGTACATAGCCCGTGCCGATGAGCACGTTTTCAAAGCGTGCCACACCGTTTCCGTCCGTCACAGCATATTCGTCCACCGGCTGCCCGGAGAGGGATGTGCCGGACAGATGGAAGGTCATGCCCTCCACCAGCCCGTCCTCGCTGGTTTTCGTCACTTCCAGGCTGCCGCGCTTCAGCTTGTTATTGAAAGTTACGGTGGCGGTCTGGCCGCTGACGATGGTCACGCGCTGGGTTTCCTGGGGTTCGTACTTCTCAATCGACTGTTCGGTTACGGTATAAACGCCAGGATTGAGGTCGGTGATGTCGATCTCGCCCGCCTCATTGGTGGTCTTGGTGGCGCTATACCCCTCGCCGGTGATAGTGAAGTTGATCCCGGCTACCTGACCGTCCTCGGAAGTCTTAATCAGCTTCATATTGCCGGTTTTCACTTCCAGATTCAGATAGCCCACCATATAATCGGACACGGTTTCCCCGTAGGTGGCAAAGTCCTGCTTGCCGCCGCCGATAATCCCATCTGTCCAAACCACAACACCGCTGCGCTGGGCAGAGATTTTTTCCGCCTTGATGGTCACAGAGCCTTTGATGGCCTGGGTGGAAGTGATGGTGAGCTGGTTTCCGTCCACAGAGAAATTCAGGCCGGTGGTGCTGCTGGAGAAAGTGTAGTCACCCAGCACACCATTGGTGTCCGTAAGAGTGAGGGAATACTGCTGGCCATCCCATTTCAGCTCATAGGCACCGGCGTCGGCGGTACTGCTGAAAAAGCTGGGCAGCATGGTGTGGCGCTTCACCGCGCTCTCAATGGCGGAATACTGGCTGAAAATCTGGCTGTACAACGGATGGTCGGCGCTGATATATTCCGTCATGTTGTTTTTGCCCTGGGCGCGGGCGTCCACATGGTTAAACTGGCTGTCGCGCTCACCCACAACCGTTTCCCAAACAAGAAGCTGGGTAGCGATATATCCCGCGATCTTGCTGGCGTCCTCCGGGTTTCCGCTCATCCATGAGGTGCTGGCGTTACCCTGCCAGCCATAGGTCATAATCCGCCCGATATATTCCTTGACGGTATTCGGTGGGATGGTGGGGTTTAGGTTGGACGGGTAGTTGTCCCAGAAATCCTCACCGCGCCCGGTGTACTGATCGCCGGTATTTACACCCACACCCGGCTCAATGCAGTAGATGGCCCTGCCATTGAAGGCGTCCTGGGTGTGGACGGAAAAGCTGTCATTCTCTCCGGTGGACCAGCCGCCCAGGAAATTCAGGGCGGGATGGCCCCATCCGGCCTTGTTGGGGTCGCTGGCACGGGGCAGGTCGATCATATACGTTGTCATGGTTTCGCCTGCGGCAAAAGCCGTGGTTCCTGTCCCTACGAACACGCCCAGGCACATGAGCATGGCCATGAGCAGGGACAGAGGCTTTCTCAATGCTTTCATCGTGTTACCTCCTTGAAGTGGCCGCAAAAAAAGCACATCGCTCTGGATGTGCTGCTTGCGGCTGGATTCTGTTTACGTTCTAAAAAAGAGAGGCGCGCCAATCGTTCTCCGCCTCATCCGTTCTATCCACAACCCTGTGGATTCTTGGAAGAACCAGCCTCCCCAAATATCTTCTTTTTTAGGCTGTTTAGGTTGTACGAAGGGGTGAGGTGTGGAGAGGGGGAACAGCGAAAACACCGGTTCCCTGCAAATGGGCGCACTGCTCCCTTGGCAGTAAGGTTATCTCTCTAAACTGCGTTGGCGCTTGCGGTAGAGTTCCAGCGCCTTGACAATGGTGTCCTCGATCTTCTGCGCGGGCGTCCCCGCGGGGAAAAACTTGGCGATTCTATTTTTTGGTATTTTGAATTGCTCCACCTGGTTGGGCTTTTCCTCCTTCATAATGGAAACAAGGGCGTCTTTGGCCAGCCTTTCATCGCCGGTCTTGGCTTCGGACATCTGGCGCATTTTGATGGCCTGGGCGTGGGACGGGGTACAGTCCATCTCGTCCATGATAGCGAACAAGTCGGCCTGTTCTTCTTTTCGCAGGTAGGACAGCTCCACCGCAGGGCGTAGGGCAATCTGAATCATTTCCTGATCTTTAAGCACCGAGTTATCTACCAGCTCCAGAATTTCCGGGATAAGGTGGGTAAGGCGGATATATTTGCGTATCTGCTCATGGCTTTCGCCAGACTGTTCCGCAAGTATCTGCCGGGAAGTTTTTCCGGCTAACTTCTGCAACGGTGTTGCAGAAGTTAAATCTGTACGTTCACCTTGCTGCCTTTTCATAGCGTCCAGCTTCATCTTGTAGGCAAACGCCTTTTCCGAGGGCAAAATCTGCTCCCGCTGCAAGTTGGAGTCCACCATGATAATCGTGGCTTCATCATCAGTGAGCTGCCGCACAATACAGGGGATTTCCGCAAGCCCCGCCAAATCCGCCGCCTTTTTCCTACGGTGTCCGGCCACCATCTCATAGCCGCCCTCTGGCTTGGGGCGCACCAGGGTGGGGACCAAAACGCCGTACTGCTTCACGCTTTCCGTCATTTCCTGCATGGCTTCATCCATACGGACCTTAAAGGGGTGATTCGGAAAGTCGCTGATCTCCGCAGGCGAAAGATTGACAATCTTTTCAAGCCGCGCCTCGGCTCGTTCTTCCTCCGTGGAAAACAGGTCATCGACTGAGGGAAGATTGAAGTTTAGCCCGCTGCTTTTCGCCATCCGCCAGCACCTCCTTTGAAAAATCCGCGTAAGCCTGGGCCACCTTGCTCCCCTTGTCGTAGGCGTAAATGCTCTTGCCTGCGGCGCTGATTTCTGCGGCTTTGATGGCTACGGGAATCTCGGAACGATAAATTTTCAATACGTTCCCGTAACTCTGCCGCAGGGTATCCGCTGTCTGTCTGGCAAGGTTTGTGCGCCCATCCACCAGAGTGAGCAGCACCCCGTCCACCTTCAGGGCCGGGTTGATCTGCCGCTTCACCTTGCCTATGGTTTTCATAAGCTGGGTCATGCCCTTGGCGGGGAGATAGTGGGCCTGCACCGGGATAATCACGCTGTCTGCCGCTGCCAGGGCGTTGATCGTAATCATGCCCAGGGAAGGCATACAGTCGATGAGAACCACATCATAGTGCTTCTTGGCTTCATTGACATAGGTTCTAAGCGTAAACTCCCGGCTCATGGCGTTGACCAGGCTCATTTCCAGTGCGGACAGCTCAATGTTGGCGGGCATAAGGTCTACACCCTCGCTGTGGTGCAAAATGCCCTCATCCGTGGTGAATGGCTCATCCCGGATCACTTTTTCCATGACGGTGGCCAGGGTGGTGGACAGGCTGTCCTGGTTTTGCCAGCCCAGGCAGGTAGTGAGGTCGCCCTGGGGGTCTGCGTCAATGAGCAGCACCTTTTTCCCCAGACGGGCTAAACCAATGCCCAGGTTCACCGTCGTGGTGGTTTTGCCTGTGCCGCCTTTCTGGTTGGCCAGCGCGATCACGCGGCCATCCCTGGGGCGGCTTCTTTGTTCCGGCATTTTCATGTCCTCCTTCTTCGTAGATTTAGCCGCCCGTTGGCAAGACGAACGGCTATGTATGGGGGAGTCTGAAAGATGGGCATGAAAAAAGCCGCTTACTCTTGCTGAAAAGAATAAGCGGCTCATCAAGCAGCGATATGTAATTTTACATCTTCTTCACCGGGGCGCACATGGCTTTGAGCAGAAGTTCATCCAGGCAGCCGGTGTCCCGGTTTTCACGGAGCATGGTATTGCGCAGGTGATTCAGGCTCTGGATCACAATGCTGTTCTCGGCGGGGGTGAGGGTTATCTTAAATTTCCGTTTTTTCATAGGGCGTTCCTCCTTTACGCTTTCAGTATATATGGAAGGAACGCTACGCCGCAAATGTGCGAGAGTTCATCCACTTGAAACACAGCAGCGGCAACTCAGAAGGACAAGATAAACTGGATTCGGTTTGGTCAAATCCTGACAAATCAGGACATCCCCTTCAAAAGAAAAACCTCTCACACAGGCCGTCATGGGATCGAAAAAATGAAGGGGAAAATGCCCTCTAAAACACCCCGATTTCGGCTCGCAGTTGCCCCATTTTTTAATCATAACGGGGTCAAAAAGGGCCTGTTGCCCCATTATTAATCAAGAAAAACCGGGTCAGGCGAGGTCAAATCCTGCCAAAACCAGACAAAGGACAACAGACTTTTTGAAAAGGAAAAAGCCCGGAAAACCGCATGGTTCCGGGCTTTTTGAGCATTTTTGAATTGGTTTGTCGGGCCTGTTATCTCTTGGAGAACTGAGGCGCGCGACGAGCGGCCTTGAGGCCGTATTTCTTTCTTTCCTTCATTCTCGGGTCACGGGTAAGGAAACCGGCCTTCTTCAGCGTAGCGCGGAGGTTCTCGGAATCGTACTGGAGCAGAGCTCTGGAGATACCGTGGCGGATAGCACCGGCCTGACCGGTAACACCGCCGCCTGCAACGCGGCAAACGATGTCGAACTTCTCTTCGGTACCGGTGAGAACGAGCGGCTGACGAACGATCGTCTTGAGGGTATCAAGGCCGAAATAATCGTCGATATCGCGGTCGTTGATCGTAACCTTACCGGTGCCCTGGTAAATTCTTACACGTGCAACGGAGCTTTTTCTTCTGCCGGTGCCGTAGAAATAAGGTGCCTTATCGTACATATTCGTTTACCTCCTATTAAAGTTCCCAAGCCGTCGGCTTCTGCGCCTCGTGCTTGTGCTCGCTGCCGGCGTAGACACGAAGTCTTGCTTCTGCAGCTCTGCCGATGGTGTTCGAGGGGATCATGCCGTGAACAGCAAGCTCCATCGCCTTTTCCGGCTTTGTGCGCATCAGGGTGTCATAACGGACAGCCTTGAGGTGGCCGATATAACCCGTGTGATGATAATAATACTTCTTTTCAGCCTTACCGCCGGTGAGGACAGCCTCAGCGCAGTTGATGATGATGACGTGGTCACCGCAGTCAACGTGCGGGGTAAAGGTGGGCTTGTGCTTGCCGCGGAGAAGAACTGCGGCCTGTGCTGCAACGCGGCCGAGCGGCTTGCCTGCAGCGTCAATTACATACCATTTGCGGTCAACCTGACCAGCCTTGGCCATATAAGTGGACATAGCGTTTACCTCCAAAATTGATTTAAATTATCTCGGTACCGGCAAACGCTTTGTGCGCTGCGATACGAAATCTCTGAAAATGCCCATAGCTTTCCCATGGGCGCTAAATGATAGTACCACACGAAAAACGGCTTGTCAAGCGCTTTTTTGCGGTTTTTTAAGCTGCGAATTCTAATCTCGTTTATTCTTTGTTTTTCTCGTTTATGCTCTTATTTTTGAATGTGCGATTTCAAAAAATATTTTTGCCGCAAAATTTAAAAAGCACAGCTTTTCCGCCGTTTTTCGGGAAAGCCGTGCTTTTTACGGTTTTTATTCAGCTATTACTTTTTCACGCAGCGCGTTGCGACAAAGCAGGGCACGCCGTGCTCGTGCAGAAAGCCTTCGCCGTTTGTGTCTTCATAAATATCCGTCAGCATAAATCCCGCGCGCAGCTGGCCGCCGATTTCTTCGTCCAGTGTGTGCGAAAACTGCACGCCGAAGTCCAGATCCATCGCTTCCCGGTACAGCGCCTCGTCTTTCAGGGGGTTATACGGCAGCGTGTATTTGATAACCGTCTCGTCCTCATCGAAAAGATAGTTGAAGCCGTTATCAAACCCGACAAGCAAAACGCCGCCCGGCTTCAGAACACGGGCGCACTCTTTCCAGATCGGCTCCAGTTCTTCTACATAACAATTTGAAACCGGGTTAAAAATGAGGTCAAAGGTCCCGTCTTCAAACGGCAGCGGCTTTGTCATATCGCTGCGTACGCACTTTGGCGTGTATCCCTCACGCGCGCCGACTTCTTCTTCGCGCTTTAGCTGCTCCGTGGAATAATCAAGCACAGTGCAGTCTGCACCGAGGGCGGTGAAAACGGGAATCTGCTGCCCGCCACCGCTGGCTAAACCCAGAATTTTCTTGCCGCGCATCTCGCCGAACCATTCGTGCGGCGCGGTTTTCGTCGGCGTGAGGTACACGCCCCATTCGCCGTTTCTGGCTTTCTCAAACACCTCGTGCGAAATGGGTTTACCCCATTCCCAGCCGTTTTGCACCCAGCTGTCCACGATTTTGGCGTTGATGTCGGTGTAGTTCATACGTTTATTCTCTCTTTCTAAAAGTTTTATCTTTTATGAATTTGCCGTGCAAATTCATAGGGAGACCCCTTAATAGGGTCTCCCTCGGACGAACAATTCACTGGATTGTTTTATAGCAATGCGAAGCATTGGTTTCTCCCAGTCCTGATTTTGGGGTAAGCAAAAGGATTTCGCGCTCTGCGGAGCGCGCCTCAGGGCTTTGCCCCGAGACCCTATAAACTTTCTGAAGAAAGTTTAATCAAAGACTTTTAACCCAACTCGTCGTCCGCGGATGCGACGACGTTTACGCCGGTGCCGCAAACATTTTCGATGACGATGTCGCCGATATGGACGGGGGCGGTGATCTCCGCTGCGTTGATGGCTTTCATGCAGTCGAAAATTTTACCCTTCGGGATGTCCGTTTTCGTGCGCACGGCGACAACCGGGCGTTCACCGTTTAAAACGCGAACGGTAGACGTGACGGTACGGGCGGGCGCGGTAACTTCCTTCACGGCGTAGAGCTCGCCGCGCTTACACGTATTGCCTGTAACGCTTTTCACCTCGCCGTTTTCAACCGTGACGGTCAGCGGGCAGCCCAAGGGGCAGTTGATGCAGATAAACGATTTCGTTTCCATAGTAATGCCCTCCTTATTCCGCTTCCACCGTGACGGTGACGGTATCAAAATCAATATTTTGAAGGTCTGCTTTTTTCAGCAATACCTGCTCCATTTCGCCCGGTGCCATAACGGTCTTTTTGCGGTGCTGCACGCGTTGATCGCCGAAATAGACACTGATGAACGAATTTTTATAGATGCCGCCCACGCGGAAGCGCACCGTGAGCGTATCCGGCATGTTTTCGGGGTGAATGATGCTCGGCACCGTGTAGCGCACACCGCCCTTGGCTTCCAGCTTGATGCCGTCCGAAAGCGGCTCTGCGGTTTCTTTGTTGCCGCCCTGCACGTACTTTGCGGCGGCACGGCCGGCCTGCGCGGCTTCTTCGGAAACGTAGTCCACAAGGTCGTGCACATGCAGCACGTTGCCGCACGCGAAGATGCCCGGCACGCCGGTCTCGAGGCTTTCGTTGACAACGGGGCCGTTCGTCACACGGGAGAGCGGTGCGCCCGCGCCGAGGGTGAGCTCGTTTTCCGGGATCAGACCGACAGACAGAAGCAGCGTATCGCAAGAATAATATTCTTCCGTGCCCGGGATGGGCTTTAATTTGTCGTCCACGGCGCTGATGGTGACGCCCGTCACGCGGTCTTTGCCGTGAATTTCCGTCACGGTGTGGCTGAGCTTCAGCGGGATGCCGAAGTCATCAAGACACTGGACGATATTGCGCTTGAGGCCGCCGGAGTACGGCTGGAGCTCCGCGACGACGTGCACCTTCGCGCCCTCTAACGTCATGCGGCGCGCCATGATGAGACCGATGTCGCCGGAACCGAGAATGACGACCTCGCGTCCGGGCATATAGCCCTCCATATTGACAAGGCGCTGCGCCGTACCGGCGGAGAACACACCTGCGGGGCGGAAACCGGGGATATTCAGCGCGCCGCGGGAACGCTCACGGCAGCCCATGGCCAAAATGACCGCACCCGCTTCCACGGTGAACAGACCGTCTTCGCGGCTGACTGCCGTGACGACCTTTTCCGGGGAAATACTCAGTACCATTGCGCCGAGCTTGTACGGGATATGCAAAGCCTTTGCGCGTTCTTCAAAGCGAGCGGCATACTCCGGACCCGTGAGCTCCTCTTTAAACGTGTGCAGACCGAAACCGTTATGGATGCACTGGTTTAAGATGCCGCCGAGACGCCCGTCTCTTTCTAAAATTAAGATGTCTTCAGCCGGAAGTCCGTTTTCCGCCGCGGCGACCGCCGCCGCAAGCCCCGCAGGCCCGCCGCCGATGATGACAAGCGATTTTGTGATTTTATTTTCCATAATAAACCTCATTTCGTCTTCCCGAAAACGATTTCGGAGCCTTTTTCGTTCTTTCGGATGGCTGTCAGCGGCAAGTTAAGTTCTCTTGCGAGAATATCCATGACGCGCGGGGAGCAGAAGCCTGCCTGGCACCGGCCCATTCCGGCTCTGGTTCTGCGCTTTACGCCGTCCAGCGTTTTCGCGCCGAGCGGACGGCGTATGGCGTCCACAATCTCGCCCTCGGAGATCGTCTCGCAGCGGCAGACAATACTGCCGTAGAGCGGGTTTTCACGGATTTTCTCGGCGCGTTCTTCGACGCTGAGCGAATTGAGGTGCACGACGCCGTGACGAACGGGATTGAAGCTTTCTTTTTTCGTAAGGCCAAGCGCTTTCGCCGCCATTTCCGCCATATAAACACCGATGGCAGGCGCGCTTGTGAGGCCCGGGGATTCGATGCCCGCGGCTTCAAAGAAGTTCGGCGCGCTTTCCTCCAAGATGAAGTCGCCTCTGTCCGCGCAGGCGCGCAGGCCGGAGAACGATGTGATGATCTGTCGGCTTGGCACGTTTTTCACGCTCATACCGGCTTTTTCCAAAACGAATGCAAGGCCGCTCTGCGTTGTGGCCGTGTCCTCGCGGTCTTCGATATTCTCGGCGGTGGGGCCGAGCAGCAGATTGCCGTGCACGGTGGGGGTGACAAGAATGCCCTTGCCGAGTTTTGTCGGCAGCTGGAAGATGGTTTTATCAACCAAATTGCCCGCGTTTTTGTCGCACAGGCAGTATTCGCCGCGGCGCGGGGTGATGGTGAACGCGTGCGGCAGCAGCATATCGTGAATTTCATCGGCGTGCACACCCGCCGCGTTGATGACGGCGCGCGTTTCGATCTCGCCCTGTTCGGTTTCGAGAATATAGAGGTCGTTTTCGCGGCGAATATTTTGCACGCCGCACTCAAATTTGAATTCAACACCGTTTTTCTCGGCGTTTTCGGCAAAGCCCAAGGTCAATTCAAACGGGCATACGATGCCGGAGGACGGACAGAACAGCGCCGCGACGACCGTGTCGCTGAGCGCAGGCTCCTTTTCTCTCGCTTCGTCGCCGGTAAGAATTTTGAGGTTTTCTACTCCGTTTGTCACACCGCGCTCATAAAGCTCCTTTAACGCAGGCATGTCGTTTTCGTCAAAGCACAGCACGAACGCGCCGTTTCTGCGGAACGGAACATCCAGTTCTTCCGCGACCTGCGTCATCATGCGGTTGCCGAGGACGTTCATCTTAGCTTTCAGCGAGCCCGTTTTGGCATCAAAGCCGCCGTGCACAATGGCGCTGTTCGCCTTTGAGGTGCCGGTGCAGACGTCTTCGCCCTTTTCCAGTACGCATATTTCTGCCTGATACCGCGAAAGCTCACGGGCGATGGCGCTGCCCGTAACGCCCGCGCCGATCACGACGGCGTCATATCGTTTTTTCTCCATTTTTGTTTCAATCCTTTCAAATACACCAAAAGACCGCTTCAAACGGCTTTTCCCCTATAAATCGCCGACGAAGCTCTTGCTTTTTATTGTATCATACAAAACCGCGCGTTTCAATTAAAATAGTCTGCATAATTTCAACAAAAAAGGCTTGACACAAATGGGAAAATGCTTCAAAATAAAACGGAGGCAGAATGCCCTATATATTTGAAATCATTTTCCGAAAAGAAAGGACGTTAATATGAATTACCTTTTAGGTGTAGATCTTGGCACCAGCGGCACAAAAACCGTGCTTTTTGACGAAGACGGCAATGTAGTCGCGAGCAAAACGATAGAATACCCGCTGTATCAGGAAAAAAACGGCTGGGCAGAGCAGGAGCCGCTCGATTGGTGGAATGCGGCGGCGGATACCATTCACGCCGTGATCACCGAAAGCGGCATCGATAACAAAGACATCAAGGGACTCGGCATTTCCGGCCAGATGCACGGCCTTGTCATGCTGGATAAGGACGGCAACGTGCTGCGCCGCTCCATCATCTGGTGCGACCAGCGCACGGCAAAGGAGTGCGAGGAGATCACCGCACGCGTCGGCGCAGAGCGCCTGATTGAGATTACCGCAAACCCGGCTTTGACGGGCTTTACGGCATCTAAAATCCTTTGGGTGCGCAACAACCAGCCGGAAATTTATGCAAAGTGCGCGCACATTCTGCTGCCGAAGGACTACGTGCGCTACATGCTGACGGGCGACTTTGCAACGGAGGTCTCCGATGCTTCCGGCATGCAGCTTTTAGACGTGCCGAATCGCTGCTGGAGCGACGAAGTGCTTGAAAAGCTTGATATTAACAAGGCACTCTTGCCGAAGGTATACGAATCCCCGGAAGTGACGGGTGTCATCTCCGAAGAAGCCGCAAAGCGCACCGGCCTTGCGGCAGGCACCATCGTGGTCGGCGGCGCGGGCGATAATGCGGCAGCAGCCGTGGGCACCGGCGTTGTGGAGGACGGCAAGGCGTTTACAACCATCGGCACCTCCGGCGTTGTGTTTGCGCACACGGATAATATTTCCATTGACCCGAAGGGCCGCGTGCACACGTTCTGCTGCGCCGTACCGGGCGCATGGCACGTGATGGGCGTGACGCAGGGCGCGGGTCTGTCCCTTAAATGGTTCCGCGATAACTTCTGCGGCGCGGAAAAAGAGACCGCAGCCGGCATGGGCGTAGACCCGTATTATTTGATGGATCAGCAGGCGGCGCGTTCGCCGATCGGCTGCAACCGTCTGCTTTATCTGCCGTATCTCATGGGCGAACGCACTCCGCACCTTGACCCGGACTGCCGCGGCGCGTTCATCGGCCTTTCCGCCATGCACACGAAGTACGACATGCTCCGCGCCGTGATGGAGGGCGTAACATACTCCCAGCGCGACAGCGTGGAGGTGCTGAAAACCATGGGCGTTTCCATTGACGGCATGCTCGCCTGCGGCGGCGGCGGTTCCTCGAAGCTGTGGCGTCAGATGCTTGCCGATACGTATAACTGCGCCGTGCGCACAGTCGTTTCCAAGGAAGGCCCGGCGCTGGGCGTTGCCATCCTCGCCGGTGTGGGCGCAGGGCTGTACCCATCCGTGCAGGAGGGCTGCCGCCGCGTTATTCGCCTCAACGCCCCGCAGGAGCCGATTGAGGAAAACGTGCCGAAGTACGAGGCGTTCTACCGCATGTACACGAAGCTGTACCCGGCGCTGAAGGACTGCTACAAGGAGCTTGCTGCGCTGTGAGCCGCGTGTTTGAAGCGCTGTGCGCCCACCTGAAAACGCACCCCGAAGCCGAAGTGCAGGACGCGGTGAAGTTTTTGTACCAGGCGAGCTTTGGCGGCGGTCACTTTTTGAGCGACCCCGACGGCGCGTATCTATATTTATTAAAGGAAACGGAGATTGCCAACCTTGATGCACCGTACACGGAAACCCTCGGCGAGCAGTACGCGCGCATCAACTTGAGCGCGTTACAGGAGCTTTCACCGAAAACACTTTTTGCTATGTTTAAAGCGTCTTCCGAAGACACGCCCACGGACAAAACGGCGTTTTTATCACTTTTGGACGAGCTTGAAAATGCCGATTTGTTCGACAAAGCCGAGAAAACGGCGTTTTTGAAATCATACCGCGCGGCGGGCTGCCCTGCCGTGCACCACAGCGAAGCGTACCGCCGTGCGTATCACCCGGCGTACCGCGTGGTGAAAAAAGCGTATGCGGATTTTCTGTCGGCATTCATCGCGATCGATAAGTTGACGGCGGAAAAAGCCCCGGTGACGGTTGCAATCGACGGGCTGTGCGGCTCGGGCAAAACGACGTTTGCGGCACTTTTGCAGAGCGTTTACGACTGCAACCTGTTCCACGCCGATGATTTTTACCTGCCGATGCCCATGCGCACGCCGGAGCGCTACGCCACCCCGGGCGGCAATGTGCACTGGGAGCGTATTTTGTCGGATATTCTGGAGCAGATTCCGAAGAATGAGTCGTTTTCCTACCGCGTGTTCGATTGCGGCGTTATGGACCTCGGCGATGCGGTGCAGGTCACGCCGAAGACGCTGAACATTTTAGAGGGCTCGTACTCCACGCACCCGGAGCTCATCGGGTGCTACGATCTCAAAGTTTTTCTCAAGACCTCGCCGGAGACACAGAGCGCACGCATTTTAAAACGCAACGGCCCCGCGCGGCACAAGATGTTCGTGGAAAAATGGATCCCGCTCGAGAACCTCTACTTCACTTCCTACCCCGTTGAAAAGCAATGTGACCTTGTTTTTACGACGTGAATTTCAAAAAAAGTTTTTCATATCCGTATGTACCGCCGCGTGCATACGGATATTTTTGTGTCTTCAGTTTCTATATTTAGAAAAATTAGTTGAATTTTAACTATATATAGGTTTCTCAAAACTTTTTGAAATTTTTTTGAAAAAAGGCTTGCAATTTAGAAAGAGATGTGGTATTATAACTAAGCCGTCAGATGAGACGGCAAACAGAATAGTTGGTGTTGATTACAACGAGGGTCCACCTGTTCCCATACCGAACACAGAAGTTAAGCTCGTTTGTGCTGAAAATACTCGGCTGGCAACGGCCCGGGACGATAGGTTGGCGCCAACACTTAAAGCGGACATCCAATAGGATGTTCGTTTTTTTATGTTTAAAAACAGGAATTCGGCTTGCAGGCGGTTTTACGTGCCGCGCATGCCGAATTCAAAAGATGAAGCCCGCAGTTTTGTGCGGGCTTTTGCTTACTCATTTAACGTGATGGCGTTGCCGTTTGCAGGCGGCTTTTGCGTGGGGTCGGCGTTATCGTTTGCGATGAGCGTCATCTCAAGTTCGTTCGTATCGAGCTCGATGAACGAGACTTTGCCGTCTTCATCGAACTGACATTTGCCGCTAACCGTCATGTTTTCCGTATCGTTCACGGTGACGTCCGCCGTAAAGCGCACCACGCGGTCTTTTTCTTCGTAAGGCTCGGTCTTGACGGCGGTCACCTTCACGGTCTCGTTCATTTCGTCCGCCATAATCTGCATGGTCAGTACTTCTTCAATGAAGCTCGTGAAGCCGTTTTCGCTGCACAGGGCTTTTTCGTCTTCCCAAGCATCTTTGTACGCCGTAAGGGCGCTTTCTTCGCCGCTTTCCAAAATACTGCCGAAGCGCTGCATGGGCTCACTCGGGGCGTTCAACATACTTTCCGCCAATGCGGCCGCGGCTTTTTCCGCATTTTTTGCCGTGCTGCCGCCCGAAGCGCAGGCGGACAACAGCAGGAGCAAGCTAAGGCACAAAGAAAGCATTACGGTCATTCGTTTTTTCATAAAATCATCCGCCTTTCTGAAAATGGTAATATTTTTCTATCTTGATTATAAAGGAAAATGTGCAGCAGCGTCAAGGCGCAAGTTGACTGAATTTACCCCCCTGTTTTGTCGTTTCTTCCAATTTAAGGCATATGCCAAAAATCTGCAAAAACACTTGCTTTTTGGCATATCCTATTGTATACTAAATTCGTGTAGATTAGAGTTCACGCGAAGTTTGCGGGAGTTTGATTTATACGGATAGATCGGGGCGACCCGATGGGATGCTATACCAAGAAAGGATGTTTTCAGATGGAAATCACAAAGCAGACCACTATGGGCGAAATGCTGGATTATGACCGCGGCATCGCTTATGTGCTGATGCAGTCCGGCATGCACTGCGTAGGCTGCCCGTCCTCCATCCACGAGTCCCTTGAGGACGCATGTGCCGTACACGGCCTGGATGTTGACAAGGTCTTTTCTGCCATTCAGGAATATCTGAACAGCAAGAAGTAATTTTTCTAAGATAAAGATAAGCGCAGAGCGTGGGTTTTCCCCGTGCTCTGCGCTTTCTTTTTGGTCGCATAAAGCGTTGCAGAAAAACACCCACAGGGCGGTTTTTCATGCCGTTCTGCGGGTGTTGGGTTTATTTTATCAGAGCGTTACAACAACGTCGCTGAGGTCTGCGTTTACCTTCAGGACGGTGCCGAGCTCATTTTGCTCGACTTCTGCGCCGGAGACGTGCTTCACGTTCTCCACGTTGCGCAGCAGCACGCTGAGGTTCTCTGCCTTGCCGTCGAACTTGAAGGTGATAACGCCGTTCTCGTTCACTGCGGAAACGCTGAGCATATCGTTGCCTTTGCTGTCGCAAACCTTTGCGCTCGCCTGATCGGAAAGCTCGAAAACGTGCAGGGTGAGGTCCTTGCCGTAATCGTAATCCGGCTGCTGGTTGTTCGCGCCGATGGCGACGATGGAGTTCTCTCTTGCAAAGAGCGGCAGAGAGAAGAAATCGTAGTTCTCGCGCAGCCAGTGACCGCCCTCGCGCTTTTCGTTCGAGAGCAGGTGCGTCCACTTGCCCTCCGGCAGGTAGTACGTGACGTCGCCTTCCTTCGTGAAGACCGGCGCGACCATCAGGCTGTCGCCGAGCATATACTGGCGGTCGAGGTCTTCGCACGGGATGTCATCCGGGAATTCCAGAACCATGGCGCGCATGGTCGGCACGCCCGTTTTATGTGTATTGACCGCAGTGGAGAACATGTACGGCATCAGGGTGCACTTGAGCTCGGAGAACTTACGGACAACGGCTACGGATTCCTCGCCGTTCTCTTCACCCTCCTTGCTGAACAGCCACGGCACACGGTAGGAATCGGAGCCGTGCAGTCTGGAATGCGTGGAGAGCAGGCCGAACGCCGCCCAGCGCTTGTAAACGTCCGCCGGAGCCTTGCCCTCGAAACCGCTCATGTCGTGGCTCCAGAAGCCGAAGCCGGAAAGGCACAGGGAAAGGCCGCCGCGCAGGGATTCGGACATGGAGGAGTAGTTCGACGAGCAGTCACCGCCCCAGTGTACCGGGAACTTCTGTCCGCCGACCGTGGCGCTTCTTGCAAAGAGGCATGCCTCGTTCTTGCCCTTGTACTCCTCAAGTACTTCCCAAACGCACTTATTGTAAAGGTAGGTGTAATAGTTGTGCATACGGAGCGGATCGCTGCCGTCGTAGTAGACAACATCGGTCGGGATTCTCTCTCCGAAGTCGGTCTTGAAGCAATCGACGCCCTGGTCGAGCAGGTGGCGCAGCTTGGATTGATACCACTTCCATGCACCCGGGTTCGTGAAGTCCACGATACCCATGCCGGCCTGCCACAGATCCCACTGCCAAACGTCGCCGTTCGGCTTTTTGAGAAGGTAGCCAAGCTCCTTCGCTTCCTTAAACAGCGGAGACTTCTGGCCGATATAGGTGTTGATCCAAACGCAGATCTTGAGGTTGTTTTCGTGCTTCATCACCTGCAGCTGGTGCTCGATATCCGGGAACATGGCCCGATCCCAGTCGAAGTTGCACCATTCGTTTTCCTTCATCCAGTAGCAGTCGAAGTGGAACACGTGCAGCGGAATGTGGCGCTCTTTCATGCCGTTTACGAAGCCCATGACGGTCTCTTCGTCGTACTTCGTTGTGAAGGAGGAGGTGAGCCACAGGCCGAATGTCCATGCCGGCGGCAGTGCGGGCTTGCCGGAAAGCGTGGTGTAGTTTTCAAGCACGTTTTTCATGCTGTCGCCGCCAACGACCATGAAGTCGAGCTTTTCGCCCGGCACGGAGAACTGTACGCGCGTGACATGCTCGGAGCAGATCTCATAGGAGACCGGGCCCGGGTCGTTCACGAGCACGCCGTAGTTGCGGTTCGTGATGTAGAACGGAATGCTCTTGTAAGAAATTTCGGTGCAGGTGCCGCCGTCTTCGTTCCAGGTCTCCACGGTCTGGCCGTTCTTCACATACGGGGTGAAGCGCTCGCCGAGGCCGTAGACCTTTTCGCCGATGTCAAGGTTCATCTGGGCGCGCATGTAGTTGCCGTCCGGGGTGGAGACGGTGCTGATCATCGCGTTGCCGAAGCGGTTGCCGATGCTTGTCAGCTTCTTGTCCTTATAATAGTAATCAAAGCTGCACGGGTTCTTGCCGATGACGAGCTTTGTGTTGCCGCTCTTGATCGTCACGGTCGTTTCGGTGTTCTCGACCTCCAGTGCGCAGTGTGCGTCGTTCAGCTCGAACGCCGGCATTTTCTGGTTGCTGCCCATAAAGTGGTACGCTTCCGTGCGGATGATATCCGGCTGCGGAGAGGAAATGTACATTTCCAGAAGTGGGCCGCCCATGGCGCGCATGTCTGCGTGGTATGGCACGGTGTAGAGGTAAACGCGGTCGTTTTCTACCTTGACTTCGCGAACCTGCACGGCGTCCGTGTTTGTCACGCCGGGAAGGTTCATCCAGTAGCCTTTCGTAAATTTCATATTCAACTCACTGCCTTTCAAAAAAACTCAAAAATTCCGTTATTGGCACTTGCGCTTTTCGCGCGCCTGCTCTATCATAAGTATAAGCGATATGCTTTGGAAAGTCTACCGCTAATTTGTCCGCTTTTATAACAATCCTGACCACTGAGCCTAAAAAGGAGGTGCGTTTTACGGACAAAAATCAATTTGATCGCATGCGGGAAGCCCGCCGCCACGGCGACGCACTGATGCCCGTGATGAACTACTGCATTCGACGCGAAGACCGCTTTCACGCGCTTGATTGTCACTGGCACAGCGAAATGGAGCTTTTCCGTGTGATGCAGGGCACGCTGACCGTGCAGTGCGGCACCGATCTGTTTGAGGCCCACGCCGGAGACATTGTGTTTTTCAACAGCGGAGAGCTGCACGCCGCCGTGCCGGTGGAAGCCGGCGAGGAGCTTTACTTTGAAGCCATCGTGTTCAGCCCCGATTTGCTGTGCAGCACCGTAAATGACATCATTCGCGTAAAGTACATACAGCCCGTTTTGGACGGCGAGCTGACCGTGCCGCGGCTGATCAGAGCCGGAACAAATTTGCACGAAAGCGTTTCCGCCGCGTTCCAGACCGCGTACACGATGCTGGAAAACCGCCCGCCGTTTTTTGAGTTTCCCGTAAAAGCCGCCATGCTTTCGGCGTTCGGCGCACTGGTGCAAAACGGCGTGTCGGCGCGCATCAGCGCTTCTAAGCGCGCCGCAGCGGACAGCATCAAGGCTGCCATTGCGTTTATACAGGAAAATTACCGGTCTGCCGTCTCCGTACAGCAGCTTGCGCACGCCGCCGGCATGAGCGAGGGACATTTCTGCCGCGTGTTCAAACAGTATACACTGAAAACGCCGGTGCAATTCATCAACGGCGTGCGTTTAAGCCACGCGCTGGAGTTGCTCACCGCCACAAATCTGCGCGTGCTCGACATTGCCATGGACTGTGGCTTTAACTCCATGAGCTATTTCATCGAAGTATTCCGCACCGAATACGACGCCACGCCTTTGCAGTACCGCAAAAAGCTGGAAGAAATCAAGGTGCCGAAATAAACTTAAAAAGTAAAGTAGAGGGTAAAAATGATTTTGGGAATTTTGATCGTACTGATTGTTGTATGTCTGGGCTTTCTGGCGTGGCTTTTCTGCATTGCGCCGGCTTCGCCGCGCGGCGATTTTGCCGAGATGAAAAAATATGACTACGCCCACCGCGGCCTGCACGAAAAAGACCTTTCCGTGCCGGAAAACTCCATGGCAGGCTTTAAGGCAGCTGTGGAAGCGGGCTACGGCATAGAGTTTGACCTGCAGCTGACAAAGGATAAGAAGGTCGTTGTGCACCACGACCGCAACTTAAAGCGCGTCTGCGGTGCGGATGTTTCCATCGGCGACCTGACGTATAAGGAATTACAGCAGTACCGTTTGCAGAACACAGAGGAGCGCGTACCGCTTTTCAGCGACGTGCTGGCGCTTGTGGACGGCAGAACGCCGCTCATCATTGAACTGAAGCACTACGACGATGCCGATCTGCTGTGCCCGCTCGTGTGGGAACTGCTGCGCAACTATAAAGGCCCGTACTGCGTGGAATCATTTGACCCGTACATTGTGCAGTGGTTCAGGAAGAACCACCCGTATGTGCTGCGCGGTCAGCTGATGGGTCACTTTGAAGGCAAGGACGAGGAGTGCAAGGGCTTTTTCCGCGCGCTGTTCTGGAGAAACTTGTGGACGAATGTCCTCACCCGCCCGCACTTTGAAGCGTATGACGTGCATTTCAGAAACAACATCAGCCACCGCATTGCCTGCGACAAAATGAAAATGCAGGAAGTGAATTGGACGCTGCGCACGGCAGAGGAATACAAAGTGTGCAAAAACGCCGGCGCCCTGTGCATTTTTGAGTTCATCCGCCCGGAGATTACAGACGAAGACGAATAATAACCCCGTTTTTTCCTGTTGATTTTTTCCGCGCGATGCGCTACAATAGCCGTGTATGAGTTGTACATACAAATCGTTTGCGCCGTTTTTTCGGCACAAAACACATACACACCCGTTTATTTACAGGAGGAATCACTTTATGAACAACATTCCCCAGGTCAAGGTCGGCATTGTTGCCGTCAGCCGTGACTGCTTCCCGGAATCCCTTTCTGTCAACCGCAGAAAGGCACTGATCGACGCTTACACAAAGAAGTTCGGTGCTACCGAAATTTATGAGTGCCCCGTATGTATCGTGGAGAGCGAAATCCACATGGTACAGGCGCTTGAAGACGTAAAGAACGCAGGCTGCAACGCGCTTGTCGTTTACCTTGGCAACTTCGGCCCGGAAATTTCCGAGACGCTGCTTGCAAAGCACTTTGACGGTCCCGTTATGTTCTGTGCGGCCGCGGAAGAATCCGCAGAAGACCTCATGGACGGCCGCGGCGACGCATATTGCGGCATGCTGAACGCCAGCTACAACCTGAAGCTGCGCAATGTAAAGGTTTACATTCCGGAATACCCGGTCGGCACCGCTGACGAGTGCGCGGACATGATTCACGAGTTCATGCCGATTGCAAGAACGATCATCGGCCTGAAGAGCCTCAAGATTATCAGCTTCGGCCCGCGCCCGCTGAACTTCCTCGCCTGCAACGCGCCCATTAAGCCGCTTTACGACCTCGGTGTTGAAATTGAAGAAAACTCCGAGCTCGACCTCTTTGAGGCGTTCAATAAGCACGAGGGCGACCCGCGTATTCCGAAGGTCGTCGAAGACATGGAAAAAGAGCTCGGCAAGGGCAACATGAAGCCCGAGATTCTGCCGAAGCTCGCACAGTATGAGATCACCCTGCTCGACTGGATAGAGGATCACCGCGGCTACCGCGAGTATGTCGCCATTGCAGGTAAGTGCTGGCCGGCATTCCAGACGCAGTTCGGCTTTGTTCCGTGCTATGTCAACAGCCGCCTCACCGGCATGGGCATCCCGGTTTCCTGCGAAGTGGACATCTACGGCGCGCTTTCCGAGTTCATCGGCACCTGCGTCAGCCTCGATGCTGTCACGCTGCTCGACATCAACAACACCGTCCCGGCAGACCTCTACAACAGCGACATCAAGGGCAAGACCACGTACACGCAGAAGGATACCTTCATGGGCTTCCACTGCGGCAACACCTGCTCCAAGAAGCTGGCGTTCTGCTCCATGAAGTACCAGAAGATCATGGCGCGCTCCCTGCCGATTGAGGTTACGCAGGGCACGCTCGAAGGCGACATTGCACCGGGCGACATCACGTTCTTCCGTCTCCAGAGCACGGCCGACACCCAGCTGCGCGCATACGTTGCAGAGGGCGAAGTGCTGAACGTACCGTCCCACTCCTTCGGTTCCATCGGTGTATTCGCCATCCCGGAAATGGGCCGCTTCTACCGCCATGTGCTCATCGAAAAGAACTTCCCGCACCACGGCGCAGTGGCGTTCGGTCACTACGGCAAGGCGCTGTTTGAGGTCTTCAAGTACCTCGGCGTTGAGAACATCGGCTACAACCAGCCGAAGTCCCTGCCCTATCCGTCCGAGAACCCGTTTAATAAGTAATTTCAGATAAAGCAAAACCAGCCTGCGCGGTGTTCAAACGAACCGCGCAGGCTGGTTTTTTATTAAATGTATTAAATGGCGCGGAATTTCTGCCATTTTTTGCTCTTGAAGCGCCACACGAACGCCACGGAGCGCGCAAGCCAGTCCATGCCCATGGCAATCCAAACACCGACAACACCCATGTTGAGCAGGATACCAAACAAAACTGCCGAGCCGATGCGGAACATCGCCATGGAGCCGATGCCGATATACATGGTGAACTTGGCATCGCCCGCCGCACGCAGACCGTTTGGCAGGTTGAAAGACGTCGGATGCAGCACCGTTGCAAAGATATTATGCAGCATCACGAGGATATACGCGTAGTGATACGTCTCCTCGGAGACTGCAAAACAGCTTAAAATCATCGGCAGGCACAGCCACACGAGAACCGTCAGAACAGCCGTTGCAATCCACGATACTTTCATCATCTTTTTCAGGTAGTGTTCCGCTTCGTCGTAGCGGTTTGCACCCACGCACTGCCCCACGACCGTCACGATCGCAAGGTTCATGGCGCTGACGACGATAATGGCGATGAGGTCCACGCTGCCCGCCACGCCGTTTGCGGCAATCTGCGCCGTGCCGAACATGGCAACGATGCTTGTCACCAGCACACGCCCCAGCGCAAAGAGACCGTTTTCAATCGCATTTGGAATTGCGATTTTCAAAATGCGGCGCAGCATCTCAAAGTTGCGGCAGAAAACGTTTTTCGCCTTGAGGTAGACCTCGTGCTTTGCGTTGAACGCAAGCGCCGTCATGACGATGCCCGCCACCGCGCGGGACAAAAGCGTCGGCACCGCAACGCCTGCAACGCCCGCTTTCAGCACGAAAATACCGATTGCGTTGCCGGCAATGTTGATGACGTTCATGAGGAGCGAAACGTACATGGTCATGTTCGTCTTTTTCATGGAGCGAAAAAGTGCCGCCGAAGAATTGTAAATACCGAGGAACGGGAACGAAAACGCCGTGATGAACATATAGGTTTCCGCCGCCTGCAAGACGCTTTCTTCTGCCGAACCGTACAAAAGGTGCAGAATTTGACTGTTCAAAGCCGCGCAGATGACGCACACCACGCCGGAAGCAAGCAAAGTACCGACCATCAGCTGCCCCGCCGCGCGGTTCGCATTTTCCTGCTCCTTGTTGCCGAGGTACTGCGAAACGATGACCGCGCCGCCCGTTGCAAGTGCCGTTAAGATTGTGATGACCATGTAAGCGAACATATCCACAAGGGAAACGCCGGAAATGGCGGATTCGCCCGCATAAGACACCATGACGGTATCGGCCGTACCCACAAGCACTGCCAGAATCTGTTCGATGACAAGCGGCACGATGAGCTTTCTTAAATCTTTATCAGAAAACATAAAACCCCTCCGTGTACTGAATTTGGATAATTCCAGTATAACGAAAAGGTCTATAAATGTCTAATACTTAATTTGCAGAGTCAGAAATACAAAAAACGAATAAAAGAGACTTATTCCGACGCTGCGCTCCCGCTGATTTGTTCTTTCACAAACTGCGAATAGTAGATTTTGCCGCCGAGGGTGCCGGTTTTCAGATTTATGATTTCCAGCGGCTGGCCGCTCGTCGTCGCCGTCACCACGTATAAATAACCCTTATAGAGCAAAAGGCCCTGCGTGGTGTCACTGAAATAAAAATTCGGGATACTTTCCGGCAGCGTGTATGTGTAGTTTTCGCCGCTTTCGGCAGGCTCTGCGTTTTCAAGCGCCGAGGTGTTCATCGTCAGCACATTTTCATTTACGTTGTACGTGCCGATGACTTCGGTCTGCGCTTTGCCGTCGGTGATTTCAAGAGACATCACCGTGCAGCCCTCTGCGGGGCGCTCCGGGAACTCCAGCATGGCGTTTTCGCCGCGCTGCACTGTGAGGGTAACGACACAGACAATGAGAATAACCGCGATCAAAATTGCGCCGAATGCTTTTTTCATATACAAATCCTCTGTATTTTTTGATTTTAGCCGAACGCCAACGTGCCGTTAATATCGTATAATACGGCGCAAAGGTCGATGGCCCTTGTGCGGTAATAGACCATGATGCTCTCTGCCACGGTGATGGCCGCAAGGGGGTCATTCTCCGATACGGAATCGCGGATGTCCTGCAAAGCGGTGCTTTGCTCGTTCACCCAGTGGGACTGCTCCTCTTTGACGGTTTCGACCGTTTTATCGTCGCCATGCTCCAAAATCTGCGTGTAGACGGAATCAATCTGCTCTTTCCAGCTGTCAGAAGCCGTGTTGCACGCAGTAATCATGCCCGCAACAGAGCCCGCCGTTTCCATATCGTCCGCATACTGCGTATCGATGGGGTTGTTTTCAAACGCGGCGCGGAATTCCTCGCTGCCCGTTTCCGGTACCGGCAAGGTGCTTGTGTGGCGATTTTCGCCCGTTTCGGAAGACGTGTTGCCTTCGGGCGCAGGGGTGGGTTCTTCTTCGGGGGCCGCTGTTGCCTCCGGCGCAGGAGTGATCTCCGGCGCAGGGGTCGCTTCTGCCGTGGCGGAAGACGTATTTTTATTGCCGCCCGAGCAGGCGGTCATGGTGAGCAGCATCGCGGCGCAGCAAACGACGCACAGCAAACGAATGCAGGTTTTCATGTTCATGTTCATGTTCCTTTCAAAAATGGGATATGGCACGCGGCACCGCCGCGAGAAATTTTTGGTTCTGATAAAATGTACCACATTCGCGGGATTTATGCAAGAGAATCCCGCCCGCGCCTTGCGAAATTAAGAAAATGTTTATATAATAGTAGGGTAATCTTCCCGAGAAAATCAAGCAGTTTTTATCATAAAGAGAAAGGAACGACAGTTTATGAAGCTCTTTGAAAAAACACTGACAAGCGAAACAAAGTTTGAGGGCCGCATCATCAAGGTGCTGCGCGACACCGTGGAGCTGGAAAACGGCAAAACGAGTGCAAGAGAGGTTGTGTGCCACAACGGCGGTGTGTGCGTGGCGGCGCTGACCGAACAAAATGAAGTGCTGCTTGTGCGCCAATTCCGTTATCCGTACAAGGAAGTGCTGCTGGAGCTGCCCGCCGGCAAACTGGAAAAGGGCGAAGACCCGTTTGAGGCCGTAAAGCGCGAGCAGATGGAGGAAACCGGCACCGCGGGCGAAAACTACATTTCGCTCGGCAATCTGTACCCCTCTCCCGGCTACTGCGGCGAGATCATCCGCATCTGGGCGTGCCGTGTGGCCCAAAAAGGCGAAATGCACTTAGACGAGGACGAGTTCCTTGAAGTGGAGCGCATTCCGCTCGACAAAGCCGTTGAGATGGTGTTAAACAATGAAATCCCCGATTCCAAAACGCAGGTGGGCATTTTGAAGACCGCCGCGCTCGTAAAGGCCGGCAAGCTTTAAGAGGCGCGCATGAAAAGAACATTCATCACGCGGCTGCCGAACAAGGCCGGTGCGTTTTTGAAGGCTACGCGCATTGTGGCGCAGTCCGGCGCGAACATCACGCGCGTCAGCTACAATAAAGCCGTTGACCTGCACGTGCTGTTTTTGGAGGTCAGCGGCTCGCAGGCGCAGCTTGATACCATCGCTGTGCGTTTAAACGACGTAGGCTATATTTTGAATGAGGATAACCCCGGCAGAACGATTTTGCTGGAATTCCACCTGCCGAACGTGCCGAGCGCCGTGCTGCCCGTTTTGGAGCTCATCGACAGCTTTAATTTTAACATCACGTACATGAGCGGGCAGGAAAACGACACCGACCATCAGGATTTAAAGGTCGGCATTTACATTCAGGATCCCGCACAGACGAAGGCGTTTTTAGAGCGCGCCGCAAAGCTGTGCGAAATGCGTGTTTTAAACTACGACAAAAGCCAAAAGGTGCTCGATAACACGGTGTTTTACCTTTCGTTTGCGCACCAGCTGGCTTCTACCCTGCACCTGCCGCAGGAAGATATGGACGCGCTCATTGCAGACTCCAACCTTTTGATGCAGCACCTTGACGAAAAAGGCGAAGCGCCGCACAAGACGTTTTCGTACATCGGCAAAATCGCCGAAATGCTGCACAGCTTTAAAGGCGAAAACTTCCGCGCGCGCATTTCGCAGCGCAGTCTGTTCGGCGGGTTTACAATGCACATTATCGAGCCGCCGTGCGGGGGCAACACGTATATTCTGGAGAAAAACCGCAAGCTGCTGTTCATCGACTGCGGCTTCCCGTGCTACAAGGACGAGATGCTGAAGATTTTCCGCAGCCTGTTCCCGAACTTTGACAATATGGAGCGCACGCTTATCGTCACGCATGCGGACATCGACCATTGCGGCCTGCACGACCTGTTCGACACATTCTATGTGAACGAGGAAACGCGGCTGAATTTCGCCTTGCAGAACAACGGTCTGCCCGATCTGCGCGAGCAGAACCGCATTTGTGCGCCGTATAACCGCATCTGCAAGCTGATGACGGGCTACACGCCACCCGATATGCACACGCTGCGCGTTATTGAGCACATAGAGCCTGCAAGCGACGCACCCATCTCCCCGCGCGGCACGCTGGAGTTTGAGGGTCTTACCCTGCGCGTTTTCGACGGCAACGGCGGGCACTTTAAGGGCGAGATCGTGCTTGTGGACGACGCGCACCGCATTGTTTTCAGCGGTGACATCATGGTGAACATCAAGGGCTTTTCAAAAGAGCAGTATGATTTTAACCTGCTTGCACCGTATTTAATGACCACCGTGAACCTCGATTCCCGCCGCGCCGCCGCGGAGCGCAAATATTTGCAGAGCCTGTTCCCGACGGACGTATACACCTACTGCTGCGGTCACGGCGCCATTATGGATCCGAACGCGTAACTGAAAAATTGCAAAAAGAGCGCCGGTCTTCTGACCAACGCTCTTTTTTATTGCCCGGAAAATTACTCTTCCGTGGTTTCTTCTGTTTCTTCTGCGGGTTCATCGTCACGGATGACGTCTTCCGCTTCCGTTACGGGCTCATCTTCGCCCTCTTCGGCGGTGCCGTCGTCTTCTACGGCGCTGATTTCTTCCTCGTCGTCATGCGGAGCGCGGGCCATGGTGATAACCTTGCTGCCCTCGTTGACCTTCATCACGCGAACACCCTTGCTGGGACGTGCACAGATGCGAATGGAACCGGCTTCGATACGGATAATCACACCGTCATCTGCGATGAGAATGATGTCGTCATCGAGATCAACGACCTTAATGGCCGCGACATTGCCGTATTTTTCAACGTGGTAGTTGAGGATACCCATGCCGCCGCGATGCTGCAGGCGGTAATCTTCGGGGTTCGAGAGGCGGCCGTAGCCGGTCTCGGAAACCGTAAGCACGAGACCGTTTTCGCGCAGGACGCTCATGCCGACCACAACGTCACCCTCTGCAAGGCGGATGGCGCGCACGCCGCGGGCCTGACGGCCCATTTCGCGCACGTCGGCCTCGTGGAAACGAATGACCTTGCCGAAGCGCGTTGCAACGAGCAGATCGTCGCTGCCGCTCGTCAGGCGCACCCAGCTGAGCTCGTCATCCTCGGCGAGATCGAGTGCGATAAGACCGTTTTTGCGCACATTGCGGAACGCAGAGAGCGCAACGCGCTTGATGACGGCGTTCTTTGTGACCATGGTGAGGAAGTGGTCTTCCTCCTCGGACTTTGTGACGCGCAGCATAGAGGTGATGCGCTCCTCGGGCTCAAGCGGCAGCAGATTTGTGATGTTCATGCCGCGGCTTGTGCGGGAGCCCTCCGGAATCTCGTAGCACTTTAAGCGGTACACGCGCCCTCTGTCGGAGAAGAACAGTACAAAGTCATGCGAATTTGCAATGAACAACTCGCTCGCAACGTCTTCTTCGCGGCGGCTCATGCCGGAGATGCCGCGTCCGCCGCGGCGCTGTGTGCGGTACGTGTCGAGCGTCTGGCGCTTTACGTAGCCGAAGTTCGTCAGCGTCAAGACGCAGTCTTCCTCCGGGATGAGGTCTTCCACGTCCATTTCGCCGGAAATGGCGGCGATCTCCGTGCGGCGCTCGTCGCTGAAGCGCTTTTTCATCTCCATGGCTTCGTCCTTGATGATGCCGTAGCGGCGCGCTTCGCTTGCGATGATGTCGAGGAAATCGGCGATTTTGAGGCGCAGTGCGGCAAGCTCTTCCTCGAGCTTTGTTCTCTCAAGGCCGGTCAGCTGGCCGAGGCGCATCTGCACGATGGCCTGTGCCTGTACGTCGTCAAGGCCGAAGCGCCCCATGAGGGCGACTTTGCCTTCCGGGATAGACTTGGAATTTCTCAATATGGCGATGACTTCATCGATGAAGTCGAGCGCGATCATGAGGCCTTCCAGAATGTGGGCGCGCTCCTGCGCCTTTTTAAGGTCGAACTGCGTGCGGCGCAGCACAACTTCACTCTGGAACTTGATGTATTCCTGCAGAATATCGCGCAGGGTGAGCAGCTTCGGCTGGCCGTCTACAATGGCCAACATGATGACACCGAACGTGACCTGCATCTGCGTAAGCGAATACAGGTGATTCAAAACGAGCTGCGGGGAAGCCTCACGCTTGATGTCGATGGCAATGTGCATACCGTTGCGGTCGGAATGATCGTCGATATTGGAGATGCCGTCGATGCGCTTATCCTTGACAAGCTCTGCGATGTTTTCGATGAGTCTTGCTTTGTTGACCTGATACGGCAGCTCGGTGACGACGATCTGGTAGCGGCCGTTCGGCTTTTCCACGATCTCTGCGCGGGCACGCACGTAAATTCTGCCGCGGCCGGTGCCGTACGCGGCGCGAATGCCGCTGCGGCCCATGATGATGCCGCCGGTCGGGAAATCCGGCCCCTTAATGTACTGCATGAGGCCGTCAAGGTCAATATCGGGGTTATCCACCATAGCGCACACGCCATCAAGCACTTCGCCCATGTTGTGCGGCGGAATGTTCGTCGCCATACCGACGGCGATACCTGTGGAGCCGTTTACGAGGATATTCGGGAAATGAGAGGGCAGCACGTTCGGCTCTTTCAGACGGTCGTCGTAGTTCGGGGAGAAATCGACCGTGTCCTTCTCAATATCCTTCAGCATTTCCACAGAAAGCTTACTCATGCGGGCTTCCGTGTAACGGTATGCAGCAGGCGGGTCGCCGTCTACGGAACCGAAGTTGCCGTGGCCGTCAATAAGCATATAGCGCATGGAAAAATCCTGCGCAAGACGCACCAGTGCGTCATAAACCGAAGCATCGCCGTGCGGATGGTAGCGGCCCAGTACGGAACCGACGGTATCCGCGCACTTTCTGTAAGCCTTTTCCGGCCACAGAGCGTTTTCGTACATGGTGTAGAGAATACGGCGGTGGACCGGCTTTAAGCCGTCGCGCACGTCCGGCAGCGCACGCTGCACGATAACGGACATGGAGTAATCGAGGAACGACGTCTCCATGATCTCTCTGAGGTCCACCTGTATGAGGTTTTCCTTCTTTTCTTCCATATTATCCATTGCTTGCTGATCCTTTCGCGCTTAAATGTCCAGATTCTTTACATACTTTGCGTTGCGCTCAATGAACTCGCGGCGCGGCTCTACCTTATCACCCATCAAAATGGTGAAGATTTCGTCCGCCTGTGCGGCATCGCTCGGCGTGACCTGCAGCATGACGCGGGTCTCCGGGTTCATGGTCGTCTCCCAAAGCTGCTCGGAGTCCATTTCACCAAGGCCTTTGTAGCGCTGAATATCGTAGCCGCTCTGCAGCTGCGTCATGATCTCGTCGCGCTCGTTATCGGAATACGCGTAATAGTGGCGCTTATTCTTCGTGATGCGGAACAGCGGCGGCTGTGCGATGTACACGTGTCCCTCTTCGACAAGCGGGCGCATATAGCGGTAGAAGAACGTCAAAAGCAAAGTGCGGATGTGCGAACCGTCGACATCGGCATCGGCCATGATGATGACGCGGCCGTAACGGAGCTTATTCAAATCAAATTCTTCGCCGATGCCCGTACCGAGCGCCGTAATGACCGGCATGAGCTTATCGTTGCCGTAAACGCGGTCTAAGCGTGCCTTCTCAACGTTCAGCATTTTACCCCACAGGGGGAGGATCGCCTGAAATTTGCGGTCTCTGCCGCCCTTTGCGGAGCCGCCTGCGGAATCGCCCTCGACGATGTAAATTTCGGTCTCTTCCGGGTTGCGGGACTGGCAGTCTGCGAGCTTGCCGGGCAGCGTTGCGTTTTCAAGCGCAGATTTGCGGCGCACAAGGTCTCTTGCCTTTCTCGCCGCTTCTCTTGCGCGGGAGGCCGCCATGGCTTTGTCGAAAATGGCGCGTGCCACGGCGGGGTTCTCTTCAAGGAACGTCATCAGCTTGTCGCTCATCAGATTGCTGACAAGGCCGCTGATTTCCGTATTGCCGAGCTTGCCCTTCGTCTGGCCCTCGAACTGTGCCTCCTTCACCTTTACGCTGATGACGCACGTGAGGCCCTCGCGTACATCCTCGCCGGAAAGGTTTTTATCGGCTTCCTTTAAGATGTTGTACTTTCTTGCGTAATCATTCATCACGCGCGTTAAGGCGCGCTTGAAGCCGTCTTCGTGCGTACCGCCGTCCACCGTGTGAATGTTGTTTGCAAAGGACAAAATCAGCTCGTTAAAGCTGTCCGTATACTGCATGGCGATTTCGCAGGTAGAGTTGTTGTCCGGCGCGGTCGCGGAGAAATAAATGACATCCGGGTGGATGACTTCCACGGCTTTTTTGCGGTTCAAGTACTCCACAAAGCTTGCTACGCCGCCCTCGTAGTGGAAACGGTCGCTTTTGATGTTCTCCGGGTCACGCTCATCGGTGAGGATGATGTTGACGCCGGCGTTCAAAAATGCCTGCTCGCGCAGACGCGTTTCGAGCGTGGCAAAATCATAAACGGTGGTTTCTTTGAATATCTCGGGGTCAGCCTTAAACGTAACCATGGTACCTGTCTGCTCCGGGTTTTCGATGGGGCCGAGATCCTGCAGGTCATATTCCGCGTTGCCGCGTGAGAAGCGCTGGCGGTACAGGTGACCGCCCTGGCGCACCTCGACCTCCAACCACGAGGAAAGCGCATTGACGACGGAAGCGCCAACGCCGTGCAGACCGCCGGAAACCTTATAGCTGCCGCCGCCGAACTTGCCGCCGGCATGCAAAATGGTATACACAACCGTCACGGCCGGCAGACCCGTCTGATGCTGCACGCCGACCGGCACGCCGCGGCCGTTATCCTGCACGCAGATGATGTCGCCGGGCAGGATGCGCACATCGATGCGGTCGCAATAGCCTGCAAGCGCTTCGTCGATGGCGTTATCTACGATTTCGTAAACAAGGTGGTGCAGGCCGCGCGGACCGGTGGAGCCGATGTACATGCCCGGGCGCTTGCGGACGGCTTCCAGACCTTCAAGGACCTGTATTTGATCCGAATCGTAATTCGTATCCACATGCGTCATTTCGTTAATATCCATATTAACTCTCATTTTCCTTTCTTCGGCACGAAAACGCCGAATGTGTTTTTGTGCCTTTGAAATAAAAGATATTCATTCGCTATCTATTCAAAGAGAAACGCCGCCTGTTTCATTTGTACAGTTCCGCAGGCGGTTATCTTTATATAATAGTATAGTACAAAACGGTAAAATTTACAAGGTCATTTTTGAAAAATGTCCGCTGAAAGCTTAGATTTTCTGCGGTTTTTTGTGCATAAACATACAAAAGTGTGTATATTTGAAAATGCACACCGCTTTCCCCTCTTTTCTGCGCTTTTACGGTCGGTAAGAACGCAAAAAGAGCCGCCCGTAAATTACAATTCGGCAGCTCTTTTCCGTGTGGATTTTCTGTTTTTCAGGGCTTTGCCCGAGGCTCTATAAGCTTTCTGAAGAAAGTTTAATCAAAGACCTTTACATTTTACTTGCCGTCAGAATTCAGACGCGCCGGTCCACTCTGCGCTCCGGCTCGTTATTTTCTCTGTATCTGCCCGTATTCATCTCCGTAAACGTATCGTCACGGCTCGGAGCACGTCTTTCCGGTTCCGCACTGCGCTGCGGAGCCGGTCGCGGGGCTTCGCGTTGTACTCTGCGGATGACAGGGCGCTTTAAATACACCGTGAAAAGGCTTAAAAAGAAGAAAATCGCAAACGGGATGAAAATTTGCAGGCAAGTGAACAGCTTGATGTCATCCAAAACGAATTTATGGAAGAAATAGATGCACACGCCGGCGCAGATGGCCAGCACGGCAAACACATACACGAGCGGAGAAAGATAGATATTGGAAATACCGCCGCAGCGCGGGCATTTATACTCGCCCTCACGCTTCAATCTCCACGTGCGAACAAGGTTGACATGCTTTTTGCAATACGGACAGGTAGGAATGCCGAAATACTGCATAAATGAAGATCCTTTCTGTTACAGTCCCTTGGCGTGCGGTCTCAGCGCAATGCCGCCGATCTCCGCGCGGGAGCGTTTTAAAAGCGTGGCCGGGGCAATCTGCGTGATATACACGCGCTCGCCGCCGATATAGTCTCTGCAAACCACAATGGAACGCGGCAGGTCATAGCACACGTCTTCCACAAGGTTCTCTTTTTGGGCGCGCTTCAAAAAATCGCGCGTTGCGCCGGAGACCGTGGTGTTTTCCATATCGAAAATGCCCACGACGTCTTCTTCGCGCACTACAACGCCCATACCAAGGTGAATATACATACCATGCTCCTTATCATACCACAGGTTTACTCGCTTTCGCAAGTCGGCGTTTCGTTTTCCGCGTGCACTTCCCCTGCTTTTTCGTCCGTATCCTGCCGCACCGTGCCTTTTTCCACATAGAATCCGCGTCCCGTTTCCATCAGGCGCACAGTTTCCGGGTCGCAGCACGTGATGAACACCTGCCGCCCGTCAAGGTGATTCAAAAGATAATCGCGGCGGCTCATATCAAGCTCACTCATCACGTCGTCGAGCAAGATAACCGGGCGCTCGCCGGTTTTTCGGTACAGAATATCGGCTTCCGCAAGCTTTAACGCCAGCACGATGCTGCGCTGCTGCCCCTGCGAGCCGAACGTTCTGGCGGAAAGCCCGTCTATGGTGAGCGTCAAATCATCTCTGTGCGGGCCGACGGACGTAAACCCCGCACGAGCATCGGCATTTCTGGCGTTTTTCAGCGCTTCGGAAAACCGCTCGGCGATCTCCGTTTTTGTCTCCGCACCGCCAAACGGCGCGTAAGAAAGCGTGATTTCCTCCCTGTTTTTCGCGATACCCCGGTAAATTTCCGCCGCACGCGGCTCCAGATCTTTGCAGAACGCAGCGCGCTCCTGTACGACCTCCGTGCCGAACAGAATAAGGCGCTCGTCCCAAACATCGAGCGTATCGATAAGCTCCGGGTGACGCGGAATATCTTTTAAAAGCGCATTGCGCTGCATGAGAGCTTTATTATAATGCGCCAAAACGCGCGTAAATGCCGGGCGGGACTGGCACAACGCACCGTCTAAAAACGCACGGCGGCGCGAAGGGCCTTCTTTGACGAGCAAAAGATGCTCCGGCGAAAAAATGACGGCGCAGAACTTGCCCACAAGCGCCGAGCCGGTCTTTTTCTCCACGCCGTTGATGACACTGGAGCGCCGACCGTCGCGCAGTTCGAGCCTTAGTTCCTGCTCGCGTCCTTCTGTAAACAGCGTCATGGAAAGTGATGCCGCAGGCGCATTTTTGCCGTCTTTTAAAACCGGCAGTTCGCTGTCTTTTGTGCCGCGAAACGAATGTCCGCCTGTAAAAAGCCAGATGGCCTCAAGCAAATTCGTTTTGCCCTGGGCATTGCTGCCGTGAATGACATTGATGGTCTCGCCCGGAAAGATTTCGCCCGGGCACAAATTTCGGAAATTTTCAAAGCCGAGGCGCAGTACGTTCACCGGCTCATTCCTCCACTTTTACCGTATAGCGGCCGCCGTTATATTCGGCATAGTCGCCGTCACGCATTTTTTTGCCACGCATGGTGCAGACTTCGCCATTTACTTTGACTTCGCCGTTTTGAATGACGAATTTGGCCTGCCCGCCGGTATCCAACGCGCCGCCGAGCTTTAAAAGTGCATCCAGACGGATGAACTCCGTTGTGATCGTGATGATCTCATTTTTCATAATATATTCGATCCTTTATAAAAATAAAGATAAATTTAATATACAAATCTTCGCGTTTTGTTTGTATATAAAGTTGTATAAAATTATACTTTGAACTTTGACATCAAAACTTCACAAGTTGATGTTTCACAAAAGTCACAATACTTGTCCGTGAGCGGCAGACAGCGTGTGAAACATCGATCACATTTCGCTGCGCAGCCGCACCGGCAGGACGAGGAACGAAAACGCGTCGCCCTCCTTCGGCAGAACGAGCATCGGGCTGATCGGGCCGCCGAGCTGCAGTCGAACTTCGTCGGTCTCCGCCGCGCGGAGTGCATCGAGTAAATATTTGTTATTGAAACCGATTTCAAGCTGGTCTCCGGAAATTTCCGCTGAAATCTGGTCGGTGGCACGGCCCATGGTGGTGGTGCAGAAAAGCTTGACGGTGTCTTCGCCAATCACGCAGCGCACCGGGCTTTTCAGACGGTCGGTGATGAGAAGCGAAACGCGCTCGACACTTTCGATCATCGTACGAGTGGAAACCGTAACTTCGGTTTTTTTATCCTTCGGCAGTGCCGATTTATAATCGAGGAATTCGCCCTCGAGCAAAGCGGAAATAACCGTATAATTATCGATGCGGAACAAAATGTGGCGGCGGCTCGGACAAATCTCCACTTCGCCCTCGCTGTCCTTTAAGAGCTTGAGTACTTCGGAAAGTGTCTTTCCAGGAACGACAAATTCGGTGTTGTTCGCGTAGTTAATCGCCTCGCGGCGCAGGGCCAACCGGTAGCCGTCAACCGACACAACATCTAAATTTCCGCTTTCAATTTTGAACAAACTGCCCTGATGGATCGGCTTTGCGGTGCTGTCTGCGACGGCGAAAAGCGTCTGGCGAATCATACTTTTTAAGAGTTCCTGCGGCATTTTGATTGTATCGGCGTCGGTGATTTTCGGCAGCTCCGGGAATTCTGCCGAATCCATACCGATGATGGTAAAGCAGCTCACGCCGGAGGTGATGGTGGCGGTGTTGCGGTCGTCCACGTCAATGGTGATGTCCTCGTCCGGCGAACGGCGGACGATTTCGGCGAACAGCTTTGCGGTGAGGATGATCGCGCCCGGCGCGGAAATGATGGCGGGCAGCTCGGTTTGCATGCCGATTTCAAGATCGTAAGCGGTCAAAATGAGGCGGTTTTCTTCGCTGCGGATGAGGATGCCTTCGAGTGCTGGAATGGAAGTTTTGGAGGAAACCGCTCTTTGTAGATTGGTTACGGCTTCGTTCAACAATCTTTTTTCTACGGTGAATTTCATGTGGATAAGTTCTTCCTTTCTGCGCGTTTTTTTTGGTTTCGGTCTTTTGTTTAGCATTTTGGACCGCAAAAGTTTTACCGCGCATTTTGGTTTTTCACATTTCTTCGTGTTTTTTGGCGTGAAGATGTGGAAGGAGTAAGCTTGCGGTCCTCTTTTATATTTATTTTAAGTATAAGTTATAGCAGTAGTCGTAGAGGGTGTGAAAAAGTTGGAAACTCCAAAAAGTGGCTTTGGACAGGTGAAAATCGCGCGAAAGTTTTGCGAAAATTGATGTGGAGGGATTGTGGAGAGTGTGGAAAATTGAATTTCGTCCACAGAACAGTTGAAAACTCTGTGTGAAATGTTGAAAACTCGTTGATTTTATTCTGGCTTTCGTGCGTAAGGACACCAGTGATCGAACTCTATATCTTGTGGTTGAACCTCAAAGCCGGCCACAAGAAGCCCTGCGACAATTATACAGAACGTTATAGGAAATGCTCTGCATTTGATATTTTTAAAAGTGCGGCGGTTTTGCCTGTATTCCAGTATATAGGAAAGAACAGGAGGAACGGTGCACTTTAGGAGCGGAGAGAATCAGCGGTCGCGAATATTTTTGATGATGTCGCTGACGGTGGCCTTCGTCACGGGATCGCGCGCAGATTTTTCTTCGATTTGCTGGATGGCGTAAACGACGGTGGAGTGGTCTCTGCCGCCGAATTCCTTGCCGATCTCGACCATAGGCATCTGTGTAATCTCACGCACGACGTACATGGAGATCTGGCGCGCAAAGGAAACATTTGCGTTGCGCTTGGAGGACTTGATATCTTCTGGGGAAACGCCATAGGTGCGGCCGACCTCTTCAATGATTTTGCTGACGGTGACAGGCGCAGGCTGCTCGTTGTTTACGATGTCGCTGATGGCGCGCTGTGCCGTGCTGATAGTGGGGGTGGCGCCTTCCACAAGGTGGATGGCGTTGAGCTTTTTGACCGTGCCTTCCAGCTGGCGGATGTTGCTCTTGAGCTTCTGTGCGATGAATTCGCAGACGTTGTCCGGCACACTGAGGCCGACAAGCTCGGCTTTGCGCTTGATGATTGCCATGCGGGTCTCAAAGTCCGGCGGCTGCACATCGGCGGTAAGGCCCCACTCAAAGCGGGTCTTCAAACGATCTTCCAAGGTAGCGATGTCGCGCGGGGGACGGTCGCTCGTTAAAACGATCTGCTTTTTGGATTCGTATAATGTATTGAACGTGTGGAAGAACTCTTCCTGCGTGGATTCCTTGCCGGCGATGAACTGAATATCGTCGATGAGGAGTGCGTCGGCCTTGCGGTACTTTTCGCGGAAACTCACGGTGGTACCGGCGCGGATGGCCTCGATCAGCTCGTTTGCAAACTGGTCGCCCTTGACGTAAATGATATCCTTATCCGGGAAATTCTTTTTGAGCTCGTGACCGATGGCGTTGAGCAGGTGCGTTTTGCCGAGGCCGGAGTTGCCGTAGATAAAGAGGGGATTGTAGTTTTTGGCCGGCTCTTTTGCAACATAGCGGCAGGCTGCGCAGGCAAATTTATTGGAGCTGCCCTCGATGAACGTTTCAAACGTGTACTCGTATTCGTCATCGTCCGGCACGCGCTCTTTTTCTTTTTTCTCCATCGGGGTGATGAGCTTATAGGTGAAAGCTTCGCCGAAAACGCTCTGTACGGCGTCGTTCAAGCACTTGTGAAAGCCGCGCTCGATGGTGGATTTGTTAAATTCGTTCGGCGCTTGAATGATTGCAACGCCTGCTCCGAAATCGAGCGAGATGGGGACGAGCTTGCTGAACCAGGTTTCATAGCTCACGTCGGTGACCTGCTTTTTGCAGTAGTCGCAAATGAGGTCCCATGCTTCTAAGAATGATTCCATTTCCTTATTCCCTTTCTTTTAGGTTTTGGTATCGGTATGCGCCCATAGCCGCGCCGCGGCGGTCATGATGACCAAAGAAGCGGCATTGAAAGTGCATTTTGACGCTAAAATACTAATATATAGTGTAGCACAAAACCGCAAAGTTGTCCACAGAAAACCTGTGGAATGTTGAAAAATCTGACGGACTTCACAGGCAAAAAGAGGGAAAGAAACGTGTTTTCGGCAATTTATACGCAGAAAGGGTGGAAAAAGGGAGCGCGAAGGCGGATTTTTAACGCAGGAATGGGGAACTTTTCCCCGAGCGCCTATAACCTTTCTTGAAAAAAGATCGATTAAAAACATTTAGCATTGCGCACTTTGCTTTGTGCTTTTTCAGGCTGAAAAAAACATGCAGGCCTTCTATTTTCCTTTGCTTTTGCCTTTGCAGCGCTTCATTCCAAGTTTTTTTCCGTAAAAACCCGAAAAAAGGTTGACAGCTTCTACGGTTTTAAGGTATAATGCTTATCTGTAACGGACTGTTATTTGCAGACCGCATTTTGATAAGTAACCTCGTGAAAGGAGGGTTTTTGATATGCTGAGAACCTATCAGCCGAAGAAGCTCCACAGAAAGAAGGAGCACGGCTTCAGAAAGAGAATGTCTACACGCAACGGACGTAAAGTTCTGGCGCGTCGCAGAGCAAAGGGCAGAGCACGTTTAACCTATTAATGTATGCTTTGAGGGTCACCGCTGCGTGACCTTTCTTTGTTTTGCCTGATTTTTTTCGGCGGCGAGGCTCTGCTGTACTCAGCTTTGGCCTTACCGAACGGCTTTGGAGGCTTACCCATGGACATCCTTGTGCCGCTGACCGAAAACCACGAGTATAAGCGCGTTTACGCCCGCGGAAAAAGCGCGGTGCGCCCGGCGCTTGTGCTGTATTGCCTGCGCAATAAAAAGGTGAAGCAGGCGCGCGTGGGTATTACGGCCAGCAAAAAGATCGGCAACGCGGTCAAGCGGAACCGTGCGCGGCGCCTTCTGCGTGAAAGCATCCGTGCGCTGTATCCGCAGCTGAAGCCGGGGTATGACTTTGTCCTCGTCAGCCGCGGCAGAACGCCGTTCGCAAACTATCAAATCGTATCTTCGCAGTTAAAAAGCGCGCTTGAGGAACTCGGCGTGCTTGTTGCCCTACCCAAAGATAAAAATAACTCCGCAAAAACGGCGGAAAATGACTCCGAAAGGACGTCGGAGACGGGCGAAGAAACCGCAAGTGTAACGAAAGAAGAATTGTCATAACGACAGATCAGAAAAGCAGTATGAGAAAACAGAAAGAGCCTGTGTCCGCTGCGATACAATATAAAGGCGGACGCATTTCGGCGAAAAAGGGTGTGCGGTATTGGCCGCGCCGCGCCGTCATTGGGCTCATCCATCTCTATCGGAAGCTGAGACCGCGTGCAACGCGCGGCTGCTGCAAGTATATCCCCACCTGCTCACAGTACGGGGAAGAAGCCGTGGAGCGGTATGGCGCCTTACTCGGCGGCGTGCTTGCGCTTTGGCGCATTCTGCGGTGTAATCCGTTTTCCCGCGGCGGCTATGACCCCGTGCCGGAAAAGCGAAAAAAAGAATAAGTTTTGATCCGGGAAGGATTTGGTCAACTACTATGATGTCTATTTTTAATTTCTTCGGCAGCGTACTCGGTTATCTGCTGTGGTTCCTGTACACCGTTTTCAAAAACTACGGTATCGCGATCATCCTGTTCACGATCATCGTAAAGGCGCTGATGTTCCCGTTCTCGATTAAATCACAGAAGAGTATGGCGGCGCAGTCCAGATTGGCAAGCAAGCAGCAGGAGCTGCAGAAGAAGTACGCCAAGGACCAGATGAAGTATAACGAAGAGCTGCAGAAGCTCTACGAAAAAGAGGGTGTGAATCCCGGCGGCGGCTGTCTGACGACGCTGCTTCCGTTCCCGATCATGCTCGGCATTTATTACTCCGTTATTTATCCGCTCTCGAACACCCTGCATATTGCAAAGGACACCATTTCGCAGGCTACGGAATTCGTTTCTAAAATTCCGGGCATTGCGAGCACGAACCAGTATGTAGAGCTTGAGATCGTTAAGAATTTCGACGCACTGAAGGACCACCTGACGATGTTCTCCGCGGACGATGTGCAGAAGATTGAGTTTTTCGGCAAGGGATTCAAGTGCTTCGGCCTTGACCTGCTCGCGTCCCCGAACACGAGCTCGTTCGCTTCTATGCTGTGGATCATCCCGGTGCTGGCACTTGTGACCTACTGGGGCCAGTCCTTTGTCATGCAGAAGCTTCAGCCCACACAGCAGCAGGGCGCAGGTCAGGGCTGCATGAAGGTCATGATGTACGGCATGCCGCTCCTGTCCGCATACTGGGCATACATCATGCCGGCAGCTGTCGGTTTCTATTGGATTATTTCCGCGCTGGTCGGTTTTGCACAGACGCTCATCACGCACAAGTATTTTTCGCCGGAGCAGGTCTCCGCAAAGTCGGAAGCGAGCCGCTATGTGACGCTTTTACAGGCGGATCGGAAGGTAAAGCCGCTGCCCGCAAACCTGCAAAAGCAGATCGCCGATAAGATTGAGGCGAAGAACCAGGCGCAGGCAGAGCGCCAGGCCGCGCAGAAGGAAAAGAAAGCGACCGGTAAAAAGGGCGGAAATGCGCAGAAAAACAAAGGTAGTTCTACCGATTATCTCGGAAGCAAGAAATAAATAAAGGCTGTTATCCCCACCTCCTTTCACTCCGAAACGGGATAAAGATAGAGTATTGAAAAGAAGAAAGGAAGAAGAAAGCCATGGTAAAAGAAGCAATCGCAACAGGCGCAACCACAGAAGAAGCGTATGAAAAAGCATGCGCAATGCTGGGCGTAGACCCCGCAGACGCAGAGTTTGAAGTTCTCGAAACGGAAGAGAAAAAGCGCTTCGGCCTTTTCGGCGGCAGACCGGCAAAGGTGCGCGCGTTCATCCGTTCCACACCGGCAGACGCCGCAGCAGAGTATCTGCGCAACGTTCTTTCCGGCATGGGCCTCGGCGACGTAAATATTGAAATCCGCGAGGAAGAGGCAGGCGCAGAGCTTGTGCTCACCGGCGAAAATATCGGCTTCATCATCGGCCACCGCGGCGAAACGCTGGATTCCCTCCAGTATCTTGCGTCTCTCGTTGCAAACCATGTGGACGAGTCTTATTACCGCATTACGCTGGACGTGGGCAATTACCGCGAAAAACGCAAGGAAACGCTTGAAAATCTCGGCAGAAAGATGGCTGCCCGCGCCGTAAAGACCGGTCGCAATGCCTCCTTGGAGCCGATGAACCCGTATGAGCGTCGCATCATCCACACCGCCGTGCAGGAGGTTGAGGGTGCGAAGTCCTGGAGCGAGGGTGAAGACCTTGCCCGCCACGTTGTGATCGGCCCTGAGGGCGGCGAGCGCTACGTAAAGCGTGATAATCGTCGCGGCGGCAATAACCGCGGCAGAAACGGCGGCTACAACCGCGATAATCGCGGTGGTCGCGCTCCGCGCAGAGATAACCGTGACAGCCGTCCGGCACAAAATCGCACCGCTCCCGCAGCACCGCGTGTTCTGGACGATGTTTCTACGCCTTACGGTAAGATCTCCAAAAACTAAAACTTTAAAACAGAGAACCTCCGTATACTTTGGTATGCGGAGGTTTTTGCGCTTTCTCTGCGATTTTCCGGCGTTTTCCGACATTCTGCGTGACAATCTTTTCGCCGCGTGGTATAATACAAAATGAGAAAGTGTTGCATGTGCAGCGAACGAGAAGAAGGGATAAACGATGAAGACCATTGCAGCAATCTCTACGGCGGCGGCGCCGGGCGGCATCGGAGTCATTCGCATTTCGGGCGATGAGGCCCGCGCGGTCGGTGACCGTGTTTTTAAGTCGGTTTCCGGCGCGAAGCTCTGTGATATGGCGGGTTACACGTGCCGCTTCGGACACGTGTATGCGCCGGACGGCGAGCGCCTCGATGAGTGCGTTGCGACCGTTTTTGCCGCACCGCACAGCTTTACGGGTGAAGACGTGGTGGAGCTTTCCTGCCACGGCGGATTGTTCGTTTTAAAAGCGGTTTTGCAGGCGGTTTTTGCTGCCGGTGCGGTCTCTGCGGCGCCGGGCGAATTTACGCGCCGCGCGTTTTTAAACGGCAAAATGGACCTTGCGCAGGCGGAAGCCGTCATGCAGATCATCTCCGCGCAGGGGCGCGAAGCGATGAAAGCGGCGCAGGCGGGACACGACGGCGCACTTTCCCGCCGCATTGAAAAGCTGCGTTCGGATCTGACGGACATCGGTGCGCACCTTGCCGCATGGGCGGATTACCCGGACGACGACATTCCACAGGTGGATGAGACGATGCTGAAAACGCGCCTTGCCGCCGGAAAAACGGCGCTGAAAGACTTGCTCGCCGGCTTTGACGGCGGGCGCATTCTGCGCGAGGGTGTGGTGACGGTCATTGCAGGCCGCCCGAACGCCGGCAAATCCACGCTGATGAACCTGCTTGCGGGTTGCGAGCGTTCCATTGTGACCGATCTTGCGGGCACGACGCGTGACGTGGTGGAGGAGACTGTGCTGCTCGGTGAAATTCCGCTGCGCCTTGCCGACACCGCCGGTATCCGCGATACGGAAGACCGCGTGGAGCAGATTGGCGTGCGCATGGCTTTAGATCGCGTCAAAACGGCACAGTTTGTGCTGGCGGTGTTTGATGCGAGCGAAGAGCTGAACGACGACGACCGCGCGTTGATGGATGCCATAGGCGATACACCGGCCGTGGCGGTCATCAATAAATCCGACCTCGCGCCGAAGATCGACCGTGCGGAGATCGATAAGCATTTCAAAGAGATCGTGACGATCTCGGCGCTTTCCGGCGAGGGACTGCCTGCGCTGCAAAACGCGGCCGCGCGCGCACTGAAAACCGCTGAGCTGAACCCGAACGACGGCATTCTCTATACGGAGCGCCAACGCGCGGACGTACAAAAGGCGCTCACGGCGTTGGAGGAAGCGGAAAACGCTTTGCTTATGGGCATGACGTGGGACGCGGTGACGGTCTCGCTGGAGGGTGCCATTGCAGCTTTGAATGAACTGACTGGCGAGCGTGTTTCGGATGCGGTGGTCGATCAGGTATTTGAAAAGTTCTGCGTGGGAAAATAAAATATCAAAATTGTTATATTTTATCTTTGAAATAAACTGTATTTCAGAATAAATCGGAAAAGAAGTTAAATTATGAGCTATGATGCAGGAAAATACGATGTTGCCGTGATCGGCGCGGGACACGCGGGAATTGAGGCGGCTTTGGCCTCGGCGCGTCTCGGCTGCCGCACGGTGATCTTCACAATAAACATGGACGCTGTGGGCAACTGCCCGTGCAACCCGAGCATCGGCGGCACAGCAAAGGGCCACCTTGTGCGTGAAGTGGACGCGCTCGGCGGCGAAATGGGCAAAACGGCGGACGAATGTACGCTGCAAAGCCGCATGCTGAACCTTGGTAAAGGCCCTGCGGTGCACTCGCTGCGCGCGCAGATCGACCGCAACAAGTACGCGCGCGTGATGAAGCATAAGCTTGAGCAGTGCGAAAACCTCGTGATGCGCCAGGCGGAGGTCATCGACATTGAGCGAGACGGCAATAACTGGCTGCTGACGACACGCCTCGGCGCGGTTTACACGTGCCGCGCGGTCGTGCTGGCGACCGGCACATTTCTCGGCGGGCGCATCTTCGTGGGTGAGGTTTCGTATGCGGGCGGCCCGGATGGCATGTTCCCGGCGACGGAACTTGCGGGTTCTTTAAAAGAGCTTGGCATTTCGTTGCGCCGCTTTAAAACCGGTACCCCGGCGCGTGTGCTGCGCTCATCCATCGATTTTACCGACCTCGAGGTTCAAAAGGGCGATGAACCTGTCACGCCGTTCTCATTTGATGCGGAAATGCCGCCGAAAAACTCGGCTGTGTGCTACGTGAGCTGGACAAACGACCGCACGAAGCAGGTCATTCTCGATAATATTCACCGTTCGCCGCTGTATGCGGGCATGATCGAAGGCGTTGGCCCGCGCTACTGCCCGAGCATTGAAGATAAGATCATGCGCTTTTCCGAAAAGCCGCGCCATCAGCTTTTTATTGAACCGTGCGGCGCGGAAACCGAGGAGATGTACTTGCAGGGTATGAGCTCTTCACTGCCGGAAGAAGTGCAGATTGCGTTTTACCGCACGATCAAGGGGCTTGAGCACGTAGAAATCATGCGAAACGCGTATGCGATCGAATATGATTGCTGCGACCCGCTGCAGCTGAACGCCACGCTGGAATTTCGCGATTATCCGGGACTTTACGGCGCGGGGCAGTTCAACGGCAGTTCCGGCTATGAAGAAGCCGCCGCGCAGGGTTTTGTGGCAGGTGCAAATGCTGCGCTGAAAGTCTTAAATCGCGACCCGCTTATTTTGGATCGCGCGGGCTCGTACATCGGCACGCTCATCGACGACCTCATCACGAAAGGCGTCACCGACCCGTACCGCATGATGACCTCGCGCTCCGAATACCGTCTTGTGCTGCGGCAGGATAACGCCGATGAGCGACTGACGCCGATCGGCCGCGAGCTGGGGCTCATCGATGACCGCCGTTGGGCGAAGTTTGAAAAGAAGCAGGCGCAGAAAAAAGCGGAGATGAAGCGCGCGGAGAAAACGGTGTTTTCGCCGACGGACGCGCTGAACGAAGTGCTGGTTTCATGTGAAACATCGCCGGTCACGACGGGTGTGCGCCTTTCTGAGCTGCTGCGCCGCCCGCAGGTGACCTATGCGGACCTGACACCTATCGACACCGAACGCCCGAATTACCCGCGTGAGATTTTTGAAAGCGTGGAGACGGCGCTTAAATATGAGGGCTACATCAAGCGCCAGCTGCAGGACATTGCCGAAATGCGCCGGTTGGAAAAGAAGCTGCTGCCAAAAGAGATCAACTACGCCGAGATTTCGGGTCTGCGACTTGAGGCACAGGAAAAACTCAATCGCGTGCGCCCGGAAAACGTGGGACAGGCAGGGCGTATTTCTGGCGTTTCCCCGGCGGATATTTCCGTGCTGTTGATTTGGCTCTCTGCACACAATAAAGAAAAGTGATGTCTACTACATTTAACATGTAATGAATTGAGCTTAATTACTATAATATTTATAAAACAAAACTGAAAGGGCAGCTTTGCTTTAGGCGGGCTGAAATTTTGATTATGGATATTAAAAATCTGCTGATTTCAAAAGCAAAAGAGATTGGCGTAAAGGTTTCGCCTGCACAGGCGGAGCAGTTCCAGATCTATCTTGATCTGCTTTTGGAGCGCAACACCGTGATGAACCTCACGGCCATCACCGACCCGGAAGAGGCAGTCATAAAACATTTTGTGGATAGTTTGACGCTGCTGAAAGCGCTTGAAATTAAAAAGAATGCGAAAGTTATCGATGTAGGCACCGGTGCGGGCTTTCCCGGCATTCCGCTCAAGATCATGCGCCCGGACATTGAACTGACGTTGCTGGATTCTTTGAATAAGCGGCTTGTTTTTCTGCGCGAAGTGTGTGATGCCATTGGCATTGAAGCCGAGACGATTCATAAACGCGCAGAAGAAGCCGGAAAAGACACTAAGCTACGTGAAAGCTTTGATGTTGCAACGGCTCGTGCGGTCGCAAACATGAATATTTTGGCGGAATATTGTATTCCGCTCATCAAAATGAAGGGTTATTTTGCCGCGATGAAAGGTCCGAGCTTACCGGATGAATTGGAATATGCCCGAAAAGCAATCTCTTCGCTTGGATGCGATGTTGTAAAAACGGTTCCTTTCATTCTGCCGGATGAGGAACAGAGTGAGCGCTTTGTTGCCGTAATGCGCAAACTGCGCTTTACACCGAAAATGTATCCGCGTCACGGCGGCACAATCACCAAAAAACCGTTATTTTTAGAGCAGAAAGGGGAAGCAAAATGAGTATTATTTACCGTAAAGCCGAATTGAGCGACATTCCGAAGCTGAACCCGCTTTTGGCGCAGCTTTCCGATGCGATGGCAGATCCGCAGAAAATGGCGGAAAAGATGAAAAAAATCGCAAAAAACGAGGATAACTACTTGCTTGTAGCTGAAAATACAGAAAACGGCGACCTTTGTGGCTCTTTGATTGGTGTTGTATTTGAAGATATTTGCGATACCTGCAAGCCGATTTTACTCGTTGAAAATGTTGTTACGGACGAAAAGTACCGTGGAAAAGGCGTTGGACGCGGCATGTTTGAAGCCATTGAGACGTGGGGCAGAGAGAAAGAATGCCACTACTGCGTTTTGGTTTCCGGCTTACAGCGCACCGGCGCGCATAAATTCTATGACGCCATCGGGTACAGCGAAGTGAAGGGCTTTAAAAAGTATTTGTAAGAAAGACGATATAAAAACGGCTATGCAAGGAGAAACTCTTGTATAGCCGTTTTTTTAATCAAAAAGAATGTGCCAGTTTGGATTGCGGGAAGCTGCAAAGCACATTTGAATTTGCTCTGCGTTGTTCTTTTCCTCCGCAAGCTGCGGCAATTCATCTTCCGCATACCATCGGCTTTCGGTCGTTTCGGCGTTGGCTTGAAATTCACCGCCTGTACGCGTGCATAAAAAGAAAATTTTGCAGATGTTATAGGCGTAGCGCGGCAAATTGTGCCGGTTTCGGTCCTGTACGGCAATGATACGGTCTGCTGTAACGCGCAATCCGGCTTCTTCCAAAACCTCTTTAACAGCGTTTTCTCCAACGGATTTATCCACATCGACCCAACCTCCGGGCAAAGACCACTTGCCGTTTTGCTCGCGTACCAGTAAAATTCGGTCGTTTTCAATAATTGCCGCGCGGGTATCTAACTTTGGCGTTTGGTACCCGGTTTCGTTGCAGAATAGTTTTTTAACGGTTTCTACCGGAATCTCGCTTTTCATAGACAAGATCTCGGCGGCAATTTCACGAATACGTGTGTAGCGCTCGAGGTCAAAAACATCTTTGCCGTAGGTTAAACCTGCCTGCGCTAAGCCTTGCAGTTCGATGGCCCAGTTGAGCCATTGATCTTTGTTTTCCATTCTATTCTCCTGCTGTAGTTTCACGTGGAACTTATAACTCTTTCACCATGAAGTATTCGCCGCGCGTGGTGCCGTCGGAATAGCGCAGAGAATTTGGTAAAAAGCCATATTCTTTAAATCCGAGGCTTTCGTAAACATGCTTTGCGCGCTCGTTGCCTTCAATCACACCCAGTTCCGCTTGTGTGTATCCGCATTGCTTTGCAAGCCCCAAGACTGTACTTAATAATATACGTCCAAGCCCAAGATTGCAATATTTTTCATATAACGCGATGGAAACACAGCAGCGGTGCTTCATGCGGCGCTTATCACCTTGCGACGCCAACGAACAGTTTCCGGCAAGCTTACCGTTTATATAAGCGGTGAGCATGATCTCGTTTGGACTTTCCGCTTTGTTTTGCAAAATTGCGCGTTCTTTTTCGACGGTGAAATTCACCTCATCCGGCTCACGCAATAAAAACGGAGATTCGCCCGAAACGGTGCGCAGGTATTCAATCATTTGCTTGGCATCTTCGGGGCGTGCATTGCGTACGACGGCGGTGCACCCGCTTTTCAGCTTGATTTCGGTTTCTGCATAGATCATGTTCTTTCGCTCCTTTTCTCTAAAAATGGCGGGAATATGCGCTTTTTCGACGCTTTTCCGTTTGAATATTTCTATTATTATAGCACCGCGTTTTGAAAATGCAAGAAAAACTTTTTGTACGGTGACAGATTGCGGCAAAATCTGCCTTTTCATTGTGGTAAGCTATTTCCTGTAAAGAGAACAAGCCCTCACAAAGGACGAACTTCTTACACTGGAAATTCAAGCAGGAGGTGCGGCGTATGGCATTTGCGGAAAAGAAAAAGCTTTTGGAGCTTTCACCGGATAAGATTGTGCCAAATCCTGCACAGCCGCGATTGGATTTTCCGCAGGACGAGCTTTTGCAACTCGCAGAAAGCATTCGTCAAAACGGCGTTTTGCAGCCAATTCTTGTGCGAAGAGACCGCGACCGCTACATTTTGGTGGCAGGGGAGCGCCGCTGGCGTGCTTCGCGTATGGCGGGGCTCAAAACCATCCCGGCCATTGTGCAGGAGCTTTCTTCACAGGACGGCGCGGTGTTGGCGCTTATTGAAAATATGCAGCGCAGTGACCTGAACTTTTTTGAGGAAGCTGCTGCAATCTATGCTTTGATGCAGGACCGCTCTATGACGCAGGAGGAGACCGCACGTAGGCTCGGCATGAGTCAGCCGTCGCTTGCAAACAAGATCCGTTTACTGCGGCTTTCCGGCGAAGAGCAGCGCATGGTGCTGGAAAACCACCTTACGGAGCGTCATGCACGTGCTTTGCTTAGAATGGAGGATCCGGAAAAGCGCATGGCAGCGTTGAAGACTGTCATAGCGCGCAAAATGAACGTGGCGCAGACGGATACGTATATCAAATCACTTTTGGAGCAGGAGGGACAGGCGAAAAGGCCGAAGAGGACATTCATTGCGAAAGATGTTCGCCTGTTCCTCAACACGATCGACCATGCTGTCCAAACCATGAAAGAGGCCGGCATCGGCGCAGCTTTTCAGCGTAAGGAAACGGATGAGTATTACGAATGCGTCGTCCGCATCCCAAAATCAGCTGCACATAAGGCAAGCTGATGCGCCAGAACTTAATATCGAGTACGAGGTAAACCCATTCCCTTATTCATTTCCCACAACACAGAAGGATTGTCTGCAAATGCTGGCAGTCCTTCTGTGTTTTTAATGCTTTTTTCGGTTTAAAACTGCAAATGTTTCACATGAAACATCAAAATTTGCCAAAACGCGATAAAATCCGGCTGTTTCACATGAAACATTGCAAAAAATTGAACTTTTCTCTTTATTCTGTGCCGGATATGTGCTACAATATCCTATATAATAGAAAGAAGAAGGAAAGGGGCGCGGTACATGAGCAAGGTAATTGCCGTGGCGAACCAAAAAGGCGGCGTGGGCAAGACGACCAGCGCAGTAAATATTGCCGCATGGCTCGGCGCAAAAGGGAAAAAGACGCTTTTGGTCGATATTGACCCGCAGGGCAACTCCACGAGCGGCGTAGGTTTTGATCGACGAACGCTGAAAACGACCTCGTATGATATTCTCATCAACGGGGCAAAGGGCGAAGATGCCGTTCTCGAAACAAAATTTGAAAAGCTTTCTGTCATTCCTTCCAAGGCTGATCTGGCTGCGGCAGAGATTGAGCTTGCGGATTTGAACGGGCGCGAGTCCGTTTTAAAGAAGGCTTTGGCGCCACTGCGCACAAAATTTGACTATATCATCATCGATTGTCCGCCGTCGCTGGGGCTTATCACAACGAACGCGCTGAATGCTTCGGACTCTGTTTTGATCCCAGTACAGTGCGAATACTACGCGTTGGAGGGCCTTTCGCAGCTGATGAGCTCCGTGCAGGCTGTGAAGCGCCGTTACAACGACCGTTTAGAGCTGGAAGGTGTTTTGCTGACAATGTATGACGGCAGACTGAACCTGACGCAGCAGGTTGTGACGGAAATTAAAAAGTATTTCCCGCGCAAGGTGTTTGCAACAGTTATTCCGCGCACAGTGCGTCTTTCCGAGGCGCCGAGCTACGGACAGCCGATCTTGTACTACGATAAATCCAACAAGGGCTGCATCGCATACGGTGCGCTTGCGGATGAAATTTTGAAGAAAAACCGCTGATTTCGGCGGCGAAACCGGTTCCATGCGCAAAATCGTGTGGTATCGGTATAAATGCGACAAGAAGGAGATGGTCTTTCGCAATGGCAAAAAAAAGAGGCCTCGGCAAGGGGCTGGACGCAATTTTCTATGACAATGCGCGTGAGGACGATGCCGGCGCGGTGGAGCTCAGCATAAACGACTTAGAGCCGAACCGTACGCAGCCGCGCCAGAGCTTTGATGACGGCGCGATGACCGAGCTGGCGGATTCTATTGCGCAGCACGGCGTTTTGCAACCGATCTTGGTGCGCCCACTGCTTTCCGGCGGCTATCAGATCGTTGCGGGTGAACGACGCTGGCGTGCTTCTCGCATGGCAGGACTGACGACCGTACCGGCGGTTATCCGCGACCTGACGGACAGCGAAGTGATGCAGCTGGCGCTGATTGAGAACTTGCAGCGTGAGGATTTGAAGCCGCTGGAAGAAGCAAACGGCTACAAGATGCTGATGGATAACTTCGAGTTCACGCAGGAGGAGATTGCAAAAACAGTGGGCAAATCCCGCCCGGCGATCACGAATGCACTGCGGCTTTTGAATCTGCCGGAGGATATGCAGAACATGCTGGAGCGCGGCGAAATGACTGCGGGACATGCCAGAACGCTGCTGAGTTTCAAAAACGAAGACCAGATGAAAGCGGCGGCAAGACGCGTGACCATGGAGGGCATCTCCGTGCGCGAGTTGGAAAAAATGGCAAAGCGCGCAAACGAGGAGAAGCCGGAAAAGGCAGATAAACCCGCAAAGCGCCGCATCCGCTACTATGACGAGGCCGAGCTTGCACTTCGTGACGTTTTAAACCGTGTGGTGCATATCTCCGGCACAAAGAAAAAAGCGGCGCTGACAATCGAGTTTTATGGCGAGGAAGACCTCAAGAACCTGCTGTATGATTTGAAATTGACCGATAAAACGGGCGAGTAAATCACAAAGCTAAAGTGAACGGGGCAAATAAAGTTTTCGCCAGACTTTTTCAAAAGGCTGTGGGTTCCAAGGGTAAACCCCTTGGTCGAGCTCCGCAGAGCTCGAAACATTTTTTGCCTATTGGAGTTTCGCGATGCGAAACCAGCCCAAGAACCAAGAAGAACGCTTAAAAAGCCACAAATAACCGAAAGGAATGTTCAAAAATGATCGATATTAAATTTTTGAGAGAAAATCCGGACATTGTCCGCGAGAATATCAAGAAAAAGTTCCAAGACGCGAAGCTTCCGCTTGTCGATGAAGTCATCGAGCTGGACGCCGAAAAACGCGCTACGCAGCAGAAGGCCGACAGCCTGCGCGCTTCCAGAAATAAGCTCTCCAAGCAGATCGGTGCACTGATGGGCCAGGGTAAGAAGGCCGAGGCTGAGGAGGTCAAGGCACAGGTCAAGGCACAGTCTGATGAGCTCATCGCCGCAGAGGCTAAAGAAAAAGAGCTCGATGAGAAGATCCTCAAGATCATGATGACGATCCCGAATATCATCGACGCCAGCGTGCCGGTCGGCAAAGACGACAGCGAAAACGTCGAGGTTGAGCGTTTCGGCGAGCCGGTCGTTCCGGATTTCCCGGTTCCGTACCACACGGAGATCATGGAAAGCTTCAACGGTATCGATCTGGACGCTGCACGCCGCGTTGCGGGTAACGGCTTCTATTATCTGATGGGCGACATCGCGCGCCTGCACTCTGCCGTTATCGCGTATGCGCGCGATTTTATGATTGACCGCGGCTTCACGTATGTTATCCCGCCGTATATGATTCGCAGCGACGTCGTTACCGGCGTTATGAGCTTTGCGGAAATGGATTCCATGATGTACAAGATCGAGGGTGAAGACCTGTATCTCGTCGGTACCAGCGAGCACTCCATGATCGGTAAATTCATCGACCAGATCCTGCCGGAAGCCGAACTGCCGCTCACGCTGACCAGCTATTCTCCGTGCTTCCGTAAGGAAAAAGGTGCACACGGCATCGAGGAGCGCGGCGTTTACCGTATTCACCAGTTTGAAAAGCAGGAAATGATTGTCGTCTGCAAGCCGGAAGACTCCATGAAGTGGTATGATAAGCTCTGGAAGAACACCGTAGACCTGTTCCGCAGCATGGATATCCCGGTCCGCACGCTCGAGTGCTGCTCCGGCGACCTCGCAGACCTTAAGGTTAAGTCTGTGGACGTTGAAGCGTGGTCCCCACGCCAGAAGAAGTATTTTGAGGTCGGCAGCTGCTCCAACCTCGGTGACGCACAGGCGCGCCGCCTGCGCATCCGCGTAAACGGCGAAAACGGCAAGTACCTTGCCCACACGCTGAACAACACCGTTGTTGCACCGCCGCGTATGCTTATCGCATTCCTTGAGAACAACCTCCAGGCAGACGGCAGCGTTCGCATCCCGGAAGCTCTGCGTCCGTACATGGGCGGCAAGGAAGTTATCGTCCCGAAAAAGTGATTTTTGCAAATTAAATAGGTGATAAAAGAGGCACATGCAAAGTAAAATGCGTGTGCCTCTTTTGTCATCTGCTTATAGAAAGACTTGCTCTGATGACCGTATTAAAAAATAGGAGAAATGATGCAAAGCGGAACGAAAGAACACGAACTTTTAAAAGGCGGCAGTTTTCGTCATCGTCTTGTGCAAAACTTTTTCTGAGGATATGTGGAAAACCGATTTTCAACTTAAATGAGTGAAAGAATATTCAACAGTTTCGAACGTATGTATCTCCGGTTGCGGACATATTTCGACGGATATACGCAGTTGTGTCCACGATACAAGAACAAACAACCATACAACCGCAAAACGAAGTTATGTATAAATATACATGATTTTGCAAAATTATGGTGTGGAAAACTCGGTGGAAAGTGTGGAAAAGCACACGGTATAGTGGAGAAAGCAAAGCTTTTCACAAGGTATCGGCTATATGTGGAAAGGCAATATACTTTACGCATTCATTTTTACGACATGTTGCGTGCGGGTACGCTAAAAAGCAGCGTAAAATGGATTGGAAACGTCATTTCGGCATATACAATAAAAGGCGTGTGTTCTCAGACAAAACAAAAGGCCCGCCGAAGCGAGCCTTTAAGAGCACAGAGTATTTGAAGGTCATGCCGCAGCCGTTTCTTTTTTATTGCGGTGGAAGAGAAAGCTTGCGGCGAAAATCGCAACGGAAACGAGGAATACGCAGGCTGTTACGCCATAGAACGCTTTGCCGCCGATGGTGTCAAACAGAACGCCGCCGAGCAGGTTGCCGAGAATGCCGGAGATTTGCGCCACGGAAATGAACAGGCTGTGCGCCGTGGCACGCAGTTCCACAGGCGCAAGTTCGTAGATGTAGTTCGTGCCCGTGCCGAGAAATGCACCGTTGCCAAGGCCGTAAAACGCGGCAAATACCAACATAGTCGGCAGCGAATTCACAAGGAAACAGAAGCACAGACATTCTGTCGCCATCAAAATCGCAGAAAGCATGATGAGGTATTTCATCTTGATATGGCGGCGCAGGCGGCCGATGAAGAACAGAAACGGGATTTCCATCATGGCACGCACGGAGAGAATGAGCCCAAGATTGACGGTATCAATCTGAATATCCGCCATGTAATACGTCAGAAAGTTCCCTTCAAACGCCGCGGCCATCTGGAAGAAGAATGCAAAAATGAGAAACGCCATGTATGCGTAGTTTTTCAGCAGTACACCGGCACCCGCTGCGCTCTTTTTCACCCGCTTGCCGCTCTGCGGCTCAAAGCAGAAATACGTCAGTACAATGGCGGGAATCATCACAATGCCCATCACCCAGAATGTCGAAGGCACACCCGCCGCAGGAATGAGCGCGTTTACCGTGATAACACCGGCAACGGCAAATAACAGCGAGCCGCTGCTGCGTACCATGCCGTAATTCAGTCGATGCTCCGCACAGTTGCGCACCGTAAGGTTATCGACAAACGGCGACATCGGTACGCGGAAAAAGTTGATGATCGGGATCAAGATTAGAAATAATAGAGTCGAGTAGGATTGCCCCGTCGGAATGAGTGGCACAAAAATGAAAAGGCCGCAGCCGAGCGTCAGCGTTAAAATGACAATTTTGCGCACGCTGCCGATACGGTCGCTCACCGTGCCCCAAAACGTCATGGCAAAAATAGCGACGGCACAGGCAATGGCGTTTAATAAGCCGAAATCCGTAGCGGGAAAGCCGATGCTTTGCAGGTAGACTGTTTGATAATTGCCTACCGCCATGGCCGCCCAAAAAATGCCCTGCACGCCGGCAAGGCGCAGCGTTTCCGCCATCTCCGGGGAGAGGGAGCGCAATCTGCGAAGCTTGTTCATGAAAAACCATCCTTTTAGCCCAATAGGGCCGAGTGTAATAGGGGAAGCGCGAAAAATATGCCGTGCGCCGAATATGTCGGGTACGGGAGATATGCTTTTGATATAGTAGTTTTAGGGTATATCAAACGGAGCGGAGTGTCAAGATATTTTGTGATTTCTGTATGAAGTTTTTTACAAATGGAGTGCTTTTTAGAAGTTCAGTCCGTCAAAATCCTGCAAAAATCGCCCCGAAACCCGGAAATTAGCCACATAAAACCGCTTTTTGTGGTTTTTCCCTAAAAAGCGCATAGAACGCTCAGCGGGTATCTCTGTTTTTTCGAGGACAAAACAGTTGAAAATGTACCGCGAAAGTGGTACAATCTAATATCAAATAATATATTTTCTCCGGCTTGCCGGGAAATTTTTCCTATGCGGTATGCGGAAATTACCGCATAAAGACAACAAAACACGGTGCACAAGGCGAAAGGATGGTTGACGGTATGCTGAACACAGAATTCACCTCTAAGTTTGTCAAAGAGGGGCTCACCTTTGACGACGTTCTTCTGATCCCGGCAGAATCACACGTACTGCCCAGTCAGGTAGACATTTCCACTCATCTCACAAAGAAGATCAAGCTGAACACCCCCATTATGACGGCGGCTATGGATACCGTCACGGAAGCGGATATGGCCATTGCCATTGCGCGTGAGGGCGGCATCGGCATCATTCACAAGAACATGTCCATTGAGCGTCAGGCCGATCAGGTCGATATGGTCAAGCGCTCCGAGAACGGCGTTATCGTTGATCCGTTCTTCCTTGCGCCGGAGAACACCGTGCGCGAGGCGGATAACCTCATGGGCCGCTACAAGATCTCCGGCGTGCCGATCTGCGAAAACGGCAAGCTTGTCGGCATCATCACGAACCGCGATCTGCGCTTTATGTCCGGCTCCGATTTCGACCAGAAGATCGAAAACGTCATGACGAAGGATCACCTCGTCACCGCGCCGGTCGGTACCACCCTCAAGGATGCACAGGAGATCCTGCGCCACCACAGAATCGAAAAGCTTCCGATTGTCGATGAAAAGGGCTATCTGAAGGGCCTCATCACGATTAAAGATATTGAAAAAGCTGTGCAGTACCCGAACTCTGCAAGAGACGAAGGCGGCCGTCTGCTCTGCGGCGCGGCTATCGGCGCTACGGCTGACGTTCTGGACCGCGTTGCTGCCCTTGTGGAAGCACAGGTCGACGTTGTCGTGCTCGATTCTGCACACGGTCACAACAGCGGCATCATCGAAGCAGTGAAAAAGGTCAAGAAAGCATACCCGGACCTTCAACTCATTGCGGGTAACGTTGCAACGGCAGAGGGCACCCGTGCGCTTATCGAAGCCGGCGCAGACTGCGTAAAGATCGGCATCGGCCCGGGCTCCATCTGCACCACCCGTGTGGTTGCCGGTATCGGTGTGCCGCAGGTCACGGCTGTGTATGACGCAGCATGCGCGGCGGCAGAATATGGCGTTCCGGTTATCGCAGACGGCGGCATCAAGTACAGCGGTGATATCGTCAAAGCGCTCGCAGCAGGTGCAAGCGTTGTTATGCTCGGCTCCCTTGTTGCAGGCTGCAAGGAGACCCCGGGCGAGTACGAGCTCTATCAGGGCAGACAGTTCAAGGTCTACCGCGGCATGGGCTCTCTGGGCGCTATGGGTAAGGGCTCCAGCGACCGCTACTTCCAGGCAAACAACAAGAAGTACGTTCCGGAAGGCGTCGAGGGCCGCGTGCCTTATAAGGGACCGCTCGCAGATACCATTTATCAGATGGTCGGCGGTCTGCGCTCCGGCATGGGTTATGTGGGCTGCGCAAATATCCCGGAAATGCACGAGAAGGCACAGTTCGTGCGCATTACGGGTGCGGGTTTGAAGGAAAGCCATCCGCATGACATTCAGATTACGAAGGAAGCCCCGAACTACTCCATCCACGGCTGATTTTAAATTTGCATTACGGAACCTCTTCGTCTGCACGGCGAAGGGGTTCTGTTTTGTTTTCCGCAGTTGCGCAAAAACCGGTAAGCATGCATAGTGAAGGACATCTGATGCAAACTAAAGCGAGAATCCGTATTCTATATCGATATTGGAATATCATATACTATTATATATAGGATGGCTTTGCAGCAAAAAACGCATAGAAAACAGCGCACATAGGGGAGAGGCAGGTGGACAAAACTTCGAAAATGTCCAACATATTTTCCGGGTAAACTGCATTTTTGCGCGTTCTCTTTCAAAAACAGGAGAAAACTTGTCGGATTCCGCCGTAAAATGCAGGAATTCGGTTTCTATCCGTCGTTCGTGCACAATACACGGAAACTTGTATTTTTGTTGAGGACACGCCCCTGAAGCGGCTTTTTTTGGCGGATTTTGGGCGGATTTAATTACAAAATTGCAATACTATCATGAAAAACTGCACGGTGTGTATATGCCTCAAGGTCATAATTCACAAAAATACACGAAAATTAGGACGGGATTTCCATAGTTTTGCCACTTGCGATTTAGCGCTTTATGCTGTATTATGTATGCAATATGAATTTTCTTTGAACGGAAATTTCATAATTCTATCACCTATCACATTAGGAGGAACAAGAAATGAAACTGAAGAAGGTTTTAGCTCTGGTTCTGTCCGCGGCGTTGGTTGTTTCCGCATTCGCTGGGTGCGGCGGCAAGAGCTCCAGCTCCACGACATCTACCGAGAGCATCGCAGCTTCTGAAAGCAGCGCAGAATCCACCGAGTCCACCGCCTCCGGAGATTCCACCCCGGCTGCATCCGGTGACGCTACGGCAATCTTCACCCCGAAGACCGTAGACGCTGCAAAGACCATCAGCCTGAACGCAGGTATGGAGCCGACAGGCCTGAACACCCTGACCTCCACATACTCCATTGAGTTCGCCTTGTTCAAGCACATGTATGAGAACCTCGTCACCCTCGACGATGACGACAACACAGCCCCGGGCGCAGCTGAGAGCTGGGACTACGATGAGGATACCCTCACCTACACCTTCCACCTCCGTAAGGACGGCGTTTGGACAAACGGCGACCCGGTTACGGCGAAGGACTTCGAGTTTGCTTGGAGTCAGGCTTTGAACCCGGATGTTGCTTCTGATTACGCTTACTTCCTCTACTTCATCAAGAACGCTGAAAAGTACTTCAACGGTGAAGTTGCTTGGGACGAAGTTGGTGTAAAGGTTGTCGATGATTATACCCTTGAGGTTACCCTGGAGCAGCCGACTCCGTACGCACTGTTCCTGTTCTCCTTCGGCACCCTTGCTCCGATCAACCAGAGATTCTATGAGGCTGTAGGCGCAGACCTCTACTCCACCGAAGCACAGTACTTCTGCACGAACGGCCCGTTCGCTCTTACCGAGTGGAGCCACAACGATAAGATCGTTATGCAGAAAAACGATGCATGGCACGGCGCAGCAGACGTAGAAGTTGAAGAGATCGATTGGAAGATCATCACCGATGCCAACGCGGCTCTCTCCTCCTTCCTCGCAGGCGACCTGGATATGGTCGGTCTCGGCACCGGCGAACTCATCAAGCAGGCTACAGCAGCAGGTGCTACGATTCAGTCTTATACGGATGGTTCCGCATTCTACATTTACTTCAACAACAATGACCAGTATCTCTCCAATGTAAATCTCCGTCGTGCACTGTTCAATGCAATTGACGCGCAGAAGGAAATTGATACGGTTTGGCAGAACGATAACGAGCCGATGACTTCCTTCACGGCGCCCGGTGTTTCCGCTGCTGACGGCACCTCCTTTGCAGGTAAGGTCGGCGAGCTGTATGCGCCGTCCCGTGACCAGGAAAAAGCTAAGGAATACCTTGCAACGGCTCTCTCCGAGCTCGGCTGCACGGTAGATGATCTCTCCGCTCACCTCTCCATCGACTGCGGCGACTCCCCGACGTCTATTGCAGAAGCTTCCTTCTATCAGGAGCAGTGGAGACAGGTTCTCGGCATCGAGGTTGCCGTTAACTCCATGATCACCAAGCAGGGTTCTCAGAACCGTAAGACCGGCAACTATGTCATGTCCATCACCGGTTGGGGCCCGGACTACAACGACCCGAACACCTTCCTTGACATGTGGGTCACCGATGGCGGCAACAACCAGACCGGCTTCTCCAACGAGAGATACGATGAGCTCATCGACCTCGCAGCCAAGGAGACAGACCTTGAAAAGCGTGAGTCTTACTTCATCGAGTGCGAGCAGATCATTGCGGATCAGCTCCCGATCGGCCCGTCCTTCTGGAGAGCTCCGTCCTATGCTTGCTCCGATAAGATCAAGGGCGGTATGCACAGATCTACGTTCCAGGATATCAACGCTGTTTACGTAAAGCTTTCCTAATCGAAAACCTTACGGGCGCTGACCCGGATACTTAAAAGAAATTCAAATACGGTTACGGCTTGCGGTGCATCTCAAAAAGGTGCGCCGCACCGGACTGTATTTATTCTTTTAATCTTTTACTTCAACACTTTTAGGTGATGCACGCATCACTGTGTTGGGTGAGTAAAGCCTTGTTTCCCCGAAGCTTTGGGGATTTCCGCGAACGGCAATACAAGCTGCATTCGCTAAGTTCACAAAATTGATGTGCCAAAGGCGGCAGAATAATTTCCGAGCTTTTGCGCACATTTTTTGTTATATTGTCATATTGTCGTTTATCGGACAAGGCCGCGGACGCTTTGGCGGCATCGTTCCCAAAAACGTCGGCGGCTTTGTCCGCATAACCTTTAATCATTCTATTAAACTATCAAAGAGAGGTGGATTGCACATGACTAAGTACATCTTAAAGCGCGTGGGCTATTCCATTGTTACCCTGTTCCTGTTGGTCGCGATCACATTCTTCATGATGCAGTTTCTTCCGGGCGACCCGTTCACCGGTGAAAAGCAGCTTCCCGCGGCACAGATGGAAGCGCTTTATGCGAAATACGGCCTTGATAAGCCCGTATGGCAGCAGTTCTTCATTTATATCGGTAATGTTGTGCAGGGCGACCTTGGCGTTTCCCTTACCTATAACCGTGCGGTCACATTGATGATCACCGAAGCATTTGCCGTTTCGTTTGACGTCGGTATCCGTTCCATTTGCTTCGCCTTCATCGGCGGCGTACTCCTCGGCACACTCGCAGCCATCAAGCGCGGCAAGGCAGCCGACACAGTTGCCATGATTATTGCACTGCTCGGTGTTTCCGTTCCGTCGTTCGTTGTGGCCTCTATTTTGCAGTATTTCCTCGGTCTCAAGCTGTATCAGGCAACGGGCATGCGCCTTTTCGCCGTTACCGGCTGGGAAGGCTTCAACAGCCACATTCTCCCGGTTGTCGCACTCGGCTTCGGTTCTCTCGCGACGATCTCCCGTCTGATGCGTACCAGCATGCTGGACGTTCTCGGCCAGGATTACATCAAGACCGCTAAGGCAAAAGGCCTTTCCCAGAGCGGCATTATCTTTAAGCATGCAATGCGCAACGCCATCATGCCGGTCGTCACGGTCCTCGGCCCGATCACGGCAGGCATCCTCACCGGCGGCTTCGTTGTAGAAAGCGTTTTCGGTATTCCGGGCCTCGGCAAGTATTTCGTGCAGAGCATTCAGGGTCTCGATTACACCATGATCTGCGGCACCACGGTTTTCTACGGCGCGTTCCTCATTGTTGCGAACCTCGTAGTCGATATCGCGTATGGTCTCATTGATCCGCGCGTGAAATTGGAGGGCTGAGTATGACACAGATAGATAAAAGCCGTTTTGAGTGGATCGGTTCCGACTCCGCTCGCCGCGAGGGCATTTCCCGCCCGAGCACGACCTTCTGGAAAGACGCCATCGGCAGACTGATGAAAAACAAAGTTGCCGTTGTGTGCTTCTTCATCATCGTGCTCCTCATCCTTTCCTGCATCGTCGTGCCGTTCTTCTCTCCGTTTGAGAGCCGCGAACAGCACCTTGGCGAAGTCAACAAGGGCTTCATGACAGTTTGTACAGACTCCCGCTATGAGGGACAGCACCATGTACACTATTTCGGCACCGATAACCTCGGCCGTGACCTTTTCCTGCGCGCCTTTGAAGGCGGCCGCGTCTCTCTGATGATCGCGTTCGCAGCCGTGTTCGTCAACCTCATCGTTGGCCTGATCTACGGCGGTATTTCCGGTTACATCGGCGGCGCGGTTGATACCATCATGATGCGTATCGTGGAGATCGTCAACGGTATTCCGTACCTCATCGTCGTTATCCTTTTGATGATGGTGCTCCCGAAGGGCATCTTCACCATGGTCGTCGCCTACGGCATCACCGGCTGGACCGGCATGGCACGTCTTGTGCGTGGTCAGGTGCTCCAGCTCAAGAGTCAGGAGTATATCGTGGCGGCAGAAGCCATGGGCGCAAAGAGCTCCAGAATCATTGCAAAGCACCTCATTCCGAATGCGCTTTCCGTTATCATCATCAACGTCACCCTCGCAATTCCGAGCGCGATCTTCACCGAGGCATTCCTTTCCTACATCGGTCTCGGTGTTCCGGTTCCGCAGCCGTCTTGGGGCGTTCTGGCACAGGGCGGTCAGGCCGTGTTCATGACGTATCCGTACCAGCTTGTTGTGCCGGCAGTTGCCATCAGCCTTACAATGCTTTCCTTCAACCTGTTGGGCGACGGCCTGCGCGATGCATTTGACCCGCGCTTGAGGAGGTAATTCAACATGAATAAAGTATTAGATGTGCAGAACCTGCACGTTTCCTTCGATACCTACGCCGGTGAGGTCAAGGCTGTCCGCGGCGTCACATTCTCGCTGAGCGAGGGCGAAGTGCTCGCCATCGTCGGTGAGTCCGGCTGCGGCAAGAGCGTCACGGCGCAGACCATCATGAAGCTGAACCCCATGCCACCCGCAAGAATTAAAGAGGGCAGCGTGCAGCTCGGCGAGCACGACATCGTAGCCGCGAACGAAAAAGAAATGCAGAAGATTCGCGGCAAGGAAGTTTCCATGATCTTCCAGGACCCGATGACCTGCCTGAACCCGACAAAGCCTGTCGGCAAGCAGATTGTCGAGGCCATTCAGCACCACCGTCATCTTTCTAAGGCAGAGGCGAAGGCGGAAGCCATTAAGTACCTCTCCCTTGTTAACATTCCGAACCCGGAAGAGCGTGCAAAGCAGTATCCGCACGAATTCTCCGGCGGCATGCGTCAGCGTGCCATGATTGCAATGGCACTTTCCTGCAACCCGAAGCTCCTCATTGCCGATGAGCCGACCACCGCACTGGACGTGACCATTCAGGCGCAGATTATGGACCTGCTCGCCGAGATCAAAGAGAAGACTAGCACCGCGATTATCCTCATCACGCACGACCTCGGCGTCGTGGCGTCCATGGCAGACCGCGTGGCGGTCATGTATGCAGGTAAGGTTGTAGAGACCGGCACCTGCGAGGATATTTTTTACCGCAATGCGCACCCGTACACACAGGCATTGTTAAAGAGCCTGCCGTCCGTGGATATGAACAAGACCCAGCGCCTTGTTTCCATCCCCGGCACACCGCCGGATTTGCTGAACCCGCCGAAGGGCTGCGGTTTCGGTGCTCGCTGCACGCACTGCATGAAGATTTGTCATGAGGAGCAGCCGCCGGTATTCAAGGTGGGCGAGGGTCATGAGGCAGCATGCTGGCTGCTCCATCCCGATTGCCCGAGCGCAGCAGAAAGGGGTGAGCCGGATGAGCAGTAATGAAAAACTGATCGTTCTGGACGACGTATGCAAGCACTTTAAGGTTTCCGGCGGTATGCTGAAGGCCGTCGACCACATTTCTCTCGATATTTATAAGGGCGAAACGCTCGGCCTTGTCGGCGAGTCCGGCTGCGGCAAGTCTACGCTCGGCCGTGTGGCCATGGGCATTTATCCCGCAACGTCCGGCAAGCTCTACTATGCCGGCGAAGAGCTGAATCTGAAAAACGCCGCAACGCGTTTCAAGTATGCGAAAAAAGCGCAGATCATTTTCCAGGATCCGTACGCTTCTCTGGATCCGCGTATGACCGTTTCCTCCATCATTGAAGAGGGTATGGTCATCCACGGCATGTACGACGCAAAGCGCCGTCAGGAGCGCGTATACGAGCTCCTCGAGCTGGTCGGCCTGAACAAAGAGCACGCCAACCGCTTCCCGCATGAGTTCTCCGGCGGTCAGCGCCAGCGTATCGGCATTGCCCGTGCGCTCGCTATCGAGCCGGAATTCATCGTGTGCGATGAGCCGATTTCTGCACTGGACGTTTCCATCCAGTCCCAGATCATCAACCTGCTGCACGACCTGCAGCAGCAGCTCGGACTGACGTTCCTCTTCATTGCGCATGACCTCAACATCGTCAAGTACATCAGCGACCGTATCGCCGTTATGTACCTCGGCAATGTCGTTGAGCTCGCTTCTTCCGACGATCTGTATGCGCACACGCTGCATCCGTACTCCAAGGCTCTGCTTTCCGCAGTGCCGATTCCGGACCCGAGTGCAGAAGCGCAGAAGCACCGCCAGATTCTTTCCGGCGACGTGCCGAGCCCGATCAACACGCCGAAGGGCTGCAACTTTGCCGGCCGTTGCCCGGTCGCCTGCGACAAGTGCAGAGAGTCGAAGCCGCAGCTGCGTGAAATTCGTCCGGGTCATTTCTGCGCCTGCCATCTGGTAGAGCCGGAAATCTGATTGGATTTGTAAGTGAAAATCAAAGCTCCCGTTCACAGGCTTTCGTGAACGGGAGCTTTTGCTATAGGGTAAAACCCGGGAAATAAAATGCCCGCCGTGCAGAACGTTTTGGTTCCTGCATGGCGGGCATTTTGGTAAAAATTTGGAATCAGCCGTCAAATGTGCGGTCAAGCTCCGGACAGGAGACTTTTTCGTTTTGGAGCAGCTTTTGCGCAGCTGGGAAAAGCGTTTTCGCAAGCTCCAGTGCTTTGCCATACAGTTCGATAAGGTGCTCCGTGCACAGCTTGCAGCTCGGCACGTCCTGCGTGGTCATCATCATATCGGCAATGGCGTTGTGGTGGAACGTGATGTAAAGCCCGGTGTCAATGGCGCGGCGCAGCGCCTTGTTCGGCGTGAACAGCACACGGCCGTAGAATACCATGGAGGAGATGCTCTTTTCGGTCAGCGCCACAGTAGCTTCCGGCGTGTAGAAGGGCGTGATCACGGCGGCGTTGCGCGTGTTCACTTCAAAATGACCGCACGGGTCAAAGTGCTGTGGGTCTTTGCCGTCTTTGAGTAGCAAAGCGCGGTCGAAAGCGGTCTCCGTCGCCGCGTGCGTGACGTTGAATTCTTTCATCGCCGTGTGGATGTACGGGTGGCAGATAGAATCCAGCGTAAAGTGGCACAAAAGCCCGTAGAAATACGCGCGGGCAGCATCTTTGTCATGCGCAGACGCAATGACCTTCTGTGCGCGCTGTAAAAAGTAGCGCCCGGAGCGCTTGTGTGCCGCATAGCCGATGCGGTTCACCTTGTTCGGCAGAACGGGTCGATAGAAAAAGTAGATGTCCGGTCCGTGTAAGCCAATGTCAAAAAGCCCGCGGTGCGCGGTGCAAATGCTGCGGATGTCCTCCGGCAGCTGTTTTAAAACATCGCAGCCAAAGCGATAATGGGTATAAAAAGCAGGCATAACGGTAACTCCTTCCGTAAAGGGTTTCTATTTATATGTATCATAACCGTTTTTAAAGCGTTTTACAACGAAAATTTTCGTTCACGTGATTTTTTCACAGAAACTTAACTGTGCGGCTTGATAAAATCCACAAAATCGTTTATCATTATAACAAAGAGAATACACCGTAAACGGCATAGATCATGCAGAAAGGAAAAATTAAATGAGCAATCCGTATAAGATCGATTGGAACGAGTATGCCGCGCTGGCGCGTCAGGCTGTGGCGGAAGGCTGCGTGCTGCTGAAAAATGACGACAAGGCGCTGCCAATCCGAAAGGGTGAGCGCGTTTCCGTGTTCGGCAGAATTCAGTTCGACTATTATAAGAGCGGCACAGGCTCCGGCGGCGCAGTCAATACCCGCTACGTCACGAACATTCTGGACGCTTTAAAAGAAAACAAAGACATTTCCGTCAACGAGGAGCTGGAGCAGACCTACCGTGACTGGCTGAAGGACCATCCGTTTGAAAAGGGCATGGGCTGGGCACAGGAGCCGTGGTGTCAGGAGGAAATGCCCGTCACAAAAGAGCTCGCCGATCAGGCTGCTGCAAAGTCCGATATCGCCGTTGTCATCATCGGCCGCACCGCGGGTGAAGATAAGGACAACAGCGCCGCAGAGGGCAGCTACCTCTTGACGGCCGCCGAGCATCAGATGTTAAAAGAGGTTTGCGGCGCGTTCAAGCGTGTTGCGGTTCTGCTGAACGTCGGCAATATCATGGATATGAAGTGGGTGAAAGAATACGATCCCGCCGCTGTGCTGTACGTCTGGCAGGGCGGCCAGGAGGGCGGCGCAGGCGCTGCAGATGTTCTCACAGGCACTGTCACGCCGTGCGGCAAGCTGAGCGACACCATCGCGCTCGACATCAGCGATTATCCGTCCACAGAGGGCTTCGGTGATCCCACACGGGTCATTTATAAAGAAGACATCTACGTCGGCTACCGCTACTTTGAGACGTTCGCAAAAGACTGTGTGCTGTATCCGTTCGGCTACGGTCTTAGCTACACGACCTTCACCCGCACGGTTGAAAGCTTCGACTTCGACGGCGAGACCGTTACAGAGAAAGTCACTGTGAAAAACACCGGCGACGTGCAGGGCAAAGAGGTCGTCACCGTCTTCGTTGAAGCACCGCAGGGCAAGCTCGGCAAGGCCGCAAGAAGCCTCGCCGCATTCGCAAAGACCGAGACCTTACAGCCGGGCGAAAGCGAAACGCTTACGCTCACGTTCCCAATTGCAAATCTTGCGTCCTACGACGACAGCGGCGTTACGGGACACAGATTCTGCTATGTGCTTGAAAGCGGCGCGTATAACGTTTACACGGGCGGCTGCGTGCGCGGCGCAAAGCTCTCCGGCAGCTTTGAAGTGAAAGAAGATACCGTCACCCGCACATGCGTGCAGGCGTGCGCGCCGGTCACGAAGTTTGACCGCATGGTGAATCACAATAACACGATCGCATTTGAGCCCGCACCGCAGCGCGAATACGATATGGCGGCCCGCAGCGCGGCGGCATTAAAGCCTGCAAAGCCGTATACGGGCGACAAGGGCATCAAGCTCGGCGATGTATTCGACGGCAAAGCGGAGCTGGAAGACTTTGTAGCGCAGCTTTCCGACGAAGACCTCATCTGCCTTATGCGCGGCGAGGGCATGAACTCTCCGAAGGTCACGGCGGGCACCGCAGGCGCGTTCGGCGGCGTCACGGAAAACCTCGTCAACTTCGGCATTCCCACAGCCTGCTGTGCAGACGGCCCCTCCGGCATTCGTATGGACTGCGGCACCGTCGCGTTCAGCCTGCCGAACGGCACCTTGCTTGCCTGCACCTTTAACGAAAAGCTGAATGAAGAACTTTTCGCCATGCAAGGCAAGGAGCAGCGCAAAAACCACGTCGACACACTTCTCGGCCCGGGTCTCAATATCCACCGCAGCCCCTTAAACGGCAGAAACTTTGAGTATTTTTCGGAGGACCCGCTGCTCACCGGCAAGCTCGCCGCCGCACAGCTGCGCGGTATGCGCCGCTTCGGTGTCACCGGTACCATTAAGCACTTTGCCTGCAACAACCAGGAGTTTAAGAGAACCGAGATCGATTCCATCCTTTCCGAGCGCGCACTGCGTGAAATTTACCTGCGCGCGTTTGAAACGGCCGTAAAAGAGGGCGGCGCATACTCCGTCATGTCCACCTACGGTGGTCTGAACGGCGTTTGGACGGCCAGCAACTTCGACCTGCTCACGACCATCTTGCGCGACGAGTGGGGCTTCACAGGTACCGTTATGACCGACTGGTGGGCAAAGGGCAACGATCGCGAGGGCGAAGAAGCCACCCGCGAGAACGTCGCCGCACAGGTGCGCGCGCAGAATGACCTCAACATGGTTAACGCGGACGCCGCCTCGAACAGCCAACACGATAATTTGGACGACGCCCTTGCAGACGGCAGACTGACGCGTGACGCGCTCGTGCGCTCTGCGATGAATATCTGCCGCACCGTGATGAACTCGCCTGTGATGGAGCGCAGCCTCGGCCGCATGAGCGATGAGGAGCGCGAAGCCGCAGAAGCGGAGAAGACGAGCGAAGATTACGTCGATTTCAGCGGCGAGTATCAGTTCATCGATGACGAAGCTCCGCTCGACATTTCCGCAGTCAATACGGAAAAAGGCGCTTCCACCGTTCTCGGCATCCGCTATAAGAAAAACGGCCTCTATAAGTTTGTCATGCGCGTAAAAGCAAACGCCAATGAAGTGGCGCAGATTCCGATGTCTATCTTCATCGACGGTAACCTGCGCGGCATGGTCATGATCAACGGCACGAACGGCGAAGTCGTTACCGCAGAGCAGGACATCGGCGTGCTGTTCGGCGGCACGAATTATCTCAAGCTCTACTTCGGCCAGACCGGTATGGAGATCGAAGAGATTAAATTCGTCTGCACACAAGCATTTTAAGTGAATTCATATGCAAAATTGCAGGATTATTCTCTAAAAGCGGGGAATGACCCTGCTTTTTGCATTTTTAAAGCCGTACACTTTCATTTTAGCGCAAAATTGCTTGCAATTTATTTTGTATACTATATAATAGGAATAAATACCGTATAAAATCAAAGAGAAAGGCAGTTGTTTACATTGAAAAAATATGACGAAAACCGTGCGTTCGCACTGCTCGATAAAATCGGCTTTACGCGCGTGGCCGGCTCCTCAGAAGAATTAAAAGCTGCGGAAATCCTGAAAGCGGAGTGTGAAAGCTTCGGCCTGTCCGCCGTGATTGAGCCGTTTGAGATCGAATCCGCCGAAGTGGAAGCGACATTCGAGATTCTGGAGCCGTACCGCAAGAGCTACACCGTGCGCGGTTACCAGTGCGCGGAAAGCACCGCCGCAGACGGCCTTACGGCGGATTTTGTCTACGTGGAAAACGCGCTTCCGGTCGACCTGTTGAATGTCAAGGGCAAGATTGTGCTCGTCAACGGCTTCCTGCGCGTGCCGCTGTACCGCAGCCTGATGGAAGCGGGCGCCGCAGCTGTCGTCACCATGGACGGCGATATTCACGATGATCTCGAGAATACCGACCTTCATCAGCGCAAGCTGCGCAGTGCGCTGCGTACGTTCGGCAATGCACCGGCAGTACAGCTGCGCACCGTGGACGCTATGGAGATTGTCAACAAAGGTGCATCCCGCGCAAAGGTTACGGTACAGAACAAGAACATTACACTCACGTCGCACAATGTGATTGCGGAGATCAAGGGCACCGAGCACCCGGAGCAGATTATCTCCTTCGGCGCACATTATGACTCCGTTGAATTTTCCAAAGGCGTATACGATAACGGCGCAGGCTCCGTCATCAACATGGAAGCGGCGCGTTGGTTCGCGCAGCACCCGCCGAAGCGTACCGTAAAGTTCTGCTGGTACGGCAGCGAGGAGATTGGACTCGAGGGCAGTAAGGCATTCGTGCGCGACCACAAGGATGAGCTGAAAGATCACGTCTTCATGATTAACGTTGACGTCGGTGCGCCGATCCTCGGCTATAACACGGCGGCTGTCACAGGCGAGGAATCCCTCGTACACTACACCGATTACATGCTCAAAATCAACGGCCTCTCCGCTGTGACGCGCCAGAGCATTTATTCTTCCGATTCCATCCCGTTTGCGGATAACGGCATTCCGGCAATCAACTTCTCCCGCGACGGTGCAAAAGGTGCGGTGTATATCCACAACCGTTTTGATACCATGGAGTTCCTTTCCGCAGAGGCACTCGGCAAAACGCTGGAGATTGTGCTCACGTATGCCGATACGCTGATCAATGCGGCGGTATTCCCGGTGGAAAAGAAGATTCCGGACAATATCAAGGAAGACATTGACAAGTATCTTTATAAGAAAGAGCTTGCCGAGGCGGAGGCAAAATGAGCGAAGTCAAGCGATATACCTTACCCGAAGTTCCGCACCTTGTGCACGGGCGCACAAACGGCTTGTTAACGCCGCTCACGCTGTTCTGGACGGCGGCGGGCTTAGAGCTTAATGTGCGCGGCAGCGAGCTGTGGGTGGAATTTACGGCGGATTGGGACATCCACGAGCCGTGGTACAGCTTTATGGTGAATGGCGAGTTCTTCTCCCGCCGCATGGCGCAGAAGGGCACGGAGCGCGTGTGCGTGTTCCGCGGCATGGACCCCGAAAAGGTCAAGAACGTGCGCATCTTTAAAGATACGCAGGCCATGAACGCCGACCCGGAGAGTGTTTTGCAGATTAACGCCGTCGAAACAGACGGCGAATTCCTGCCCGTGCCGGAGCGCAATTTAAAGATCGAATTTATCGGCGACAGTATCACGAGCGGCGAGGGCGACATCGGCGCGAAAGCGGAAACAGACTGGATTTCCATGTTCTTCAGCGCGGAGAATAACTACGCTGTCATGGTGTCCCGTGCTTTAAACGCCGATATCCGTGTCTCATCGCAGAGTGGCTGGGGCGTGTGCTGCGGCTGGAACAACGACCCCAACAGCGCCATTCCGCCCATCTACGGGCAGCTTTGCGGCCTTTTGAGCGGCGAAAAAAACATTGCCCTCGGCGCGAAAGAGCCGTATGATTTCACAAAATGGCAGCCGAATTACGTCTTCATCAACCTCGGTACAAACGACTGCGGCGCGTTTTCACAGCCTGCCTGGACAGATGAAACAACCGGCGAGACGTTTCAGAACCGCCGCACGGAAGACGGTAAGCTGAACCCCGAAGACGAAGCGCGTTTTGCGCACGGCGCGACCGCGTTTTTAAAGCAATTGCGTGGGTATTACCCCAACGCCCGTCTTGTGTGGATCTACGGTATGCTCGGCTTGGAGCTTGTCCCGGCGCTGCAAAAGGCCATAGACGATTACAAAGCGGAAACGGGCGACACGAACGCGGAATTTCTGTCGCTGACGGATGACCTCAAAAATCGCGGCTGCCGTGACCACCCCGGTGTGGGCGCACACCGTACTGCGGCAAACGAGCTTATTGCTTATATAAAGAAACAGAACACATGAGATAAAGCATCACGGTCGGCCCTAAAAAGCTGCCCGTGATGTTCTATTATATTATATATAAGAAGCAAATCAAAAAACGTGCGCGGCACGGAAACAAAACTCTATGTAAAACGCGGGTTATGTAAACTTAACATGCGTATTCTATACATCGGTTGACGATAATTTTTTCTGCGGACACGGTGAGACGCATTTCGACACAAAATCGGCCCGATTGAACCGGACATTCCGTTTTCCAAAGCCGCAAATGCGATTTTTTCGGAGAGCTGCCCAAAATACAGCACGCTTTTTATGAAATATACCTGCCTTTTGACCGCGGTTTTTTGAAAATTTCTGCTGTAAAGGAAAAGTGCCGCACAGCACATGGAATGTATCAAATTCGGAACAATATACGGTATAAAACGGGAAAACGCAGAAAATTCGCGAAATTCATCGAAATGAATATGCAAGAACATACAATATTAAGGTATAAGAAAATTTGTTCGATGTTTTTACCTTTGCAAAATTTTTGCAAATTGCACAGAGCGCCGCAAAAAAGTTCCGTAAAAAAGGCAAATAATCGCTTTCAAAAATATCAAATGAGTTGTTATGTAAATTAAAACGCCATGCGTAACTCAGCATATTGCACAAAAATAACCTTTCGAAAAACTTGACAGACCACCATTTTCACATTATACTCTCAAATGACTTTTGGAAAGGGCATTTTGTACCCGTATTTCAAAGGTCAGAAAAGGTAGTGGACGCAAAGCAAGAGGGCGGGGTGGCCGCCGAAGCTTTGCCAAATCGAAGCGCAAAACGCTTCACAGTTTTTTGAAAGGAGCAAGAGCTATGCGGCATGTTAGAAAACAGCAAAAGAGCCTGATGCCGAAGATCCTTCTGATCGTCGTTCTGGTTGCAGCGCTCAGCATCTCTTCCGTTGTTACGGTTATGGCAAATACCGCCGATATCACCGTATATGACGGCTCCGAAACATACAGATTCAGTATGATCGGTCAGAACCCGCAGGATATTCTTTCCCGCGCACAGACCGAGGGCATGGCGCCCGTTTCGGACATCGATACCTACGACTTCTCCCCGGAGAACGGCACGCTCACCGTGCAGCGCTTTGTGCGCGTTTCCGTCAAGGAGGATAACGCCTCCCAGATGATTTTAGCCCCGAAAGGCAAAACGCTTTCCGACGTGTTTGCGGAAAACGAGATTACGCTCGGCGCAAGAGATACGGCAGATGCCGATCTCACCGCCGCGCTTACGGCAGACATCGCCGTGCAGATCACCCGTGCAAAGCGTGTGTTTATTTCGGCAGACGGTAAGCGCCGCATGGAAGACCTCAACGAGGGCACCGTAGAAGACGCGCTGAAAGCCGCCGGCATCACGCTCGGCGAAAACGACACCGTCACACCGGCTATGGATACCGCGCTTACAAACGGTATGCGCATCCGCGTGCAGCGTTACCTTGACCTCACCGTTACGGCAGACGGCAAAACGACCGAGAAGAGCGTTGCCGCTGAAAATTACAGTGATGCCGTAGAAGCCATGGGCATTACGCTCGGCGAGAACGACCGCATTCTGGTCGCGACCGCAGAGGGTGAAAAGCAGGTGAAGGCAGAGGATAACGTATCGAGCGGCGATGTGATCCGCGTTGTGCGCATCCGCACCGAAGAGGTTACCGAGAACGAAGCTGTCGCGTACAGCACGGTATACGAAGATACCGAAGAGCTCTATGAGGGCGAAACGGAGACGAAGACCGAGGGCGTGGAAGGCGAAGCCAAAGTTACCTACACGGTCACGTATGCGGACGGCGAGGAAGAAAACCGCGTCGTCAAGACGAAAGAAGTGTTAAAGGAAGCGAAGAGCGCGGTCGTGCTGCGCGGTACAAAAGAGAAGCAGAACGTCTTCACGGATGCTTCCGGCGCACCGTCCTCCTTTGAGTATAGCCTTACGGGCTCCTGCACGGCATACTATGCACCGGCAGGCGCCGTCACATCCATCGGCGCTACACCGCAGGTCGGTTATGTCGCCGTAGACCCAAACCGCATCCCGTACGGTTCTCTGCTGTACATCACCGCGGTGGACGGCTCGTGGACATATGGCTACTGCTACGCCATGGACACCGGCGGAGCGGCCATGTGCGGCGACATCGTGGCAGACCTCTACTACGATACGCTGGAAGACTGCACCGCGTTCGGCAGACGCGATATGATCGTCTACGTTGTGCGCGCAGGCTGGTAAATCAAAGAACCGCACCTGATTCAAGCAAAAATGAAATAAAATAAGATTTTGCTGTCAAGAGCATCTGCTCTTGGCAGCATTTTTTAAAATTTCAAAAAATTCCGCAAAAAGAAAAATAAATTTTCAAAAATACGGTATACTTAAAAATAGCGTGCAAAGAAAAACGTGGGAAATAAGGCCCCGAAAAACCCGCAGAAAATCTGAAAAATTTTTCGAAAAAGGGGTTGCAATTTCATACTTTGCCTGTTATAATAATACTTGCGTGACTGCGACAGATATGCGATGAAGCGGGAGGTTGCGGCTGAGACATGCCGGTTTTTCCGTGGAGTATGTCCGATTTCAAACCGGGCGACACAATTTGATACGCTGAGCGGCTCCTACGGGAGTGGCGCGCGGAACCATGCGTTGATTTCTAAGGCGCACAGGCCGGATAAAAAAGGCAGATCAATGGTTTTTTATGAGGGCTTTGTGATTTTACACCGACCCAAAAGCATCCCGGATTTCACAAAAGTGAATATCCGGTTTTTATATGGCTTCTTGGTGAAACACCCGGGCCAGTGTTCATAAAAACCCCCGCCCGCCAACTAAAATTTAACAGGAGGCGATTTAAGTGGCAGTCAAAGAAAAGATCAGGATTAGAATTAAGGGTTACGATCATCAGGTTGTCGATCAGGCAGCTGAAAAGATCGTGCAGACCGCAAAGCGCACGGGCGCAAGAGTTTCCGGCCCGGTACCGCTGCCGACAGAGAAGCAGATCGTCACGATTCTGCGCGCTGTTCATAAGTACAAGGACAGCCGTGAGCAGTTCGAGATGAGAACCCATAAGAGACTTATCGACATCCTGAGACCCAGCAACAAAACCGTTGAGGCGTTGATGGGCTTAGAGCTCCCCGCCGGTGTTGAGATCGAAATCAAGCTCTGATTCCGTTCGGCAGATAACCGCTCAACCTACAGGCAGGAGGGTCATGTCGGAGAGATCCGACCAATAACCTAAAGGAGGATACAAAATGCAGAAAGCAATCATCGGCAAGAAGATCGGCATGACGCAGATCTTCGACGAAAAGGGCAGAGTCGTGCCCGTAACAGTTGTTGAAGCCGGTCCGTGTGTTGTCACACAGAAGAAGACTGTTGAAAACGACGGCTACGATGCAGTTCAGGTTGGCTTCGGCGATCAGAAGCCGCAGCGCGTGAGCAAGCCGCTCACCGGCCACTTCAAGAAGGGCGACGTTGCCCCGAAGAAGACCCTGAAGGAATTCAGATTCAGCGATTGCGGCGCTTACAACGTAGGCGACCTCATCAAGGCTGACGTGTTCGCAAACGGCGACAAGGTCGACGTAACGGGCACCAGCAAAGGTAAGGGTTACGCCGGCGTCATCAAGCGCTGGAACTTCCAGAGACTTAAAGAGACCCACGGTTCCGGCCCGGTTGCACGCCACGGCGGTTCCAACGGTGCTTGCTCCAGCCCGTCCAGAGTTTGGAAGGGCCTGAAGATGGCTGGTCACCTCGGCGCAGAGAAGGTCACAGTCCAGAACCTCGCTGTTGTCAAGGTGGACGCAGAAAACAATCTCATCGCAGTTAAGGGCGCTATTCCGGGCCCGAACGGCGGCACCGTTGTTCTGCGCGACAGCGTGAAAGCGTAAGGGAAGGAGGAATAAAGAATGCCTACAGTAGCAGTTTTGAACATGGCAGGCAAAGAGGTCGAAAAGATCGAGCTTGCAGAAGGCGTTTTCGGTATTGAGCCGAACGTTTCCGTCATGAATGATATGGTCAAGGCGTATCTCGCAAACCAGAGACAGGGCACACAGTCCGCCCTCACCCGTTCCGAAGTTTCCGGCGGCGGCAGAAAGCCGTGGAGACAGAAGGGCACAGGCCGTGCAAGACAGGGCTCCACCAGAGCTCCGCAGTGGACACACGGCGGCATCGTGTTCGCACCGAAGCCGAGAGATTACACCGTCACCCTCAACAAGAAGGTGAAGCGTCTCGCTATGAAGTCCGCACTCTCCAGCAAGGTCCAGGATAACGAAATGATCGTTGTCGATTCCATCGCAACCGAGGGTTACAAGACGAAGAAGATTGCTGAGATGCTCAAGGCGCTCGGCAGCGAGAAGAAGGCGCTCATCGTTCTCTCCGAGGTCGATGCACAGGTCATCGCTTCCGCAGCGAACATCCCGGGCGTTAAGACCGCACAGGTCAACACGCTGAACGTATATGACATCCTCAACGCGGACAAGTTCATCGTTGTAAAGGATGCCGTCTCCAAAATTGAGGAGGTGTACGCATAATGAAAGCGCAGGACATCGTCATTCGCCCCATCATCACGGAGAAATCCATGACCGGCGTTGCGAATAAGAAGTACACATTTGAAGTCTGCCAGGATGCAAACAAGATTGAAATCGCTAAGGCGGTTGAAGAGCTGTTCGGCGTCAAGGTTCAGAAGGTCAACACCCTGAACGTTCGCGGCAAGTTCCGCCGCCAGGGCAGATATGAAGGCTACACCAGAGCTTGGAAAAAGGCTGTTGTAACCCTTACCGAGGGCAGCAAATCCATCGAGTTCTTCGAGTCCATGGTTTAATTCGGCTCGAGTAATTCGAACCCCAAGGGCATGAATGGGAATTTGCCCGATCCCGCAAAGCCAAACAAGGAGTGAAACACAATGGCAATCATTAACTATAAGCCGACTACGAATGCTCGCCGCAACATGTCCACCACGGACTTCAGCGCATTGAGCAAGACGGGTCCGGAGAAGAGCCTGCTGGCTCCGAAGAATAAAGCTGCCGGCCGCAACAGCTACGGCAGAATCACCGTTCGCCACAGAGGCGGCGGCAACCGCAAGAAGTACCGTGTGATCGACTTCAAGCGCCAGAAGAACGACATGGCTGCTACGGTCCTCACCCTCGAGTACGACCCGAACCGTTCCGCTTTCATCGCACTCGTGCAGTACGAAGACGGCGAGAAGAGATACATCATCGCACCGAACGGCCTGAAGGTCGGCGATCAGGTGTTCTCCGGTAAGGATGCAGATATTAAGCCCGGCAACGCACTGCCGCTCGCAAATATCCCCACCGGTACCTTTGTCCACAACGTTGAGCTTTATCCCGGCAAGGGCGCACAGCTTGCCCGTGCAGCCGGCATCATGGCTCAGCTGATGGCTAAGGAAAACGGCATGGCTCTGCTGAGACTCCCGTCCGGCGAGCTGAGAAATGTTCCGGATGCCTGCATGGCAACCGTCGGCCAGGTTTCCAATATCGACCACGAGAACGTGAAGATCGGTAAGGCCGGCCGTAAGAGAAACATGGGTTGGAGACCGACCGTCAGAGGTTCCGTCATGAACCCGAATGACCACCCGCACGGCGGCGGTGAGGGCAAGAGCCCTGTTGGTCGCCCGGGCCCGGTTACACCGTGGGGCAAGCCGGCTCTTGGTTATAAGACTCGTTCCAAGAAGAAGGCAAGCAACAAGTTCATCGTTAAGCGCAGAAACGGTAAGTAAGGCACGGAAAGGAGCTTAAAAGAACATGAGCAGAAGCTTAAAAAAGGGTCCTTTTTGTCAGCCCGCACTGCTTAAAAGGATTCAGGCAATGAATGAGAACGGCGAAAAGAAGATCGTCAAGACATGGAGCCGCGCTTCCATGATCTTCCCGGATTTCGTCGGTCACACAATCGCCGTCCATGACGGCCGCAAGCACGTTCCGGTTTACGTGACAGAAGATATGGTCGGTCACAAGCTCGGCGAGTTCGCCCCGACCCGCACCTTCAAGGGTCACGCCGGTTCCAAGACCAGCCGCTAAGAGAAAGGAGAGTATAAGATGGAAGCAAAAGCAGTTCTGAAGTATACCCGAATTTCTCCCCGCAAGGTTGAGATCGTTCTGGACCTCATCAGAAACAAGCCCGTTGACCTCGCAATGGCAATCCTGAAGCACACCCCGAAGGCGGCGTGCGAAGATCTCGAGAAGCTCCTCAAGAGCGCGATCGCAAACGCAGAGAACAACTTCAACATGGACAGAAACAACCTCTATGTTTCCGAGTGCTACGTTTGCCCGGGTCCGATGCTCAAGAGAATCCGCCCGAGAGCTCAGGGAAGAGCTTACAGAATTTTGAAGAGAACCTCTCATGTCACACTCGTTGTGAAAGAGAAGGAATAAGCGAGGAGGTCACATAAATGGGTCAGAAAGTTAATCCCCACGGCTTACGCGTGGGCGTCATCAAAGACTGGGATTCCCGCTGGTTCGCAAAGAAAGCTGATTTCGGCGATACGCTCGTTGAGGACTACAACCTCCGCAAAACGCTGAAGAAGCAGCTCTACCTCGCAGGTGTTCCGAAGATTGAAATTGAGCGCGATGCCTCCAAGGTTCGCATTCACATTCACTGCGCAAAGCCCGGTATGGTCATCGGTAAGGGCGGCGCAGAAATCGAGAAGCTCCGCGCACAGTGCGAGAAGCAGCTCGGCAAGCCGGTCGTTATCAACATTGTTGAAGTTAAGCGCCCGGACCTCGACGCACAGCTCGTAGCAGAGAACGTTGCACAGCAGCTCGAAAAGAGAATCGCATTCAGACGTGCGATGAAGCAGTGCATCGGCCGCTCCATGAAGCTCGGCGCTAAGGGTATCAAGATCATGTGCTCCGGCCGTTTGAACGGTGCGGAAATCGCAAGAAGCGAGCAGTATCATGACGGTACCATTCCGCTGCAGACCATCCGTGCGGACATCGATTACGGCTTTGCAGAAGCAGCTACCACCTACGGCCGCATCGGCGTTAAGGTTTGGCTGTACAAGGGCGAAGTGCTCAACGAGAGCAACAACACCCGCAGAAACAATAAGAGAGAAGGAGGACGTGCGTAATGTTACTGCCTAAGAGAGTTAAATACCGCAGAGTGCACAGAGGTCGCCTGACCGGTAAGGCATATCGCGGCAATAAGGTGACATACGGCGACTTCGGCCTTCAGGCTCTTGAGCCCGCATGGATCACCTCCAACCAGATCGAAGCAGCCCGTGTTGCTATGACGCGTTACTGCAAGCGTTTCGGTAAAGTTTGGATCAAAATTTTCCCGGACAAGCCGATCACACAGAAGCCGGCTGAAACCCGAATGGGTTCCGGTAAAGGTTCCCCGGAGTACTGGGTGGCCGTCGTTAAGCCCGGCAGAGTTATGTTCGAGCTCGGCGGTGTTTCGGAAGAGACTGCACGTGAGGCACTTCGCCTTGCAAGCAACAAGCTTCCGATTAAGTGCAAGTTTGTAGCAAAAGAGGAGGGCTAAGAGTAATGAAAGCTTCTGAAATCAGACAGCTCACAGCAGAAGAGCTGAACACAAAACTGAATGACCTCAAGGCTGAGCTCTTTAACCTCAGATTCCAGCTCGCTATTAACCAGCTCGAAAACCCGATGCGCATCTCGGCGGTTAAGAAGGACATCGCTCGTGTTAAGACAGTTATCCGTGCGAATGAGCTTAGCAAAGAGAACGCATAAGGGAAGGGAGGATTAGACGTGAGCGAAAGAAACATGAGAAAGACAACTGTCGGCAAGGTCGTCAGCAATAAGATGGATAAGACAATCGTTGTTGCTGTTGAGGACAGTTACAGACATCCGCTTTACAACAAGATCGTCAAGCGTACCGTTAAGAGAAAAGCCCATGACGAAGAGAACGTCTGCGGCATCGGCGACAGAGTGCGTATTATGGAAACTCGTCCCCTCTCTAAGGATAAGAGATGGCGCCTGGTTGAGATTATCGAGAAAGCCAAATAATCGGCTTTAGCAGAAGGAGGAATTTACTGTGATTCAGCAGCAGACTTACCTCAAGGTGGCCGACAACACAGGAGCGAAGGAGCTTATGTGCATCCGCGTTCTCGGTGGTACAGGCCGGAGGTATGCAAATATCGGCGACGTCGTGGTAGCATCTGTTAAAAAAGCAGCACCCGGCGGAGTTGTTAAGAAGGGCGACGTAGTTAAGGCGGTTATCGTAAGATCCGCATCCGGCGTTCGCCGCGAAGACGGCACCTACATTCGTTTCGACGAAAACGCAGCCGTCATCATCCGTGATGATAAAAACCCCAGAGGCACACGTATCTTCGGGCCGGTCGCTCGCGAACTGCGCGACAAGGAATACATGAAGATTCTGTCCCTCGCCCCGGAAGTTCTTTAATTGGAGGTGTCCTGAAATGAGTAAAGTTCATGTTAAAACCGGTGACACCGTCGTTATCCTCAGCGGTAAAGACCGCGGCAAGAAGGGCAAGATCATGGCTGTTTCCCCGAAAGAGGGCAAGGTCATCGTAGAGAATGCCAACATTGTCTCTAAGCACGTAAAGCCCCGCAAGATGGGCGAGGCCGGCGGCATCATCAAGGCAGAGTCCGCGATCTACGCCTGCAAGGTCCAGGTTGTTTGCCCCCGCTGCGGCAAGCCGACCCGTGTCACCCACAAAGTGCTTGAGGATGGCACAAAAGAGCGCATTTGCAAAAAATGCGGCGAGTCGCTTTAATCTGGAGGGAATAAAATGGCAAGACTGAATGATTTTTACAAAGCAGAGGTCGCACCCGCTCTCATGACGAAGTTCGGCTACAAGAGCGTTATGCAGATCCCGAAGCTCGATAAAATTGTGATCAATGTCGGCGCCGGCGAGGCAAAAGACAACGCGAAGGTCATCGATTCCATTTCCGGCGACCTCGCTAAGATCACCGGCCAGAAGCCCATCGTTTGCAGAGCTAAGAAGTCCGTTGCAAACTTCAAGCTCCGTGAAGGCATGCCGATCGGCGTTAAGGTAACGCTGCGCGGCGAGAAGATGTGGGAGTTCATGGACCGCCTGTTCAACGTAGCGCTTCCGCGCGTGCGTGACTTCCGCGGCATCAACCCCAACTCCTTCGACGGCAGAGGCAATTACAGCCTGGGTATCAAAGAGCAGCTCATCTTCCCTGAGATCGAGTACGATAAGATCGACAAGGTCCGCGGCATGGATGTGTGCTTCGTTACGACGGCAAATACCGATGAAGAGGGCCGCGAGCTCCTGAAGCTCATGGGCGCTCCGTTTGAAAAGTAAGGAGGGAATACTGTGGCCAAGACTTCAATGAAACTCAAGCAGCAGAGAGAGCAGAAGTTCTCTACGCGCGAATATAACAGATGCAAGATCTGTGGCAGGCCGCATGCCTACCTTCGCAAGTTCGGCATCTGCCGTATCTGCTTCCGTGAGCTGGCTTATAAGGGCCAGATCCCGGGTGTTAAGAAAGCAAGCTGGTAAAAGCTTTATAGGAGGTTAATAAATCATGCAGATTACAGATACAATCGCTGACCTGCTTACCCGTATCCGCAACGCTCAGTCTGCGAAGCATGACACTGTTGACATCCCTGCTTCTAACATGAAGAAGGCTATTTGCCAAATTCTTGTTGACGAAGGTTATGTCAAGAGCTTTACGGTTACCGAGGACGGCAAACAGGGCGTCATCACCGTAACACTGAAGTATGTTGAAGGCGGCGTGCCGGCAATCAAGGGCCTCAAGAGAGTCTCTAAGCCGGGTCTCCGCATCTATTCCAACGCAGCAGAGCTGCCGAAGGTCATGAAGGGCCTCGGCACCGCCATCATCTCCACCTCTAAGGGCGTTATGACCGACCGCGAGGCAAGAAAGATGAACATCGGCGGCGAAGTTCTCGCGTTCATTTGGTAATCAGGGAGGTGCAATAACATGTCCAGAATTGGAAGAAAACCGATAAATATTCCCGCAGGCGTCGAGGTTAAGGTAGACGGTAGCTGCGTAACGGTCAAGGGCCCGAAGGGCACGCTGACTCAGAAGTTCCAGCCGAGCATGAACATCGCTGTGGAGGGCGCTGAGATTGTTGTTACACGTCCGAACGACGACAAAGAGAACCGTTCTCTGCACGGCCTCACCCGTACCCTTATCCACAACATGATCGTGGGTGTAACGGAAGGCTTTAAGAAAGAGCTCGAAGTCAACGGTGTTGGCTACCGTGTTCAGAAGCAGGGCACAAACCTGGTTATGAACCTCGGTTTCTCGCATCAGGTCATCGTTCCGGAAACGGACGAGATCAAGATCGAAGTTCCGGCTCCGAACAAGATCATCATCAATGGTATCGACAAGCAGAAGGTCGGCCAGTTCGCAGCGGAAGTCCGCGAGAAGAGACCGCCGGAGCCGTACAAGGGCAAGGGCATCAAGTACATTGATGAGATTGTTCGCCGCAAGGAAGGCAAGACCGGTAAGGGTAAATAATAGGTTAGGAGTGAGATAAAAATGGTTAGTAAGGCAGATAAGAACGTAGCCAGACTGCGCCGCCACAAGAGAGTTCGCGGCAAGATCAGCGGCACACCGGAAAGACCGCGCCTCGATGTTTTCCGCTCCAATATGCATATTTACGCTCAGATCATCGACGATGTGAACGGTGTTACACTGTGCGCAGCATCCTCGGTTGAGAAGGCGTTTACCGGCAACGGCGGAAACAAAGAAGCAGCACACGCAGTAGGCAAGCTGATCGCAGAAAGAGCAGCAGAAAAGGGTATCACCGATGTGGTCTTCGACCGCGGCGGCTATATCTTCCACGGCCGCGTCAAAGAGCTGGCCGACGGCGCCCGCGAGGGCGGCCTCAACTTCTAAGAAGGAGGAATATTGTTTTGGCTATGAAAATTGACGCATCCACACTCGATCTGAAGGAGCGCGTAGTTGCTATCAACCGCGTTTCCAAGACCGTTAAAGGCGGCCGTATCTTTAAGTTTGCCGCTCTTGTTGTTGTCGGTGACGGCAACGGCATCGTAGGCTTTGGCATCGGCAAGTCCGGCGAAGTTCCGGACGCGATCCGCAAGGGCATTGAAGACGCTAAGAAGAACCTGCAGAAGGTTGCTCTGCGCGGCTCCACCATCCCGCACGAGATCGTCGGCGAATTCGGCGCAGGCCGTGTTCTCTTAAAGCCGGCAGCACCCGGTACCGGCGTTATCGCAGGCGGCCCGGTTCGTGCCGTTGTTGAAAGCGTTGGCATCAAGGACATCCGTACAAAGGCACTGCGTTCCAACAACCCGTGCAACGTTGTACGCGCAACCCTCGCAGGTCTCTCCGAGCTGAGAACCGCAGAAGAGGTTGCAGCTGTTCGCGGCAAGTCCGTAAGTGAAATTCTGTAAGGAGGTTTGCAATATGGCAGACGTAAAGATTACGTTGAAAAAGAGCCTCATCGGCTGCAAAAAGCCCCAGATTGCAACCGCCGAGGCGCTCGGCCTGCATAAGGTCGGCGATACAACCACTCAGCCCGATAATGCACAAACAGAGGGCAAAATCAAGAAGATCATTCATTTGGTCGAGGTTATCAAAGGCTAAGGAGGTGTGTTTGAATGAAGCTCAATGAACTCAGAGCTACCCCGGGCGCAATGCAGGACGCAAAGCGCATCGGCAGAGGTCATGGCTCCGGCAACGGTAAAACAGCCGGTAAGGGCCACAAAGGTCAGAAGGCAAGAGCGGGCCACGGTTTCCGCCCCGGTTTTGAAGGCGGTCAGATGCCGCTGCAGAGAAGAATCCCGAAGAGAGGTTTCAACAATATCTTCGCTAAGGAGATCGTTGCGATCAACCTGAACGCCCTCAACGCCTTTGAAGACGGCGCAGTCGTCGATCAGGCAGCACTCGTTGAAGCAGGTATCATCAAGTCTGCATGCGACGGTGTTAAGGTTCTTTCCAATGGCGCGCTGACCAAAAAGGTTACCGTTAAGGCTAACGCTTTCTCCGAAGCAGCCAAGGCGAAAATTGAGGCTGCAGGTGGGAAGGCCGAGGTGATCTAAGTGTTTAATACACTCAAAAACGCTTGGAGGATCCCGGATCTCCGTAAGAAACTCCTGTATACGCTTTTGATCATCATTGCTTTCCGTTTCGGCTCTGTTGTGCCGGTACCGTTCCTGAACGTTTCCGCGCTCAACACGCTGATGGCAAGCGCCAATGAAACTGCACTGGGTTATATCAATATGTTAACGGGCGGCGCGTTCGCAAATGCAACGCTGTTTGCAATGGGCATCACCCCGTACATCAACTCTTCCATCATCATTCAGCTCCTCACGGTGGCAATTCCCGCCTTGGAGCGCATGGCGAAGGAAGGCGAAGAAGGCAGAAAGAAAATTGCTGCCATTACGAGATACACCACGGTGGGTCTCGGCCTCATTCAGGGTACCGCTTATTATTTCTACCTGAGAAACAATAAAATTACCCTGTACAATGAAGGTTTCTCCGCAGTATTTACTGCGATCATTATTGTTCTCACGTTCACCGCCGGCACGGCGCTGATCATGTGGATGGGTGAGCAGATCAACCAAAAGGGCGTAGGCAACGGCATCTCCATCATCTTGTTTGCCGGTATCGTCGCACGTCTTCCGGTTACGATGGGTCAGATCTGGAGCTACTTCTCGGCTGCAATGCAGTCTCCGGAGAGCTACGGCAAGTACTTTGTCTTTGCACCGCTGTTCATCATCCTTTTCCTCGCGGTCATTTGGGTCATCGTTTTCATGAACGATTCCGAGCGCCGCATTCCGGTGCAGTATGCTAAGAAGGTCGTTGGCAGAAAGGTTTACGGCGGTCAGAGCACGTTCCTGCCGATCAAAGTGACCATGAGCGGTGTTATGCCGGTCATCTTCGCGTCTGCGATCCTCTCCATTCCGAGCACCATTCGCCTCTTTGTCGGCGAACCGACCGGCTTCTGGAAGGGCTTCTTCAATGCCTTCTCCTCCACCGGTTGGCTGTACAGTGTTCTGTACCTGCTGCTCATCGTTGTGTTTGCTTACTTCTACATGACGATCCAGTACAACCCGATTGAAATGGCGAACAACCTCCGCACCAATAACGGTACGATCCCCGGCATTCGTCCGGGCCGTCCGACGGCGGAGTTCATCAGCAAGATCCTTTCCAAGATAACGCTCATCGGCGCGATCTTCCTCGCGTTCGTTGCGATCCTGCCGATCCTTTACAGCAACCTCACCGGCATGTATGGCCTTTCCATGGGCGGCACGTCCGTCATCATCATGGTCGGCGTTGCGCTGGAGACTGTAAAGCAGATCGAATCTCAGATGATGATGCGTCACTACAAGGGCTTCCTTGATTAAGCCCCCGGGCGCATAAGATACGAAAGGAGTCATGAACAATGAAGCTGATCCTTTTAGGTGCACCGGGTGCCGGTAAAGGCACCCAGGCAGAAGTTATCTGCAAACATCTCGGAATACCCGCCATTTCTACGGGCAATATTCTGAGAGAGGCGCTGAAAAGCGGCACGGAAATGGGCCTCAAGGCGAAAGCCTTTATGGACGCCGGCCAGCTTGTCCCGGATGAGATCGTCATCGGTATCATCAAGGACCGTCTGGCAGAGGAAGACTGCAAAAACGGTTTTATCCTCGACGGTTTCCCGAGAACCATTCCGCAGGCCGAGGCTCTGGACGCTTCCGGCGTTGTGATCGATCGGGTCATCGATATCGAAGTGCCCGACGAGAAGATCGTCACGAGAATGTCCGGACGCCGTGTCTGCGAAAAGTGCGGCTCTTCCTACCACCTGCTTTACAAGAAGCCGGCAGTGGAAGGCGTCTGCACGAACTGCGGCGGCACCCTTGTTCAGCGCAAGGATGACCACCCGGATACCGTTAAGGACCGTCTGCGCGTCTATCACGAGCAGACCGAGCCCTTAAAGGAATACTACGAGAAGCAGGGCAAGCTGCACATCGTAGAAGGTCAGGAGGAGGTCGCCGATACGACCGCCCTCACACTCAAAGCATTAGAGGCGTAAGCATGATTAACCTGAAAACGACCCGTGAACTGCGTTATATGCGTGACGCGGGAAAGATTTCGCAGGAAGCATTGCTGAAGGCCGGTGAAGCGGTCCGTCCGGGTGTTTCTACACTCGAACTGGACAAGATCGTCAGAAGAACAATCGAGAAGGCGGGCGCCGTGCCCAGCTTTCTCGGTTATGGCGGTTTTCCGGCGAGCGCCTGCATTTCGGTAAATAATGTGGTTATCCACGGCATACCTTCAGCACACGAAATTCTCAAAGAGGGCGACATCGTCTCCATTGACGTTGGCGCAATCTATGAGGGATTCAACGGAGACAACGCATGGACCTTCCCGTGCGGCAAGGTTTCCGAAGAAGCACAGAAGCTGATGGATGCGACCCGAGAGAGCCTGTTCCTTGCGATTGAAAAGGCTGTGCCGGGCAACCGCATCGGCGATATCGGCTCCGCAGTGCAGCAGTATGTCGAAGCTCGCAATTACTCGGTGGTACGGGAATTTGTCGGCCACGGCGTAGGTGCGAAGCTGCATGAAGACCCCAGTGTTCCAAATTACGGCACCCCCGGCAGGGGTGTACGCCTGTTACCGGGCATGACGATCGCGATCGAGCCCATGGTCACGCAGGGCAGCTGCGAGGTTAAAATTCTCAAAGACGGCTGGACCACCGTGACGAAGGACGGCAAGCTTGCCGCCCACTTTGAACACAGTATAGCCATTACACCCGACGGCCCTGTGATCCTCACATCACTGGATTGAGGTGTCAGATGGACTGTGTACGCGGACAGATTATGCGGTCGCTTAAAGGTCATGATAAAGGCGATTTTCAGGTGGTGCTGAAAACGGACGGCGCATATGCCTACATGGCAGACGGCAAACGTCGAAGGATGGAAGCACCAAAAAAGAAAAAGCTGATGCATTTAGCCCCGACAGCGACGGTGCTCAGCGAAGAGAGCCTTTCGACCAATCGACAAATACGCACGGCGCTCACAGCATACAGAGCGCACACAACGTAACATTTAAATGTAAGGATTGGTGAGACAAGAATGTCAAAGCAGGACGTAATTGAAGTAGAAGGAATCGTAAAGGAAGCTCTGCCGAACGCGACGTTCCAGGTAGAGATCCCGGGCGGGCATATGATCCTGGCTCACATCTCCGGCAAGCTGCGCATGAATTTCATCCGCATCCTTCCGGGCGATAAGGTCACACTGGAAATGAGCCCGTACGATCTGACAAAGGGACGCATTACGTGGCGTTCCAAGTAAGATAAAATAGATTTGAAGACCCCACAACGCATAAGGAGGGCACACAAATGAAAGTCAGACCTTCTGTTAAGAAGATGTGTGAAAAATGCAAGATCATCAAGCGCAAGGGTAAAGTCATGGTCATCTGTGAAAACCCGAAGCACAAGCAGCGCCAGGGCTGAGGCTCTGAAATATTTATGGAGGTGCAATAAGCATGGCTCGTATTGCTGGTATTGATTTACCCAGAGACAAAAGAATCGAGATTGCTCTTACCTACATCTTCGGCATCGGCCGCAAGACAGCGTCGGACATCTGCGCTGCTACGGGCGTTGATCCGGACATCCGCGTAAGAGATCTTTCTGAAGATGACGCTACAAAGTTGAGAGAATATATCGACCACCACTACACCGTTGAGGGCGACCTCCGCCGTAATGTTGCGTTCGATATCAAGAGACTCGTTGAAATCGGCTGCTACCGCGGTGTCCGTCACCGCAAGGGCCTGCCGGTAAGAGGCCAGCGCTCTAAGACCAACGCAAGAACGCGCAAGGGTCCGAGAAAGACCATGGCCAACAAGAAGAAGTAATCGGGAGGGATTTTAAATGGCAGCTACAAAAGGCGGAAAGAAAGCAGTAACCGCAGTCCGCAGACGCCGTGAGCGCAAGAATATTGAGCGTGGCGCTGCACATATCCAGTCCACCTTCAACAACACGATCGTAACCATCACTGATACGCAGGGCAATGCGGTATCCTGGGCAAGCGCCGGCGAGCTCGGTTTCCGTGGTTCCAGAAAGTCCACGCCGTTCGCAGCACAGACCGCTGCGGAGACCGCGGCTAAGATTGCTATGGAGCATGGCATGAAGAGCGTAGAAGTCTATGTTAAGGGCCCGGGCGCAGGCCGTGAAGCCGCTATCCGTGCACTGCAGTCGGCAGGTCTTGAGGTCAGCATGATCAAAGACGTAACGCCGATCCCGCACAACGGATGCCGCCCGCCGAAGAGAAGACGCGTATAACAGATTAGGAGGTTACAGAATATGGCTAAGAACAGACAGCCCATTGCAAAGCGCTGCAAAGCGCTGGGCATTTCTCCGGCCGTTATGGGTTACAGCAAGAAGACCACCATCCGCAATCCGGGCAACGGTATGCGCAGAAAGCAGTCTGAATATGCAACTCAGCTCAAGGAGAAGCAGAAACTGAAGTTTATTTACGGCGTTCTGGAGCACCAGTTTGCAAGCTATTTTGATATGGCTGAGCGTCAGGCCGGCATGACGGGCGAAAACCTGCTTCGTCTGCTGGAGCGTCGTCTCGATAACGTCGTGTTCCGTCTCGGCTTTGCTTCCACCCGCCGCGACGCACGCCAGCTTGTCAACCACGGTCACTTCACCGTGAACGGCAAGAAGGTCAACATTCCGTCTTACCTTGTGAAGCCGGGCGACGTCATTGCTGTGCGTGAAGCTAGCCGCAGCAGCGTGAAGTTCTCCAAGCTCACCGGCGCAGACGCACCGCTCGTCACCACTCCCGAGTGGATGGAGCGCAACAAGGAAGCCCTTGAGGGCAAGATCCTTCGCATGCCGGAGCGCAGCGACATTGAATTTGAGGTAGAAGAGCATCTCATCGTTGAGTTGTACTCCAAGTAATCCAGTAAAACTTAACATTATTTTATGGGTTTTACGAATTACGTCAAATGTGTAAAGGAGGATCGCAAATGATTGAGATGATACAAAGACCGAGAATAGAGACCGAGGAATTATCCAACGATAACACTTACGGCCGGTTTATGGTAGAGCCGCTGGAGCGCGGCTTCGGTACTACGCTGGGCAACAGCCTGCGCCGTGTACTTCTTTCCAGCCTGCCGGGTGTAGCCCCGAAGTCGATCAAGATCGACGGCGTCGTACACGAGTTCTCCACCATTCCGGGTGTTAAGGAAGATGTCACCGAAATCGTTCTGAACATCAAGGGTCTCATTGCCAAGTTGCACTGCGAAGGCCCGAAAACCGTGGAGATTTCTGCTGAAGGCCCCTGCATCGTAACGGCAGATTCCATCAAGTGCGACAGCGAAGTAGAGATCCTGAACCCGGACCTGCACATTGCAACGCTTGGTGAAGGCGCAAAGCTGTACATGGAGATCGTGCTCGATGAGGGCCGTGGCTATGTTTCCGGTGAACGCAACAAGCAGAATATGCCGCAGGGCGTGATCGGTGAATTGGCAGTTGATTCTATTTACACACCGGTGTTAAAGGTTAACTTTAACGTAGAGCCTGCCCGTGTAGGCCAGCGCATCGATTTCGACAAGCTGACCCTTGAGGTATGGACAAACGGAGTTATTACCGCACAAGAGGCGGTGTCGCTCGCTGCCAAGATCCTTACAGACCAGCTGAACCTCTTCGTTGACCTTTCCGAAAAGGGTAAGGCGATGGATACCATCGTAGAGAAGAGCGGCAGCGATGATGCACAGGTGCTCAAGATGACAATTGAAGAGCTGGACCTTTCCGTCCGTTCCTTCAACTGCTTAAAGCGCGCCGGCATCAACACGGTGGAAGACCTTGTTTCAAAGTCCGAAGAAGACATGATGAAGGTCAGAAACCTGGGCCGCAAGTCGCTTGAAGAAGTCATCTGGAAGCTTGCGCAGCTCGGCTACAGCCTCCGCAAGGACGATGAATAATTTAATTACCATTACCAAACGATAGGAGTGACAATCATGCCGGGAACAAGAAAACTCGGAAGAGACACTGCACATAGACTGGCTATGCTGCGCGGCCTCGTTACGTTCTTCTTCGAGAACGGAAAGATCGAGACAACTGCAACAAGAGCACAGGAAGTCCGCGCTCTTGCTGAAAAGATGATCACAATCGCGAAGGAAGATACCCTTGCAAACAGAAGAAACGTCATGGCTTTCATCACCAAGGAAAGCGTCACGAACAAGCTGTTCAAGGAAATCGCTCCGAAGTATGCTGACCGTAACGGCGGCTACACCCGCATCACGAAGCTCGGGCCGCGCCGCGGCGACGCAGCTGAGATGGCGATCATTGAGCTGATCTGATCTCAATATAATCAGTGAAATTGGCTGTCGGCTTTTGCCGGCAGCCTTTTTGCGTTTTGCGGGGAGCGTGAATTCTTCATTACTCCGCAAAAGGAGAAGAAGGGGAAATTTTCGGTTATAAAATGTGAGAATTCCGATATTTTGTGTATTTTCTGCGGATTTCCTTGTATTTTGGGGCACTATCCGTTATAATAAAGCAGGTCAACAAAGAGAAGATAAGGCGTATGTCTTTAGAAAGGATAGGATACCATGGGTTATGTATATGCTGCCATGTGGCTTATTGCAGGACTGATCTTGATTTTCCGTCTGTCGAAAGAGAATAAGATATTCTACGTTGCAGGCGGATTTTTCCTTGTGCTTGGCGTGTGGTGGCTTTTGGATTCGCTTTTCCCGGATTGGAAAGTGTTTCAGGGCACACCGGGCGCCGTATTAAAAGTGCTCACGTTCATCGTTCTCGTTGTGCTGGCAATCGTGTTCTTTATTCTGAACCGCAGAGGCTGGAAAGCGGAAGCCGCCATGAATAAAATGCAGGAAAAGGACGACGAAAAAGATAACTTTTAACCGCAAAATCCGTAAATTTCTTCTCGTAGAAAGAAGTGATAAAAATGAAAATTGCACCTTCTATGCTCGCAAGCGACTTTACCCGCATGGGTGAGTGTGCAAAGTCCGTCAACGCGGCCGATTGGCTGCACCTCGATATTATGGACGGTCATTTCGTGCCGAACATCAGCTTTGGCCCGGATGTCGTCAAGGCACTGCGTCCGTTAAGCGACCTTACGTTTGACGTGCACCTCATGATCTCGCACCCGAAGCAGTATATCCGCCAGTTTGCGGAGGCCGGCGCGGAGATCATCACGTTTCATGTGGAGTGCGACGACGACATTGATGAAACCATCACCGAAATTGAAAAGTACGGCGTAAAGCCGGCGTTGTCTTTAAAGCCGGGCACGCCCGTTGAGTGCCTGTACCCGTACCTCGACCGCCTTTATATGGTGCTCGTCATGACGGTGGAGCCGGGCTTCGGCGGCCAGAAGTTCATGGCTGATCAAATGGAAAAGCTGCGTGCGCTGCGTGCAAAGCGCCCGGAGCTCATCTTAGAGGTGGATGGCGGCGTGAACCGTGAAACCGCGCCCATCTGCCGCGAAAACGGTGCAGACGTTGCCGTGGCAGGCACAGCCGTGTTCCGCGCGGAGAACATCCCCGCCGAGATCGCATTGCTGCGCGGCGAATGATTTTTTGAAATACCGCGTGTGTACAGACAGTGTACGGTTTGTGAAGAGTTCACATTTTGTTCATATTTGCAAATTGTTTTTTCACATAGCCGTCACAGAAAGCCGCTATAATGCGGATAACTAAAGTTATCGTTTGTTTTGTTAAGTCAACACTGCGCAAAGCACGTTCTTTATGCAGTGTTGACTTAATTTTTTGCCCGAAATACGGCATGGCTATTGCAAAACGGCGAAAACTGCGGTATGATAATTTGTGCGCTTCCGCTGCCCTGCATAGGGGCACGGAAACCAAAACAGAGGATCTAAACGGTTCCGGAAGCGGTCTCCCTTTTTCCACAAAAGGTTCACCGCATGTTCAAAACCGTTTCGAGCGACGCGCAGCTGCGCGGGCGCCATTGGGGAGGACTTTGCACGGGAATTTCCCGGGTACATATTTCCGTCCCGCAGAGAAAGGATGGTCATCAAACATGATCGAGGTCAAAAACCTCACGAAGCGCTACGGTACAAATACCGCGCTGAACAATGTCAGCTTCACGGTTGAAGAGGGCACCATCGTCGGCTTCCTCGGGCCGAACGGTGCAGGTAAATCCACAACCATGAATATCATCACCGGGTACCTTTCCGCCACGAGCGGTTCGGTCACGGTACAGGGCAAAAATACCCTGGAAAACCCGAACGAAGTGAAAAAGCTCATCGGCTACCTGCCGGAGCTGCCGCCGCTTTACATGGATATGACGGTCAAAGAGTACCTCAACTTCATGTATGAGCTGAAGGGCGTCAAGCTCGACCGCAAGCAGCACATCGGCGAGATCTGCCGCCTGACGAAGATCGACAACGTCTACACTCGTCTCATCGGCAACCTGTCTAAGGGCTACAAGCAGCGTGTCGGCATTGCGCAGGCTCTGCTCGGCAACCCGCCTGTCCTCATTCTGGACGAGCCCACCGTCGGCCTTGACCCGAAGCAGATCATCGAGATCCGCAACCTCATCAAGAGCCTCGGCAGAAACCACACGATTATTCTGTCCTCCCACATCCTGCCCGAAGTGCAGGCCGTGTGCGAGCGCGTGATTGTCATGAACAACGGCTGTCTTGTGGCGGACGGCGCAACGGATACGTTGGCGCACGACCTTTCCGCAGAGCACCGCATCATTGCGCGCATTGACGGCCCGGAAAGCGAAATCCTGCAGGCCATCCGCGGCATGGAGCACATTGTGGAGGTTTACTCTCTCGGCGAGAAGGAAAAGGGCGTCTTCGAGATTTCCATCGAGGGCGAGCCGAACTACGACCTGCGCCGCAACCTGTTTGCACTGCTCACCCGCAAGGGCTGGCCGCTGCTGGCTTTGAGAAACACAGACCTCACGCTGGAGGAAGTCTTCCTGCAGCTTACAAGCGGCGATGCTTCCCACGCGGCTCCGGCAGAGCCTGAGGTTGAAGTGGAAACAGAACCCGAAAATACCGAAGCATCTGAGCCCGAAGAGGCTGAAACGAAGGAGGATGCAGAGAAATGAGAGCAATATTCAAAAGAGAGATGAGAGCGTACTTCGCTTCCCCGGTCGGCTATGTCGTCGTGGCGGCGCTGCTTGCGCTTTACGGCTTCTTCTATTATCAGGTTATGGCCATCGGCTCCAGCTCGTACATCACGCAGGTGTTCAGCACCATGTTTATGTTCAGCATGATGATCATGCCGATCATCACGATGCGCAGCATGAGCGATGACCGCAAGAATAAGACCGACCAGGCGCTCATCACGGCGCCGGTCAGCGTGACGGGCATCGTTATGGGCAAGTTCCTCGCGGCGTTTGGCGTGTATTTCATCGCGAACACCCTGGCACTGCTGCCGGCCATCACGATGGGCTTTTTCTCCTCCGCGTTCCCGTGGGGCATTCTCTTTGGCAACTACATCGGCACGCTGCTGTACGGCGCGGCTATGATCTCCATCGGTGTGTTCATTTCCGGCCTCACCATCAGCCAGGTCATCGCGGCTATCGGCACGTTCGTCATTGCCATTTTCCTGATGTTCGTCGACCAGATTGCGTCTGCGCTTTCCGGCAACTTCATCGGCACCATCCTCACATGGATCTCGTTCACCTCGCGATATGATACCTTCACGCAGGGCATATTCAGCGTTTCAAGCTGCGTGTACTTCATCAGCGTGGCGGCTGTGTTTGTGTTCCTGACCGCCCGCAGGGTGGAAAGCCGCCGCTGGAACTAAGGGAGGAGCATAGAGATGAGTAAGAAACCGAACCTTTCCGCAGTAAAGACCGCGGTGCATAAAGAAAAATTCAAGCACGGCTCTTTGGCCGTTGTATTCACGGTTGTGTTTATCGCCGTGATTATCGTCATCAACGTTCTGGTCTCTGCGCTGACCACGCGTTTTCCGTCCATGAACTTCGACCTCACGAAAGAGGGCCTCAATACCCTGAGTGATGAAGCAACGGACGTGGCAAAGGAGATCGTCAACGAAACGACCATTTACATCATCGGCTCCGAGGACGCGATCCGCGGCGATGAGGTCTATTCCAATTACAGCTTAAAGTACAGTCAGGTCGCGAACCTCGCAGACCGTCTGCATGAGCTGAACGACAAGATCAAAGTCGAGTACATCGACCCGGACATGAACCCGCAGTTCATCAGCGATTATGCCGGTGACTCTCTTACGACCGGTAAGGTCATGGTCAAGACGGATAAGCGCCACAAGACGCTCGCCGTTACCGACCTGTTCAGCATCCAGCAGGATTCTTCCACCGGCCAGTATAACTACTACTCCAAGGTAGACGGCGCGCTTGCAAACGCCCTGTACCTCGTCAATCTCGATACCGTTCCGGTCGTCGCATTCGCAACGGGTCATAGCGAAGCTATTACGACCTCAACCTCTGCGAGTTTCACAGGATTGTTAAATGACAATAACTTTGAAGTCAAAGAGTTCAACATGCTGACAGATGAAATTCCGGAAGACGCATCTATCGTTGTACTTGGTATGCCGACTACCGATTATACGTCCGACGAGCTTTCTAAGCTTGAAGCCTATCTTGGTGACGAGAAAATGGCTTCTTCCAGAACGCTGTATGTAATGACAGCGCCGAATGCTGGCTGGAGTTCTATGCCAAACCTTTCTTCTTTCTTAGCTGAGTGGGGTATGGAACCTCAGTCTCAGGAGGTATTGGAGAGCAACACCAATAACACTCTTTATAATATGCCGTATGCAATTTTTGCAAATGTTACAGATAGTGTACTTAGCAAAACTTATGATAATGTTGTAAAGGTACAGGCTGCTCCCGTAAAGCGGTTGTTTACAGCAAACAACGATATCAGTACTTATTCTGTGATTGAAACCAGTGATACTGCTTACCTTTCCAACGATGAAAAGGTTCTCGAAACACCGGAAACGGACACATATACTATTCTTGCATTTGCACAGCGCTATATGGATAATCAGGGTAAAATATGCGCAAATGTAGTTGTTGATGGTTGTGCAGCGGATTTCTATGATGGAAGTAGTTTATTGGGCAACTCCACCTTTGGCAATAAGGATGCTACGTTGGATCTCATTAAGAACCTTACAGGAACGACGGACACCCGCGTAGGTCTTACTGTTAACCAGACACAAACGAATACAATGGATATTAGTGCTTCCTCTGCTGTAACTTGGAGCATTGGTATGATGTTGTTCACCATTGTGGTGCCGGTTGCCGTCCTTGTCATCGGCCTTGTCATCTTCCTCAGAAGAAGACATCTGTAAGTCGAAGAAAGGAACCTGCTTCCCATGAAGAAAACCACAAAATACATTATCATCACGCTCGTTGTGCTCATCGTGCTGGGCGCGGCTGCCGCAGCGCTGATCCTCACGTCTCCGAAGGACAGTGAAGACGACGCAAACAGTTCCGGCACCGTTTCCGAGAGCACGGAGCCTACACTGATCGATAAGACCGCCGAAGACGTGAAGAACATCGGCATTGAAGACCTCGCCGCGAACGACAGCTATACGATCATCCCGACGGAAACGACCACCTCGAGCGGCGACACCGAGCAGACGTTCACCATTGAAGGCTGGGACGACCTTGATGTGCTCTACTCGAACGTAAAGAGCCTTGCAGACCGCCTATACTCCATCACGCCGACGAAGAAAATCGGTGCGGTAGAGGACCTCTCCGAGTACGGTCTCGGCAGCGGCGAAGGCTACAAGATCACCATGAACTACACGGACGGCACGTCCCAGACGTTCACCATCGGCAATAAAGCCGGTGAATCCTCCGGCTCTTACATGCTGTATGAGGACGAAGTGTACATCGTGCCCGTTTCCACGTATTTGAAGCAGTCTAAGTACGACTTCCTCAATAAGTCTCTCATCGCAATTCCGACGCCGACCATCACTGCGACGGACGGCACCGAGACGGACAGCACAAGCGAAATCAACAGCCTGCACCTTTCCGGCCGGAACTATCCGGAAGAAATTCAGTTCGGTCTTTCCGATGACGAAGTGCTCGCATACGACATCACAGAGCCGATTTACGCCGGCATGAACTCCGGCAAGATTGACGACTTTGTGAAGCAGCTGCAAAACGTGACGGCTGCCGGTGTCCTCGCCGTACACGCTACGGAAGAAGACATCGCAAAGTACGGTCTGGATAACCCGGTCGCTGTGTGCGATTACACGATGAACGATGAGCACCATGTCATCAAGCTTGGCGATAAGACCGGCGACCTGTACAGCATGATGGTGGACGACGACACAACGATCTACACCATCACGGACAGCGCCGTGACCTCTTGGGTGAATATTGAAGTGTATTCCCTGCGCGACGGCTTCGTGCGCCTGCCGTACATCAAGAGCGTTTCCCGCGTGACCCTCACCTCGTCCACCGGTACGGATGTCTACGACGTGACCCGCATCGAGAACGAGGAGAAATCCACCGAGACGAACACATTCTACGATCTGGAAGTCTCGAAGGACGGCAAGGAAATCAACTACGATTACTACCAGCCGTTCTACCAGATGCTGCTTGCCGTTTCCGTTTTGAACGAGGAGATTCAGGAACCGCAGGGTGACCCGATCCTCACAATCAAGTACGATTTCTTCGACGGCAGAAAGAGCGAGGAGATTAAGTTCTACGCAGACCCGGCATCCGAACGCCGCGCCGTTGCCACGCTGAACGATCAGCCGACCGGCTCCGTGCGCATGAGCGATATCCAGAAGATTCTGGAAGCAAAGGAAGTTATCGCGCAGAATAAGCCCGTAAAGGGCGATGAGGAAGAGAGCACGACCTCCGAGCTTGAATCCGCAGCGGAATAAAACAACACAAACGACGGGCGTGACCGCATAAAAGTGGCGCGTCCGTTTTTTGTGTTTTTCGGGAAATAAAGCGCACAGACGTTGTTTTGCGCGGCAGGGGCAAACAGCCTGTGAAAAATGCCGCGCCAAAACGTAAAAACACACCCGTATTTGTGCGGAAAACTTTGTTTTTCTCCTTGCAAAAAAGGCGGCGCTGTGGTATAATCTTTACGGTAAGATAGTAGGATGATGAAAGAGTGGGGCGACCCGCTCTTTTGTTTGTATTAGGGTGTATATCCAAAACAGACACAGCCGCCGAAAAGCGGGCGGAGAAAGGAAGCTGCGTATGGCAGAGAAAAAGAAAGGCAGCACCACGGAGATCGTGCGCGCGCTGGCAAAGCCGCTCGCAAAGGAGCTTGGGCTCATAATCTGGGACGTTACGTTCACGAAAGAGGGCGCGGATTGGTATCTGCGCATTTTTATTGACAAGGAAGGCGGCGTAGGCATCGACGACTGCGTAGACCTCACCCGCGCCATCAACCCCGTGCTGGACAGCGAAGACCCCATTCCGCAGGAATATACCTTGGAGGTCTCCTCGCCCGGCATCAACCGCAAGCTCACCCGCCCGGAGCACTTTGAGGCTTTCCTTGAAGCGCCGGTGCGCGTAAAGCTCATTCGCCCGCTTGAAAACGGCGTGCGCGAGCTCGAGGGCATCCTCATCGACGTTGCCGAAAACGGCGACTTTGAGGTCATCACCGAGGAGGACACCACGGTCACGTTCACCAGAAAAGAATGTGCTAGTGTCAACCTCATCGAAGATTATGACTGATCCGGGAAGGTTCCCGTTTATAATACAAAAATTTGAAAGAATAATACCGGAAGGCAGGTAATTTGAAAAATGGCAAGAAAAGCAGCGCAGAAAAAAGAAGTGAACAATGACGGCAAGGAGTTGTTTGAGGCTCTGAAGCTCCTTGAAGCGGAAAAAGGCATCCCGGTCGATTTCATGATCGATAAGATTAAGAAGGCCATTGCCACCGCCTGCAAGAACAGCTACGGCAACGAGGACGTTGTCATCGACATGGATCCGGAAAGCGGCAAGTTTGACGTGTTCCTGCGCAAGGAGATTGTAGAAGAAGTGGAAAACCCGAACCGCGAGATTGCACTTGAGGTCGTCAAGCAGTACGACCCGCGCGCGGAGATTGGCGGCTTTGTACGCCACCGCCTCGATACAAAACAGTTTGGCCGTGTGGCAGCGCAGACCGCAAGAAACATCATCCGTCAGGGAATCCGCGACAGCGAGCGCGACCAGATGATGCAGGAATTCAAGGGCCGCCATCAGGAGCTTGTCAGCGCCCTTGTAGAGCGCGTAGACCCGAAGACCGGTGCGCTGTCCCTGAAGATCGGCAAGGCAGAAGCCATTTTGCCGAAGGGAGAGCAGGTCGGTACCGAAAACGTCAAGGAAGGCGACCACGTACAGGTCTACGTTGTAGACGTTAAGGAGACCGAAAAGGGCCCGAAGGCCATCATCTCCCGCACGCACCCGGATCTTATCCGCCGCCTGTTTGAAAAGGAAGTGCCGGAAATTTTCGACGGCACCGTAGAAATCAAAGCCGTCGCCCGCGAGGCCGGCTCCAGAACGAAGATCGCCGTTATGTCCCATAACCCGGACGTAGACGCTGTGGGCGCCTGCATCGGTACGCGCGGCACGCGTGTTTCCGACATCGTCAACGAGCTTGGCGGCGAGAAGATGGACATTGTCGACTACAGCGAAGACCCGGCAAAGTTCATTGCAGCGGCGCTTGCGCCGGCGACCGTGCTTTCCGTTGAAACGGCAGAGGACGGTTCCCACGTTTGCAAGGTTACCGTGCCGGACAGCCAGCTTTCCCTCGCCATCGGCAACAAGGGCCAGAACGCCCGCCTTGCGGCTAAGCTGACCGGCTGGAAGATCGACATTAAGCCGGAAAGCGGCTTCTTCGGCGAAGAAGAGGAAGCGTAAGCTCTTTTGAAACTTGCATCTCGCAGAAAGGAACGTGATACAGCGTGAAACAAAAGAAAATACCGCTCCGTATGTGTGCGGGATGCGGTGAAATGAAGCCGAAAAAGGAACTGGTGCGCGTGGTGCGCGCCCCCGTTAAGGAAGATGAGAACGGCGTGCAGACAGGCGGCGAGGTCTCTTTGGATCTTACAGGCCGCAAGCCCGGCCGCGGCGCGTACGTTTGCAGGGACCCCGAGTGTCTGAAAAAGGCACAGAAGGCGCGGCGCTTTGAACGCGCGTTTTCCTGCAAAATTGAAGACGCCGTGTATGACGCCATGTATCAGGAGCTGTGTACAGATGTGAAAGGAAAGGCGGGCGAGGCGCAAAAATGAACAGAGCACTGTCCGCTTTGGGCCTTGCAAGACGTGCGGGAAAGCTCAACTGGGGCTTTGATACCGCCGTGGAAGCCATGCGCAGCGGCGCGTGCGGCGTTGTGATCCTTGCCGCAGACCTTTCGGACAAAACGAAGAAGAACGTGCGCTTTGAAGCGGAAAAGTATCATGTATCCGTTTTGGAGCCTGCGTTTACCATGGAAGAAATTTCCGCAGCCATCGGCAAAAAGGCCGGTGTGCTTGCCGTGTGTGACCGCGGATTTGCGGAAAAACTGAAGCAGCTCATCGCAGACGGAGAAAGAGAGGAAATGCGTATATGATGATTAAATACAGAGTGCATGATGTGGCAAAGGATCTGGATGTGCCGAACAAAGAGGTGCTGGATATCCTCGGCAAGTACGTAAAAGAGCCGAAAAAGCACATGACGGCGTTAGAAGAAAACGAGCTCGATATCGTTTTTGACCGCTTCACGCAGGATCATGCCGCACAGAACTTTGACGCGTACTTTGCAACGCGCAATGCGGCAAAGACCGAAGAGAAGCCGGCCGAGAAAACGGCGGAAAAACCGAGCGAAAAAACCGCTAAGAACACGCAGGAGCCGAAGAAGCAGAACGTGAATAACAATAATAATCGCAACAAAAATAACGACCGCCGCAACAATAACGGCAATAACAGAAACCAGAACGCGCAGCAGAATAAGCCGCAGCGTCCTGCGCAGAACAACCAGCCGAGCAACAACACTCCGGCACAGGAGTCCGCAAGCGAAGCTCCGCGCCGCCGCGTGGTCGATACCAGAACGGTCAACGTCAACATCGACAAGTACAACGAAAAGTACGACCGTCTGGCGTACGACAAGGTGAAGAACGACACTGTTGCCGCAAAGCAGAAGATCAACCAGAAGAGCCAGCGCCGCGGCAAGCCGCGCAGCGCAAAGCGCGAGACGGAAGCGGAAAGACTCAACCGTATCGCGGCGGAACGCAAGGCAAAGGCCATCACCATCACCGTGCCGGATGAGATTACCGTCGGCGAGTTTGCCCTCCGCCTGAAGGCAACGAGCGCCGAAGTCATCAAGAAGCTCATGGCAAACGGCGTTTTCGCTACCATCAACGACACCATCGATTTTGATACCGCCGTACTCATTGCCGATGAGTTCCACGCAAAGGTCGAAAAAGAGGTCGTCGTCACCATCGAAGACCGCATCATCGACGACAGCGAAGACGACGATGCAAACCTTGTGCCGCGCGCACCGGTCGTCGTTGTCATGGGCCACGTTGACCACGGCAAGACCTCCATTCTGGACGCCATCCGCCACGCAAACGTTACCGCGGGCGAAGCCGGCGGCATCACGCAGCACATCGGCGCATACCGCGTCAATATCGACGGCAAGGACATTACGTTCCTTGATACGCCGGGTCACGCCGCCTTCACCACCATGCGCGCAAGAGGCGCCATGGTTACGGATATCGCCGTGCTGGTCGTCGCAGCCGATGACGGCATCATGCCGCAGACGGTAGAAGCCATCAACCACGCTAAGGCAGCGGGCGTTTCCATCATCGTTGCCATCAACAAAATGGATAAACCGGCCGCAAACCCGGATCTCGTCAAGCAGCAGCTCACCGAATACGAGCTCGTGCCGGAAGAGTGGGGCGGCGACGTGCCGTGCATCCCGGTTTCCGCACACACCAAAATGGGTATCGATGATCTCCTTGAAATGATTCTGCTCGTTGCGGAAATGAAGGAGCTCAAGGCGAACCCGGACCGTGCCGCAAAGGGCACCGTCATTGAGGCGCGCCTCGATAAGGGCCGCGGCCCGGTTGCGACCGTCCTCGTGCAGAACGGTACGCTGCATACCGGCGACATCGTGGTCGCAGGTACCACGGTCGGCCGTATTCGCGCCATGATGAACGAGCGTGGTGAGCGCGTAAAGAGCGCAGGTCCGTCCGTGCCGGTTGAGGTCACGGGTCTCAACGAAGTGCCGGTCGGCGGCGATACGTTCAACGCCGTTTCCGACGAGCGTCTGGCACGTGAGCTCGTTGAGCAGCGTCTTACCGAGCAGAAGGAAGAGATGTTCAACTCCCAGACAAAGGTCACGCTGGATAACCTCTTCGAGCAGATGAAGGAAGGCGAGATGAAGGAGCTCAAGGTCATCGTCAAGGCCGACGTGCAGGGCTCTGTTGAAGCTGTCCGTCAGTCCCTCGAGAAGCTCTCCAACGATGAAGTGCGCGTGCATGTCATCCACGGCGCGGTCGGTGCAATCAGCGAAAGCGACGTCATGTTGGCAAACGCCTCGAACGCCATCATCGTCGGCTTCAATGTCCGCCCGGACCCGGTCGCGGAAGAGAACGCAAAGCGCGACGGTGTCGATATGCGCCTCTACCGTATTATCTATGACTGCATCGAAGAGATCGAATCCGCTATGAAGGGCATGCTCGCACCGAAGTACCGCGAAGTGTTCCTCGGCAAGGCAGAGTGCCGCGAGGTCTACAAGATCACGAACGTCGGCATGGTCATCGGCGGTCACGTCACCTCCGGTAAGATCGTGCGCGGCGCGCAGGTGCGCCTTGTGCGTGACGGCATCATCGTTGCCGATGATAAGATTGCTTCCCTGCGCCGCTTCAAGGACGACGTGAAGGAAGTGCAGGACGGCTACGACTGCGGCATCACGCTGGAGCGCTTCAGCGACATCAAGCTGGGCGACATCCTCGAAGCCTACGAAATGGAAGAGTACAGAGACTAAAAGTCGGTTCAGCCGCGTCCCCATCGCGGGACGCGGCTTTGCTTTAGAAAGGCATTCCCTATGAATTTGAACGAATACGTTCTCGCGAATCACCAAACGGCGCTGGAGCTGCTGCGCACGCTGTGCTTGATCCCGTCGCCGAGCCACCACGAAGAAAAGCGTGCCGCATTCTGCAAAACGTGGCTTATGGACCACGGCGCGGAAAACGCTTTTATCGATGATGCGAAAAACGTCATTTACGAATATAACGTCGAAAACGATGTGCCTGTCGCAATTTTTATGGCGCATATCGACACGGTTTTCCCGGAGTCTGTGCCCCTTGAACTGACCGAAAAGGACGGCAAGTGGTTCTGCCCCGCTGTGGGTGACGACACCGCGAACGTCGCTTTGCTTATGCTTATGGCGGCTTATGTCGCAAACGAAAAGCCGAAAACGAACGGCGGCATTATATTTGTCATGAACTCGTGCGAGGAGGGCCTCGGTAACTTAAAAGGCAGCCGCGCTTTAAACGCACGGTACGGCAAGCGCATAGAGCAGGTCATTTCATTTGACGGCTACCTTGACGGCATCGTCGGCATGGCGGTCGGCTCTCTGCGCTACAAGGTCACAGTGAAGACCGCGGGCGGTCACTCGTTTGTCGATTTCGGAAACGTAAACGCCATAGAGCGCCTTTCTGCCATCATCACGGAGCTCTATCAATACAAAACTCCCGCGGGCAGCGCGAAAACGACATTCAACGTCGGTACGATCTCGGGCGGCACGACCGTCAACAGCATCGCGGCACAGGCGGAAATGCTGTACGAAATGCGCTCGGACGATTACGCGTGCCTTATGGATGCCAAGGCATATTTTGAGAAAATACTGGAAGAATTTAAAGCAGAGGGCGTAGACGTCACGGCAGAGCTGCTCGGCGAGCGTCCCTGCGGCAACAAAGAAAATCACGACCCGCGTCAGACCGCACTTTTAACACAGTGCGCGGACGCGGTGGAAAACCATTTCGGCACGCGCCCGGGCGTGTATGCCGGCTCCACAGACTGCAACATCCCGCTTGCAAACGGCGTTCCTGCCGCGGCAATCGGTCTTTGCGTCGGCGCCGGTGAGCACACACGCGGCGAGTGGATCGAAACAGAAAGTCTGAAGGCGGGCTTTAAAGTTGCAGCGGAGCTCATTTCCGCGCGCTTCCTGCCGGAAGAGAAAGGAGAATAAACGATGCCGAGTTATAAATTGGGCAGAACCACGGAGGATATCCGCCGTGAGGTTTCCGCTATTTTAAGAGAACTCAAGGATCCGCGCGTCAGCGGCTGCATGCTGAGTGTGGTGCGTGTGGAGGTCACAAACGACCTTTCCTACTGCACAGTGTATGTCAGCGCCATGGAAGGCATGGAGACGGCGGAAAATGCCGTTAAGGGTCTTAAAAGCGCCGCGGGCTATGTACGCCGCGAGCTCGGAAACCGCTTAAAGCTGCGCCATGTGCCGGAAATGATCTTTAAGGCGACAGATTCCATTGAGTATAGCGCCAACATTTCGCGCATTCTGCACGACCTTGAAAACGAGAAAAAATAAGCTTCCCGTAAAGATTCAAAGAAAGGAGTGCTTTTGGGCGTAAATTCCGCCCGAAAGCTTGGTCACGCTTATGGCAAATCTGGAGGATGCCGCACATTTCCTGCGCGGCGCAGACAAAATTTTGATCCTCAGCCACCGCTCGCCGGACGGCGATACGCTCGGCTGCGCTTCGGCGCTCAGCCGCGCACTCATCGCGCTCGGCAAATCGGTCATGTTCCGCTGTGCAGACCCCGTGCCGCCGAAATTCACATATCTTTTTGAGGGCATCGAATACGGCGAGTTCGAGCCGGAGCATATCGTGACGGTTGATGTGGCCGATAAAACGCTGCTCGGCTCTTTGGAGCCCTACGGCGACAAAACGGATTTTGCCATCGACCACCACGCGTCCTGCCGTCCGTTTGCCAAAGAAACGTGGGTAGAAGGCACCGCAGGCGCGGCATGCGAGCTTATCGCGCGTTTGATTCCGGCGCTCGGTGCGGAGATCACGCCGAAGATCGCGGACTGCCTTTATACGGGCATTTCCACCGATACGGGCTGCTTCCGCTACCCGAACGCTTCCGCAAACACGTACCGCATCGCGGCGGACCTTTTGGAGTACGGTGCGAACGCCGCGGAGATCAACCGCCTGATGTTTGATACCAAAAGCCGCGCTGCCGTAGCGCTGTTGAAACGCTTGTACGGCAACATGGAGTTCCACTGTGACGGTAAATGCGCGGTGTTTTGCCTGACGAATGACGTCATCGCAGAGACCGGCGCTTCCGAAGACGACCTCGACGGCGTTTCCGCCATGGTGCGCCAGGTGGAGGGAGTTCTGCTGGGCTTTACGCTGCGCGAGCGCGAAGGGGGCGTTTGGAAGGTCTCCATGCGTGCCACGAACCCCGCGGACGCGTCCGTCGTCTGCGCCAAATTCGGCGGCGGTGGGCACAAGGGTGCGGCAGGCTGCTCCCTTACAGGCGAGCTTGAAGACGTAAAAGCGCGCGTGGTAGCCGCCTGCGGCGAAGCCATCAAAGCGCTCGAAAATAAGTGAAAATCGGCAATTTAATTCAGCTGTAAATCAGATGGGAGGAGTTCACATGAAAGAATTAACACCCGAACAAATTCGCGCCATCACAGAAAGCCGACGTGGCTTTTTAAAGCAAGATGCAAGCGACGAGCCGGAGGGCTACAAGACAGACCAGCAGAAAATGCTGCCGCAGCCGCCGCTGACGAAAGCGCCGGTGAGCGATGCGCGTATCGATCTGCCGCGCGATTTTAAGCCGCTTGGCCTCGAAAAAGACCTCTTAAACGTCATTTTCAACCGCTGCTCTTCCCGCGTTTATACGGAAGAGAACCTGTCCCTTTTGGAGCTTTCGTTTTTACTTTGGGCAACGCAGGGCGTAAAGGGTATCCGCGGCAAAAAGTATGCAACGCTGCGTACCGTGCCGTGCGGCGGCGCAAGACATCCGTTCGAAACATATCTGCTCGTGCGCCGTGTAGAGGGCTTAAAGCCCGGCAAATACCACTATCTGCCGCTCGAAAATCAGCTCGAGTATCTCGGTGAGGTGGAAAACATCGAAGACGTCATCGACAAGTCCCTGTGCGATCAGCACTGGGTGAAAAAGTCGAGCGTTGTGTTCTATTGGTCGTTCGTTCCGTACCGCACAGAGTGGCGCTACGGCATTTTCAGCCACAGAGGGTCCCTTGTTGATATGGGCCACGTGGGCGAAAACCTGTATCTTGCGTGCAGTGCTTTAAATCTCGGTACCTGCGGCATCGGCGCATACGACCAGAATTTGTGCGATACGCTGTTTGATTTGGACGGCGAAGAGGAATACATCATTTATACCGAGACCGTCGGCACCATCCGCGCAGAAGACAAAGACGCGGAAAAGGACTTCTACAAATTCGTGGAAGAGGCGGGCTGGTAATACGGAGGCAGCATGGAAGGCATCATCGTTTTGGATAAACTGCAGGACTTCACGTCGTTTGACGCCGTGGCGGTCGTGCGCGGGTTGACGCGCGAAAGGCGCATCGGCCACACGGGCACATTAGACCCCATGGCAACAGGCGTTCTGCCGCTTTTGCTCGGCCGCGCCACAAAAGCCGTGTCGCTTCTGCCGGAAACCGCAAAGACCTACGAAGCGTCTTTTCGGTTTGGCGAAGCGTATACCACCGGCGACGTGACCGGCGAAGTCATCAAAACGGATGAAACCCCCGTTTTAAGAGCTGCGCTCGAAACGGCACTGGATTCTTTTCGCGGCGATATTTTACAGGTGCCGCCTATGTATTCCGCTGTCTCCGTCAACGGACAGAGATTATATAAGCTCGCGCGGCAGGGCATCGAAATAGAGCGCGAAGCGCGGCCCGTACATATTGCGGAGCTCACGCTGCTCGAATATAACGAGAATGAAAAAACCGGCAAGCTGCACGTCACGTGCTCGAAAGGCACGTATATCCGCACGTTGATCGAAGACATTGCCCAAAAATGCGGCACAGTCGGTGCCATGACAGCGCTCAGAAGAACAGCAGCGTGCGGCTTTACGCTCGCAGACGCCGTCTCGCTTGATACATTAAAGGCGATGAAAGAAAACGGGGAAAGCTTTGATGAAATTCTTCGCCCCGTGGAAAAGCTCTTTTCGATGCTCACTGCCGTGTCTGTCACACCGGCGCAGGCACAAAGATATTTAAACGGCGGTGCACTCACAATTTCGCGCTGCCGTGCACCGAAGATCGCCATGCCGGAGGGCACGCAGGTCGCGCTGTACGAAGACGGCGAGAAGTTCTTGGGACTCGCCCGCGCGGAAAACGGGGAATTCAAATACGTTAAGTCATTTTCAGAAAAATGAGAGGGAATCGGCACATGCACGTCATTCGCAATACGGAAGAAATACGAAAGTTCATCGGCGAGAAAAAAACGGCGGTCGCGCTCGGCGCGTTTGACGGCCTGCATATCGGGCATTATAAGGTCATTCGCACGGCGGTGGAAAGCGGACTCACACCCGTTGTTTTCACGTTTCGGGATAACCCCGCGGAGTACCTTACAGGTACCTGCTGCTATCTCACCACCGTTGAGGAGCGCATGCGCATTTTGGAAAGCTGGGGCGTGGAGTATATCATCATGCCGGATTTTGCACAGGTCGCAGAGTGGCCCGCGGAGCGCTTTGCAAACCTTCTGCGCTTCGGTTTGAACGCGAAGCGCATCGCCTGTGGCGCGGATTTCCGCTTCGGTAAGTTCGCGGCGGGCGACACGGAGTGGCTGAAAAAGCTCTGCGAAGCCCACGGCGGCGAAATGCACGTCGTGCCCACAGTGGAATATAAAGGCGAGCGGGTCAGCGCCACGCGCATCCGTAAAGCGATTGAAAGCGGCGAGATGGAAGACGTCACCGCCATGCTGGGCAGACCGTTCGGTTTCTGCTTTGAGGTCGTACACGGCAACCACATCGGTCATACCATCGGCACGCCGACCATCAACCAGAATTTCCCGCCGCGCTTCGTGCTGCCGCGCTTCGGCGTGTACGCCTCCGCTGTGTATGTGGACGGCAAAACCTACTGCGGCGTGACGAATGTCGGCGTAAAGCCCACCGTCGGCTCCGACCACGCGCTTTCCGAAACCTGGATGCCCGATTTCACAGACGGCGACCTGTACGGCAGAACACTGCGTCTGGAGCTTTTGAGCTTTGTCAGGGACGAAAAAAAGTTTCCCGATTTAGACGCGCTGAAAGCGGAGATCAGCCTGAACGAAAAAACCGCAAGAACATTGTTTGAAGCGTTTGAAAAGGAGTAAAAAGAAGGAAGTTCTCATGTGAGAACTTCCTTCTTTTTACTGTGTAGTTAGCCTTGAATGTAGTAACACCGAAGTATACGAGTAGGTTCCAAAAAATGTTGAGTTAATGTACCACTTAATCTTATCATTTCATCTTTATATACCCTTCTTTGTCCAGAGAATCCGCTAAAATAAACCTCTCCTAGGAAAATTCCATTTCTCATTACATTTGTGCTTCCACTAAAATTTGCACCAGTAAACATAGGCTTTACAGACCAATGAAAATATGTACCATCATACCAGGTTGTAAGAATACAGCTCGGGAAAGTTTCATCAGCTAATGTAGATATATCAGAATCTTTAGAGCCGTCGATGGTTACAGTAATTTTTTCACCAGGTGACAAGACGTAAGGATTAAGTTCAGTTCCTAGTTCGTCCGCGTTTTTTGCGGAAGCATAAGGGGTGCAGAAAATCAAAGAAGAAAAAATTAAGGAAAATACTAGTAATAGTGAAATTGCCTTTTTTCTGGTTTTGAACATTAAAAACACTCCTTTAATAATATTTATTTGTGAAAGAATTGTGTGAATTTCTTTCACCAACAATATAGCATAATACGAAATAATTATCAATAGATATTTACTTTTTTGAAAATATATGTTATGATTGACACATCAAAAGAAAGAGAGGTAAAAATATGCTCACCCAAATCGACATGAAAGACTGGGAGAAAACCTGCCGCGAAAAAACGGGACTCGGGTTTGAAACATTCAAAACCGTCACGCATTGCGATGCCGAAACGCTCGATGCACTTTTGGAAGCCGCGTCGGGCAGCATAAAGGGAACCATGTATTTCGATTGGCTCATGGAGTACCTCTCTTTGGCGCAGAGCGGCAAAAACGCCGATGTAAAAACCGTCGTTGACGACATCAACGCCCTCATCGAAATGCTGGGTATCACGCCGGAAGCGTTCGAGCGGTACTGCGGCAAAACGACCGAAGACGTCAAAGCCGCGTTTCAAACGCCGCTCACCGAGCGCGAACAGCTGCTTTTCCGAATTTTAAGCCTCAAAGGCCTGCTTGGCAGCCTCCATAACCGTGCCGCAAGCATTGAAATGCTTGAACATAAATAAGAAAACCCTCGCTGTGCTTCAAACGAACACAGCGAGGGTTTTGTATGTAAACGCAAAAATCACTCAAAATATTCAAAGCAGCCGAGCGCTTTTACGCCGGAGCTGACGTGGCAGCAAATGCTGATGGGGAGCTTGTAAAGCTCAATGCTGTTGTCATCAAAATACTTGCGTATTGTCTTGCGCCACTCGAGCGCGGGCTTGATGTCGCCGGAGTACGCCGCCGCAATGTGCACCTTTTTGCCCGCAAAACGCGTTTGCAGGTCTTTTTCGAGCGCCTTCAGCATCGTTTTTTCGGCGTTTGCCATGCCGCGCACCTTCGCGTAAGCGTCCAGCTTGCCGCCCTGAATCTGCAAAACGGGCTTGAGGCCCAGCAGCGTCGCGAGCGCCGCACCGGCCGGCGTCACACGGCCGCTCTTTTTTAAGAGCTCCAGTGTATTCACAGCAAGGTAAATGCTCGCGTTATATGCGGTGCTTTCAAGCTGCACGCAGATTTCGGCAGCGGTCAGACCCTTTTCGGCCAGCGTCAGCGCGTCCAGAACGGATTCGCGCTGCGTGATGGAAATGCGCTTGTTGTCCACAACGCATACGCGGCCGTTGTATTCCGCGGCGAGTGCCTTTGCAGTGTCGCAGGAGCCGCTCAGCGCCGAAGACATCGGAATGTGCACAACGGAATCGTGCGTCGCGAGCGCCTCCTCCCACATCGCCGTGAGGGATTCCGGCGAGGGCTGAGAGGTGGAGACCTCTGCGCCGGCTTCCAGCATCTCAAAGAAGTGCTCATACGTGCAGGTGACGCCCTCAAAATACTCCGTGCCGTCTACGATGAACGGCATGGGCAGAAGATAAACGCCCAGCTTTTTCGCTTCCTCGCGGGTGATGCCGCTGTTTGTATCGGTAACAACTGCAATTTTGCTCATTAAAAATATCCTTTCTCCGGCGGAAAAACTTCCGCGCCATAACGCCTTTTCGCGTCGTTTGTGTTCAGTCTTTCACGGGTAAACTTGCTTTTGCACGGTCGTTTCGATAATTAACTGTTTAATAGTATACGGATTTCAAAAGCTTGTCAAGATGCACAATGTCGAAAATGTCCGAGTTTCGCAAAAAAGGCAGGAAGAGCCGTGAAAAAGTCGGTTTTGGGCCGGACGTTTTCGTCATTTTGTACGGAACGAAAAATCTGCGCCGCAGAGGAAAAACCGCTTGCAAACTTTGAAGAATTATGCTATACTTTCAAAGTGCCCGTCCTCGGATCAGGGACTAACCCTTTTGGGAGACATCTCCGCAGGGATAACACCGACCCAGACCTGTGAGCGCGGCAAATATTTTAGAAAAGGTGGAAAACACAATGCTGAAGAGCGAAAAGACAGAGATCATCAAGAAGTATGCACGCCATGAGGGCGACACGGGTTCCCCGGAAGTTCAGATCGCCGTTCTCACCAAGAGAATCAACGACCTCACCGAGCACCTCCGTACCAACCAGAAGGATCATCACTCCCGCCGCGGCCTGCTGAAGATGGTCGGCCAGAGAAGAAGCCTTCTCAACTACCTCATTAAGGTTGATATCGAGCGTTACAGAGCAATCATTGCAGAACTCGGTATCCGTAAGTAATTTTTTGTCTTTTTTCAGCTGCGCGCGACCCGCGCAGCTGATTTAATATCTGCACAAAATGATTCCAAGGGCTGTTTAGCAGTGAAACGGGCGCATACAGGTCGTAAAACACGTGTGCGTCGGTTTAATTGTTAAACGGTCTGCGGAGTCGGAAAATCCCGGCTTTCGGGGGGAAGGAAAATAACCTTTATGTTTGAAAATTTCAGAGTATTTGAAACGGAATTTGCCGGACGCCCGCTGAAGATCGAAACCGGTAAAATGGCACAGCTTGCAAACGGCGAGTGCCTTGTCCGTTACGGTGAGACCACCATCCACGTGGCAGCCACCGCTGCCGCAAAGCCGCGTGACGGCATCGACTTTTTCCCGCTTTCCGTTGACTTCGAGGAAAAGCTCTACTCCGTCGGCAAGATCCCGGGCTCTTTCTTAAAGCGTGAGGGTCGCCCGACCGATAAGGCGATTCTTGTCTGCCGTATGATCGACCGCCCCATCCGCCCGCTGTTCCCGAAGGATATGCGCAACGATGTTTCCATCGTCTGCACCGTCATGTCCGTTGACCCGGATTGCTCCCCGGAGATTGCCGCACTCGTCGGCACCAGCGTCGCGCTGTCCATCTCCGACATTCCGTGGGACGGCCCCATCAGCGGCGTTTCCGTCGGCCTCATCGACGGCGAGTTCATCATCAACCCGACGGCAGAGCAGAGAAAGCGCTCCCAGATGGCTGTTACCGTCGCTTCCACCGATGAGCGCATCGCAATGATCGAAGCCGGTGCAAACGAAGTGTCCGACGAGGATATGTTCAACGGCATTATGGCAGGCCATGCGGAAAACCAGAAAATCATTGAGTTCATCAAGGGTATCCAGAGGGAGATCGGCAAAGAGAAGTTCTCTTACCCGTCCAATAAGCCGGATCCGGAGATGTTCGAAGAAATCCGCGATTTCGCCATTGATGACGTGAAGGCCGCACTCGATACGGACGACAAGACCGTTCGCGACGAGAGACTCAAGCCTGTTTACGAAAAAGTGCACGAGCACTTCGACGAAATTTACCCCGATCAGGCGGCAAAGATCGACGAGTGCATGTATTTGACGCAGAAGTTCGTCGTGCGCCGTTGGCTGCTCGACGAGCAGAAGCGTGTTGACGGCAGAGGTATGGATGAGATCCGTCCGCTTGCCGCAGAAGTCGGTCTGCTGCCGCGCGTACACGGCTCCGGCATGTTCACCCGCGGCCAGACGCAGGTGCTTACCGTTGCAACGCTCGGCTCCACGCGTGACAACCAGCTTCTCGACGGCATCGACGACGAAGAGTCCAAGCGTTACATCCACCACTACAACTTCCCGTCCTACTCCGTAGGCGAGACGAAGCCCTCCAGAGGCCCGGGCAGACGTGAAGTCGGTCACGGCGCACTGGCAGAGCGTGCACTTGTGCCGGTTATCCCGCCGGTCGAGGAGTTCCCGTATACCATCCGTCTGGTTTCCGAGGTGCTTTCCTCTAACGGTTCCACGTCTCAGGGCTCCATCTGCGGCTCTACGCTGGCGTTGATGGACGCAGGCGTGCCGATTAAAGCGCCGGTCGCCGGTATTTCCTGCGGCCTCATCACCGAGGGCAGCCGCTGGATGACCATGGTCGATATTCAGGGTCTTGAGGATTTCTTCGGCGATATGGACTTTAAGGTTGCCGGTACAAAGAAGGGCATCACCGCCATTCAGATGGACCTGAAGATTCACGGTCTCACGCCGGAGATCATCAAGGAAGCGTTTGCAAAGACGCACAAAGCAAGAAATTACATTCTGGACGAAGTTATGCTGCCGGTTATCGCAGAGCCGCGTCCCGAGCTTTCCAAATATGCACCGAAGATGCTGTCCACCATTGTGCCGGTCGATAAGATCCGCGAGGTCATCGGCTCCGGCGGCAAGGTCATTCAGAAGATCTGCGCCGAATGCGACGTTACCATCGATATCGAGGATGACGGCCACTGCTATGTTGCGGGCATAGACATTGAAAAGTGCCGCCGCGCTATGGACATCATCGATACCATCGTCAACGACCCGGAGCCGGGCTCCTATTACAGCGGCCGCGTGACGAGAATCATGGACTTCGGCGCGTTTGTGGAGATTGCCCCGGGCAAGGAAGGCCTTGTGCATATCTCTCAGCTCGACATCAAGCGCACGGAGAACGTCACGGATGTCGTCAATGTCGGCGATATCGTGAAGGTCAAGGTGCTTGAAATCGACGATAAGGGCAGACTGAACCTCTCCCGCCGCGAAGCGCTGATCGACCTTGACGGTGCCGTGCCGGAGAACGTCCTGCCGGAGAAGCAGCCGCGCCGTGAGCGCAGCGATCGCCCGCGTGGAGATCGTCCGCGCCGCGACAGAAACGACAGACACTAAGTTCGATAACGGGGGACAAGCCGAGGCTTGTCCCTTTTTGTTTTCTAAACCAGAAAGGCATGATAAACGTGGAAACAAAACTTGTTTTACTCGGTACGGGAACACCAAACGCCTGCCCGTGGGCGAGCGGCCCGGCTTCCGCCGTCGTTGTCGACGGCCATGCGTACCTCGTCGATTTTGGCCCCGGCGTCGTAAGACGCGCAGCGGAAGCGTACCGCCGCGGCGAAGATGCCCTTAGACCCGATCTGCTTGATACCGCGTTCTGTACGCATTTGCATACCGACCATACCGCCGGGTTTGCGGACCTCATTTTCACCCCGTGGGTGCTGGAACGGGAAAAACCGCTGGGGGTCTTCGGCCCGAAGGGAATTCGAAATATGGCGCAGCATCTGCTCTCTGCCTATGCGGTCGATATTGATTTTCGCCTGCACGGCTTTGAGCGCGCAAACGAAAACGGCTATAAGGTGGAAGCGACGGAGATTGAACCGGGCGTTATTTACGAAGACGAACGTGTTACCGTGGAGGCGTTCACCGTCAGCCACGGCACACTCGAAAGCTACGGCTATAAGTTCACAACAAAAGACGGGAAGACCGTTGTCATCAGCGGCGATACCGCCCCGCTCGACATCGTCGCGGAAAAGGCCAAAAACTGCGATATTCTGCTGCACGAGGTCGAGTATGCCGCCGGCATTGCCGCGCGCGAACCGAAGTGGCAGAAATATCACCGCGAAGTGCATACGCTCAGCACGGACTTAGCTGAGGTTGCGAAAAAAGCGCAGCCGAAGCTGCTCGTCACCTACCACCGCATTTACCACATGAATATTCAGGATAACACCATTGATGTCGAAGCCGAAACGCGCCGCCGCAGCGACCTCATTTTGCAGGAGATTCGCGATGCGGGCTACACGGGCAAGGTCGTAAACGGCGAAGACTTAGACGTTTTTAACGCCTGAGTTTTTGCAAAAAGGCTTTCTTTTTGCGTTGTTTCCATGTATAATGGAGCAGAAAAGAGAATGGGGAAAGGACGTTTTTGCCGCGAATTTGCGGTGAAAACAAATAAAATCATGGATTTAAATACAGTAAAAACCGTTGTGGTGAAAATCGGCACCTCAACCTTGACATACGAAAACGGCAAAATGAACCTGCGCCGCATCGATAAGCTTTGCCGCACGCTGTGCGACCTGCAAAACGGCGGCCGTCGCATCGTGCTCGTTACGTCCGGCGCCATTGGCGTGGGCATGGGCAAGCTCGGATTGCCGGAGCGCCCGGACGACACCGCCAAAAAGCAGGCGCTTGCCGCCATCGGCCAGTGCGAGCTGATGTTTGCCTACGATAAATTCTTCGGCGAATATCATCAGAACGTCGCGCAGGTCTTGCTCACGGCAGATGTCACCTCGCAGCCCATCAGCCGCCGCAACGTGGAAAATACATTCCGTGAGCTGCTCGATATGAACGTCATTCCGATCGTCAACGAAAACGATACCGTTGCGGTCGATGAGCTCGAGGGTCGCAACTTCGGCGATAACGATACGCTTTCCGCCATCGTCGCAAGTATCATCAACGCAGACGTGCTGATGATCTTAACGGACATCGACGGCGTATACGACAAAAACCCGAAGGCCTACCCCGACGCAAAGCGTCTCAGCGTCATCGAGAAGATCGACGACGAGGTGCGTGCCATGGCGGGCGGGGCAGGCTCCGCACGCGGTACAGGCGGCATGGCGACGAAAATTCGCGCCGCAGAGATTGCAGGGCGTGCAAATATCCCGACATATATCCTCTCCGGCGAAGATCCGGAGAACCTCTACCGCATTTTCGACGGTGAGGATATCGGCACGGTGTTCATGCCGTAATTTACAGAAAGGAACACAACGCGTATGACAGAACTTCAAAAAATGGGCGCTGCGGCCAAAAAAGCCGCCGCCGTTCTGCGCACCGCGGGCGAAAATAAGCGCGCGGCATTAAACGCCGCCGCGGCTGCCCTGCGCGCGCGTCAGGCAGAAATTCTTGCCGCGAACGAAGAAGACCTTAAAGCCGCAAAAGAAAACGGCATGAGCGAAGCCATGCTTGACCGCTTGGCGCTTACGCCTGCCCGCATGGAGGGCATGGCAAAGGGCGTGGAAGACGTATCCGCCCAACGCGACCCCGTGGGCCGCATTTTAAGCGGCGAAACGAACCCCAAAGGGCTTAAAGTGGAAAAAATCACGGTGCCGATGGGTGTTATCGGCATCATTTACGAAGCTCGTCCGAACGTGACGAGCGACGCGGCTGTGCTGTGCCTTATGGCGGGCAGTGCCGTCATTCTGCGCGGCGGCAAGGAAGCGTTCCGCTCCAATAATGCCATCGCCGAGGTTCTGCGCGATGCGATAGAATCCGCCGGCCTCCCGCGCGACAGCGTTCAGCTTGTACAGGATACCTCCCGCGCGTCCAGTGTGGAGCTCATGGGCATGACGGAGTATCTCGATTTGCTCATTCCGCGCGGCGGTGCAGGGCTTATCCGCGCCGTGGTGGAAAACGCCAAGGTACCGGTCATCGAGACCGGCGTCGGCAACTGCCACGTGTATGTCGACAAAGACGCAGACATCGAAATGGCGGCGAATATCATTTTCAACGCGAAAACCTCCCGTCCGTCCGTCTGCAACGCCATCGAAACGATCTTGGTGCACAAGGACATTGCCGAAGCGGCGCTGCCCGCCATCTCAAATAAGCTCAAAGAGAAAAACGTAGAGCTGCGCGGCGATAAGCGCACATGCGAACTTCTGCCCGAAGCCAAACCCGCGACTGAAGCGGACTGGGCAACGGAATACCTCGATTATATCTTAGCTGTGCGCGTCGTAGACAGCCTTGACGCGGCTATCGCACACATTGCGCAGTATTCTACCGGCCACAGCGAGTGCATCGTCACCGAGAACCTCCGTGCGGCGGAGCGGTTCACGGCACAGGTCGATGCGGCGGCAGTCTATGTAAATGCGTCCACGCGCTTCACGGATGGCGGCGAGCTCGGGCTCGGCGCGGAGATCGGCATCTCCACGCAGAAGCTGCACGCCAGAGGCCCCATGGGCTTAAATGAGCTCGTTTCCTACAAATTCATCATCCGCGGCGACGGTCAGATCAGATAAGCAGATAAAAGAGTGCGAACAAAAGCTCCGCACTGCCGCCTTCGTTGTAAAGCAAAAGGAGGAGTGCAAGCAAAAGCGTGCGCTCCTTGTCTTTTAGCAGCGTATCGAGAGGAGAAAGAGGTCTATTCGGAGCAGCCTGAAATTCTTTCGGTATTTCAGTTGACGTTTCCGCATTTCCCTGCGGCGATTTCTCCGTTGGCTTTTCCGGCGGGGGCGGCGCGTTATGCGCCGAGCGCCCCTGCATTTCCCGCGCGCGGCGCAAGGCTTCTTCCACGGCGCGTGCGTCCGGCATGTTACTCGGCATTTTACCCCGCCTTTCTCAAAGAATATTCTGTAAAACGCCGCTCTCTTTCAAAAGCGGCAAAAGGTGCAAGAGCTTCAAAATTTTCGAGGCTTCATCCAGCTTTTTCTGCCGTGCTTCGCCGAGCAAAGGGCGCAGCGCCGCAAGCAGTCGCGTGGAGTCATCCTCGCGGTTCGCGCTTGCCAAAAGCGGCGCGGCGCGCAAAAGCATCGCCGTCATCGGATCGCTGTTGTTTAGAGTGTTCAGCAAATTGAGCGGCGCGGCGGCCGCCGGTTTTTGCTGCACCGGCGGCGTAGCCGGGGCAGGGGCTTGCGGCGGATTCATGCCAAGCGAGTTCATCACGCCCTGCAGCTGCGCCATGCTTTGCGGGTCGTTTAAAATGGATTGTACGGCTGCGGCCAGGTCTTCCACCGCCGCTCACCTCCTTTCTATTTTTTGCCGCCGAGAGCCTCAAATAGTTTCTGCGCGGCAGGTGTGGAAAGCAGCTTTTTCGCGGCCTCCGGGTCGCTTAAAACGCGGTTTAGCTGCGAAGCCGCCGCATTATTTTGACCGCCCGTAATGTTCTGCAGGTCGCCGTTTTCGGCGGCGGCGCGCAGCGCTTCCGGTGTGGTGTGCAGCCGTTTCGCCGCCAAAGCCAAAAGCGATTGCATTTCACGTTCGTTCATGGTAAACCCTCCCTTTAGGGAAACTTCCGTTTACAGTTTATGCGCGGCGCGAAAAAATGAGACCTCATCTGCGTTAAATTCAAAAGAAGGAGAATTTTCATGAAACTGCTGGTTTTTTCGGATTCCCACGGCATGCCGCTCTATATGCGCGAAACGCTCGAGAAGCACAGAGACGTGGATGCCGTCATTTTTCTCGGCGACGGGCAAAACGATTTTCAAATGATGCGCGCCCTGTTCCCGAATATCGCATTTTACTCTGTGCGCGGCAACTGTGACCTCGGCTGCGCAGACGTGCCGGTACGCGAAATTTTAGACCTTGACGGCGCTAAAATTTTCTGCACACACGGGCACCTTTACCATGTGAAATCGGGGCTCTATACCGTTGTGTGCGCCGCAAGGGAGGCGGGTGCGAATCTTTTGCTGTTCGGCCACACGCACGAGGCGCTCGAGACCTACGACGACGGACTGTATATCTTAAACCCCGGCTCCTGCTCGGGCTTTCGCGCGACCTGCGGACTGGTTGATATTTCGCCCGCCGGGATACTAACAAATATTTTACACATAAATTGACATGGAGCGACGCAACTTGTCATTGACATTGCACAGATAAAATGGTAATCTAATTATAGCGTGTAGGTGCGGGTCATCCGCATTTAACATAAGGCAGATACGTTTTTTCGCACTGCCGAAAATTTAAACCATGGAAGGAAGAATAGAGTATGACCGAGTATGAAAGATGGCTTAGCGTCGAACTGGACGATCCAGACTTGAAAGAAGAGCTGCTTTCCGTTAAGGATCAGCCCGAGGAGATAAACGACCGTTTTTACAGAGACCTTGCCTTCGGCACCGGCGGCCTTCGCGGTGTCATTGGCGCAGGCACGAATCGCATGAACGTCTACACGGTGCGCAAGGCGACACAGGGCCTTGCAAACTACCTGAATAAGCACAACACGGAGGGTAAGCCCCTTTCCGTTGCCATTGCACACGACAGCCGCAACAAGGGCGTGCTGTTCTCCAAAGAGTCCGCAGCGGTGCTCGCCGCAAACGGCATCAAGGCGTACCTCTACCCGCAGCTCATGCCGACCCCGGCGCTGTCCTTCGCTGTGCGTCACCTGCACTGTGATGCAGGCATCTGCGTTACCGCAAGCCACAACCCGGCAAAGTACAACGGCTATAAGGCCTACGGCAACGACGGTTGTCAGGTAACGGAAGGCATGGCAGACGGCATTATGGCGGAGATCGAAGCGCTCGATATTTTCGCGGACGTGAAGAAAATCCCGTTTGAGGAGGCCCTCGCTTCCGGCAAGGCGGAATATATTGGCGAAGAGACCGTCAACGCGTTCATCGACGCGGTTTACGGCGTGAGCATCCTCGGTAAGCCGGCGGATAACCTCAAGCTCGTCTACACCCCGCTCAACGGCAGCGGCAAAATGTGCGTGCTGCGCATCCTCGACCGCATCGGCGTGAAGGATATCACCGTTGTGTCGGAGCAGAGCGAGCCGGACGGCAACTTCCCCACCTGCCCGTACCCGAATCCGGAAATCCGCGAAGCACTCCAGAAGGGCCTTGATCTCTGCAAGACCGTAAAGCCCGACCTGCTGCTCGCGACCGATCCGGACTGTGACCGCGTGGGCATCGCCGTTAACCAGCACGGCGAGTATGTGCTCATGACCGGCAACGAAGTGGGCATTCTGCTCCTGAACTTTATTGCACAGTGCAAAACGGAACTCGGCACCATGCCGAAGGACCCGGTCGCGGTCACGACGATTGTTTCCACCGATATGGTCAACGGCATCGCGAAGGATTACGGCATTGAAATTCGCCGTACCCTCACCGGCTTCAAATATATCGGCGACCAGATCGCTTTGCTTGAGAGCGAAGGCCACCCGGAGCGCTACCTGCTCGGCTTTGAAGAGAGCTACGGCTACCTCTCCGGCGGCTATGTGCGCGATAAGGACGCCGTGGACGGCAGTATGATCATCTGCGAAATGGCTTCCTACTACAAAGAAAAGGGCATGACGCTCGTCGATGCCATCAATGTTCTGTACGAAAAGTATGGCTACTACAAGAACGCCCTGTGCAACTTCGCATTTGAGGGCGAAGACGGCATGAAGAAGATGAATTCCATCATGGATCATCTGCGCCACAACGCTCCGGCAGAGATTGCCGGCTTCAAGGTCGTCGGCGACAGCGACTATCAGCTTTCCGTGCGCACAGAGGGCGCGGAGAAGACGGAGATCACGCTTCCGAAGTCCAACGTGCTCGAGTATCGTCTGGAGAACGGCAGCAAGCTCATCGTCCGCCCGTCCGGCACAGAGCCGAAGATCAAAATTTACCTCTCCGGCAAGGGTAAAACCGCCGCAGAGTCCGATGAGATCATCGCAAAAATGGAGAAAGCGGCAACCGAACTGCTCGGTCTGTAATTTCTACATAAGCTAAAAAAGGGCAGAGTTCCGGTTTTCTCCGGGGTTCTGCCCTTTTTGCGCAAAAAGATGTCCGCCGATGTCCTGTGATGTCCTCTTAACTGTCGCTTTTTCGCTCACCTCAACAAGAAAAGAAAATATGTTCGAGAAAACCGTTGCTTTTTTTCGACGGATTTAGTATAATAGAGGCAGTAAAAAAAGAGTTTCACCTTTGGAAACCGCAGCCTTTTGAAAAAGGTTGGCGAAAACTTTAACCACGCTCGACGGAAACACAATCAATCAGGAACCATAACCCAAATTTCAAAAGAAGTGAGGATATAACCATGGCGAAGGAAAATAAAAGCCCCGTAAGCAAAAAAGTGGAGGACATCAAGCCCGAAGACAAGCGCAAAGCGCTTGAGACTGCGTTGACGCAGATTAAAAAGCAGTTCGGCGAGGGCGCTGTCATGCGTCTTGGCCAGAACAACGGCATGCACGTGGATGCGATCTCCACCGGCTCTCTTTCGCTGGACCTCGCGCTCGGTATCGGCGGTCTGCCGCGCGGCAGAATCATTGAGATCTACGGGCCGGAATCCTCCGGTAAGACCACCTTGGCGCTCCACTGCGTCGCCGAAGGCCAGAAAATGGGCGGCAACGCGGCGTTTATCGACGTGGAGCACGCACTTGACCCGGTCTATGCGTCCGCGCTCGGCGTAGACGTGGATTCTCTGCTCGTTTCGCAGCCGGATACCGGCGAACAGGCGCTCGAGATCACCGAGGCGCTCGTGCGCTCCAACGCCATCGATGTTATCGTTGTGGACTCCGTGGCGGCGCTCGTTCCGCGTGCGGAGATCGAGGGCGAAATGGGCGACAGCCATGTCGGCTTGCAGGCGCGTTTGATGTCGCAGGCGTTAAGAAAGCTTGCCGGTGCCATCTCGAAGTCAAACTGCGTCGCCATTTTCATCAACCAGCTGCGCGAAAAAGTCGGCGTTGTCTACGGCAATCCGGAGGTCACACCGGGCGGCCGCGCGCTGAAATTCTACTCCTCCGTGCGTCTCGATGTGCGCAAGAAGGAGGTTTTGAAGAGCGGTACCGACATCATCGGCTCCCGTACAAAGGTCAAGGTTGTGAAAAACAAGGTTGCGCCGCCGTTCCGTGAGGTCGAATTCGACATCATGTACGGGCAGGGCATCTCGAAGGTCGGCGACCTGCTTGACCTTGCCGAAAGGCTCGAGATCGTGCAGAAGAGCGGCGCGTGGTTCTCGTATAACGGCACGCGTATCGGTCAGGGCCGCGACAATGCGAAGAACTTCCTGCGCGACAACCCGGATATTTTTGAGGAAATTTCCGAGCTCGTCCGTCAGAACGCGGATAAGCTCTACGCAAAGTCCATCAAGGGAGGCAGTGCGCCGAAGCCCGTTGAAAAGGCCGAGGAGGAAGAATCCCCCGAGCAGGCAGAGAACACCCGTAAGAACGTGCAGGCGGACATCGACATCACGGTCGATGACGACGAATAATGAAGATCACAGACATCGCTCCGCGCCGCCACAGGCTTTCACAGCTTTATATTGACGGAGAAGCGGCGGTGAAGGTGGACACGGAAACACTTTTGCGCCGCGGCATTGCCATCGGCGACGAGCTCGACGACGAGGAACTGCACGCGCTTTTGCAGGCCTCCGCAAAGCACCGCGCCGAGGAAAAGGCGCTGTACCTTTTGGAGCACCGCGCCCACTCCAAAAAAGAACTGGAAAATAAGATCACCCGCGCGGAATTTGACCGCGAGGCTGCCCGAAGCGCCGTGGAGCACATGGAAGAGCTGGGCTTACTAAATGACGAGGACTACGCTCGCCGCCTTGCAAACGAGCTTTTCACACGCAAAAAATTCGGCGCGCGCCGCGTAAAGCAGGAGCTGCACCAAAAGGGCATTGACGACGCGCTCATCGCCGCGGTGATGGACGAGTTTTCCACAGAACGTTCGGAAACAGAGGAAAACATCCGCGCCATTTTGGAGCGAAAGTATCCCATGGCGCGCGAAGACGAAAAAGTGCGCCGCCGTGCCGTAGCCGCCTTGCAGCGCTACGGCTACGGCTTTGACGAGATCTTCTCTGTCTTAAATTCAGAAGAATGACCATAAAACGGCGCTACTTTGGTTGCAGGGCCGTTTTGTGTTCCGGGGGTGAAGCTGTGAAAAAGTCGGTTTGCATCGGAATTCTCTGCGTGTTGGTTTTCGGTGTTTCGCTCGGCGTGGGACTGAAATTGGGCTTTATGCAGACGAACGCCGAACGATACGCGGAATTATGGAAAATCAAGCTACCGCAGGGCATGACGGAGGTTTATTCGGCACATTCCAAAGATATGGCGCTCGGCGACGGTGTGCGGTACACGGCTTTTGAGGCGGAAAAAGCGGATACGTTTTCGACTTTTGTGCAGGAAAATGTTGAATTTCCGCAGGATGAGCTTGAAACGACTTTGAAGCAGATCGGTGTGCCGGAAGAAAGCATGCCGCCGTTTGAAGAAAATTTAAGCGGCAAAATTCTGGAAAAAGAGGACGGCAGCAGGTTGTATATACTGGTATCGACGCAGGAAAAACGAGTGTATTTTGTACAGATCACGGTTTAAAATCAACAGGAGAGCTTTTATGTTTTGAAATCGGGATGCCGGGGTGCATGATATACTTACGAATGTCATCAACCGCAGGACGCACAGAATATTGTGCGGAGCGGGTGCGGATTTTAAGCGGGAATTTACACGGAGCTCCTATGAGCAGTTCTTTAAGGACGCGGACTATACGGATGCGGAATACATCTGGTGCCCGGGCAAAGTGCCGTGCGTGGTGGCTGTGCTACACAAAAAAGCATGATTTCCGGGCGGCAAGCGTGTTTTTGCGCGTATAATTGTATGATTTTTGTGAACGGGCGGCATTTCGATTGAAAAGCCGCTCGTTTTCTGCTAAAATAGGTAGCGGCAGAACAGAAATTATATAAGGGCATGTCTAAAGCTTGGATATGTACCGAGAAAGGGTTATATACATGGCAATTAAAGTGGGAATGGTCAGCCTTGGCTGTGCCAAAAACCAGGTGGATGGCGAAATGCTGATGGCGAACCTGAAAAACGCGGGCTTTGAGCTGTGCGATGACGCTGCGCTTGCGGACGTTGCAATCGTGAATACCTGCGGCTTTATCGACAGCGCGAAGAAGGAATCCATCGATGAAATTCTGGAGCTTGCGACGCTGAAAAAAGAGGGCCGCATCAAGAAGATTGTGGTGACGGGATGTCTTGCGGAGCGCTACCGCGAGGAAATTCACAAAGAGCTGCCCGAGGTGGACGGCGTGTTCGGCATTGGCGCGAACGCGGACATTGCGGCGTGCATTGAAAGTGCAATGAATGATTTTACGGAGAGCTTTCCCGAAAAGAGCAAAATGCCGCTGTGCGGCGAGCGCGAGCTTTCGACCCCGAGCTATTTTGCGTACATCAAAATTGCAGAGGGCTGCGACAACAAGTGTACTTACTGCGCGATTCCGATGATCCGCGGCGGCTACCGCAGCCGCACGATGGAGAGCATTGAGGAAGAAGCGCGCGGTCTCGTCGAACACGGCGCGAAGGAGCTCATCCTTATTGCGCAGGATACGACCCGCTACGGCATTGACCTGTACGGCGAATATTCCCTTGCAAAGCTGATGCGCCGCCTGTGCAAAATTGACGGCCTCAAGTGGCTGCGCGTGCTCTATTGTTACCCGGACGCTTTGACGGATGAGCTTTTGGAGACGATGGCGGAGGAAGAGAAGATTGTGAAGTATATCGATCTGCCGCTGCAGCACGCTTCCGCACGCGTTTTAAAGCGCATGAACCGTACCGGCGACCGTGAGAGCCTGACGGCGCTGATGAAGAAAATCCGCGAGAAGATTCCGGGCGTGACGCTGCGCACAACGCTTATTACGGGTTTCCCGGGCGAGACGGAGGAGGAATTCACCGAGCTTGCGGAATTTGTGAAAGACATTGAATTTGAGCGCCTCGGCTGCTTTGCCTACTCGCAGGAGGAGGGCACGCCGGCGGCTTTGATGCCCGACCAGATCGACGACGAGGTGAAGAACCACCGCGCGGAGATCATCATGGAATCACAGATGAACATTATGGACCGCCTTGGCGAAAAGCAGGTTGGGGGGGACATCACCGTGTTGACGGAGGGCTTTGACCGCTACGCCGAATGCTGGTTCGGCCGCAGCGCCATGGACGCGCCGGACATTGACGGCAAGGTGTTTTTCTCTGCGGAAACGAAGCCGTACTACGGTGAAATGGTAACGGTGCACGTGGACGAGGCCATTGACGGCGACCTGTTCGGTACGCGCGTCTAAACGGGAGAACCGCTATGAATTTACCGAATAAACTGACGATACTGCGCATCATCTTAGTACCGTTTTTTGTGCTTTTCATGCTGCTTTCCGGCGACATATTCCCACACCACAATTTAGTGGCGCTGGCAATTTTCGGCATTGCGTCGTACACCGACCACTTGGACGGCAAAATCGCGCGGCGCGATCACCTCATCACAAATTTCGGCAAGCTGATGGACCCCTTGGCCGATAAGATCATGGTGATGTCGGCGCTTGTCTGCTTTGTGGCGAACGGCATGACGAACACGGTATTTGTGCTCCTTATTATGGTCCGCGAATTTGCCGTGACGTCCATCCGCCTTATTGCGGTGGAGCAGGGCAGGGTGATCCCGGCGAACAACTGGGGCAAGGCGAAAACCGTGTCGCAGATTGTCGCAATCTGCATCGTGCTGTTGACGCAGTACATTCTCGACCTTGGCGCATACGGCATTTTGGCTTTGCCGACGGAGACGCTTTCTCCGATATTTACATGGGTGAATTTTGTCGTGATGGCGATTGCAACCTTGCTCGCCGTCGTTTCCGGCATCATTTACGCCAAAGACGCAAAAGATTTATTTACAGAGCTGTGATTTGAATTTCGCGCTTACATTACCCCTTTGGAAGGACCTTAGCATTCCCTATGAAAATTACCGTTATCGGCTGCGGCCGTTGGGGCACGTTTATCGCGTGGTACCTCGATAAGATCGGCCACAGTGTTTCCCTTTACGGGCGGAAAAGCTCTGCCCACATGCAAAAGCTCATCGAAACCCGTACGAACGGGCTTGTAGAGCTGCCCGAAACCTTACATTTGACAAATTCTTTGGACACTGTGAAAGACAGCGACGTGATTGTAATCTCCGTCAACTCGCAGGGCCTGCGCGGCCTGATGCGCGAGCTTCAGCCGTTTGAGCTGAAAAATAAAATTTTCGTGCTGTGCATGAAAGGCGTGGAGATTGAAACCGGCATGCGGCTTTCCCAGGTGTGTGCCGCGGAGTGTGACAGCTCAAACGCGGTCGCCGTTTGGGTTGGTCCCGGCCATGTACAGGAGTTTGCGGCCGGTGTGCCGAACTGCATGGTCATTGACAGCGACAGCGAAGACGCAAAAAAGACACTGGTGGAATCATTCGGCAGCGACCTCATTCGCTTTTACTACGGGCAGGACCTCATCGGCAATGAGATCGGTGCGGCGGCGAAGAATGTTGTCGGCATTGCCGCTGGTATGCTGGACGGCCTCGGGCTTTCGACGTTAAAAGGCGCTTTGATGGCGCGCGGCACGCGTGAGATTGCGCGGCTGATTGACGCTTTAGGCGGCAACGAGCTTTCGGCTTACGGGCTTTGTCACCTCGGCGACTACGAAGCGACGCTGTTTTCGCCGTATTCGCACAACCGCATGTTCGGCGAGAAGTTTGTGAAAAACGAGCCGTACACCGATTTGGCGGAGGGCTATTACGCCGTGGACGCGCTTTTGCGCCTTGGCAAGACGGTTTCAGCCGATTTACCGATTTGCCGCGCGGTATACAATGTGTTGTATAAAGGCGAAAATGCACACGATGAAGTCAACGCTTTGTTTACAAGGAGTATAAAAAATGAGTTTTGAGCTTCAAGGCAGCGGGACGTATGAAGACGTCGTTTTGCAGGCGAAGGCACTCATTGAAGACGAGCCGGAGCTTGTGCCGAACATGGCTAACCTTTCGGCACTGTTGAATCTAACGCTGAAAAACATCAACTGGGTAGGCTTTTACACGGTGCAGCCGGACGGTAATTTGCTGTTGGGGCCGTTTCAGGGTAAACCGGCGTGCATCCGCATCAAAGCGGGGCGCGGTGTGTGCGGCACAGCGCTTGCGGAGAAGAAAACGCTGCGCGTAGCGGACGTGCACGCGTTCCCGGGGCATATTGCCTGCGACAGTGCGAGCCGTGCGGAGATTGTGGTGCCGGTGATGAAAGACGGAAAAGTCTATGCTGTTTTGGATGTGGACAGCCCGTTTGAAGATCGCTTTACCGCAGAAGATGAGGCATTTCTCACGAAAATCGCCGCGCTTTTGGCGGGAAAATTTTGAGTCAATAAGCGGATGACCGCTTAAAAATAAGGGTACATACCCGAAAAATCAAAGAGAGGAAGCGTTTTTATGACGAATGAAGTGATTCAGAACATTTTGACCCGCTGCAGTGTCCGTGCGTATGACGACCGCCCGGTGGAGAGAGAAAAGATCGATACGCTTTTGCAGTGCGCTGTGCATGCACCGAGCGCGATGAACCGCCAGACATGGCATTTTTCTGCTGTTTTAAATCGCGAGAAAATCGCGAAGCTTGCGGTGGCTGTGGGCAAGGCGCTCGGCAACGAGAAGTATGACATGTATAAGCCCGCCGCGCTTATCATTCCGTCGAACGAGCTGATTGGCGACACGAGTATCACGTCCTGGGACAACGCTTGCGCGCTTGAAAATATCTTCCTCGCGGCGCATTCCATGGGGCTTGGTACCGTGTGGATCAACCAGCTTTCTGACACGTGCGACGTGCCCGAGGTGCGCGCCGTTTTGACGGAGTTCGGTGTGCCGGAGAACCACAAGGTATTCGGCATTGCGGCCATCGGTTATGCGGCAGCAGAAACGCCTGTGAAGGAGAAGAAATTCCCCGTTACGTATGTGGAGTAAAGAAGAGTAAAGTGAAAGCGCCTGCAAGGTCTGACCCTGCGGGCGCTTTTTAGTGGCTAAAACGTCTGCCTTTGTCGTTCCGTTTACCGAGCAGCTTTCCGGCGGCGGAATTTTCGATGAACCACGCGCGAAAAGCTTTGCGTACGGTAGGATTGAAATATACGCGCCGGGAAACGGGTGCGGCTATCTCCTGAGATGTCAAATTAAAATCCTATTTCGTACTTTTATTTTTGTAACCGCTTGAAAAATGGGAGAAAAGGTGTTAGAATGGGCGTATGCGTGTTTAGAGCGCGGTTTAAGAATAGGCGTTATAGGGTATCAAAGGGGGAGAACGTTTGGAAAAAACAAAAAACGGGATCACGGAAGGTGTTATTTGGAAACAGCTTTTGCTTTTCTTCTTTCCGATCTTGATCGGCACTTTTTTTCAGCAGTTGTATAACACGGTTGACACGATCATTGTCGGTCAGTTTGTCGGCACCGAGGCGTTGGCGGCTGTGGGCACGACGGGCACGGTCATCAACCTGCTTGTAGGCTTTTTTGTCGGCGTAGCTTCCGGCGCGACGGTCATTATTTCGCAATATTTCGGCGCAAACGACCGCGAAAATCTTTCTAAATCTGTCCACACGTCCATGGCGCTGGCGGTGGCGGGCGGCGTTGTCATTATGGTCTTCGGCATTGTGACGGCGCGCCCGACAATGCTGGCGATGGGTGTGCCGGACGACATCATGGATGACGCGGTTTTGTACATGAACGTATATTATCTTGGCATCATCGGCAACCTGATTTATAATATCGGCACAGGTGTTCTGCGCGCCATCGGCGACAGCCGTATGCCGCTGTACGTTTTGATTGTGTGCTGCCTTGCAAACGTGGTACTCGATTTATTGTTCGTGGTGGTATTTCACTGGGGTGTGTTCGGTGTAGCGTTTGCGACGATTCTATCGCAGCTGATCAGCGCCGTGCTTTTGATGATCCGCCTGATGGGCACGCAGGAAGCATACCGTGTGGAGCTGCGCAAAATTCGCTTTCACAAGGACATTCTAAAGAATGTGGTCCGCATCGGCTTGCCGGCCGGCTTGCAGTCTGTGATGTATTCATTCTCGAATATCCTCATTCAGGCGAGCATCAACAGCTTTGGCACGACGGCTATCGCGGCTTGGGCGGCCATCGGCAAGATTGACGGCTTTATCTGGATGGTGATGAACGCGTTTGGCATTGCGGTGACGACATTTGCCGGGCAGAACTTCGGCGCACGCCAGTATGACCGCATGAAGCGCTGCACGCGTGTGGGCCTTGGCATGTGCCTTGGCACGATCATCGCGCTTTCCGCGCTGCTGTTTATTTTCCGCTATCAGCTTTTGATGTTCTTTACGGGCGATGCGGAGGTTGTGAATATCGGTGCGCAGTTCTGTTTGGTATTGGCGCCGTCCTACTTTACGTTTGTTTTTATCGAGATTTTGTCCGGCGCGATTCGCGGTGCCGGCGAGGCTTTGCAGCCGATGCTCATCACCTGCATCGGCGTATGCGGTCTGCGCGTAGTGTGGATATTGCTTATGGTTCCATATTGGCACACGATGCAGATGGTCGCGATGAACTACCCGGTATCATGGGTTATCACGGCGGTGATCTTCGTTATTTATTATTTGCGAGGCAAGTGGCTTGACCGCTGCATCAAACGCGAGCACGACCCGCAGCATGGCACTGCGACGGAAGCGTAAAGCAAAAAGCATCTCGGCTAAGCCGAGATGCTTTTTTTACAGATCAAACTCCATGATGCCGCAGTTTGGAAGCTTGAAGGCGGCGTAGTCGGTGTTTTTGACATCTAAGAAGTAGGTGCGGATCATGCGGCAGATGCCGCCGTGGCAGACGAGGAGCGTGGTGGGGCCGTTTTCGGCTTTCAGCTTGTTTAAAAGCGGGTAGAGCCGACCGGCTAAGTCCAGCATGGATTCGCCGCCGGGGTAGCGTACGGCGAACTCGCGCTTATTTGCGTTGAACGCTTCGCCGTCCCAGTCGGTATTTTCGTAGATGCCGTAGTTTTGCTCGATGAGCCGCTGTTCGGTCTCGATGGTATCTACGCCAATCTCGTCTGCGATGAGCCTTGCGGTGTGTTGGGCGCGCAGGAGCGGGGAGGCGATGATGCGCTTGATGCCTTTATCTTGGAGGCTGCGCCCGGCTTCTTTTGCCTGCGCGATGCCTTTTTCGGTGAGGTCGACATTCGTGAGTCCGCAGACGCGGTGCGCAGCGTTCATGGGTGTTTCGCCGTGGCGTGTGACGTACAGTTTCATCTTACAACTCCCTTTACGCTTTTTCCGCGATGCTGTAAAGCAGCTTTTCGGTGTCTTCCCAGCCGAGGCAGGGGTCTGTGATGGATTTGCCGTGGATCATCTCCGGGCAAATCTTCTGCGCGCCCTCGAAGAGGTAGCTTTCAATCATGACGCCCTTGACGAGCTTGTGTATGGCGGGGTCGTAGGAACGGCTGTGCAGCACCTCGCTGACGATGCGGATCTGCTCTTTGAACTTTTTGCCGGAATTCGAGTGGTTGACATCCACGACGCAGGCGGGATTTTCGAGCCCGCTTTCTTCGTAGAGGGAAGCGAGACGTTTTAAATCCTCGTAGTGGTAGTTCGGGATAGTTGTGCCGTATTTATCAACGCCGCCGCGCAAAATAGCGTGGGCGAGCGGGTTGCCGGTAGTGGTGACGTCGCACCCGCGATAGATGAAGTTGTGCGCGCTTTGGGCGGCTTTGATGGAGTTCATCATGACGGCAAGATCGCCGGAGGTGGGGTTTTTCATGCCGGCGGGGATATCCATGGAGCTTGCAGTCAGACGGTGCTGCTGGTTTTCGACCGAGCGCGCGCCGATGGCTTCGTAGGACAGAAGGTCATCCAAATAGCTGCGGTTTTCGGGGTACAGCATTTCGTCTGCGCATGTGAGGCCGGTCTCCTCAATGGCGCGCATGTGCATTTTGCGGATGGCGATGATGCCGCCGAGCAGGTCAGGGGCTTTATCGGGGTCCGGCTGGTGCAGCATGCCCTTGTAGCCCTCGCCCGTGGTGCGGGGCTTATTGGTGTATATGCGTGGAATCAGAATGAGACGGTCTTTCACCTGCTCGTTCACACGGGCAAGGCGGCGGGTGTATTCGCAGACGCTTTCTTCGTTATCCGCCGAGCAGGGGCCGACGATGACGAGAAATTTATCGGACTCTCCGCGGAACACGGCGGCAATCTCTTTATCGCGCGCGGCTTTGATTTCTTTGATGTGCTCCGGGACGGGAAATTCGGCTTTGAGGGCCGCCGGGTTCGGCAGCTCTTTGTTAATGATCATGGACATAGGGGTGCTCCTTTGATTACTCGAGTTCTGTATTTTGCGATAAATAGCGGGCGATGGCTTCGTCGCTGTACGAGAGCAGATGCCCGTAACGCACGGCGATTTGGCGGCGGTTTTCGCCCGTATAGTTGTTTTCGGCGATGAGGGTTTGTTTATCGTGTTGGATGCTTAAGAATTCTTCGAGATCACGGTCTTCGCGGTAGAAAACGACATTTTGCTTGCTGCGGTTCAACGAGACCGGGAAAAGGTCGGTGATGAGCGGTTCTTTTAAATAATACGCTTTGCAGCCGTACTTTCGGGCGACTGCTTCACACGCGGGGAGAAAATCTGCGCCGAGTGCGTTTTGAAGTTCGTCTTCTGTGAACGGGTGGCTGAGCGCGATGCGCTTTACGCCGGCACGGACAACCTCGCAGAATGCCTCGCACACGCCGAGAGCGAAGGAATAAGCATCGATTTGTTTGGACATGGTAAATCTTCTCCTTAACGCCAGCCGCCCGAAATGACGAGCGTTTCACCGGTGATGTACGGGCTTTCGGCTAAAAATCTGACGCCTGCGGCGACCTCTGCCGGGGTGCCTGCGCGCCCGAGGGGAATCTCCTCGCACAGCGCTTTTTTCTCGTCTTCGGACAAATGGGCGTTCATTTTGGTATCGATATAGCCGGGTGCGACGGCATTGACGGTGATGTTCGACGGGGCGAGCTCCAAGGCCAGTGCGCGGGTGAGCCCGAGCATACCGGCCTTGGCGGCGGAATATGCGACTTCCATTGCCGCGCCGCTCACGCCCCAAATGGACGAGACATTGACGATAGCGCCGGATTTTTGGCGGATCATGGAGCGGGACGCGCATTGAGAGAGGTAAACGGCGGAGGACAGATTCGCGTCGCACAAAGTTTTCCACTGTGCGGGCGTCATGGCGTCGAAAAAATCGACGAGCGAGATGCCGGCGGCGTTGACGAGAACGTCAATATGCCCGAGTTTTTTTTCGGTGTCCGCCCACACGCGCTCGCATGCGGCGGGGTCGGAAAGGTCGCCGCAGACGGGATAGGCTTCGATGCCGTTTGATTTGAAAGTTTCGGCAAGTTGATTTACATTTTCAATGTGCTTTGCGCCGTGGAGCGCGAGGGCGTAACCTGCGGCGGCGAATTCTTTTGCGATGGCAGCGCCGATCTCACCCGACGCGCCGGTGACTAATACTGTTTTCATTGCATATTCCCCGTGATGTACATTAAAACGGAAAGCGCCGCAAGCGGTGCAGTTTCTGTTCTTAAAATGCGTGGGCCGAGCGTGGCGGGTGTAGCGCCGTATTGTTTAGCGAGCTGCACTTCGGCAGCGTCAAAGCCGCCCTCCGGGCCGATGAAGACGGAAACTTCGGACTCATCGGGGGAGGCGAGCGTGCCGAGCGCTTCGCCTCCGCCTTCGTAGAATAAAATCTTTTTGCCGGGTGCGGTTCTGAGCGCGGACTCCAAATCGGTCATTTTACCGATTTCCGGGATGATGCCGCGACCGCTCTGCTTTGCGGCTTCAAGCGCGATGCGCTGCAAACGCTCTTGTTTTTTTGAAACGGATTTTGCATCCGGCCGGGAAACGCTGCGGGAAGTCAAAACGGGCACAATCTTCGTGACGCCGAGCTCCACGGCTTTTTGCGTGATGAGCTCCAGTTTATCGGCCTTCGGCATACCGGGGTACAGCGTGACGCGCAGGGTGGGCTCGCTTCTGTTTTTAAACTTATCGGTAAGGCGCACCATGACGGTATCGCCCGTGATGCTTTCAATTTCGCCTGTGTAGTCGGTGCCGGCACTGTCCGAAAGCGTGAGGGTGTCGCCCGTGTGCATGCGCAGGGAGCGGGCAATGTGGCGGCCGTCTTCACCGTCTATGACGGCAGAGCCTACGGACGCGGCTTCGTCAAACTGCACGGCAGATGTAAAAAATCTCGGCATATCGGTTCTCCTTATGGAACCACGTATACGCGTGGTTTTGTCTTTTCTATGATACCACGTTTAGGTAGAAAAGCGCAAGGTGTGAAGCACCTTAAAATGCGGACTTTTTCAAAAGCAGTCATTGCGTAAACGCCGCGAAAATGCTATACTTAACTATGTATACTTCTAAAGAGGAGAATCACGCTTGGAACAGAGTAAAATTCGCAATTTCAGCATCATTGCACATATTGACCACGGCAAAAGCACGCTTGCCGACCGCATTTTGGAGCAGACCGAGGCGGTCGCGAAGCGCGACATGGAAGACCAGATCCTCGACAACATGGATCTGGAGCGCGAGCGCGGCATCACCATCAAGGCGCATGCTGTGACGCTCGTTTACCGCGCGAACGACGGCGAGGCATATACGTTCAACCTTATCGATACCCCGGGTCACGTGGACTTTAACTACGAGGTTTCCCGCTCACTTGCGGCCTGTGAGGGCGCGGTGCTGGTGGTGGACGCTTCTCAGGGCATTGAGGCGCAGACGCTTGCAAATACGTACCTTGCGGTGGACGCAGGCCTTGAGGTCGTACCGGTATTGAACAAGATCGATCTGATTTCCGCGGACCCGGACAAGGTTGCGGCGGAGATTGAGGACGTCATCGGTATTCCGGCAGAGGACGCGCCGCGCATCAGCGCGAAAACGGGCCTCAACATCAAAGCCGTTATGGAGAAAATCGTGACGGATATTCCCGCACCGCAGGGCGACCCGGACATGCCGCTGCGCGCACTGATTTTCGACTCCTACTATGACGCATACCGCGGCGTTATCGCGTATGTGCGTATTAAAGAGGGAACGGTGCACCCCGGCGACACCATCCGCATGATGGCGGTGGGCAGTGAGTTCACCGTGGTGGAGTGCGGCATTCTGCGCGCGACGTCTTTGGAGCCCGCAAAGAGCCTTTCCGCGGGCGAAGTCGGCTACATTACGGCATCGATCAAAAACGTGCGCGAGGCGCGCGTGGGCGACACCATTACGCTGGCGGACAGACCGGCGGCAGAGCCGCTGCCCGGTTACCGTGCGGTGCAGCCGATGGTTTTCTGTGGCGTGTACCCGGCAGACGGTGCACACTATGCAGACCTTAGAGATGCGCTCGAAAAATTGCAGCTGAACGACGCGGCGCTAACGTTTGAGCCGGAGACCTCCGTGGCGCTCGGCTTCGGCTTCCGCTGTGGCTTTTTGGGACTGCTGCACATGGAGATCATTCAAGAGCGTCTGGAGAGAGAATATAACCTTGACCTCATCACAACCGCGCCGAGTGTTGTGTACCACATTACAAAGACGGACGGCACAAAGCTGTCCATCGATAACCCGACGAATTACCCTGATCCCTCGCACATTGCGCTGGCGGAGGAGCCGATTACGAACGCGCACATTTACTCCCCGACAGAATTTGTGGGTAACATCATGGAGCTTTGTCAGGACAGACGCGGTATTTTCAAGGATATGAAATACATTGACACCGACCGTGTGGATATTCACTATGAGCTGCCGCTCAATGAAATTATCTACGATTTCTTCGACGCGCTGAAATCCCGCACGCGCGGCTATGCGTCGTTTGACTATGAGCTCATCGGCTACCGCAAGAGCGAGCTTGTGAAGCTGGATATTATGCTGAACGGCGAAGTGGTGGACGCGCTTTCGTTTATCATCCACGCGGAAAAGGCGTACCCGCGCGCCCGCAAGATGGTGGAAAAACTGAAGGAGAAAATTCCGCGCCAGCTGTTTGAGGTGCCGGTGCAGGCGTGCATCGGCGGCAAAATCATCGCGCGTGAGACCGTTAAAGCGATGCGCAAGGACGTTTTGGCGAAGTGCTACGGCGGTGACATCACCCGTAAAAAGAAGCTGCTGGAAAAACAGAAGGAAGGCAAGAAGCGCATGCGTCAGCTGGGCACGGTAGAAGTACCGCAGGAGGCGTTTATGGCGGTTCTGAAGCTTGATGAATAAACCGGTTTCGCTGTATATCCACATTCCGTTTTGCAAAAGCAAGTGCCCGTATTGCGATTTCTACTCCGCGCGGCCGGAAGAAGACGACGTATTTGACCGCTATTTGGCGGCGCTGTGTGCGCGGCTTGCAGTGTACGGTGAAAAATACGGCGAACGGCTGTTGCATACGGTATATTTTGGCGGCGGTACGCCGAGTGTGTTCGGTGCGAAAAGACTGTGCCGCGTGCTCGAAAAAGTGAAAGAGCAGTTTAATGTTGCCGAAAACGCGGAAATCACGACGGAGTGCAACCCGGCGGATGTAGACGTTTCATTTTTTGAAACGCTGAAACGCGGCGGATTCAACCGTATTTCAATGGGTATGCAGTCCGCAAACGAGGCGGAATTGAAAATTCTCGGCCGCAGGCACACGGCGGAAACCGTGCGGGAAGCGGTGAAAGCGGCGAGAGAAGCGGGCATCGACAATGTTTCGGTCGATTTGATGCTCGGCCTGCCGAACTCAAGCTTGGAGACACTGAAAAACTCAATCGATTTTTGCGCGGCACTCGAGGCCGACCATGTTTCCGCGTATATTTTAAAGATAGAGCCCGGTACGCCGTTTGCAAAGCAAGAGCTTAATCTGCCCGATGAGGACGGCACGGCAGACCAGTATTTGTTTGCCGTAAACGAGCTTGAAAAGCGCGGGTACGACCAGTATGAGATCAGCAATTTTGCGCGGCCGGGCAAAGAGAGCCGACACAATTTGCAGTATTGGCGGTGCGGGGAATATTTGGGGCTCGGTCCCGCGGCGCACTCCTTTATGGAGGGCAGGCGATTTTATTTCCCACGCGATTTAGAAGGCTTTTTAAACGGCAATGCGCCCGCAGACGACGGCGCGGGCGGCGGTTTTTCGGAATTTGCGATGCTGTCGCTTCGGCTGACCGAGGGGCTGCAAAGAAAGATTTGCGAGACACGATTTGAAAACGGCGGTGCGCTGTTTGACGGGGTTCTGGAAGGTTGTAAGCACTTGCCGAAAAATCTGATACATGCAGATTACGAGCGAATTTCGCTGACCGCGGAGGGCTTTTTGGTCTCCAATGCGATTTTGGCGGAAATTTTGCCGGGATAAAGAAAATTCTCCTTTGGCTGTAGAGCCGAGGGAGAATTTTTTCTATGCTTATTTACTTTTCTTTTCCCTGAAAATCAAGCGAAAAATCAGGCGGACGAGCGGGCCACAGTAAAACATTTGCCACAGCACGGCACACGGGAAGTTCATGCCCCATGTCTGAATAAACGTACCGAAGGTGTGGGTGTCTTTAAAAAGCATGGTCGCGATAAGGCTCATGATGGGGCACATGATGCAGCAAATGCAGATGGAAACGGCATAGGTGATGAACTGCGGGCGGTCTGTAGGTTTCATGAACGAAAACGCGAGGCGCTTTGCAAGCTTGCCGACGACGAAGAATTCCAGAATAAACGCAATCGGCGCCATAATGGGCAGTTCATGCAGGGCAAGCAGAAAGGTCTCGCCGGAAACACCGCCAGTGTTCAGCGCGACATTGTAGACAATCATGCCGTAGACCATGATAATAGCCATGATAGCGGTGAAAACGGCGTCCTGTACTTTGTTTTTGGGCATAAAAATTCCTCCTGAATGATAAACTGAAAGCGGCACTTTGATAAAGAGCCTGCCAATGTGTTGTTCGTTATCATTCGGGAGGAATGTGCGTTTCCAATATAAACCATTTAACGGTTTCTATTATACAGGATTTTCGCTCGCTTCATAATAGTTCAAAACGGAGAAAACCGAGGGAGTTGCGGCAAGAATTTTACGAAAAATGTTTACTCCGTTTTTTCGCGCAGTAGTGCGGTGTAGCTTTTCTTTATTCGATCGATTTTAAGGATTCCGCCATGTCGATTTTGGCGATTTTCTTGCGCATGACGAGGTCGGTGATGACGGTGAACAGCACGACCATGACAACGGTCAAAAGGAAGCTGACGGGTGCAATGACAGCTTTGAAAGAGACCATATCGACGCGGATCTGCATGAGCACAAATGTGTGCAGCAGAACGCCGAGCGGCAGGCCGACGACGATGCCCATCATGGACAAAATGATATTTTCACGGAACACATACGCGCCGGTTTCCCTGGAATGGAAGCCGAGCACCTTGATGGTGGCAATTTCCCTGACGCGTTCGGTCAGATTGATGTTGCCGAGGTTAAACAGGACGATGAACGCGAGTGCGCCGGCGGAAATGAGCACGAGCGCGACGACATAGTTTAGGCTCTGCATCATTTGGTCGATCATATTGCGCGTATCGGTGACGACGGAAACGGAGGATACGCCGTCCGTTTTGGAGAGTGCGGCGGAAAGCGCATATTCGTCTGCGCTGTCGTTTACGCGCAGCAGGAGCGTTTTCGGCTCGTAGCCCTTATCGGCGACCATGGCGTACGTTTCTCCTGTCATGTAGAGGTAATTTTGCACGTAGTTTTCAACTAAACCCGCGACCTTGAGTTCAGCTTTTTCCGTGTCCGAAACGGAGACGGTGACGGTATCGCCGGTTTTGATATCGGTGAGCTCGGCGAGTTTTTCGGTGAGCAGCACTTCGCCTTTGCCGGGGTAGGGTACGGTCTCGCCGTCGATATGCAGATCGAAAATGTCGGTGATGGCGGGGTCGTCGGACGCGACGATGTAAGCGGATTTTATGATGCTGTCGCCTGTGACGTCACCGGAGGTCATCTGCACGGCGGTGGCGGCATCAAGCTCCGATTTGTGGTCGCTTTCGACTTCGTTGATTTTATCTTCGGTCAGCGTATCGGAGAATTGAGCGCTGACATCGTACTTTTGAATATCATCAAACTGGAAGTTTGCAATGTTCGCGACGGAATCATGGATACCGAAGCCGGTGAGCACCAGCGCGGTGCAGCCCGCAATGCCGAGAATCATCATAATCATGCGCTTTTTAAAGCGGAAAATGTTGCGCAGGGAGACCTTGTGCAGGAATTTCAGGCGCTTCCACAGCGGCGTGATGCGCTCGAGGAAAATGCGTTTGCCGGCGGCCGGGGTCTTCGGGCGGATGAGGTTTGCAGGCATGTTCTGCATCTCGATGCGCAGGGCTAAATATGTGGTGCCCGCCGAGCATAAAAGCGACGCCGCAAGCGCGATGACAAACAGCACGGGGTCATACAGTATGACGAAACCCGGAATGCTATACAGCATGCCGTAGGCCGTCCAGATGACGAACGGGAAAACATAGCCGCCCGCAAAATAGCCGATGACACAGCCGAGTGCGGCGGCGCTGCCGGAATAGAGCAGGTATTTGGCGAGGATGGAGCCGCGGCTGTATCCGAGCGCGCGGAGCGTGCCGATCTGTGTGCGTTCGTCGTCGATCATGCGGGTCATGGTGGTGGAGCAGACGAGCGCCGCGATGAGGAAGAAGAAAATGGGGAAGAGCCCCGAGAGCTTTTCGACGATGGTGGAGTCGCTTTCAAACGAGACGTAGCCGGCGTTTGTGTCGCGCGTTAAAACGTAGAGCTCCGGCTTCTTTAAATCGGCGAGCTCTTGTTTGGCGTCGGCGATTTTCTGTTCGGCGTCGGAAATTTGCTCGTCAAATTCCTTTTTGCCGTCCTCGTAGTCTTTAAGGCCGTCTTCGTATTCGGCTTTGCCGTCGGCGAGCTCTTTTACGCCGTCGTTGTACGAAGCGAGGCCCTCGTTGTATTCTTTGATGCCGTTTTGAAACGTGATGAGCGAGTTATACGCTTCGTCAAGCTTTGCGGTTTGCGTTTTTCTCTGATATTCAAGTTGTGCTATGCCGTCGGTGTAATCGTTTTGGCCGACATCGAGCAGCGTGCGCATTTGCGAGAGAGCGGTTTCGGCTTCATCGAGCTGCTTGCCGGTCTCTGTGAGCTGCGCTTCCTGCGCGGTGAGGGCGGCATCCTGTTCGTTTAATACGGCTTCGGCATCGTCGAGCTGCGTCTGATTTTGATTCAAAGCGGCGCGCTGCGTATCGAGCGCCGTTTGCTGCGCTTCGGCTTCTGCCGGGTCGAGCGTATCTTTTACGGCATCAAGCTGCGCCTGCGCTTCGTCGAGTGCGGCAAAGCCCGCCGTGAGCTGCGCTTTTTTCTCGTTTAAGTCGGTGCGTGCGGCGTCAATTTGTGTGCGGGCGTCCTTTGCGGCGGCAAGACCCGCTTCATACTGCTCTTTGCCGGATGTGAATTCGGCATATTTTTCAGTGTAGAGCTTTTCGTTTTCCTGCAGCTGCGCGTAACCGGCGTCGATCTGCGCCTGGCTCTCTGCAAGGGCATCCTCTAATTGCTGCTTGCCGCTGTAATATGCGTCAAAGCCGCTTTGCAGGGCGCTTTCCCACGAAGTGAAGCCGGACTGAATCTGCTCTGCGCCTGCATCCAACTGTACTTTGGCATCGTCCAATTGCTTTTTCGCGTCGGCAAGCTCCGTTTCGCCGGAGGTGATGGTCTCTTTTGCATCGTCAAGCTGTGCCTTGGCGTCGGCAAGCTCCGTTTCGGCTTCGGCTTTTTTGTCGTTCAGTTCGTCCTCGGCGTCTGAAATTTCGGCTTTGCCGTCGGACGTGAGACGATCAAAACGCGCGTTGACGGAAGCGGTGGCGGCGGCTTCGACAGTATCGGAGAACGTATCGATGTAATCGTCGTAATCGTCGCTGTATAGCGGAAATTCATCGGTGCAGGTAACGTATAATTCTGTGTAATACTCGAAATCGAAGCCGTCCTCCGGGATGAGAACGAAGCCCTGCAGCGTGCCGTCGCCAAGCGACGTGGTGCCGCGCAGCGTGTGGATGTACAGCGGAGAATCTGCAAGGCCGACCACGGTGTAGGTGCTGTATTTGAAGTTTTTCTTCGTATCTTCGTCGTTGGAGTCGGAAATTTCGATCGTTTGTCCAATCATGTCTTCCGAAAAGCGACTGGAATCTATAAGGCACTCACTGCCGTTTTCAGGCATACGTCCGGCAGTGAGCACAGGCTCGTTGATGTTATCTGTCAGCATATGTGCACGGTAAACGCGCTCTTTGTTGTCGTGCTGCCAGATGAAATCGGCATTCACACTGCCTGCGGCGGCAACCACACCGTCGGCTTTCTGCACGGCGGCAACGTCATCCGCATCAAAGCCGATGGTGGAGATGAGGCGAAGATCGTAGAGTTTCGTATTTTTCACATAGGCGGTCTCGGTGGCGGACATGATGGGACGGGTATCTCGCAGACCCGTGAGAAACGCCACACCCAGCATAATGATGAGCAGGATAGCGATATACCGCCCAAGGCTGCCCGAAATGCTGCGCCGCGTGTTTTTTCTGAGTGCTTTTGTCATGCGTTTTCCGGCTCCCTTCGCGTTACCATTCAATCTGTTCCACGGGCGTGATGTGCTCGTTCATGCGAACGGAGTAAATGTGGCCGCTTTTTACGCGGATGATGCGGTCTGCCATGGCGGCAAGCGCCGCATTGTGCGTGATGATGACGACGGTCATGCCGTCGCGGCGGCAGGTATCCTGCAAAAGCTTTAAAATAGATTTGCCGGTCTCGTAATCGAGTGCGCCGGTGGGCTCGTCGCACAGAAGGAGCTTCGGTTTTTTGGCAAGTGCGCGGGCAATGGAAACACGCTGCTGTTCACCGCCCGAGAGCTGTGCGGGAAAGTTCTGCATGCGGTCATGGAGACCGACGGCGCGGAGCACGTCTTCGGCGGGGATGGCATCGGTGCACAGCTGTGCCGCAATTTCCACGTTTTCGAGCGCCGTTAAATTCGGGATGAGGTTATAAAACTGGAAGACAAAGCCGATGTCATAGCGTCGATAGTTTTCAAGCTGGGTGCGGTTAAAGTGGCTGATGTCGCGTCCGTCCATGCGGACGGTGCCTTTAGACAGCGTATCCATGCCGCCGAGGATATTTAAAAGCGTCGTTTTTCCCGCGCCGGATTCACCGACGATGACGCAGAATTCGCCCTTTTGAATTTCAAAGCTTGCATCGGTTAAGGCGTGCACCTCTACGTCGCCGGTTTTATAAATTTTCGATACATTTTCAAATTCTACAAATGCGCCCATCGTACCGTCTCCTTATACTGCGTTGTTTTCTATATTAAAGTATAACAGAAGCGAGGGAAAAAGTCATGGACAGAATATGAAAATTCAGTTGATTTTTAGAGGGGATTTTCGACTTTTGCGGGCGAATGCGGCTTTGCGGAGACCGACCGGCGCATCCGCAAGGCGTTTACGAAAATGGTGCTCAATAAAAAAACAAATCAAATTTCCGTGCGGGAAATTTGTGAGGCGACGGGCATCAACCGCTCTTCGTTTTACCTGCACTATGCGGACATACCCGCGCTGATAACAGCGATCGTAGGGGAGAAATGGACGGAGTCCGTAGAGCGGATACACGAAGAGATGCACGGCGACCCGAATATCTTCTCCGAAGCATATGTGGCGGCGACGCTGCGCGAGGCAAAGCGCGACAGGGCGTTTTACCGGGCATATTTTGAGAAATTCGGCACGGCAGAAGTGGAAAAAGGCTATCAGACGCTGTTTGAAAACGTCTTCAAGCCTTTTTTTCGGCGGCTCGGCATCGAGAGCGAGCACTGCATGGAATATCATTTTGAATTTGTGAAAGCAGGGTACTTTGCCGTGACACGCAAATGGCTTTTGTACGGCTGCCCGGAAACGCCGGAAGAAATGGCGAAGATCATAAAAAGAAGTATGGCGGCGATACCCGATGACCTGCCGCCGGTCCCGGACGAATTATTTATTTGAAAAGCTCGGGGTGCATGCGCACATAGTGGAATAAATATTGCTGCGCGATGCCGGCGTTTTCACCGAAATCTGCGGGGGAAAGCCTCGGCAAAAGCGATACGGCGCGCTTCATCCACACGTCCATCGGGAAGCACTCCGTGCGGTGCAGACCGTAGAGCAAAGCGCAGTCTGCGACTTTTGGGCCGACGCCTGAAATCGTCTGCAATTTCGCTTTGGCATCGGGAAGAGGCATTTTGCGCACGGCTTCTAAATCGATCTCGCCGGAAGCGATGCGCTTTGCGGCATCAATGAGATATTTCGCGCGAAAGCCCGCGCGCAGCGGAGCGAGGTCTTCCGGCGTGCAGGAGGCCAATTTTTTCGGTGTCGGGAATGCGTAGCGGGTCTCGTTATGATAAAGAAACGGCTTGCCGAAATGCAGACACAATCGCTCTATAATGCCCTTGATGCGCGGAATGTTGTTGTTCTGCGAGATGATGAACGAGCACAGCGCCTCAAACGGCTCTTGCTTTAAAATGCGGATGCCGCCCGCGAATTCGGCGGCTTCTTTCAGCGCGGGGTGCAGGGCGGAAAGTACTTCGCGGGACTTTTTGTAATCTGTGTTAAAATCGAAATAATCAAACCAAATGTCACGAAATTCCTGCTCGGTGCAGTCTAAAACGAGGTCGTTATTTTCATCTTGATAGACGGTCAGCCCGCGGGAAAATGCCACACCGCGCCATGCGGGAATGTTGTTTTCGAGCGTGACGGGATAAAAGCGGAACGACTGCCCGCAGTCGAGCGTTTGGGCGAGGTTTAAAACGCCATCGGGCGGGGTGAAGCGCATCAACGGTTTTTGCCTTCCGTTTTGGTGGTGACGGTGGGCTCTCGGCTCGTCAGATACGTGATGGCACGCTCAATGGCATCGCGGGAATTGCCCCAGTCGCCGCCCGCATTGCGGTAATCGAACATGCGGCAGAAATGGGTGGTGTCGGCCTTGACGGTATCGAGATAGTTTTTTGCAAGGCGCTTGGTTTCTGCCGCAAACGGCTGAAAGTTTTTACGCGGCATTTTCTGCGCAGCAGTCAAAATGAAGCTGTAATGCGGCAGGCAGATGTGCGTCTGCTCGCTGTACAGTGTGCGGAACTCCGGCTCACTCTGCCAGAGCTTGATAACCGTGGCGCTGAGGTGCTGCATGTTTTTCTCAACGTTTTCGCAGACAAAGCAGCTGTGCGCACGGCGATCTGCGGCGGCGAGAATTTTTTTCGGCGCGAGCTTGTCGTCCTCGGGCAGGATATCTTTGCCGGCTTCGTCTAAGAGACTTTCGAGAATAAGGGCGACGGACAGGCGGCTGCCGCGCTGTAAGATCTGCTCAAAATGTTGGTGGCAGAAGCCGAGACGGTTCGTTTCCACGCGCACGTCGGGCTCCATCATGGCCGCGCCGGTAATGTAGGTGGCCATGCGGTCCTCGAGCATGTCGCGCATGCGGCAGAACGGGCAGCCGTCCTTCGGCTCGAAAATTTCACTGATCGGTATAGAGCAAATGTCTTCACGCATTTTGGGTTCCTCTTTTCTTAATAGTTGTATACAGTGCATGTTTATCCGAAAAATGTCTTTTGTTTTAATTGCCGTGGCTTACGGTTTGTGCGGCCCCGCTTTTTTGTGGGACACGTCTAAAAAGTGCGCAGCTTTCCGGTGTCTTTCTGCTCGCTATTTTCATTTTACACGATTTTAGGTGAAAAAACAACCGTGTAAAGCCTGCCGCCTTGCTTTTTTTCACAAAATGTGCTTAAACGGAAAATCTCGCCGCCCAGGATTTCGCCTAAATCGTTCTAATTTGGGATTAAAACGCTGTTTTTCGCAAAAACACCATATATAGGGACATTTTTTCGGGCAAACACAAGGCTTTTCACGCAAATTTTACACACGGTTTATAGTGAGTATTCTGTGAAAAAACGGTAAAAAGCGGCATTTTCGACGGAATAGTTTACATAATATTTTACATTGTGAAAAGCTGTGGAAAGTAAAAAGAGCACCGAAAGCGGGTTTTTAACACTTTCCACAGAGTTTTCCACAGCTTAAACGGAAAACGCTGTGGAAAGCTCGCTATGTGTATACTTCTGCCGTGCATATTACAGATTGTATAAATGTAAAGGCCGGCCCATATACAGCAAGATGTGAGAAGATATGCAGCCCAAATGAATAATTATGCCGAGCAAAATGAACACGCAAAAGTACCGTCAAAATGACGAAAAGAGCGCGGCGAAAAAACTGCCCAAAAACACGGCGGTTTTAGGCGCAAAAACCGCCTGCAAAAACCGCGCTAAATTGCGCGTTTCGGTTGCAATGGCAAATATAAGTATGCTATAATCTACTATATACTGCGATAGTATTGCGAATTTCGGCCGCAGACGTGTTCTGAAGCCGCGGAAAGGAATAGGTTTGTTCATGGAAAACGAGAGAGAAAGAGATGTCATAGCAGGGCGCAATGCCGTTACGGAGGCGCTTAAAGCGGGCAGACCCATCGACAGCATCCTTGTGCGGCGCGGGGAGAAAAACGGTTCGGTATCGTCCATTCTCCGCATGGCAAAGCAGGCGGGCATCCCTGTAAAGGAAGTGGATTCCCGTAAGCTGGACGGCATGTGCGGCGGCGAAAACCACCAGGGTGTCATCGCCATGGCGGCGGTGCACGCGTTCTCCGAGGTGGAGGATATTTTTGCGCTGGCGGAAAGCCGAAACGAGCCGCCGTTTATCCTTGTGTGCGACGAGATTGCGGACCCGCATAACCTCGGTGCGATTCTCAGAACGGCGGAATGCGCGGGCGCACACGGCGTTGTCATCCCGAAGCGCCGCAGCGTTGGCCTTACGGCGGCGGTCGGCAAGGCTTCTGCGGGCGCGGTGGAATACGTCCCCGTGGCGCGTGTGACGAATATTGCGGTATTTCTTGAGGAGATCAAAGCGCGCGGCGTTTGGGTATACGCCGCGGATATGGACGGCACGGATTGGTGTCAAACCGATTTCTCCGGCCCGGCAGCGCTTGTTGTCGGCTCCGAAGGCTTCGGCGTGTCCAGACTTGTGAAAGAAAAATCGGATTTTATCGTTTCTCTGCCGATGAAGGGCAGAATCAATTCGCTGAACGCTTCGGTGGCCTGCGGCGTGCTTTGCTATGAGATTGCGCGGCAGCGCGCGGGCATCAAGGCCAAGGGCTGAGGCGAAAAAGAAAGGACCCAAAACCATGAACGATGAGAACAAATTCTCGGTGGACGAGATATTGGAAGCGGAGCGCAAGGCGAAAGCCAACGGCGCGCCGGAAGAGCCGGAGAAAACAACGCCCGGGGTGACGGAAGAACCCGACGCTGTGACGGAGCCTGAAACGGAGCAGCCCGTAGAGGAAGCCTCGGCAGAGGTAGCACAGCCCGCGCCGGAAGCGGAACCGCAGCCGGTGGAGGTGCAAGAAGACTCCCCGTGGGATACTTACGAGGAGGAAGAAGAGCCCGGAAAGAAAAAGAAGAACAAAAAAGAGAAGAAAGAGAAAAAAGGTTTTTGGGCGCGCCGCCGCGAAAAGAAGCAGAAAGAGGTTTTTAACGAAGCCGAAGACATGTACTACGGCATCCAGTTAAAACCGATTGACGAATACACCCGTGGGTTTGATGCCACAGGGGAGATTTCCACGCAGGACGAGGGTTACCGCAAGCTGTTTGACGAGAACACCGCAGAGCTTGACGACGAAGTGGCAAAGGACTTTGAGCGCCTGCAGAAAGAGCGTCGCCGTCGTGTGGCCGAGGCAGTAGAGACGGCCGGTGTGGATCTTTCCGCTGTGGAAGACGAGCTGGGCATTGTGGCCCCGGTGCCGGTCTCCGTTGCGATGAATGACCCGAACGCTGTGGTGCCGGAAAACAAAAAGACGAAGGACAAGGTGCAGAATTTCCAGACGGCGATGCTGCAGGACGCGCAGACGCACACGATGGAGATTAAGCTTGACCTTGAAAATGAGACGTTTGGTTTGCAGCAGGCAAAGGTGGTGCCGGAGGTGAGCGAGGATTCCGTGCGCCGCATTCTGGAATCTGTGCAGGCGGAAAACGCGGCAAAGCAGGCTGCACAGGTGCAAAATGCCGAGCAGCAGGCTGCGGCAGCGCCGAAAACGGAAGAAAGTGACGCGCCCGAGATGGCGTTTAAGGATATTTCAAGCAATGGCCCGGAGCCGGAGGAAGAGCCGCAGGCGGAAGAAGGCATGGACATTGCTTCCGGCGAGCAGCTGCCCGAAGCACAAGCGCCGAAAGCGGAAAATGTGCAGGCTGCGGAAAGCGCCGAGAACGCCGGCGAAGAAGCGGAAAAACCTGCGCAGCAGAAGATCTCCGTGCCGGTAACGGACGTGACGCAGTACAGAAAGCGCGACTTGCCGGTGCACATCATCAACGCGGATGTTTTGCAGAGTGCACTGCTGAGCGAAGCACGCGTGTATTCCGACGACGAGAACGTCAGTGCGGCCGGTGCGCACCGCTTTAAAATTCGCTTTGCGGAAAAGCCGGACGAAGCGCCCGAAAACACGGAAGCTGCCGAAAACAGCGACGAACTCATCGACGATTACACCGGCCCGGCAGACGCAAAGAGCGTGGCGCACGACCTGCGCACGACGATGCGCGAGCTGACAATCCGCATGCTTGCAACGGGCGTGAGCACGGCAGTGCTCATTTTGGCGTCGCTCATTGCGGAATCCGGCTTCAATGCCAATAACACGGAGACCGCCGGTGCAGTGGGCTACACCATCTTATCGCTTGTGCTGCTTCTAGTGGCCATCGGCTTCTGCGCGAAAACGATTTTAAACGGTCTGAAGGCACTGTTTGAGTTCCGCGCGAATTCGGATTCTGCCGCTGCGGTAGCTTGTGTGGCGGTTTTTGTGCAGACGCTCTGCACGCTGTTTGCGCCGGCTGCGCTCAGCATGGGTAAAATCCACCTTTACGCCGGTATTGCGGCGGGTATTCTGTTCCTGAATACCGTCGGCAAGCTGACGATGCTGCGCCGCATCCACTCGAATTTCCGCTTTGTGTCTTCCCGCGAGCAGAAATATGCGGTGCGCGTATTTGACGATTACAACACGTCTTTAAAAATGGCGGGTTCCTCCGTCATTTCGCAGCCTGCAATCGCGTATCAGCAGAAAGCGGGCTTCTTAAAGCGCTTCTTACAAATTTCCTATGAGCCGGACCCGGCAGAGACCTCTTCGCAGGTTTTGGCGCCGGTGGGCCTCATTTCCTCGCTGCTTCTGTGCGTGGTGGCGCTTGTCATCACGAAGGATGCGTCCCTTGCCATTACGGCTTTGGCGGCTTCCTGCTGCGTGTGTGTAACGGTGATGAACATGCTGGCCGTAAACCTTCCGGTGAGCCGTCTTTCCCACCGTCTGCGCCGCCGCGGCGCGATGGTCTCCGGCTATGAAGGTATCAAGCGCATGAGCGCTGTAAATGCCGTTCTGGTTGATTCCACAGAGCTTTTCCCGCGCGGCACGGTCGTTTTGAACGGGGTGAAGCCGTTTAAGCAGGAGGGCCTTGAAGAAGCCGTTTTGGCTGCCGGCACGTTGGTGCAGCAGCTCGGCGGCCCGCTTTGCGGCGTGTTCGAGCAGGTATTCAGTGAGCATGAGGGCGAGCTTCCGGAGGTCGAAAAGGCCGCGTTTGAGGCCGGAAACGGCGTTGTGGGCACGGTGGACGGCAAAGAGGTGCTCATCGGCTCCCGTACGCTTTTGACTGCGCACGGTGTGGAAGCGCCGGAGCAAAATGTGGAGAGTCAGTACACGACGGGCAGCCGACAGATCTTGTACATTGCAATGGGCGGCGAGCTTTACGCCATGTTCATCCTGACCTATAACGCAGACCGTAAGAAGAAAGCGGAGCTGCAGAACATGGAAATGAACGGCGTTTCGCTCATTCTGCGTTCGGCAGACCCGAACCTTACGCCGCAGTTCATTTCGCGCCTGTTCGGCATTGACGCCACGGCGGTGAATGTCATCGGCGCGGGCCAAGACGGCCCGGCAGACCACCTTGTGAACGACACTGCGGACCGCGTGGACGCCTATGCCGCCACAAAGGGTCGTGTGGAATCCATGATGAGCCTTGTTTCCACGTGCATTGATGAAAAGAAGAACATCAGCTTCATCGTCGCCATGCAGAACGCGGCGGTCGTCATCGGCTTTGTGCTTGTGGCGTTCCTCACGTTCGTTGCGGGCGTGGAGCAGATTTCCGCATTTGCGCTCGTCATCTACGAGCTGTTCTGGGTGCTCGCCACCGTGTTGGTACCGAAGTTCAGAAATAAAGTAAAATAAGGTTCGAAATTGAAAATCTCTCTCGGCGCAGCCGAGAGAGATTTTTTACGTTATTGTGCAATTTTAATGCGGATACTGCCGCTGCGGGTCTCGATTTCACAGGTTCCCTCGCCACTGTCGAATGGAACGTCCACTTTATTGTTCCTACTTGTAATATAGAAATTCTTACCGGTATTCAGTGTGCCTATGATACTGCCGCTTCTGCTTTCAAATAAAAGTGATTCGGAATCACAGCTTTCCAAATGAATGTTACTGCTTATAGTTCCTATCTCCATGCTATTTGAAGAAACGGCACGTGTAAGATCAATTTCGCCGCTAATAGTGTCAACATGTAAAACGGCAGAGCTTGTGTTTTCGAGACTAACTTTACCGCTTGCCGTGTCGACTTCTATGGTATTTGAGGACTTGACATGTGTAAGGTGTACTTCACCGCTCGCCGTACCGATCTGCAAGGTTGTGCATTTTATATTTTCTGAGCTTACCTTACCGCTTGCAGTGTGAATTTCTAATTCTGTGGCTTCAAGGTTTATAAACTGTACTTTACCACTTGTAGTTTCAGCGTGAGTTTTTTTAGAAGATTGGACATTTTCAAGCGTTATGTCGCCGCTCGTGCTACACAGTTCAATCGTGCTGCATTTTGCGTTTTTTAGGGCAATATCGCCGCTTGTTGTTTCTATGGAGAGCAAACTGCACTCGGCACAGCAAGCGATGTCACCACTTGTACTTTGCAAAGAGGCTGTGTCAAATGCATAACCAGCCGGAATAGCAATGTCACCACTTGTTGTTTCAACTTCAAGTGATTTATATGTACCCTGCGGCAAATAAACGCGTACAGTTGCATGACGCTGAGCTTTTGAAAATTTATATCTGGAAAACAAGGTTCGTCTGTCCGCACATTCAATGTGTAACACATTATTTTCGGTCGTCACAGAGTAGCATATTTTTTCGCTTTCCATACATTCTACGCGGCATGTGCCATTTTCGGAAGGTAAAAGCTTAAAATCTGCGGTGTAGTCACAGTTAGCGATTATACCGCAAATGCTGCTCTCTGCCGTATAGGTGCGCAGAGTGTCGCCGAAGGTGGATTTTTCCGTGAAATTCGCGGTCTTTACGGGCAAAAGCTCTGTTTTGGCCTGTTGGATGAGCTCATCTAAGGAGCCTGCGGCGGCAACGGCTTCTTCTTCCGTGAGGCCGTCTTCCATGCGGTCATCGATCATCTCGCTGCAAAACTCCAAAAGCTTTTCTACGCCCTCCGGCAAAAGCCCGGTGAGCCCTGCACGCAGTGCCGTCAAAAATTCTTCTTTACGCATTGTTTTTGTCCTCCCTTGTCACAAATTCGTAGATGGAAACGATCTCGTTCCACTCGGCTTTGAAATATTCAAGCCGCTTTTGTCCCTGTTCCGTGATGTGGTAATACTTGCGCAGCCGGCCGTTGTGCTCGGCAGAATGCACCGAGAGCAGCTGTGCGGCCTCCAATCTTCGCAGAATGGGGTATAGGGTCGATTCGGAAAGCTCCACATACGGCTTCATGTCCTTGATGATCTTGTAGCCGTAGGAGTCTTCCTGCTTGATCGCCGCGAGCACGCACACATCGAGCAGCCCGCGTTTGAGCTGAATGTCCATTTTGCATCCCCTTTCCGAGATATCTCTCTTTGCACAATACTATACAACGCATAGTAATGCTTGTCAAGGAGGAAATCTGCATTTTTACAAAAAAATCCCGCCGAAAGATCGGCGGGATCCAGAAGATATAGGCGGGTAAATCAAATGCGGGATTCGGAGGTGCTTTTTTTGTTCTGTTCCTGTACGTCTTTTTTGTTGAGGTACAGGAAATAAATGACATTTAAGACGATGCCGACCGTGGTCGCGATGGGCGCGGCCGGTTCAGCGTTTCACCGATGTCAGATCATAACTAACTTTGGTAATGATTAGAACGTAAAAAGAAAATGTCAAGGTTTCAAAGAAAAATCGGCACGGTGTACCTGCCTTTGGCGTAAACTGGTTTAAGATACACCTGCGGGTGTGCCTTGGGAACGGAAAGGGGGTGGTGGCATTCGTATCGTTTCGCCGCCCGTGCCGCTGACGTTTTGCTTTGAGACCGTGGGGCATTTGATGGATGCGGTGGAGCGTGCCGTGCACACGCTCCATGTTCTTTCTTCGGCGCTGGGGCGGATCGGCAGCCGGTTTTTCCTGTGCGTGACGGTGCGGTTTTCAGAGCGCATCGCGGCGCGCAGCCTGTTTACGGAGTATGGGGAGTACGTCGGCGCGGGTGCGCTGACGGCGGCTTATATAGCAGAGCGGGCGGAAACGTTCATTCCGAACGCCGCTGCCCGCATGACCAGGTATTTTTAAAGGCTCGTCGGTTTTGCCGACGAGCCTTTAACAGTTAAAGTCCCAATGCTGTTACGACTTTATTTACAGTGTCCTTATCCGCGCCGGTGGCGAAAAGAATCGTGGTGCCGTTGCGGTAGAGCACCGTTGTGAGGTCGTCGCCTTTATACGTGTAGCGGTTGTATTCGCTGGAATCGACCGCCTTGCCCTCGGAGGTCCTGACGCTTGAAAGCATCTGCGCGTAGTTCGTTTTGGCGCTGTCCGTGGAAGCGAATGTGAAAAAGCCTAAGGAGTAATCATCGCCCGAAACGGTCAGCGCTTTTGTGATGACGCTGCTGTCAAACTGGTCGGAAACATCCGTTACTTCGCAGTCGGCAGCCTCGCAGGCGGACTTGAATTGCGCATCTGTGATGACGGTGCGGCCCGCGCAGCCGGAAAACACGATGCACGTGAGCAGAACGGACACGGTGACGAAGAGGGGAACCTTCTTTAAAATATGCTGTTTCATGGTATTTATCCTTTCCGGTTGCCGGTTACCCGGCTTTTTTACAGTGATTGATAAAAAGAAAGAGCAGAACGGTCAAAAAGAATCCGGTCGAAAAGCCGGCGGTGTCGATCCACACATCGGAAACAAGCGAACCGCGGCCGGAGAAAATTTGAATGGTCTCGTCCGTAACGGCGCACAGCATGCCGATGAGCGGAAAGTCGAGAAGATTGCGCCCACACTGGAGATTTTTGCCGTTTTTATCGTACTGCAGGCCGAGCAGAAGCGAAAATTCCACACCCAGAAGGCTGTATTCCGAAAAATGCGCCGCCTTGCGCAGTAAAAATTCGCTGATTTCTGTGTGCAGAAGCTGCTCGAGCCACGTTTTTAAGGAGCCGCTCATGCCGCCGGAGACCGCGCGGCTCTGCATGGAGTTGCCCCAGATGAACGCAAGCGTGAGCGCAATGAGAATGCCGAGCACCCATCGCACGCGGGTATTGTGCATTGTTTGTTTCATGCGGAATCCTTTCGAGATATTTTCTCCATTTTACCACGCGCGCGCCGGTTTCTCAATGCTGTCACAGAAATTTAATTTTTATATGACGCCAAAGCGCCCCTGACTGCTTGCGGCGGTGCGGGGGATATGCTATACTTATATTGATATTATAAATTTGCGCAGGAGGTGACGGCGATGCGCGGAAAACTGAAAAAACTTTTTGCAGCGGTGCTCGCCGTGCTTTTGGCGCTTTTTTTTTCGGGGTGCAGCGAGCTGACGGGTCTTGATGCGCAAGCGCTGATGTCTCCGCCAAAGACGACGGCAGACAGAGAAGCGATATATGCCCTGATGGGCGGCGGCGTGGGTGACGTGACGCTTGTTTACCCGAAATACGGCGATTACCGCTCGGCGATTATCTCGCGCGATTTAGACGGGTGCGGCACTTCGGAGGTCGTGAGCTTCTGTGCGAACGGCGACGCGGGCGGCACGCGGCTGGAATTTTTTAAGAAAAACACGGACGGTGTTTGGAGCTCTATGGCGCGGTTTACCTCGGCGGCAACGCAGGTGGACAAGGTGTTTTTCGGTGACCTGACGGGCGACGGTATGGACGAGATCATCGTGGGCTGGGGAGATCCGCTCACGGCGACGGCAAGCGTTTCGGTTTATTATGTGGACGGAGACACGATCCGCGAATTCTCCATGACGACGGTCTCTTACAGCGAAATGCTGTTGACGGATTTTGACAGCGACAATATAAAAGAGCTGTTCGTTTTGCAGGCGGCGCAGACGAGCGGAGAGGAGATTATGGCGCTTGGCGGGTTATACCGCTTTGACGGCGACCAGCCGTATGTCTCCAAAACCGTGCCGCTCGATGCGGCGGTGACGCGTTACACCTCCGTAAGCTTTTCGCAGGTAAATTCCTGGCGGCGCGCAGCGGTGCTGGACGGCGTGAAAGCGGACGGGCGCATGCTGACGCAGGTCATTGGGTATGACGAAGCGTCGGACAGACTCATTTCGCCGCTATCAAACGAAGAAAACGCGACGGATCGGCCAACGGCGGCCGCAGCAGTCTCGCGCGATGTGAATAAGGACGGCATTTTGGAGATTCCAACGGCGGAGTTGACGATAAACGGCAGCGAAACGACGGCAGATTCCACCGGGTATGTCATCACGTGGAACACGTATAGCTTACAGGACAACACGTTGACGCCGGTGTGCACGAGTATTTTGAATACGGCGGAAAACTACAACCTGTTTTTGCCGAGCAGCGAGGATAACTACGGCTGCCAAAATGACACCGTGACCCGCACAGCGACATTCTTTACGTATACACAGATCGGCTTTAACGGCAATTACCTCGGCCGGGAGGATAAGTTCTCCATTCGGGTATATACGGAGGAAGACTGGGCGAAAAAAGAACAGGATGACGAAGATATTCTGTTGAGCAGCTCCGCCGGGCGCGTGTATGTGCTGCGCATTTTGGACGATTCCATGGCGGAAAGCGACGAAAAAACGCTGCAAAGCGGATTTGAAGTGCTGGAATAAATATAGACTGAAAATGGGGGACAGAAAGGGGAAACGAACATGAAAAAGATATTGGTGGCAGAGGACGAGCAGAATATCCGCGAGTTTGTGGTCATCAATTTAAAGCGCGCGGGGTACAACTGCGTGGAAGCCGCAAGCGGTGAGGAAGCCTTGCGCGTGTACGAGCAGGCCGGCGGCGATTTTGACGTGGCCGTGCTGGACATCATGATGCCCGGCAGTCTGGACGGCCTTGCCGTATGTAAGGAATTAAGACAGAAAAACGCGACCATCGGCATCATCATGCTGACGGCGAAAACACAGGAAATGGACAAGGTGACGGGCCTGATGATGGGCGCGGACGATTATGTGACGAAGCCGTTCAGCCCCTCAGAACTTGTGGCGCGCGTGGACGCCGTTTACCGCCGTGTGGCACAGTTTACGAGAGCCGCAGAGCCGAATTTCTCCGAAGAGCTGCGCTCCGGCCGCTTCGTGCTGAACCTGCGCAACCGCTCATTCACAAAAGACGGCAACCCCGTGGAGCTGACACAGGTGGAGTTTCAAATCATGGAATACTTCATCTCAAATGCCGGTAAGGCGTTAAAACGCTCCGAAATTCTAAAGCACGTCTGGGGCAGCGGATATGTCGGTGAGGAAAAAATCGTAGACGTGAATATTCGCAGATTGAGAATGAAGATCGAAGACGAGCCCTCGAACCCGAGACATGTTGTCACCGTGTGGGGCATCGGCTATCGGTGGGATAAATAAGAACGAGACTGCGTGAAAGCAAACGAATGAAGTCTTTGATTAAACTTTCTTCAGAAAGTTTATGGGGTCTCGGGGCAAGGCCCTGAGGCGTCGTCCGCAGACGACGAAATCTTTTTGCCTAATAAAAAACTAGGAAAGTAGGTTCAACAGTCCGGTGGACTGTTGAACCGCAGAAAACCCAGTTGCATGGGTTTTCTGATGACTTGCAGGGCAAGTCATTTAAAAATACTGGTAACTACAAAAAGAAGCACAGAAAGGAGGAAAGCGCGTGTTCAAAAAAGGTATCGCAAGACGCTGGCTGTTTAACAGCCTCGGTGTGATGATTTTATTATTTACAGCCTGTATTGCGGCGCTTTCTTTCGTTGTGCAGAGCTATGCCTATAACGGCATACAAATGACGCTCATCGGTCGCAGCGACGAGCTGCCCACCGTGCTTTCCGGCAGCATGAAAACCGTAAGCGAGTTTAACGCTGCAGCCAGAAGCTACACCGAAAATTTCCCGGATAAAGACCTCATGGAGGTCATGGCGGTCTCGCGTTCGGGCAGCATTTTGTCTACCTCCTCCGGCTTTGCGCCGGACCAAAACCAGAGCAAGCCCGATTTTGAAAGTGCCTTGCACAGCGAAAATGGGTACGGCTATTGGATCGGCAAGCTCGCAAGCGGCGAGAAGGTCATGGCCGTCTCGCGCGTGGCGCGCGGCGCAAACGGCGCGGTGCTCGGCGCGGTGCGGTACATCGTCTCTATGGAGCGCGCAGACCGGCAGATTACGTATGTCGTGCTGGTTTTGATCGGCATCGGTGTGCTCATTTTGGTGCTCGTCACGCTTTCGGGCATCTATTTTGTGCGGTCTATTATCACGCCCATTCGGGAACTCAATGCTACGGCGGAAAAAATTGCAAAGGGCGATTTTGACGTGCGCGTCAAGAAAGAGAAGGACGACGAGCTCGGCGCACTGTGCGACTCCATCAACGACATGGCGGCAGAGCTTGGCACAGCGGAAAAAATGAAAAACGACTTCATTTCCTCTGTTTCGCACGAGTTGCGCACGCCGCTGACGGCTATTAAGGGTTGGGCGGAAACGCTGCAAACAGGCGGCATCGGCCGCGAAACGTATGATAAGGGCATGAACGTCATCGTGCGCGAGGCAGAACGCCTTTCCGGCATGGTGGAGGAGCTTCTGGATTTTTCCCGCATGCAAAGCGGCAGAATGCGGCTGATCCTCAAGAAGATCGATCTTTTAGCGGAGCTCGATGAGGCCGTGTATATGTTCACCGACCGCGCGCGAACGGAGCATAAAAACCTCATTTACGATGAGGAAGACACGATGCTTTCGCCGATTTTGGGCGATGTGAATCGCCTGCGGCAGGTGTTCATCAACGTCATCGACAACGCTTTGAAATACACGAATCCCGGTGGTACGGTGCGCGTTTCCGCGTATGAGGACGACGGGTTTATCCGCGTCATCATTAAGGACAGTGGCTGCGGCATCCCGGCGGAGCATCTGCCAAACGTCAAAAAGAAGTTCTACAAAGCAAACCAAAACGTGCGCGGCAACGGCATTGGCCTCGCCGTCGCAAATGAGATCATGGAGCTGCACTCCGGCTCGCTTGATATTGACAGCGAAGAAGGCATGGGCACCACGGTCATCATCACGATACCGACTATGAAAAAGCTTGAGATGAATCCCGAGCTTTCCAATACAACGCAGATTCCCACCGCTACCGCGCAGGTGCAGGTCGTGGAGAGAAAACAGGATTAAATATTGTTTATAAGCAAAAGGAGAAAGAATGGCAAAACGCGTAACATCTATCGGCGGGCAGGCCTTGCTTGAGGGCATTTTGATGGTTGGCCCGAAGAAAAACGTAGCGGCTTTTTGTGACGAAGCCGGAAATATTACAACGGAGGAGGTTTCCACGCCGTCGCTGCGCGAAAAATACCCCATTTTGAAAAAGCCGTTTATACGCGGCGTGTTCTCTATGGTGGATACCCTACGCCTCGGTATGAAGGCGCTGACGCTTTCGGCGGATAAAGTGGGCGGCGAGGAAGAGGAAGAGCCCTCGAAATTTGAAAAGTGGCTCGAAAAGAAATTCGGAGACAAGGTGATGAATGCGGTCGTCGCCGTGGGCGGTGTGCTGGGCGTGGCGCTTGCGGTGCTGCTGTTCTTCTTTTTGCCGGCGGTGCTCTTTAACGGGCTGATGGTGCTCACGGGCGACGGCATCAGTGGTTGGCGTTCGGTGTTTGAGGGCCTTTTACGTATCGTCATTTTTGTACTGTACATTGTTGTCATCTCTAAAATGCCGGAGATTGACCGCACATTCCGCTACCACGGCGCGGAGCACAAGACGATTTTTTGCTATGAAAACGACCTGCCGCTCACCGTGGAAAATGTGCGGAAGCAAAAGCGCTTCCACCCGCGCTGCGGCTCCAGCTTTATGATCTTAATGCTTTTGCTCGGCATCATCATCGGCTTTTTCATTCCGTTTTCCAATCCGTTCCTGCGCACATTCTGTAAGCTCTTGTGCCTGCCGATCGTTGTCAGCATCGGTTATGAGCTCATCAAGCTTTGCGGCAAGTACGATAACGTGCTGACGCGCATCATTGCGGCGCCGGGCCTGTGGTTTCAGCGTTTGACCGTAAAAGAGCCGACCGATAAGATGATGGAAGCCGCCATTGCAGCGATGAAAGCGGTCATCCCGGAAAACGGCGAGGATATTATCCGATGACGCTGAACGAGCTGTACCGCACAGCGAAAACGGCGCTTGAACCCGTCACGGAAGACCCGACGTTTGAAGCCGCGTGCCTTTTGGAGCATTTCTGCGGCGCGAACCGCACAGAGTTATTGCTGCACGGCGATAAGCCGGCGGAGTCTGAAGCGGAGCAAGCGGTGCTTTCCGCGCTCGAAAAGCGCAAAACGGGCGAGCCGCTGCAATATCTGCTTGGCGAGTGGGACTTTATGAGCCTGACGCTTTCCTGCGGAGAGGGCGTGCTGATTCCGCGCGAGGACACCGCTGTTTTGGTGGAAGCAGTGTGCAAGCGTTTGTCGAAAACCGAGAATTTGCCGAAGGGGCTTGACCTTTGCGCCGGCACGGGTGCGGTGGGGCTTTCCATCGCGAAGGAAGCACACGCCGAAGTGACGGAAGTGGAGCTGTACGACGGCGCATTCAACTATTTAAACGAGAATTTGGCGCGTTACCCGGAGTTGCCGGTGACGGCGGTAAAGGGCGACATGTTAGATAAAGCTTTTGCGGAGACGCTGCCGGATGGGTTCGATTTCATCGCGTCAAACCCGCCGTATATTGAGACAAGCGAGCTGCCGCTTTTGCAGCGCGAAGTGCAGAAAGAGCCGAAAACGGCGCTGGACGGCGGCGCGGACGGCCTCATCTTCTACCGTGCGATCTGCGATATTTGGGCGAAAAAATTGCACCCGAACGGCGTGCTTGCCGTGGAAATCGGTGAGACGCAGGGGCAGGCGGTAAAGGCGCTGTTTGAAGCCGCCGGTCTGCGCGATGTGCGGATTCACAAGGACTTGGGCGCGCTCGACAGGGCGGTTTCGGGGATTAGATAGAATAAGTCGATTTTTTAAAGGCGGCTTTGGACGCCTTTCGGGGAAGACTGGGTTCGATTTTTATGAACTTGTGTTACAAGTTCATAGGGAAACCCCTTAGTAGGGTTTCCCTCGGACGAAACGTCCACCGGAAGTTTCGTCTTCCCTTCCTGACTTTGCGAATGCAAAGAGATTTCGCTTTCTGCGGAAAGCGATGTAGGGCGCTGCCCTAAGAACCTGCAAGCTTTTGAAAAAGCTTGAGCAAAACTTTTAACCATGGTTTTCTTTAGCTATGCAATAATTTTATCCGAAAGGAAGTTTTTCAAATGGTAAAGCATGTTTTAATGATCAAGCTCAAGGACAATTCCAAGGAGCAGTGCGAAAAGCTGCGCGATCTTTTTATGACGATGAAGGGCCGCGTGCCGCAGGCACTTGACGTGGAAGCCGGTGCGGATTTCCTCCACTCCGAGCGCTCCTTTGACGTCTGCCTGACCGTTACGCTCGAGAGCCCCGAGGCGCTCGAAGAATACCAGAAAGACCCGTACCACTGCAACACGGTGAAGACCTATGTTGCGACAGTTCGCGAAAAGGCGGTTGCGGTCGATTACATCGTTTGATTGAACAAAATTCACGCGGCGCTGTGCGGCTTTTGCATGGCGCTGCTTTTTTACACGGCTTGTTGCTGAAGCCGAAATAGCGCCAAATTAGCCAAAAAAGAATAGGAAAATTCGGCGTTTACACCCCTCGAAAACGACATACAGGCATTGAATTGCAGCATTTTATCCGATATAATGGTAATTAAAGTGTCTTTTGGAGGGAGTGATTTTGTGGTTCGCAATATGACGAAGGGCAGCCCGGTAAAGCTTTTGTTGGCATTTGCACTGCCTTTGCTTGTTGCCAATGTGTTTCAGCAGTTATACTCTGTGGCGGATGCTATGGTGCTCGGCCGCGGTGTAGGCGTCAATGCGCTTGCGGCGGCGGGTTCCACGGGTTCGGTACATTTCTTTATTTTTGGTTTCATCAACGGTTTGACGCACGGGTATTCCATTTTGATTTCGCAACGCTTCGGCGCAGGCGACGAAAGCGACATGCGTCGCACGGTGATGAACGCGGGTTACCTCGGCTTTATGAGCGCTGTGGTCATCACGGCGTTAAGTCTCATTTTCTCGCGCCCGCTCATGACACTGATGGGTACGCCGACCGATATTTTTGACGACGCACTTTTGTACATCCGCATTATTTTCATTGGTATTCTCACGACGGTGTTTTACAATACGCTTTCGAGTATTCTTCGAGCGCTCGGCGACAGCATGTCGCCGCTCATTATCATTCTCATCAGCTCGGCAGTGAACATCGGGCTGGACATTCTGTTTGTCATGGTTTTTAAATGGGGTGTGGCCGGCGCTGCGTGGGCGACCGTTTTGGCACAGCTGCTTTCCGGCCTGATGTGTCTTTTCGTGTTGCGCCGTATGCCGGTTTTGCGTTTTAAAACCGACGAAAAGCGCATGGATAAGTCTATTATTTTTGGCTTATTGAAGCTTGGTTTGCCGGTCGGAATTATGAATTCCATTACGGCGATCGGCGGTATGATCTTGCAGGGCATTGTGAATAGTTTGGGTTCTACGATTGTGGCGGCATATACGGCGGGCTCGAAAATCTTCAGTCTTGCGGAACAGCCGTGCAACATCATCGGGTTATCCCTTGGCACGTATGTCGGGCAGAACCTCGGCGCGGGACGCGTTGACCGCATTAAAGTCGGCGTGCGCCGCAGCATTTTGATGGTGCTCATCGTCGATTTCTTCATCGGCGGCACAATGATTCTGTTCGGCCGCCAGCTGACGGTGGTGTTCGTCTCCGGCGTGGAGCAGGCGGTCATCGAAGCTTCGTATCCGTATTTGCTGTGTTGCGGTGCGATGATGTGGGTGCTGGGTTTGCTGTTCGTCTACCGCTTTTCCCTGCAAAGTCTCGGCGACACGGTGGTGCCGATGCTCTCCGGCGCGCTGGAGCTAATTCTGCGCATTTCCGTTGTGCTCGTGCTCTCTAAAGTGTTCAATCTGGGTTTTCTTTCCATCTGCATTGCAGAGGTCTCCGCGTGGTTCGGCGCGGCGGCACTGCTGTGCGTGACATATTACATTCGTATTCACAAATTGCCGGAAAAACTTTCGGCGAAATCATGAGGGGTTTATGGCAAAAACAGAACGTATTCAAAATATGACAAAAGGCGGCCCTGCAAAGCTGATCTTCACCTTTGCGATACCGCTGATGCTGGGCAACGTATTTCAGCAGTTCTACACGGTGGTGGATACCGCCATTGTGGGGCAGGCACTCGGCGTAAATGCGCTGGCGGCGCTCGGTGCGGCGGACTGGCTGAACTGGCTCGTGCTGGGGCTTATCCAAGGCTTTGCGCAGGGCTTTTCCATTTACATGGCGCAGCGTTTCGGCGCGGAAGACCACGAGGGTCTTAACCGTTCCATTGGCGCGACGATCTCGCTTTCGGCGGTCATTTCAATCTTGACCGTCATTCTGAGCCAAGTCGCCATGGCACCCGTGCTGCGCGCCATGAACACGCCGGAGGAGATCATCGGCGGCGCGTTCACATACCTGCGCATCATGTTTGCGGGTATACCCATCATCATGGCGTATAACGTGCTTGCAAGCATCCTGCGTGCGCTCGGCGACAGCAAAACGCCGCTGTATGCCATGGTCATTGCATCTATTCTGAATATCGGGCTTGATCTGTTGTTTGTTATGGTGTTCCACTGGGGCATTGCGGGTGCGGTCGTTGCAACGGTCATCGCACAGCTTTTTGCAGCGCTTTACTGTTTGCGCGCTGTGCTGCACGTGAAGGTCATCCACCTGAAAAAAGAGTATTTCCGGCTCAATCCGGAAATAGCAAAGCGCCTTTTGGGGCTCGGTACGCCGGTCGCCGCACAGAATGTTATCATCGCCGTGGGCGGCATGGTGGTGCAGTCGGTCGTCAACCGCTACGGCACGCTGTTCGTGGCGGGCTTTACGGCAACGAATAAGCTGTACGGTATTTTGGAGATTGCCGCCGTTTCGTTCGGCTACGCCGTGACGACGTATGTCGGGCAGAATCTCGGCGCGGGGCTTTTAGACCGCGTGAAAAAGGGTATGCACTCCGCAACGTGGATCGCTTTGCTGACCTCGGTCGTCATTACGGTTTTTGTGCTGATTTTCGGAAAATACGGCATCGCACTGTTTATTTCCGGCACGGCGGAGGAAGTGTCGATCTCATCGCAGGTGGCATTACACTATCTTAATATCATGAGTATTTGTCTGTCTATCCTCTATATGCTGCACATTTACCGCTCCGCGCTGATGGGGCTTGGCGATACCATCATGCCGATGGCTTCGGGCATCATGGAATTTTTGATGCGTATTGGCGTGGCGTTGTTTCTGCCGCTTATTATTGGGCAGGAGGGTATTTTCTATGCGGAGGTCACTGCTTGGACCGGTGCGGCTATTTTGCTTGTCACGACGTATTTTGTGAGAATGCATAAGCTGACGAGAGAACTTGACACAAGCCAAAGTAAAGCGGGCGAATAAAAGAAGCCTTTCAGAAAAATATGAAGCTAAAAAGCGTGCAGAAAACAAAATCTGTGCGCTTTTCTTTATTACATGCGCATAAGAACACGGCAAAGACTAAAGAATGAAGAATGTGAAACTCACTCTTGAAGTTTGTCCGTACAACCTGTATACTGGGTGTAGATTACGCGCGGGAAGTCGCGCTGACGGAGGTATTTTATTATGAGACCCCTTACACCGAAATTTCCGAAGCTGCTGCATGGCGGCGATTATAATCCCGAACAGTGGCTGCGCTATCCCGAGATTCTCAAGCAGGACGTGGAGCTGATGAAGAAAGCGGATATCAACTGTGTGTCGGTCGGTATTTTCTCCTGGGCGCATCTGGAGCCGAATGAGGGAGAATACGACTTCGACTGGCTGGAGAAGATCATCGACAATCTCTACAAAAACGGCATTTATACCGTGTTGGCCACACCGTCCGGTGCAAAGCCGCTTTGGATGAGCGAAAAGTATGAGGAGATTCGCCGTGTGCAGAATAACGGTGTGCGCGACCTTTCCGGCGCGCGCCATAACCACTGCTATACATCCCCCGTGTACAGAGAGAAGACCCGCGAGATGGATAAGCGCCTTGCAAAGCGCTTTGCAAATCACCCGGGCGTCATTTTGTGGCACCTTTCTAACGAGTACGGCGGCGAGTGCTACTGCCCGCTGTGCCAACAGGCGTTCCGCGATTGGCTGAAAAAGAAGTATAAGACGCTCGATGACCTGAACCACGCGTGGTGGACGGACTTCTGGAGCCACACGTATACGAGCTGGGACCAGATTCACGCGCCGCAGCCGAACGGCGAAATGAACGTGCACGGTTTGACGCTCGATTGGAAGCGCTTTGTCACGTACCAGACCGTCGATTTCATGAAAATGGAGCGCGACGCCGTGAAGGAAGTAAACCCGGATATCCCGGTGACGGCGAACCTGATGGGCTTCTACGACGGCCTCGATTACTTCAAGTTCGGCCCGGAGCTCGATGTTGTTTCCTGGGACAATTACCCGCAGTGGCATACGACCGACAACGTAGAGATTGCGGTCTCTTCCGCGATGACGCACGACGTGATGCGTTCGATCAAGCACGAAAACTTCCTTTTGATGGAAAGCACGCCGAGCATGACGAACTGGACGCCCATCAGTATGCTGAAGCGCCCGGGTATGCACCTGCTTTCCTCCATGCAGGCGGTTGCACACGGCTCAAATTCCGTGCAGTATTTCCAGTTCAGAAAGAGCCGCGGCTCCTGCGAAAAGTTCCACGGCGCGGTCGTTGACCATGTCAGCCATGGCGGCGTGTTCGACTCCGTCACGAACGAGAACACCCGTGTGTTTAAGGATGTGCAGTCCGTCGGCGCTGAGCTTAAGAGCATGAATGAGCGTAACGACGTATACGGCACCGAAGTCAAGCCGCAGGTCGCCATCGTGTACGACGTGGAAAACCGCTGGGCGCTGGATGCTGCCGCGGGCCCGCGCAACAAGGATAAAGACGAAAAATACGTGGAGACGCTCTTGACGCACTACCGTCCGTTCTGGGATAAGGGCGTGCAGGTGGACATCGTCGATATGGACGGCGACATCTCGAAATATAAGCTTGTCATTGCGCCGATGCTCTATATGTACCGCGCAGGCTTTGAAAAGAAGATGCGCAAGTTCGTCGAAAACGGCGGCACGCTCGTCACAACGTACTGGAGCGGCATTGTGGACGATACCGACCTGTGCAAAATGGGCGGTCTCCCCGGCGACATGATGGACGTGTTCGGCGTGTGGAACGAAGAAATCGACAGCCTGCCGGACGGCATGAAAAACGGCATTGTGTTTAACGGCAGCCGTTACGATGCTATGGAGCTTTGTGCACGTATCCACCCGCTGACGGCGGAGGTGCTCGGCACATATGAAAAGGATTTCTACGCAGGCGAAGCGGCGCTGACGAAAAACAAGTTCGGCAAGGGCGAGGCGTATTACATTGCGGCCCGTACCGGCAGCGATATGCTTTCTGTACTGTACGGCGAAATGATTGAGACGCTGCACATTGAAAAAGCGCTCGATTGCGCCCTGCCGCACGGCGTAACGGCACACATCCGCCACGGCGAAAAGGAGAATATCATTTTTGTAGAAAACTACACGGAAAGCGGAAAAACCGTGGAATTGCCGCGCGACTACAAGTTGTACGGTACAGATCAAACGGTAAATTCAATCAAACTCGCTCCGTTTGGCATTGCCCTCTTATCGGATTTAACAAAAGTTTAATATTTTGCGTATTTGCTGTGGAAATTCTCGCTATTTTGTGCTATATTGAAATAGACAAGAGCCGACATTGTTCGTGTAAAACGGACAGGCAAATAACGGAATATGCAGTTTGAAGGAGTAATCAAATGGCAATGGAATCACAGACGTTTTTCAGTGCAGAGAATCGCGTAGCACCGCTTGGCATCGTACCGCTTGCCGGTGCGCGTGAGCTTTCCGAAAAGGTTGAGGCCCATCTGGTGCGTTGGGCAAAGCGTGCCGGTATGGATGTGGACACGTTCATCATCGAAAACAGCTGCCCGCGTTTCTCTTCCGGCGACAGCAAGGGTCTTATCAAGTCGACCGTGCGCGGCTATGACCTGTTCTTTGTTGTAGACGTAGGCAATTACAGCCTGACCTACAACTACTTCGGCAACCAGAACCACATGTCCCCGGATGACCATTATCAGGATTTGAAGCGTCTCATTCAGGCGGCAAGTGGTAAGGCACACCGCGTTAACGTTGTGATGCCGCTGCTTTACGGCGGCCGTCAGCACCGCCGCAGCTACCGCGAGTCTTTGGACTGCGCATACATGCTGCAGGAGCTTCAGCAGATGGGCGTTTCCAACGTTTTGACTTTCGACGCACATGACCCGCGCGTGCAGAACGCTGTGCCGGTTATGGGCTTCGATAACCTGATGCCGACTTATCAGGTTTTAAAGAAGCTCTTCAAGGACTTCCCGGATCTTTCCACCGATAAGAAAGACTTCATGATCGTCAGCCCGGACGAAGGTGCGTTGAACCGCAACATGTACTATGCTTCCGTGCTCGGTGTGGACATGGGCATGTTCTACAAGCGCCGCGATTATTCCCGCATCGTAGACGGCCGCAACCCGATCGTCGCACATGAGTACCTCGGTACCCCGGTTGAGGGCAAGGACGTGTTCGTTGCCGATGACATCATCTCTTCCGGCGAGTCCGTGCTCGACATCGCAGAGAACGTCAAGGCCCGCAAGGCACGCCGCTTCTTCGCTTACGGCACGTATGCCATCTTCACGAACGGCCTCGCAAAGTTCGATAAAGCGTATGAAGAGGGCCTCATCGACGGCATCTTCGGCAGCAACCTGACGTACCTTAACCCGGAACTGAAGAACCGCCCGTGGTTCCATGAAGTCGACGTTTCGAAGTACATCGCTTACTTCATCTCCGCTTTGAACCACGACGCTTCCATCAGCTCCCTGCTCGACCCGCACGCCAAGATCGACGCACTGCTCCAGAAGCGTGCGCTTGAAAAGGCAAAGATCATCGACGAGCAGCTCTAATTTTTAAATCACAGCTAAAATAAACAGGGTATGCACTGTAAAAAAGTGCGTACCCTGTTTTTGTGTGTTTATTGATTTTTAAGAAAGGGCGTTAAAAAGAGTGGAATCATCTAAATCGATAAAAGCAATGTGTCCGTCACCATCAGTTTGAACTCTTCCGGTCTGTGTGATTTCTATAGGATTGGAGTCTCCTTTTGTCACATTTAGTTTGGCGGTATAAAGGTAAATATTGGTTGTAGCATCTTTTTCCACAGTAACGGAGATGGGCGATATTTCAGCTTCATTTAGAATGCACATAGTCGGAAAGGCGAGACTTGTATATAGATGCTTAAATAATGAATTATAATAGGCTTCTGTAAAATCATCTTTGCTGTATTTTTGACATAGATGTTCTTGCATACGTTTTTCTGCCTCTGCAATTTCCGTTTGGCTGTTTTCTTGTTCTAAAGAATATTTGTTTTTATTTAGTATTTTACCGTATTCTTTTGCCTCATTGTCTGGACAGGTGAAAATTGTAGTTAAAACACGTTGAATGCTTTGTTCAGGTGTATCGACATTATTTGAACAACTCGGCAAAAATAAAAGAAAGCAAAAAGTAAGAACGAGAAAATAACTGATTTTTTTATGAAACATATTAAATTCGCCCTCGTTTTCAAGTAATTTCAAAAGGAAGCATGAAGAAATTGCTTTAGAGGTTTTTATAACATGAAAGCAATTTGAATTTGATTATTGATAAATATACACAGTTTTATACATTGGACTCACCTTTTTTAGAGTTTATGTCAAAAATATATTAACATAGTTTATAATATATGTCAATACCGTATCTAGGCATAAAATCAATAATTTTATATTTAGTTTGTTAAAATAGGTGAATTATAAATCACCAAAAGAAAAAAGCCGCATAAAATGGCGCGGAGAGGTGATCTTTGGGCTTGCGTTTTTAAAGGGGCTGTGTTAAAATACTGTCATAAAGCAAACGCTGAGACCGAACGAGTACCCCGGGGACAGTCGATAGAGAGCGGAGGTCATGGGCTGAGAGCCGCCGCAGAAAAGAGCCGGGCGAAGTGCATTCGCGAGCGGATGCGGTGAGCGAAAGTGAGCCGCATACGGATACGGCACGTTACGCCGTTTGAGTGATAAACCGGAGTGGAACCGCGGATTTATTGTATCATGAATGTTTTGGTACATTTCGCCCCCGAGCGCCTATGTTGTGCGCTCGGGGCTTTTTGTTTTTAAGGAGAGGTTTACGTCATGTTTTCTAAATTAAAGGCGGAGCTTGACGCCGTGATGGCGCGCGACCCTGCCGCCCGCAGCCGTGCGGAGGTTTATTTTCTGTATTCCGGCTTCAAGGCGGTGCGGTCTTACCGCAAGGCAAACTGGTTTTTCCGCCATAATATGAAATTTATCGCGCGCTATATCTCGCAGCGCGCGCGCCGCAAAACGGGTATAGAGATTCACCCGGGCGCGACGATCGGTAAAAATCTGTTCATCGACCACGGTATGGGTGTCGTCATCGGCGAAACCACCGTTATCGGTGACAACTGCACACTGTATCAGGGTGTGACGCTCGGCGGCACGGGCAAAGACCAGGGCAAGCGTCACCCGACGCTTGGAAATGACGTGCTCGTCGGTGCGGGCGCAAAGGTGCTGGGGCCGTTCCGCGTGGGTGATAACGCCCGTGTGGCGGCGGGTGCCGTGGTGCTGGATGCCGTGCCCGATAACGCAACGGCGGTCGGCGTACCGGCGCGCATCGTGCGCGTGGGCGGCAAGCGTGTGATGGACAACAGCACGCTGGATCAGATCCACGTGGCCGACCCGGTGGCGCAGGAAATGTGCCGCATGCGGCTTGAAATTGAGCGCCTGCACGGCGAGTTGAACAGCTGCCGCAGAGAAAAAAGCAAGCTGACCGCACAGAAAGCGGAGAAGAATAAGGAAGAATAAGCAGAAAGGAAGCACCTGTATGCAGCTCTATAACACAAGAACACAGAAAAAAGAAGAATTTATTCCGCACGAAGCCGGCAAAGTCAAAATGTACACCTGCGGCCCAACCGTGTACCACTATGCGCACATCGGCAACCTGCGCTCGTACATCATGGAGGATATGCTGGAAAAAGCCTTGCGCTACCTCGGCTATGACGTGACCCGCGCCATGAACATCACGGACGTCGGCCACCTTTCCAGCGATGCCGACACCGGCGAAGACAAGATGCTCAAGGGCGCGCGCCGCGAGCACAAGACCGTCATGCAGATTGCGCAGTTCTATACCGACGCATTTTTCAGTGACTGCGAAAAACTTGGCATCAAGCGCCCGGAGATCGTCGTTCCGGCGACGAGCTGCATCGATACGTTCATCCACATGGTAGAGGTGCTCCTTGAAAAGGGATATGCGTATATCGCGGGCGGCAACGTCTATTTTGATACCTCCAAGCTCGAAAACTATTATGTTTTCGGCAACATGGAGGAAGAGAGCCTCGCCGTAGGCGTGCGTGACAGCGTGGAAGAGGACGAAAACAAGCGCTCCAAGAGCGACTTCGTACTGTGGTTTACAAAGTCGAAGTTTGACGACCAGGAGCTCAAATGGGATTCCCCGTGGGGCGTGGGCTACCCGGGCTGGCACATCGAGTGCAGCGGCATCAGCATCAAGTACCTCGGCGAATACCTCGACATTCACTGCGGCGGCATTGATAACGCGTTTCCGCACCACACGAACGAGATTGCACAGAGCGAAGCGTATCTCGGCCACCCGTGGTGCAAATACTGGTTCCACGTGCTGCACCTTTTGGACGCGCGCGGCAAGATGAGCAAATCAAAGGGCGATTTTCTCACGGTCTCGCTGCTTGAGGAAAAGGGCTACGCGCCGCTTGTATACCGCATGTTCTGCTTACAGTCCCATTACAGAAAGCCGCTGACGTTCTCGTTTGAGAGCCTTGACAACACCGCCACGGCGTACAAAAAGCTCGTTTCCCGCATTGCAGCGCTGAAAAATGAGGGAGAGCACGACGAAGCTGCCATGGAGCCGCTGCGTGCCTCGTTCCGCGCGGCGCTGGAAAACGACCTCAACACGTCCTTGGCACTTACAGCGCTGTACGACGTACTGAAAGCCAAGCTTTCCGACGCGGACAAACTTGCGCTCATCAAGGAGTTTGACGAAGTGTTGTCCCTCGGCTTGCTGAAAGCTGCAAAGGCGCTGCGCGAGGAGCAGAATGCGCAGAAGTCCGCTGTGCCGGAGGGCATGACCGCCGAGGAAGCCGCGGAGATTGAAGCGCTCATCGCAAAGCGCACGGAAGCTAGAAAGGCAAAGGACTGGGCAACTGCCGACGCGATTCGCGATGCGCTTGCCGCACGCCATATCGTTGTAAAGGATACCCCGCAGGGTATCACGTGGTCTGTGCAGGGATAAAATAAGGAAATAAAGCAAAAGGGCACGGAGCTTTAAAACTCCGTGCCCTTGGTTTTTGCGGAACTTACGCGTCTTTGTTTTCTTTTTCGTCGTCGCAGCAGTGGCCTGTTTTGTGCTTGTGAATGTCTTCCGTACCGGCGGCAATGGCTTCCTCGTAGTATTTGCACTTATAATCGATTACTTTAAGCTGATCTTCAAGCTCCTTGATTTGTGCCATAACGGCCTCGCGGCGCTCAAGAAACAGGTTGTAGCGCTGCTCCAGGGTGGAGTCACCCATTTGTGCCCACATCGCGTACTGGCGAATATCTTTAATGGACATGCCCGTGCATTTTAAACATTCGATAATGCGCAGCATGGAAAGATCCTGTTCGGAAAACATTCTGTGGCCGGATTCCTTTCGCTCCAAAAACGGCAGGATGCCTTCTTTATCGTAATAGCGCAGCGTGGTCGCCGGAATGCCCGTGATGTCCGAGGCTTCCTTAATGGTGTACGTCATCTGCAAGCGCTCCTTTCTAAGTTAGATATAACTCTATATATAAGCATACGTTTTTTTGCGCGGTTTGTCAATGTGTTCGTGGAAAACTCCTGCGCCAAAATTTCGGAAAAACAAAAAGAACGCCCGGCAAGCTGCGTAAACAGCCGCAAGGCGTTCGGATATAGGTTAAAGCTTAAAACTCAAGTGTAACGGTATCGGATTTCGTGATCTCGTTCCACGTTGTGAGGTCGCAGAGGACTCTGCTTCGGAGGAAGCCGTGCTGCCGGCGCTGCTTTCGGAAGCGGTGCTCTGGGCACCGCCGTTACTTTCGCACGCCGCAAGAGAGAGAACGAGCAGTGCAGAAAGCAGAAAAGACATGAATTTCTTCATTTAAATTACTCCTTCTGCTTTTTGAGAAACACCGCGAAACATGCGGGAATTTTTCAGAAAACGGTGAAATTTATACCTACAACATTATATATATAATGTCAATGGTTTGAAGCGCATTTTTTTGAAAAAATCGACGGAAAAAGCCATGCAGAAGAATTTTGCACAGGGCTTGCGTATAAGACAAAAACAAGATAAAATAATATTTAGTATACACAGAAAAGACAGGGGGTGCGGCATGAAAGAAAAAATTCAGCTGTTAGCGGCGGCGCTGGCGCTTATTTTGCTGCTTTGCGGCTGTGCGGCGCGGGGCACGGCATCAAACGACGCCAAGCCGGCGGCGGGCGATGTCACGGACAGCAACGCCGCGCCCTACGAGGTCCCCGCTTTTCGGGATTCCGTCTTCAACGAAGATGAAGCGACCGCGTTCGGCAGCGGAGAGATTGACCTTTCCCAGCTTGAAGGCGGCATCATCGGCGTAAAAGCGCAGAGCGATACGCGATTAAAAATGCAGATTGTCTGCGGCGAGGATAAATATAACTATGACTTGCCGAACGACGGCACTGCGACATTTTTCCCGCTCAACATGGGAAACGGCACATACACGTTCCGCCTGATGGAGCAGGTGGGCGACAGCAAATACGCATGCATCGGGAGCGAAGACCGCGACGTGACGCTAAAAGATGAATTTCAGCCGTACCTGCGCCCGAACCAGATGGTGAATTACAACAAAAGCTCCGATTGCATCAAAAAGGTGAAAGAGCTGGCCGCAAGCTGCACCACCGATGCGGACATTGCTGCCGCCGTGTATGACTACATGGTGAAGAATATCCAATACGATACGGAAAAAGCGGCGACCGTGCAGAACGGCTACCTGCCCTCCCCGGATGAGACCTTAAAGACCGGCAAGGGCATATGCTTTGATTATGCAAGCCTTGCCGCCGCCATGCTGCGCAGCGAGGGCATTCCGTGCAAGCTCATCACGGGTTATGTGGGTGAGGAGACCTACCACGCGTGGAACAGCTTTTATGTGGAGAGCGAGGGGTGGATCACCGTGGAGATCCGCGCAAAAGCGGATGAGTGGCAGCGGGTGGACATCACCTTTGCCGCAGGCGGCATGCCCGCCGGGGAGATTCAAAACGATTCGGAATACACAACGCGGTTCACTTATTAAAGGAAAAGCGAAAGGACGAGGAACATGGCAGAAAAATTTTTGACTCAGGAACAGCTCAGCGTATTTTGCAGCAGCCTTGCGATGCTGCTGCGCTCCGGCGCGTCGCTTTCGGAGGTTTCTTCCCTGTTTGAGGAAGACGGCACGGACACCGCCTTGCGGCAGGCTTCTACCGAGATCAGCCTTTCGGTTGCGGCGGGCGAGACGTTTTCGACAGCGGCGGAAAAGACCGGCGTTTTCCCGGAATACGCCTTGAGCGTTTTTAGCACGGCAGAGCTTTCCGGCCGATTGGACGAAGCGCTTGACCGCCTTGCAGACCATTATGACCGCCAAAGCGCGCTATACGACCGTTTGCGCAGTACCCTTACATACCCGGCCGTTTTGATGCTGATGATGTGCGGCGTGCTGGCGGTGCTCGTTTTTGCCGTGCTGCCCATGTTTGAGCGCGTGTACGACAATTTAACGGGCAGCCTGCTTTCATCTTCCTATGCCTATGTGCTCGCGGCGACGCTCATCGGGCGCATCAGCTTGGTGTTTGCGGGGCTTTTGGGCATCGTTTTGCTCGTTTTGGCGTTTGGTATACGCTCCGATAAAGGTCGGGAAAAGCTCAGAAATACAATGGAAACGAGCCGCTTCACGCGCAAAGCCGCGTGGCTTTTGGCGGTCTCCGAGGTGATGGACACGCTCTCCGCCTTGCTTGCGAGCGGTACGGATGAAGACAGTGCGCTTGCGCTGTGCATCGAGCAGACGCGCCACAAAAAGCTGCACGAAGCGCTTGAAAAATGCCGTGAAGAAACACAGATGGGCGTCGGCATTGCGACGGCGTTTGCGCACCAAAAGATATTGCCCGCCATGTACGGCAAAATGCTGCTTGGCGGTGCGCGGAGCGGCGAGCTCGTGCAGGTGACGGAAAACCTCGCGCGCCGCACGGCGCAGGAGGCGGAAAACGGGTTGTGCAGCGTCATCGACCGCACGGAGCCGATTTTGATCGGATTTCTCACCGCGTCTGTCGGTTTGACGCTTTTAAGCGTCATGCTGCCCTTGCTCGGCATTTTAAGCGCAATCTGAGGGAAAAGTTATGGGTATTTTGAATCGAAAAGTAAGCTTTCGGCTTTTCGCGGTCGGGCTTATTCTGGTGCTTGCGGTAATTTTTATCGCGGTGTGCGTGCCGGTTTTTCGGGAGGATATCCGCGAAACAGGCCGTGCCGCCGTGCGTGAAGCCGTTTTGCGCAGCGCCGTGGAGTGCTATACCTTAGAGGGCGCATACCCGGAAAGCCTTGAATATTTGGAAAAGCACTACGGGCTTACGGTCAATAAGAAAGAATACATCGTAACATACGAGGTTTTCGCCGATAACCAGCTGCCGACCGTTCAGGTGCTGGTGCGCGGCGAGGAATAAGGAGGGCGCATGACGGAACCGAAAAAGAGAAACAGCACTTCTCTGATGCTGCTTCTGCTGTATGCATTGCTCATCGCATCGCTTTTGGTGTTGACGCTTGCGGGCGCGCGGCTGTATTCCGATACGATGGATGCCCGCGACGCACACGCAAAGCAGCGCAGCGCGCTTTCGTATATTCAAAGTCAAACGACAGCGTGCGGCGGCAAAGGGAACATCCGCCTGATCGACGGCCCGGAGGGCCCGGCGGTGTGCCTGCGCGAGCCGGAAAGCGACTTCGAAACGCGCATCTATTTATATGAAAACGCGCTGCGCACGGAGTTTTCACGGGTCACGGCGGAGATCGACCCCAATAACGCCGAAAAGCTGTGCGACCTTAAAACGTTTAAAGCCGAGCTTTCGGAAAGCGGGCTTTTAACGATCACTGCGGACGGCATGACCGCCGGCGCGTATTGTGACGGAGGTGGCGCGGCATGATAGATTACGAGGAAAAGCGCAGTGAAACGCGCCACCGCATGGGCTTCATGACCCCGCTGCTTGTGTTTGTTCTGGCATTTGTCGCGTGCTGCGGTGTCATTGCGTGCGTGTTCCTGCGCGCGGCCGTCATCAGCGATGAAGCGGCGAGGGAAAGTGCAGGCATTGCGCTGTGCCGCAGCGCCGCAGAGGAGTTTCGCGCGGGAGAGATCCCCGAAAACGGCGAAAAAGCATATTTCACAAAAGATATGACAAGCTGTGCGGAAGCGGACGCTTACTATTATATAGAAACCGAAGTGACCGCCGCCGAGACCGAAACGGGAGCGTTGTATGCCGGGAAAATCATGGCGTACACGGCGGAGCAGGATAAAGAAATTTATGCGCTGAATGTCCGGTGCTACCGGCCGAAGGAGGGAACGCCATGAACCGAAATCGATTCCGCATCGGCAGCATCGCGGTGCTGTTCGCGGTCGTTGTGCTGTGCGTCGCCATTTTCGGCGTGCTTACGGTGTCCTCTGCCGTATCCGATCGCCGTGCCGCAGAGCGCTACGGCGAGCACGTGGAAGTGCTGTATGCCTGCGAAAACGCCGGGCAAGACTGGCTTTCCGAAGCAGATGCGTATTTAAAGGGCGCGGGAGATCTGCCGGAAAACACGGAAGAGACCGAAACCACGCTCAAAACGGAAATCACGCGCGGCAACATGCAGCTTGAGATCTGCTTAAATAAGATAAACGGCAGCTATGAGATCGCAAAATGGCGCTGCACAGCGCGCTGGCAGCCGGATGACTCCCTGAACCTCGGGTAAGAAAGGCGGAGTACAATGAATATGACTGAAATTTTGAAAAGTGCCGTGGAGCGCAGCGCTTCCGATATTTTCGTGGTGGCGGGCCTGCCACTGACGTATAAGGTGCGCGGCGAACAGCAGCGTGAAACGGCGGACGGCACCTTCACGCCCGAAAAGACCGAAGCGTTCGCAGCGGAAATCTATCGTCTTGCCGCACGTGAGCCGCACTGCTTAAACGGTAGTGCGACCGATGACGATTTTTCGTTCTCGCTCAGCGGTACAGGACGCTTCCGTGTGAATCTGTTCCGCCAGCGCGGCAGCATTGCCGCCGTGGTGCGGGTCATCCGCTTCGGTCTGCCTACGGCCGAAGAAGCGCACATTCCGCCGGAGGTTATGCGCGCGGCACAGATGAAAAAAGGCATCGTGCTCGTTACGGGATCAGCGGGCAGCGGTAAGTCCACAACGCTCGCGTGTATCATCAACGAGATCAACCGTACGCGCACGGGACATATTCTGACGCTTGAGGATCCGGTAGAGTACATCCATCGCCACGATAAGTGCATTGTGAGCCAACGTGAGATCGGCTGCGACTGCCCGAGCTACGTCGCCGCTTTGCGCAGTGCGCTGCGCGAAAGCCCGGACGTGATTTTACTCGGCGAAATGCGCGACAAAGAGACAATGGAGGTCGCGATGACCGCCGCCGAAACGGGGCAGCTATTGCTTTCGAGCCTGCACACCACCGGCGCGGCGAATACGATTGACCGCATCATCGACGCATTTCCGCCGAACCAGCAGGCGCAGATCCGCTTACAGCTTTCCATGGTTTTGCAGGCGGTCATCAGTCAGCAGCTCGTGCCCGGCGTAGACGGCACACCCATCCCGGTGTTTGAAATCATGTATTCCACACTCGCGATACGCAATATGATCCGCGAAAGCAAAACGCATCAGCTCGATGCCGCCATCGCTTCCGGCGCGGCGCAGGGCATGCGCACCATGGACATGGCGCTTGCGGACCTTGTACGGCAAAAGCGCATCACAGAGGAGACGGCGCTTTACTACTGCACGAACTATGAGACGATGCAAAAACGTCTGCAATTACTTTAAGTCATAGTTTTTAGCGCGACCTTTCGCCAAAAAAGGTATTTTCTCCGACAAAAAAGTAAATACTTATGAGAAAAATCGCATTTTCCACCTTTCGGTGGATTACAAATGCCGTGAAGCGTGCTATACTTTATAAAAAGAACAAGTTCGGAATATTATTTTTTTCGCAATAGCCGGGGTGATATTTTGAACTGTTATTTCTGAAAGAGGGAGATGAACCGTTCATGAGTCGAACAGCGAAAGAAATTGAAACCACCGGGCTGCCGTGTGAAGCACAGAACGGTGAAACGATACAGGTTGTGCCGAAGATCGATGTGACCATGTTCGGCAAGTTTACATTAAAGCAGGAAGGTATGGAGGTTCCGCACGCTGTGAGCCTCACGGGACGTTCCAGAAGACTGTGGACGCTTACGGCATACCTTATTCTGCACAGAAACCGCGGCGTTTCCGCACAGGAGCTCATCGACCTGCTGTGGCCGGAAGCCGAAAACGATAACCCGTTAAGCACGCTGCAAAATAATGTCAGCCGCGCAAGGGCTGCGCTGGCAGAGCTCGGCTTTACGCACGCAAAGGTTATAATCCGTAACGAAAAGGGCTATTATCGCTGGGCGCCGGACCGCGAGACGCAGCTTGACGTGGAGCAATTTGAAACACTTGCAAAGGCAGCGCTTGCCGAAGAAGATATGGAAAAATCGGTTGCCCTGGCGCAGAAGGCCGTGGCGCTTTACACCGGCGATTTTCTTACGGAAAGCGCAGCGGAGTTCTGGTGCATCAACCTCAACACGTATTACCGCTCGCTTTATACGCGCCTATGTCGCGCGGCGGTGGATCGCCTTTTGAAGCTCGGACGCATTACGGATGCGGAAAAGCTCTGCACGGGCGTTATCCGTTTAGATCCCGCCGCAGAAGAATTCAGCGTGTTTTTGATGCAGGCGCTCATAAAAAACAAAAGCCCGAAAAAAGCGCTGGAACACTATGATTACATCGCTGCGCTGTACCGGGAGGTCTACGGTGTTTCGCCTTCGGCGGAGCTGGAGGCGCAGAAGGCGCTTGCGGTGCAGGAGCTTTACGGCAGCGAGACGAGTGAAGACGATATTCACACGTTCCTGCTTGAAAAAGAACAGAAAACCGGTGCGTTTTGCTGCGATAACAACGTTTTCCGCGAGATTGTAAATCTGCATATGCGCGAGATGCGCCGAAACGATACCCCTGCGGCGTTGATGATTGTGCGGCTTGCAAACCGCTCGATAGACCCGGAAAAGCGTGCTATATATATGAAGCAGATGGAAGGGACGCTTTTAAACGAACTGCGCGCGGGCGACCCGTTCACAAAGGTGGGCGCAAACCAGTTTTGGGTGCTGCTGCCGGGTGCGACCGGCGAAAACGGCGGGCTCGTTTCCCGCCGTGTGTTCAATCGGTTCCAAAAGGAATACCCGAAAAGCGGTGCGGCCTACACCTTTAAATCACTTGACCTGCGCCACATACATATGAGCGCAGAAGAAAAAGCAACGGAGAAAACGAAGCGCCGAAAGGCCTAAAACCGTCACCTGAAAAAAATAAACCGGTTGACGCAGCACAGTTAACAAAAAAACTACGACCTATTTTCTTTTTTTATGAGAAAATAGGTCGTTTTTCTATGAAAAAAACTTCTTAATCATAGCGTTCTCATAGCACCTTTGTGTAAAATAGAATCACAAAATACAAAAGGGAGGGGTTAGGTGAAAGAAAATCGTATGCTACCGATCGGCACAGAGACCTTCCGTATCTTTGTGGATGAAGCGGAGGACGGTGTCATCCGCGGCAGGGTCTCCGGCGGGACGCTCCCGGAGGAAACCCTATTCCGAAGTCTTTCACGCCTGATCCTGCTTTTGGAAGAGCAGATGGATACAGGCGGCGCGCCGAAAGCTTCTCCCATAAAATGTACGGAAACACCCACGTTTGAACTGGACATCCTGTTCCGCCAGAATTACAGTTGGCAGGGAAGACTGCGGTGGACAAAAGGCGGAAAAGAGGCCGCGTTCCGCAGTGTGCTGGAGCTGCTCATCCAAATGGAAACGGTTTTGGCACAGTAACACACATCAATTTAGGAATCCATATTTGTTATAAAACGGACAAATCACAGGATTGGAGGAAAACACTATGAAAAAGAAGATCATCGCCTTGTTGCTGAGCGCATGTATGCTGGTTTCGGCATGTCCTACGGGCGCGTTTGCAATGAGTGATGAGGAAACAAACACCTACACTGCAACAGGGGATGTTATGCAGGGGGGAACGCCGGTCGTTGACGAGACGCCCGCGCCCGAGGAGACCGCTTCTCCGGAGGAGACACCCACTCCCGCTCCGGAGGAAACACCCACTCCCGCCCCGGTAGAGACCCCGGCTCCCGTTGAAGTGGAAGCACAGGCGACCCCCCCCCGACGCAGGTGCAGAGGAAACTGCACCGGCGAAACAGAGCGCGGAAACGGGCATTGCAATGACTATGCTGCGTCCGGACGACGAGAAGCCCAGGGTCGATACCTACTGTTTCTATGATGCAGATGGCACGGAGCTGACCGAGTGGCAGCAGACCGTCGCCGCAGGCGAAGAGCTCCTCGAGCCGCCTGCACCCAAAAAAGACAATGCACGTTTTGTTGGGTGGTACGATGAAAGCGGCAATCTCTTTGAAGGTTTTGGCAAAATTACTTCCGTAACCGGCGGTGTGACCGTAAAACTTACGGCGAAGTTTGAAGAGTACAGCTACGTATACTTCATGAATGAAGACGGTACAAAGGTGGTTTATTACACCGCCGCAGGCGTAGCCGGTGAAAACGTTGCGGAAGCAGATTTGAACGCCGCGACCGCTAAGGTTGAGCTCACCATGGGCAAAGAGAAAGGCGTTGTCGGTTGGAGCACCACGCAGGGCAGCGACACCCCCGAAACCATCACATTTGTAGCCGGCGATACATACGTTTACCCGGTAGTTAAAACCGGTTTCTGGGTCACATTTGATACCAAAGGCGGCGACTACATGGCGCCGCAGTTCCAGATGGGAACGCCGCTTGACCTGAACACGGTCACCCCCACCCGCAACGGCTACACGTTTGACGGTTGGTATGACGCAGACGGCAAACCGGTTACAACGGTTTCCGAAACAGCTACGGTCACCGCACACTGGAAAGCCAATTCCGAAACGAAATACACCGTTATCCATTGGCAGGAAAATGCAAATGATGACGAATACTCCTCAATGGATATTGAAAAAAAGACCGGCGCCACAAACAGCACAACGAATGCTAAAGCAAAATCTTATTCCGGCTTTACCGCACAGGCGATTACGCAGAAAACCATTGCCGGTGACGGTTCCACGATTGTAAATGTTTATTATAAGAGAAATGTTTACGATGTGAAATTCTATACCATCAGACATAGTGGCGGCTTGTTTGGCCATAGTTATTATGAAGAGGATACAAGCCTTAGAATTACAGCAAAATATGGAGCTGTCATCTGTGACAGATGGCCGAATAAGCCGGAAAGCGCGTGGAATGTTTCTAAGAATGGCAATACTTGGCAAGCAGGTATAGATGTTATGCCTCTCAATGGTGCTACTTTCTATCAGAGAGGTCAAAATTCAAGTCATACGATGGTTGCATCGTATTATCTCGAAACCGTTTCCGGCGGAAGATACGAGTTGGATCATCAAGATACGGTTTACGGATATGATGACTCTGTTACCGAAGAAGATCGATATTCGATTACAGGCTTTACTCTTAATGAAAGTAAAAGCACGAAAATTCGTAAGCCATACGATGGCGCAAAGTTCTATTATAATCGTAATTCCTACAATATCGTTTTCATGAATAACGGTGCGAAGGATAGCGAGGTTAGCCGCAAGTATCAGCAGGATATTTCCAATGCCAACTACAACCCGACAAGACCGGCCGGTGTACCCGCAAACTTCATGTTTGCTGGTTGGTATGACAATGAACTTTGTGGAGGCACGGCATATGTCTTCGACGGCAAGACGATGCCCGCACAGAACATTACGCTCTATGCAAAGTGGCAGGCGCCGGTTATTAAAGCTACGGTTTACCTGACGGCCTCTGCGGACGGAGAATCTGTAACGATTGAAATTCCGTACGGCAAAAAGCTTTCGGATTCCAAAGATTTTAAGGCACTGCTTGAAAAGTTCAAGGAGGAACAGCCCTCCGCTTGGATTGATTCCAACGGCGCGCTGTTCAATGTAGATACCGAGCTTTACAGCTCCGTTACGATTTCCCCGTTCTTCCCCTCCGCAAAGGATGGCTTCACGGTCACATACGTTGAGGGTACGAATGTAAAAATGGATAACCAGAAGTATGTAAACGGCAGCTCCGCCCGCGTACTTTCGCCGGAAAATTCCGAAAACTTCCGTGCTTGGGAAATGGAAGGCAAGCTCATCTACCCGGGCGATAAGATTACCGTCACAAAGAACATCACGTTGAGGGCAGTCTACACCATTAAGCCCCAAACCGTGACGATTACGTATCATTATAATTTCACAGATAAAGATGGCAACTACAATAACGCTACCTTTAAGGATGGTAATCACCCGAAGAATACGACCGCAACCGTAAAATCGCTTGGCGATGTCGGCTTCAAAGCCCCCATAGGCTATGAATTCCGCGGCTGGGCAACCGCGCGGGACAGCAATAAGATTGAATACGCAGCAGGCGATCCGGTCTTTGTCGACGCTAACGGCGATAACAATCTCTATGCGGTTTGGCAGGTGAAGACGTACACGGTAAAATGGGTAAACTGGGATAACAAAGAGCTTGAAAAAGACGAGGATGTTCCGTATGGAGCAACGCCGAAGTACGACGGCAAGGAGCCGACAAAGGCAGGCAATGCCCAGTACAGCTACAAGTTCACAGGCTGGAACCCGGCGGTATCTCCGGTCACAGGCGATGTTACTTACAAAGCGCAGTTTGAAGCAGTAACAAACAAGTACACGGTAACGTGGGTAAACTGGGATAACAAAGAGCTTGAAAAAGACAAGGATGTTCCGTATGGAGCAACACCGAAGTACGACGGCAAGGAGCCGACGAAGGCAGGCAATGCCCAGTACAGCTACAAGTTCACAGGCTGGAACCCGGCGTTATCCCCGGTCACAGGCGATGTTACTTACAAAGCGCAGTTTGAAGCAGTAACAAACAAGT
>OBIA01000003.1_pt1 | contig 316460 bp, 299 predicted proteins | sample 1519911 | NCBI WGS metagenome assembly OBIA01 (sample SAMN04209236, study PRJEB22552) | human gut metagenome | biome: gut; material: feces | host: Homo sapiens | place: USA: Oklahoma | reverse complement strand
GTCCGTTCACCAGCTCCAGTTGATTAAAACTGAGAACATTTTGTTTTCGTTTTCTATATATTTATTGAGTTCGGCACGGACTCGAACCCTGAGAGGGTTTCGGCGTTAAGAAAACTTTCCGGTGGAAAGTTTTTAGCCGGAAGCGGCGTAGCAGCTATGCTGCAAGCCGTGAAGACGCGCAAGCGGCTTCGTCCGTTCACCAGCTCCAGTTGATTAAAACTGAGAACATTTTGTTTTCGTTTTCTATATATTTATTGAGTTCGGCACGGACTCGAACCCTGAGAGGGTTTCGGCGTTAAGAAAACTTTCCGGTGGAAAGTTTTTAGCCGGAAGCGGCGTAGCAGCTATGCTGCAAGCCGTGAAGACGCGCAAGCGGCTTCGTCCGTTCACCAGCTCCAGTTGATTAAAATCGAGAACATTTTGTTTTCGTTTTTATATATTGTTTCCGAGTGTTTTGCTTGGCAGCAATAAACAGAACTTGTTTCTGTTTTTATAATATGAGTTTGCGTTTACGCAACTCTGTATATGGAGGAGTTCCCGAGTGGCCAAAGGGGACAGACTGTAAATCTGCTGCTTCTAGCTTCGGTGGTTCGAATCCACCCTCCTCCACCAGAAAAAAGGACTTTGCGTTTTGCAAGGTCCTTTTTTCTGTGAAATAAATTCCTTCGGGATTTGTGAAATATACCTTCGGTATAGTGAAAAAACAACCTACGGTTGTTGTGAAATGCGTTGCGGCGCGTGAGATTTATTTCATTTCACTTGATGCGTAGCATCAAATTTCACAAGTGCGGTAGCACTTATTTCACAGTTTGCATCAGCTGCGGGTCTTTGTCAACGTGGTAGGTATTTTGCACAGTGCCCTTGTAATTTTGTAGAAATCCGATTATAATATAACCAGAAATTTACTCTTTTAGGGGGAGTTTACCATGGTTTTTGAAAATATGGATCGCATTATTTTTGCAGGGGATTCCGTAACGGATATGGGCAGCGCACAGCCGGTGGGCGAGGGCTTGTTTGACAACATGGGTCACGGCTATCCGCGCGTCATCGAGAGCCTTGTGACAGCGACTTACCCGGAGCTGAGCATTCGTTTTACGAACTCCGGCATCAGCGGCAATACGTCGAAAGACCTGCTTGCGCGCTATGAGCGCGATGTGCTTTCCTTGAACCCGCAGTGGGTGTCTATCTGCATCGGCATCAATGATGTGTGGCGGCAGTTTGATTCTCCGGCGCTCACCGACCAGGCGGTTGACCCGGTGGAATATGAAGAAAATCTGCGCACGATGATTGAGCAGGCGAAAATGGTTGCGAAGGGCGTTATCGTCTGCACGCCGTACTACATGGAGCCGAACAAGAGCGACTTTATGCGTGCCAGAATGCAGGAATATGTGGACATCTGCGAGCGTCTTGCCGAAGAATACGGCTGCCGTTTTGTGAACTTCCAAGCGGTGTATGACAAGTTTTTGCAGTATAAACACTCCTCGCTCATCGCATGGGACCGCGTGCACCCGAACCAGATCGGCGCGACGCTGATGGCGAAGGAATGGCTCTCGAAGTGCGGGTTTGAATACGACCACACGCCGGAGGCGTAAGATCCCATTATAATCTGGGGGAGTTGAAAGCATGAAATTTGGTGTGCAGCTTTACGGCCCGCTCAACAACATGCAGGGCGAGGTTTTGGAGAAGCTTGCTGCGTTGGCAAAGGCCGGTATTACAGAAATTGAACCCTGCATGACGACGGGGCCAATCCTCGGCCCGGAAGGCGTGATCTGGCCCGCAGACTGGCTGCTTGCACATGTCGAAGAAATTCGGGATATGGGCCTGCGGATTGTATCAATCCATGTTTTTGCGGAGAATTTGGTACAGTCTATGGATAAGCTGAAGGCGGTTGCGGAGAAGACCGGGCTGAAGCAGTTTGTGGTGAAAACGCCGGAGAACAGTACGGAAAGCATCTTGCAGCAGACGGCGCTGAACTACATGAAAGCGGCGGATATGCTGGAGACGTTCGGCGTTCGGTTGCTGCTGCACAATGAGGCCGGGGATATACAGACGAAAATTGCGGGCAAGACGGCGTATGAACACTTGCTTGACCTTTGCATGGGCAAGGTAGGCGCACAGGTGGACGTGGGCTGGGTGCAGTTTGGCGGAGAAGACCCGGTCGCATTTTTGGAGCGCAACGCGGCGCGGGTGCAGTCCGTGCACCACAAGGATTTTGGTGCGGGCCGCGAGCCGATTGACGTGCCGGTGGGCACGGGCAACGTGGACCTTGCCGCGTGCTTCCGTTTTGCCCAGAGTCGGGACATTCCGCAGCTTGTCGACCAGGAGCACTTTGGCTCCGATGTGCCGGGCGAACTTCAAAAAGTTTGTCAGATGCTGAACGGGTTTGCCCAAAACCGAAAAGACACGGTGAGCTTTTTGAATGTTTACGACGTGAAGACCGGCGCGGTGCGCACAGTGGCAAGTTTTGACCGCGTGATTGAAGCGCCGAACTGGCTGAAAAACAGCGATACCATTCTTTATAACGCCGAGGGGCACATGTATGTCTATGACCTCAACACGAACACGGAACGGCTGCTCGACACCGGCAGTTGCGACCAATGCAACAACGACCATGTGGTCTCCCCGGACGAAACGGAACTTGCGGTCAGCCACATGACGTTTGACAACGGAGACTTTACTTCCCGTGTTTATATCGTGCCGATGAAAGGCGGTGAGCCTCGTCTGGTGACGCCGAACAGCCCGAGTTTTTTGCACGGCTGGTCGCCGGACAGCACGGAGATGGCCTACTGCGCTTTCCGCGACATCGACGGCAGGCAGGAAGTGGACGTGTACACGATCCCGGTGAACGGCGGCGTGGAAAAGCGACTGACAAAGGGTGGCTTTAACGACGGCCCGGAGTATTCCCCGGACGGAAAGTACATTTGGTATAACGCTACAAACTCCGGCTTGATGCAGGTTTGGCGCATGGAGCGGGACGGCGGTGAGCAGACGCAGATCACCGAAAACCGGCGGAACAACTGGTTCCCGCATGTATCACCGGACGGAAAACGGGTGGTCTATATTTCCTACGGCCCGGAGCAGCTGGAGCCGCACGAGCACCTGCCGAACATGCCGGTGGAGCTGTGGCTGATGGATGCGGACGGCGAAAATCAGCACAAAATTCTGTCGCTGTTTGGCGGGCAGGGTTCGATCAACGTGAACTCCTGGGCCGGAGACAGCATACGGTTTGCATTTGTGAGCTACGCGATTTTGAAAGACCCGAAATGACTGACGAGGTGAATAAAAATGATTTTTGAAAATAAAGGCAAAGAAAATACCTTGGAGACGCTGCACATTGCTTTAAACGCCGCGAAGGAGCGCGGAACGACGCTTGTGGTGGCTTCGAGCGCGGGCGACACGCTTATAGAACTCATCAAAATGCAGGAAGCGCTCGGGACAAATGTGCCGATGGTCATGGTGGGGCAGGCGTACGGCTACCCGAAGCAGGGCATGAACACCATGACGGACGAGCGGCGCGCGGAGTTGACCGCAGCCGGTGTGCATATCATTCATGCTGCGCACGCTTTGAGCGGTGCGGAACGCGGAATCAGTCGTAAATTCAGCGGCGCGTACCCGGTGGAGATCATGGCGCACACGCTGCGCATGTTCGGACAGGGCACGAAGGTTTGCGTGGAGATCGCCATGATGGCGCTGGATAACGGTGCGATTGAGCTTAATAAGCCGGTTGTCTGTGTAGGCGGTTCGGCGCGTGGTGCGGACACCGCGTGTATCATCACGCCGGCGTATACGGCGGACTGTCTTGACACGAAAATTCACGAGATTCTCTGCAAGCCGGGTTTGTATTAAATCATAAAGCAATGACAAAAGCTCTGCACCTGAAATTCGGTGCAGAGCTTTTTGCTGTCTTACATTACCGCTTGCCGCGCTTTTTGGGCGGCTCGCCTGTCCAACGGCGGCTTTGGGGCGCCGGCGGTTGACTCGTTCTGCCGTGCTTTGCGCCGTTTTTGTTTTTACCGTCAAACGGTTTATTGCTGTTTGCGGCGGGCTTTGGGGGAGCAAAACGGGTATCACCGTGGCGGGGGCGCAAAAGGCAGTTTTTGCCTGTGCCAATGAGGTCGCGGCGATTCGCTTTGATGAGCGCTTCTGTGACGAGGTCGTAATTTTTCGGGTCACGGTACTGGATGAGCGCGCGCTGCATCGCTTTTTCGTGCGGGTCGCGCGCGACGTATACGGGCTTCATTGTGCGCGGGTCGAGCCCCGTGTAGTACATGCAGGTCGAGATCGTGGACGGGGTGGGGTAGAAGTCCTGCACCTGCTCCGGCATATAGCCGAGGTCGCGCAGATATTCCGCGAGCTTTACGGCGTCCTGTAAGGTGGAGCCGGGATGCGAGGACATGAGGTACGGCACGAGGTACTGGTTGAGGTGCATTTCTTCGTTCAGCTCTTTGTAGCGCTTGACGAAGCGGCGATAGACGGAATTCTGCGGCTTACCCATCATGCGCAGCACGCCGTCGGAAATATGCTCCGGTGCGACTTTGAGCTGGCCGCTGACGTGGTATTTAACAAGCTCGCGGAAGAACGTTTCGTCTTTGTCATTGATGAGGTAATCGAACCGAATGCCGGAGCGCACAAAGACCTTTTTCACTTTGGGCAATGCGCGCAGCTTGCGCAGGAGGGAAACGTAATCCGTGTGGTCGATCTCCATGTTGGGGCATGGCTCCGGGAACAGGCATTGGCGGTTTTTACACACGCCGACCTTCATCTGCTTTTTGCAGGCGGGCTTGCGGAAGTTTGCCGTGGGGCCGCCGACGTCGTGAATGTAGCCTTTAAAATCGGGATCCTCGGTCATTTTTTTCGCTTCTTCCAAAAGCGATTCGTGGCTGCGGGACTGAATGATGCGGCCCTGGTGGAACGTCAGCGCGCAGAAGCTGCATGCGCCGAAGCACCCGCGGCAGCTGGCAAGACTGAATTTCACTTCTTCAATGGCGGGGATGCCGCCGAGGGCTTCGTAATCCGGGTGATAGGTGCGCGTATAGGGCAGGGCGTAGGTGTCATCCATTTCTTCGGTCGAAAGCGGCATCTGCGGAGGATTCTGCACGACGAACAGGTGATCGTCCGGGTAGGGCTCGACGAGCGTTTTCGCCGTGAACGGGTCGGTGTTGAGATACTGATTGTAAAAGCTTTTCGCGTACAGCTCTTTACTGGTGGAAATCTTATCGAAGCCGGGGAGGTGGAGCACGTCGTCGCCGTCGGGCGCGATGTGCGTTTTATACACGGTACCGCGGATGAACGTGAGCTCCTGCACGGGGATGCCGCTGCGCAGGGCTTCGGCAATCTCGACGATGGAGCGCTCGCCCATACCATAGGAAATGATATCCGCGCCGGAATCGAGCAGGACGGAGCGCTTCATTTTGTCCGACCAGTAATCATAATGCGCAAGGCGGCGCAGGCTGGCCTCGATGCCGCCGATGATGATGGGCGTTTTCTTAAACGTGCGGCGGATGAGGTTGGAATATACGATGACGGCGTAATCCGGGCGCAGGCCCATTTTGCCGCCGGGGGAGAAAAAGTCGCTGCGGCGGCGCTTTTTGGCGACGGAATAGTGGTTCACCATGGAATCCATATTGCCGGCGGAAACGAGAAAGCCAAGTTTTGGCTCGCCGAGTGTGCACACGCTTTCGGGGTCGCGCCAGTTCGGCTGTGCGATAATGCCGACCGTGAAACCGTTTGCTTCGAGAATGCGGGAGATGATCGCCGTGCCGAACGACGGGTGGTCGACGTAGGCATCGCCGCTGATGTACACGAAATCGAGCTGTTCGATGCCGCGTACCGCCATATCTTCTTTTGAAACAGGCAAAAAAGCCGTTCTGTCTGATTTGTTCATGAAAGTTCCTTTAAATGCTGCCGGTCAGGATGCCGCACGGCTCTGTCCAGTCAAAGTGTTTCGTTTCCTCGCCGAGCTTCCACACGGCGGGGCAGGTGGTCTCGTGCCAATCGAGCGGGCGCGCGCCGAAAGCTTCGGTCATGGATGCTTTTTATAGTATAACACAGGATATGCAAAAAGGAAAGTGATGAAATTCCGTGAAAGCTGTACGAAAAATTCGTTTGATTTTCTTCCTTGTCAACCGTGCAAAGGTGTGCTATGCTTTAACATGTACGCACAACTGAGTTTTGTATCGGTTGACAGTTTCAATGGAGAGGACAATAAAAATGAAAGAAAAATTTAAAGACAGTGCGCTTTCCCCGAAAGAGCGTGCGGAAGACCTGCTGCCGCGCCTGACGCTGCGCGAAAAGGTCGGTCAGGTGAATCAGAAGCTTTACGGCTTTCAGAGCTACACCTGCAACGGCGAGCACGTGGAGCTTGCGGACAGCTTTAAAGAAGAAGTGGAAAAATGGGGCGGCCTCGGTGTGCTTTACGGCTTATATCGCGCAGACCCGTGGGCGAACAAGGATTATACGACCGGCCTTACCGGCGTGAACGCAATCCGCGCCTATAATCTGGCGCAGCACTATGTACTGGAGCACTCTCGCTTCGGCATTCCGATGCTGATGAGCAGCGAGTGCCCGCACGGCCACCAGGCGCTCGACGGCTATTTGCTGCCGGTGAACCTCGGCATGGGCGCGGCGTGGAACCCGAAGCTCGTTGAAGAGGGCTTTAAGGTCGTTGGCGAACAGCAAAAAGAAATGGGTGTGGATTTTGCGCTCGTTTCCATGCTGGACATTCTGCGTGACCCGCGCTGGGGCAGAAGCGAAGAGTGCTACGGCGAAGATCCGTATCTCTGCGGTCAGAACGCTGCTGCGGCGGTGAAGGGCTGTGCGAGCGCCGGTTTGGAGGTTGTTGCGAAACACTTCTGCGCACAGGGCGAAACGACCGGCGGCGTAAACGCCAGTGCGGCGCGCATCGGCGAGCGCGAGCTGCGCGAAATTCATCTGCCCGCGATGAAGGAGGCCGTGAAAGCGGGCGCGACGGGTGTGATGGCAGCATATAATGAGATTGACGGTGTGCCGTGCCATGCGAATGAGTGGCTTTTAAAGGACGTGCTGCGCGAGGGGCTTGGTTTTGACGGCATCGTGATGGCGGACGGCGTAGCGATTGACCGTCTCGATATGCTGACGGGTAACGACAAGGCGGCAAACGCCGCGTATGCTTTAAATGCAGGCGTGGACGTGAGCCTGTGGGACGACAGCTTCCCGCACCTGGAAGAAGCCGTGGAGCGCGGGCTCGTTTCCGAAGAAACGCTCGACAAGGCGGTTCTGCGCGTGCTGGAGCTGAAATTTGCGCGCGGGTTGTTTGAGCACCCGTACCTTGAAGAAAAACCGCTGACGGAATACAATGTGCCGAAAACATTTCCGCAGAGCCTTGAAATTGCGCGGCAGTCGGCAGTGCTGCTCAAAAACAACGGTGTTCTGCCGCTGAAAAAAGAGAAGAAACTGCGTATTGCAGTCATTGGCCCGAACGCGGACGCGCTGTATCAGCAGCTTGGCGACTACACACCGCCGCTGCGTGACGGTGTGGGTGTGACGGTGCTTGACGGCATTCGGAACGAATTTAAGAACGCCGATGTACGCTATGCGCTCGGCTGCACGATCTGCGACGACGATACTTCCGGTATTGCGGAGGCGGAGAAGCTTGCGGAGGAGAGCGACCTCGTCATTTTGGCGCTGGGCGGTTCTTCAAGCCGCTTTGCGGGCGCGGAGTTTGACACGAACGGCGCGGCAATCGTCGGTACGAAATTGCAGATGGATTGCGGCGAGGGTGTGGATACCTCTGATGTGCGTCTGCCGGGCGCGCAGAACGAGTTGGCAAATGCCGTGTTTGAAAGCGGCAAGCCGGTCGTGACGGTGCTCATTTCCGGCCGCCCGCATGCTATTCCCGAGATTGCGGAAAAGAGCGACGCGGTGCTGTGGTCGTTCTATCCGGGCCCGTGGGGCGGCACGGCCATTGCGGAAGTTTTGAGCGGCGCGGCAGATCCGTGCGGCTGCCTGCCGGTTTCTGTGCCGCGCACAACGGGACAACTGCCGGTGTACTACAACGCCCGCGCTTCCTACGATGTGATGCGCTACCGCGATTTGGAGAACACGCCGCTGTACCCGTTCGGCTTCGGTTTGCACTACACGACGTTCAAGACGACCGTAAAGGACGGCACGCCGGAAATTTCTATTGCGGCACTTGAAAACGGAAAAGCGCATACCGTGACGTGCGAGGTGGAAAACACCGGCAGCACAGCGGGCCATGCGACGGTGCAGCTGTACATTCAAGGCGTGAGCGGCACAATCGTCCGCCGCGTGCGCGAGCTGAAAGCGTTTGAGAAGGTGTATCTCCAGCCCGGCGAAAAGAAGACGGTAGAACTGAAGCTTGACTGTGACGCACTGAGCATCTGGAACCGCAAAATGCAGTTTGCGCCGGAAGAGAGTAAAGTGGAGCTTTACGTTGAGGAAAGCGGCAGCAAGGTCTGGAACGGCGAGCTGAAAATTACGAAGTAAACGAATATAGTCAAAACAAAAGCACCGTGCCTCACAAGGACACGGTGCTTCGTTTATTTATGCTTTAAGAGAAATTATTTGTGCGCTTTCATATATTCGAGATTTTTCTCGATGAGGGCACAGCGCTGGCGGACGCAGTCTGCGGAACGCAGCGGGTCGGCCGGGGTGCCGAACGCATAGTCGAGCAGCTGTGCAATGCTCGTCTCCGCGACGTGCATGCGTGTATCTGAGGAAGCGTAGTAGACGTAGACCTTGCCGTCGTCATCAGCGATGGCACCGTTCGTGAACACGACATTGGAAACATCGCCGACGCGCTCTTTGCCCAGCGGGGCGATGAAGAAGCCGCCCGGTTCTGCGATGAGCTTTGCAGGGTCCTGCAGGTCGGTCACGAAGACATACAGCACGTAGCGCAGGCCGGCTGCGGTGTTGCGCACGCCGTGTGCAAGGTGGATCCAGCCCTTTTCGGTCTTGATCGGCACAGCGCCGGCGCCGTTTTTGGACTCGGTGATGGTGTGGTAGCGGCGCGGACTGACGACTTTTTCTTCGTCGATGACAGCGTTTGTGATGTCGTCGCATAGACCGAAGCTGACGCCGCCCTGGTCGCCGGCTTCAATAAAGCTGTCCTGTGGGCGGGTGTAGAACGCATACTTGCCGTTGACGAATTCCGGGTGCAGCACGCAGTTGCGCTGCTGGGGAGATTTCGTCTTGAGGTCCGGCAGGCGCTCCCAGTTGACGAGATCCTTTGTGCGGACAATGCCGGCAGCGGCGAATGCGGCGGAGAGGTCGTTCACGGTCTTATCCTTGCTTTCGCTGCAGAACACGCCGTAGATATAGCCGTCTTCGTGTTGCGTCAAACGCATATCGTAGACGTTCGTTTCCTCGGGGGAGGTGTCTGGCAGGATGACCGGGTAATCATCAAAGCGGAAGCCCTGCACAGGGTTATTGCTGCGCGCGACGGCGAAGAAGGACTTTCTGTCATTGCCTTCTACGCGGGCGACGAGGCAGTACTGACCGTTCAGCTTGATGGCGCCGGAGTTCATGACGGCGTTCACGCCGAGACGCTCAAGACCCAGCGGATTTGTCTCCTCGTTCAGGTCAAATTTCCAGAACGGCGGAATGTGGTCGCGGGTGAGGACAGGATTCTCGTAACGCGTGTAAATGCCGTTGTAAAAAGCGGCAGGCTTGTTCTCTTTTGCGATGAGCGCTTCGTAATCGTGAAACGCCTTTTCAATGTTCGGGTTCATGTTTGTACCTCCATACAGAATATTACAAGCATACTATACCACGCGACGTGCATTCGGTCAAACGGTATGTGTTGCCTGTTATTGCAAAAATATTGTTTAGCGGATATCCTTGTACTCGGATTTTTCTGCGCGGCGCTGCTGGATGTAGGTGATGAGCTCAAAGAGACCGTCTGCTAAAATGCTGATGCCGAAGAACATGATGGCGGCTTTTGCGGCACGGAACGGATTTACGAGCAGCACGATGCCGAGAATGAGCGGCAGTACGGCGGAGATGAGTACCCAGAAGCGGTAGGGGCTGTACACCGAGAGGGCGTCAACGGCGAGCGGCATTTTTCCGATGCCGTCTACAAGCAGCATGATGCCGAGCGCGATGGGCAGGAAAGAGAGGACGACGTACGGGCGGGAAAAGCAGAAAATACCGAACGCAAGGCAGAGAATGCCGATGACGAGCGTGCCGCCTGCAGTGAAGCCGAGGTTTCTTGCTTTTATAAAATACCAGAAGCTATGTGCGGCGTACAAAATGAGTGCAGCGGCGATGCCCCAGCAAAAGACGGTGCCGGACATGCCCGGCCAAAACGTGAGCACAAGGCCGAGCGCCATGTAAAGGACGGACGCCCAAAGAGACGTGGTGCGGAAGAAAATGTTTTTCATGAAGATAAGTCCTTTCTATAATTTACTGTGAGGTGGTGATTTTTCTAAGGACTTGCTTTGGCAAGTCCTTTAGGAAACCCATGCAACTGGGTTTCCTAAGTTTAGAACGTCCTCCGGACGTTCTAAACTACCTTCCTAGTTTTTGCGAACGCAAAAAGATTTCGTCGTCTGCGGACGATGATTTAGGGCCTGCCCTAAAAACCCGCAAACTTTCTCGAAGAAAGTTTGAACAAAGACTTTATTCGTCTCGCTTTCCGTCAGCTTGTGCGCTTTAGTTCAAAATGATTTTTGGAGAAGTTTAAAATGCCTTCGTCGCGCATTTTGCCCATTTCTTTGGAAAGCGCGCTGCGGTCTACGCTGAGGTAATCCGCAAGCTGCTGGCGATTGAACGGGATTGTGAAGCTGTCGCTGTTTTCGCGGATGGCCTGAAACGACAGGTATGAAATGAGTCGCCCGCGTATCGTTTTCGGTGCGGTGTGGAAAATGCGGCGCGAAAGCGACAGGTTTTTCTGCGCGCTGACGAGCAGCAGGTTTTCAATCAGCTTGCCGTGGTGCCTGCAGTTTACGGGACACGGGGAGAGGATCTGCGCGGTTTTCAAAAACAGCACGGTGCAGTTTTCCGCGGCGGCGACATTGACGAGCATCGGTTCATTCGGCACACAGGCATAGGTCTCTGCAAAGACCTGCCCGGGACCGACTTTATCGAGAACACTGCGGTTGCCGAAAATGTCGTCGCTTTCAATCGTCACGCTGCCCGTGAGCACAATGCCGAGCGCGTTTGTGTGCTCGCCCGCGTGGCAGATGAGATCGCCCTTTTTATAACTGCGCGTTTCCGCTTTTAGGTGCTCGAGCAAAACGCCGAAATCACCTGCGGGGATGCCCCGAAACAGCGGCGAGCGCCCTAAGATGCTGTAATCCGTAAAATAGCCTCCTTTTTTCAATCTTCGTTGTTATAACAACATACTTTACAGCCTAATCGTAGTATACTGTGTTCGTAAAGTCAAGAGAAAACCTTGTGGCTTTTGCAAAATTTAAAAATTGGAAGGAATTTTGAATATGATCCGCACCATCGTTCACTTTGATGAAGAAAAATGCAACGGCTGCGGCCTGTGCGCGAATGCCTGTCAGGAGGGCGCCATCGGCATTGTAAACGGTAAGGCGAAGCTTCTGCGCGATGATTACTGCGACGGTCTCGGCAACTGCCTGCCTGCATGTCCCACGAACGCAATCTCCTTTGTGGAGCGCGAAGCGGCGGCGTTTGACGAGGAAGCCGTGAAAATGGCTATGGCAGAGAAAGCCGCGAAGAAAGAGGCAGAGGAAATGGCAGAAAAGCTCGGCACGCCGAAGTTCACCGGTTGCCCGGGCAGTATGGCACGCGCTATTGAGAGAAAGTCTGTAAATACGGATAACAGTGCGGTCGGCGGCAAGATTGAATCCGAGCTGCGCCAGTGGCCGGTGCAGATCAAATTAGCGCCGATCCGCGCCCCGTATTTTGACGGCGCGAACCTGCTGATTGCGGCGGATTGCACGGCGTATGCGTACGGTGATTTTCACCGCGACTTTGTGCACAACCGAAAAGTGCTCATCGGCTGCCCGAAGCTCGATGAGGGCGATTACACCGAAAAGCTGACGGAGATCATCCGTCAGAACGATATCAAGAGCCTGACAATTGTGCGCATGCAGGTGCCGTGCTGCGGCGGCCTTGAGCACGCAGCAGTGAACGCACTGAAGGCGAGCGGCAAGTTCATCCCGTGGCAGGTGAAGGTCATCGCGACCGACGGCAGTCTCGTAGAATGAGGACGGGAAATCAAACGTGGGATGCGCTGCTGGGGGCGCTTGTGGGCGTTGTCCGCGCGGAGCAGAAAAACGCGAAGACCGCGGAAACGGACAGAGTGCTTTTTGAGGGCTTTGCCGCGCTTGCGGAGGATGATGAAACGGCGTTGCAGAACATGCTGGCGTGCGCCCACGCGGAGAAAAACCGCATTGCGCCGGACTGTGCGTATTGCGCCATGCCGTGCGGCAGCACGAGCGATTTAGATTTCGGCACTGTGTGCAACGCGCGGGAGGCTGTGCGGAAGCAGAAATTTGCCATCACCGAACGGTTGATCGAAATCGCGCCGGGGATGCTTTGCAAGCTCGAAAGCGGTGAGTTGGGCGAAGACGAGCTTTTTGTGTTTCACAAAGCCGTGTTTGCGCTCGGCGAAGATTGGAGCCCGGAGGAGCTTGAAGAGATGCTTGAAACTCTAAACTGAACTGTTTTGTTGCAAGGAGGAAGCTGCGGCTTTCCTCCTTGACTTTTTTAACTTGATATTGTATGATAAGCGCAAAGAGGGTGAGATTTGTGACCGATTATACATGGCAGCCGATTCCCGGCAAGACGCTTTCGCGCCGGCTGCCTGAGGGCACAGCGCTCGTTTTAGAGGGCGGCGGCCTGCGCGGCTATTACAGTTGCGGCGTAATGGAAGCGTTCATGGAAAAAGATCTGCTGTTTCCGTATATTATCGGCGTTTCGGCGGGTGCAGCGAACGCACTTTCGTACATATCGGGCCAACCGGGGCGCAGCCGAGAGATCATCGAACACTATGTCGGGAACCCCGACTATGTGAGCACGCGAAATCTTTTGACAAAGCACACGATGTTCGACTTTGATTATATTTTCGGCACAGTGCCGGAAAAGCACATTTTTTTCGACTGGGACAAGTTTCATGAGCAGGATACGCGCTTTTTGACCGGCGCGATGAACTGCGCGGACGGCAAGACCGTTTGGTTTGAAAAGGACACGCTAAAAGCGCCGTTTATGGCTTCGCGTGCATCGTGCTCCGTGCCGCTCATCACGAAAATTCAGCATTATATGGGCTATGACCTCTTGGACGGCGGCATCAGTGACCCGATTCCAATCGAAAAGTCGCTTGCAGACGGCAACACGTTCCATGTGATCGTTTTGACGCGCAACAAGGGCTACCAAAAGGAACCGTTTGGGCACACGGCGTTTTTGAAAGCGGCGTTTCGCAAGTACCCTGCTGTGGCAGAAGCGATGCGCACGCGGCATGAGATTTATAACCGCCAGTTGGCGTTGTGTGAAAAGCTTGAAAAAGCGGGCAGGGCGGTCATCATTCGTCCGTTAAAGCCGCTCAACGTCAGCCGCACAAAGGCGGAGGTTCCCGCGCTGCTCGCTTTACATGACGAGGGACTTTATGAGGGGCGCGCGGCACTCGGTTCAATTAAAGAAATGCTTAGTATTAAACTCTAACAAAAATAAAGGAGGCATTTTCATGACACTTTTTAAAATGGAAAACCGCAGAAACTTTGGGTTTTCCGCAGAAAATCCAACAGGCACAAAAGGCGGCGGCACACGCGCCAAGGACTGTGAAAAGCTGAGTCCATGCATTCAAATTCAGCCCGGCGAGACCGTTACGCTGTGTGACACGGACGGCCCGGGCATGGTGACGCATATGTGGTTCACGGGTTACGTGGGACACTCGTTTATTCTGCGAATCTACTGGGAAAACAATGAACAGCCGTCCGTGGAAGCACCGTTTTCGGCATTTTTCGGTTGCGCGTATGACGAGAATTTTTCTGACCGCGACGGCAATTACCCGGTTTTGAACTCAGCTGCGATGCTCGTCGCACCGGGGCGCGGGTTCAACAGCTACTTTGAAATGCCGTTCAGAAAACACTGCCGTATTACAATGGAAAATCGCGGTGAAAAGCCAGAGACGCTTTTCTATATGATTTCCGGATGGTATGGAGAGATTCCCGAAAACAGCGGTTATTTTCACGCGACATATCGGCAGGAGCACCCTGTGCAGAAGGGACGCTCGTATGTGATCTTGGACGGCGTGCACGGCAAGGGCTGCTTTGCGGGCGTGACGCTGGCTTCCGGCATGAACGGGCACAACACCTGCTGGGTGGAGGGTGAAGCCAAAATGTACATTGACGGCGACACATACCCCACGATGAACTACACGGGCACGGAGGATTACTTCGGCGGCTCGTATGGCTTTGGCAATGACATTTACCTCAACCGCTACCAGACGTTCAGCGGGCTTTATACGGGTTTGTATGCGATTTTGGGCGACACGAAGGAAATGTATAACCACCAAAAGCGCTTTATGCTGTACCGCTGGCACGTGAAAGACCCGGTTTATTTCGATGAGGACTTTAAAATGACGATTGATAACCTCGGCTGGACGGGTCCGCGCTACGACGATTACACGTCTGTGGCATATTGGTACCAGACGGAGCCGAAGCCGGTGCCGTTTACGCTGCCGGAGGACAAAGAGCTTATCATGGAATAAAAGGGGTAGGCACATTGAAAAGAGTTTTGGTCGGCGGATTTTTGGCGCTTATCGGCTCGATATGGGGCGCGGCAATCTTTATTGCCTGCGGCATGAACCTTGTAAGCGGTTGGTCAACGCCGCCGGGGCAGTTTTTCTCGACTATCTCCGAGGTCGGCTTGAACTGGCCGCTGGTGCTTGCGGTTATCGTTACGCTCATTGGGCTTGCGATTTTGGTGAAAGAGTATTTTACGAGAGATAAAAATTAAAAACAGCTTCCGTTTTGGGATTTCTCCAAACGGAAGCTGTTTTGTTTTATTATAGGGTTACTGTGCCGTTATTTGATGCAAAGAGCCGGCGCATTTCGGCGCGCAGGCCGCGCAGGGCGGGGGAGCTGAGTTCCGGGTCGCGCTCGGTCAGCTCTTTGGCGCACTGCTGCGCTTCCTGCAAAATCTGCATGTCGTTTAACATATCGGCAATTTTGAGCTTCGGCAGGCCGTGCTGGCGCTCGCCGAAGAAATCGCCCGGACCGCGCAGGCGCAGGTCTTCGTCCGCGACCTTGAAGCCGTCCGTGGTGCTGCAAAAGAGCCTTAAGCGCTGTAATGTTTCATCGTTTTGTGCTTCCGTCACCAGGATGCAGGTGGAGGCGTATTTGCCGCGGCCGACGCGTCCGCGCAGCTGGTGCAGCTGCGAAAGGCCGTAGCGTTCGGCGTTTTCAATCATCATGATGACGGCATTCGGCACGTCCACGCCGACCTCGACGACCGTGGTGGACAATAATAATTTCGTGCGGTTTTCGGCGAAATCGGTCATGACGGCGTCCTTTTCCTTCGGCTTCATCTTGCCGTGCAGAATGCCGATGGGCATGTCACCGAAGTAATCGCGCACAATCTTTTCATACGCCGCGATGCTTGCCGCGTCGCTTTCGCCCTCTTCGATAAGCGGGCAGACGATGTACGCCTGTCGTCCCTCGTCGATGTGCTTTTTGATGTACCCGAACGCGCGGCGGCGCTTTGGCGGGTCGATGAGATACGTTTCGATGGGCTGACGTCCCGGGGGAAGCTCATTTAGAACGGAAACGTCGAGGTCGCCGTAAATCATCAGCGCCAAGGTGCGGGGGATTGGTGTGGCGCTCATGACAAGTGTGTGCGGGAAGTTGCCCTTTTTCGCGAGCGCGGTGCGCTGATTGACACCGAAGCGGTGCTGCTCGTCCGTGATGACGAGCGCGAGGGACGAGAACTCCACGCCGTCACTGATGAGTGCGTGCGTGCCGACGGCAAGCTGAATCTCGCCGGTCTTGAGTCCCTTAATGGCTTCGCGTTTTGCTTTGGCGCGCATGCTGCCCGTGATGAGCACCGTTTTGATGCCGCAGGGGGCGAGGAGATTGGAGAGGGACTCGTAGTGCTGCGCCGCCAGAATTTCCGTAGGAGCCATGAGCGCCGCCTGAAATCCGTTTTGAATGACCGTGTGGCACAGCGCCGCCGCCACGGCTGTTTTACCGCTGCCGACATCGCCCTGAATGAGGCGGTTCATCGGGTGCGGGCCCTGCATGTCGCGGATGCCGTCCTGCACGGCACGCTGCTGTGCGCCGGTCATCGTGAAGGGGAGCAGGGCGGCAAACTCTTTTGTATAATCCTTTTTGAGCGGATACGGATTTTCGCGCACACCTGCGCGGCGGATTTCCGCCATGCCGAGCTGCAAGACGAGCAGTTCCTCGAACACGAGTCGTCTGCGCGCCGTGGAAAGCGCTTCGGGCGAATTCGGAAAGTGGATCGTTTTGAGCGCGTATTCGAGGCGGCACAGCGCGTATTTCAGGCGAAGCGCATCGGGCAGCGGGTCTTTGACGGTCTCGGGGAGCAGGCGCAGGGCTTCTTTTACCGCGTTTGCGATGATGCGAGAGGTGAGGCCGCTCGTCTGCGGGTAAACAGGCACCATGTCCTGCATGCGGCTTTCGGGAACGAACTCCGGGGAGGCCATTTCGCGGCGCATGAACGTGCCGGTTACCTTGCCGCGAAACGCGTAGACCGCGCCCTCCGTGAGCAGACTTGTAATGTAGCGGTTATTGAAAAAGGTCAGCTGCATGTCGTCTTCGCCGTCCGTGATGGTCGTCTTGTAAAGCGTCATGCCGCCGCGGATACGCTGCTCGACAGGACGGCGCAGCACTGTGCCTTTTACGATATTCACTTCGTTTAAGCGTGTATTGCGGATGGGCACCGCGTCGCGCCAATCCTCATAAGCGCGGGGATAGAGACGCAGCAGATCGCCCACCGTGGGCGCGCCGAGCTTGCGGAACAGCTCCGCACGCTTTGGGCCGACTCCCTTTAAAGACGCAATGTCCGCTTCAAATAAAGACGCCATGAAACCTCCGACATAAAACGAAAAAAGGCAGGGCATAAAGCCCCGCCCTAAGCTGCTTTGAAATTATTCCACGGAAAGAATGAAGTAGTAGACCGGCTGGCCGCCGTTTACGAGGTTGATGTCCACACCGTCGCCTGCCTTGTTCTTGATGAGACGCAGTGCTTCGTTGGCTTCTTCCTCGGTGATGCCTTCGCCGTAAATGAGCGTGATAAACGAGGTGTGCTTATTCATCAGCGCCTTTGCGACCTTGTAGACGGAACGCACCGGCGTGTCGCCGACAAACTCGAGCTTGCCGTTCGTCATGCCCATGGTGTCGCCCTCTTTGATTTTGAAGCCGCCGAATTCGGAATCGCGTGCGGCGAACGTGACCGTGCCGGTCGCGACGTTTTCCGCTGCAGAAAGCATGGCAGAAGCGTTTTCGTCTGCGGAAGCATCCGGGTCAAAGCTCAGAAGAGCGGAGAGACCCTGCGGAATGGTGCGGGTCGGTACGACGATAATCTTGCGGTCAGTGACGAGCGGCACGGCCTGTTCTGCCGCAAGGATGATGTTTTTGTTGTTCGGCAGTACGAAAACCGTCTTTGCCGGGGTGGCGAGAACGGCTTCGACAATGTCCTCCGTGCTGGGGTTCATCGTCTGGCCGCCGCTGACAACCTGTGCACAGCCGAGTTCTTCAAAGAGGGCACGCAGACCGTCGCCTGCCGCTACGGAAACAAAACCGAGTTCCTCTTCGGGGGAAACGGGCTTTAAGGTCTCCTTTTCCTCTTTGCTGGCCTGCGCCGCTTCGTAAGCCGCGCGGTTTGCGTTATTGAGTTCGGCAGCTTTTTTGTGCTGCTCTTTCATGTTTTCGATTTTTACGGTCAGCAGGGAACCGAATTCCAGCGCTTTTGTGAGCGCCACACCCGGCTGTTCCGTGTGTACGTGCACCTTGATGATCTCCTCGTCATCGACCACAACAACGCAGTCGCCGAGGGTTTCGAGGAACAGACGCAGCTCGTTCGGCTCGGTGGTGACTTCCGGGTCGCGGCCGACGATGAACTCCGTGCAGTAGGTGAAGTTGATCTCGCTGTCAAATTCCGCCGCAACGCTTGCAAAGAACTGGGCGGTCTCCTCGGCCTTTTCGGCTTCGGTCATGTCGGTTTTGACGATCTCACCGTACTTGAAAACCTGCATCATGCCATCGAAGATCATGCAGAGGCCCTGACCGCCGGCGTCGACGACGCCTGCTTTTTTCAGAACGGGGAGAAGATCCGGTGTGGTGGCCAGTGCTTCCGCCGCGCCCATGCAGATGGCATCCCAAACGTAAATGGGGTCGTTGTCGATCTCGGCTGCCGCAGCGCCTTTTTCCGCCGCCACGCGGGCAACGGTCAAAATGGTGCCTTCGGTCGGCTTCATGACGGCTTTATAAGCGGAATCCACGCCGATGGCGAGCGCCGCTGCGAGCTGTGTACCGTCTGCTTCTACGGTGTCCTCGAGACCCTTCAAGAAGCCGCGGAACAGAAGGGAAAGGATAACGCCGGAGTTGCCTCTTGCGCCGCGCAGCATGGCGGAAGCCGCCGTCTTTGCGACCTTAGCGGTTGTTTCGTTATCCGCAAGCGCCTGCATGGCGTCGCTGCCTGCACCGATCGTCATGGACATATTCGTGCCCGTGTCGCCGTCCGGAACGGGGAAGATGTTGAGGTCATCCACAAATTTCCGGTTTTTCAATATGCTGTTCGCGCCGGAGATGACTGCGTCGCGAAGCTGTTTACCTGTAATCACTGCATACACATCCTGTCTAAAAACGTTCGGAAGGCGAAAAAACCGGCTCCCGATAGATATTTGCATGTATTTTCAAACTACACTATACCATAGTTTGCGGGAAAAAACAAGGGTAATACCACACAGAAATCACGTTTAGCGCAGGGAGAAACGCTCTGTGCTGCGGGTGAGGCCTGTTTTTTCATCGATATCGAACAAAATGCAGTCGAGCTTGCACGGACCGTCCGCAAAATCAAACCGCACGGGCATTTTGCTTATCTGCTTTTTGATGACGAGCTCCGCTCTGACGCCGAGTACGGAATTGATGGGGCCGGTCATGCCGACGTCGGTGATGTATCCGGTGCCCTTCGGCAGAACGGTTTCATCGGCCGTCTGCACGTGTGTGTGCGTGCCGAACACGGCGGAGACGCGGCCGTCTGCATAATAGCCGAACGCGCGCTTTTCGCCGGTGGCTTCCGCGTGAAAATCCACGATGCAGATTTTCGGAAGGTCGGGCGTTTTTAAAAGCGTATCGAGTGTGCGGAACGGGCAGGCGAGGTGCTCGTCAAGGTATACATTGCCCATTAAGTTGATGACGGCGATCTGCGTGCGGCCGAGATCTAAGACGGTCATGCCTTTACCCGGGGCTTCCGGCGGGAAGTTTGCGGGGCGGATGACGCAGTCGCTTTCATCGATATAATCGTAAAATTCGCGGCGGCGGTAGGTGTGGTTTCCGGTGGTGATGATATCCACGCCGCTATCGAGCAGGTGGTTTGCGGAGGCAGGGGTGATGCCGTTGCCGTCCGAGGAGTTTTCGCCGTTTGCGATGACGATATCGATGCCCTTAGTGCGCTTGAAGGCGGGGAGAGTGCGGCGCAGAAAGTCGCACCCGTGGCTGCCCACCACGTCGCCGATACATAATATCTGCATATAGGGGGTCCTTTCTTTTAGTCAATATGAAAATCCAGCGTTTTGGCGTTTCTCGGCAAATCTTTTGTGTATTTTAAAAAGCTTGTGACACGGCGGTCATATTCGTCCGTGACCGTAACGCCGAGCGTTTTTGCGGTGCGTTTGGTGAGCTCCGTGAAAAGCTCGCCTGCCTTAAACAGTGCGCGCCAAATGTCTTCTTCGGTGCATGCGGCGAAGGTTTCAAGGTAGCCGTTCCAGATGTCTGCGGGGAGAAGGTCTTTTAAGGCGTCACCGCATTTGCCGGCGCTGTAATCAAACCCATGCAGTGTTCCGGCGTACCATTTCATCATTTGCAGCAGCATTTTGCGAATACAACTTTCCATGTGCGTCTGCGCAAACAGGAGCTGGCCGCGCCACAGGCCCTTGGAGACGTACGGCGAGACCCACCAGAACTCCGTGCGGCAGTCAAAAAACATACGCTCGGTCGGCTTTTTGACGTAGTGCGTGCTCTCATTCGGCTCCGGCAGCTTCGGCAGGGCGTTGTCTTTATCTAATAATACGACGGAAAGGCGGTCGTCATAACAATATACTTCCCAGCGGTCGATGCTCGATACGGTCAGGTCGATGCGGTTGCCGTCCGCAAACTGCATCAGATAGCATACGAACTCGGGAAAGTGATCTTCAAAAAGCTCGTTTTCGTCGGTGCGCTCGCAGACGAGGATTTCGCCGAAATCTTTATAATAGGCTTTTTCCTTGCACGGAGTAAGATCGCGCACGAGGTACACAATGTCAAAATCATTGAACGGGTCGGGCTTACGGTTCGGGTTCGCACGGGAACCGTTTAAGATGACGGCACGGATATTTTCATCGGCATTTGCATAGCCGAGGATGAGGTCATACATTTCTTTTTCGCTGCGCATAAAAATTCCTCCGTGTTTTATAGGTTTATTTTACCGCAAAACGGGCTTTTTTTCAATGTTCTTTTTGATTTTGGCTTTGTAAAACCCGAAATGTTAAGCAGTTTTACGTGGATTTTACACAAGACTTCTTTTTGAGTTTACAAAACGGCCCTATACTTTCGCTTGTAAACCAAAGGAAAAGATAAAAGGCGAGCAGAAAGCTCCCGAAAGGAAAGAGTAATTTATGAAACTCAGAAAGATCACCGCGGTTCTTGCAGCCGCACTTCTCACCATGACAGCTATGACGGCTTGCTCCGGCGGCGCAGCAAGCTCTGCTTCCTCCGAGACACCGTCCTCCGAATCCTCCGCTGCATCTGCGGAGAGCGCTTCTTCCGAAAGCACATCTTCCGAGAGCGCTTCCTCCGAAGAAACGACCGGCGGCGACATGACCGGCGAAATCACCGTTCTTTCCCGTGAAGACGGCTCCGGCACACGCGGCGCATTCATCGAGCTGTTCGGCATCGAGCAGAAGAACGACGCTGGCGAAAAGGAAGATATGACGACGGATGATGCGCAGATCACGAACAGCACCTCCGTTATGATGACCACCGTACAGGGCAACCCGAAGGCCATCGGTTATATTTCCCTCGGCTCCCTCGATGAGAGCGTTGTGAAGGCCGTGGAGATCGACGGTGCGGCACCGACCGTTGAGAATGTAAAGGCCGGCACCTATAAGGTTGTTCGTCCGTTCAATATTGCAACAAAGGGCGAGGCAAGCGAAGTTGCACAGGACTTCATCCACTTCATCATGAGCGCTGACGGTCAGAAGGTCGTCTCCGAAAACGGTTATATCACCGTTGATGATGCGGCTCCGGCTTATGCGGCATCCGGCGTTTCCGGCAAGGTCGTTGTTGGCGGTTCCTCCTCTGTTACGCCGGTCATGGAAAAGCTGAAGGAAGCTTATATGGCGCTGAACCCGGACGTTACCGTTGAAGTGCAGCAGAGCGACTCCACCACGGGCATGACCTCCACCATCGACGGTGCGTATGACATCGGCATGGCTTCCCGTGAGCTGAAGGACAGCGAGCTTGAAGCCGGTCTTACCCCAACCGTCATCGCACAGGACGGCATCGCTGTTATCGTCAACAAGGAAAACACGCTGACCGGCCTTACGAGCGAGCAGGTTTTGAGCATCTACACCGGCGAAACGACCGATTGGTCCGAGCTTCACTAAGAAACAATCCATAAAACGCAGGAGAGCCGGGCGGAAAGGTCCGGCTCTTTTCGCAAGGAAGCCAATAAAGTAGTTTTGAAAGTTTGAAAGGTGCGTGCAAACCGTGAAGTGGAGCAACATAAAAGAGCTTCTCATGCATATCCTCTTTTTTCTCACAGCCTGCGTATCGATCTTTGCCGTTGTTTTGATCTGCGTGTTTCTGTTTGCAAACGGTATTCCGGCCATTGGTAAGATCGGTGTGTTTAAATTTCTACTCGGCACTAAGTGGAAGCCGGGCAACGACATCTACGGCATTCTGCCGATGATCCTCGGCAGCCTCTACGTCACGGCGGGCGCAATCATCATCGGTGTGCCGATTGGACTTCTGACGGCGGTTTTTCTTGCAAAGTTCTGCCCGAAGGGTCTTTATAAGATTTTAAAGCCCGCAACGGAGCTAATGGCCGGTGTGCCGTCCGTTGTGTACGGCTTCTTCGGTCTCGTTGTTTTGGTGCCGCTTGTGCAGAACATTTTCGGCGTGGCGGGCAACACGATGCTGACAGCGTCCGTTTTGCTCGGCATTATGATCTTGCCGACGATCATCGGCGTTTCGGAAAGTGCCATTCGCGCCGTGCCGGACAGCTACTATGAAGGCTCTCTGGCGCTCGGCGCGAGCCATGAGCGCAGCGTGTTCTTTGCGACATTGCCGGCGGCGCGTTCCGGCATTTTGGCGGGTGTGGTGCTCGGTATCGGCCGTGCCATCGGCGAAACGATGGCGGTCGTCATGGTGGCGGGCAACAAGGCGCGTATGCCGCAAGGTCTGCTCGATGGCGTGCGCACCATGACGGCGAACATCGTTATGGAAATGGGCTATGCCACAGACCTGCACCGCGAGGCGCTCATTGCGACGGCGGTCGTGCTGTTCGTGTTTATCTTAATGATCAACGTTACGTTCTCGCTTCTGCGCAGAAAAGACAGGGCATGACCCGGAAAGGATACGGAAATGACTATGGAACGTACCTGTAAACCCGTGGCGGCAGAGACCATCAACAAGCTCACCTTCAAGGATAAAATGCGCGCGTATAAGCGCTCGCCGCTTTCGCTTATTCTATTGCTGCTTGTCTGCGGCGCGGCGCTCATCACGATGCTGACGCTTTTATACCTGATCTCTTACATTCTTGTGAAGGGCATCCCGTATATCACGCCGGATCTTTTCTCGTTCACCTATACATCGGATAACGTGTCGCTGATGCCGGCGCTGATTTCTACGGTCGTCATGACGATCATCGCGCTCGTTATTGCATTGCCGCTCGGCATCGGCGCGGCAATCTACTCTGTGGAGTACGCAAAGCGCGGCAACAAGCTTGTGCAGCTCGTGCGCATCACGACCGAAACACTTTCGGGCATTCCGTCCATCGTGTACGGCCTGTTCGGCTATCTGTGCTTTGTGACGGCGCTGCACTGGGGTTATTCGCTGCTTGCCGGTGCGTTTACGGTCGCCATCATGATTTTGCCGCTCATCATGCGCACAACGGAGGAGGCGCTCATCTCGGTGCCGGATTCCTTCCGTGAGGGCAGCTTCGGGCTTGGCGCGGGCAGACTGCGCACAGTGTTTCACATCGTGCTGCCGAGCGCCGTGCCGGGCATTTTGTCCGGCGTGATTTTGGCCATTGGCCGCGTTGTGGGTGAATCCGCGGCGCTGATGTACACTGCGGGCTCCGTGGCGCAGATGCCGGGCCAGGCGGGCGGCGGTTTGTTCGATTCCGTGCGAACCCTCTCCGTGCACATGTATGTGCTTTCGAGCGAGGGCCTGCACATCGACAAAACGTATGCCACAGCGGTTGTGCTGCTGGTTATCGTCATCGGCATCAACGCACTGTCCTCGTTCGTCGCGAAGAAAATTACGAAGAAACAGGGCTAAAGCGAGCTTTTTAGAAAATCACACCAGAAAAAGATAGGGGAAACGATATGAGCTGTAAATTGGCAATCGAAGATCTGAATTTGTATTACGGCGATTTTCATGCGCTGAAATCCATCCATATGGAAATTCAGCCGAACGAGATCACCGCGTTCATCGGGCCTTCCGGCTGCGGCAAAAGTACGCTGCTGAAATCCTTGAACCGCATGAACGACCTCGTTGAGGGCTGCCGGATTACCGGCGCAGTAAAATTGGACGGCGAGGATATCTACCACGGCATGGACGTGAACCTTTTGAGAAAACGTATCGGCATGGTGTTCCAAAAGCCGAACCCGTTTCCGATGAGCGTGTACGACAACATCGCCTACGGACCGCGCACGCACGGCATCCGCTCTAAGGCGAAGCTCGATGACATTGTGGAGCGTTCTTTAAGAAACGCCGCCATTTGGGACGAGCTTAAAGACAGACTGAAGAAAAGCGCGCTGGGGCTTTCCGGCGGACAGCAGCAGAGACTGTGCATTGCACGCGCGTTGGCTGTGGAGCCGGAGGTGTTGCTGATGGACGAACCGACCAGCGCCCTTGACCCAATCTCCACTTCCAAGATAGAAGACCTTGCGGTGGAGCTGAAAAAGGATTATACTATCGTTATGGTCACGCACAACATGCAGCAGGCGGCGCGTATCTCGGACAAAACGGCATTCTTCCTGCTCGGTGAGGTCATCGAGTACGGCGAGACGGAGAGCTTATTCTCCATGCCGAAGGATAAGCGCACGGAGGATTACATCACCGGCAGATTCGGTTAAGGCTTGCAGAAAGGAACGTGACTACAATGAGAAATCGTTTGGACGAGCAGCTGGAGCTGCTCAATACAGAGCTTATCCGCATGGGCGCACTGTGCGAAGACGGCATTTCGCAGGCGGCAAAGGTACTTGTGACACGAGACGAAGCGCTGCGCCGCGCCGTGGACGAAACGGAACAGGAAATCGACCGCAAGGAGCGCGAGATTGAGGCAATCTGCCTGCGCTTGCTTTTACAGCAGCAGCCTGTTGCGAAAGACCTGCGTCTCATCTCTGCCGCGATGAAGATGATCGCAGATATGGAGCGCATCGGCGACCAGGCTTCGGATATTGCCGAAATGGTCGAGCATATCCGCGCAGAGGTGCTGCCGGGCAGTCTGCACATTGCCGAAATGGCGCGCGCTGCCGTGAAAATGGTGACGAACAGCGTCGATTCGTTTGTGCGCCGTGACATTGATATTGCGCGCGCCGTGGAAAAAGCGGACGACGAAGTAGATGCGCTTTTTAACAAGGTGAAAAGTGAGATCATCGCACTCATCGCCGAAAAGCCCGAGGAGGGCGAGACATGCCTTGATCTGCTGATGGTGGCGAAGTATTTTGAACGCATCGGTGACCACGCGGTCAATATTGCGGAGTGGGTCGTGTTCTCACTCACCGGCGAGCACGATTAAGCGGCAAAGCCGCACAGAAAGGATTTTAGGGTTTATGATCTATCTTGTGGAGGACGACGACAGCATCCGCGAGCTTGTACTCTATACACTGCACACCACCGGTTTTGAAGCCGAGGGCTTCCGGAATGCGGCCGATTTCTGGCAGGCGCTTGAAAAAGAGCTGCCGCAGCTCGTGCTGCTCGACATTATGCTGCCGGACGAAGACGGTCTGCATATTTTGAAGCGTCTGCGCGCGGGTGCGGAAACGGCCGACCTGCCCGTGATGATGCTGACGGCGAAAAGCAGCGAATATGACCGTGTGGTTGGGCTGGACAGCGGCGCGGACGATTACATGCCGAAGCCGTTCGGCATGATGGAGCTTGTCTCCCGTGTGCGCGCGCTGCTGCGCAGGGCCGCGAAGCCCGCGGCGGAGGATAAGCTTTTTACGGCGGGCTCGCTTGCGGTGGATGTGAAGCGCCGCGCTGTTACGGTTGATGGTGAACCCGTGATCCTCACGTACAAAGAATTTGAACTGCTGTGCTATCTGCTGGAAAACCGCGGTGTGGTGCTTTCGCGCGATCAGATTCTCACGAAGATCTGGGATTACAATTACAGCGGCGAGACCCGCACGGTAGACGTGCATATCCGCACGCTGCGGCAAAAGCTCGGCGATGCCGGTGCGCTCATTGAGACCGTGCGCGGCGTGGGCTACCGGCTAGCACAGGATTAAAGAGGAGAAAGACGCATGAAGAAAAAGATCATTTTCAGCATGTCGTGCATTGCGTTGCTTTCCATTTTACTTTCTATGGTGCTTTCCGGCGTCGTTTCGTACTACGATTCGCTGGAAATCGTGAAAAAGGCGACCATAGCGGAAAGCCGCTACATTCAAAACGGCATCGCCCTTGGCGGGGACGATTACCTTTCCGACATCCGCTCCGCCGGGTATGATACAGCCGCCGCGCAGTCTGTGCGCGTGACCGTCATCGATACGGACGGCACGGTGCGATTTGACAGTGTTGCAGATGCCGCAAACATGGAAAACCACAACAACCGCCCGGAGGTCATTGCTGCAAGAGAAAACGGTGCGGGGGAATCCGTGCGTGAATCCGATACGCTGAATGTGCAGTCGTATAACTACGCTGTGATGCTCTCGGACGGACGCGTGCTGCGCCTTTCGGTCGGTATGAAGACGGTGTTCGGCTCCATTGAGCGCATGGTGCCGTGGATGCTGCTGTGCTCCGTCATTATTTTGGTGCTGGCCATTTTGCTTTCCACGTACCGCACAAAGCAGATTGTGGCGCCGGTCAACGCCATTGACCTTGACCACCCGATGGAAAACGACGTGTACGGCGAGCTTTCGCCGCTGCTTTTGCGCTTGCAGCGCCAGAACGAGACCATCAAGGAGAAAATGGAAGAGCTGCACCGCAAGCAGACGGAGTTTACCGCCATCACCGAAAACATGCGCGAGGGCTTTATTGTGGTGGATGCAAAGGGCGATGTGCTTTCGTACAACACGAGCGCTGTGCGCCTTTTGGACGTGCACCCGGAGGACGACCGCCCACAGAGCGTGCTGGCGTTTAACCGCAGCCCCGATTTCCGTGATGCAGTGGATTCCGCGCTGACGGGTACGGCGAGCGAGCGCATCACAAAGCTGGCGGGGCGCAGTTACAGCCTCATCGCGAACCCCGTTACGAACGATAACGGCGTGCAGGGCGCGGTGATCGTGCTGCTGGACGTTACCGAAAAGGAAGAGAACGAGCGCCTGCGCCGCGAGTTCACCGCGAACGTTTCGCATGAGCTCAAAACGCCGCTGACTTCCATTTCGGGCTATGCGGAGATTATGAAGGACGGGCTCGTCAAGAGCGCCGATGTGCCGCGCTTTGCGAACAACATTTATACCGAAGCACAGCGGCTTATCACGCTTGTTGAGGATATTTTGAAGCTTTCAAAGCTTGACGAAAATGCGGTAGAGCTTGGCCGCGCCGATACAGACCTTTACGCCGTTGCGCAGGAGGTGGCCTGCCGTCTGAAAATCCCGGCGCAGCAGAACAATATTGTCATCTCGGTGCAGGGCAGCTCGGCGTTCGTCACCGGCGTGCCGTACATTTTGGACGAGATGCTGTATAACCTTGCGGATAACGCTGTAAAGTACAACCGTCCCGGCGGCCGCGTGGTGATCTCCACCGGCACGGAAGGCGGCCACGCATATATGCAGGTCAGCGATACGGGCATTGGCATTCCGGCGGCCGACCGCGAGCGCGTGTTCGAGCGCTTCTACCGTGTGGATAAGAGCCGCTCCAGGCAGATTGGCGGCACGGGACTTGGGCTTTCCATTGTAAAGCACGGCGCCATGTTCCACCATGCGCGCGTGTCGCTTGAAAGCGAGCCGAACAAGGGCACCACGGTGCGCGTCACGTTCTAAAATAACGGTTAAATGCGGTACGGAAGCGAGCTTTCTGCGCCGCATTTTTATTTTTGACATTCTGCGCGGTTGTGCTATAATACGAGCAGAGCAGCAAAACCGAAATTCGGGAGGACGGTATGGTTGAATTTTTGAAAGAGGCGGCACGTGTGGTGCCGTCTAAACGACAGCTTGATTGGTTTGAGATGGAACGCTATGCGTTTGTGCATTACGGTGTGAACACTTACACGGACCGCGAATGGGGCGAGGGCACAGAGGACGAGAAGATTTTTAACCCCACCGCGCTCGATTGCGACCAATGGGTGGAAGCGGTGAAGTCTGCGGGCCTCAAGGGACTCATCCTCACGGCGAAGCACCACGACGGCTTCTGCCTGTGGCCGAGCAAATACACGGAGCACAGCGTGAAAAACAGCCCTTATAAGGGGGACGTCGTGCGTGAAGCCGCAGAAGCCTGCAAGCGCGGCGGCATCAAGTTCGGTTTTTATCTTTCTCCGTGGGACCGCAACTCAAAATATTACGGCACGCCGGAATATAACGATTACTTCTGCAATCAGCTGACGGAACTTTTGACCGGCTACGGCGATATTTTCTGCGTGTGGTTCGATAACGCCTGCGGCGAGGGCAAAAACGGCAAAAAGCAGGAATATGACTTCCCACGTTACTTTGAGCTCATCCGCAAGTATCAGCCGAATGCCGTTATTTTCAATGATTTCGGCCCGGATACCCGGTGGTGCGGCAACGAGGCCGGAGAGGCGCGCCATGCCGAATGGGCCGTTGTGCCGAGCGAGCTGTGCTTTTACAGCGAGGTGCAGACCAGCGCGGGTCCGATGGCGGAAGACGGCTCTTTGAGCTACATGTACAACACGAACCGCGAGATTGGCACCATGCCGAACATCCTCTACTCGAAGGGGCTTGTTTTCGCACCGGCGGAGATCGACATGTCCATTCGTCCGGGCTGGTTCTGGCACGAAAACGAGGAACCGCATTCGCTTGAGAGACTGTACAACACCTACCTGCGTTCCTGCGGCGCAAACGCCTGCCTGAACCTTAACGTACCGCCGACGCGCGAGGGCAAGTTCGATGAACGCGACGTGAAGCGCTTGAAGGAGTTCGGCGACCTCATCCGCGAGACGACCGAAAACCGCATTCCGTGCACGGTGGAGCGCATCGGCGGCACGCCCACGCAGCCCGTGTATGAGCTGAAGACCGAGGGGCCGGTGGAAATCGGCTGCGTTGTGCTGCGCGAGGATCTCACGCACGGTCAGCGCGTGGAGGGCTTCCGCATTCTCGGCATCGACGAAGAAAACAAGGCGGATTACGCGTTATTCGAGGGCACGTGCATCGGCAATAAGCACATCTGCGAGCTGGAAGATCCGTTCGCCGTGCAGAACCCGCTGACGGGCCACACGAACAAAAAGCTTTCCGGCGTGCGCGTACAGATTACCGCTGCGCGCGACGAGGTCTTTATGCGCGAAATTTACATCACGAAAGGGAAAAGCGTATGCGAGCAGAAATAAAGCTGACGGACGTGAAAGACATTCGCGATTTGCACGAGTATATCAACGCGGAGCTGCGTCTGCGCCGCGTTGCACCGACATTGGAAGCTTTGCAGGCGGCACTGGAAATGCCGAAAACGGAAGCGGAAATTGAGTTTACGGACTACGGCAAAATTTCCGGTGCACTTTTAGATTATGTAAACAAAGTGATTGAGATGATCGTGATTGTCGGAGAGAAGAACCCGAACGTACAGGTCATGATCACAATGTGAAAACAGAATACCGATAAAGCTCAGAGCTGTGCGGAAAACGGAAAAATCGCACCCCGTTTTCCTGCATGGCTCTTCTTTTTTTGACAAAAAGACGCACAAATATATTGATTTTTACTAATTACAATTGAATTTTACAAAATATATTTAGTTGACAATACCAAAAATTCTGTTATGATTATAACCGAAGCCACGAAGCAGAAAGGCAGGGATAAGCATGGAGCGGGCGGAAAAAGCGAAAAGCCCGGAAATGGAAACGGCAGGGCTGCCGCCGAATGACATGAAAAGATTTTATGTAAACGGCAGGCACCTGCTGCGGGAGATCGCCGGGCTGTACGTGCTGATCCCTGCCGGGGAGACGGACGCGCCACAGAACCGCATCACCGCGCTGAACGAAACGGGACGGTTTTTGTGGATGCAGTTTCAGCACCCGTGCACGGTGGCAGAAGCCGCGGCTGCGGCAGAGGCGCAGTACACCGGGCAGCCGGCAGAAATGCTGCGCGGCATAGAAAACTTTGTACGGGCAGGGCTGCGCGCAGGGCTGCTGCGCGAAGCTTCCGCTGCGGAAAAAACGGAAGGAAAGGCGGTATAAAATGAAAAAAGCATGGAGCGCTCCAATGCTGCAAACGGAGGTGTTTGAGGCAAACGAGTACATCGCCGCGTGCTACACGGGCGTGTGCGATATTTCGGGAGAGGTGTTTTTGGACTCGAACGGCAACGGTGTGTATGACCGCGGCATTGACAGCAGAAAGTACTATAACGAGGCGTGCGGACAGCAGTATTCCATCACCGGGCAGGATTCCGTGATGCCGGCGAAGAACGCATTCGTCGTGGACTGGTTCGGAAATGCGACACCTGTATGGAACTTTGACGATTACCATGTCACCACAACGCTGACGCAGAACGAGCGGCCGAACCACTCGTGATGCACCCGGAGAAAGACACAGCGGAAGCGTTTTTACTGCGCCGCGCCGCCAAAACGGGCGTGCCCATCACCGGCAGTTTTGAGCTGACCCCACTTTGTAACTTAAACTGCAAAATGTGTTATGTTCGCATGAACAGGACAGAGCAGGAGAAAATCAGCCGCCTGCAAACGGCGGAGGAGTGGACAGCGCTTGCGGAAAAGCTACGCGGCGCAGGCACGCTGTTTTTACTGCTCACGGGCGGCGAGCCACTTTTGTACCCCGCGTTTCGCGCGGTGTATCTCGCGGTGCGAAAGCGCGGTATGATCGTTACGGTGAACACGAACGGCACGCTGTTGAATGAAGACTGGGCGACATTTTTTGCGAAAAATCCGCCGCGCCGCGTGAACGTTACGCTGTACGGTGCAAGCGGAGAGACCTACAAATCGCTGTGCGGTGACGAGACCGGGTACGCAAAAGCGATGCGCGGCATTCAGCTTTTGCAGGCGCACGGCGTGCCGGTGAAGGTCGGTGTCAGCGTGGTCAGGCAAAACCGGCATGACCTTGAAACGTTATTTCAAATCACAAAGGAACGAAATTTAGAGTTGGAGCCGGACACCTATATGATGTCCACAGAAAGCGGACAGCATGAAGCGCGGCTCTCGCCGGAGGAAGCCGCGGCCGCAAGCCTTGCCGCAACGAGAATAAAGCTTGGCACAGTCGGTTTTCACGAATATGCGCAACGCACGGTACAGGCGCTGGAAAGCGCTGTTCCGGAAACGGAAGCCGGCATGCGCTGCCTTGCAGGGCGGTGTTCGTTTGCCGTCGGCTGGCGCGGCGATTTGCGCCCGTGCGTGATGCTCGGGGCGCTTTCCGTGCCGATCGAACACAACGACGTGCAGGCCGCTTGGCGTGCGGTGCGGGAGAAATCCGCGGCGCTTAAACAGAATGAAGCGTGCGCCGTGTGCAAGCTGCGTCCGCTGTGCCGCGCGTGTCCGGCATCGTCTTTGCGCGAGGGCGGCGCGTTCGGCACGGTGCCGCCTTATGTATGCGCCTACACAAAAGCGCTCTACCGCCTGCTGTGCGCGGAAAGCACAGCGTCCGAAATTTTGAAGAAAGGAGAGACTGTACCCCATGCACAGGCTCTTTAAGTTGGGCGGTTTCTGCTTTGCGGCAGATCACCCCGATACACTCGTTTTTCCACCGAATTTTCTGCGTTTTGAAACGAAAGACGTGCAGCCTGCGTATTTCTACACGCTGCGCTTTGTAAAGAGCATCCCGAACCCCGTCGGCGTGTGCACGGCCGTACGGGAAGACCTCATCGTGTATCGCGATGGCGAAAAGGAATCGCGGCTTTTGGGTATACAGGGCATGCTTGGCTTTTACGCATTGTATCGCGAGCTGGACGACACGCACGCCGAGGTGATGATCGCCGAAGACTGCCGCGGCTGCCTTGTGTTCGACCCGGTATTCGCGTCGCTTTTCGCGCTTGAGCGCCGCATGCTGCAAAAGGACAGCTTTATTCTGCACAGCGCCTACATACGCCACCGCGGACGGGCTATTTTGTTTTCGGCACCGTCCGGCACGGGGAAGAGCACGCAGGCCTCGCTCTGGGCGCAATACGCCGGGGCGGAGATCATCAACGGCGACCGCGCTTTATTGCAGAAGGTGCAGGATTGCTGGATGGCGCGCGGCTGGCCGGTCTGCGGCACGTCGGGCATCTGCCAAAATGCGGATGCGCGGCTGAGTGCCGTCGTTTTGCTGCGGCAGGCGAAAAAGAACGCCGTGCGCAGGCTCTCGCGCGGGGAGGCATTTTTGCGGCTTTACGGACAGGTGACGGTGAACCGCTGGGATCAGGCGGAATCTGCGCGTGTGCTCGATGCCGTGGAAGCACTGCTGCGCCGCGTACCGGCGTTTTTGCTGGATTGTACCATATCGGAAGAAGCGGTCGACTGCCTGTATGAGGCGCTGTACCCCGCGACCGTGGCGGAGACCGTCCGCCTGCGCGCATGCTTATAGATGCTGCGGGGCTGCGCGCGTACATCGGCGCGATCCTTTCCGAAACGGAAGCGGGCGGCGTGATGGAAATGCCGGTGTTCGGCAGCAGTATGGCGCCGTTTCTCATCCACGGGCGGGACGCCGTGCGGCTTGTAAAATGCACGCACCCGCCAAAGCGCGGGGAGATCGTGCTGTTTCGGCGGTTAGACGGGCAGTATGTTCTGCACCGCGTTTGGCGCGTGACGAAAAGCGGGTGGTATCTCCTTGGCGACAGCCAGACCGACCCCGAGGGCCCCGTGCACGGCGAGCAAATTTGCTGCCTTGTCATTGCCGTGCGCCGCAAGGGTAAGTGGTACGGACGAAACAGTGCGCTGTGGCGGTTTTTCAAAACCGTGTGGCTCGTTTTGACACCGGTAAGGCCGCTTTTTATCGCGATGCTTGCGCGCCGCCATGCCCGAAAAGAAAAGGTGCCAAATGGAGCGTAAAGAAAACAAAGTGCGCTTTTGCGAGCGCAGTGAGGTTTTTGCGGACTGGAAATGGCTGCTCACGTACAGCCGCCGCTGCAAGAAAATGATCGCGCTGTATATTGCGCTCGGCGTGCTCGGTACCACGGTCGGCCTGTTCGGCAGCGTGGCGGGCAAGTACCTCATCGACATCGTCACGGGGTACGATACCGCCCGTCTGCCGCTTTTGGTTTTCGCGGCTATTGGCAGCACGGCGGTCTCCATCGCGTTCGACTGCGTGGTGAGCCGCGTGCTGAAAAAGTTGGAGATTGACCTCAATAACAACGTGCGCGCCGATGTGTTCGACCGCATTTTAGACGCGGACTGGCAGGCGCTGCACGCGTTTTCCTGCGGCGACATTTTAAACCGCTTTGAAACGGATACGGGTGCTGTGGGCGGCGGGGCAGTGAGCTGGCTGCCGCAAATTTTAGTGACGGCTTACAGGCTGTGCGCGGTGTTTTTCCTCATCTGGATTTACAGCCCCGTGATGGCGCTCATCGCGCTCGGCGGCGCGCCGGTGGTGTTGCTGCTGTCTGCCTCCGTGCTCAAAAAGCGGCGGGCATTTGAAAATAAGCTGCGCCGCCTCGGCAGCGAAATGACCGCGTTTGAAGCGGAGACGTTTTACACGGTCGACACGGTGAAATCGCTCGGCACAATGCAAAGCCAAAGCCGAAAGCTAAAGGAAAAACAGGAAGCGCTGCGCACATGCAGTTTGCAATACAACATGTTTTCCGTGCGCGTGAATGCGCTTTTGCGGGTTGCGGGGGCGTTCACGCAGTTTACCGCCATGGGCTACGGGCTGTATTTATTGTGGACGCGTGCCATTACATTCGGTACGCTGACACTTTTTTTGCAGCAGCGCAGCAGCCTGACAAGTGCGTTTGAAAGTGCCGCAGGGCTTATCCCGAAGTTTTTGAGCACGGCGATCTCTGCACACCGTGTGCGTGAGCTTTGCGAGCTGCCGAAGGAGCGCCACGGTAAAACGGCACTGCCGCAGGGCGCACTGATGGTAGAGCTCAAAAATGTGACAGCCGCATACCGAAACGGCGAAGCGGTGCTGAAAAACGTATCGTTTGCGGCAGGGCCGGGGGAGATTGCCGTGCTTGTTGGCACATCCGGCGCGGGGAAAACGACGCTGGTGCGTGTTTTGCTCGGACTCGTTTACCCGGAAAGCGGACGTGCTGTGCTGCGCGGGAAGAATGGATGCGAAATCGTCATCAGCGCGGAGACGCGCTGTGCGTTTTCGTATGTACCGCAGGGCAGCACGTTGTTTTCCGGCACGATTGCGGAGAACCTGTGCATGGCAAAAGAGAACGCCACGGAGGAGGAAATGACAGCGGCGCTCAAAACCGCCTGCGCATGGGCGTTTGTGTCCTCGCTGCCAAACGGCGTGAACACGAAGATCACAGAGCACGGCGGCGGGCTTTCCGAGGGGCAGGCGCAGCGCATCGCCATCGCCCGCGCGGTGCTGCGCGGCGCGCCGATCCTGCTCCTTGACGAAGCGACCTCGGCGCTTGATGAAAAGACCGAAGCGCAGGTTTTGAAAAATCTTTTAACCGCGCTGCCGGACACCGCGTGCATTTTGACGACGCATCGCCCGGGCGCGCTGAAATACTGCACGCGCCTGTACAAAGCGGAAAACGGCGCGCTGACGTGCATAGAAGTGAACAAACCCGCCTGAAAGACGTTTTAAATGCGTTTTTCGGCGGGCTTTGTTTATGACTTTGGGCGGGATTTTGCCGAACGCGCAGTCTTTTCCGCACGTGGGTGAAAATGCTTGGGCATTTTGAACATTGTCGTTTTGGTTGTAATTCCTTATAATAATGTGCGTATTTTGAAAAGAGAAGGGGAAACGGACATGAATAAGGACTTAACGACCGGCAAGCCGGCGAGCGTTTTGCTGCGGTTCACGCTGCCGATGCTTTTGAGCGTGGCGTTCCAGCAGCTTTACAATATCGCAGACAGCGTCATCGCGGGCAAATTTGCGGGTGAAGACGCGTTGGCGGCGGTGGGCGCTTCGTACCCCGTGACGATGATCTTCATGGCGGTCGCGTTCGGCATGAACATCGGTATTTCGGTCGTCATCTCGCAGCTTTTCGGCGCGAAGGATTTTAAAGAAATGAAAACGGCGGCGTATACGGGCTTTATTTCTGTTGCGGTGCTTGGCGTGGTGCTCACGGTCGTCGGCACGGTGCTGTGCGAGCCAATCTTACGCATGCTCGGCACGCCGGAGAACATTATGGAAGATACGGCGCTGTACCTTGCTATTTACATTTGGGGGCTTTTGTTCCTTTTTATCTACAACATTTCTTCCGGTGTGTTCACGTCGCTCGGCGACAGCAAAACGCCGCTGTGGTTTTTGATCGCGTCGTCCGTCGGCAACATCGTGCTCGATGCTGTGTTCGTCATCATATTCCACTGGGGCGTCGGCGGTGTTGCGTGGGCGACGTTCCTCGCGCAGGGCGTGGCTTCCGCGTGTGCGTTCTGGGCGGTCTTGCGCCGCTTAAAGTCCATTGAGACAAAAGAAAAGCCTGCGCTGTTTTCCGGTGCGATGCTGCGCCGTATTTCGATCGTAGCCATTCCGAGTATTTTGCAGCAAAGCTTCGTTTCGGTCGGCAATTTGTGCATTCAGGGACTTGTCAACGGTTTCGGATCCTCCGCCATCGCGGGCTATTCCGCAGGCGTAAAGCTCAACACGTTCGCCATCACGTCGCTGACGGCGCTCAGCAACTCGGTTTCGAGCTTTACGGGGCAGAACATCGGCGCGGGCAAAATGGAACGCGTGCGCAGCGGCTTCAAAGCAGGGCTTGTGATGTCGGTTGCCGTGGCGCTCGTCTTTATGGGCGCGTATGTGTTCCGCGGCGAAAACCTCCTGCTGCTCTTTATGAACAGCACCTCGGCGGAGGCCATCGAGATCGGCAAAAAATTTCTGCTTATTGTCTCGCTGTGCTATCTGTTCCTCGCATTAAAGCTTGCCGCGGACGGCGTGCTGCGCGGTGCGGGCGCAATGGTATATTTTATGATTACCACGTTCTTAGACCTCATTCTGCGCGTTGTTCTGGCGTTTATTCTGGTGCACCCGTTCGGCATCACGGGCATCTGGCTTTCGTGGCCGTTCGGCTGGGTGATTTCCAGCACATTGTCGCTCGTGTTTTACCTTTTTGGCGTGTGGAATCCGCTGAAAAAGAAAGCATAAACGGCAAAAAGCCTTACACCAAGCTCAAAAAAAGAGCAAGGCGTAAGGCTTTTGTTATTTCATTGCATTTCGGCCCGCTTATGCGTGACCCGTCACGCGCAGATAGTCCGCATAGGTGCCGTCGAAAACGTTGATTTTCCGGTTTTCGAGTACGGCGATCTTCGTCGCAAGTTTATCGATGAAATAGCGGTCGTGCGAAATGAACAACAAGGTGCCGGAGAACTCCAACAAAGCGTCCTCAAGCATCTCGCGCGTTTCAATGTCGATGTGGTTCGTCGGCTCGTCGAGAATGAGAAAGTTCACGCGGTTCTGCAAAAGAACGGCGAGCTTTAACAACACCTTTTCACCGCCCGAAAGAGAAGAGACGCGCTTCATCACCGCCGCGCCGCAGAAGTAATACTTTGCTAAAATTTGCCGCGCTTCGCCCTCGCCGCAAACACACTCGCGGCGGAATGCTTCGAGCACGCTGTCCTTGTCGTTTAAAAAGCGGATTTCCTGCGGAATATACCCAAGCTGCGCGGAGGGGTTGAACTTCGCTGTGCCGGAAAATGGGACATCCCCGAAAATTGCGCGTAAAAGCGATGTTTTGCCCGTGCCGTTCGCGCCGAGAAACGCCATGCGGTCTTTTTCCTCCACAAGCAGCTCTGCCTGTTCAAACAGCGCGGTCTTGCCGAACGAAAGGGAGAAACCCGTAAGCTTTAAAACCTCGCGCCCGGTGCGGTCGCCCGCAAAGCGCATCGGGATTTTGGGCTTTTCAAGCTGCGGGCGCTTTATCATCTCCATTTTCTCAAGGCGAAGCTCCAGCATTTTGGCGCGGCGGAAGAACTTCGGATTATCCGCCTGCGCGCCCCACTCGCGAAAACGTTTGATGGCGGCTTTCATTGCTTCAATCTGCTTTTGCTGGTTTTTGTACTGCTCGAATTCGAGGAGCATCTGGCGTTCCTGTTCCTCTTTCGCAGCCGTGTAGCCGCCGGGGTAGCTTGTGCAGATGCCGTCCTCTAAAATGAGCGTGCGCGTTGCCACACGGTCTAAAAACCGGCGGTCGTGCGAGACCATTAAAACCGTACCGCGGTATTTTGCGAGGAAGCCCTCAAACCAGTCGAGCGTCTGCATGTCGAGGTGATTTGTCGGCTCGTCGAGCAGCAGAATATCCGGCTCACGCAGGACGACGGCGGCGAGGTTCACAACGGTCTTCTGCCCGCCGCTGAGCACATTATACGGCCGCTCGAGCAGGTCGTTCAGCTTAAACCCCTGCACAATGTTTTTCAGCCGCGTTTCTGCGTCATAGCCGCCAAGCGCCGCATACCGGCTTTGCGCCTCGGTGTATGCGTCGGCATAGCGCTCGAAATCCTCCGTCATCTTTTCTTCCAGTTCGCGCAGCTTCGCTTCAACGGAGAAAACTTCCGCAAACGGCTCGCAAAGCACGTCGTACACGGTTGCGTCTTTGCCGCGCAGGCGGGGAATCTGTTCCAAAAGCGCAGTGTTCGCACCGCGGCGCAGGGAGATTTCACCGCTGTCCGGGCTTTCTTCGCCCGCAAGCAGCTTTAAAATCGTCGATTTACCCGTGCCGTTGCGCCCGATGAGCGCGGCGCGCTCGCCGGTCATCACTTCAAAGCTCAAATCTTTTAAGACGGGCTTGAAGCCGAAATTTTTATTTACATGTGAAAAACTGAATTCTGTCATTTTTATCGCTCCTGTTTTTGAATTGATTTGTACATTCAAAAAAGCAGGCCGAGGCAGAATACATCAGGCGATCCAAAGAATCGCTCCGTACAAATGGATAGCCTTAGTCTCTGTCCATAGAGCCTGCACGGAGCACATCGAATCGGATTCGGAAGCAAAATGCGTGGTAATTGATCCGAACCATATCGCTCACCGTCCTTTCGTGCGCGAAAGCGCTTTGCTTTCACCAGTATAGCGCACAAAAACGGACTTTTCAAGAAGAATTAATACGCCACGGCGGAAAGCGGAGTTTAAGTTGATTTTTGGCGGCAAATCCGCTATAATAATATAAAATAACAGATACCTTAGGCGTGCTTTGTGTGGGACGCCGAAAACAAGGGAGCAAAAGCCGCTAAAACAGCATAAAAAGGCTTTTGCAGCCGTCTTAACTTTAGGGAGGAAGATCACGATGCCGGAAGTTTACACCATACCGCTTTCCAAGATCATTCACGAGTTACAGCTTGAGACCGCTTTTCTGCCGAAGAGCGCCGATGATATTTTGATTCAATCGAGAGACGTTGTTCGCCCCGGCATGGAGCTGAACGGCTACCACGAATATTTTGACCCGAACCGTATCGCCGTTTTAGGCCGTGCGGAAATGTACATGCTGGAGAGCTTAAAGCCGGAGCGCCGCGCCGTGGCGCTCGACAGCTACCTGTCCCTGAAGCCGCCGGCAGTGATTGTTTCCCGCGGTATTGACCCCGGCAAGGACTTCATGGAGATTGCCGAAACGTACCACGTGCCGGTGCTGCGCACGACGGAGTCGACCTCAAATGTTGTCGCGTCGCTCGTTGCGTATTTGAACGTAGAGCTTGCGCCGCGCATCACACGCCACGGTGTTTTGGTCGAGGTTTACGGCGAAGGTATTCTGCTTGTCGGCGACAGCGGCGTCGGCAAGAGCGAGACAGCCATTGAGCTGATCAAGCGCGGCCACCGTCTCATCGCGGACGATGCGGTGGAAATTCGCCGCGTATCCAGCAAATCACTCGTCGGTCAGTCCCCGGAGAACATCCGCCACTTCATCGAGCTGCGCGGCATCGGTATCATCAACGCCCGTCGCATTTTCGGTATGGGCGCCGTTAAGCTGCAGGAGAAAATCGACATGTGCATCAACCTGGAGATCTGGGACGCGACGAAGGTCTACGACCGCATGGGCATGGACAGCGAATACACGGAAATTCTCGGCATCAAGGTGCCGGTGATGACGATCCCGGTAAAACCCGGCCGTAACCTTGCCATCATCATTGAAGTTGCGGCGATGAACAACCGCCAGAAGAAAATGGGCTACAACGCCGCCTACGAGCTGCTCTCCGCGCTCGGCATGGACGCTTCCATGATGCCGCACGAGGAGATTAAGAGAGATTTGGATATTTAACAGCATGATTTTAGGATAAAACAAGATGTTTTGGCATCTTGTTCAGAAACCCCCTTGATAGGGTTTCCTGCGGTCGGACAATTCACCGGATTGTCCGACCTACCTTCCTGATCTTTTGGTAGGCAAAAGGGTTTCGCTTTCTGCGGAAAGCGGCTTAGGGCGCTGCCCTAAGAACCTGTAAACTTCCTGAAGAAAGTTTCATCAAAGACTTTTAACCGCGTTTAAGGTTAGCTGAAAGTGAGAAAACATCATCATGTATAACATCATTGCAGATTTGCATACACATTCGCTGGCGTCTACGCATGCGTACAGCACCATTCGCGAAATGGTCGATTCCGCTGCGGAAAAGGGCCTCAAAGCCATCGCCATCACCGACCACGCCCGCACCATGCCCGGTGCGCCCGGCCCGTGGTTCTTTAATTCCATGCATGAACTGCCGCTTTTATACCGCGGCATTCTGCTTATTGCGGGCATGGAGGCGAATGTCATCGATTTGAACGGCACGCTCGACATCAATGAGACCGAACGCCGCGACGTCAACTGGCTTGTGGCGTCCATTCACAACCTCGGACTGCCGGGGCTTGAGAATCCCACGGTCGAAAAATGCACGCAGCTTTGGCTCAACATTGCACACGATCCGAAGGTGAATGTCATCGGCCACAGCGGCAGTCCGGAATTCCGCTACGATTATGAAACGGTCATTCCGGAGTTCGGTCGAAACCACAAGCTTGTGGAGATTAACGCGCATTCCTTTGAGGTGCGCAAGGCGAATATCCCGAACTGCCGCGAGATTGCGCTGTGCTGCAAAAAGCACCGTGTGCCGATTATCGTCAGTTCGGACGCGCATTTTGAGACACAGGTGAAGGATCACACTGCGGCGCTCGAGATGCTGCGCGAGATTGCGTTTCCGGAGGAGTTGATTCTCAACGCGAACACGAACCGCCTCATCGAGTATCTGCGTGCGCACACGAACATCCTTGAAAACCGCAAGGATGCCGATGCTATTTTAAGGAGCTTTGAGAATGTCTGATTACCGTAAATTTGACGCCGCACTACAAAGTGCCGGCGTATGCTATAAGACCGATGAGCCCATGTCCGCCCACACGTCGTTTAAGATCGGCGGCCCGGCGGATCGGTTTGTCGAAGTGAAGACCGTCTCTGAATTGCAGGCGGTTTTAAATGCTGTAAGCGACGGGAATGTCCCGTATTTCATCCTCGGCAACGGTTCCAATCTGCTTGTGCCGGACGAGGGCTTGCGCGGCGCGGTGCTGACGCTGCAGGGCGATTTTAAAAAGGTGCAGAGCCTTGCGAACGGTCATGTTTTGTGCGGCGCGGGTGCATCGCTTGCGACGGTATGCAGCTTTGCACGTGGGCAGGGGCTCACGGGCCTTGAATTTGCGTGGGGCATTCCGGGGCAGCTCGGCGGCGCAGTGTACATGAACGCCGGCGCCTACGGCGGCGAGATGAAGCAGGTCGTCGAACGCGTCCATTTCCTTGAAGCGGACGGCACGCCCGGCGTAATGAGCGGGGAAGACCTCGCGTTCGGCTACCGCAAAAGCGCCTTTATGGGCACGAAGCGCATCATCACAAGCGCGGAGCTGCGCCTTGAAAGCGGTGCGGAAGCGGAGATCACCGCGAAAATGGAAGATTTCATGCGCCGTCGCCGCGAAAAGCAGCCGCTCGAGCTGCCGAGCGCGGGCAGCGTATTCAAGCGCCCGGAGGGCTATTTTGCCGGTACGCTCATTGAACAGTGCGGCCTGAAGGGCTTTGCCGTGGGCGGCGCGTGCGTCAGCGAAAAGCATGCAGGCTTCATTGTGAACAAAGGCGGTGCGACGTGTGCCGATGTGGAAGCGCTCATCCGCGCCATTCAGGATACAGTTTTTCAGGCGACCGGCGTGGAGCTGGAGCCGGAAATTCGCCGCATTTCGCTCAGCGAGTAAAATTTGTGGGATTTACGGTGGCATTTGGCTGCCGAAAAGGTGGTTTTTAAAATGGAATTTGTGATCTTGACCGGCTTATCCGGCGCAGGCAAAACGCGCGCCATGCACGCCATGGAGGATATCGGCTTTTATTGTGTCGATAATCTGCCCCCGGCGCTCATTCCGGTCTTTTACGATCTTTGCGATAAATCCGAGGGTATTCAGCGCCGCGTGGCGGTCGTCACGGATACCCGCGGCGGCGAGCTTTTTAAGTCGTTTTTCAGCGCGCTCGAAACACTGAAGGCGCAGAACAAGCCGTATAAAATTTTGTTTATGGATGCGTCCGAGCCCGTGCTTGTCAACCGCTTTCAGGAGACGCGCCGCAAGCACCCGCTTTCCGAAGCGATGCAGGGCTCTTTGGAGCAGGCCGTGCGCCTGGAGCGCGAGATGCTGCGCCCGGTCAAAGAGATCTCCGATTACGTCATCGATACGTCGAACATTCCGGCGGCGGGGCTGAAAGCGCGCATTTCCGACCTGTTTTTGCAGAACGACAACGACGCCATTACGGTGCATTGCATCAGCTTCGGCTTTAAATACGGTCTGCCGCTCGAATCCGACCTTGTGTTTGACGTGCGCTGCCTGCCGAACCCGTTCTACGTGGAGGAGCTGCGTGAACATACCGGCCTTGAAGCGCCTGTGCGCGACTACGTGATGAACTGCAAGGAAACCGAGGGCTTTAAAACCCGCTTTACGGACATGATCGATTACATGCTGCCGCTCTACATTCAGGAGGGCAAAAGCCAGCTCGTCATCGCGGTCGGATGCACCGGCGGGCATCACCGCTCCGTGGCGCTTGCGCAGTATATGCACGATCACCTTGTCGCAAACGGCGTTCATGCCACGGTCTCGCACCGGGATATCACGAAAGAATAAAGCGGGAGGGAGCCGTTTTCATGTCATTTGCTGCGGATTGCAAGCAAGAGCTGTGTATGATTGAAAATAAGCGCGCGTGCTGTTTGAAAGCGGAATGCTACGGCCTTCTGCTTTTTTCAAAGTGTTTTTCCGCGCGGGAATCGCAGATGGTATGCGAAAATGCCGCCGTTGCACGCCGTGTGGCGGAGGCCGCCGCCGTTTCGGCCGGTGTATACGCCGAGGTGCGCTCGCAGTTAAGGCGCAAGAATATCGGCGCGTATGCCATCACCATTCCGGGTGAAGCCGCACGCATTCAGATGATCCGTTCGTTCGGGCACGATGAGAATGACGTGAACCTGCATATTCACGAGAAAAATCTGCAAAAGGACTGCTGCATTTCGGCGTTTTTGCGCGGTGTGTTCCTCATCTGCGGCACGGTCACAGACCCGCAGAAGGAGTATCACCTTGAGTTTTCCACGCCGTACCTGCACCTTGCGGAAGACCTTGTGGCTGTTCTGCACCGCGTGAAGGCCGCACAGCTTTCGCCGTCCATTGCACGCAGAAAAAACAGCTACATTGTCTACATAAAGGAAAGCGCCGCCATTGAGGATTTCCTCACGCTGACGGGCGCGGTAAACTCCGCCATGAACCTGATGCAGATCAAAATGTACAAGGAGACCTACAACAATTTAAACCGTGTCTCGAACTGCGAGACCGCGAATCTTGATAAAACGTACTCTGCTGCAACAAAGCAGATTGCCGCCATTGCGCTCATCAGCGACAAGGTGGGGCTGGACGAGCTGCCCGCCGATCTGCGCGAGGCCGCCGTTTTGCGGCTGGAAAACCCCGAAATGTCGCTGCGCGAAATGGGGGAGCGGCTTTCCATCAGCCGTTCCGGTGTGAATCACCGCCTGCGCCGCATTTTGGAGTTTGCGGAACAGCTCGGCTCGCCGGAGGAATCCCTTGCGGAGCAGAGCGTTTTCGAAGTGGAGGAAAAGCTGCATGCTGAAAATGCAAAGACCGAAGAGCTTTAAAGACCTTGTGTTGGGCATTTTGATTGTTGCGGTGCTCGGCGTGGGCGCGTATTTCATTGCCGATGCGCTGAAAGCCGAGCTTGTGCCCGGCGATATCGTGGTGCGCTCCGGCAATGAAGAGATTACCGCGCTGCAGAACGTGACCGGCGAGCAAAGGAAGAACGGTTCAAAAGCGTGCGGCGGGCATTTTGAAATTGAAGAGGTTGCCGATGAATTCCCGGTCATTCGCATGGATAAAGGCATCGTGCTTGAAGCCTCGCAGGATCCCTACGGCGCGATGTATTACACGGTTTATAACGAGGATTTCTCCGAGCTTTACTACCGCAGCGAGCGGTTTGCGTACCCTGAAAACGACGGCACATACTACGTTGTGATCGATACCGCGTGGGGGGATAAAAACCACTATTTTTCCACCGAGCACGGATTTACCCTTGTGATTGAAAACAGCAATTAGAGGTTTATGTAAACTCGATTATGTAAACTTAAATGGAAAAGGAGGGCGAAAATGGCGTTTACACATTTGCATGTGCACACCGAATACAGCCTTTTGGACGGCGCTTGCCGCATTGAAAAGCTGCTCGATAAAGCGCAGGAGATGGGGCAGAAAAGCGTTGCCATTACGGATCACGGCGTGATGTACGGCGTGATCGACTTTTATAAGGCAGCGAAAAAGCGCGGCATCAAGCCGATCATCGGCTGCGAGATCTACGTTGCTAAGCGCAGCCGGTTCGATAAAATTCACGGCATCGATAACGAAAACCGGCATCTTGTGCTGCTGTGCAAAAACGAAACGGGCTACCGCAACCTTGTCGCCATTGTCTCTAAAGCGTGGACAGAGGGCTTTTACAGCAAGCCCCGTGCCGATATGGAGCTGCTGCGTGAACACAGCGAGGGGCTCATCGCGCTTTCCGCCTGCCTTGCGGGTGAGATCCCGCGTGCGCTTTCCGTCGGCGACTATGACGAAGCAAAAGCTGCCGCCCTGCGCTACCGTGAGATTTTCGGCGAGAACAATTTTTACCTCGAATTACAAGACCACGGCTTGCGCGAACAGGCACATATCAACCCGCAAATAATCCGATTGTCAAAAGATACGGGCATTCCGCTCGTCGTGACGAACGACTGCCACTATATCGAAAAAGAAGACACCAAAATGCACCACATCCTCGTCTGCATCCAGACGAACCGCACGGTGGAGGATGAGGATACGCTGGAATTCGGCTCCGATGAATTCTATTTTAAAAGTGAAGACGAAATGCGTGCACTGTTCCCGGATTGTCCCGAGGCAGCGGACAACACGCAGAAAATCGCCGACCGCTGCAATGTGGAATTTGAGTTCGGCAAAACGAAGCTGCCGCGCTTTGATACGCCGGACGGCAGCGACAACCGCGAATATTTCCGCCGCATGTGTTACGCGGGTCTGCACAAATACTACGGCGAAAACCCGAAAAAAGAAATCGCAGACCGCCTTGAATATGAAATTTCGACGATTGATACGATGGGTTATGTAAACTACTACCTCATCGTGTACGATTTCATCCGTCAGGCGAAAAGCATGGGCATCCCGGTCGGCCCGGGCAGAGGCTCCGGTGTGGGCAGCCTCGCCGCATACTGCATCGGCATCACGGGCGTTGACCCGCTGCGGTATGACCTGCTGTTCGAGCGCTTTTTGAATCCGGAGCGCGTCAGTATGCCGGACTTCGACGTCGATTTCAGCGACGAGCGCCGACAGGAGATCATTGAGTATGTCACGGAAAAATACGGTGCCGACCACGTGGCGCAGATCGTCACGTTCGGCACCATGGCGGCGCGCCTTGCGATACGCGACGTTGGCCGCGCCATGGCGATTCCGTACACGACGTGCGATACCGTCGCAAAGCTTGTGCCGATGGAGCTCGACATCACGATTGATGCCGCGCTGGAACGCGTCTCCGAGCTGCGCGATTTATATGAAAGAGACAAACAGGTGCACGAGCTCCTCGACATGGCACGCAAAATTGAGGGCATGCCGCGCCACACGTCCACGCACGCCGCCGGTGTTGTCATCACAGACCGCCCGGTCGTCGATTACGTGCCGCTGAGCATGAACGATGATTCGCCTGTCACGCAGTACACGATGACGGCCATCGAGCAGCTCGGTCTGCTCAAGATGGACTTTCTTGGCCTGCGCAACCTCTCGGTTATCGACCACGCCGAGCAGATGATTGCGAAACACACGCCGGGCTTTAAGGTGGAAAACGCGCCGGATAACGACCCGGACGTGTTTAAAATGATCGCGAGCGGTGCGACAGAGGGCGTGTTCCAGTTTGAATCCGCCGGTATGCGCCGTGTCATCATGCAATCCGACCCCAAAAGCATTGAAGATCTCATCGCCGTTATCTCTTTGTATCGCCCCGGCCCGATGAAGTTCATCCCCATGTACGTCGAAAATCGCAAGCACCCGGATAAAATCACGTATCGCCACCCGCGCCTTTCCAAAATACTGGATGTCACCTACGGATGCATCATTTATCAGGAGCAGGTCATGCGCATTTTCCGCGAGCTTGCGGGGTATTCGCTCGGCCGCGCGGACATTGTGCGCCGCGCCATGAGCAAGAAAAAGCACGATGTCATGGAGCAGGAGCGCGAGTATTTCATTCACGGCTTAAAGCGTGAGGACGGCACCGTGGAGATTGAAGGCTGCATCGCCCGCGGCGTGGACGAGCAGACCGCCGAGACAATCTACGATGAGATGAAAAGCTTCGCGTCCTACGCGTTCAATAAGTCCCATGCCGCCGCGTATGCCGTTGTGGCGTATCGCACGGCGTACCTCAAATATCACTATCCGAAAGAATATATGGCCGCGTTGCTCACAAGTGTGCTCACATCCGCAGGCAAGATTGCGGCGTATATGGAAGAATGCAGCAGGCTGAATATTGCCGTGCTGCCGCCGCACGTGAACGAGAGCGAGCAGGGCTTTTCCGTTTTTGAAAACAGCATTCGTTTCGGTTTGCTCGCCATCCGCAACCTCGGACGCGGCCTGATACAGCGCATTTTATCCGAGCGTACGATGAACGGCCCGTTCACGACCTTCTACGATTTCTGCAAGCGCATGCAGGGCAGAGACCTGAACCGCCGCGCCGTGGAAAGTCTTATCCGCTGCGGTGCGTTCGACGGTCTCGGCAACAACCGCCGCGAAATGCTGATGGCGGTCGGCCCGCTGCTCGATCAGCTGGAGGACGACAAACGCCGCAACATAGAGGGACAGATCGGCCTGTTTGACTTCGGCGGGGAGGAGAAAACGGAATCTTTCGAGATGCCGAAAGCCGAGGAGTTCCCCAAAACCGAACTGCTTTCTATGGAAAAGGAAGTCACCGGCATGTACCTTTCCGGGCACCCCATGTCGCCGTATGCGGAGGTCTATAACGCCGGCATCGCCGCGCGCTTTGATGAGATTGCCCGCAGCGCCGCCGGGGAATCCGACCAATATAAAGACGAGCAGTATGTGGACGTTCTGGCCGTTGTGGAAAGCGTGAAAAAGAAGGTGACGCGCTCCGGCTCTGCCATGGCGTTCGTCACGCTGGAAGACATGTACGGCTCTATGGAGGCGCTTGTTTTCCCGAAAGTTTTGGAAAAATACGGCGACCTTTTTGCGCCGGGCGGCTCTGTTTGGGCGCACGGACGCATCAGCTTTACGGAAGAAAAAGACCCGAAGTTCATCTGCGAATATGCCTCGGCACCGTTTTCGCCGGAAGAAATGATGATCCGCAGAAGGCCTGCGCCTGAGGAAAAGAAAAGGGACTCGCAAAAGCCTGCCGCTGTGCCGGAAAGCGTCACGCCGCCGCGCGGGGAAGAGCGGCCCGGTGTGCAGATTAAGGGCTATAACACAGCCTATAAGGGCCTTTACCTGCGTGTGCCGAACGCCGAAGACCCGCTCTGCAAAAAGGCGATGCAGTACATCGAGATTTTCGACGGCGTGACCGACCTCTATCTATATTATACGGACACGAAAAAGCTGGTCCGCGCGCCCGCCCGTTACCGCGTTGCGGTGAACTACGAACTCGTCTCCGCATTGAAAAAACTTCTCGGCGAGGGAAATGTTGCGCTGAAAGAATAAGAAATTCTCAAAAAAACAAAAACCGATTCAAAAAAGGCAAAATACCTCTTGAAACCGTCAGGGAAAAGGGGTATAATCAAAAATGAATGGAATAAATTGCTGAATTGCATTTTTAACTTTGCAATTTTCAATAAGAAAGTGGAGGAATTTACAATGTGTGCAAAGAAAATCGCAGTACTTACAAGCGGCGGTGACGCACCGGGCATGAATGCTGCGGTTCGTGCTGTTGTCCGCACCGCGATCTCCTTCGGCATGGAGGTATATGGCGTACGTCACGGCTACAACGGTCTTCTGACCGGCGAAGTGCAGAAAATGGAGCTTCGCAGCGTTTCCAACATCATCCAGCACGGCGGCACGGCGCTCTTTACGGCGCGCAGCCCCGAGTTCAATACCCCGGAGGGCGTTCAGAAGGCGGCTGCTAAATGTCGCGAACTGGGCATCGACGGCGTGGTCGTCGTCGGCGGCGATGGTTCTTTCCGCGGCGCACGCGACCTGACCGGCGCAGGCGTACCTTGCATCGGCGTTCCGGGCACCATCGATAACGATATTTCGAGCTCCGAATATACCATCGGTTATGACACGGCGATGAACACCGCTATGGAAATGATCGACCGCATCCGCGATACCACAGAGTCTCACGACCGCTGCAGCGTTGTAGAGGTCATGGGCAGACGCTGCGGCGACATCGCACTCAACACCGGTATCGCTGTCGGTGCAATCGCAACGCTCGTCCCGGAAGTGAAGTATGACTTTGAAAAGGATGTCATCGAGCGCATCCGCTACGCACAGAAGACCGGCAAGCGCCACTTCATCGTGGTCGTTGCAGAGGGCGTAGGTCACTCCGAAGATATCTGCAAGCGCATCCAAGAGGAGACCGGCATCGAGAGCCGTGCGACCATCCTTGGCCATGTACAGCGCGGCGGTTCCCCGACGCTCCGTGACCGTGTTGTGGCAAGCCGGATGGGCTACCACGCAGTTGAGCTGCTCCGCGACGGCAAGAGCAACCGCGTCGTCGTCATGCAGGGCGAACGCATCGTAGACTTCGACATTACCGAAGCCCTCGAGATGCCGCGCGTCTTCGACGAGAAGCTCTACAGGATCTCTCAGGATCTTTCCCGATAAAGTTTAGTCACCGAAACGCCTGTTCCAAAAGGACGGGCGTTTTCTGTTTTTCGGCACGGTGTCTGCATTTTTTGCATAAAGCACCTTGTCGGGGGTAAAAAATAATTATTTTTGGGAAAATAGGTTGACATTTTCCGTAGTTCGTGGTAAAATAATCGAGCGGTCGAAAAGAGACCGCGAGATAAATAGGGGCATAGCTCAGTTGGTAGAGCAGCGGTCTCCAAAACCGCGTGCCGTGAGTTCGAATCTTACTGCCCCTGCCACCATGGCCCGGTAGTTCAGTTGGTTAGAACGCTAGCCTGTCACGCTAGAGGTCGACGGTTCGAGCCCGTTCCGGGTCGCCACAAAAGGCGAGTTCATCTTGCCTTTTGCGTATGCTGCTATGGCTCAGTAGGCAGAGCACGTCCTTGGTAAGGACGAGGTCACCAGTTCGAATCTGGTTAGCAGCTCCAAGAAAAAGTCCAGTGTTTAAGCCGCTTTTTGGTTTTGACACTGGATTTTTTATTTTCTGAATATCGATTTTTTGAGGCCTTTTTAAAGGGGTCAGGTAGTCAAAAAAGTAGTCGGCAGTATATCATTTTTGAAGAAAAACGGCCTTCTTGCGCCTATTCATAATTTCGACTTGAAATTTACCGTATTTCTGCTATAATCTTTATAGTTATCCCTTTATGTTTATGTTTAAAAAGTGGTGGCCAAACTGCCAGAAAATTAAAGGAGCAGAGGATTATGAGTATTCCGGAAATGGACATGAACCCGGAGATCGCCCGAAAGTTACTCGAGGTCGGCGAAGAATTCCGCATTGAAGGCCCGTTCTTCTCGTACGAAGAAATCAAAATGGGCAACGTGAACCACACCTACAAAGTCAATTATATTCGCGATGACGGTACCGGCATGGCAAAGATTAAGTCTTTCCTTGTACAGCGCGTCAATACATATGCGTTCCAGCACCCGATTGAGCTGATGCAGAACATTGACCGTGTCACGGAGCACATCCGTGAAAAATGCCCGAATACGAAAAGTTTGCATTTCCATCACACGAAGTACGGCGTCAACTATTTGATGGATAATGACGGCTTCTGGCGGCTCAGCAACTACGTGCCGTCTGTGACGTTCGATACCTGCGACGACCTGAACGTGGTGCGCAGTGCAGGTGAGGCGTTCGGCGATTTCCAACTGATGTTGGCGGATTTCGATGCGAACTCCCTTTTCTACACGATCCCGGACTTCCACAACACGCGCAAGCGCTATGAGAAACTGAAGGAAGACATGGCGGCCGACCCGTGCAATCGTGTGGCAGAGGTACGCGAAGAGCTCGATTGGCTGCTTTCCGTAGAGGACGAGGCTTGCCGCCTGACCGACCTCTTTGAAAAAGGCGAGCTTCCGCTGCGCGTTACGCACAACGATACAAAGATCAACAACGTGCTGTTCGATGAGAAGACGCACGAGGCGCTCGTTGTCATCGATCTCGATACCGTTATGCCGGGTCTTGTCGGCCACGATTTCGGCGATGCCATCCGCTTCGCTGCAAATTTTGTGGAAGAAGATTGTAATTATCCGGAAAAGGCCGGCGTAAACCTCAATATTTTCTGGGCATTTGCCGAGGGCTTCCTCAAAAAGACCGCCGCGTCTCTGACGAAAACCGAAGTGGATACGCTGGCGCTCAGCTGCTTTGCGCTTACCTGCGAGCTTGCAACGCGCTTCCTCGCGGACTACATCGTCGGCGATAAGTACTTTAAGGTCAAAAAGCCGCAGCATAACCTTGTCCGTACGCGCTGCCAGATTGCCCTTGCAAAGGACATGCTGAATAAAATGGACGCGATGAACGCCATCGTGCAAGACTGCGCACGCCGCTACAAAGAGACCGAAAACGCATAATTCATTTTGCATCCAGACGACCCGGCAGTTTTGTCGGGTCGTTTTTAAAAACAGGGGGGAGTTTATCATGAAAATTCTGTTGACCGGCGCAAATGGCTTTGTAGGGGCGCGCATCCGTGCGGCGGCGCCCGTTATTTGTGCGCCGTCTCTACGCGGGGCGGAAAAAGAGGATATCGACCGCCTCATCGACACCGTGCAGCCGGACGCCATCCTTCACACCGCGGCAATCTCGGACATCGGTGCGTGTGCCAAAGACCCGGAAGGATCCTACCACGCGAACGTTTTGGTGCCGGAGTATTTGGCCAAAGCCGCAAACGGCGCGAAGCTCGTGTTGTTCAGCTCCGATCAGGTGTACAGCGGCGCAAAGGGCGATAAGCCGTTTACGGAAGACGACGTTGCGACCGCAAATCTCTACGCCGAAGAGAAGTTGGAAATGGAAAACCGCGTTCTCGCGATCGACCCGAACGCCGTCATGCTGCGTGCGACGTGGATGTATGACATGCCCATGTTCGGCGTGCCGAACCGCAGCAACCTCGTCACGATGTTCCTGAACGCCGCCATCACCCAAAAGCCGCTTGCACTTTCCAAAGAGGAATTTCGCGGCGTCACCTATGTGCGCGAGGTTGCAGAGCAGGCCTTGCAGGCTGTGAACTTGCCCGGTGGCGCGTATAACTTCGGCAGCGAGGCAGACGTCTCCATGTACGCGCTTGCGGAGCTGTTTATGAAAAAAACAGGCATGAAGCTCAATTTGCAGGAAAAGCCCGGCGGCGAAAACCTCTGGATGAATTGTGCAAAGCTCAAAAACGCCGGCGGTGGATTTGAGACGACTGCCGAAGGTCTTGCGACGTGCATGGAGGACTATAATCTTTCGCTGCTCGGCCAATAACAAAACGAAAATCTCCTTTGAAGCCCGGTTTTATGGGTTCTTCAAAGGAGATTTTTAATGGATCGAAATCTAATTATGTCAATAACCTTATGTAAACTAAATTATGTGAAGTTAAAGAAATTTGTCGAGTTCGCGTTCACAGGCCGCACGCACCAGTTCCGGCTGCATGCGCAGCACGCCGGGCTCGCCCACGACCTCCGCAGAGCTCGAAATCCTTTTGCCTCACAACAGATCAGGAAGATAGGCTAAACGGTCCGGTGGGCTGTTTAGCCGTAAGAAACCCTATCAAGAGGTTCCTTAAAAAGGCATGAAGAATGCAAAAAGCCACAAGCTCAAAAGTGTCATTTAAACCCCCTTCGGCATAACTTGTACAAGGGGCAAGTCCCCGAAAACAAGGAGGGGTTTTATGGCATCTTTTACAAATTTCGCGACGCTTTCGTATAACGGAGGCACAACGAATTCCAACACCGTCACGGGCGAGCTTTTGGAGGCCTTGACCGTTACCAAAACCGCCGTGGTGAAAAATTACGCCGCAAACGATAAGATTACGTATATCATTTCTATCGTAAACAGCGGTGCGCAGCCGGTGACAAATCTCACGGTCACCGATAACCTCGGCGCGTATGAATTTAATGGCGGGACCGTCTATCCGCTCGCGTATGTGCCGAATTCTGTTCGGTATTATGTAAACGGCGTCTTGCAGACCGCGCCCACCGCAACGCCGGAGCCGCCGCTCGTCATTACGGTCCCGAACGTCCCCGCAAACGGCAGCATCATGCTCGTTTACGAGGCAGAGGTCACAGCGTATGCACCGCTCGGCACGGACGGCAGCATCACGAATACCGCAAATGTCACGGACGGCAATCTGGAAGTCAGCGCGTCGGAAACGGTCTCCACGGATGATCGCGCGGTGCTCACCATCAGCAAAGCGCTGTGTCCTGCGGTCGTCACGGGGAACGGGCAGATTACGTATACGTTCGTCATCGAAAACACGGGCAACACCGAAGCTTCCGAAGCCGAGCGCATCGTGCTGACCGATACGTTTGACCCGATCCTCAAAAACATTGCGGTCACGTTTAACGGCGCCGCTTGGACAGCAGGTACGCAGTACACGTATGGCGAAACGACCGGCGTGTTCGCAACGCTTCCGGGGCAGATCACCGTTCCCGCCGCGCAGTATACGCAAAACGCAAACGGCGCATGGGCCACTACACCCGGCACCGCGGAGGTTGTTATTACCGGCACCGTGTAAAGCAAAATTCAGCAGGACGCATAGCGTAGATATCCTCCGGCTTTTCGCCGGGGGATATTCCTACTTTGTGTCGTTTTTTAACAAGCGATTTTACATGGATTTTACAAAGAACACACAGTTGATTTGACATAGACACGATATACTCCTATACGTGTAAAAGAATGTTAAAAGGGGAAAATCGGGTATGGATATTTTCAATGTACTGACGATGATTGGCGGGCTGTGTCTTTTCCTGTTCGGCATGAACCTGATGGGGCAGGCCTTGGAGCGCCGTGCGGGCGGCAAGCTGCAAAGCTTGCTCGATAAAATGACCGGCAGTGTACCGGCGGGCTTTTTGACGGGCCTCGGCATCACAGCCATCATTCAAAGCTCGTCGGCGACGACAGTCATGGTAGTGGGCTTCGTAAACTCCGGGCTCATGACACTGCGGCAAGCCATCAACGTTATCATGGGCGCGAACGTGGGCACCACCGTCACGGCGTGGCTGTTGAGCCTTGCGGGCATCAGCGGCAGCAATATTTGGGTGAATCTTTTAAAGCCGTCATCCTTCACGCCTGTTCTGGCGCTCATCGGCATCATTTTCTATATGTTCTGCAAGTCCGGTAAAAAGAAAGATACCGGCATGATTCTGCTCGGCTTTGCGACCTTGATGTTTGGCATGGAAACCATGAGTGGTGCGGTTTCGGGCCTTAAAGATGTCCCGGCGTTCGCTTCGCTGTTCCTGATGTTCAAAAATCCGATTCTTGGCGTGCTTGCGGGCGCGCTTTTGACAGGTATCATCCAGTCCAGTTCAGCTTCCGTGGGCATTTTGCAGGCATTGGCCGTAACGGGGCAGGTCAGCTACGCGGCGGCTATCCCGATTATCATGGGCCAGAATATCGGTACCTGCGTTACGGCGCTGATCTCCTCCGTGGGCACACAGAAGAACGCAAAGCGCGCGGCAGTTGTCCATTTGATGTTCAACGTTATCGGCGTGGTCGTGTTACTGACGGCCTTCTGGATTATAAAGATCGTGTTTGCACCGGCTATTCTGGATGAAAACGCCACCATGTCCGGCATCGCGATTGCGCACTCGCTCTTTAATATCCTGTGCACGGCGATGCTGCTGCCGGCAGGCGGCCTGCTTGAAAAGCTCGCAATCCGCATCGTGCCGGATAAGGGCGGCAAAGAGCAGCCTGTTGAGCTTGAAGAACGTCTGCTCATCACACCGTCCGTCGCGCTCGGCCGCTGCCGTGCCGTTGCGGGCGAAATGGCACGCTGCGCAGGCGAAGCGCTGCATATGGCGCTGACAACCTTTGAAAATTATTCGCCGGAGCTTGCGGAATCCATCCGTGAAAACGAGAGCCGCTGCGACCGCTACGAAGACGAGCTTGGTACATACCTGGTGCGCCTGAGCGCTCAGCAGCTGAGCGATGCCGAAAGCGAAGAAGCCACCGAATTATTAAAAATTATCGGCGATTTTGAGCGTATCTCCGACCACGCCGTGAACCTGCTTGCGGCATCGGAAGAGCTGCGCAGCAAGGGACTTGGCTTCAGCGCCACCGCAGAAAAAGAGCTGAAGGTGCTCATCGGCGCGGTGAGTGAGATATTGAATACGGCAGAGCGCGCGTTCAGCGAAAAAGACCTTGCGGCCGCCGCACAGGTAGAGCCGCTGAAACAGGTCATCGTTGCACTGAAGGAGCAGATGCGCACGCGCCATATTCTGCGCATGCAGCAGGGTCATTGCAGTATTGAAGCGGGCTTCGTGTGGTCCGACCTGCTGACGGATCTCGAGCGAACGGCTGACCACTGCTCCAACATCGCCGGCTGTGTTCTGGATGCGGCAAACCACGGTCTTAATCTGCACGAAACGCTGCGCGCCATGCGTGCCGACGACCCCGACTTCCGCCGCGCCTACGGCACCTACGCGGAAAAATACCGCTTGCAGGCAGCATAACTACATAATCAATCAAGTAAAAAAGAGACAGTTTGCTTTGATATGTACCCCAATACCGGACACCCGGTATTGGGGCATATCGCTTTAGACTGTATCTTTTTGTATTTGATGAAGTTGCTGAGAATGCTGATTTAGAGGTTGTAACGGAATAGAGCATTTTAAGACTGGGGCTGGCGTGCGGAATTGTATTCGGAATCGCCCAATGCTTTGAGGTAGGCGTCGTAAGCCTCTTCCAACGTAGAAAACTTCTCTCCTTTGTTCAGAATTTCCTGATACTGGCTCCGCGTAAGCGATTCCGAGATGGTGACATAGTCCTTACCGTTTCGCTTACCGGTTGTGGTTTCGGAAACATAATATCTCTTGTCACCGGTTTGAATAATTACGGGGATTTTCTGTCCGGGCCCGACATCATTCGTATTCAGAGATGTCCAGAAAAGATACCGATATGCTTTTTGTCCCTCTCTTCCGTCGCCAAGATAGGCCCATGTGCAATTAGGCTGCTGCAAAAGACTGTTATTCAGCTTATTAATCTCTGCGGTAATGGATGGAACATATTTCGAATCCGGACATCTGGAGTCAAACTCAAAGTTTGTATTGGTTTCTATGCTGCTCCAAAAATCCGTATTGTATAGAGGTGAGAAGAAATTCGTCTCGTTTGTGTTAAACGGGTATTTAGGTGTAGATGGGTCGGCTTTTCCGCTCCAATTGAGAATGATTCCGTAATCTTCCTTATACGATACGACACAGGTTCCGTTTGGCGCAGCAACGCCTATCCAGTTCTTCGTGTCTCCTTGGCTTTTGGAATGAACGATACCGCCGATATTCACAGGATCTACTGATTGCCAGTCGGCCTGCTTCTGTTTTAGAACGACGGTTACGGTAGCCTCAGAATCTCCGAGCAACGCCTCTGTAGACACCTGTGCATAAGCGGAGCGGACATTTGCAAGATCTGTCGCTTCTCTGGCTTTTTCAAGCTGTGACGCAAATACCGGAATTGCAACTGCAATCAATACGGCGATGATTGCAATGACAATTAGCATTTCCATCAAAGTGAATCCGTTTTTGTTTTGTTTCATTAAAATCCCTGCTTTATCTTTGAATAGAACAAATACATGGTGAAAATAAACATCGGAGTTCATCACCGAAGGTCTCTGCAATATTTTTTCACCGGAAAGGATTTCTGCGAAAAAAGATGATTAAATCGTATGGTAAAGACCCATGGAAACCAAAACCTCTGTAATAAAGGAAAAGGACACCAATCAAGATACGTGTTGTATCAAAATTGGTGTCCAGTTATGGTCCGAGTGACAGGAGTTGAACCTGCGGCCTCTTGAACCCCATTCAAGCGCGCTACCAAAACTGCGCTACACCCGGATAACAAACTTATTATACACGATGCCCGGGAAAAAAGCAAGCAGTTTTTTCACAATTTTATGCGGAAGCGGAAAATAGAGGAAAGCGGCTTTAAATCAGACTCAGAAAATAGCGAAACAGCTTTTCGCCGTTCACTGCATCGGGGCGGCGGTGCGCAAAGCCGATGCGCTCCGGGTGAAACTGCACGCCGATCACCTTGCCGTTTTCATGGATAAAGCCCTCGTTGATGCCGTCGTCACTGACGCACAGGGGGATAAGTCCCGCGCCGAGCTTACCTGCGGCCTGATGGTGTGCACTGTTCACGGGGAATTCTTCGCCGTAAAATTCGCGCATCAGATCATGCTGCGCGCGCACCGTGTGAATGGCGTCGCCGGTCTCTTTTGCCGCCATGTGGTGCTGCGGGTCCGGCACATCCTGAATGAGGTCGCCGCCGAATGCCACGTTCAGCACCTGGTGCCCTCTGCAAATGCCGAATACCGGCTTGCCCGCTGCAAAAAAGCATTTTGCAAGCGCAATCTCGTCTGCATCACGGCTGTCATCAATGCCTTCGCTCGCCGTGTTTTCCTGCCCATAGAGCACAGGATTTACATCGGCGCCGCCGGGAATCAGCAGGCCGTCGCAAGTGTCTGCGTCGGAAAGTGTCATCGAGATTACCGGCTCCGCGCCGCAAGCCGTCAGCGCCGCCACATAATTTGCAAAATCGCCGGGGTTGCCGCGCATAAAGATCCTTTTCATCAAGGTCACTCCTTCAAAATGAAAAAAAGATGAAAAAACAATTTAGAAACTATGGATTAGTATACCAGTTATGTGGTATACTTGCAATAGAAGATACGAAAGAAAAGGGAGCATGAACGTGGCAAAGCACATGGCAGGGCCGCAAGGTGGACATTACAGATTAAAACAGCCGCAAAAACGGGAGAAGCATAACAGGATTCCCGCACGTGTACTGAAATCGCGTGCACGGCTTTTGCTTAGTGGGGCAGGGTGCATTGCGGCTGTGCTGATCATCACAGCGCTGCTGGCCATGCCGCATCAAAGTGCAGAGCCCATAGAAGCTGCTGCCTCGCCGGAAGCGGCACCGGGCACCGCTGCGGAGAGCATTTCAGCCAAAGCAAGTGTGCTTTCTAAAACGACCTCCACTCCCGAATCTGCCTTTCAGCAGCTCGGCGATTGGCGGCTTGTGCTTGTGAACAGCGAAGTGCCGCTGCCGGACGATTTCCAAATGACCCCGACGCTGTTCGATACCATCACCGTCAACTCCAAAATGTACCCGGAGCTCACGGCGCTTATCAATGCAGCGTATAACGACGAGATCAATTTGTGGATCGCCTCGGGCTATCGCAGCGTGGAGGAGCAGGAAAGCGTGCTGGATCGCGCCGTGCAGCGCCGCATGGCAGACGGCATGACCTATGAAAAAGCGTATGAAGACGCGCGGATCACCATTCAGGCGCCGGGGTACAGCGAGCATCACACCGGCCTTGCGGTCGATTTCAACGATGTTGAAGACGATTTCCGCGAGACGGAAGCCTACACATGGCTGCAGGAGCACGCCGCAGAATACGGCTTTGTCGAGCGCTACCCCAAAGGCAAGGAGAGCATCACCGGCATCGATTACGAGCCGTGGCATTACCGCTACGTCGGCAAGGAGCACGCGCAGCGCATGAACGAGCTTAACATGTGCCTTGAAGAGTACGTGGCGTTTCTCAAGGGCAATTAAGAACAGAAAACGGGAAAAAGATGGCGCTTTTTCCCGTTTTTTTATTGCAAAATTTTGCGCACAGATATATAATAGAACATTATATGATGGTGTAGTATTTTTTCATGCCGGCGGCATGGATAGCAACGCACCGAAAAACCAAGGAGGTTGTTTTAATGGTTCGCACACGCTTTGCGCCGAGCCCCACCGGTTTCATGCACGTCGGAAACCTCAGAACGGCGCTGTACGAGTATCTGGTGGCGAAGTCCCAAAACGGCACGTTTGTGCTCAGAATTGAAGACACAGATCAGGAGCGCTATGTAGAAGGCGCAACAGACGTTATATATAATACACTGCAGCAAGTCGGTCTGCAGCATGACGAAGGACCGGACATCGGCGGCGAATACGGCCCGTATGTACAGAGCGAACGCAAGGATATTTATAAACCCTACGCAGAGCAGCTTGTGCGCGAGGGCAAGGCATACTATTGCTTCTGCACCAAAGAGCGCCTCGAGTCCATTCATCAGGACGGCGAGTTCGGCGGCTACGACCGTCATTGCCGCGACCTGCCCGCAGAGGAAATCCGGAAGAACCTCGACGCCGGTATGCCGTATGTCATTCGTCAGCGTGTGCCGCTCGAGGGCTCCACGTCCTTTGAAGACGCCGTTTACGGCACCATCACGATCGAAAACAAAGAGATCGAAGATCAGGTGCTTTTAAAGTCCGACGGCTACCCGACCTACAACTTTGCAAACGTCATCGACGACCACCTCATGCACATTACGCATGTCGTGCGCGGCTGCGAGTACCTCACCTCTACACCGAAGTACAACATGCTCTACGACGCGTTCGGCTGGGAAAAGCCGATTTATGTGCACCTGCCGCTCATCATGGGCAAAAACGAAGACGGCTCCGTCTCAAAGCTTTCGAAGCGCCACGGTTCCACAAGCTTTCAGGGCCTCCTCGAAGACGGCTACCTCGCGCCGGTCATCACGAACTACATCGCGCTGCTCGGCTGGTGCCCGAAGGATAACCAGGAAATTTTCTCGCTGAAAGAGCTCGAAGAAGCATTCTCCATCGACGGCATCAGCAAATCGCCCGCCGTGTTCGATTACGATAAGCTCCTGTGGTTCAACGGCGAGTACATCCGCAAGATGAGCGGGGAAGAGTTCCGCACCGCGGCGATGCCGTACTACAAAGAGATTTTCGGCGACGCAGAAAAGCCGTACGACGTGCTCGACGCCATTTTGCAGCCGCGTATTTTGAAGTTTAAGGAAATCCCGAGCCTGCTCGGCTTCTTCAAAGAGCTGCCGGAATATTCCGCAGACCTCTTCATAAACAAAAAGAGCAAGGCAACGCTCGAGAACGCACCCGTCATGCTGCGTGCCGCCATCGAGACGCTGTCCGCCATCGAAAACTGGCAGGTTGATACCATCCACGATGCCCTCATTGCCCTCGCACAGAGCCTCGAAGTGAAAAACGGCACTCTGCTGTGGCCGGTACGCATCGCGGCGGCAGGCCAGACCGTTACCCCCGGCGGCGCTATGGAAATTCTCGCCGTGCTCGGCAAAGAGGAGGCGCTGCGCCGTTTACAGCTCGGCCTTCAAAAGATCGAGAACGCATAAAGCAAGAGGAAAAACCTGATATTAGGAAAGGTATGGACAAATTATGAGTGAAGAGATCAAAAACGAAGCGGTCTCCGAGGAGATCAGCAGCAGTTTTATCGATGATTTTATTATAGAAGACCTCGCAGAGGGCGGCCGCTGCGAAGGCATGAAGGTGCACACCCGTTTCCCGCCGGAGCCGAACGGCTACCTGCACATCGGCCACGCCAAGGCGATCTACGTCGATTTCGGCACCGCAGAGCGCTTTAACGGCATCTGTAACCTGCGCATGGACGACACGAACCCTACAAAGGAAGACGTGGAGTACGTCGATGCCATCAAGGAAGATATCCACTGGCTCGGCTACGATTGGGAAGACCGCTTCTACTATGCTTCCGATTATTTTGAAGATATGTACAACGGCGCCGTAGAGCTCATCAAAAAGGGCCTTGCCTATGTTTGCGAGCTTACGCCTGACCAGATGCGTGAAATGCGCGGCGACCTCACCACCCCGGCGCAGAGCCCGTACCGTGACCGTCCGATGGAGGAGAGTCTCGACCTGTTTGCCCGCATGCGCGCCGGCGAGTTTGAAGACGGCAGAATGACGCTCCGTGCAAAGATTGACCTCGCTTCCGGCAACTTCAATATGCGCGACCCGGTCATCTACCGCATCAACCACATGCCGCACCATCGCACCGGTACCAAATGGTGCATCTACCCGATGTACGACTTCGCGCACCCCATCGAGGACGCCATGGAGCACATCACGCACTCGCTGTGTTCGCTCGAATTTGAGGATCACCGTCCGCTGTACGATTGGGTTATCAACAACGTCACGCTGCCCGCAAAGCCGCGTCAGATCGAGTTTGCCCGCCTCGGCATCAACAACACTGTCATGAGCAAACGCAAGCTGCGCGCACTCGTCGAAGGCGGTTATGTCAGCGGCTGGGACGACCCGAGAATGCCCACCATCTGCGGCCTGCGCCGCCGCGGTTACACCCCGGCCTCCATTCGCAATTTCAGCGTGCGCAACGGTGTTTCCAAGGTGAACTCTACCGTGGAATACAGCTTCCTCGAGCACTGCCTGCGCGAAGACCTGAACCTCACGGCAAAGCGCGTCATGGGCGTTCTGAACCCCGTAAAGCTCATTTTGACGAACTATCCCGAAGATAGGACCGAGACGTTCGAGGTCGAGAATAATCCGAACCGTCCCGAAGACGGTACCCGCACGGTCACGTTCGGCCGCGAGCTGTACATTGAAGCCGAAGACTTCATGGAGACCCCTGTAAAGGGCTATTTCCGCCTTTTCCCGGGAAATGAAGTGCGCCTCAAGACCACTTATGTTGTCAAATGTACCGGCTGTAAAAAGGACGAAAACGGCAACGTCGTCGAGGTCTATGCGGAGTATGACCCCGAGTCCCGCGGCGGCAACCCGGCAGACGGCCGCAAGATCAAGAGCACCATCCATTGGGTGGACGCGAAGAACGCCGAAGACGCCGAAATTCGCCTCTACGATAACCTCTTTACTGTGGAAGACCCGGATGCAGGCGATTTCTTAGAGCTTTTAAACCCGGATTCCCTCAAGGTCCTCACGGGCTGCAAGGTGGAAGCGGGCCTCAAAACCGCAAAGCCGGGCGAGAGCTTCCAGTTCATGCGTCAGGGCTATTTCTGCGTGGATAACAAGGATTCCGCAGAAGACCACCTTGTCTTCAACCGCTCCGTTTCGCTGAAGGACGGCTTCAAAAAAAAGAAGTAATGGAATAGTTGTCCGCACAGAGCAAAATCATGCGCTGTGCGGGCTTTTGTTGTTCCATTCAATCGGTGTTTTGTTATTCGTCACCTTAAATTTAATTTTAGGTTGACGAAACGCTTTGTGTGTGGTAAACTGGTAGACGAAATTTTCGCTGCCGGTTTTGCCGGAAAGGAAATTTATGCGCATACAAGATGCAGTTTTAGACGCGCTTGAAAAAAATCGCGGAGAATACCTCTCCGGCGAGCAGCTTGCGTCGTCGCTCGGCGTTTCCCGCAATGCCGTGTGGAAAGCCATCCAAAAGCTTGAAGAAGCTGGCCATAAAATTCGCGCCGTGCCAAAGCGCGGCTACACGCTGGCGCCGGAAAGCGATGTGCTCACCGTGCAGAGTGTCTCACGGTTCCTCGATACCGATATGCCGGTTTACTTGCAGGTGCAGACCGAAGTCACCTCCACCAATACGCTTTTAAAGGCACAGGCGGAGCAGGGCGCGCCGGAGGGCACCGTGCTCATTGCGGAATCGCAGACGGCAGGCAAGGGCAGGCTCGGTCGGCACTTCACGTCGCCGCCGGGTACAGGTATTTATTTCAGCCTGCTGCTCCGCCCGCACTGCACCGCTGAAAAATCGCTTTTCATCACGACTACCGCAGCGGTCGCCGTGTGCGAAGCCATTGAGCAGGTCACGGGGCTAAACCCGCAAATCAAATGGGTGAACGATGTTTACCTCAACGAGAAAAAGGTCTGCGGCATTTTAACGGAAGCTTCCGTTGATTTTGAAAACGGCGGTCTCAACTGGGCCGTGCTCGGCATCGGCATCAACATCGCTGTGCCGGAAGAGGGCTTCCCGGAGGAGATTCGCTCCATCGCCGGTGCTATTTTCGACGGCCCGTGCCCCGTGGAGATGCGCAGCCGCATTTCGGCTGCCGTCATCAGCCGCTTTTTCGCGCTGTATAAGAACCTCGGCTCGAACGCGTTCATCGAATCGTACCGCAGCCATTCGTTTCTCACCGGCCGCGCCATCACGTTCTCGCTCGGGGAGGAGACGTACCGCGGTGTCGTCACCGGCATCAGCGACGAAGCGCACCTGCTCGTCCGTCTCGATAGCGGAGAGGAGCGCGCGTTTTCCGCAGGCGAGGTGCAGATCCACAAGGGCTTTGCAAACCCGAAAGCCGAATAAACTGCTTAGTGTGCCGTATTCCGAAATGAATAGGGGTAAATAACATGAACAGCAACAGAGAGAAAATCACCAATATCGTCATGGTCGGCGTATTCGCCGCCGTGCTCGCCGTTTTGTCGCAGATTTCGTTCCCGCTGCCGAGCGGCATCCCGGTCACCTTACAGACCTTCGCGGTCGCCCTGTGCGGCTATGCACTCGGCTGTAAGCGCGGTACGCTCGCCGTGCTCGTCTATATCGTGCTCGGCACTGTCGGTCTGCCGGTGTTTGCAAACTTCTCCGGCGGCTTCGGTTCGCTTGTCGGTCTCGCGGGCGGCTACATCTACGGCTTCCTGCCCATGGCTGCGCTGTGCGGCCTCGGCACAAAAATGCCGCACCGTGTGCTCGCCATTGTACTCGGTGTTGCGGGTCTTGCGGCTTGCCATCTGTGCGGCACGATTCAGTTCGGCATTATCTCCGGCAACGGCCCGTGGGCGGCGTTCCTTGTGGCCTCTGTGCCGTATCTCGTCAAGGACATCGTCTCCGTTGCGGCGGCTTACGGCGTAGCGACCGCCCTCAGTTTCGCACTGAAGAAGAGCGGCATTCACATCGCAGCGTAAAAGCGTTTTCACAAAGCGTTTGGAATAAAATAGAAACCGAAAAGGCCGTCTGCAAGGGAAAGTCCCGCGCAGGCGGTCTTTTGCTTTGACATCAATACAGCATTGTGCTATACTGAATTTTCAAGGGAGCATTCGCGCCCAATACACGATAAAGGAGGCTGTACCATGGATGTTCGGGTAGGCGACAAATTACAAATGAAAAAGCCGCACCCCTGCGGGACAAACGTGTTTGAAGTGCTGCGCATCGGCGCGGATTTTAAAATCCGCTGCACCGGCTGCGGCAGAGAAGTCATGGTGCCCCGCCACAAGTGTGAAAAGAACATTCGCAAGATCGTGCGCGAAAGTGCCGGCAGCGAGCAGTAGCGCCTCTCAGACCGTTTCATTTAACTATCTGTCTGAAAGGAAGCTTTGCTATGTTTGAAAATCTCTCGGTTTTTGAAAACCGATATGAAGAACTTAATATGAAGCTCTATGATCCCGCCGTTGCGGCAGACCGCAATCTCTACCGCGACCTCATGAAGGAGCACAAAGAAATCGAACCCATCGTGGAAAAATACCGCGCCTTAAAAAAGGCTGAAGCGTCGCTCGAGGATGCCGAAGCGATTTTAAACGACTCCGAAGCCGATAAAGAGCTGCGCCAAATGGCGAGCGACGAGATGAGCGCCGCCAAAAGCGATATCGAAAGCATCTCGGAAGAGCTCAAAATTTTATTATTGCCTCGCGACCCCAACGACGACCGCAGTGTTATCGTGGAAATTCGCGGCGGCGCAGGCGGCGAGGAAGCGGCACTGTTCGCCTATAACCTTTACCGCATGTACAACATGTACGCCGAAAAGCGCGGCTGGAAAACGGAGATCGTCAGCCTGAATGAAACGGAGCTTGGCGGCTTTAAGGAAGTCAGCTTCACAATCGACGGTGACGGCGCGTATTCCAGATTAAAATTTGAAAGCGGGGTGCACCGCGTGCAGCGCGTGCCGGAAACAGAAACGCAGGGCCGCATCCACACAAGCACCGCCACGGTCGCCGTTTTGCCGGAAGCCGATGAGGTCGAGCTCGAGATTGACCCGAAAGATTTAAAGATTGACACATTCCGCTCCAGCGGCGCGGGCGGGCAGCACATCAACAAAACGTCGTCTGCCATCCGTGTTACGCACCTGCCCACCGGCACGGTCGTCGAGTGCCAGGACGAGCGCAGCCAGTACAAAAACAAAGATAAAGCCCTGCGCGTCCTGCGTGCCCGACTGTTAGACGCTAAGGTGGCGGCGCAAAACGCCGAGATTGCCGCAAACCGCAAAAGTCAGGTCGGCACCGGCGACCGTTCGGAGCGCATCCGCACCTACAACTACCCGCAGCTGCGCGTGACCGATCACCGCATAGGCCTGACAATCTACCGCCTGTTCGACGTCTTAAACGGCGACCTCGATGAAATCATTGACGCACTCATCGCCGCAGACCGCGCCGAAAAATTGAAAGAGAGCATGGAGAACGGATGAACATGGATACGCGATTATTGGATGAAAAAAATGAACAGGATATAAAAGAAGCGGGGAAGATTCTGCGCCGCGGCGGCCTTGTCGCTATCCCCACGGAGACCGTCTACGGCCTCGCCGGCAATGCGCTGGACCCTACCGTCTCCGCACAGATCTATAAAGTGAAGGGTCGCCCGTCGGATAATCCGCTCATCGTGCATATCGCGGATATCAAAGAATTGCCTGCGCTTGTCGAAGAGATTCCCGAAGCTGCCAAAAAGCTTGCAGATGCCTTTTGGCCGGGCCCGCTTACCATCATCATGAAAAAATCGCCGCTTGTGCCGATGCAGACGACCGGCGGTCTCGATACGGTTGCCGTCCGCATGCCGTCCGATCCCACCGCGCGGGCGATCATTAACGCCGCAGGCGTGCCGCTTGCCGCGCCGTCCGCGAATCTCTCCGGCCTGCCCAGCCCCACATCATTCCCGCATGTGTGCGATGATCTCATGGGCCGCGTAGACGGCATCGTGAACGGCGGCGACTGCGAGGTCGGCGTGGAGTCCACCGTTATCACCGTCGTCACCGAGATACCGCGCGTGCTGCGCCCGGGCGGCATTTCCGTGGAGCAGCTGCGCCGCGTGCTCGGCAGGGTAGACGTGGACCGCGCCGTGCTGGAAAAGCCCGCGGAAAACGCCAAGGTCGCCTCGCCCGGCATGAAATACAAGCACTACGCGCCGAAAGCGGATGTCTACATGGTGGACGCTTCCGCCGAAGACTACGCCGCGTTTTTGCATACGCACTCCGAAGCAGCTGCACTTTGCTTTAACGAAGACGTGCCGTACCTCAAAAACCGGTGCGTGCCTTACGGCAGCGCCGCAGATTCCCTTTCGCAGGCGCACGGGCTTTTCACGTCGCTCCATCACCTCGATGAGATCGGCGCAAAGACCGTTTACGCCCGTATGCCGCGCAAAAGCGGCGTAGGCCTTGCGGTTTATAACCGTCTCATTCGCGCTTGTGCGTTCCGCATCGTAACGCCGAACGAGCAGCTCGTCATCGGCCTTACGGGCCAGACCGGCGCGGGCAAATCGACGGTCGCAAAGCAGCTTAAAGCGCGCGGCTGCGTCATCATCGACTGCGACGCCGTTACGCACGATCCGTCTCTTTATGCAGGAACATGTCTTACGGAGTTGCAAAATGCGTTCGGCCGTGCTATTATAAAGGAAGACGGCAGTTTAGACCGCCGCCGTCTCGCAAACCTCGCGTTTGCAAGCGAAGAGGGCAAAGCGAAGCTGAACGCCATCACGCATCCCGTGATTTTAACACGTCTCAAAAAGGAGATTGCCGCATATAAAGATGCAAAGGTCATCGTGCTCGACGCTCCGACGCTGTTTGAAGCCGGTGCAGATCGCCTTTGCCGCCGTATGGTCTCCGTTCTTGCGGATGAAACCGTGCGCCTTGGGCGCATCTGCCGCCGCGACGGTCTCACGGAGCAGGAGGCCCTGACGCGTATGCACGCCCAGCAGAGCGACGATTTTTACATCGACCGCTCCGATTACACACTCGATAACACCGTCGCTGTTTCGGCGGACAATATGGATAATATGCTCGCAGTGCTTGGCTGCGCACACCCCGGTGAATCCGATTGAATAAGAGAAGCAAACATTTAAAAAAGTCCAAAAAGAAGCCCTTGTGGCCATGGATTCTTATCGCCGGCATTGCAGCTGCCGTGCTCGTCGTTTTCGCGGTGCAAAGGCTGCATCCCGATGTAGACCACATGCTTTACCCGCGCAAGTACGGATCCATCGTCAAAAAAGAAGCGAAGGAGTACGACTTGCCGCAAAGCCTTGTCTATGCCGTCATCAAGGCGGAAAGCGATTTCGACCCCGAGGCGGAGTCCCCGGTCGGCGCGCTCGGGCTTATGCAGATGATGCCCGAAACGTTTGACTGGATGCAAACGCATATCGGCGGGGAATATGACGCAAGCGCTTTGCTCGACCCCGAAATCAGCATCAAATACGGCTGTGCGCTGCTGCGCGTGCTTTTAAACGAGTACGACAACCTCGCCACAGCGGTCTGCGCCTACAATGCAGGCATGGGAAACGTTACGTCGTGGCTTTCGGACCCCGCATATTCCGAAGACGGAGTGACCTTAAAAGAAATTCCGTTTGAAGAAACGCGTCTTTACGTCCAGAAAGTCCTTCAGTATAAAGAAACTTACGAAAAATTGTATGGGGGAATTGAAAATGGCTAAAAAAGCAGCGGAAAAATCCGCAAAAGAGCTGTCCGAAATGCTCCTCAACCCGCGCAAGAACGGCTTTTTCAAGGTCACAGATGAGAAGATCGAAAAAGCAGATAAGTTCTGCGAAGGCTACAAGGCATTTTTAAACAGCGCCAAAACTGAGCGCGAATCCGTTGAGTACGCGGTCGCGGCTGCAGAAAAGCACGGCTTTGTGCCGTTCGACCCGAAGCACAAGTATGCGGCGGGCGACAAAGTGTATTACAACAATCGCGGTAAAGCAATTTGCCTTGCCATCATGGGTAAAGAGGGCTGCAAAAACGGCGTTCGCATTGCCGCAGCACACATCGATAACCCGCGTCTCGACTTAAAGCCCATCCCGCTTTATGAATCCTCCGAGATGGCGTACCTCAAAACGCACTACTACGGCGGCATCAAAAAGTACCAGTGGACGGCGATTCCGCTCGCCATGCACGGCGTTGTCGTGAAGAGCGACGGCACGGTCATCAAGGTCTGCATCGGTGAAGAAGCGGGCGATCCGCAGTTCACCATCACAGACATTTTGCCGCACCTCGGTCAGGATCAGGCTACAAAGCCGCTGGGTACTGCCTTTACAGGCGAAGACCTTAACATCCTCATCGGCAGCCGCCCGGTTCGCGACGAGGAGGCTAAGGATGCATATAAGCTGAACATCATGCGTCTCTTAAACGAGAAGTACGGCATCGTAGAAGCCGACCTCATCTCCGCAGAGATCGAGTTCGTCCCGGCGTTCAAGGCGGTGGATATCGGCTTTGACCGCAGCCTCGTCGGCGCTTATGGCCACGATGACCGCGTTTGCGCATACCCGGCACTTGAAGCTATCCTCAACTGCAAGAACCCGGTGCAGACCGTCGTCACTGTGCTCACCGATAAGGAAGAGACCGGCAGCGACGGCAACACGGGCCTCAACTCCGAGTACATGCGTTACTTCATCGCTGACCTCGCGCAGGCAGAGGGCGAAGAGCCGCGCCACGTGCTCTCCAAGTCCACCTGCATTTCCGCCGACGTCACCGCGGCATATGATCCGCATTATGCTTCCGTTTACGAGGCACAGAACTCCACCTACATCAACGGCGGTCTGGGCATAGCCAAGTACACCGGCGCACACGGCAAGGGCGGTACGTCCGACGCGAACGCAGAGTTCGTCGCCAAAATCCGCCGCACGTTTGACGATGCAGGCGTGCTTTGGCAGATCGGCGAGCTCGGCAAGGTCGATCAGGGCGGCGGCGGCACGGTCGCAAAGTTCATCGCGAACCTCAATGTCGACGTGCTCGACATCGGTGTGCCGGTGCTTTCCATGCACGCACCGTTTGAGGTTGTCTCCAAGCTCGATGTCTACATGGCCTACAAGGGCTTCAAGGCGTTCTTCGACGAGAAATAAGCTGTAAAGCGAAATAGCATTACATAAAATTCAAAAAACTGTACGTAAAGCAATAAAACTTTACGTACAGTTTTTCTTTATATTTTCAAGCAAAAAGCCTGCCGCAAAGCGCAGCAGGCCCAATTCTTTGCGTTAAGATGTTTTGCTTTACAGCGGCAGCTGATCCAGTTCGTCCTCTGTAAACACCGGGATGCCGTTCGCGTTCAGAAGCTCCACGGTTACACCGTTGCCGGGAATCTTGTTGCCCGTAAACGTGCCATCGTAAATGAGTCCCTTGCCGCAGGACGGACTTTTCGCCTTCATTACGGCAAAATCCACGTGGTTCAGCTTCGCAAAGTACAGCGCCGTCTCTGCGCCTTTTGTGTACGCCTTCGTCACGTCCTTGCCTGCACAGGAGATCACCTTGTCACCCTGCCGCTCCGCCGGGTCGCGGGGCGTGGGCAGGCCGCCCATCTGCTCGGGACATACGCCGATGATCGTGTTGTTTTCTGCAAGCTTAATGAGCGCATCGCACTTGCAGCCGTCGCCCTTATAGCGGCATTCGCAGCCCAAAAGGCAACTGCTTGCCAAAATTACAGCCATGTTTATACCTTCTTTTAATTTGATTTTTGCACTAAAAGCGGGTCATTGCCCGTAGATTTCCGGTTCGTTCTCGTCCTGCTCATAGATTTCCACGTTCGTCTTGCCGTCCACAGCTTCCAAATGCACGGCGATGATCTCGCGTAGAGAGGTGGGGATATTCTTGCCCACAAAATCAGGGCGAATGGGCAGCTCGCGGTGACCGCGGTCGACCAAAACGACCAGCCGAATGCGCGCCGGTCGCCCGAAACGGAACACCGCGTCGATTGCCGCGCGCACCGTGCGGCCCGTAAACAGCACGTCGTCCACCAAAATGACTTCCTTGTCGTTGAGGTCGACCGGAAGCGTCTGCGTGTTCACAGTCGGCAGGCCGTGCCGCTTTGTCAGGTCGTCACGGTAGAATGTAATATCCAGTGTGCAGGTTTGCACCTTTACACCGGTATGCGTCTCAATGTTCGCCGCAATCTGCTCCGCAAGCGGCACACCGCGCGTTTTGATGCCGATGAGCACCACGTTTTCAAGGTCGCGGCTTTTTTCAATGATTTCATAAGAAAGCCGCGTCAAAGCGCGCTTTACGGTAACGTCGTCCATCAGCTGGGCTTTCAGCTTCATAGGCATGCTTGTCAATCCTTTTTTAAACTCTTTGATTTATTGTAGCATTTCGGCGCTTTTCCGTCAAGACGCGTCTCTTTCGGTTGATTTTTGTCAAAGCGTGTGCTATGATACTCTTTGAAAATAAACGAAACAAGGCGGTGCGCCGTCTTACGGACTAAGGAAGGTCAAACATGGAAGCATATCTTTCCAATCTTACGGTTTTCAACCACCCGCTCATCAAGCACAAGGTCAGCCACCTGTGCGACGTTAACACCGGCACCAAGGAATTCAGCGAACTCGTCAAAGAGCTTGCCATGCTTATGGGCTATGAGACACTCAAGGAGCTCAAAACGAAGGACGTGGAGATCCAGGCGCCGCTGCAGAAGATCATTACCCCGGTGCTTGCAGAGGATTTCACCATCGTTCCGATTCTGCGCGCCGGTCTCGGCATGGTAGACGGCCTGCGTGAGCTTTCGCCCACGGCAAAGGTCGGTCACATCGGCCTTTACCGCGACGAGGAAACCCTAAAGCCGATGACGTATTACTTTAAGCTTCCGGTCGATACCGCAGACGGCCCCGTCGTCGTTGTTGATCCGGCGCTTGCAACAGGCGGCAGCGCAGATGCGGCCATCCAGTTTTTAAAGGATGCAGGCTGCAAGAACATCAAGTTCATGTGCATTTTCGCGTCCGAGGTAGGCATCAAGCTGCTGTATGAAAAGCACCCGGATGTCAAAATCTACGCGGCAAACTACGCACCCGGCCCGCTGAACGAGAATGGCTACATTCCCACCGCAGCCGGCGACGCAGGCGATCGCCTGTGCGGCACAGTCAGCTATAAACCGAATAAAAACCGGTAATCCTTGTAAACGTAAAAGCTCTTCGCATGGTTCGGAGAGCTTTTTCTGCCTTGTGCTGCCTTTTTTTGATGAATATTCACAAACTATTCACAAGTGCGCGAATTACGTTGACTTTCGTCGAATGTTGTGCTATAGTTTAGCGTTGGAAAACGAAATACGATCTTTAACCCCGATACTGTGATATTGGCAAGATTGACTCTTAATACGTCTTTACAGACGGCGTGCTGACAAGGCTCAAGCTCCGCCCATTTTACAGGCAGAGCTTTTCTTTATGCTCGGAAAAGCGTAGGGGAGAAGAGAACGTGTTTTGGGGTAAGAAATGAAACCACGGTTCGGAAGAAAGGAAATGATTTCATGAAGTTGATTTACGGCATCGAAGATAAGCCGAAGTTCAGCAAAACACTGGTCTTCGCATTCCAGCAGATGATCGCCATCATGGCGGCTACGCTGCTCGTACCGCTGCTTGTCACCAGCTACGGCCTGCAGGCAGACGCCGCAGCCGCACTGTTCGGCGCGGGCATCGGCACCATCGTATACCTGTTCTGCACCAAGCGCAGAAGCCCGGTATTCCTCGGCTCCTCGTTCACCTTTCTCGGCGCGTATGCGGCTACAATCGGTCAGAATTACGGCTACTGGGGCATGCTCATCGGCGTTGCGTTCGCAGGTCTTGTTTACGTCATCATCGGTCTTGTCATCAAGGTCGTCGGCTCCGGTTGGGTCAATAAGCTGATGCCGTCCGTCATCATCGGGCCGATCGTCGCGCTCATCGGTCTGTCTCTTTCCGGCACGGCAACAAGCTGGATCATGGGCAACGGCGCGGCAGCTGTCGTATACGGCGAGACCTACAACTGGGCTGCCATCATCTGCGGCATCTTCACCTTCTTCATGATTGTCATTGCGTCCGTTAAGGGCTCCAAAACCGTCAAGCTCATTCCGTTTATCGTCGGCATCGGCGCGGGCTATGCGCTTGCACTCGTCTTTACATTCATCGGCATGGCAACGGGCACAGAGAGCCTCAAGCTCCTTTCCTTCCAGCCGTTCATCGATGCATTCGGCACATTCAGCATCACCAGCATCGTCGATTATCCGAAGTTCTTCTTCCTCAAAGCAATCGAGACGAACGGCCAGTATCCGCTTGATGCGGCTGCCATCGGCAACATCGCCATGATCTACATTCCGATCGGCGTCGTCGAGCTCGCACAGCACATCGCTGACCACAAGAACCTCAGCACGGTTGTCAACCGCGACCTCATCGCAGACCCGGGCCTCGATAAGACCCTCATCGGCGACGGCCTCGGCTCCATTGTGGGCGCGTTCTTCGGCGGCTGTGCAAACACCACCTACGGCGAGTCCATCGGCTGCATCGCCATCACCGGCAACGCTTCCGTCGTTTCCATCCTCACCGCGGCACTCGGCTGCATGGTGCTTTCCTTCTTCACTCCGTTCGTCGTGCTCATTAACTCCATTCCGAAGTGCGTCATGGGCGGCGCGTGCATCGCGCTCTACGGCTTCATCGCCGTTTCCGGTCTCCAGATGCTTCACCGTGTTGATCTCGGCAACAGTAAGAACCTGTTCGTCGTCAGCTCTATCCTCGTCTGCGGCATCGGCGGTTTGTACTTCGGCTTCGGTACGAACAGCATCACCGGCGGCGCTCTGCTGAACATCACGTCTTTGGCTGTTGCCCTCATTGTCGGCATTGTCACGAACCTCATCGTCAATAACGGCAAGCTCAGCAGCGGCGAGGACGGTCTTAGCAGTGCAGCTTCCGAAATGGGAAAGGTAGACCCGGAAACCACCGAGATCCCCTCCCGTAAAAGCAAAAAGAAGTAATTCTTCAAAAAATAGCGTTAACTGAAATGCACAGCGCCCGGGCTTCACGGCTCGGGCGTTTTTCTGTTGTAAAGGAATTCGACTTGCTTTTTTTCCGTCATCCGATATAATAGTAAAAGATACCGAAAGAAAGGGGAGAGCACCGTGCGGAAACGAAAAAAAAACAGCCCCATCCAAAAGCCGCGTCCGCTGCATTTGGAGCGCATTATGAACCTAAAGCGTTGGACGGGCATTCTGCTTATCTGCGCCGCCGCTTTCATGGCGCTTGCACTGTTCGTCATGTGGGGTTTGCCGGTGCTTTTCCCGCCCGAAGATCTGGAGGATTCCCTGCCGCAGGCCACCGTACTGCCCACCGCGTCCCCCGCTGCAAGCACGGAGGAAAACGACCTGCCCGTGCTCGAGGACAGCGTGAATCTGTTCGTCATCAACGAAGACCACCCTGCGGACGCGGATTTCGCCCCCGAGGAGACCGCCGAGTTTGACAGCGTCACGGTCGATGCCCGCATTGTGCCGGCACTCTCCGCACTGTGCGATGCTGCAAAAGCAGACGGTGTCACGCTCAAGTTTTCCGGCGGCTATGTGTCCTATGCAGAGCAGGAAGCGCTTTATAACGCCGAAGTCGAGCGCCTTATCGCGGCAGGTTCCACCAAAATTATGGCGCGCGAAGACGCAAAATCCACCGTGTCCGCGCCCGGCACAAGCGACCTGCAAAGCGGCCTGTGCGTCACCGTGCAGGACGACCCCGCAACGTTTTCGACAACGGATACCTACGGCTGGCTGCAAAGAAACATGGCGCATTACGGCTTTGTGTTCCGCTATCCTGCCGGAAAAGAGGACGAAACCGGCCTTAAACGCAATGATCTTGTCCTGCGCTATGTCGGCACAGAGCACGCCGCCGCCATCCGCAGACTCTCCTTTTGCCTCGAAGAATACCTTCGCTACATCGGCGCCTGACGAAAAAAACGGATGCCTTCGGGAAGAAAAAGAAAAAAGTTTTCTGTTTTTTTGAAAAAGACCTTGCATTTTAGAATTTTTTGTGCTAACATAATTAGCGCTATGTTTATGTGTTAACTTCGCTGTTAACCGACTAACCGCAGATCAACCGAAAGAGGTGACAGATATGAAGAATATACATCCGGACTATCAGGAAACGACCATTACCTGCGCATGCGGCAATGTGATTCACACGCGTTCCACAAAGAAGGACATCCGCGTTGAAATTTGCTCCAAGTGCCATCCGTTCTTTACGGGTAAGCAGAAGCTGGTTGATACAAGCGGTCGTGTTGATATGTTCAACAAGCGCTACGGTATCACGAAGTAAATTTATATGGATCGTTCAGGGCGGTGCTCTTTCGGGCATCGCCCATTTTTTCTCCAAAGGCAAATCGCGTTCGTTTCAAAACAGAGGGGAGCGGTAAAAATGGCAGAGTACAAAACCGTGCGGAAAAACGCGCAGGACCAGTTTGTGGAAAAGCGATCGCGTTTCATCGGCTATGCCTGCCCGGTGCAGACCGAGCAGGAGGCGCTCGATTTCATCACGTCCAAAAAATCCGAGCACTGGGATGCCAGTCACAATGTCTATGCGTATATCCTGCGCGACGGCACCATGCGCTTTTCGGATGACGGCGAGCCGCAGGGCACGGCCGGTATGCCGGTGCTGGATGTCCTGCGCAAAAGCGGCGTTACGGATGTCGTCACGGTCGCCACGCGCTATTTCGGCGGCATTCTGCTCGGGGGCGGCGGTCTCGTTCGCGCGTATTCGCACACCGCGTCCATCGCCCTGCAGGCGGCACAGATCATTACCATGCGCGAGTGCCTGCTGTTGTCGCTTACCTGCGATTACGGCCGGTACGGCCGCGTTGCATCGCTTGTTCCGGAATGCGGCGGCGTGACGGACGACACGGCCTTTGAGGAAAAAGTCACCGTCAAATTCCATTTGGCGCCCGAGCTGCTCGGCACATTCCGCAAAAAACTTGCGGATGCCACAAATGGGCAGGTCGATGTGACAGAAGACGGAAAAAATTTTTTTGAATTTGAAGAATAAAAGAAGTAATTTCGCCGTTTGCGGCGTATATAATACTATGAGGGCAAAAATCAGGGCGTTTTGCTCCGAGCTTTGCCCGTAATCCCAACGGCATCGCGCCGGCGGTCACGAAAGGGGGCGGTGGAATGCCGTTGCCGGAGTCCTTTATGCAGGACTTAAAATCGCGCTGCGACATTACAGACATCGTTTCCTCCTATGTCAACCTAAAGCGGCGCGGCAAAAACATGGTGGGACTGTGTCCCTTCCACAACGAAAAATCACCGTCCTTCAACGTCTACCCGGAGAATAACTCGTTTTACTGCTTCGGCTGCGGCGCGGGCGGCGATGTCATCACATTCATCCGTAAGATTGAAAATCTCGATTACATCGAGGCCGTGAAAATGCTCGCGGACCGCGTGGGGCTGCAAATGCCGGAGCAGGGCGTGGACGATTCCATGAGCCGCCTGCGTCAGCGCGTGCTGGAAATCAACCGCGAATCCGCCCGCTTTTTCCACAGCGCGCTTTTAAGCCCGGAGGGTAAGCCGGGGCTTGATTATTTCGCGCGCAGGCGCCTGCCCATGAAAATGATCCGCCATTTCGGGCTCGGCTGGGCGCCGGAAAGCCGCTTTGCGCTCGTTAATCACCTGCGCTCCAAGGGCTATTCCGAGCGCGAGATGATTGCGGCGAACGTCGCGGTGGAGACGCGCTCCGGCCGCGCGATGGATCGTTTCCACGCACGCGTCATGTTTCCTATCATTGATCTGCGCGGCAACGTGGTCGCGTTCGGCGGGCGTATTTTGACAAATGAAAAGCCGAAGTACATAAATACATCGGATACCCCGGTTTACCACAAGAGCAGCGGTCTTTTCGCGATGAATTTTGCAAAAAACGCGCTCGAAAACGACCGCATCATTTTGGCTGAGGGCTATATGGACGTCATCTCGCTGCACAAAGCGGGCATTGAAAACGCCATTGCGTCGCTCGGCACGGCACTCACCGCAGAGCAGGCGCGCATCATTGCCCGCTATGCGAAAGAGGTCGTCATTTGCTACGATTCCGACGAAGCCGGTCAAAAGGCCGCACAGCGCGCCATTCCCATTCTGCGCGGCGCAGGGCTTTTGGTGCGCGTCATGGCCGTGCCCGGCAACAAAGACCCGGACGAGTTCATCAACGCATGCGGTGATGAAGGCGCGGCGCGTTTCCGCAGGCTCATTGAGCAAAGCGGCAACGATGTGGAATACCGCCTTGCAAAGCTGAAAAGCGGGTATGATTTAAGCAACGAAAACGGGCGTATTCAATACCTGATGGCCGCCGTAGAGCTGCTGGCGGGCCTTGAAAACGCCATTGAGCGCGACGTGTACGTCAGCCGCCTTTCGCAGGAATTGAATGTTGACAAAAACGCCATTTTGCAGCAGATGTCCGTTTCCGTGCGCAAAAAAGCGCGTGCAGCGCAGCGGCAGCAGCAAAGGGACATGACGGAGCAGCTTTCCGCGCGGCGCGATACCGTAAACCCCGAAAAGCGCCGCTATGTCCGCGTGGCCAACGCCGAAGAGCGGCTCATCGCGTGCCTTTTCCACAATAATGACCTCGCACAGAGCCTGAACCGCCGCGTGCCGCCCGAAAAATTCGTGACGGCGTTCAATCGCCGGTTATATCAGAGCCTCCTGGGCAAGATTATAAACGAAGAAACGGTCACATCGCCGCAGATTACAGACTTTTCGGCGGAATGTACGCCGGACGAAATGGGCCGCCTTGCGAAGATTGTGCAGGAAAACGCCGGCATCACCGCCAAAGACGCGGAAGAATACGTGCAGATCATTTTAAGCGAAGGCGCGTTGACCGATACCGATAAGGTGCGTGGTGCGAACCCCGCCGACCTGCAGGCGCAGCTCGATGCACTGCGCAAACAGAAAAAATAAGAACGTTATGCTTTAAAACAGAATTGAGATAAAAAGGCAGCGTGCAGACGCTGCCGAGGGAATAAGGGAAAACACAGGAAAGGTATGATAAACTATGGCAGCACCCGATAAGAAAACCGTGATCCGCGATCTGATTGAGCTCGGCAAAAGCAAAGGCCAGCTCACCACAAAGGAGATCCTCGACGCCATCGGCGAATTGGATTTCGACCCGGAGCACATTGAAAAATTCTATGATACACTGGAATCGCACGGCATTGAGATTATCGATGACTTCAGCGATATCCAGATTGATGACATCGACCTTTCCAAAGTATCCGGCGCAGATACGGACGATTTTGACGCCGGCATGGGCATGGAAGGCGTCGCCATCGATGACCCGGTCAAAGTTTACCTGAAAGAGATCGGCCGCGTGCCGTTGCTTTCCTCCGAAGAAGAAGTGCGTCTTGCCATCGCCATCAAGGACGGCGACGAAGCCGCAAAGAAGCGCCTTTCCGAAGCGAACCTGCGTCTTGTCGTCAGCATCGCGAAGCGCTATCTCGGCCGTGGCATGCAGTTCCTTGACCTCATTCAGGAGGGCAATCTCGGCCTCATCAAGGCTGTTGAAAAGTTCGATTATACAAAGGGGTTCAAGTTCTCCACCTACGCAACGTGGTGGATCCGTCAGGCCATCACGCGCGCCATCGCCGACCAGGCCCGCACCATCCGTATCCCGGTGCACATGGTGGAGACCATCAATAAGGTGAAGAAGGTCTCCAGCCAGCTGCTCCACACGAGCGGCCATGAGCCGACCGCGGAGGAAATCTCCGACGAGCTCGATATGCCGGTTGATAAAGTGCGCGAGATCATGCGCGTCGCACAGGAGCCTGTCTCCCTTGAAACGCCGATCGGCGAGGAAGAGGACAGCCACCTCGGCGACTTTATCCCGGATGACGACGCACCGGCCCCGGCAGATGCCGCTTCCCATACGCTGCTGCGCGAAACGCTCGGCGATGTGCTCGATTCCCTCACCCCGCGTGAGGAAAAGGTGCTGCGCTTGCGCTTCGGCCTTGAGGACGGCAGAAGCCGCACGCTCGAGGAAGTGGGCAAGGAATTCAATGTCACCCGTGAGCGTATCCGCCAGATTGAAGCAAAGGCGCTCAGAAAGCTCCGTCACCCGAGCCGCAGCAAGAAGCTGAAGGATTTTCTGGATTGATCCCGAAAGGATAGGCACATACCATGCACATGACACTGGAAGCGGACTACGCAGTCCGCATCGTGGAATTTTTGGCCGTGAACCCCGGGCGCGCAGATGCCAAAACGATCTCGGAGCGCACAAGCGTCACGCTGCGCTTTACGCTGAAGATTCTGCGCACGCTCGTTTCGGACGGCATCGTGCGCTCGTATAAGGGCGCAAAGGGCGGCTATGAGCTTGCAAAACCGCCGAAGGAGATCACGCTGCGCAGCGTGATCGAGGCGGTGGAGGGGCCGTATATGATTTCCCGCTGCCAGGGCGATGCGTACAGCTGCCAGCGCACCTCGTGCCGTTTGCATCACATCTACGGTGAGGTCTCGCAGCTTGTGCGCAATAAGCTGGAGTCCTACACGTTCGCGTCCATCTGTGCCTGCGAGGATACCGAGGCGGACGAAAAAGGTGAGGGGAAAGAGGCAGAAACGTAAGCGAATCCGCGTAAAAGTACGCGCAAGTACATACTTAAAACGCAATAATTCGTTTTGAAAGTGGCTTTCGCTTTTTAACTTAATTTCTTCGGCATCCAAAATTCAACATAAACAAAACAAAAACCTTCCCGGCTTCGTTTCCGTTTGGAAACCGGGAAGGTTTTGCGTGTTTTTAAGCGGTATGAACGCCGTGAGACGCTGCACGGGCAAGAGCTGCGGCTCAGTTTATGCGGCTGCCGCCCCATTCCACCGCTGTGAAGCCGTCGCGGGCGGGAGCGGTGAGCGTTTGCGCGGGAATGTCGACTTTCTCTTCAAGCGGTTTCCACGCCATGAAGACCCGAAGGAGCGTGTCGGGCGCGGGGGAGATATCCAGCTGCGCCACCTGCGTATAGCAGTCGGACTGAAACGCGATGAGATTATAGGGATTTTCCTGCATCTGGGGAAGCCAGTACACGATGAATTCATTCGCTTCTTTGCGGGTGAGTCCGAGGTCGCGCAAGGCATTTTCGAGGAAAGCGGCGGTGTCGCTGCCCGCTACGCAGAAGCCGCGGGAAAGGTCGTATTCCGCGCTGTCCGTGCCTTCCCAGTACAGGTAGTTATACGTTTGGCCGTCCTCGTCCGTCAGAGTACCGTCAGGTTTTGCCGAAACATGCCAGCCGGTTTTGTAATTCGGGTAGGTGCAAGTGAGCGTTCCGTCGTACGCGAGCGTAACCGAGACGTCCGTTTCTTCTTCCGGATAAAGATAAATCACCGGCTTTAACGAGAGTTGCTCTTCTTCGCGTTCACGGCATGCCGAAAGCCCGCACACGAAGCTGATTGCAAGGGCCGCGGCGAAAATCTGCTTTGCGAAATGCTTTTTCATACAGTGTTCCTCTTCAAATTAAAATGATTGGCAGCGGATAAAAATAAAGCCCGATTGCAGTTTACAAGGTCCATGTGCTATCGGGTATACGGGTCAAAATTCAATTTATTTTGCTTTGGAATTTGAGAAAAGAAAAAGGGAATAAAACTCGAAAAATTTCGGGAAAAGGCTTGACAAATCCACAGATACGGTGTATCATATTACAATGTATCATCATGGATAGATATGCCATTTCTTTCTCTGATCTGCATTATAACACAGTTCCGAAAAATAATCAAGCATAATCTATAAAATTCACATGAACGGATATTCTTTCCGCCGTTTTTAAGTGATTTTGCTTAAAAACACGGGTCAAATACTAAGAATGGAGTGGTTGAGTCAATGGTGAATGTTAAGCCGGTACAGCTTGGCAAGAACACACGCATGAGCTTCTCGCACATCAATGAAGTTCTCGATATGCCGAACCTGATCGAGATTCAGAAAAATTCCTACGACTGGTTCCTGAAGGAAGGTCTGAAGGAAGTTTTTGACGACGTCTCCGGCATTACGGATTTCAACGGAAATCTGGTTCTGGACTTCGTGAACTACAAGCTCGACGAAAAACCCAATTACACGGTAACGGAATGCAAAGAGCGCGATGCTACCTATGCGGCAGCCCTGCGCGTCACTGCACGCCTTCTCAACAAGGAAACGGGCGAGATCAAGGAATCTGAAGTCTTCATGGGCGATTTCCCGCTGATGACACCGTCCGGCACCTTTGTGATCAATGGCGCAGAACGTGTTATCGTTTCCCAGCTTGTTCGTTCTCCGGGCGTCTATTATAAGATGGAGTACGATAAAACAGGCAAACAGCTTTTCTCTTCCACCGTCATTCCGAACCGCGGCGCATGGCTGGAGTACGAAAACGATGTGAACGACGTGCTCTATGTGCGTATCGATAAAAACAGAAAGCTCCCGATGACCGCGTTCATCCGCGCACTCGGTCTCGGCACCGACGAAGAGATCAAGGAATACTTCGGCGAAGACGAGCGCATTCTTGCGACCATCGATAAGGATACCACGCACACTATGGAGGAAGGCCTCTTTGAGGTGTACAGAAAGCTCCGTCCGAGCGAGCCGCCTACGGTTGAAAGCGCGCAGTTCCATTTGAACGGCCTGTTCTTCGACCCGAGACGCTACGACCTCTCCAGAGTCGGCCGTTATAAGTACAATAAGAAGCTGAACCTTGCCGGCAGAATCACCGGCCGTCAGCTTTCCCGCCCGATCGTCAACCCGGCGACCGGCGAGGTGATGGCAGAGGCGGGCACCGTTGTGTCCCGCACGCTTGCCGAAGACATCGACAACGCCGGTGTGACCACCGCCTGGGTTGCCCTTGAGGACGACAAGGAGACAAAGGTTATCTCGAACGGCATGGTCGATATCGCAAAATACGTTTCCTTTGATGCAGAGGCAGAGTGCGGCATCAACGAACGTGTGCGCTACGCAGTGCTCTCCGAGATTCTCGAAGCGTGCGGCGACGACGAAGAGAAGCTCAAAGAGCAGCTCACCGCACGTCATGACGAGTTGATCCCGAACCACATCATCATTGATGATATTTTCTCCTCCATCAACTACATGACCTGCCTTGCTGTCGGCCTCGGCTTTACGGACGATATCGACCAGCTCGGCAACCGCCGTATCCGTTCCGTCGGCGAGCTGCTGCAGAACCAGTTCCGCATCGGCTTCTCCCGCTTGGAGCGCGTGATCCGCGAGCGCATGACGCTGCAGGGTCAGGATATGGAATCCCTTACACCGCATTCTCTCATCAATATCCGTCCGGTCGTTGCAGCGATCAAGGAGTTCTTCGGTTCTTCTCCGCTGTCCCAGTTCATGGACCAGACGAACCCGCTGGCTGAGCTGACGCATAAGCGCCGTCTCTCCGCTTTGGGCCCGGGCGGCCTTTCCCGTGACCGTGCGAGCTTCGAGGTTCGAGACGTTCACTACACACACTACGGCCGCATGTGCCCGATCGAATCCCCGGAAGGTCAGAACATCGGTCTGATTTCCTACCTTGCAACGTTCGCAAGAATCAATCACTACGGCTTCATTGAGGCGCCGTACAGAAAGATTGATAAGGCGACGGGCAAGGTCACGGACGAAGTCGTTTATATGACGGCGGACGTGGAAGACGAGTTCATCGTTGCACAGGCAAACGAAAAGCTGAATGAAGACAACACCTTTGCAAACGACAGCGTTCTCGCGCGTTTCAAGGGCGAGTTCATTCAGGTTGAGCCGACCCGCGTCGATTACATGGATATTTCCCCGCGTATGGTCTTCTCCGTTGCAACGGCAATGATCCCGTTCCTCGAAAACGATGACGCGAACCGTGCTCTGATGGGCGCGAACATGCAGCGTCAGGCAGTTCCGCTGCTCCGCACCGAGTCTCCGATCGTCGGTACCGGCATGGAGTATAAAGCAGGCGTTGACTCCGGCGTCTGCGTCCTGTGCGAACGCGCAGGTGTCGTTAAGAGCGTCAGCGCAGACCTCATTCGCGTGACGACCGATAACGGCGATATCGACGACTATGTTGTCACAAAGTTCATGCGTTCCAACCAGAGCACCTGCATCAACCAGGTCCCGATCGTCAACCGCGGCGACCGCGTTGAAGTGGGCGATGTTCTGGCGGACGGCCCGGCCATTAAGAACGGCGAGATCGCGCTCGGCAAGAACGCGCTCATCGGCTTCATGACCTGGGAAGGCTACAACTACGAGGACGCCGTTCTGCTGAACGAGAAAATCGTACGCGACGACGTTTATACCTCCATCCATATCGAAGAGTATGAGATGGAAGCCAGAGATACAAAGCTCGGCGCGGAAGAGATTACCCGCGACATCCCGAACGTCAACGAAGATCTGCTGCGCGACCTTGATGACCGCGGCATCATTCGTGTGGGTGCGGAGGTTCACGCCGGCGACATTCTGGTCGGTAAGGTCACGCCGAAGGGCGAAACCGAGCTGACCGCCGAAGAGCGCCTGCTGCGCGCCATCTTCGGTGAAAAGGCCCGCGAGGTTCGCGATACGTCCCTCCGTGTTCCGCACGGCGAGTACGGCACCATTGTGGACGTTAAGGTCTTCACGAGAGACAACTGCGATGAGCTGAGCCCCGGCGTCAACAAGGTCGTGCGCTGCTATATCGCACAGAAGAGAAAGATCTCTGTCGGCGATAAGATGGCCGGCCGCCACGGTAACAAGGGTGTTGTTTCCCGCATTTTGCCGATGGAAGAGATGCCGTTCCTGCCGGACGGTACACCGCTTGACATCGTTCTGAACCCGTTGGGCGTTCCGTCCCGTATGAATATCGGACAGGTTCTCGAGGTTCACCTCGGCATGGCGGCAAACGCACTCGGCTGGAAGATTATGACCCCGGTATTCGACGGCGCACACGAAGCGGATATCCGCGAGTGCTTCCGCATGGCGGGCATGAGTGAGGACGGCAAGTTCCGTCTGCGTGACGGTCGTACCGGCGAGTATTTCGATAACCCGGTTACCGTTGGCTACATGTACTACCTCAAGCTCCATCATCTTGTTGACGATAAGATTCACGCCCGTTCCACCGGCCCGTATGCCCTCGTTACCCAGCAGCCTTTGGGCGGCAAGGCGCAGTTCGGCGGCCAGCGCTTCGGCGAAATGGAAGTTTGGGCATTGGAGGCTTACGGTGCGGCTTACACCCTGCAGGAGATTCTGACGGTGAAGTCCGACGACGTTGTGGGCCGTGTAAAGACCTACGAAGCCATCGTTAAGGGCCAGAACGTGCCGAAGCCGGGCATTCCGGAATCCTTCCGCGTTCTTATCAAGGAACTGCAGGCACTCGGCCTCGACATCAAGGTACTGGATAAGGACAACGAGGAGATTGACCTGCGCCAGAGCTTCGACGATGATGATGATGTGGGTCTCACCCCGGGCGATCAGGTCTTTGATGAAGAAAACGTCGCAACGGACGGCGATTTCGACGGCTATTCCATCGAGAACGAAGACGGGGAAGAGGACGACTTCTTCTCTACCGACGACGATGATGAGTTTGAAGGCTCCGATAACGATTTGTTTGACGGCATCGACGACGAGTTCTAATTTCGGGTGAAAGGAAAGGATCGCATATATGGAGTTTAACGTTTTTGAATCAATAAAGATCGGCCTTGCATCGCCCGAGCAGATTCGCTCCTGGTCGTACGGTGAGGTCACGAAGCCCGAGACCATCAACTACCGTACATTGAAGCCGGAGCGCGACGGCCTTTACTGCGAGCGCATTTTCGGACCGACAAAGGACTGGGAGTGCCATTGCGGCAAGTATAAGCGCATCCGCTTTAAGGGCAAGGTCTGCGAGCGCTGCGGCGTTGAAGTGACGCGCAGCAAGGTTCGCCGTGAGCGCATGGGTCACATTGAGCTTGCAGCGCCGGTTTCGCACATCTGGTACTTTAAGGGCATCCCGTCCCGCATGGGTCTGATTCTTGACCTTTCCCCGCGCGTACTGGAAAAGGTTCTGTATTTCGCACTTTACATCGTTACGGATCCGGGTTCCGTCCGTGAGCTCTCTAAGATGCAGACGCTCACCGAAAAGGAATACCGCGACATGCGTGAAAAATATGAGGACGACTTCGAGGCGTCCATGGGCGCTGAAGCTGTGAAGAAGCTGCTCGAGGATATCGACTGCGAAAAGCTCAGCGAAGAGCTCAAAAAAGATCTCGAAACCGCGCAGGGACAGAAGCGCGTGCACATTCTCAAGCGCCTTGAGGTTGTGGAATCCTTCCGCATCTCCGGCAACCGCCCGGAGTGGATGATCCTCGATGCCGTGCCGGTTATCCCGCCGGATATCCGTCCGCTCGTACAGCTGGACGGCGGCCGCTTTGCAACGAGTGACCTGAACGACCTGTACAGACGCGTTATCAACAGAAACAACCGTCTGAAGAGACTCATCGAGCTCGGCGCGCCGGACATCATCGTGCGCAACGAGAAGCGTATGCTGCAGGAAGCCGTCGATGCCCTCATCGACAACGGCCGCCGCGGCAGACCGGTCACCGGCCCGAACAACCGCCCGCTCAAGTCCCTTTCCGATATGCTGAAGGGCAAGCAGGGCCGCTTCCGTCAGAACCTGCTCGGTAAGCGTGTTGACTATTCCGGCCGTTCCGTTATCGTTGTTGGCCCGGAGCTGAAAATGTACCAGTGCGGCCTGCCGAAGGAAATGGCACTGGAGCTCTTTAAGCCGTTTGTTATGAAGCGCCTTGTCGAGACCGGTGCCGCCGGCAACATCAAGGCTGCAAGAAAGGCCGTAGAGCGCGCGAAGAGCGAGGTTTGGGACGCACTGGAGATTGTCATCAAGAACCACCCGGTCATGCTGAACCGTGCACCTACGCTGCACCGCCTGGGCATTCAGGCGTTTGAGCCGGTCCTCGTTGAGGGCCGCGCCATTAAGCTGCATCCGCTCGTCTGCACCGCGTTCAACGCGGACTTCGACGGCGACCAGATGGCTGTGCATGTGCCGCTTTCCGCAGAAGCACAGGCAGAGGCACGCTTCCTCATGCTGGCTGCAAACAACCTCTTAAAGCCTTCCGACGGCAGCCCTGTTGCGGTCCCGTCGCAGGATATGGTTCTCGGTTCTTATTACCTTACGCTCGATAAGGACGGAGAGACCGGTGAAGGCAAGGTATTCCGCAACATGGACGAAGCGTTCATGGCGTATGACGCAAAATATATCACGCTGCACTCCAAGATCAAGGTCAGAAGAACCGTGGAGTACAACGGCCAGACATATACGGGCCTTGTCGATACGACGATGGGCCGCATGATCTTCAACCGCCCGATCCCGCAGGATCTCGGCTTTGTTGACCGCACCGACCCGGAGAACATCCTCAAGTTTGAGGTCGATTTCCTCGTCGGTAAGAAGCAGCTCGGCAAGATCATCGACAAGTGCATCAAAAAGCACGGCACGGCGGTCACGAGCGAAATGCTCGATGCCATTAAGGCACAGGGTTACAAGTATTCCACCATCGGCGCAATCACCGTTGCTGTCTGCGATGCGACTATTCCGCCGCAGAAGCAGGAGATTCTTGCAAAGGCAGAGGCAGAGATCAGCGAGATTACCGCAGATTTCCGCGACGGCTTCCTCTCCGACGGCGAGCGTTACAGCGCGGTTCTGAAGACCTGGGAAAAGGCGACGAACGACGTTACGAAAGCCCTGCAGGACGGCCTTGACCGTTACAACCCGATCTTCATGATGGCAGACTCCGGCGCCCGTGGTTCTATGAACCAGATCCGTCAGCTGGCCGGCATGCGCGGTCTGATCGCGAATACGTCCGGTAAGACGATTGAAATTCCGATCAAGGCGAACTACCGTGAAGGCCTGAACATTTTGGAATACTTCATTTCCTCCCGTGGTGCTCGTAAGGGTCTTGCCGATACGGCTCTGAGAACGGCTGACTCCGGTTATCTGACCAGACGTCTGGTTGACGTTTCTCAGGATGTTATCGTTCGTCAGGATGATTGCGGTACGACCGAGGGTCTGGAAGTGTTCGAGATTAAATCCGGTAACGAGTCCATTGAGCCGCTTAAGGAGCGTATTGTGGGCCGCTACCTGCTTGACGATTACTGCGACGAGAATGGCAACGTGCTCGTTTCTAAGGATAAGATGATTGGCGACGCCGAAGCTGACCTCATCATCAGCCGCGGCACGACGCACATCAAAATCCGCTCTATTTTGAATTGCCGCACCCGTCACGGCGTGTGCAAGAAGTGCTACGGTTCCTCCCTTGCAAACGGCCAGCCGATCACGGTCGGCGAGGCGGTTGGTATCATCGCCGCACAGTCCATCGGCGAGCCGGGTACCCAGCTGACGATGCGTACGTTCCATACCGGCGGTGTTGCATCCGCAGAAGATATCACGCAGGGTCTTCCGCGTGTCAGTGAGCTGTTTGAAAGCCGCAAGCCGAAGCATCTCGCAATCATCGCAGAGATCGGCGGTACGATCGGCTTTGAAGAGGTCAAAAAGAACCGCCACATTGTCGTTCGCGGCGATGGCGACCAGCGCAGCTACCTCATCCCGTTCGGTGCACGCCTCAGCGTAAAAGAGGGCGATGTGGTTGAAAAGGGCACCCGCTTGACCGAAGGCTCCGTCAACCCGCACGACGTGCTCGCCATCAGCGGCCCGGAGGCGGTGCAGGATTACCTCATTGAGGAAGTGCAGCGCACCTACCGTATGCAGGGTGTTGATATCAACGATAAGCACATCGAAGTTATCGTTCGTCAGATGATGCGCAAGGTGCGCATTGAAGACGCGGGCGACACGCCGCTGCTCGTCGGCGCGCTCGTCGATAAGAACGACACGCTTCTTGAAAACGAGAAGATCGCCGCAAGAATTGCAAACGGCGAGACCGGCCTGCGCGAGGCGACATTCACGCCGACGCTGCTCGGTATCACGAAGGCATCTCTGGCGACCGAGTCCTTCCTTTCCGCTGCTTCCTTCCAGGAGACCACACGCGTGCTGACCGACGCCGCCATCAAGGGCAAGGTTGACCCGCTGCTTGGCCTGAAGGAGAACGTCATCATCGGTAAACTGATTCCGGCCGGCACCGGCATGGACTGCTACACCAATGTTGAAATCGCGCCGACGGCGCCGAGCAGCTCTCTGAGCCCGGAGGCGGTAGCCGCTTTGAGCAGCTTTGAGGAAAAAACTTCCGCACAGAATGCAGAAGAGGGCTTGACAAACGAATAATGAGCGGTGTATAATGTCAAATGGTGTGTTGTGGGCATGAAATCTGAGAATTTCTGCCAGAACCGCCTTTGAAACCGCATAAAACAGACCTGTCCGCGCGATTTTTGTACGGACAGGATACTGTTTTGTATAGACGCATGTTCTGCGGGCAATATAAACCCGCATGACATATATAGAAATTGTGTAAGGAGGTGCAATATGCCCACATTTAACCAGTTGATTCACACAGGTCGCGCAGTTTCCGAGAAGAAGGCAAAGGCGCCGGCACTGCTGAAGGGTTGGAACTCCAAGAAGAGAATTGCTATCGATCAGGATTCTCCCCAGAAGCGCGGTGTCTGCACTGCTGTTAAGACTGCTACCCCGAAGAAGCCGAACTCCGCACTTCGTAAGATTGCCAGAGTCCGTCTTTCCAACGGTATCGAAGTCTCCGCTTACATCCCGGGTGTTGGTCACAACCTGCAGGAGCATAGCGTTGTTATGATCCGTGGCGGTCGTGTTAAGGACCTTCCTGGTGTACGTTACCACATCATCCGCGGCACGCTTGACGCGCAGGGTGTTGCAAAGCGTATGCAGGCTCGTTCCAAGTACGGCGCTAAGAGACCGAAGGCCGGCGCTGCAAAGAAGTAATTTCTTTAAAGAGCCAAATTTAATCGTTACACAATGAACTTTTGACCGGAAAAGCGAAATTCGCTTTAAGGGTATTTATAATAGATAAGCTACTGATTATCGTGCGTAAATACCTTTTCTTAGCCGGCGGGAGCTTGTGCTTTCGAGTACCGATGAATTCATACTATTATGTGAAGGAGGGAAGACTATGCCAAGAAGAGGCAATGTAGCAAAACGCGATGTTTTGCCGGATCCTATGTATAATTCCAAATTGGTCACACGCCTGATTAACAACATCATGTATGATGGTAAGAAGGGCGTAGCTCAGAAGATCGTTTACGAAGCATTCGAGATCGTCGAAGAGAAGACGGGCAAGAACGCTCTGGAGGTTTTCGAGCAGGCTATGGAGAACGTAATGCCGAGCCTGGAGGTTAAGGCACGCCGTGTTGGCGGTGCGAACTATCAGGTTCCGATCGAGGTTCGTCCGGAGAGACGTCAGACCCTGGGTCTGCGCTGGATGGCGAGCTATTCCAGACTTCGTTCTGAAAAGACGATGAAGGAGAGACTGGCCGGAGAGATCCTTGACGCTCTGAACGGCGCCGGCGGCGCTGCTAAGAAGCGTGACGATACGCATAAGATGGCAGAAGCCAACAAGGCTTTCGCACATTACAGATGGTAATTTACCTGTAAACGTATTAAGGAGGATTATATGGCCCGTCAGGTACCACTTGAATTTACAAGAAATATCGGCATCATGGCGCACATCGATGCCGGTAAAACAACAACGACCGAGCGTATCCTTTATTACACAGGTGTCAACTACAAGATCGGCGAGACCCACGACGGTTCCGCTACGATGGACTGGATGGCACAGGAGCAGGAGAGAGGTATCACGATCACTTCCGCTGCTACGACGTGCTTCTGGCCGGACAGAAACGGTCACCAGAACCGTATCAACATCATCGACACCCCGGGCCACGTTGACTTCACCGTTGAAGTTGAGCGTTCCCTGCGTGTTCTCGATGGTTCCGTAACGGTTTTCTGCGCAAAGGGCGGCGTTGAGCCGCAGTCTGAGACCGTTTGGCGTCAGGCTGAGGAATACAAGGTTCCGCGTATGGCGTATGTCAACAAGATGGACATTATGGGCGCTGATTTCTACCGCGTTGTCAACATGATGCGCGAGAGACTGAAGTGCAACGCTGTACCGATCCAGCTGCCGATCGGCTCTGAAGATACCTTCAAGGGCCTCATCGACCTCGTGGAAATGAAGGCTTATGTCTACTATGATGATCTCGGCAAGGATATCCGTTGCGAAGAGATCCCGGAAGACATGAAAGAGCTCGCAGAGAAGTATCACACCGAGATGATCGAGCATGTCGCCGAGCAGGACGACGCACTCATGGAGAAGTATCTCATGGGTGAAGAGCTCACAATCGATGAGATCAAGACCTGCATCCGCAAGTCCACCATCAACAATACGATGGTTCCGGTTACCTGCGGTACTTCCTATAAGAACAAGGGTGTTCAGAAGCTTCTGGACGCGATTGTTGATTACATGCCGGCCCCGACGGATGTTCCGTCTATTAAGGGCGTAAACCCGGAAACCGAAGAAGAGGACGTTCGTCACTCTTCCGATACGGAGCCGTTCTCCGCTCTTGCATTTAAGATTGCTACGGACCCGTTCGTCGGTAAGCTGTGCTTCTTCCGTGTGTACTCCGGTACGCTTACGGCTGGTTCCACCGTTTACAACTCCACAAAGGATAACACCGAGCGTATCGGCCGTATTGTTCAGATGCACGCAAACCACAGACAGGATCTGGAAATGGTTTACGCAGGCGACATCGCTGCTGCAGTCGGTCTGAAGAACACCACCACCGGTGATACCCTTTGCGACGAAAAGCACCCGATCATCCTTGAGTCCATGGAATTCCCGGAGCCGGTTATCCGTGTTGCGATTGAGCCGAAGACCAAGGCCGGTCAGGAAAAGATGGGCATTGCACTTGCAAAGCTCGCAGAAGAAGACCCGACCTTCAAGGCATATACCGATGAAGAAACCGGCCAGACCATCATCGCCGGCATGGGTGAGCTCCATTTGGAGATCATCGTTGACCGTCTGATGCGTGAGTTTAAGGTTGAGGCTAACGTCGGTAAGCCGCAGGTTGCTTACAAAGAGACGATCCGCAAGAATGCGGATTCCGATATGAAGTACGCTCGTCAGTCCGGCGGTAAGGGCCAGTACGGTCACGTTAAGATCCGTATTGAGCCGAACCCGGGTAAGGGCTACGAGTTCGTCAACGCAGTTGTCGGCGGTACGGTTCCGAAGGAATATATCCCGGCTGTTGACCAGGGTATTCAGGGCGCAATGCTCTCCGGTGTACTTGCTGGCTACAACGTTGTTGACGTGAAGGTCACGCTGTATGATGGTTCCTATCATGAAGTTGACTCCTCTGAAATGGCCTTTAAGATTGCCGGCTCCATGGCATTTAAGGATGCTATGCGCAAGGCTGATCCGGTCATCATGGAGCCGATCATGAAGGTTGTTGTTACCGTTCCGGAGGAATACCTCGGCAACGTTATCGGTGACCTCAACTCTCGTCGCGGCATCATGCAGAATCAGGAGGCTACTCCGGGTGCTATGCAGATCACCAGCGAAGTTCCGCTGTCTGAGATGTTCGGCTACGCGACGGATATGCGTTCCAAGACCCAGGGCCGTGGTCAGTACACCATGGAGCCCTCTCACTACGCTGAAGTTCCGAAGTCTGTTTCTGAAACGATCATCGCTTCCAGAAAAAAGGCTGAATAAAGCGAAATACTACTTGATTTTTTTGCGGTTTGTTGCTACAATGGTAATAAACTCAAAAGGTTATTTTACTGAATAAAAGGAGGCAATTCCAATGGCAAAGGCTAAGTTCGAAAGAAATAAGCCCCATGTAAACATCGGTACAATCGGTCACGTTGACCATGGTAAGACTACTCTTACTGCTGCTATCACGAAGGTTCTCGCTCTGAAGGGCCAGGCACAGTTCGAGGATTACTCCATGATCGATAAGGCTCCGGAAGAGAGAGAGCGTGGTATCACGATCAACACTGCTCACGTTGAGTATGAGACGGACAAGCGTCACTACGCTCACGTTGACTGCCCGGGCCATGCTGACTATGTTAAGAACATGATCACCGGTGCTGCACAGATGGACGGCGCTATCCTCGTCGTTTCCGCTGCTGACGGCCCGATGCCGCAGACCCGTGAGCACATCCTCCTCTCCCGTCAGGTTGGTGTTCCGTACATTGTTGTATTCATGAACAAGTGCGACCAGGTTGACGACGAAGAGCTCCTCGAGCTTGTTGAGATGGAGATCCGTGACCTGCTGAACGAGTATGAGTTCCCGGGCGATGACACCCCGATCATCAAGGGTTCCGCTTACCTCGCACTCACCAGCGAGTCCAAGGACGTCAACGCTCCTGAGTACAAGTGCATCCTCGACCTGATGGATGCTGTTGACGACTACATCCCGACCCCGGAACGTAAGGCTGACCAGCCGTTCCTGATGCCGGTTGAGGACGTCTTCACCATCACCGGCCGTGGCACTGTTGCTACCGGTAGAGTTGAGCGTGGCATTCTGAAGATGTCTGACGAAGTCGAAATCATCGGCCTCACCGACGAGAGAAGAAAGTCCGTTGTTACGGGCATCGAAATGTTCCGCAAGCTCCTCGACTTTGCTGAGGCTGGCGACAACATCGGCGTTCTGCTCCGTGGTATCCAGAGAACCGACATCGAGCGCGGCCAGGTTCTGTCCAAGCCGGGCACGATTCACCCGCACACCAAGTTCAAGGGCCAGGTTTACGTTCTGACCAAGGACGAAGGCGGCCGTCATACCCCGTTCTTCAACAACTATCGTCCGCAGTTCTATTTCCGTACCACCGACGTTACGGGCGTTATCTCTCTGCCGGAAGGCACCGAGATGTGCATGCCTGGCGATAACGTTGTCATGGACGTTGAGCTGATCACCCCGATCGCTATCGAAGAGGGTCTTCGCTTCGCTATCCGTGAAGGCGGCAGAACTGTTGGTTCCGGCGTTGTTACGGGTATCAACGAGTAATTTTTACTCAAACTAAAATCTCATCATTTTCTTCGGGGCGAGGTGTGATTCCTCACCGGCGGTAAATGCCTTTGGCATAAGCCCGCGACCGCAGTTTTGCGCTGATCCGGTGTGATTCCGGAGCCGACGGTATAGTCCGGATGATAGAAGAAACGTGAATCAAAAGGATTTCGGCACCCCGCGAGTTTTCGTGGGGTGCTTTTTTGATTCTTACCCCCGTTTCTGTATTGACATAGTATAAGTTGGGAATGCGCATGGCTTATGCGGCATTCTAAAGGCGGCGCTGCGCGGATTTGTGTTTTCCCGTAAAGGGAAAATGCAAGCGCGGAGTGAATTTCCTTGCGCTGCCTGATATTCATACAGAAAGGTTCTGACATTTATGACCGTAAATACTGCAAAAACTTCCAATGTGAATATTCGTAAAATTGCAATGACCGGCGTACTGGCGGCGATTGCGACCGTTTTGATGTTTTTACACTTCCAGCTGCCGTTTATGCCGAGCTTTATTTCGCTCGACTTTTCCGAGCTGCCGGCACTGATCGCGGCGTTTACGCTTGGCCCGGTGAGCGGCGTTGCCGTTTGCTTTGTGAAAAACCTTGTGCTGCTTTCGCAGACCATCACCGGCGGTGTGGGTGAGCTCTCGAACTTCATTATCGGTTCTGCGTTTGTGGTGCCGGCGGGGCTGATTTACCGCCACCACCGCAATTACGGCGGTGCGATTGTGGGCTCTGTTGTTGGCGCGCTTTTGATGGCAGTGCTGGGATTCTTCTCGAATCTGTTCATCATTTACCCGATTTACACGAATGTGATGCCGATGGAGGCCATTATGGGCATGTATCAGGCAATCAATCCGTCCGTGCAGGAGTTGTGGCAGGCGCTTTTGATCTTTAACTTGCCGTTTACGTTCTGCAAGGGGCTCATCAGTGCGGTTATCACGATTCTGGTATATAAAAAGCTGGAGCCGGTCATCAACGGCAAAGTCGTATGATATGCCGGAATTTGTCGGTATAAAACCGGGATTTTCTGCGGTTTTTTCCCTTGCTATTTGCGAAAAACTGTGTTATACTTTTTTACAGTCAAAAATGAATATGCCCTTATCAAGAGTGACGGAGGGAACAGGCCCTTTGATGTCCGGCAACCTGCATTTTGCAAGGTGCTAATTCCTGCGGCATGGCAATGCCGAAAGATGAGGATTTTGAACCGCTCATCTTTTGAGCGGTTCTTTTTTTCCTAAAATTCCTTGTGGGGGCTGTGAGTGAAAAGAGTAAAGGAGCAAAACATGAATAACAAACATCTTTTTACATCTGAATCTGTGACCGAAGGCCACCCGGACAAGGTTTGCGACCAGATTTCCGATGCAATTCTCGACGATATCATGGCGAAAGACCCGACCGCGCATGTAGCTTGCGAAGTGACGGCGACGACCGGTATGGTGCACGTGATGGGCGAGATTTCCACCGAGTGCTATGTGGACATCGATGCGATTGCGCGTAAAGTCATCAAAGAGATCGGTTACGATTCTCCGGATGCGGGCTTCAACGGTGCGACCTGCGCGGTGCTGACCTCCATCGACATGCAGTCCCCGGACATTGCAATGGGCGTGAACGAATCCCTTGAGACAAAAAACGGCGCCGCTGACCAGGACGACCTCATTGGCGCGGGCGACCAGGGCATGATGTTCGGCTATGCCTGCGATGAGACCCCGGAGCTGATGCCGCTGACCATCTCTTTGGCGCATAAGCTTGCAAAGCAGCTGGCAAAAGTCCGCAAGGACGGCACGCTTGACTACCTCCGCCCGGACGGCAAGACGCAGGTGACGGCGGAATACGACGGCGACACGGTGAAGCGCATCGACACCATCGTTATTTCCACGCAGCACAGCGAGGCTGTCTCTCTGGAGCAGATTCGCAAGGATATGATCGAATATGTTGTGAAGCCGATCGTTCCGGCGGAGCTCATCGATGAGAACACGAAGTATTATGTAAACCCGACCGGCCGTTTTGTCATCGGCGGCCCGGTGGGTGACAGCGGTCTGACCGGCAGAAAGATCATCGTCGATACGTACGGCGGCGTAGGTCGTCACGGCGGCGGTGCATTCTCCGGCAAGGACCCGACGAAGGTTGACCGTTCCGCTGCATATGCGGCACGTTATGTTGCAAAGAACATTGTAGCTGCGGGCTTTGCAAAGAAGTGCGAGGTGCAGCTTGCATACGCCATCGGTGTTGCACACCCGGTTTCCGTTATGGTCGATACATTCGGCACCGGCACGGTGGAGGATTCCAAACTTGCCGAGGCTGTGCAGAAGGTCTTTGACCTGCGCCCGAACGCGATCATCCGCAACCTCGACCTGCGCCGCCCGATTTACCGTCAGCTCGCCGCTTACGGCCACATGGGCCGCGAGGAACTCGGCGTGCAGTGGGAGAAGACCGACAAGGTTGAGGCTCTGAAGGCTGCCGTGCTTTAATTTGCGCAAAACAGAATAAGAACCGAATGCACCTTCGCGTCATAGACTGGCGCGGAGGTGTTTTTTATGGAGCCTATCGGGATTGCTTTGGTGTGCGCGTTTACGCTGTGTATCTTTTTGTTTGCTGTGCGGAGCGTTTGCCTGCGCGTGACACGTTCGAAAATGCTGGAGGATGCGCTGCCGTTTACGGTGTATGCGACAATTCGCCGCGCGGACGACGCAGAGTATATTGTGCGCAGTGTTTTGGAGCGCGTGAAGTGGCTGGATTTATACGGCATGTGCCGCATTGTGTGCCTGAATCCGACAAACGATCCGGAGATCGACGCGATTATCCGCAGACTTGTGCAAAAATACCCGTTTGCGGAGATTGGGGCTTTTCAAACACGAAAGAATGTTCTATAATAGAAGCGTAGAAATTTAAGTAATGAAGGCAGTAATGTTTCAGTGAAATATTCGGCTTTGCCGAATGTGAAATAATACTTACGTATTGTGAAATTTTTCGCTTGCGCGAAAAGTGAAATAAAACAAACCCCAAAGGATTTGTTTTGATGATAAATCAAGGAGGCGCAACCGATGCCGCAGGAAAACGGGCTGCTGGAAATGGAAGGCAGCGTGGAAAATATCGTCTACCACAACGACAGCAACCAGTACACGGTGTTGGAGGTCGATTGCGGCGAAGAGCTCATCACGGTAGTGGGGACGTTCCCGTATGTGAGTGTGGGGGAGCGGCTGCACCTGTATGGCACGTGGACATCGCACGCGACGTTCGGGCAGCAGTTCCGCGCGCAGGCGTTTGAGCGCTCCCGTCCGGCGGACACGGCGGCGATGCTGAAATACCTTTCGAGCGGCGCGGTGAAGGGCATCGGCGGCGCGCTGGCGGGGCGAATTATAGAAGCGTTCGGCGATGAATCCATTAAGGTGATCGAGGAAGATCCGGCGCGGCTTGCAACCGTGAAGGGCATCACGCTGAAAAAGGCGAAAGAAATCTCCGAGGAGATGCAGCGCGTAAACGGCATCCGCGATTTGATGGCATTCCTCGGCAGCTTTGGCGTGCGCCCGGAGGACACCGTGAAGGTGTGGAAGGTGTACGGGCAGGACTCTGTGGCGTGCGTTCAGGAAGACCCGTACCGGCTGTGCAGCGATAAGATCGGCATTTCGTTTGCGGTGGCGGATCAGCTGGCGGAGTCGCTGGAGTATGACCGCGACAACAAGGAGCGCGTGAAGGCGGGCGTGCTGTATGTGCTGCGGCACAATTTGAATAACGGGCACACGTGCCTGCCGGCGGATAAACTGTGCGCGGCGGCCGCGAAGCTTTTGGGCGTGCCGCCGGAGAGTGCGCAGGAGGCTTTACTTGAGCTGTGCCAGACGTTTGAGGCGGTGAACGAGAATTTTAACGGGCGTGACTTCGTGTTTTTGCCGAAGCAGCACCGCAGCGAGGTGTACTGCGCCGACCGCATCCACATGATGCTGCGCTACCCGCCGGAATCCATTACGGGCATTGACCGGGAGATTGCGGAAATCGAGCGCACAGAAGGCATCGAGTACGCCGAATTGCAGAAGGATGCGATCCGCGCGGCGCTGGAAAAGGGCCTTTTGATTTTGACGGGTGGCCCGGGCACAGGCAAAACGACGACGCTGAACGCGATTATCCGCATTTTGATGGAAAAAGGCGAGACGGTATTTCTGGCGGCGCCGACGGGGCGCGCGGCGAAGCGTATGTCCGAGCTGACGGGCGTGGAGGCGAAGACCATTCACCGCATGTTACAGGTGGACTGGGACGACAACGATGACCCGGTGTTCCAGAGAAACGAGCGCAATCCGCTGGAGTGTGACGCAGTGGTTATCGATGAGCTTTCCATGGTGGACGCGTATGTGTTTGAAAGCGTTCTGCGCGCGCTGCCCATCGGCTGCCGTTTGATTTTGGTCGGCGACAGCGACCAGCTGCCGAGCGTTGGGCCGGGCAATGTCATCGGAGACCTTATTGCGTCGAAGGTATTCCCAACGGTACAGTTAAAGGAGATTTTCCGTCAGTCGATGGAGAGTCTCATTGTGATGAACGCGCACAAGATTGTGGAGGGCGAGATGCCGGAGCTTTCCGTGCGCAGCAACGATTTCTTTTTTATGCCGCGCGAGGATGCGCGCTCCGTTTCGGAGACGGTGCAGTCGCTTGTGGTGACGCGCTTGCCGAAAAGCTACGGGTATTCGCCGGTGACGGACATTCAGGTATTATGCCCGGGACGCAAGGGCGAGCTTGGTACGGTGGAGCTGAACCGTAAGCTGCGCGAGCAGATTAACCCGCCCGCGAAAAACAAGCTGCAGGTGACGGTGAACGGCACGGTTTTCCGCGAGGGCGACAAGGTGATGCAGATCAAGAATGACTACAACCTGCCGTGGAGCCGCGAAGACGGCACGGTGGGCGAAGGCGTATATAACGGCGACATGGGCATCATCATCGATGTGGACAAAGATGCCGGTTGTCTGCGTGTGGAAATCGACGACAAAGAGGTGCTGTATGATTTTGAGCACGCGGCGGCAGAACTGGAGCTCGCCTACGCCGTGACGGTACATAAGAGCCAGGGCAACGAGTTTACGGCGGTGGTGATGCCGATGTTCCCGGGCGCGCCGCAGCTGAGCTACCGAAATTTGCTGTATACGGGCATTACACGTGCGAAAAAGCTGCTGATTTTGGTCGGCAAGCGCAGTGTAGTCGCCGATATGGTGGCGAACGATAAAAAGACGCGGCGGTTTTCCGGTTTGCAGCACTTTTTGCTCGAAAAGCCGGAGGAAGACGGGCCGGAGCAGAATGAGGAAGCGGAAGCATGAGCGTTTTAGAGAAGATTCTCACGTTCTTTTACCCGAAGCGATGTCTTTTGTGCGGGCGTGCGGGAGCGGTGAACGAGGACGAGTTGTGCGCGGACTGCGCGAAGCTGCAGCCGGATATTCGTGTGCGGTTTTTCGCGTTGCATGCAGGAAGACGGGATTACACACTGGAATGCCGTGCGCCGCAGCGGTACAAGGAGCCGTTTCGGTCATCCTTGTGGCGGTTCAAGTTCAAAAACGGAACGAACCTTGCGAAACCGCTTGCAAAGTTAATGCTGCCGGCGATCGATAAAAACCGGGTTTGGGACTGTATTGTGCCGGTGCCCATCAGCCGGGAGAGGCTGAAACAGCGCGGGTACGATCAATCGGTGCTGCTTGCAAAAGAGGTATCGAAGCTGACGGGTATTCCGTGCCGCACGGATATTTTGGAGAAGACGAAGCACAACCGCACGCAGCACAATTTGAGCGCCAAGGAACGTGAAGCGAATGTGCGTGGGGCGTACCGCGCGGAGGGTGCGGCGCGGCTGCGCATTCTGCTTTTGGACGATATCGTGACGACCGGCGCGACGGCCGTGGAGTGCGCAAAGGTGTTGTACCGAAACGGGGCGGACTATGTGGGCTGTGTTTCGTGCGCGACGGTCGATTAGACCTTGCAAAACGGGAAAAAGTCATGTAAAATAAAGGACAGTATAACGCGAGAGGATGGTACCATGGCCGGTACGGATATTGCGATCGATTTGGGTTCGGCAAATTTCAGATTATATGTAGACGGCAAGGGCGTTGTGGTGGATGAACCGAACGTCATCGCCGTAGATGAAGACTCTAACCGTGTGGTGGCCGTGGGCCGCCGCGCGTATAGAATGCTTGGCAGGACGAGCGATCGCGTGCGCGTGGTCAAGCCCGTGACGGGCGGTGTGATTTCCGATTTGACGCTGATGGACGCGACGCTGCAGCACTACCTGAAAAAGGTGACGAACAGCCGCGTTTTCATGCCGCGCGCCGTTGTGGCGGTACCGAGCGGTATTACGGAAGTGGAGCGCCGTGCGGTGGTGGACGCTGTGGCAGCGAACGGCATTCGCAAGGTGTGCTTGATCGAAGCGCCGGTGGCGGCGGCGATCGGTGCGGGGCTGGATATTTCCCGCCCGCACGGCAGCATGGTCGTTACGCTCGGCGAGGGTGTGAGCGACATCGGTGTGCTTTCAATGAATCGCCTTTCCGTAAGCGGCAGCATTGCCGTGGGCGGCGCGGTGTTCAACGAGGACATTATCAAATACGCGCGCAGAAAGTTTGACCTGATTATCGGCGAGCAGACGGCAGAGGCGGCAAAGTGCGCCGTGGGCTGCGCGTTCCCGCTGAAGGACATTGAAAAATACGAGCTGCGCGGCAGAGACGAGCGCAACGGCCTGCCTGCAAAGGTGGAAGTGACCTCCGACGAGATTGGCGAAGCCATGCTGGAATCTGTTGTGAAGGTTGTGCACAAAATTCAGAGTGTGCTGGAGGAGACGCCGCCGGAGCTGACGGCAGACATCGGCAACGCGGGCATTGTGCTGACAGGCGGCGGCGCGAAGCTGCGTGGGTTGGACACGCTTATCTCGAAGCAGACGAAAATGCGCGTGCGCATTGCGGAAGAGCCGGAGGACTGCGTGATTCTCGGCGCAGGACGCGCAGTGCAGTGGATAGACAGCGTGAAGATGGACGCGGGCAAAGAAAACGGCAATGTGCCGCTGACGGCGTATTATTGAGGAGCGGCGTATGGAAAAACGGGTGCCGAAAGGCCGCAAAATGTGGACGGTGCAGATCGACGAAAACGGCGGTGTGCATATTCCGAAAGAGGCCTTGGCGCTTATCGGGCTGAAGGCCGGGGAAAGTGCCGTGCTGACGGGAGACAAACGCCGCGGGTTGGTGCTTGTGGCCGAAAGCCGCGCGGAATCGGTGCAGGAAGCCTTTTTGAAAAACGAAGAATAAGCTTGGCGCAGAGGAATTCTCTGCGCTTATTTTTTACGGAAATTTGCGTGCCGGTCTTGCGTGCGGCGGGCTGCGGCGCTGCCGTCTCGGGGGAAAGTGAAGCTGCGCAAGAAGAGCGGGCATTGGGGATATAGGTAAAAGCAGAGTAAATGAAGATAAAGCCGGGTTATGGAACGCAGCTTTCGTTCTGCGAAAAACGGCGGGGTGAAAGCTTCCGAATAAAAAATCAAAATAGGGGTTGACAAATGTATACGAGTTTAGTATACTATGAGCAGGTTAGTTTATACTAACTTTGAGGATAACACATAGCGGTGAGAATCCGCTTTATTTAAAACAAACAAGTTAGTGTAAGCTAACTTAAATCAAATGCAAAGCCCGGTTTTGTGGGCGGCCTGTGAAACGCTTTTGCAGGCAGAAAGGATAGAATATGAGCGTAGTGATCGTTGGCGGCAATGAACGCATGGTATGTCAGTACATGGACATCTGCAAGAACCATGGCTGCAAAGCAAAGGTGTATGTGAAGGAGAACGGCTCCTTGAAAAAGAAGCTCGGCACGCCGGACTACCTTTTGCTTTTCACCAGCACGGTCTCGCACAAAATGATGCTGAGCGCTTCCAAGGAAGCGAAAAGAAATAACATTCCGATCGCGTATGTGCCGAGCAGCAGTGCCTCGGCGCTGCACAGTGTACTGGCAGATTGCTGTGCGGCTGTGCGCGGAGAGTGTGCTTTCAATGCTTGAGAAATACTTGATCGAGCATTGTGCGCCGACGCTGGCGTCGCTTAAAACGGCGAGTTTATTTTCCTACCACGCGGCGCAGGACCCGGAGGACGACGTAAAGCATTTGAATCGCATATTCCGCGATAAAGGCGTGGAGCTGCTGATCTTAAAGCGCGAAGAAAATGCGATGCTCATTTATGTGTGCCGCCGCACGCAGCTTGCAAAAGACCTGGAGCGCCCCGGCGCAAAAGAGCTTTTGGAACGCTACGGCTACACCGACACGAGCGCGGACGGCGCGATAGAGCGGCTGCGCATGCGGCTTGCAAGCGGAGACGGGTTCCCGCATGAGATTGGGCTTTTCCTCGGCTACCCGGTGGAGGACGTGCTTGGGTTCATTGAAAACGCCGGGCAGAACTGCAAGTGCTGCGGATGTTGGAAGGTGTACTGCAACGAATGCGAGGCAGTGCGCACATTTGCGCGGTATAAGAAGTGCCGGGACATCTACAAGCGTTTGTGGCAGGAAGGCAGAAGTGTTTTGCAGCTTACCGTAGCTGCCTGACATATAAAGAAATTTTTGAAAAGAGGTTACAAAAAATGCGTAAAACAGCAGTTGTTTATTGGAGTGGTACAGGCAACACCCAGATGATGGCGGAAAAGGTTGCAGAAGGCGTTCGCGCAGCGGGCGCAGAAGCAGATGTATATAACTGCACAGAGTTCTCCGCAGACTTGATGGATAACTATGAGGCTGTGGCGTTCGGCTGCCCGTCCATGGGCTCCGAGCAGCTGGAGGACACGGAGTTTGAGCCGGTGTTTACCGAGTGCGAAGCAAAGCTTTCCGGCAAGGTGATCGGGCTGTTCGGCTCTTACGGCTGGGGCGACGGCGAATGGATGCGTAACTGGGAAGAGACCTGCCTTGGTGACGGCGCGGTCTTCGCAGGCGAGAGCGTCATCTGCAACGAAGCACCGGACGACGAAGCAGACGCAGCGTGCATTGCGCTTGGCAAGAAGCTCGCAGGCGAATAAATTCACCCGGGAATAATTTATAGAGTATAACGTGTAATACCACACATTTTCGCATAACAGGATAGAAAAAACCGACGGCATGAGGGAACTTGTGCCGTCGGTTTTCTTATACAAAAAGAGTCGCTCTCGGAAACGGGAGCGACTCCTTTGCTGTTTATGATTACATGGACGTCGGAACAGTGATGTTGAACATGGTGAGGACGTTGCGAATGACCGTTGCGGTGGCGCGGCAGAGGGTGAGACGCGCCTGCATGAGGCTTTCTTCCTCGCCCTTTACACGGCAGGCATTGTAGAACTTGTGGAACTTTGTTGCAAGCTCGATAACATAGCGCGTGATGCGTACCGGGTCGTAGTCCTTTGCGGCGCCGATGATCTCATCGGTGTAAGATGCGATGTGTTGGATGAGCTCAAGCTCCTCCGGCGCGGTGAGCAGTGCGAGCTCCTCAGCGGTGCAGTCGCGCGGGGTAACGCCCTCGGCTTCCAGTGCGCGCAGGATGCTGCAAATACGCGCGTGGGCGTACTGGACGTAGTACACGGGGTTCTGGGAATCCTGCTGCACGGCGAGGTCGAGGTCGAAGTCGAGCAGGGAGTTCGCTTCACGCATGTTAAAGAGGAATCTTGCGGAATCGACCGGGACTTCATCGAGCAGGTCACCAAGCTGGATGGCCTTACCGGTACGCTTGCTCATGCGCACGGGCTGGCCGTCACGCATCAAACGGACGAACTGCATGAGGATGATGTCGAGCTTATCGGCGCTCTGACCGATGGCGTCCATCGCGCCCTTCATGCGGGCGACGTGGCCATGGTGGTCGCTGCCCCAGATGTCGATGAGCAGGTCGAAGCCGCGGTCGAACTTATTCTTGTGGTAGGCGATGTCTGCCGTAAAGTAGGTCGGGTTGCCGTTGGCGCGGACGAGCACTTCGTCCTTTTCGCCGCCGAACTCAGTTGCCTTGTACCAGACAGCGCCGTCTTTTTCGTAAGTGAGGCCGCGGTCGCGCAGGTAATCGACGACGGCCATGACTTCGCCGTCCTTGTGCAGGTCGCTTTCGAGGAACCAGCGGTCGTAATGGACGCGGTATTTTTCCATATCGGCCTTCATTTTCGCGATGTTCTTCGGCAGGCCGAAGCCGACGAGTGCCTTGCGGCGCTCTTCTTCGGTGACGTGCATCAGCTCATCGTCGTGCTCTTTGGCGTACTCTTTGGCGAGGTCAAGAATGTCTTCGCCGTGGTAGCTGTCCTCCGGGAGCTCCGGCGGATTTTCCGCGAAGAGCTGCTGGTAGCGAATGGAGAGGGAGAGGCCGAATTTATCGAGCTGATTGCCAGCGTCATTGACGTAAAACTCACGCCAAACGTCGTAGCCTGCGGCATCCAGAACGGAGGCGAGGCAATCGCCGAGCGCGCCGCCGCGGGCGTTGCCCATGTGCATGGGACCCGTGGGGTTGGCGGAAACGAACTCGACCATGACCTTGCGGTGGTTGCCGTAGTCGCTTCTGCCGTATGCGCTGTCTTTTGTGAGCACTTCGGTCAGCACATCGCTGTAAAACGCGGAGCCGAGGAAGAAGTTCATGAAGCCGGGGCCGGCGGTCTCGGCCTTAACGAAGTAGGTGCCGTTGAGGTCGAGATTTTCCATGATAGCCGCGGCGATTTTCGGGGGCGCCATGCGGAATGCACGCGCGGAAGCCATGGCGGCGTTCGTTGCGAAATCACCGTGAGAGCGGTCTGCCGGGCGTTCTACAGTGAAAGCGGGCAGCTCTGCTTCGGGCAGCATGCCCGCAGCCATCGCTTTTTTCATCGCCGCTTCAATGACGGCAGAAACCTGTTCTTTTGCAATGCTTACTGCTTTAGACATAGGGGATGTTCCTTTCGGTTTATTTATTGAATAGATCACGCTTGCGCAGGCGAACGCAGATTTCGTTGCTGGAGGAAAGCTGGGTATCGATGTCGAGCGTATAGCGGATGCACAGCTCACCGCCCGCAGCGGAAAGGTCATGCTTTAACGTCTGTGTATATACGCCGAGGGAGAGCACGCCTGCGCCGGTATCATAAAGGCATTTGTGGCGCTTGCCTTTTTCCAGCACCAGACGGGTGGGCGTGCCGGGGGTCAGCATGGTGACGGTATCCTCATTTTCAATCTTGAGCACTTTGAGCTGACCGTTATACGGCGCTTCATCGGCATATTCCGTGTAGGAGATATACTTTGCGCCGCCGCGCTCGGTGTAATCGCCGAGCGTATCCACCTGAATTTCATCGGTCTGTGCGTCAATCGTTTGGCGACCGATGATGGTGATTTCGTAATCTTCGCGCATAATCACTCAGTACCTTTCAATATCTATACATTCCACGCAGCTTTCAACGCTTTGCCCGAGGAAGAGCTCGGCGACTTTATAAAAGCTTTCGGTGTCGTCGCTGACAAAATACTGCTGTGTGCCGTCGGTTTTGCCGTCGCACAGCAGACCGTTTTCCTCCAGCACGGTGCGGCAGCTTTTGGCGGCTTCGCGACCGGAACTGATGAGCGTGACGTTTTCGCCCATGACGCGGCGGATGGTCTCGCTGATGATGGGGTAATGCGTGCAGCCCAGAATGAGTGTATCTACGCCGGCTTCACGGATGGGCGTTAAGTAGCGCTCGGCCGTCAGGCGCGGGATAGGGTCATCCGGCGAGACGAACGCGTTTTCTACGAGCGGTACGAATAAGGGGCACGCCTGCTCGAACACTTCGGTTTTCGGCGCGAGACGCTCGATCTCCTTGCGGTAGGAGCCGGAAGCGATGGTGGCGGCGGTGCCGATAATGCCGATCTTGCCGTTTTTCGTTTGCTCCACCGCGGCGCGCGCCGTGGGGCGCAGCACATCAAAATAGGGGACGGGCAGCGCATCGCCGATGTCACGGGCAACAGAGCTGACCGTACCACAAGCGGCCAACACGGCTTTTACGTCGTGCCGGATGAGAAAATTCATATCTTGCTTTGCGTATTTGCGGATGATTTCGCGCCCGCGCGAGCCGTAGGGCACGCGGCCGGTATCGCCGAAGTAGAGGATATTCTCGTTCGGCAGGGTGCGAATCAGCTCCCGCATGGCGGTGAGGCCGCCGAGGCCGGAATCAAATACGCCGATGGGTCTGTTATCCATAAATTGCGCCTCGCGTTAGTCTTCACGCGTGAAAGCGCAGTCGATGAGCTTTTCAAGCAGCTCGCTGTACGGGGTACCGGCGTTTTCCCAGAGCTTCGGGTACATGCTGATGGACGTGAAGCCCGGCAGCGTGTTGATCTCGTTTAAAATGACCCTGTGCTCCTTTTCGGTGACGAAGAAATCTACGCGGGAAAGGCCGTCGCAGCCGAGCAGGTTGTAGGCACGAACAGCCGTCTTGCGCACTTCCTCCGCAACGTCTTCGGGCAGACGCGCCGGGATGAAGAGCTGTGCGATGCCGTTCTTATATTTGTCGTCATAATCGTAGAATTCTGCACCCGCACCGATCTCGCCGACCGGGGAAGCGACGCTTTTGCCGCGGTTGCCGAGCACGGCGCACTCGACCTCCTGCCCGACGATGCCTTCTTCAACGACGACCTTCGTATCGTTTTCGACGGCAAGGCGGATGGCGGCGTCGAGCTTTTCGGGAGCCGTCACCTTGCTGACACCGACGGAGGAGCCTGCATTTGCCGGCTTTACAAACACCGGGAAATTGAGGCGTGCGGCGATTTTGTTGCGGATCTTCTCGCCGTCTGCGAAATAGCGGTCGGCGTAGAACCACAGGTAGTGCGCCTGCTCGATGTTCGCGGCGGAAAGCAGCGTGTGGGTGACGGCTTTATCCATGCACACAGCGGAAGCCAGTGTGCCGCAGCCGACATACGGGATGCCGCTGAGCTTAAAGAGACCCTGAATGGTGCCGTCTTCGCCGTTTTTGCCGTGCAGCACGGGGAAGAGGACATCGACCTTCAAAACGGTACAGCTGCCGTCTGCGTTCAGAACGACAAGGCCGTTCGTCGCTTTATCGGGAGTGATGAACGCGGGACGCGCGGTTTCGCTGTTCATCCACGTGTTGTTTTCAATGTTTTCCACAGCACCCGAATAGAGCAGCCAGCGACCGTCCTTTGTGATGCCGAGGGTGAGAATGTCAAATTTCTCTGTATCGAGATTTCGGATGATCGAAGCGGAGGACATCAGCGAAACTTCATATTCCGAAGACGCGCCGCCGAAGATCACGCAAACTGTTTTTTTCATGATAAAGGGCTCCTTCCCGCGCAGAAAATCACTGCGCAAACACTTTTTTGAGTGTTCAAAAAGAATTTTCAAAAGAATAAAAGAACAATATACCAGTAGTTTTACTCTTTTGCCGTATAAAATATGCGAATACACGAAACGGATCGCGCACACGCGTCGCCGCTCGGGCGATATCGGTTTAGTATACCATATCTTCCGCGTTTTTTCAAGCGCTGTGCGGGTTTTCGGGGCTGGATATAAAAGAAAAGCAGCCCACGGCGCTGCAAACACAGAGCCGTGGACTGCGAAACGGTAAAATTATTCTGTTTTGAAAAAGCGAGTTAGTCCCACATCTTGAGGTATTCGCCGGTGTTGCCTTCAAGGCGAGCCTGCTCGAGCGTGACTTCGATGCTCGGTGCGCCGAGGGTGATGCGTCTGTTCTTATCATTATAGCACCAACGCACGGCGTTCTGGATGATGCGGCGGACGTACGGATTGTAGAAGGAACCGTTCGTCTCGTGGCCCGGCTGGAAATAGAAGATCTTGCCGTAGCCGCGGGTGAAGGTGCAGCCGCTGCGGAAGACTTCGCCGATGCGGCTTTTGCATAAAACCCGACTTTGCGGGCAGGCTAAAGAAGTCGCCAAAGTGCGGCACGAACTTAGAAATTCAAAAGGAAAGGATCTGGACCGATATGAACAAGCTGAAATGTAGCGTGACGACCTGCCGACACAACGCAAACGACCTGTGCGAGCTGCGCAAAATTCAGGTGGACGGCCCCGCCGCGCTGGAAAGCCGCGAGACCTGCTGCGGCTCTTATGCAGAGCGCACGTCTTCCTCCGAAAACTCCTGCGGATGCTCGTCTTCACCGAGCGCCACAGCTGATGTGCATTGCAGCGCCGAGCACTGCACGTATAACGATAACCGCAAGTGCAGCGCGGACTGCGTCTGTGTGGGTTGCTGCTGCGCAGACCCGGAGGTCGTCAGCGAGACGGAATGCTGCACGTTTGAGCGCAGAGCGTAACCGTTTCTAAATCTTCACATGTTTCCCTTAGGGCGGTGCGGCTTTGGCTGTGCCGCCCTTTTCTGTTGCTTTTTACCATGTTTTTCGATATACTGTTTTTATAAACCGGCAGAGAGGGGGAGCACGGTGATCGACACGGAACGTTTTTTACAGGCGCGAAAAGAGGCGCTGGGGCGCGTTGGCGGCTCGGTACGCTTTCGGAAAAAGCTTTGCATGCGGCGCTGAAAAGCTACTACGAACCCGATTTTGAGAGCCGCGAAGTGAAGGTGGGCGGCTTTGTGGCGGATATTGTCGGCGAAAACGGAATCATTGAAATTCAAACGCGCGGGTTTGACCGGCTGGGCCGCAAACTCGACGCGTTTTTGGAAGCGGCGCGCGTAACGGTGGTATACCCTGTGGTGCCAAAGCGCGGGCTGTGCTGGGTGGACCCCGAAACGGGCGAGATCTTCGAAAAGCGAAAATCGCCGAAAAAGGGCGCAGCATATGATGTTTTCCCGGAGCTGTATAAGATCAAAAATCAGCTTATGCACCCGAATTTCCGGCTGTGCATCCCGCTTTTGGAGGTGACGGACTACAAGTATCTCGACGGTTACGGTAAGCAAAAGAAGCTGCGCGCGACGCGTGGGGAGCGTATCCCGGAAGCACTGCTCGGCGAAGTGATCTGCGAGAGCCGTTGGGATTATTTGAATTTGCTGCCCGAAGACCTGCCGGAGCCGTTTACGACGAAAACGCTTGCAAAAGCGATGCGACGCTCGCAGACGCAGGCGCAGTGTGCGGCGAATGTGCTGTATTCCATGGGTGTTTTGGAGCGTGTGGGTAAGGAGAAAAACGCATATTTGTACGTGAAAAAACAGGAAGAATAAAAGCGTATCGCTTGCGGCTTTTGAAGCTCGGAGCGATACGCTTTTTGGTGGGCGTTGTTTTTCTGAAGGCGGCGTTTTGCCGCCTTGGGCGTTGTCCTAAGAACCCGCAAATTTTCTCGAAGAAAACTTGACGAAAGACTTTTAGCCATGGTTATCGGAAGCTTAGGCGTTTAATTTACGGAAGTTCATTTTCAGCGTTCTTGTACTGCGCAGGTGAGGAACGTTGGCGTCGGGGCGATGCATGTATACGCTTTGTATCAGGCCGAAGCCGAGGTACAGACACACGGCACTGCTACCGCCGGCGGAGAAGAACGGCAATGTGACGCCCATGACGGGCAGAAGCGCCAGGCACATGCCGATATTCGAGACGGACTGTAAAGCGATGAGCCCGAAAAAACCGAAGCACATGCAGCGCCCGAGGTCGTCCCTCGCCTTTGACGCGATATACAGCACGCGCAGGAGATACAATAACAATAATACGATGATGGCGGCGCAGCCGATGAAGCCGAGCTCCTCGCCGGCAACGGAGAAGATGAAATCACTGTGCTGGAACGTGACGAGGTTTGTTTCGACACGCGGACCGTTAAACAGCCCTTTGCCGGTCAGCTGGCCGCTGCCGATGGAGATACGACCCTGTACCTGCTGGTAGCCTTCATTGAGCTGAATAGATGGGTCGTCCAGATTATAGACAGATGTGAAGCGCTTGATTTGATATTCGCTGAGAACAAATTTCCACAGCACGGGCACGGACACGGCGACAAGCGCGCCGAGCAAAATGAAATAGCGCAGCTGCACACCGCCGCCGAGGCTCATGCACAGGAACATGAAGAAAAAAACGATCGCGGCGCCGTCATCCCCCTGAACATGACAGAGCAGAACAGGCACCGCCGCGTGGAGCGCGAGCAGAACGACGTGCAGAGGATGATTGATTTTATTTTGCACGCGCAAAACGGAGATGTGCTTTGCATAGGTCAGCATAAAGCAGATTTTCACAAGCTCGCTCGTCTGGAACGTGCGGCCCGCAAGGCTGATCCACGCGCGCGCGTTGACGCCCTCGCTGCCCTGCACGCTGATGCCGAAAAACATGGTGTAGAGCATGATAAAAACGGAAAAACCCGCGATGAGGTACCAAAACGACGCAATGCTTTCGTAATCGATGAAGGAGAGCACAAGCGCCGCGAGAAGGCCCGCAACGGTCACGACGAGCTGCGTTTTGAAATAATCCGTGTTCATCGCGCGGGAAACGCTTTTCAGAAGAATAAGGCTGAACGTGGATATTGTGAGCATCAAAAGCCAAAGAAGCTTGTCCGTACGGCGGAAAAAGGACGAAACAGCAAGGAAAATGCGGCTGTCTTTCGTAAGATCACCTGCTTTCAAAAAAATTAGAAGAAGCCAAAGTAAAACAAAGCGTAAAAGTCTTTGTAAGATGTTAGAAATAAAAAGCGAAATTCCAACAAAATTTCTATTTTAGTATATCACACAGAAAAGGAAGGGGCAATATCCAGATTTTTTTCCGTTAAAAAAGCGCGTTCCTCTTTACGGAAACGCCTTTTTGCGCTATAATCTATAAGGCATAACGATGTCCGCATGCTGCGGCGTGCGGCAAAACGGAAAAGAACGGAAATGAAAGGTTGGTTGCAATGCTTACCGATATTGAAATTGCGCAGCAGACAAAATTAAGACCGATTGCGGAGATCGCGGAAGAACTGCATGTATGTCCCGAAGAGCTGGAGCCCTACGGACGCTTTAAAGCAAAGCTGAATGATGACCTGTTCAAAAGACTTGAAAACGAGCCGGACGGCAAGCTGATCCTTGTTACGGCCATCAACCCGACGCCGGCGGGCGAGGGCAAGACCACCACAACGGCTGGCCTCGGTCAGGCTATGGCGAAGATCGGCAAAAAAGCCGTCATCGCGCTGCGTGAACCGTCTCTGGGTCCGGTGTTCGGCATTAAGGGCGGCGCTGCGGGCGGCGGCTACGCACAGGTGTTGCCGATGGAGGACATCAACCTGCACTTTACGGGTGACATGCACGCCATCACTTCGGCAAATAACCTGCTGTGCGCCATGCTCGATAACCACATGCAGCAGGGCAACGTGCTGGGCATCGACCAGCGCCGTGTGCTCATCAAGCGCTGCGTCGATATGAACGACCGCGCGCTGCGCAGCATTGTCATCGGCCTTGGCAGTAAGGTGAACGGCATCCCGCGCGAGGACGGCTTTATCATCACCGTTGCAAGCGAGGTCATGGCGATTTTGTGTCTTGCAAAGGATTTGAAAGACCTGAAAGAGCGCCTTGGCAAAATCCTCATTGCATATACGTATGACGGCAAGCCGGTCTATGCGAAGGACATCAAGGCGGATGGCGCCATGACGGCTTTGCTCAAAGATGCCATCAACCCGAACCTTGTGCAGACGATTGAAGGCACACCGGCCATCATGCACGGCGGTCCGTTTGCAAACATTGCGCACGGCTGCAACTCCGTGCGCGCAACGCGCTTGGCGCTGAAGCTCGGCGATTACTGCATTACGGAAGCAGGCTTCGGCTCCGACCTTGGTGCGGAGAAGTTCCTCGACATCAAGTGCCGTTTGGCGGGCCTCAAGCCGAACTGCATCGTCGTTGTCGCGACGGTTCGTGCGCTGAAATATAATGGCGGCGTGCCGAAGGCAGAGCTTGCAAAGGAGAATGTTCCGGCGCTCGAAAAGGGCATTGAGAACCTGCGCGCACATGTGGAGAACATGCACAAATATAACGTGCCGGTCGTCGTTGCCATTAACCGCTTCGGCACCGATACGGACGCGGAGCTGAAAGTCATCGACGATTGCTGCAAGTCCCTCGGTGTAGAGTATGCACTCTCCGAAGTGTTCGCAAAGGGCGGCGAAGGCGGCGTGGAGCTTGCTAAGACCGTCTGCAAGGTCATCGACGAGAATCCTGAAAGCCGCTTTGCGCCGATCTATGACCTTGATCTCACAGTGGAGGAGAAGATCCGCACGATCGCGCAGAAAATCTACGGCGCGGATGACGTGACGTTCACGAACCAGGCGATGAAGTCCCTGAAGGACATCAAGGCGCTCGGCGGCGACGCGCTGCCGGTGTGCATCGCAAAGACGCAGTATTCGCTTTCTGACGACCCGACGCTGCTCGGCCGTCCGACCGGCTTCAACATTACGATCCGTGACTTGCGCCTCTCGAACGGCGCGGGCTTCGTGGTTGCGTATGCGGGCGATGTCATGACGATGCCCGGTCTGCCGAAGGTGCCGTCTGCCGAAAAGATCGACGTCGACGGTAACGGCGTGATTCACGGCCTGTTCTGATGCAACGGTTTGTTTCTCACTCGGTGCAGGACACCGAAAAAATCGCGGCGAAGCTGGCGGAAAAGCTCAAGGGCGGCGAGGTCATCGCGTTCACGGGACCGATGGGCATGGGCAAGACGGCGTTTACGCGCGGACTTGTACTGGCGCTTGGCGGCGGGGACGTGGTCTCCAGTCCGACGTTTGCGCTTGTGAACGAATACGATGCGCGGCTGACGGTGCAGCACTTTGACATGTACCGCGTTTCCGGTTGGGACGATCTCTACTCCACGGGCTTTTTCGATTACCTCGATACGGACAACGTGCTCGTCATTGAGTGGAGCGAAAACATCGACGGCGCTTTGCCGGAAAACACGATTTATGTCCACATGGAAAAGGGCGAGACGGAGACGGAGCGCATCGTTACCATTGAGGGCATAGACCTGTGATAAGTTTCTGATAGAAAGGACGGCTTTTGCGCGGCAAAAAATCGCGCGAAAGCGACAAATATGCTGATTTTAGCACTCGATTCCTCTGCGGCGCCGGCCTCGGCCGCGCTTTTGGAGGACGGAAAAATACTCTCTGGATTTTATATCAACACAAAGCAGACGCACAGCCAGACGCTGATGCCGATGGTGGAATCTGTTTTGAAGCTCACGAATAAAACGCTTGACGATGTGACCTGCATGGCGGTCTCCGCCGGGCCGGGTTCGTTCACGGGGGTGCGCATCGGCGTCTCCTGCGTGAAAGGGCTTTCCATGACGCGGAACATCCCGTGCGCGGGCGTTTCCACGCTGCGCGCTATGGCGGAGAACGCACGGCAGCTGACGGGTATCGTCTGTGCTGTGATGGACGCACGCTGCGGGCAGGTGTACAATGCGCTGTTCCGTGCGGAGGACGGTAAGCTCACACGTCTTTGTGATGACCGCGCACTGCCCATTGCGGAGCTTTTGGAAGAATGCAAAACGTTTACGGAGAAGATTTATCTTGTCGGCGATGGCGCGGAGCTTTGCTATAAGACGTTTGCGGCTATCCGTGCAGAACTTTTGCTGCCGCAGCTTCGCTTTCAGCGTGCCTCCGGCGTTGCCATGGCGGCGCAGGAGATGGTTGAAAACGGACAGACGGTCACGCCGGACGCTTTGATGCCAATCTACCTGCGTCTGCCGCAGGCAGAGCGTGAACTGAAAGCCAAAAACGCACAGAAAAACAATAAGTAATCCATATACGAAGGAGAATAAAGCATGAAGATCGCAGTTGGTTCGGATCACGGCGGATTCGCTCTGAAAGAAGCCGTCAAGAAGCATTTGGAAGCAAAGGGCATCGAAGTCGAAGATTTCGGCTGCTATTCCACGGAGAGCGTGGACTATGCGGTGTACGGCGCAAAGGTCGCGCACTGCGTGGCAGACGGCAAGGCTGATTACGGCGTACTTGTTTGCTCCACGGGCATCGGCATTTCCATGGCCGCAAACAAAGTGAAGGGCATCCGCGCGGCACTGTGCAGCGATACCCACGCAGCGGAAATGACCCGCCGCCACAACAATGCAAACATTCTGTGTCTCGGCGGCCTTGTCACCGAGGAGAAGACCGCGCTGGAGATCGTGGACACGTTCCTCAAGTTTGACTTTGAGGGCGGTCGCCACCAGCGCCGTATCGACCAGATCGCAGATATTGAAAACGGACGCCTGTAAGGCAGAAATCGGAGAAATCAATATGGAAAACAACGAACAGATTTTTATCATGAACCACCCGCTCATTCAGCACAAGCTCTCTTTCCTGCGCGATAAGAACACCGGCACAAAGGAATTTCGCGAGCTTGTCAGCGAGATCGCGACGCTGATGTGCTACGAAGCTACCCGTGACCTGCCGCTGATGGACGTGCAGACGGAGACCCCGATGTGCACCGCAACGACGAAGGTCATCGCCGGCAGAAAACTGGCGTTCGTGCCGATTCTGCGCGCCGGTCTCGGCATGGTAGACGGCATGCTGCAGCTCGTTCCGAGCGCAAAGGTCGGCCATATCGGTCTTTACCGTGACCACGATACCTTGCAGCCGGTCGAATACTACAACAAGCTGCCGTCCGACATTGAAGAGCGTGATGTCATTGTGCTTGACCCGATGCTCGCGACCGGCGGTTCCGCAATGGACGCGATCACCATTGTAAAGCGCAGCCGCCCGCGCAGTATCAAGTTCCTGTGCATCATTGCAGCGCCGGAGGGCCTCAAGGCACTGAGCGAAGCGCACCCGGACGTGCATATTTACTGTGCAGCCGTTGATGAGAAGCTCAACGAACACGGTTACATTCTGCCGGGCCTCGGCGACGCAGGCGACCGTATTTTCGGTACGATGTAAAGAGAAGAACAGAAAATCCAGTCAGCGCACGGGCGGTAAAAATCTGCCGGTGCGCTGCTTTTGTATGCTTGATTAGAGAAAAATAAATATGTAATTTTAGTTTGCGAATTTCAACTAAAGTTGTAAAGTTTATATATATACTTGACACTGCTTTGCTTCAAATATATAATGGAAACACAACGGGCTTTCGTGTGCTTTGACGGCCCGGGCGGGAAATTCTAAAACGGAAAGAGGAGACAACGTGGGAAAACACGCCTATTTGATTATTGCGCACAACAAGTTTGAGCAGCTCAAAATGCTGTGCGAGATGTTGGATTTTGAGCAAAACGACATTTATATGCACATCGATGCGCATGTGACGGACTTTGATGCCGATTCGTTCCGGCCTTCGCTGCGCCATTCCAAGATGAAGTTTGCGGAGCGCACGCGGGTAAACTGGGGCGGGTATTCCCAGATACAAGCGGAGCTGAACTTATTGAAAGCCGCGGCGAATTCCGGGGAGGATTACAGCTATTATCATCTGCTGTCCGGCGCGGATCTGCCGCTGCGTCCGGCGCAGGAAATCTGGGGTTTCTTCGAGCAACGGGGAACGGAATTTATCCATTTTTCCGCCCATGATTTTGCCATGGAGGAGAGGACGCAGGAGCGGGCAAAGTGCTATCATTTGCTGCAGGAAAAGGTGGGCAGACCGACCGGATGGCTGTATTATATGGAGCGCGGCCTTGTGGAGATGCAGAAGCTGCTTCGGGTTGACCGGCTGAAGCGAAACGGCATGGAGAGGCTGTATTGCGGTTCGCAGTGGTTCAGCATTACGGGCGCGCTTGCAAAGTACGTTTTGTCCAAAGAGGACTGGATTAAATCTGCGTTTTCTTATGGCTGCTGTGTCGATGAGTGTTTCCTGCAAACTTTAGTGATGCAGTCGGCGTTTGCCGGAAATCTATCGATGCCGCCGGAAGCTGACGATTACCACGCAAACATGCGGTGGATTGACTGGAAGCGCGGAAATCCGTATACGTTTGAGGACGGGGACTATGAGGAACTGATCGCTTCGGATTATTTGTTTGCGAGAAAATTTGATATGGATCAGTATCCCAAGGTATGCAAAGCATTATATAAAAACTGTGTAAAAAAGTAAACGTTATCTCAGAGAAAATTATAATTGGAAAAGGCGAATCGCTTGGGTGCCGCGTGACGAGGAGTACAAAATTTGTATTGCAAATGAGAAAAGTTTGCAGAATAACACGCGGCCTGAGGTGCTGAGCCTGACGGCACGGAATGCGCGGGTGTTTCGGCGAGTCAGGCGCCGGTTAAAGCGATTTTGACAGTGAATTTATACAAGCGCGACGGCGAGTTATTTTTACGGGGCATTGAAGCCGCAGGCGTGAATTTACACGGCGAAAAAATGAACAAACGATAAAACAAAAGAGCCGCAGTTCGATAATGTGTGAACTGCGGCTCCTATTCTAGGAATTATAGGTGTGATTCGTATTACAGCAGACGCGTGTCGTTGATGATAAGCTCGAACGTGAGCCCCAAAAGATCGGCGGCTTTTCTGCACAGCACCATGCGGTCGAGGAAAATCTCAAAATACTCCATGACGGGGCAGATGTCCGTATCAATCGTGATGTTGAAAAGGCAAAGCTTCTGCTCTTTGTCAATTTTCAGCGAGGCGTTCACGACGGCGTAATTCACGCGGTCGTGAATATCCGTTGCGATAATCGCGTTTTTGCGCACGCGGGAACGACGCACGTCGCTTTTATCGGAGAGGATCAGCGCGGCAGAGACGGCGTTTACCGGGAAAGCGGTTTTCTCATCGTGGTGACCGATAGCCGAGCAGATGATAGCGATTTCTTCCGGCGGCATGTTCATGCGCGTTAAAAGCGTGAACGCCATAATGGCGCCGCTGTGCGCGTGGTCGACGCGGTTTACCGTGTTGCCGATATCGTGCAGATAACCGGCGATGGCGGCAAGCTCGCAGGTGCGCGTATCGTAATCAAGCGCTTCCAGAATGTTCCGCGCGTAGTTGCTGCATCGCTTGGCGTGCGGGCGGCCGTGCTCCGTGAAGCCCAGTGCGCCAAGGCAGCTGTTGCCCGCCTCCACGTAGACCTTCACTTCGGGATTTTTAAAAATGTCCTCCGGCATGATATGTGCATATTCCATAACGGTGCGCTCCTGAATTCAAAATCAGTCCGCTGTAAACATGCGGTACATGGCTTCAAGGCAGATTTGTGCGTGCAGCTTGAACTGCTCCACGTTGATGCACTCGTTTGCCTGATGCGCGTTCGATTCCTCTTCGTCGAACGATGCGCCGAACGCAACGCCTGCGCCGCCCATCTGGCGGGCATACGTGCCGCCGCCCATGGAGAAGACGTCGCACTTTTTGCCGGTGACGTCCTCATAAGCGCCGGAAAGCAGGCTGACGAGCGGGCCGTCCTTCGGCAGGTACAGCGGCGGCTCATCGGAAATGAGCGTGTAGGTGAGGCCTGTGCCCTCCACGGACTTTGCAAGGATCTTGTCAATCTCTGCGCCGGACTTTGTTGCCGGGTAGCGAATATCGATATCGAAGCGGCCCTCGCCGTTTTCGATGTTCACAAGGCCGAGGTTGAAGGTCAGCGCACCGCTCGGCTCATCGGACATCTTAACGCCGATGTTGGAGCCGTCATATGCAAGGCCGACTTTCTCATCCATGAACGTGAGGAATTCACCGCAGTCTGCGCCGAAAACGTTCACGAGCAGGCGTGCAAGGTGTGCGGCGGCGTTGATGCCGATCTCCGGGGTAGAAGCGTGCGCGGCCTTGCCGGTTGCGACGATGTGCGCGCCGTTTTCGGTGCGTGTGATGTCGAACTTCACTTCCGCAGCGTTTGCAGCTTCGACAAGCTTTGCAAATTCGTTGTCATCACAGAGCACGTCGGCTTCTGCCTTGTACGGCACGGCGTTGACAACAGTACCGGCCTTGAAGGAAACGATCTTCTTGCCGACCTTACCGGTTACGGCAAAGCGGAACAGGCCTTTTTCGCAGTGGCACACGCCGTAGCAGGCGTCCGGGGTGAAGCCCATGGTGGGCATCTGCTCTTTGGAGAAGTAGTGACCCATATCCTGCATGCCGATCTCCTCTGCGGAGCCGAGCACGACGCGCAGCTTGCGTTTGCCGACGACGCCTGCTTCCTTCAGCGCGCGCAGGCAGTGCAGCGCAACAATTGCCGGACCCTTGTTATCGGAAACGCCGCGGCCGAATGCCTTGCCGTCGCGGATGACCATGGTGTACGGATCGCTGTCCCAGCCTTCGCCGGCCGGCACGACGTCAAGGTGCGCCATAACAACGGCGTTTTCTTCGCCCTCGCCGAGCTCTGCGTGCATTGCATAATAGTCGCTGTTCTTCGTCTTAATGCCGTATCGTTCCGCAATTTCTATCGCCTTATCCACAGCGGTTGCTGCGTCCTTGCCGAACGGATACGGGCCGTCCTGTGGCTGTGCGACTGAGGGAATGGCGACGATATCGCCGAGGTCTTTCATTATATCGTCCCAGTAATCGAGAATTTTTTCACCGAACATGATACATTTCATCCTTTCCAAATGAATACACCTCTATCATAATCCATATCTGTGTTAAAATCAATCAAAACTCTGTAATTTTCCGCAGAGAAATAAAATGAAAGGGGAGGGTAGGATGCTGAACGGCATCTGGATGGCGATGATTGTGCTGGCGTTCGTCGGTGCGGTGTTCACGGGGAGATGGACGGCACTTTCCGCTGCTGCGGCGGATGGCGCAAGGCAGGCGGTGGAGACGGTGCTTTTGCTGCTCGGCGCGATGTGCCTTTGGACGGGCATCATGCGTATTGCGGGGGAGGCGGGGCTTACAAACGGGCTTTCCAAAATTCTGTCGCCGGTCATCAAGCGACTGTTTCCGAATTACGGAAAAAATGAAACTGTGCGCGAAAAAATATCGATGAATATTGCCGCAAACATGCTCGGCATGGGCAACGCCGCCACACCGTTTGGATTGAGCGCCATGGACGAAATGCAGAAATTACAGACGGGCGACGCGCCGACGCAAGAGATGATCTTATTCGTCGTGATGAATACGGCGTCGTTTCAGCTGATTCCCTCGGCGGCGGTCACCTTAAGGGCTTCCTACGGCAGCGCGGACCCATATGATGTTCTGCCGCATATTTGGCTTGTTTCATTCGGCAGCCTGCTCGTCTGCGTGCTGATGTGCCGCGCGTTTCAAAAATTGTGGCGGGCATAGGCGCGGCGGCTGTCTGCGGCGTGATCGCGCTCACGGTCATGTGCGGATACGTAAAAGGACTGCCGGTATTTGAGCTGTTCACAAAAGGCGCGGCGGAGGGCATGCATACGGCGATAAAGTTATTGCCGACACTGCTCGGACTTATTGTCGGCATTTCCATGCTGCGCGCGTCCGGCTTTTTAGAGCTGTTTTCCGCGCTGCTGCGGCCCGTGACAGAAGTGCTGAACATCCCCACGGAGCTTATGCCGCTCATCTTACTGCGCCCGCTTTCGGGCAGCGGCTCGGTGTCGTATGTTGCGGAGCTTTACAGCGCATACGGTGCGGACAGTGTAATATCCCGATTGGCGGCAATTTTATCGTCTTCGACGGAAACGACGTTTTACGCGGCCGCGGTATATTTTTCGGGTCGGGGATATAAAACGCTGCGCTACACGATTCCGGCGGCGCTTTGCGGCGACCTTGCCGCCGTGCTGCTCACGCTGCTTTCGGTGCGGCTTTTTGGGTAAAATTTTTTCTGTACGTTTTTGTGTTTTTGTGATATACTGCTCTCAAAGAAATTTGTTTTCGGAGGGGAAAGGTATGCTGCTGGCACTGGACGTCGGAAATACCAACATCACACTGGGTGTTTATGAGGGGGAAAAGCTGCTGTTCGTCACGCGCATGGCGACGAATCCGCCGCGCATGGAGGACGAATACGCTTCTGCAATGCTCAGCATTTTACATTTATACAATATCCACACCTCGCAGGTGAACGGCGCGGTTTTAAGCTCCGTTGTGCCGCGGCTGACCGATGACCTCGCCCGCGCGGTGCGCCGTGTTTGGAAGGTGGAACCGTTCATCGTCAGCGCGCAGTCTGTGCCGGAGCTGAAAGTGAAGCGCGATGTGCCGAACACACTCGGCGCCGACCTCGTTGTCGGTGCTGTGGCGGCAAAAGCCATGTACCACGGCCCGTGTATCGTCATCGATATGGGTACGGCAACGACGCTGACGGGGTTAAACGCCGACGGCGAAGTGTGCGGCGTAGTGATCATTCCGGGCGTCGGCACGTCCCTTGACGCATTGACGAGCCGCGCAGCGCAGCTTTCTTCCGTCAGTCTGACCGCGCCGCCGCAGGTGCTTGGCCGCAACACGATGGAGTGCATCCAGTCCGGCATGGTGTTCGGCACGGCGTGTATGCTGGACGGCCTGTGCGACCGCATTGAAGATGAGCTCGGCGCACCGTGCGAGGTGGTCGCAACGGGCGGCCTCGCAGGTCTTATCGTACCGCATTGCAGCCGCAAGATCACTTTCAGCGATACGCTTCTGCTGGACGGCCTGAAAATTATCTGGGATGCGCACGGGGAAAAGTAAAATAAACGAATAAGGCAGTGCCGAATATTCAGGGCACTGCCTTAACGTTTTCTTTCGGTTGTCAGTCTTGTCTTGCCAATAGAAACGCTATATGGTATACTATAAAATACGATTTTTCTGCAAGGAGACTACATTTTCATGAAAGAAAAGAAAAAGATCCCGTGGGGTCTTATATATGTGGGGCTGACGGTGGTCGTGATGATCGTGTTCGGGCTCGTCAATACCGAATTTGCGGGCATGTTTTCCGTCATCGCAAATCTTTCCCTCGGGTTTGTGGCGCTCGCCGTACTGATGACCGGCGTGTTTCTCGTAACAGAGGGCGGCATCATCCATATGCTGCTGCGCGCGCAGGGCGAGCACGTCGGCTTTTGGACAACGGTGAAGATTGGGCTTATCGGCATTTATTATTCTTACATCACGCCGAGCTCCACGGGCGGGCAGCCTGCGCAGGTCGTCTACCTGCGGCGCGATAAGGTCTCGGTCGGCAACTCCACTGCGGTGCTGTTTGTAAAGTTTTTTGCGTATCAGCTTGCGTTTGTGCTGTGCACGGTGGCATCGCTGATTTATATGTACCCGAGTTTGAAGCGGGACGACCCGCAGCTTATTCCCATTGTGCTGCTCGGCATCGCCATCAACGGGCTGTGGATTATCGCGATACCGCTTCTGTTCAGCCCGAAGATCTTAAAAAAGCTGTGCGGCGGCGTGACAAAGCTGCTCTTGAAATGTACGTTTCTCAAAAAGCGCGAGAATTACATAGAAAAAGTGCACGGCTTTGAGGCGGATTTCTCCTCCTACACAATGAAATTCAGAAGCAAAATGCGCTATGTGCTCCTTGCGATTTTGTGGTCGATCCCGCAGGTCATTTTGCAGATGAGCGTGCTGTACGTGGTGTTCCGCGCGTTTTCACTCGACCTGCCTTACGGCGAACTGCTTTGTATGCAGACGATGCTGCAGGCCTCCGTGTGCTTTATCCCGCTGCCCGGTGCATCCGGCGCTCAGGAGCTCGGCTTCTCCATGTTCTTTAAATCGTATTTTGCATCCGGCGATATTTTGTACACCGCCGTTCTCGTCTGGCGATTCTTCACATATTACATCATCGTGCTGCTCGGCGCGCTCGTTGTCGTTATCGATCAGCTCGTGTTTGGCTGCCGCAGAAAGCAAGAAGCGGCGCTCTCTGCAGGAAAAGAATAATTCGACTTGCTTCGGCGCAGCTCGTAGGAGTTGCGCTGTTTTTATGTTCTTTTATGACATATTCCCATGCGCCGGAAAACATTGACATTTTTCTGTCGTGTGTCTATAATGGGCTCGGCGGCTGAAATTCGGAAAGGCCGCATTTCAGCCGTGAAAAAGAAGAAAAAGGAGAAAAACACATGCTGAACATTCAAAACTACACAAAGCGCTTCGGTGACAAAATCGCCGTAGACAACCTTTCGCTGCACATTGCGGCGGGGGAGATTTGCGCGTTCATCGGACACAACGGCGCGGGCAAAACGACTACGCTAAAAGCCTGCTGCGGCTTATTAAAGCCGGACGGCGGCACCATTACGGTGAACGGCATCGACATTCAAAAAGACCCCATCGCCTGCAAAAAGATCATGGCCTACATACCCGATAATCCTGATCTTTATGAATTCCTGACGGGCTGCGAGTATTTGAATTTTGTTGCGGATATGTACGGCGTATCGGAAGCGGACCGCAAGGCGCGCATGGAAGCGCTTGCCGAGCGGCTGGATATTAAAAACGCGCTGCCGAACCTCATCTCGGAGTGCTCGCACGGCATGAAGCAGAAAATCGCCGTTATCGGCGCGCTTATCCACGAGCCGAAGCTCATTTTGATGGACGAGCCGTTCGTCGGGCTCGACCCCATTGCGGCGCACGAATTAAAGGAGATTATGGCGGAGCATTGCCGAAACGGCGGCGCTATCTTCTTTTCCACACACGTTTTGGAGGTGGCGGAGAAGCTGTGCGACAATGTGGCCATTATTAAAAACGGCAAGCTCATTGCACACGGCACCATGGACAGTGTGCGCGGCGACGGTTCTTTGGAGCAGGTCTTCTTAGAGCTGGAAGACCACAAGGACTGAAAGGGGGAGGCTGCATGTTAAGATCCCTCTGGAAGCTGCAATGGAAGCAGTTTGCGGCGCGCATGAAAAAAGGCAACGGCAAAAAGACCTCCGGCGGATGGCTGGTTTTTCTGATGCTGTTCTTTGTGGTGTGCATGGAAATTTTGATGTTTGTGGTGTTCGCAGAGCTTGTTCTGTTGTGCGAAATGGGGCTTACGTGGCTGTATTTCGCCATGGCGGGCACAGTGGCGCTGGCGCTTTCCATGCTGGGCAGCGTTTTTATGACGCAGGCGCAGTTGTATGACGCGAAAGACAACGAACGGTTGCTTTCCATGCCGATACCGCCAAAGTACATTCTCTTGACGCGCATTGCAATGCTGTTCACAACAACGGCAGGGTACACGCTGGCGGTTTTGCTGCCCGCGTTCGGTATTTACGCGTTTTCCTACGGTGCATCGGCGACGATGATTATCGGGTGGCTGTTTACGTTTGTGGCTCTGAGCCTGATTTCGCAGTCTGTCTGCTGTGCGCTCGGCTGGGTGCTGCACAAGCTCCTCAGCCGTCTGCGCAACAAGGCGGTTGTTTCTCTTTTGTACATGGTCATCTTCATGGCGGTGTACTGGTATTTTTACGCGAACGTCAACTCATTTTTGTCCGGGCTTGTCATGCAGGGCACGCAGATCGCGGGTGCGATGAAATACGTTTGGCCGCTTTATGCTATTGGCATGGCGTGCGGCGGAAGCCTTTTGCACACGCTGCTCGTGACTTTATTGAGCGCGGCAATAGCGCTTTTCACGCTTTGGCGGCTTTCCGCATCTTTCATTTCCTCCGTGCGTACATCGGGCGCGAAAGCGGGTGCAAAGCGCAAATCGGGCAAAGCTTCCGCAAAGCAGCGCACGCCGGTGCTGTCTGTTGCGCATAAGGAGCAGCGGAAGTTCTTCACAAGCCCCGCGTACCTGATGAATTTCGGCTTCGGCTTGGTGGTCATTCTGGTTTTGCCGATTGCCGCCGCGATTTTCCACGGGAAGCTGATGCAGATGATAAGCCTGATGAGTTTTCGACCCGAGTGGATTGCGCTCGGTATTTTTGGCGTGATGGCGTTTTGCATCGCGACGTCCTGCGCGACCGCGCCGTCTGTCTCGTTGGAGGGCAAAAATCTGTGGGTGCTGCGCACGATGCCCATAAGCGGCAAAACGGTGCTTTTGGGCAAGCTCCTTATGGTGTGCCGCCTGCAAATGCCGCTTGTCGCCGTCAGTGTTTTGGCGCTTTGCCTCATCGCCGGGTGCGGTATCGGACTCACGGTGCTGACCGTTTGCGTTTGCGTTTTGTTCTGCTGGTTCGTCGGCACGCTCGGCCTTGTGATGAACCTGCTCGCGCCGCGCTTTGACTGGCAGAGCGAAAATCAGCCGTGCAAGCAGTCTCTCAGCGTATGCGTCACAATGTTCGGCGCGTACTTCTTTGCGGCGGTGATCGACGGCGTGTTTTTCGCGGTATCTGCACTGCATATTCCGGGCATTGCAGCGTATGCGGTAACGACTGCGTTTCTTTTGCTTGCGTCTGTCTTGATGCACCTGCTTTTGGTGCACTGGGGCGCGAAAAAATTTGAGCGATTAGAAGCCTAAATCAAAATAAAATCGAGCGTCTGCATACGTCTTTTGGCGGTGCAGACGCTTTTTCTTGCTTTTTTTGTAAAATCATGCTATGCTGAAACCACTTGGTTTGGTTGGAGGGGTTTTTATGATCTACACGATCACATTTAATCCGGCGGTGGATTACGTCGTCACGGCGGACACGTTCCGCACGGGCAAAACGAACCGCACGAAAACGGAAAATATTGTGTTCGGCGGCAAGGGCGTGAACGTCTCTTTGCTGCTGCACGCGTTGAATACAAAAAGCATCGCGCTTGGGTTTATTGCGGGTTTTACGGGCAAAGCGCTGCGCGAGGGCGTTGAAAAAGAAGGCATCACGACCGATTTCATCGAAGTCGAAAACGGCTTTACGCGCATCAATTTAAAGCTGCATGCCGAGGAAGAAACGGAACTGAACGGCAGCGGTCCGGAGATTTCAGAAAACGAGCTCAAAAGTTTTTTTGAAAAGCTCGGTGCCTTGACCCCGCAGGATACCTTGGTGCTTTCCGGCAGTGTGCCGAAGTCACTGCCAAAAGACATTTACGCACAGATTGCAAAGCTTGCGCAAACAAAAGGCGTACGGCTCATTGTGGATGCCGCAGGCGATTTATTATTGTCTACGCTTGAATTTCAGCCGTTCCTCGTAAAGCCGAACCGCGAGGAGCTTTCCGAGATGTTCCGTGCCCCGGCGGACACAGAGGAACAGGTGACAGCACTTGCGGAGGAGCTGAAAAAACGCGGCGCAAAAAACGTGCTCGTTTCCATGGCGGGCGACGGTGCGCTTTTGTATACGGAAACGGGCGAGGTGTATTTTGCCCCGGCGGCAAAGGGCACGCTGATAAACTCCACCGGCGCGGGCGATTCCATGGTCGGCGGCTTTTTGGCGGAATTCACGCGTTCCGGCGATTTTGCAAAGGCGCTCGCCATGGGCACGGCGGCGGGCGGCGCAACGGCGTTTTCCGTCGGCATCGCGGGCTTCCAGAAAATTATGGCGGTGCATGAAAGTGTGAAAGCTGGGGTGCAGCGTGTTCGATAGTTTTCTGGTCGCGCTGAATGCGATCATGCCAACGTTTTTGCTTTTGGCGTTCGGCTACTTTTTAAAGCACAAAAACTTCGTCTCGTCGGAATTTTTAAAGCAGACGAATACGCTGACATTCAAATTTTTCCTGCCGTTTCTGCTGTTTAATAACATCTATAAAACGGAGATCACCGAGGCCATCGACGGCATGACGTTCACAATCGCGGTAGGGAGCCTGCTGTTCTTGTTCGCAGTGCTGTGCATCGTCGTGCCGCGTGTTGTGCGCGAGCCGAAACAGCGCGGCGTCATTATTCAGGGACTTTTCCGCAGCAACTACGTCATATTCGGCGTGAGCCTCGTCACGAATGTGTTCGGCGCGGAGGAGGCTGCCGCGGCATCCATCTTGAGCGCTGTGCTCGTGCCGATGTACAACGTTTTGGCCGTCATTGCGCTGACGGTATTTACGGGCGGAGGTAAGGTCTCGCTGAAAAAGACGCTCAAATCCATCGCGACAAACCCGCTCATTATCGCGGCGCTGCTCGGTGTTTTTGCGTCCATCATTAAATTGCGTTTCCCGGCATTTCTGGAAACGAGCCTGCGCGATGTTTCGCGCCTTGCCACACCGCTTGCACTCATCGTGCTCGGCGGTGATTTCAGCTTCCGCAAGCTAAAAGGCAACATGCGTATTGCAGGCGTGACGGTGTTTATAAAGCTCGTCGTCATTCCGCTTGTTTTTCTGCCGATTGCGGTTCTGGCGGGCAGCAGAGGGCCGAGTCTTCTGGCGCTTGCACTTGCGTGGGAAACGCCGGTCGCGGTATCAAGCTACATCATGGCGCAGCAGGCGGGCGCAGATGGCGAGCTTGCCGGTCAGCTTGTTGTTTTGAGCGCTGTGTGCTGCATCCCGACCGTATTTTTGATGATCTTTATTTTGCAGAGCATGGCGTTGCTGTAAAAGTAAAAACCCGTTTCCGATAAAAGCTTCGGAAACGGGTTTTGTGCTGTTTAAGTTCATTAAAGATGCTCGTTCATTTCGCGGACATGCGCGCGGATCTTTTCAAAGCTCTCTTGGCTGATGACGTGCTCAATGCGGCAGGCGTCCTCTGTTGCAATGTCCTTCGGCACGCCGAGATAGGTGAGCCAATCGGAAAGCAACTTGTGGCGCTCATACATGCGGTTGGCGATGGCAAGGCCGTCCTCCGTCAGGTGAATGTAGCCGTCGCCGTCTACGGTGATCAAATTGTTCTCGCGCAGCTTTTTCATGGCTACGCTGACACTGGGTTTTGTAAAATTGAGCTCGTTGGCAATATCAATAGAACGCACATAGGTGCTGCGCTCGGATAAGATCAAAATAGTCTCAAGATAGTTTTCTGCGGATTCCTGAATTTTCACGGCTGTCTCCTCTCACAATCGGGGTGGATAAATTCTTATAACAGTATAACACAAATCCAAAAAGAGTTCAATTCCCATTTTGTGCAAAACTGAAAATAAGTTGCAGGAGAAAATGACAGAAAAAGTCAAGACCTGCCGGGGGGAACCGGCAGGTCTCGGCTTTTCTTATTTCAGGAGCGTAGTACGCGTCGTACTCAATTTAAATGGGAAGATTTATTATTCCACATCCTGCAGGGCGTCGTAGCCTTCTTCGCCTGTACGGACTTTGATGACATTCTCCACGTCGTAAACGAAGATTTTGCCGTCACCGATGTGACCGGTGTAAAGCGCTTTCTTCGCCGTTTCGATGACCGTGCGGACAGGCACCTTGGAAATGACGACCTCCACCTGTACCTTAGGCAGCAGGTTTGCTTCTACGAGCGTGCCGCGGTAGTATTCCGGCTTGCCCTTCTGAATGCCGCAGCCGAGTACGTTCGTCACCGTCATACCGGTGATGCCGACACTCATCAGTGCGTTCTTCAAGGTATCGAAAGCCGCCTGCTTGCACACAATCTCGACCTTCGTCATCTTCACGCCGGTGCTTTCCGCTTTTTCGGTCTTCACGGGGGCGTGATGCACAACAACCGGCACTGCTTCGTCTACTGCAGCCGGGCCGAACGGGGCAGGGGCAACGCTGAGGTCTGCGCTTTCGAGCGAGGTGTTGATGGCCGGAACGAAGTCTGCATACGCATTTGCAAGGCCATGCTCGGGCAGGTCAAGACCCATAATCTCTTCTTCTCTCGTCACACGCAGGCCGACCGTCGCGCGGATGAGCAGGAACACAATGGTAATCGTCACGGCTGTCCAAGTGCAGACCGTAAGCACACCAAGCAATTGTTTTGCAAGCAGTGCAATGCCGCCGTAGAACAGGCCGGTGAAGCTATCGTTGCCGGGGGCTGTGGTCGTTGCAAAAAGACCGACTGCAATGGTGCCCCAAATGCCGTTACAGAAGTGGACGGCAACCGCGCCGACCGGGTCATCGACATGGAGCTTATAGTCGAGCAGCCAAACGCCGAACGGGCAAAGGAGACCGGCTACAATGCCGATGATTGCTGCGCCGAGGCAGTCCGTTACGTCACAGCCGGCGGTGATGGCGACCAGACCGGCGAGAGAAGCGTTGAGACACATGGAAACATCCGGCTTGCCGTACTTTACCCATGTGAAGATCATGCAGGTGACGGTTGCTATGGCAGGTGAGACGGTTGTGGTGAGGAAGATGGAGCCGAGCTGCTCAACGCTTGTTGCCGCAGCACCATTGAAGCCGTACCAGCCGAACCAAAGAATAAACACGCCAAGGCAGCCGAGCGGAATGTTGTGGCCCGGGAAAGCATTGACCTTTACGATCTTGCCGCTTGCATCCTTTTCGAACTTGCCGATGCGCGGGCCGAGCAGTTTTGCGCCGATGAGTGCGGAAAGACCGCCTACCATGTGGATGGCGCAGGAGCCTGCAAAATCATGGAAGCCGAGCTGCGAAAGCCAGCCGCCGCCCCAGATCCAGTGTGCTTCGATGGGGTATACCAAAGCGGAGATAACACCGGAGTAAATGCAGTAGGAAAGGAACTTTGTGCGTTCTGCCATTGCGCCGGAAACGATGGTCGCGGTCGTGGCGCAGAACACAAGGTTGAATACGAAATTCGACCAGTCAAAGTTTGCGTAGTTTGTGAAAATATCAAAGCCTGGCTTACCGATGAAGCCCAGTAAGTCTTCGCCCAGCAAAAAGCTGAAGCCGATGAGAATGAATACGCCGGTGCCGATGCAGAAGTCCATCAGGTTCTTCATCAAAATGTTGCCGGCATTTTTTGCACGGGTGAAACCCGTTTCTACCATGGCGAAGCCGGCCTGCATCCAGAAGACCAGCGCCGCGCCCATCAAAAACCAGACGCTGAAGATTTCGCTTGTCATATGTTCGTCCTCCTATGTGTTGTTTGAAAATAGAAAAGGGTGTGCACGTTTGGTTCCTGAAACGGAACCCCGTGCACACCCTTGTGCCTATATTGAATTTTCATCCCTTGTCCGTTTGAAACGGTATGTTCAAGCCCTTTATACTCTGAACATCAGATCGCCGTAGCTCGGGTACGGCCAGTAATCGGAAGAGACCAGCGTTTCCATCTCGTCCACAACGGCTCTCAGCTCTGTCATGGCGGTGATGACGGAATCCTTATAATAGGTCGCAACCTCAATCGGATCTTCGCCGACTTCCTTCACGCCGATGATGGCGTTATCGAGCGCGGCAAGCTTCTTATATGCGCAGTCCTGCAGGCCGGAAAGACGCTTGATGATATCAAGCTCCGCTTCGCACGGAATGTCATCGCTGATGGCCTTCTTCGTGGCAACGCCGCTTGCAAGCTCCGCAACGTAAGAGGAAACAGCGGGGAGAATGTCGCGCTTGACCATATCACTTGCGGTGAGCGCTTCGATGTTGATGGTCTTCGCGTACGTCTCGAGGATAATGTCCTGTCTGGACTGCATCTCGACCTCGGTGTAGATCTTATGCTTTGTAAAGAGCTTCACGTTCTTTTCGTCGGTGTAGTGCGGCAGTGCGTCTACCGTGGTCGGCAGGTTCGTCAGACCGCGTTTTGCAGCTTCCGCCTTCCAGGCGTCCGCATAGCCGTCGCCGTTGAAGATGATGCGCTTGTGCTCTTTGATCACGCGCTTGATGAGTGCGTTGAGTGCGCCGTTAAAATCTTCCTTGCCCTCAAGCTCGTCTGCAAACTGCTCGAGTTCATCGGCGATGATCGTGTTCAGCATGATGTTCGGGCAGGCGATGTTGAGCTGCGAGCCGAGGCTTCTGAACTCGAACTTGTTGCCGGTGAAAGCGAACGGGGAGGTTCTGTTTCTGTCCGTTGTATCCTTTGTGAAGGACGGCAGAACGTTTACGCCAATCTCCATGTTGACGCGGAGCGTGCCGCCATAGACCGTGCCGGTCTCAATGGCGTGCAGAATAGCCGTAAGCTCGTCGCCGAGGAAGATGGAGATGATGGCCGGCGGCGCTTCGTTTGCGCCGAGACGGTGGTCGTTGCCTGCGGAAGCGACGGAGATACGGAGCAGATCCTGATACTCGTCAACACCCTTGATGACAGCGGCGAGGAAGAGGAGGAACTGTGCGTTTTCCTGCGGCAGCTTGCCCGGCTCCAACAGGTTCTTTCCGGTATCGGTGGAAATAGACCAGTTGTTGTGCTTGCCGGAGCCGTTCACGCCTGCAAACGGCTTTTCATGCAGCAGGCAGACAAGGCCGTGGCGGAGCGCAACGTTCTTCATTGTCTCCATGGTCAGCTGGTTGTGGTCGGTCGCAACGTTCGTGGTGGAGAAGATCGGCGCCAACTCGTGCTGTGCCGGGGCGACCTCGTTGTGCTTTGTCTTAGCAAGCACGCCGAGCTTCCACAGCTCTTCGTCGAGCTCCTGCATGAACGCGGCAATTCTCGGCTTGATTGCGCCGAAGTAATGATCTTCAAGCTCCTGGCCCTTCGGTGCGCGTGCACCGAACAGCGTGCGGCCCGTGTAAATGAGGTCCGGGCGCTCATCGTAGAGCTTTTTATCGACAAGGAAATATTCCTGCTCCGGGCCGACGGTCGTGATGACACGCTTTGTTGTGGAGTCGCCGAAAAGGCGGAGAATACGAACGGCCTGTGCGCTCAACGCTTCCATGGAGCGCAGCAGTGGGGTTTTCTTATCCAGCACCTCGCCGCCGTAGGAACAGAACGCCGTAGGAATGAACAGGGAGTGATCTTTAATGAATGCGTAGGAGGTCGGATCCCATGCGGTGTAGCCGCGGGCTTCAAACGTTGCGCGCAGACCGCCGGAAGGGAAGGAGGAAGCATCCGGCTCGCCCTTGATGAGCTCTTTGCCGGAGAATTCCATGATGATGCGGCCGTCTGCCGTCGGAGAAATGAAGCTGTCGTGCTTCTCGGCGGTGATGCCGGTCATCGGCTGGAACCAGTGCGTGTAGTGCGTTGCACCTTTTTCAATCGCCCAATCCTTCATGGCATTTGCCACAGCATTGGCAACCGTGATGTCGAGGTCCTTGCCGTTGTCGATGGTCTTTCTCAAAGACTTGTAAACGTCCTTCGGCAGTCTCTCGCGCATGACGTCGTCGTTAAACACCATGCTGGCGAAAATGTCCGGCACATTGATCTTTGTCGTGCTGCTCATGTAAACCACTCTTTCCTTCAATAAGATTCGCATAATAGGAGGGGCGAACGCTGCGATATAATTTGTATATCTTCCCGTGCGTTTCGTCCTTCGGCTTCGCTTTACGAAACCGCTGCACAGCTGTTCGTAATTCATTCAAACAAAAAAGCGCTGGGGATGGCAACAAACCAACCACAGCGCCTTTGCTATGCTATGTGATGAATTTTACAACGTCTCGGGCCATTTGTCAACACCTTTTTTGAGGAAATTTGAAGATTTGCAGGATGTATAATTTAAACCTGCGTTTATAAATTCATTTTATGAAATTTTTAAAGTCAGGCGAACATAAAATGAAATTGCTACAACTCGAAAATTCAAAAATCACGAAATTTTTCTTGACATATAAGAAGGGCCGCTATATAATGGTAGGCAGACAATGGAGTCTGATCATACATGTTGCTTTTAAAAGCTGCCGAATGTGGGGCTTTTAGATTGCGCCGGGGGAACGGCGCGCGTGCATTGCACGCAGCATGTATGGTCAGACTTTCTCTTTTTTTCGGAAAAGCCGGGAAAAAGACGTATATCTTATTTGTTTTCAGAAGGGAGCAGTCTTCATGCTTAGAGAAGGCAAAAGCACAGCGGGCGATTTCCGAATTCCTTCGGGGTGCGCCGTATCCTCCGTTTTTTCCCGCAGCGGAAAGCGGCTGGACGGCTCCGATATCATCCGCTCCATTGAGATCATGCACGACCGTTCAAACGGCCTTGGCGGCGGCTTCGCCGGCTACGGCATTTACCCGGAATATGCGGAACAGTATGCGTTCCACGTTTTCTATAATAATGTAAAAGCAAAAGAGGAATGTGAGAAGTTCATCAACGAGCATTTCGACGTCGTGAACCTTTCCAAAATTCCGATCCGCAAGATTCCGCAGATCACGGACGAGCCGCTTATCTGGCGGTACTTCGTCACACCGCTGCACACAAAGCTTGCGGAAAGCCAGCTCGATGAAGACGAGTTCACCGCCCGCTGCGTCAACCGCGTCAATACCTTTATCGATGGCGCGTATATTTTCTCCAGCGGTAAAAACATGGGCGTGTTTAAGGCCGTCGGCTACCCGGAGGATGTCGGTCGGTTCTATCGTCTCGATGAATACGCCGGCTACTGTTGGACGGCGCACGGCCGCTACCCGACGAATACCCCCGGCTGGTGGGGCGGTGCGCACCCGTTTGCGCTGCTCGACCTTTCTGTTGTCCATAACGGCGAAATCTCGTCCTACGATGCGAACCGTCGCTGCATTGAGATGTACGGCTACAACTGCAACCTTTTGACCGATACCGAGGTCATCACCTATATTTTCGATTATCTTGTACGCCGTCAGGGCCTTACCCTGCAAGAGGTCGCAAACGTCATCGCGGCACCGTTCTGGACGACCATTCAGAACAAAGACCCGGAGGAGCGCGCGCGTCTGACGTATTTGCGCAATGTGTATTCCGGCCTGCTCGTCACCGGTCCGTTCTCCATTCTGGTCGGCTTTACGGGTGGTCTTATGGCACTCAACGACCGCTTAAAGCTGCGTTCTATGGTCGTCGGCGAAAAGGGCGATATGGTCTACATCGCCAGTGAAGAATCCGCCATCCGCGTCATTCAGCCCACGCTCGATAAGGTCTGGGCACCCGCAGGCGGCGAGCCTGTCATCTTCACGCTGGACAAAAAGTAAGAGTTTGTGTTCTCTGAGAAATGAGGTTACTATAAATGGCTATCGATTTTTTATATCCGCAGTACGAGGTCGTCCGCAACCCCGCGCGCTGCATTGCCTGCCGTGCCTGTGAACGACAGTGCTCCAACGAAGTACATGCTTACGACGATGAGCTGAAAATGATGATCTCCGACGAAAGCCGCTGTGTGAACTGCCACCGCTGCGTTTCCATCTGTCCCACGCGCGCCTTGAAGATCGTCAAGACCGACCACACCTTTAAGGAAAATGCCAACTGGTCCGGCGAGACCATCATGGAGGTCTACCGTCAGGCGAGCAGCGGCGGTGTGCTGCTGTCTTCCATGGGCAACCCGAAGCCCTTGCCGGTCTACTGGGATAAAATCCTCATCAACGCGTCGCAGGTCACGAACCCGTCCATCGACCCGCTCCGTGAGCCGATGGAAACGAAGACGTTTTTGGGTCAGAAGCCGTCTAAAATCGAGCGCGACGAGAACGGTAAGATTAAGACGAATATCACCCCGCAGCTTGAGCTTTCCGTGCCGATCATGTTCTCTGCCATGTCCTACGGCTCCATCAGCTACAATGCGCACGAAAGCCTTGCCCGCGCCGCAGAAGCGCTCGGCATCTACTACAACACCGGCGAGGGCGGTCTGCATCAGGATTTCTACAAGTACGGCGCAAATACCATCGTGCAGGTCGCGTCCGGCCGCTTCGGCGTGCATAAGGATTACCTCAGCGCCGGCGCCGCCATCGAGATCAAAATGGGGCAGGGCGCAAAGCCGGGCATCGGCGGCCATCTGCCGGGTGCAAAAATTGTCGGCGACGTTTCCCGCACGCGTATGATCCCGGAGGGCTCGGACGCCATTTCGCCCGCGCCGCACCACGATATTTACTCCATTGAAGACCTGCGTCAGCTTGTTTTCTCCTTAAAAGAAGCCTCAAGTTACAAAAAGCCCGTCATCGTCAAAATCGCGGCGGTGCACAACGTTGCAGCCATTGCGTCCGGCATTGCACGCAGCGGCGCGGACATCATCGCCATCGACGGTTTCCGCGGCGGCACGGGCGCGGCGCCTACGCGCATCCGCGATAACGTCGGCATCCCGATTGAGCTTGCCCTCGCAGCGGTCGATCAGCGCCTGCGCGATGAAGGCATCCGCAACAAGGTTTCGCTCGTTGTCGGCGGCTCCATTCGCTCCAGCGCCGATGTTGTCAAGGCCATCGCGCTCGGTGCAGATGCGTGCTACATCGGCACGGCGGCACTTTTGGCGCTCGGCTGCCATCTGTGCAGAAGCTGCCAGACCGGCAAGTGCAACTGGGGCATCGCAACCCAGCGTCCCGACCTTGTGAAGCGCCTCAACCCGGACATCGGCTATAAGCGCCTTGTGAATCTTGTCACCGCGTGGGAGCACGAGATTAAGGAAATGATGGGCGGCATGGGCATCAATTCCATCGAGGCGCTGCGCGGCAACCGCCTTATGCTGCGCGGCGTGGGTCTGAACGAAAAAGAACTTCAGATTCTCGGCATCAAGCACGCGGGCGAATAAGCAGAAAAGGGAGCGTAACCATGAAAAGAGTGTATGTTGATGAAAAATGGTGCCTCGGCTGCCATCTTTGCGAATATTACTGCGCCTTTGCAAACTCCGGAAAATCCAGCATGATCAAGGCGCTGAAGGACAGGACCATTCATCCCCGCATCCGCATTGAGGGGGACAATCAGGTCAGCTTTGCGGTTTCCTGCCGCCACTGCACAGACCCGCTGTGCGTGAAAAGCTGCATTGCGGGCGCACTTTCCAAAAAGGACGGCGTGGTCTGTATCGACCAGAATAAGTGCGTCGGCTGCCACACCTGCGTGCTGGTATGTCCCTACGGCGCGCTGATGCCCTCGGAATCCGGCGTCATGCAGAAGTGCGAGCTGTGCATCGAAAACGCCGGCGGCAAGCCCGCCTGTGTGCAGGGCTGTCCGAACAAAGCCATCATCTTTGAGGAAAGGGACTGAGCACCATGGCAAAATATGTAATCATCGGCAACTCCACTGCGGCCATCGGCTGTGTGGAAGGCATCCGCAGTAAAGATAAAGACGGAGAAATCGTGCTGATTGCTTCCGAAAACCACCACACTTACGCGCGCCCGCTCATTTCCTATTTATTGCAGGGCAAAACAGATGAGGAGCGCATGAAATACCGCCCGGACAGCTTTTACGAAGAAAATCACGTCACCGCAAAGCTTGGTGAGACCGTCACAAAGCTCGACCCGGAAAAGAAAACCGTAACGTTAAAGAGCGGGGAAGAGATACCCTATGAAAAGCTCCTTGTCGCAACAGGCTCCACGCCGTTTGTACCGCCCATGGAGGGGCTTGATACCGTTCCCGAAAAGTTCACGTTCATGTCACTCGATGACGCACACGCGCTTGAAAACGTCCTTACAAAAGACAGCCGTGTTTTGATTATCGGCGCGGGCCTCATCGGTTTAAAGTGCGCAGAGGGCATCAAGGAGCGCGTGAAATCCATCACGGTCGTCGACCTTGCCGACCGCGTGCTGCCGAGCATCCTCGATGAGACCGGATCCGCTATCGTCAAGGATTTTCTTGAAAAGCAGGGCATCGAGTTCCACCTCGGCGATACCGCCGCAAAGTTTGCGGGCACGACCGCCACACTCAAAAGCGGTCTTACGGTCGATTTTGACGTGCTCGTCATTGCGGTCGGCGTGCGCCCGAATACTTCGCTCGTCAAAGATGCAGGCGGCGAGGTGCGCCGCGGCATTGCGGCGGATGATACCGGCAAAACAACACTGCCCGATGTCTATGCCGCAGGCGACTGCGCGGAGAGCTTCGATATTTCCGCCGGCGTCAACCGCGTGCTGGCGCTGTTGCCGAACGCCTATATGCAGGGCAATACCGCCGGCATCAACATGGCGGGCGGCAAAGCGAGCTTTGACCGGGCGATCCCGATGAATGCCATCGGCTTCATGGGGCTGCACATCATCACTGCAGGCACGTATGACGGCGAGACCTACGTCCACCGTGACGGCGAAAACTACAAGATCCTTTTCTATAAAGAGGATGTTTTAAAGGGCTATATCCTGATTGGCGACGTGGCGCGTGCCGGTATCTACACGGCGCTTATCCGTAATCGCACGCCGTTAAGCTCAATCGATTTTAAGCTGATCTGCGAAAAGCCGCAGCTCATGGCATTCACGGCCCGTACGCGCCGCGACCTGCTCTCAAAGCAGCAGTAAGGGGGAGAAACATGGAACAGAAAACATATGCACTCGGCCAGCGCTATATCGGCGCAGGGCAAAGTGAGGGTACGATTATATTGAACGAAGTGCCGGGCAACGCGCTCGGCGCGTATCTGGACGGCGCAAATATTATTGTAAATTGCAGCGCACAGGACGCGACCGGCGACACAATGAACGCGGGCGAGATCACCATTCACGGCAGCACGGGCGACGCGGCAGGTTACGCCATGCGCGGCGGTGCCATCTACGTGCAGGGCGATGCCGGTTACCGCGCAGGTATCCACATGAAGGAATATAAAGAGAAAGTGCCCGTGCTCGTCATCGGCGGCAGAACAGGCAGCTTCCTCGGCGAATATCAGGCGGGCGGCATCATCATCGTACTCGGCATCGGCAGTGAAGATCGCCAGCCGGTCGGCAATTTCTGCGGCACGGGCATGCACGGCGGACGCATTTATCTGCGCACCGCGCACCTGCCGAAGGATTTGCCGGAGCAGGTCGTGGCGCATAAGGCGACCGAAGAAGACATGCAGATTGCGGCGCCGCTCGTTCAAAACTACGCGGAAAAGTTCGGTGCAGATGCCGAAAGTCTTCTGCGCGACGAATACTACGTGCTGCGCCCGAACACACAGAATCCGTATAAGCAGCTCTATGTGACGAACTGATTTTGCCCCTGTAATTCTCTGCAAATTAAGGTTTCTTTTCTTGCATAAATCGACGGTGTATTTTGGCGATAAACATTGTGCGTTCTGTCTTATTGCAAAATACACCGATCTTGTGTTATAATATTCAAAAGCGGTCAGCATACGCTGTATTTTGGCAGAATATCTCAAAATGCGGCAGAAAAGAAGAACAGGTACAGCGTGAAAGACGGCAACACCGGATTTCACGCGTATTTGTATGTTTGAAACGCGCTTTTAAAAGAGAAAGGAAGGGTTCGGCATGCAGTATACGGAGTCCGAGGTCACAGAGTTTATCACAGATAACGACGTTAAGTTCATCAAAATGGCGTTCTGCGATATTTTCGGCAGACAGAAGATCATCGCCATTCAGCCGAGCCTTTTGGCTTCTGCGTTCGAGGGCGGCATTCCCATTGATGCTTCGCGCATCATGGGCTTTGAAAAAGAGGCGGACAGCGAGCTCTTTTTGGTGCCGGATACCTCCACCATGTCGCTTCTGCCGTGGCGGCCCGCACACGGGCGCGTCGTGCGCTTTTTCTGCGACATTCGCCGTTCGGACGGCACCGGCTTCGACATCGACTGCCGCGGCATCCTGAAAAAAGCGGTTGACATTGCAAAACTTCATGGTATAATATTTGAATTTGGGGCAAGAAACGAATTCTACCTTTTCAAGAACGATGAAAACGGCAATGCAACGGCTATCCCCTTTGACAACGCGGGCTTTATGGATGCCGCGCCGGAGGATAAGGGCGAGGACGTACGCCGCGAGATCTGCCTGACACTCGAGGATATGGGTGTCACACCGGAAAGCTCGCACCACAGCGGCGGTCCGGGGCAGAACATCATCGATTTTCAGCACAGCTCTGCCATTCAGTCCGCAGACGATGTCGTTACGTATAAGTCTGTTGTGAAGACCATGGCGTCGAGAAACGGCCTTACGGCGTCGTTTGCGCCGAACCCCATTCCGGGTAAGGACGGCAACGGCTTCCACATCACGCTAACGCCGCGCATGCAGATGGGCGACTGTTCCGAGTATTTCCTTGCAGGTATTCTGGAGCACGCCGCAGAGATTACCGCCATTTTGAACCCCACGGCGGATTCCTATAAACGCCTCGGTGCGTTCGGTGCGCCGGAGTTCATCTCTTGGTCGGAGAAGAGCCGCTGGTGCTTTGCGTATAAAAAGGAAGGCAGCAGCACAATAGAGGTGCGCTCACCCGATTCCACTGCGAATCCGTACCTTGCGTACGCTGCGCTCATTTATGCGGGGCTTGACGGCTACCTCAAAAAGACGAAGCTGCCAAAGCCCGATCTTGCGCGCGAGACCTGCGGCAAGCTGCCGAAGTCTGCCGAAGAAGCGCTGCAAATTTTCGCAAAGAGCAGCTTTGTCCGCAACGTGTTCCCGGAGTATTTCGTAAAGACGTATATCCGCACGTTCGGCAACGGGCCCGCAGATGTGTAAAACAAGGGGGCACAGGGCATGAATGCGATCATTCAGCACAGCGTCCTCATCGTGTCCGGCACGCAAAAAGGTGCAGCATATATCACAGAGCTGCTTTCCCCGCGCGAGTTTGCGCCCATGACAACGGCGCTCAGCGGCGGAGACGCCCGGCGGCTGCTTTTGCGGCGCAGCTACGACCTTGTGGTCATCAACACACCGCTCCCGGATGAATTCGGGCACGAGCTGGCAGAGTATATCACAGAAAAATTCGTTTCCGGTGTCATGGTCATTGCAAAAGCGGAGATTTTCGATCAGGTGAACGACAAAATGGAGCCGTTTGGCATATTGACGGTGCAAAAGCCGCTTTCGCGCCCGCTGTTTTATCAGGCGCTTCACCTGCTCATCGCCACGCAGAACCGCTGGCAGCACTTTGACCGGGAAAACCAGAAGCTCAGAACCAAAATGGAAGAAGTGCGCATTGTGGCGCGTGCAAAGTGTATCCTTGTGGAATACCTGCGCATGAGCGAGCAGCAGGCGCACCGCTATATTGAAAAACAGGCGATGGATATGCGCACATCGAAAAAGGATGTTGCGGAAAATATCCTGAAAACCTATACGTAAATGAATGCGTACAGGGCTGCACCGCAGCTTTGACATAGATTGCATACAGCAGAAAAGAGTAATTATTTCAGGGAAAGAGGAACGTACGTTATGGGCAACAAAGCATATTTGGTACTCGAAAACGGAAAGGTCTTCTGCGGCGAATCCTTCGGCGCGGCGGGCGAAGTAACGGCTGAGGTCGTTTTCACGACCGGCATGACAGGTTATCTCGAAACGCTCACCGATAAGAGCTATTTCGGGCAGATTGTCGTCCAGACATTTCCGCTCATCGGCAATTACGGCGTGATCCCCTCCGATTTTGAGGGAAAGATCATCGGTCCCTGTGGTTATATCGTAAAAGAATGGTGTCAGTCGCCCTCCAATTTCCGCTCGGAGGGTGATCTTGACACCTTTTTTAAAGAAAGAGGCGTCATCGGCCTTTGCGGCATCGATACACGTGCCCTCACAAAGGTCATCCGCGAAAGCGGTGTCATGAACGGTATGATCACAACAGAGCTTACGCATGTCGATATGGATAAGATTCACAGCTACCGCGTGACAAACGCGGTGGAAAGCACCTCCGTCACCGAGATGACGCGCCGTGAGAACCCGGAGAAAACATGCACCGTGGCGCTCATGGATTACGGCTACAAGGAGAACATCCGCCGCGAGCTCGAAAAGCGCGGGGCAGAGGTCATTGTATGCCCGTACAACACGACGGCAGACGAATTGAAAGCCCTTAACATTGACGGTGTGATGCTTTCAAACGGCCCCGGCGACCCGGCGGATAACATCGAGGTCATTGAAAACCTCAAGAAGATTATGAACATGGGCAAACCGCTCTTCGGCATCTGCCTCGGTCACCAGCTGCTGGCGCTTGCAAACGGCTTTAAGACCGAAAAGCTCAAGTACGGCCACCGCGGCACAAACCAGCCGGTGCAAAATCTTGAGACCGGCCGCGTCTACATCTCCAGCCAGAACCATGGCTACGCGGTCGTGTCCTCCACAATCGACCCCGAGATCGCCGACGAATATTTCAACAACGTAAACGATAGAACGTGCGAGGGCGTGCGCTATAAAAAAATCCCCGCTTTTTCCGTGCAGTTCCACCCGGAAGCCTGCGGCGGCCCGCGCGATACCGCGTTCCTCTTTGATAAATTCTTTGAGATGATGGGAAAATAAACAGTACCCAGAGCAGTATAGAAAGGATTGTTTACAGCTATGCCATTGAATAAAGACATTAAAAAGGTTCTCGTCATCGGCTCCGGCCCGATCGTCATCGGTCAGGCGGCGGAATTCGACTACGCCGGCACTCAGGCGTGCCGTGCTCTGAAAGCGGACGGCATCGAGATCGTGCTCGTCAACTCCAACCCGGCGACCATCATGACGGATAACGCCATGGCGGACCACATTTACATCGAGCCGCTTACGCTGCCCACCATCAAGCGCATCATCGAAAAAGAAAAGCCGGACAGCATCCTCTCCGGCTTCGGCGGCCAGACCGGCCTCACGCTTTCCATGCAGCTTGCAAAGGAAGGCTTTTTGAAGGAACACAACGTACGCCTGCTCGGCGCTTCCCCGGAGACCATCGATAAGGCGGAAGACCGTCAGATGTTCAAGGATACGATGGAAAGCATCGGTCAGCCGTGCATCCCGTCCAAGGTCGTCACCACGGTAGAGGATGCACTGGAGTTTGCGGAAGAGATCACGTACCCCGTTATCATCCGCCCGGCGTTCACGCTCGGCGGCACCGGCGGCGGTATCGTCGATAACCGCGAAGAACTCATGGAGGTCGCGGCAAACGGCCTTGCGCTCTCGCCGATCACCCAGATCCTCGTTGAAAAGAGCATTGCGGGCTGGAAGGAGATCGAGTTCGAGGTTATTCGCGACAGTAAGGGCAACGTCATCACGGTCTGCTCCATGGAAAACTTCGACCCGGTCGGCGTCCATACCGGCGACAGCATCGTCATCGCTCCGGCGGTCACGCTTTCCGATAAAGAATATCAGATGCTCCGCACTGCGGCCATCAACATCATCGACGCGCTCGGCGTAGAGGGCGGCTGCAACTGCCAGTTCGCGCTGCACCCGACGTCCTTTGAGTACGCCGTCATTGAGGTCAACCCGCGTGTGTCCCGTTCCTCCGCACTGGCATCTAAGGCGACCGGCTATCCGATTGCAAAGGTCGCGACGAAGATTGCCATCGGCTACACACTCGATGAGATCGTCAACGCCGTCACCGGCAAGACCTACGCAGCATTTGAGCCTGCGCTCGACTATGTGGCGGTCAAGTTCCCGAAGTGGCCGTTCGATAAATTCGTCTACGCAAAGCGCAACCTCGGCACGCAGATGAAGGCGACCGGCGAGGTCATGTCCATCGCTGATACGTTTGAAATGGCCCTCATGAAGGCTGTGCGCGGTGCAGAAATCTCGCTCGATACGCTCAACATGCCGAAGTTCGCAAACTACGAGGACAGTGCCCTGTGGCAGATTTTAAAAGACGCGACGGACGAGCGCCTGTTCGCCATCTACGAGCTCATGAAGCGCGGCGTCACCACTAAAGAGATCCACGACTTCACGATGATCGACATGTGGTTCCTCGAAAAGCTCAATAACCTGCTCGCGTATGAGCGCGAGATTAAGGATCAGCCGCTCACGCACGCACAGTACACGCGCGGCAAGAAACTCGGCTACACGGACGAAGCCCTCACACGTATTTGCGGCGCAAAGCCGACCTTCCGTCACGAAGCGACCTTCAAAATGGTCGATACCTGCGCAGGCGAGTTCGCTGCGACCACACCGTACTTCTACGGCACCTACGATACGCCGGAGCAGGGCGGTGAAAACGAAGCGATGGAGTTCATCGGCAAAAGCGGCAAGGAGACCGTCATGGTTTTCGGTTCCGGCCCGATCCGTATCGGTCAGGGTATCGAGTTCGACTATGCCAGCGTCCATTGCGTGGAGTCTCTCCAGCGCCTCGGCTATGAAGTCGTCATCGTCAACAACAACCCGGAAACCGTTTCCACAGACTTCGACACTGCAGACCGACTCTACTTTGAGCCGCTGTGTGCCGAAGACGTTATGAATATCATCAACATCGAAAAGCCGAAGGGCGTTGTCGTCGCGTTCGGCGGCCAGACGGCCATCAAGCTTACAAAGACGCTTGCGAAAAACAACGTGCCGATCATCGGCACAAGTGCCGACAGCATCGACGCCGCAGAGGACAGAGAGCGCTTTGAAGAACTGCTCGAGCGCTGCAACATCAAGCGCCCGAAGGGTCACACCGTTATGACGACGGAGGAAGCCCTCGCAGCCGCACACGATCTCGGCTATCCGGTGCTCATGCGTCCGTCCTACGTGCTCGGCGGTCAGAACATGATCATTGCATACGGCGATGAAGACATCAACGAATACATGGCGATTATCCTGCGCCAGAAGCAGGATAACCCGGTGCTCATCGATAAGTACCTCAGTGGCACCGAGATTGAAGTCGATGCCATCTGCGACGGCGAGAACATCCTCATCCCGGGCATCATGGAGCACGTAGAGCGCACCGGCATCCACTCCGGCGACAGCATCGCGGTCTACCCGGCAAAGGACATCGACGACGAGCTCAGCGCAAAGATTGTCAAGACGACCGAAGTGCTCTGCACGGAGCTCAAGGCCATCGGCCTCATCAACCTGCAGTACATCATCATGAACCGCGAAATCTACGTCATCGAGGTCAACCCGCGTGCATCGAGAACGGTTCCGTACCTCAGCAAGGTCACGGGCGTGCCTATGTGCGACCTCGCTACAAAGGTCAGCCTCGGCATGAAGCTCACCGACCTCGGCTACGGCACGGGCCTCTATCCGACTTCGCCGTATACGGCCGTCAAGGTACCGGTCTTCTCCTTCGAGAAGCTCACGGATGTCGATACCCAGCTTGGCCCGGAAATGAAATCCACCGGCGAAGTGCTCGGCATCGGCAACAACCTTGAGGAGGCGCTCTATAAAGGCCTCATCGCCTCCGGCAGCAAGATGAACAAAAAGGGCGGCGTGTTCATCACCGTCCGCGACGGCGATAAGAAAGAGATCGGCGAGATCGCGAAGAAATTCGACAAAATGGGCTTCCCGCTTTACGCCACGACGGGCACCGCAAGCGTGCTTGCAAAGCTCGGCCTCACCGTGAAGATTGTCGATAAGATTCACGAAAGCCCGGTCAACACCATTACGCTGCTCGAAAGCGGTAAGTTGGCGTACATCATCTCCACCTCCGCAAAGGGCAGAAACCCCGCACGCGACAGCGTTAAGATCCGCAGAAAAGCGGCGCTGCTCGGCATCCCGTGCCTCACGGCCATCGATACCGCAAACGCCCTCGCGGACAGTCTGATGAGCCGCTACACCCCGTACAACACGGAGATTGTGGACATCAACAACCTCAAAAAAGAAAAGGTCAAGCTGCCGTTCACCAAGATGTCGGCGTGCAGCAACGACTACATTTATATCAACTGCTTCGAAAACGAAGTTTCCTCTCCGGAGTTCCTCTCCATCTACCTGTCTGACCGCCACAACGGCGTCGGCGGCGACGGTGTCATCCTCATCTGCCCGTCCGATGTGGCAGACGCTCAGATGCGTATGTTCAACCGCGACGGCAGCGAGGGTCTCATGTGCGGCAACGGCATCCGCTGCGTCGCAAAGTACCTCTTCGACAACGGCATCGTGAAAAAGCCTGTCATCAATATCGAGACAAAGAGCGGCATCAAGTCTTGCAGCATCATGACGATGAACGGCAAGGCGTACAAGATTACGGTCGATATGGGCGCGGCAGCGCTTCGCCCGGAGCAGGTGCCCGTAAAGCTCGAAGGCGACATGGTCGTCAACAAGCCTGTCATCATCGACGGTCACGAGTATTACATCACCTGTGCATCCATGGGCAATCCGCACTGTGCGGTGTTCGCACCGTCCATCGATAAGCTGGATCTCAATGCCATGGGCCCGAAGTTCGAGTATAATCCGCTCTTCCCGGAGCGCGTCAACGTCGAGTTCATCGAGGTCGTGGACGAGCGCACCCTTAAGGTACGCGTTTGGGAGCGCGGCAGCGGCGAAACGATGGCCTGCGGTACAGGTGCTTGCGCGGCTGTTGTCGCAGCAACGCTCAACGGCAAGTGCGAAAAAGGCGAGGACATCCGCGTCATCTTAAAGGGCGGCGACCTCACCGTGCGCTACACCGATGAGAAAGTGCTCATGACCGGCGGCGCAGAGAAGGTCTTCGACGGTGTCGTAGAAGTCTAATTGATGTTAAATAGTTCGGCGTTCCGTATTTTTGCGGAGCGCCGAAAAACATTTTAAGAATAAAATCAGAATTTTTTTCTAAAAATTTGAAGAAGATAAAAGGTAAAAATTCAAGAGAAAGCGGTGAAATTCCATGAACAAGTACCTGAAAAAAGCGGAAAACGGCTCGGGCATCGACCACTATACGCGCGTGCTGGGCACCGGGGCAAAGCAGAAGATCACGTTTACCAAAATGCACGGCTGTGCAAATGATTACGTGTATATTGACTGCTTCCAAAATGATATTCAAAACTACGCCGAGCTCGCAATCTATCTTTCCGACCGCCACACCGGCATCGGCGGCGACGGTGTCATCTACATTTGTCCGTCCGATGTAGCCGACGCGAGAATGCGCATGTATAACCTCGACGGCAGTGAGGGCATGATGTGCGGCAACGGCATCCGCTGCGTTGCAAAGTATGTCTACGACAGCGGCATCGCGAAGAAAGACGTTTTGCATATCGAGACAAAAAGCGGCATCAAAATCTGCCGCGTGCATGTCGAAAACGGCGAAGTTACCACTGTCACGGTCGATATGGGCAAAGCGGAGCTCGTGCCCACGAAGATCCCGGTCGATTTCCCGGGTGATACTGCCGTCAAAGAGAAGATCACCGTCCTTGACAAAGAATACGAAGTCACCTGCGTTTCTATGGGCAACCCGCACTGCGTCATTTTCGGCAAAGATCCCGATACGATCGACCTCGAGAAGATCGGCCCGCATTTTGAGCACTTTGAGAAGTTCCCGGAGCGCATCAATACGGAATTCATCGAGGTGCTGGATAAACACACCTTAAAAATGCGCGTGTGGGAGCGCGGCAGCGGCGAAACCATGGCGTGCGGCACCGGCGCGTGTGCGTCTGCCGTCGCGGCGTGTCTCAACGGCTACTGCAGAAAGGGCGAAGATATTACCGTCAAGCTGCGCGGCGGTGACCTTATCATCAATTATACCGATGACGGCGTGCAGATGACCGGCAGCGCCGACACGGTTTTTACCGGCATCGTAGAAATTTAATTGTAAAAAAGCCGAAAACGGCTTTGATAAAATGGAATAGGGTATTGGAGAAATAATAGGTTTCTCAGTCAAAGAAAAATATAAGAGTTTCACTGTAAAAAAGAAAGGGGTAAGTTCTATGACAAAGTACATTTTCGTAACCGGCGGCGTGGTTTCCGGCCTCGGTAAGGGCATCACGGCGGCATCGCTTGGCCGTCTTTTGAAGGCGAGAGGGTTAAAGGTCGCCGCACAGAAGCTTGACCCGTACATCAACGTTGACCCGGGCACCATGAGCCCGTACCAGCACGGCGAAGTTTACGTGACCGAGGACGGCGCAGAGACCGACCTTGACCTCGGCCACTACGAGCGCTTCATCGACGAAGACCTGAATAAATTCTCCAACCTCACGACCGGCAAGGTCTACTGGAACGTCCTCAACAAGGAACGCCGCGGCGAGTACCTTGGCGAGACCATTCAGGTCATTCCGCACATCACGGACGAGATCAAGAACTTCATTTACAGCGTCGGCCACAAGACGAATGCAGACGTCGTCATCACCGAGATCGGCGGCACGGCAGGCGATATCGAAAGCCAGCCGTTTCTCGAAGCCATTCGTCAGGTTTCGCTCGAGGTCGGTAAGGAAAACTCCCTTTTCATTCACGTCACACTTGTACCGTACCTCAAAAGCTCCGGCGAACATAAGTCGAAACCGACCCAGCACTCTGTAAAAGAAATGCAGGGTATGGGCATCTCCCCGGACATCATTGTCCTGCGCTGCGATGAGCCGATCGATCCGAGCATTTTCCACAAGATTGCCCTGTTCTGCAACGTAAAGCCGGACTGTGTTATTGAAAACATGACGATCCCGGTGCTGTACGAAGCGCCGATTATGTTGGAGAAAAACAATTTCTCCAGCGTTGTCTGCCGCGAGCTGAACCTCAAGACAAAAGAGCCGGATATGACCGAGTGGAGCCGCATGGTAGAGAAGATCCGCAGCCGCAAAAAGACCGTCACCATCGGCCTTGTCGGCAAATATATCAAACTGCATGACGCATACCTTTCCGTCGTCGAAGCACTCAACCATGCCGGCTATGAGCACGGCACGAAGGTCGAAATCAATTGGATCGATTCCGAGCTCATCACGCAGGAAAACGCTGCCGAAATGCTCAAGGGCTGCGATGGCATCCTTGTGCCGGGCGGCTTCGGCAACCGCGGTATCGAGGGTATGATCTATGCCGCACAGTACGCAAGAGAGAGCAACGTCCCGTACCTCGGCATTTGCCTCGGTATGCAGATTGCCGTCATCGAGTATGCCCGCCACGTGTGCGGCATCGCGGATGCAAACTCCGGCGAATTCGACGAGTACGGCCTCAATAAGGTTATCGATTTCATGCCGGACCAGTCCAGCACCATCAATATGGGCGGCACACTGCGCCTCGGCAGCTACCCGTGCGAGATCGCGGAGGGCACGCAAATGGCGCGCTGCTATGGCGTTTCCCATATTGATGAACGCCACCGCCACCGCTATGAGTTCAATAACGATTACAGAGAGACACTCACAAAAGCAGGCATGGTCATCAGCGGCACCTCGCCGGACGGCAGGATCGTCGAGACCGTGGAAGTGCCGCAGAACGACTTCTGCATCGGCGTGCAGTTCCACCCGGAATTTAAGTCCCGCCCGAATAAGGCGCATCCGTTATTCCTCGGCTTTGTCGGCGCATCACTCCATAAGAGGGAAAAGAACGCATAAGAGACGGTAATGAAAATAAAAAAGGTCCAAGTATAAAAAGAAGGGAAGAAACCGGCATGAAACTCAACCAAAACTACGCAAACCTTCAGGAAAGCTATTTGTTTCTGACCATTGCAAAGAAAGTCGCCGCCTATACGGAGGCGCATCCGGATAACCACATCATCCGCATGGGCATCGGCGATGTCACTCAGCCGCTCGTTCCGGCCGTCATCGAAGCCATGCACAAAGCAACGGATGAAATGGCACACAAGGAGACATTTCACGGCTATTCGCCGGATCAGGGCTATGATTTCCTGCGTGAAGCCATTCAAGGCTATTACGCAAAGCGCGGCGTGGCATTAAAGCTCAGCGAAATTTTCGTCGGCGATGGCGCAAAGAGCGACGTCGGCAATATCGTCGATATCTTCGCAGACGATAACACCGTCCTCATCCCGGACCCGGTCTATCCCGTGTATGTCGATACGAACGTCATGTCCGGCAGAAAGGTGATCTATCTCGACGCAAACGAGCAGAACGGCTTCCTCGGTATGCCGGATGAAAACGTCAAGGCCGACATTATCTATCTCTGCTCGCCGAATAACCCTACCGGCGCCGTGTATAACAGAGCACAGCTCAAAGCGTGGGTCGATTACGCGCTCAAAAACAACGCGGTCATCCTGTTTGATGCCGCATATGAGTCGTTCATCACGCATGACGATCTCCCGCACAGCATTTTCGAGATTGAGGGCGCGAAAAAGTGCGCCATCGAGTTCTGCTCGTTCTCGAAGACCGCAGGCTTCACCGGTGTGCGCTGCGGCTATACCGTTATCTGCGATGAGCTTGTTTCGGACGGCACCAAGGTCAATACGCTGTGGGCGCGCCGTCAGGCCACAAAGTTCAACGGCGTCAACTACATCACCCAGCGCGCCGCCGAGGCCGTCTTCACGGACGAAGGCCAGCAGCAGGTGAAGGACGTCATCAACTACTACCGCGCGAACGCCAAGGTCATGGTCGATGCGTTCAAGGAGATGGGCGTGTGGTTCACCGGCGGCGAAAATTCCCCGTACATCTGGCACAAGGTGCCGGACGGCATGACCTCCTGGGAGTTCTTCGATTATCTCTTAAACGAAGCCGAGGTCGTCGGCACGCCGGGCAGCGGCTTCGGCAAAAACGGCGAGGGTTTCTTCCGTCTTACCGCGTTCGGTACGTTGGAAAAGACACAGGAAGCCATGGAGCGCCTCAAAAAGCTGCTTAAAAAGTAATTCAAACGAAGTCAAAGGGGACTGTGCAAAACCTGCGCAGTCTCTTTTTTGCTCTTGACTTGTGCAGACAAGTTGCTATAATGAAACTGAGCCTATTTCCTACGGAGGATACACTATGCATTACAAAAAAGATCGCGTCGCTTTAAAGCCGCCGCTTGGCTGGAACAGCTGGGATTGCTACGGCCCCGCCGTCAATGAAGCGCAGCTTTTGGGCAATGCGCGTTATATGGCAGAGCACTTAAAAGCGCACGGTTGGCAGTATGTCGTGTGCGACATTCAGTGGTACGAGCCGGAGGCCGGGCAGCGCCACTGGGAGTATAACCGTTTCGCAGAGCTGTGCATGGACGGATTCGGCCGCCTCATCCCGGCGGAAGACCGTTTCCCTTCCGCCGCAAACGGCGCGGGCTTTAAGCCCATCGCCGACCAGATTCACGCACTCGGTCTGAAATTCGGCATCCACATCATGCGCGGCGTACCGCGTCTCGCTGTGCATCGCGCCCTGCCTGTAAAGGGCACGAACGTCACTTGCCGCGACATCGCTCATGCAAACTCCATCTGCGCGTGGAACACCGATATGTACGGCGTTGACGCTGATCGTGACGGCGCACAAGCGTACTACGACGCTATCTTTGAGCTCTACGCTTCATGGGGCGTCGATTACGTCAAGGTTGATGACATCTGCAACGTGAAGATCACTCCGCTCGAGCCGTATTCCGCGCGCCGCGAGATTGAGATGATCCGCCGCGCCATTAACCGCTGCGGGCGCGATATGGTGCTCAGCCTTTCGTCCGGTCCGGCTGTGCTGGAAGAAGCATGGCATCTTGCGAAAAACGCGAATATGTGGCGCATCACGGACGATTTCTGGGATAATTGGGACTCCCTCAAAGAAATGTTCTGGCGGTGCGAGCGCTGGCAGGCGCACGTAAAGCCCGGTCAGTTCCCGGACTGCGATATGCTGCCGCTCGGGCATATCACCATCGCGGCGGACGGCATAGGGCACAATACGAACCTGACACACGCCGAGCAGATCACCATGATGACGCTGTGGGGCATTTTCCGCTCGCCGCTCATCATGGGCGGCGAAATGCGCGATAATGACGCGTTCACGCTGAGCCTGCTCACAAATGACGAACTTTTAAACCTCAACCAAAACGGCACCACGCCTTTGCAGCTTTTCCGCGACGAAACAAAAACCGCGTGGCTCAATTTCGTAGGCAGCACGCCGTATATCGCGCTTTTCAACCTCACGGAAAACCGCGCCGTTGTCAGCGCCGAGCTGTCGGAATTCACCGATAAAACGCACGCAGAGGAGATCTGGAGTGGGGAGAAGACCGCATTCACAAAAACGCTTTCCGCTAAAATAGAGCCGCACGGCGCAAAGCTTTATAAACTCATTTGACCGGATACAGGAGGAGAACATCATGCTGGAAAAACTGAAAGAAGAAGTCTACAAGGCAAATATGCTGCTGCCGAAATACAAGCTCATCACGTTCACGTGGGGTAACGTCAGCGGCATCGACCGCGAAAGCGGTATCATGGCCATTAAGCCGAGCGGCGTGGAGTACGACCTCCTGCGCCCCGAGGACATGGTGCTCGTCGATGTGAACACAGGCAAAAAGGTGGAGGGCGACCTTAACCCGTCGTCCGATACGCCCACACATGTCGAGCTTTACAAGGCGTTCCCGAACATCGGCGGCGTTGTCCACACGCATAGCCGCTGGGCGACCGTGTTCAGCCAGTCCGGCCGCGGCATCCCGGCGCTCGGCACTACGCACGGCGATTATTTCTACGGCGAAATTCCCTGCACGCGCAAAATGACGCCTGAGGAGATCGGCGGCGCTTATGAAAAGGAGACCGGCACCGTCATCATCGAGACGTTTAAGGATAAGTCCCCGGACGACATCCCCGCCGTGCTCGTCCACAGCCATGGCCCGTTCACATGGGGTACAGACCCCATGAACGCCGTGCATAACGCCGTCGTCCTCGAGGAGCTCGCGTTCATGGCATGGCACAACCTCGTGCTTGACCCCACAATCCCGCCCATGCAGCAGGAGCTTCTTGATAAGCACTACCTGCGTAAGCACGGCGCAAACGCGTACTATGGGCAGGGGAAATAAAAAACGGCTGGGAAAAGGGCACAGTCCCGCTGCAAAACGAAGACCTCACACTGCGCGAATGGTACTTTGACGGCAAACACTATTGGGTCTCGGCTGTAAACAAAGACGGCAGTGACTGCGCAGGAGACGGCGGCTATGCACAAACTACACGCTATTGCCGCGTGGCAAACGCAGAACTAAACTGGTCGCCGTGCGTCGCACCGAACGAACCATAAGGCAAGACCCGCCGGGGAATATACACCTCGGCGGGTCAAATTATTCGTTATTCTTTTATAAACGTGTCGAGCAGGGCGAGACCCGAAGGGGATTTAAACAGTCGCCGCACGGCTTTTGCGTGGGCAGAAGGATCATCTTCTTCCGTGCAGCCCGCAATGAGGTCGGCTTCAACGAGAAGCTGCAGATCCTTGCCGTCGATCTTGTCGTAGCAGTGGTGCAGAACAATCATCTTGGTGATGCGTGGCAGATCTTCTTCCGCGTAGCCACAAGCCGTCAGAAATTTTCGCGCCAACGCAGGTGCTTCCTTGCGCTGATTCGCGGGGCAGCCGTCATCGTACTTTTCCTTGCAAAGTTTGATCGCGATATCGTGCAAAATCGCCGCCGCGCGCAGATTTTCCTGCTCGTGGGTGGGAAGATTTTCCAACTCACCCAGCATTTTCGCAAGGCCGTATACCTTTAAAATGTGCTGTGTGCGGCGCAGGTGCCCGTTCTCATACAGGAGCGCGTCATATAAAAGCTTCGCTTCGTTCGGCATGCAATTTCCTCCGTTTCAAGGTCATCATACCATGGCTTTGACATTTGTGCAAGAGTCCGCTATACTAAATTAAAACGCGACAGATCACGGAGAACCTACATGCTCACCTATTCTTTCTCAAAAATCGGCTCCGAAAGCCTTTATATGTACCTGTATAAGTGCATCCGTGAGGACATTCTGACGGGCAAGATCACGCCCGGCACAAAATTGCCCTCTAAGCGCAGCTTTGCGGAAAACCTCGGCGTCAGCGTCATCACAGTCGAAAACGCCTATGCGCAGCTTGTCTCGGAGGGGTACGTCTACGCCTTGCCGAAAAAAGGCTTCTTCGCCGCCAATCTGGAAAAAAGCACCGCGCCGCAGAAAAAAGAGAGTCCCCGGACACAAATGCCCGTACCGCCGAAATATTTTGCGGATTTTTCCAGCAGCCGCACCGACCCGCAGAATTTCCCGTTTGCCACATGGGCGAAGCTCATGCGCGAGATCATCTCGGAGAAAAGCGCCGAGCTTATGGTAAACGCCCCGTGCGGCGGCGTGTTCGAGCTAAGGTGCGCCATCGCCGAGCACCTTAGGGAGTTTCGCGGCATCGATGCCGACCCGAACTGCATCGTCGTCGGCGCCGGAACGGAGTACCTCTACGGGCTTCTCATCCAGCTTTTGGGGTTCGATAAGGTCTACGCGCTCGAAGATCCCGGCTATCGCAAAATTGCGCAGGTGTACGAGAGCTACGGCGTGCAGTACCGTTTCACGCCGATGGATAAAGAGGGGATAGACCCCAAAGCGCTCGAAAAAAGCGGCGCGGATATTCTGCACATTTCACCGTCGCACCACTTCCCGACGGGCATCGTCACGCCCATCGCACGGCGTTACACGCTTCTCGATTGGGCCGCGCAGAGCGAAAACCGTTATATCATCGAGGACGATTACGATTCCGAGTTCCGCCTCACCGGCAAGCCTATCCCGGCGCTGCAAAGCATCGATTCCGCCGACCGCGTCATTTACATGAATACGTTTTCAAAAAGCCTTGCCAGCACCATCCGCATCAGCTACATGGTGTTGCCCACAGCGCTCGCCGAAGCATTTTACAAAAATCTTGGGTTCTACGCGTGCACGGTCTCGAACCTCGAGCAGTACACGCTCGCAAAATTCATTTCCGAGGGCTATTTTGAAAAGCACATCAACCGCATGCGTATCCGTTATAAGCAAAAAAAAGACCTCATCTTAAAAGAGATGAAGCGCTGCGGTTTGTTAAAGCTTGCAAAAATTGATGCCGAAGACGCCGGTCTGCATTTTCTCCTGCGTGTCTGCGGACCTGTGCCCGCCGAAAAGATCACCCGCCGCGCGGCGGAAAACGGCGTGCGCGTCACCGGGCTTTCGGCGTATTACCATACAGCGCCCGTAAACCCGCAGACCGCATTCGTCATCAGCTACTCCGAAATTCCCGACGCCTGCATCACCGAAGCCGTCAACCGCTTAGCTAAAGCCGTTACGGCTGCGGTGATGGGGGAGAGATGATAAAACCCCGCCGCCCGCAAAGATAAGATTTTGTCTTTATGGGCGGTGGGGTTAGTGATATATTTCGCTTTGCGAAATGTGAAATGAGTGCTGCCGTATTTGTGAAGTTTTCCGCGCATGCAGAAAGTGAAAGGAACTTCGCTCTTAACGCGCGCAGCGCAGCTCACTGCGAAGCAATTTCACGATAACCGAAGGTGGTTAGTTTACTCGCCGTAAGGCGAATTCCGTTGAAAAAAGACCATTGTCATTCGACAATGGTCTTTTTGGTGCAGGTAACAGGACTTGAACCTGCATGAACTTGCATTCATATGGACCTGAACCATACGCGTCTGCCAATTCCGCCATACCTGCATATTCTTTTTGCCGTCTCGTTTGACGGCTCAATTATTATAGCATGATGCAGCTGAATTGTCAACAGCTATTTTTTGACTTTTAAGAACTTTTTTCGTTTTCGGTCACGCGGTAGCACAGCGTCATCATGCTGTCGTTCAGATGCACGTTTTCCACGATCGTGTCCGGATAGCGCAGGGCAATGTCGTAGTGGCTGAAGTTCCAGTAACTCTTGATGCCGATGTCATAAAGCAGCTCCACGACCGATTTCACGGCACTGTCCGGCACGCACAAAATCGCCATCAAGGGCGCGTTTTCCGAGCAGAAGCGGCGGATGCCCGCAGCGGGGAGTACGCGCAGGTCGGCAATCTGCTGGCCCACGACCTGTTCGCTGTTGTCAAAAATACCGATGAGATCAAATCCCGCGAAATTATAAGAAATGTGCGTCGCAATGGCCTTGCCCAAATTGCCTGCACCGATTAAAATGCACTTGTGTGCACGGTCCACACCCAAAATAGAGCCAATCTCCTCGCAAAGTTGGTGCACGCCGTAGCCGTAGCCCTGCTGGCCGTAGCCGCCGAAGCAGTTGAAATCCTGACGCACCTGCGAAGCCGTGAAGCCCATTTTTTCGGAAAGCTCCTTGGAGGAAATACGCGTTACCCCGCGCTTGTCCAAGTGCCGCAAAAAGCGGTAGTAGCGCGGCAGACGCCGAATGACCGGCATGGAAATATACGGTTTCTTCTGCATATCATCACCTCGTTTGACAAAATTTTAGCACATCATAAAGACCTGTGCAAGTGTTTTTTATAAATAAGAAAAGAAAAACGGGCGGCCAGACCCTAAAGAAGGGGGAGGCCGCCCACGCTTTTCAAATCCATGTCGGGTTACAGAAGTTGCTCCAAACGATCGCGGATCGCGAGGAGGAAGCCCTCGGTGTCCACTTTCTTTGCATTCGGCAGAGTAGACATCGCCGCAAGGTCGCCGGTCATGATGCCGTCCTCTTCGATCGTCTGCAAAGTTGCCTTTTCAAGCTTGTCCGCAAAGGCGCTCAGCTCCGGCAGGTCGTCCAGCTCGCCGCGCTTACGCAGCGCGCCCGTCCACGCAAACAGAGTTGCGACGGAGTTTGTGGAGGTTGTTTCGCCCTTCAGATATTTGTAGTAGTGGCGCTGTACCGTGCCGTGCGCGGCTTCATACTCGTAAACGCCGTCCGGGGAGACGAGCACGGAGGTCATCATGGCAAGACTGCCGTACGCCGTCGCGATCATGTCGCTCATCACGTCGCCGTCGTAGTTTTTGCAGGCCCAAATGTAGCCGCCTTCACTGCGAATCACGCGCGCAATGGCGTCGTCGATCAGCGTGTAGAAGTATTCAATGCCGACTTTTTCAAACTTCTCTTTATATTCCGCGTCGTAAATTTCCTGGAAAATATCCTTAAAGCGGTGGTCGTAGGTCTTCGAAATCGTGTCTTTTGCCGCAAACCACAGGTCCTGCTTCATGCTCAGCGCGTAATTAAAGCAGGAGCGTGCAAAGCTCTCAATGCTCTTATCAATATTATGTAAACCTTGAATCACGCCCGGCATTTTGAATTCGTGGATGGTCACGCGCTCCTCAGTGCCGTCCGCTTTTGTCACAACAAGCTCAGCCTTTGCATTTTCCGGCACGCGCATCTCGACGTTCTTATACAGATCGCCGTACGCGTGACGCGCAATGGTAATCGGCTTTGTCCACGTCGGAATGTACGGCGTGATGCCCTTCAGCAAAATCGGCGTGCGGAACACCGTGCCGTCCAAAATGGCACGGATGGTACCGTTCGGCGATTTCCACATCTCTGTGAGGTTGTACTCCTTCACACGCGCGGCGTTTGGCGTAATGGTCGCACACTTTACAGCCACGCCGTATTTTTTCGTTGCCTCGGCGGAATCGATCGTAACCTGATCTTTCGTCGCCTCGCGGTGCTCCAGACCAAGGTCATAATACTCCGTTTTCAGGTCAACATAGGGGGTCAGCAAAATATCTTTAATCATTTTCCAGATGACGCGGGTCATCTCGTCGCCGTCCATTTCCACAAGCGGCGTTTTCATGGGGATCTTTGTAAAATCGGACATTTCAAAGCCTTACCTTTCTGCGGCTGCACCGCGAAGCTCCGTGTCACGGGGGGAGAATGTGACGCTGTTTCTATCATTATCGGATATTTCGCAAGAAAAGTCAATCGTAAATTGTGAATAAATTGCATGAAATTGCAGGAAATGCAGTTAAACCCTGCAAAACGTGCATACTATGTATTTACAGGACATCGGCGGACATGTTTGCGCTTTGCCCTTGCAGGATGCGTAAAAGCGTGCTATACTGATATATGTGAAAGTTTGTGCCGCGTATGATTCCGCATTTTCTGTGAAAACTAAGCGCATCTTATTTAAAAGGAGCGCTGCGGCATGAAAAGCACAAAAAAACGCTCGTCTTTTTCCATGCAGGAAACGGACGAAGCCGAAGAAGAAAACGAAGACCTTTCCGACCGCCAGAAGCAGATCCGCGAGGGCGGCGCGGTCGTTACCAAAAACCGAAAGCACACCATCCAGTGCCTCACTGTCATCGGGCAGATTGAAGGGCATTACGTCGCACCGTCGCAGAACAAAACGACGAAGTACGAGCACGTGATCCCGCAGATCGTCTCCGTGGAGGAGGACCCGAACATCGACGGCCTGCTCATGATTTTAAACACGGTCGGCGGCGACGTGGAGGCCGGTCTTGCCATTGCAGAGCTTGTCGCCGGCATGCGCAAACCCACGGTGTCACTCGTTCTCGGCGGCGGACATTCCATCGGCGTGCCGCTTGCAGTGGCGGCAAAGCACTCATTCATCGCGCCCTCGGCATCCATGACCATTCACCCGGTGCGCATGAGCGGCCTGATGCTTGGCGTGCCGCAGACGCTGGAGTATTTTCAGCGCATGCAGGACCGCATTACGAATTTCGTCACGGCAAATTCCGGCATTTCCTATGAGCGCTTTATGCAGCTCGCCATGAATACGCAGGAGCTCGTCATGGACGTGGGGACGGTGCTGGACGGCGATGAAGCCGTGGCAGAGGGGCTTATTGATACGCTCGGCAGCCTGCACGATGCCATGGATTGCCTCGACAAAATGATTGCCGCAGAGAAGAATAAGCAGCGTGCAAAGCCCAGAAAAGGCAAGAAATCACTCTAAAAACGGCATTTGCCGTTTACATAACTTTTTATTTATCGTATAATTATACCGATAAAACCGAACAAAGCCAAATTATCCGCAGAAAAGGAGATTACATAATGTCTATTTTTGAAGCAATCATTCAAGGTATTGTACAGGGCGCAACAGAGTTTCTGCCCGTCTCAAGCAGCGGTCACTTGTCGCTTGCACAGCACATCATGGGTGTAAAGGTAGACAGCTTGCTGTTTGACATTCTTTTGCACCTCGGCACGCTCATCGCCGTATGTGCCGTCTATTATAAGCTCATCTGGCGGCTCATTAAGGCGTTTATTTCGCTCGTTGCAGACGTATTCCGCGGCAAATTTAAATGGAAAGAAATGGATCATGACCGCCGACTTTTGATGATGCTCATGATCGGTCTTATCCCGCTGTTCCTTTTGTTCCTGCCGGTTCCGGGCACGGGCATGAAGTTAAAAGATATTTCGGAGTTGTGGGCTTCGGATTCGACGATTTGGATCGAGGGCCTTGCGCTCCTCATGACAAGCGCCCTGCTGTTCCTCGGCATCCGTGCTTCCAAGGGTGCAAAGGTACATCACTTTACGCGTAAGGATGGTAAAGTCGGCGAGATTCGCGGCCGCACGAAGTTCCACACGGCAGACGCCATTTGCGTCGGCGTCACGCAGTGCGCGGCGGCGGTGTTCCCGGGCCTTTCCCGTTCCGGCTCCACCATGGCGGCAGGTCTTCTGCGCGGCATCAACCAGCAGGCAGCGCTCGATTATTCCTTCGTGCTCGGCATCCCGTCCATTTTGGCGGCAGCTGTGCTCACCATTAAAGATGCAATCGGCCAGCCGGTCGACATTGGCGTCGGTGCAATGATTGCAGGCGTTGTTACGGCGGCTGTTGTCGGCTTCCTCGCCATCAAGCTGCTCAAGTGGATTGTCACCACGAACAAATTGCAGGTTTTCGCTTATTATACGCTGGTGCTCGGCGTTATAACGCTCATCGTTTCCGTTATCGAAGCGGTCACGGGCACAAATCTTTTCACCGGCATGCCGCTTTGATCCGGTGATTTATAATCCGGAGGTTTATTTTGGCGGGTAAAAAACAAAGTACAGCAAAGGGCAGCGCTTCCAAAGCAAAAAGCGGTGCGAAGTCATCGGCTGCCAAAAACACCCGGAGCTCGGGTTCTAAGTCCAATACAAAATCGCGTGCGTCTTCCGCAAAAGGGAAGAGCACGTCTTCAAAACAGAGCGCGCCCAGCGTAGAGCAGCTGCGCCAGCGCAACCAGACAGAAGCTATCCTCTGGTTCGGTGCGGCCATTTTAACGGCGTGCTTTGTACTCATTCCGGGCGGCAGCGTGTGGCTTATGGTGCACAACGTGCTGCGTGGCGTGTTCGGCGGCTGGGCTATCCTACTTGCGGTGCTGATGGGTTATATCGCCGTCAGCAAAACGATGGAGCAGACCACCATGCTGCGCGGCGGGCGTTTAGCACTCATGGTCGTGATTGTCGTGCTGTTTTGCACGGCGGGGCATGTGTTTGGCAGCTTTTTCCCGAAAGAAAAGAGTTTTTTTAAGCTGGTCGGCATCTTATATATGCATGGCGTAGAGCAGGGCGGGGCCGGTCTTGTCGGCGGCCTTGTCGGCGAGTTGCTCGTCAAGTGCGCGGAAGTGCTTGGCGCACGCATCATCACGGGCGTGCTGCTGTTCGTCTCCGTGCTCATCTTTACGGGCACGTCGCTCGCGAGCTTTTTTAAAAAAATTACAAAGCCGGCGGTCGTCATTCGCGACGTCGCGCGGCAGCGCAAGGAAGAGCGCCGCATTCTGGAAGAGGAGCGCGGTAATGCGGAGGAATCGCCGTTTGAAACGGTTTTGCCGCAGCACCCGGTGCGCTCTGTCCCGGAGGATGGTAAAATGGAATCGAAAAACAAAGGAAAGACGCCGCGCGTGTATTTGGAGCAGCTTTTCGGTGTGCGCCGCACGGAGCCGGATAACGACCCCGTAGTGCTGCACGATTACACCGAAAGCTCCGCACAGATCAACGCATTGATCGACGAAAACCGCCGTGTGCCGGATTTCCGCGTGCCCGGCTTAGAGCATGAAGCACAGCCTGCGCAAAATGTGCAGCCGACCTATACGCCGCCGGTGCAGGCGGAAGTGCGCCCCGCGCCGCAGCCCGCCGAAACGCCGGAGACCCACGTGCCGGTGGAACGCGAAACGGTAGAAGCGCCGGTGATTGTGCCGCCCGTTATGCAGACGGCAAAGCCGGAGTCTGCACCTGTGCAGCAGAGTGCGTATGCACAGCCTGCGCCACAGCCGGCCACACCGACAATCCTCACGCCGGGGTCGTCCCCGGTGACGCCCGCGCACAGCGCGGAAGCCGCCGCGGACGCGCAGAAGGCGACGGAAGAATTCATGAAAAAGAAGCTGGAAGCAGAACGCATGGAGACCCAGCCTGCGCAATCTGCACCGAAGGAGGAAGACAGCTCGTACATCTTCCCACCGGTTACGATGCTCGCTTCCGGCAAAAAAGTAGATGCTGCCGTGGAGACCGAAGAGCTCCAGACAAACGGCAAGCTGCTTGTGGAAACACTGAAGAGCTTCGGTGTGCAAACCAAAATTCTCGATATTTGCCGCGGCCCGGCTGTTACGCGCTATGAATTGCAGCCTGCCGCCGGTGTGAAAATCAGCAAAATCACGAACCTCGCCGATGACCTTGCAATGAACCTTGCCGCAACGGGCGTGCGCATTGAGGCGCCGATCCCGGGCAAGGCGGCCGTCGGCATTGAGGTGCCGAACAAGGTGAAGACCATCGTACGCATGCGCGAGCTTGTGGAATCGAACAGCTTTGTGACCTCAAAAAGCCACTTGACCGTGGCGCTTGGCCGCGACATTGCCGGTCAGGTAACAGTGGCAGACCTCAGCAAAATGCCGCATATCCTCATTGCCGGTACGACCGGCTCCGGTAAATCCGTGTGCATCAACTCGCTTATCGTGAGCCTGCTGTATAAATCCGGCCCGGACGATGTGCGCTTTTTGATGATTGACCCGAAGGTCGTGGAGCTCGGCATTTATAACGGCATTCCACACCTATTGGTGCCGGTCGTCACCGACCCGCGAAAGGCGGCCGGTGCGCTGAACTGGGCCGTTACGGAAATGCTGAAGCGCTACAAAATTTTTGCCGAAAACAACGTGCGCGACTTAAAGGGCTACAACGCCCTCGCGCAGGCGAACAATTATCAGGACGAAAACGGACAGCCCATGCACAAAATGCCGCAGATCGTCATCATCATCGACGAGCTTTCCGACCTGATGATGGCCGCGCCGAACGAGGTGGAAGACGCGATCTGCCGCTTGGCGCAGATGGCGCGTGCCGCCGGCATGCACCTTGTGGTCGCAACGCAGCGCCCGTCCGTGGACGTTGTGACGGGCCTCATCAAAGCGAACATCCCGAGTCGTATCGCGTTTGCGGTGTCCTCTGCCATTGACTCCCGCACCATTTTGGACAGCGGCGGAGCGGAAAAGCTGCTCGGTCAGGGCGATATGCTGTTCTCGCCGGTCGGCGCGCAGAAGCCGCTGCGTATTCAGGGCTGCTTTGTCAGCGACAGCGAGATCGAATCCGTCGTGGATTTCGTGAAGAATTCGAGAAGCGTTATTTACGACGACTCCATTGCGCAGGAGATTGAGCGCAGCGCTGTGGAGGGCTCAAAATCGAGCGACAGCGGCAGCAATGACGATGAGGGCAGCGGTGACCCGATGATGAACGAAGCCATTAAGTGCGTTGTTGAAGCGGGCCAGGCCTCCACGTCGCTTTTGCAGCGCAGACTGCGTCTCGGCTATGCCCGCGCGGGCCGTCTCATCGATGAGATGGAGCAGATGGGTATTGTGGGTCCGCACGAGGGCTCGAAGCCGCGCCAAGTACTCATCACCTATGCGCAGTGGCTGGAAATGAACATGCAAAAGCAGGATATCCCCGGTGATGCGTAACACAAAGCGCGGTGCACGGGACGGCAGAAAGCTTGTGCGCACAGGCGCGTTGGTACTTGTTTTGCTTCTTTTGGCGTTCTGTTACATGCCGCCCGGACGGGCGATGTGGACGGAGCTTCGCCGCGCATGCGGCCTGCTGCCGTTTGCACAGAGCTTGCCCAATGCCGATTTGACGGTTTATGCCATCGACGTGGGTAAGGCGGATGCAATCTTAATCGAAACGCCGGAGGGCGCAGTGCTTTCGGACTGCGCGACAGCGGAGCAGGCGAAAACCGTGCTGCGCGTTTTAAAACAGCGAAACATTCAAAAGCTGCGCGCCGTGTGGATCTCGCACGCGGACAGCGACCACGTGGGCGGGCTGACGCAAATTTTGCGGGAAGTGCCCACAGAGGAGGTGGTCACCTCCATGTACACGGAGCTGACCGGGCTGCCGGAAGATCAAATCGTGCGAACGGTAAGCGCCGGGGAGACGGTCTCTTACGGCGAGGCGGAATTTCGGGTGCTCGCGCCTTTAGAAGACTTAGAGAGCACGAATGAGAATTCGCTTGTGTATAAGCTTTGCTATAAGGAATTTTCCATGCTATTCTGCGGTGATATTGAGGAGAAAGCGGAAAGACTGCTGCTGGATATATATGGCGACACGCTGCGGGCGGATGTTTTGAAGGTGCCGCACCACGGCAGCGCTTCGGCGACAAGCGATGCATTGCTTGAAGCTGTGCAGCCGCAGTATGCGGTAATCTCCTCGGGCGAAGACAGAAATTTGCTTCCGCGAAACGAGACGCTGAAACGGCTCGCCGACCACGGCGTTGAAATTTTCCGCACGGACGAAAACGGCGGTATTGCGATTTTGACGGACGGCGCTGAAACGAAAATTTACACGGAAAACGGGAAATAACCCGCTGCTATATAAAAGGTATTACGGAAAGGAACAGATGATATGAAACAAATCACCATCGACCGATTTGACGGTATTTACGCGATCTGCGAAGACAAGGACAAGGCGTTTTTCGCCATTGAAACGAGCGAGCTGCCGCAGGGTGCAAAGGCCGGCGACGTGCTGAAGATTACCGATGACGGTGCGCTTTCCATCGACGTGGAGGAGACCGAGCGCCGCCGCGCACGCATTTTAGAGAAGCAGAAAAAGCTGATGGGGCTGTAAGAAGGGGCGGCTTATGGGAAGACTGAAATATATTTTTCACTGCATTCTGCACATGGATTATAAATCGCTGTTCGATACGGTGAAAACGGTGCATGAGGTGAGCGGTAAAAACCGTATTTGGCTGTTTTTTGACATCATCAAGTGCGGCTTTAAGTACGGCGCGGGCTACAAGGATTACCTTTTATGCGCGTTTTATGACCTGAATGACAAGCAGCGTGCGACGTATGTGACGCGCGGCATCAATAACTCCATTGTAAAAAGCCTCAACGACCCCGCGTATTACCATATTTTTGATAATAAAAGCGAGTTTTACACGACGTTTGCGGAATATTTGCACCGCGAGTGGCTGCATTTTTCCAAGTGCACAAAAGAGCAGTTTTTGGACTTTATGCAGGACGAAGACGAGATCATCTGCAAGCCGGACGACGCTTCCTGCGGCGTGGGTGTGGAAAAGCTGAAAAAGGCCGACTACGCAACGCTCGACGCCATGTACGAGGACTTAAAGAAAAAGGGCGCGGACGTGATCGAAGAGGTTGTCATTCAGCACCCGGATATGAACCGCATCAACCCCGGATCCGTCAACACCATCCGCGTGTACACGGTGCTTTCCGACGGCGTGTCGAACGTGGTGTACGCGTGCATCCGCATGGGCAACAGCGACCGACCGGTGGATAACATCAATGCCGGCGGCATGTATTCGCCGATCGACCTCGAGACCGGCAAAATCGCGTGCGCGGCGTGCGACAAGCAGCGCATCGTCTATGAGCGCCACCCGCGTTCGGGGTGTTTGCTCAAGGGCTACCAGATTCCGTACTGGGACAAGGTGATGGACATTTGCCGTGAAGCGGCACATAAGGTGCCGCAGATGGGCTACATCGGCTGGGACGTGGCAATCACAAAAGACGGCCCGCTCTTTATTGAAGCGAACAACATGCCGGGTCATGACGCGTTCCCGCAGATGCCGTTGCAGGCGCCGGACAAGATCGGCATTTTGCCGGTGTTCCAAAAATATATCAAGGGCCTGTGATGACCGAGGCGGATTTTGTCTCTTTCGGGAAGGCGGAAAGACGGCAGCAGAGCTTGCATAGGGCGCTTGCGGGGATCGTTAAAACGAACCAGATGAGCGAAAACGGCAGACAGATCTGGCCCATGATGTTGAGCGGCAGGGCGGAGTAATCCCACACATGCAGATGAAGCACGCGGTTTACGAGCAGGCCGAATAAAAATTCCACAACGGTTATGATGAGGGAGCCTATGGCGCAGCGCGCCGGAAGGCTTCTTCTTTTCATTTTTTCGCAGCATACGGCGTTGATGAGCAGCAGACAAACGCCGCCGGCAAGTGCCATGGAGGCGTGGGAATAGCCGCGCCACAGCACTTCCAAAAGGGGATAAAGGCCGCTGCCGGCGAGGAACAACAGACTGTTTTTGCGGACGGTACGGTTCATGGAAAACGACTCCTTTTTCATGACTTTCCTTTTCAGTATGCCCGCTTTTTGTACGCCTATTGCAAAAGAAGCAACAAAATCGAAATAAATAAGCATCAAAAAAGATACGCATGCTACTGTACAAAGCGGCGGAAACTGTGTATAATCAGTACAGACAGAAAGACAGAAAGGTCGGTTTCTTATGAAAAGAATTTTGGTTACGGGCGGCACAGGCTACATTGGCAGTCACACCTGCATTTCTCTTCTTGAAAAGGGCTACGATGTGACGATCGTGGATAACCTTGTAAACAGCAAGGCGTTGGTGGTAGACCGCATTGAAAATTTGAGCGGCAAAAAAGTGAAGTTCTTTGAAGCGGACGTGTGCGACGAAGACGCGCTGCGTAAGATCTTTGCGGAGGACGAGATTTTTGCCGTTATCCATTTTGCAGGCCTGAAGGCAGTCGGCGAATCCGTGCAGATCCCGTTGCGTTACTATGAAAACAACCTCATTTCGACTTTGAGCCTTTTGAAGGTAATGGCGGAGTTTAAGGTGAACAACTTTGTGTTCAGCTCCTCGGCGACGGTGTACGGCAACCCGGCTTCCGTGCCGATCCGTGAGGATTTCCCGCTTTCGACGACGAACCCCTACGGCACGACAAAGCTGATGATTGAGCGCATCTTGAAGGACTACGCGCACGCAAACCCGGATTTTAACCCGATCATCCTGCGCTACTTCAACCCGGTGGGCGCGCACAAGAGCGGCACCATCGGCGAAGATCCGAACGGCATCCCGAACAACCTTGTGCCGTACATCACGCAGGTGGCGGTGGGCAAGCTGCGCTGCCTCGGCGTTTTCGGCGACGACTACCCGACGAAAGACGGTACCGGCGTGCGCGATTACATTCATGTCGTCGACCTTGCAGAGGGTCATGTGGCGGCGCTCAAGAAATTCGACGATCCGCACTGCGGCGTGAAGATCTACAACCTCGGCACCGGTGTGGGTTACTCTGTGCTTGACATTGTGCACGCGTTTGAAAAGTGCGTCGGCCACAAGATTCCGTATGAGATCAAGCCGCGCCGCGCGGGCGACATCCCGGAGTGCTACGCAGACTGCACGAAGGCATATGAGGAGCTCGGCTGGAAGGCGCAGAAGACGCTGGACGACATGTGTGCGGACTCCTGGCGCTGGCAGACGCAGAACCCGAACGGCTACAACGGCTGATGGCACGCTTCGTTTTAGCCTCGTCCTCCGTGAACCGCAAGGAGATTCTGGAACGCGCGGGCATCGAGTTTACGGTGATCGTCTCGAATGCCGATGAATCGAACGGGCCGAAGGCGCCGGACGCGCTTGTAAAGGAGCTTTCCCGCCGCAAGCTGGAAGCGGTTTTGCCGAAGTGCGAAAGTGGCGATCTTGTAATCGCGGCGGACACGGTGGTGTACATCGACGGCGAAATTCTCGGCAAACCGAAAGACTTAGCGGATGCAAACCGTTTCATGCACCTGCTTTCCGGGCATGTGCACACGGTGTTTACCGGCGTGTGCATGGCGTATCACGGCGAGCGCGTTTCGTTCAGTCAGGAGACGAAGGTAAAGTTCTATCCCCTGACAGAAAGCGAAATCGCGGCTTACGTGCAGAGCGGCGAGCCGATGGGTAAGGCCGGCGGCTACGGCATTCAGGGCCCGGCGGCGCTGTTCGTAGAGAGTATTGAGGGCGACTACAACAACATTTTCGGTCTGCCTGCGGCGCACGTGATGCAGGAAGCGAAAAAGCTTTTAAAGGCAGACAAAATATAAGACAGGCACGATCAGTCCTTTTCGGCGTATACTGGCGTATCGGAAAGGACTGATGATTTATGTACCGGTATCGCCGAAGACGGTATAAACGCGGACGTAAACGGCGCGTGTTGGCGTTTTTGCTGCTTGTTTTCGCTTTTGTGTTTGCCGAGCTGCGACTGCCCGCGATGAAAGCGGAGCTGCGCACGGCAGCACTGACGGCGCACGCGCAAGGGTGCATCGCGAAAACGGTGCCGGAGTATCTGCCGCAGACCGTCTGCGAAAAGGACGGGGCAGAGACGGCGCTCTCTACATATACGCTCGGCGTACTGGAAGCGGAGCTGACGGATGCTTTGCGGAAAAGCTTGAACGGCACGGCAAAGGTGTTTGTGCCGCTCGGAAATTTAACGGGGCTGATGCTTCTGAACGGGCGCGGGATGAAGATACCCGTGCGGTTTTCAGTGGAAAGTGCCGTTTCGGTGCGGTTTGAAAGCGTCTTGACGGGCGCGGGCATCAACCGTACGGCGTACCGAACGGTGCTGCATATTGAAGCGGTGCTGTTCACGGCGGAGCGAGACGGAGCGGAGCCTGTGACGGTGACGGCAGCATACCCTGTGTATGAAGCGGTGCTTGCGGGCGACGTGCCGCAGTACGGCGTGGTGCGCGCAGGATAAAAAATTGTGAATAGCCGTTGGATTTTCGCGCGCTTTGTGGTAAGATACTAACAAGTATCGAAATATCTTGAAATGACACGGAGTTTTAACTTATGACGCACGAACAGGCCCGGCAGCAGATTGACGCGCTGCGGGAACAGATCGAGTATCACAATAAAAAATACTACACAGAGGACGCGCCGGAGATCAGCGACTATGCGTACGACATGCTGTACCGCCGCTTGGAAAATCTGGAAGCGGCGTTCCCGGAGCTGAAAACAGAGGACTCGCCGACGAACCGTGTGGGCGCAGCGGGGTACAACACATTTGCGGAAGTGACGCATACCGTGCCGATGGAGAGCCTGCACGACTCGTTTTCCGAAGACGAGCTGCGCGACTTTGACCGCCGCGTGCGCGCCGTTGTGGACGACCCGGTGTATGTGGTAGAGCCGAAATTCGACGGCCTTTCCGTGGCGTTGGAATACGTGAACGGCGTATACACGCGCGGCTCTACGCGCGGCGACGGCATTACGGGCGAAGACGTGACGTTGAATATCGGTACGATCAAATCCGTACCGAAGACGCTCAAAGAGCCGCTGCCGTTTTTGGAGGTGCGCGGCGAGGTATATATGTCGGATGAAAGCTTTTTGCGGCTGTGCGAGCGGCAGGAGCTTTTGGAAGAAAAGCCGTTTAAAAACCCGCGCAACGCGGCGGCGGGGTCGCTTCGACAGAAAGACCCGAAGATTACGGCGCAGCGCACGCTGGATATTTTTGTTTTTAACATTCAGGTCATCGAGGGTGAGACCGTCACGACGCACGCGGACGCATTGAAGCGTTTGCACGAGCTTGGTTTTACGGTGTCGCCGCTTTATTGCCGCACGGGCGACATAGAGACGGTAATCGAGAAAATCCGCGAGATCGGCAACGAGCGCGGCACGTTCTCGTACCCGATTGACGGCGCTGTTGTAAAAGTGGACAGTTTCTCTCAGCGCGAAGCACTCGGAAGCACGGCGAAGTTTCCGCGCTGGGCGGAGGCGTACAAGTACCCGCCGGAGGAAAAAGAGACGACGCTCCTTGACATAGAAGTTGCTGTAGGGCGCACGGGTGTTTTGACGCCGACCGGCGTGTTTGAGCCGGTGTTCTTAGCCGGTACGACGGTCAGCCGCGCGACGCTGCACAACCAGGATTTCATCACGGAAAAGGATATCCGCATCGGCTCGCGCGTCGTTATCCGAAAGGCGGGCGAGATCATCCCGGAGGTCGTTTCCGTGGTCTCGAACCCGGAGGACACCGTGCCGTACCGTTTGCCGGAAACGTGCCCCTCGTGCGGGGAAGTTATCACGCGTGTGGAGGGGGAAGCGGCAGCGCGCTGCACGAATCCGCAGTGCCCGGCACAGCTGATGCGCAACCTCATTCATTTTGCGTCGCGCGACGCGATGGACATTGACGGATTGGGACCGGCGGCGCTGGAGCAGCTGAGCGCAGCGCTTCAGGTGCACTCGCCGGCTGATTTATACGACATTACGACACAGGAGCTTGAAACGCTTGATCGTTTCGGCAAAAAGAGCGCGGAAAACCTCGTTGCGGCGATCCAAAAATCGAAAGAAAACGATTTATCAAAGCTGCTGTTTGCGCTCGGCATTCCGCACATTGGCGCGAAGGCGGCAAAGCTGCTTGCGGGCGCGTTCGGAGATATGGATGCTTTGATTGCGGCGGACGAGGAGCAGATTGCGGCGATAGACGGCTTTGGCGGCATTATGGCGCAGGAGGTCTACGCATTTTTCAGAAGACACTCGGCGATAGAGCTCATTGACCGGCTAAAAGCGGCGGGCGTGAACATGACGGCGGAAGCGGTCACGACGGACACGAAATTCCTCGGCAAGACGTTTGTGCTGACGGGTACGCTGCCGAATTTGAAGCGCACGGAGGCCGCAGCGCTGATTGAAAAGGCGGGCGGAAAGGTGAGCGGCTCGGTCTCGAAAAAGACGAGCTATGTTGTGGCGGGCGAAGAAGCCGGCAGCAAGCTTACGAAGGCGCAGACGCTGGGCATCCCCGTATTGACGGAAGCGGAGCTTTTGACGCTTTTAAACGATGAGGACAACACGGAAAGGAACGAAGCATAATGGCAGAAGAAAGAAAAACGGACGAAGCGCTTGAAAAAGCCGTGGAGACCGATGAGGACATTGACCGCTATATCCGCGAGCTGACGGGAAAGGAAACGCCGAAGGACAAGGAGAAGAAGGCGGAAGAAAAGAAAGCGCCGGAAAAAGAAGAATTCCGCGTGACGAGCCAGATCGGCGAGGACGACTACAAGGCATTCATTTATTACTCTACGCTTGGGCGCTTTAAGTGGCTCATCCCGGCGTTTATCATCGTGCCGCTTGTGTTCTCGTTCCTCTTTGCGTTCAACGCGGGGCATTTTTACGTGGGCAATTTCATTTTATCGCTGCTTATCATGTATGTGGCGATTACGCTGATTGTTGTCATTCGCTGCACGCGCTGGCTTTCTAAAATTCGCAACAATAATCCTGCCGTGATGCACCTGACGGAGACGACGCTTATTTTCATGACGAACAGCATCATCAACATGAAAAACGGCAACCGCATCAAGGTTGATTACAAGCACATGATCGACGTGGGCGAGAGCAGACAGCACTACATCATGTATTTTGATAACGGCAAATCCATGGTATTCAGAAAAGAAGACATGGAAAAGGAAACGTTGGAAAGGTTCCGCCCGTTTATCGAATCTAAAGTACATAAATTAAAATTTGCACAGATGCTCAAAAAATAAACCGGGAGGTTTTTCAACATGGTCATCGATTTAAAAACACTGTACGGCGCGGAAGCGACCGAGCAGCAGAAGCGTTATGAGGAGCTTTCCGCTTACTTTGCGGAGGAGTTCGGGGATGCTAATGCGCTTTCATATTTCAGTGCGCCGGGCAGAACTGAGGTGGGCGGCAACCACACCGACCACAACAACGGCAAGGTGCTGGCGGCGGCTGTGAATCTGGACGTTATTGCGGCGGTGAAGAAGACCGAGAACGGCGTGATCCGCCTGAAATCCGTCGGGTTCCCGATGGACACGGTCGATACGGCAGACCTTAACGTGCAGGAAGCGGAAAAGGAGCGCTCGGCATCGCTCATCCGCGGCGTGTGCGCACGCTTAAAGGCGCTCGGCTATGAAGTGGGCGGCTTTGACGCGGTGACGACCTCAAGAGTTTTAAAGGGCTCCGGCCTTTCAAGCTCCGCGGCGTTTGAGGTGCTTGTGGTGACGATTTTAAGCCACCTGTATAATGACGACGCGATCGACCCCGTGGAGGCGGCACAGATCTCAAAATTTGCCGAAAACGTGTACTTCGGCAAGCCCTCCGGCTTACTCGACCAGATGGCGGCGAGTGTGGGCGGCTTTACGACGATGGACTTTAAAGACCTTTCCGCGCCGAAGATTGAGAAGATCGATTTTGACCTTGACCGTTACGGCTATGCGCTGTGCGTCGTCGATACGGGCGGAAACCATGCCGACCTGACCGGTGAATACGCAGCTATTCCGGCGGAGATGAAGCGCGTTGCGAAGGCGCTTGGCAGCGAAGTGCTGCGCGAGGTAAGCGAGGAGGAGTTTTATAAGAAAATTCCCGAGCTCAGAAAAGAAGTCGGCGACCGCGCGATTTTGCGTGCGATTCACTTCTTCGACGACAACCGCGTGGTGGATAAGGAAGTGGCAGCGCTGAAAGCGGGTGACTTTGAGACGTTCAAGCAGTGCGTGATTGCCTCGGGTCATTCCTCGGCGATGAATTTGCAGAATGTGTTCGCAGTTGTGAATCCGCAGGAGCAGGGCTTGTCTCTTGCGCTGGCGCTTATCGCGAAGATCCTCGGTGGCAAGGGCGCGTATCGCGTGCACGGCGGCGGCTTTGCCGGCACGGTGCAGGCGTATGTGCCGCTCGATATGCTGGACGCGTTCAAGGCAGAGATGCAGAGCGTGTTTGGCGAAAAGAGCTGCTATGTGCTCTCCGTGCGCAGCGCGGGCGGCACGAAAGTGACAGTCGAATAAAATTTTAACGGCGGCTTTGATTTTAGAGCCGCCGTTTTTGCGTATTGCGGGAAATACGTGTTGCGAAATTGTAAATATTGGGAAACGGTGGATTTCGCCTTGCGAATCATGCCGATTTGTGGTATAGTATACTCTGTATCATTATGACAGCTTACCGCAGACAGCTTGTCTGCGTGCGATAAAGGAGAATGTTTTTTGAAGGATAAAGAAATCACCGTTACGGCAGACGAGCTGCAAAAGCAGAAGCTATACACGGCGGACGTTGCGGCGATCATGCAGGTGCGCGCGATGCACGGCACGCCGAAGGCGCTTGTGCGCACGTATGGCTGCCAGCAGAATGTGGCGGACGGCGAACGCATGAAGGGTATGCTCTCTGAAATGGGCTTTGAATTCACTGAAGATGAAGATGAAGCCGATTTTATTCTGTTCAACACCTGCGCCATTCGCGAGCACGCCGAAGACCGCGTGTTCGGCAACATCGGCGCGCTGAAAAACGTGAAGCGCCGCAACCCGTCGCTGCTCATTGCCGTATGCGGCTGCATGATGGAACAGGAGCGCGTGGCGGAGCGCATTAAGGCGTCGTTCCCGTTTGTGAACATCGTGTTCGGCACGCACGTCATCCACCGACTGCCGGAGATGATGTACACCGCCGTGACCGATTCGAAGCGCGTTTTTTTGCGCGGGCATGAATCGAAAGAGATCATTGAAGGCCTGCCGGTGCGCCGCGACGGCAACACACGCGCGTGGGTGACCGTGATGTACGGCTGTGACAATTTCTGCTCGTACTGCATTGTGCCGTATGTGCGCGGCCGGGAAAAGAGCCGCCACCCGGATGCCATCGTCGCCGAGTGCCGCGAGCTCATTGAGCAGGGCTACAAAGAAATTACGCTGCTTGGACAGAACGTGAACTCCTACGGCAAGGGCTTGCCGGAGAAAGTGAATTTTTCGGAGCTTCTGCGCCGCATTGACGCGATTGACGGCGACTACCGTTTGCGCTTTATGACCTCGCACCCGAAGGACGCGACGCACGAGCTGTTCGACACGATTGCGGAGAGCCGGCACATCTGCCACTACATCCACCTGCCGTGCCAGTCCGGCAGCAGCCGTGTGTTAAAGGCGATGAACCGCCACTACGACCGCGAAAAATACCTTGACCTCATCCGCTATGCGAAAGAGAAAATGCCGGATCTGTCGCTGACCTCCGATATTATCGTCGGCTTTCCGGGCGAGACGTATGAGGAGTTCTGCGAGACGCTGAGCCTCATCCGCGAGGTGGAGTTCACGTCGCTCTTTACGTTTATTTTCTCGCCGCGCCCCGGCACGAGAGCCGCCGAAATGGAAGACCCTGTCACGTACAAGGAGAAAACGCAGTGGTTCTCGGAGCTTTTGAAGACGCAGGAGGAGATTGCCGCAAAGCGCTGCGCTTCCATGGTGGGCAGCACGGAGCGTGTGCTCATTGAAGAGCGCAACGAGAAAAACGGTTTGCTCAGCGGTCGCACCGCAAGCAGCATCATTGTGGAATTCCCCGGCGAAGACGAATGGATCGGCGAATTCAAAAATGTAAAAGTGACCGAAGCGCGCAACTGGATTTTGCGCGGCGAATGTGTAGACTAAGCAAAACGGGTTTTGACCCATTGCTTTTTCAAAATACAATAAAATTTATAATTTATTTTAAGGAGCTATTACTATGGATATCATGAAACTGACAAGAGAACTCGGCCGCGCTTTGCAGCAGGATCAGACCTACATCAACATGAGCGTTGCGGAGCAGCAGTGCAACGAGGACGAAGCTTTGCAGAACGCCATCGGCGAATTCAACTTAAAGCGCATGGCCATCAACAACGAGGCGGGAAAGGAAGACCGCAGCGAGGAGCTTATCGAGCAGTACAACAAAGAACTGCGCGAGATTTACGGCAGAGTGATGCAGAACGAGCACATGGCGGCGTATCAGGCGGCAAAGAACGAGTTTGATGCGCTGATGCAGCGCGTGACGGGTGTGCTTTCCATGTGCGCGGAGGGTCAGGACCCGGATGGCTGCGATCCCGATGCCTGCGGCTGCACCGGCAGCTGTGCGACCTGCGGCGGTGGCTGCCACTAAGGCAGAATTTTGCAAAGTTTGCACGTGATCTGCTTGCATCTTTTCCGCCATACCGGTCGTAAAGTCCTTGACAGGCGCCAGCCTGCCTGCGGAATTTACTACGCAAGGCGTATACGCTCATGACGAAAAATCTGACGGCGCATCTCGCGCACCTACTTTACAAAAATCTGCCTTTGGCAGTAATTCACTTGTTGACTGAATCTTAACGATATGGAGGCCGGGCATGGCTGATTATTCCCCGATGATGAAACAGTACTTTGAAGTGAAGGAAAAGTACCCGAACACGCTCCTTTTCTTTCGCCTTGGGGACTTTTACGAGATGTTCTTTAACGATGCGAAAATCGCGTCGCGTGAGCTGGAGCTGACGCTGACAGGCCGTGACTGCGGCCAGGAGGAGCGCGCGCCGATGTGCGGCGTGCCGTTCCACAGCGCGGAGACGTATATCGCGCGGCTTGTGGCAAAGGGCTACAAGGTCGCCATCTGCGAGCAGATGGAAGACCCGGCGCTTGCAAAGGGCATCGTAAAGCGCAGCGTTATCCGCGTCATCACGCCCGGCACCGTTATGGAAAGCAGCATGCTCGACGAGGCGAAGAACAACTACATCGCTTCCGCGTATTATCAGGGTGATAAGGTGGGCATCTGCTTTGCGGATATTTCAACGGGCGAGCTGGAGGCGACGACGCTGACGGCGGAGAAGGGTGAGACGCTCTCCCGCGCGGTCATCGACGCGCTGTCGCGATTTACGCCGCGCGAAATCCTCATCAACCCGGAATTTACCGATTTGACGGACGTGGCGAAATTCATTTCCGATAAGCTTTCGGCGTCACTCGAGTGCATGGATTTTGCGGTTTACGAACCGCTGCACGCGGAAGAAACTGTGAAGGCGCAGTTTCACCCCGAGGTTTTGGAACGCTCCGACGTTTTGAATTTCCCGGAGATCACGGCGGCGCTGAGCGCTTTGCTCGAGTATCTCAGCCGCACGCAAATCACGGGTTTGGAGCGCATGGAGGAAATTCGCATATATTCGCAGGCGAAGACGATGCGGCTTGATTTAAACACGCGCCGAAACCTTGAATTACTCGAGACGATGCGCAGCAAGGAGCGCCGCGGCTCGCTTTTGTGGGTGCTTGACAAGACCAAAACGGCGATGGGCAAGCGGCTTATCCGCACATGGCTCGAGCAGCCGCTTTTGAGCCCGGCGGGCATTACGCTGCGGCAAAACGCGGTGGAGGAGTTGTTTGAGAACCGTCCGCTTTTAGACGATGTGACCGAGGCGCTGACGGGCATTTTTGACCTGGAGCGCATTATGACGCGCGTGGTGTACGGCTCTGTAAACGGCAAAGACCTGCGTGCGCTGTGGTCGGCGCTGACGCGCTTGCCGCAGCTGAAAGCGCTTTCTGCGACGTTTAAAGCGACGATGCTGCGCGACATCGACAGCCGCATGGATGTGCTCTCCGATATTTGCGAACTCATCGACCGTGCCGTTGTTGAGGAGCCGCCGCACACGATCCGTGAGGGCGGCATTATCCGCGAGGGCTTCAACGCGGAGCTTGACGAAGTGAAAAGTGACATGACGAACGGCAAGCAGCTCATCGCCGAGCTGGAGGCGCGCGAGCGCGAAGCGACGGGCATTCCGAAACTGCGCGTGGGATATAACCGCGTGTTCGGGTATTACCTTGAAGTCTCGAACGCGTTTAAGGACAAGACGCCGGAGCACTACGTGCGCAAGCAGACGCTTGCAAACGGCGAGCGGTACATCACGCAGGAATTAAAGGAGCTTGAAAACCGCATCTTAGGTGCGCACGACCGTTCTATTGCACTTGAGGGCAAGCTGTTTGAAGAAGTGCGCAGGACGATTGCGGAGCAGCTGACCCGCGTGCAGGAGACGGCGAAGGCGATTGCGGAGCTGGATGTTTTGGCATCGTTTGCGGCGGTATCTGTGCGGAACGACTACACGCGCCCGACCATTACGGCGAACGGCAGGCTGTATTTAAAGGACAGCCGGCACCCGGTGGTAGAGGCGCTGCTGACGGGCAGCGCGCCGTTTGTGCCGAACGACCTTGAGATGGACCCGAACCAGAACCGTGTGTCTATCATTACGGGCCCGAACATGGCGGGTAAATCTACATATATGCGGCAGGTGGCGGTCATTGTCATCATGGCGCAGATCGGCTGCTTTGTGCCGGCGAGCGCGGCGGAGATCGGCATTGTGGACGGCATCTACACGCGCGTGGGCGCTTCTGACGACCTTGCGGCGGGGCAGTCCACGTTCATGGTGGAAATGGCCGAGGTGGCGGAAATTTTGAAGAGCGCCACGAAGGACAGCTTGCTGGTTTTAGATGAGATCGGCCGCGGCACCTCGACGTTTGACGGCATGAGCATTGCGCGGGCGGTCATCGAATACGTACACGACAAAAAGCTGTGCGGTGCGAAGACGCTGTTTGCGACGCATTACCACGAGCTGACGGAGCTGGAAGACCTTTTGCCCGGTGTGCAGAACTTCAGTATTGCGGTGAAAAAGCGCGGGGACGACATCACGTTCCTGCGGCGTATCGTGCGCGGCGGCGCGGACGACAGCTTCGGTATTGAGGTCGCGAAGCTCGCGGGCGTGCCGGACAAGGTGGTGCGGCGTGCGAAAGAGGTGTTAAAGAGCCTTGAAAGCGGCGAGATGGTGAAAAAACCGAAAAACGCCGTGAAAGTGCAGCAGGAGGAACCGATACAGCTGACGATGCTGACAAAGGACACGGAGGTTTTAAACCGCCTGAAAAGCCTGGACGTCAACACGCTGACGCCGATCGAATCCATGAACATTTTGTTTGAACTTGCAAATATGCTGAAATAAATTTAACGCGAAAGGAAGGTGCAGAAAATGCCGAAAATTCACGTTTTGGAAAAACAGGTCGCGGAGCTGATCGCTGCCGGTGAGGTGGTGGAGCGCCCGTCTTCCGTCATTAAGGAGCTTGTGGAAAACTCCATTGACTCCGGCGCGTCGATTGTCACGGTGGAAATTCGCCGCGGCGGCGTGACGTATATCCGTGTGACGGACAATGGCTGTGGCATTGCGCGCGAGGACGTGGCGACGGCATTTCTGCGCCATGCAACGAGCAAGGTGCGCGAAAAGGACGACTTAGACGCGATTTTGACGCTCGGCTTCCGCGGTGAGGCGCTGGCGTCCATTTCGGCTGTGTCGCGCGTTGACCTCATCACGCGCACGGCAGACAGTTCAATCGGCACGCACTATTCCTCCGAGGGCGGCAGCGACGTGGAGATTGAAGACGCGGGCTGCCCACTTGGCACGACCATTACGGCGCGCGACCTGTTTTTTAACGTGCCGGCGCGTATGAAGTTTCTGAAAAAAGACACCGCAGAGGGCAACTCCGTGGCGGGACTGATGGACAAAATTGCGCTTTCGCATCCGGAAATCTCGTTCCGCCTCATTCGCGAGGGCAAGGAAGTGCTGCACACGCCGGGCGACGGCAAGCTGAACTCGGCGATCTATGCGGTGTTCGGCAAGGAGTTTTCCGGCGCTTTGCTGCCGGTGGATTATACCTTGGGCGGCATTCGCGTGCACGGGTATATCTCGTCGCCGATTGCGAGCCGACCGAACCGCAGCATGCAGAATTTCTTCATCAACGGGCGTTTTGTGCGCAGCCGCACGGCGTGTGTGGCGCTGGAGGAAGCGTACAAGGGCGCGATTATGGTGGGTAAATTCCCGGCGTGCGTGCTGCACATCGAGCTGCCGTCGTCGGTCGTCGACGTGAACGTGCATCCGGCGAAGCTGGAGGTGCGCTTTGTGAACGAGCGTCCGGTGTTTGATGCGGTGTACCACGGGGTGAAATCCGCCGTGACGGCGAGCCGCGATATGAAATCCGTTGACCTTGCGCAGCACGCAAGGCGGCCCGTCGACCCGTATAAGCCGGATGTGGTCGTAAAGCCGCAGCAAATGGTGCTGAATCAGCCGCCGAAAACGGAGACGGTGAAGCCGATGCCTGCGCCGGTCGTGAAGTCTGCGCCCGTTATCAACACGAGCAAAAAAGAGGCGGAAGCGCCGTATGAGCCGCCCGTCGATATGCCGCCGATGCCGCATACGTTTTCGGACAGCGCAGAGCGGGAGGAAAAGCCGCAGTTTGAAAGGATTCGTACGTCGATCGAGCGCGTTTTGGAGGCGGAGCCGCAGCCGGTGACAAAGCCGGAAGTGATAACGGAAGAACCGCCCTTACCGCAGCCGCCCGAGACGGAGCCCGTGCCGCCGGCGTGGGAGGAAACACCCGTGCAGACGGAAGCGGTGCAGGAAAATCCGGAAAGCAACGCACAGCCGGAAACATACATTGTGCCGGAGACAGAGCGTGATTTGTCCCGCTCGGCGCATAAGGTGATCGGCGAGGTGTTTGACACGTATATCATCCTTGAATACGACGCGCAGACGCTGATGTTTATCGACAAGCATGCCGCGCATGAGCGACTGCTGTATGAAAAGCTCAAACGGCGCGAAGAAGCTGCTATGGCGCAGACGCTGCTTGTGCCCGTGACGGTGACGATGGACAAAAACGAGTACACGGCGGTTTTGCAGAATTTGAGTGTTTTTGAGCAGGCGGGCTTTGACGTGGAAGATTTCGGCAGCGGTACCGTTTTGGTGCGCAGCGCGCCGCTTAATTTGAACGGTGCGGACATCAAGGACTCCGTGCTCGAAATGGCGGGATACCTTGAAGAAAACAAGACCGACGCGACGACGGAGCACATGGACTGGCTGTACCACAACATTGCGTGCCGCGCAGCCATTAAGGGTGGGAACGCCTCGAAAAAAGAGGAGCTCATTGCACTTGCGGAGGAGCTGGAAGCGAACCCCGATGTGCGCTACTGCCCGCACGGCAGGCCGATCTATGTGATGCTGAAAAAGCGAACGCTGGAAAAAGAATTCGGCAGAGTTTAACGGTTTGCTCACAAACACGGGCGAAAGTTGTGTTATTATAAAGTTATGTAAACAAAAGGAGGCGCCGGAATGACGGAAGTACAAGAGAAAATCAAGGTATTTGCGGTGTGCGGGCCGACAGCCTCCGGCAAGACCTCGCTTTCCGTAACGCTTGCGAAAAAGCTCCATGCGGAGGTGGTTTCGTGTGACTCGATGCAGATTTATAGGGGCATGGAGATCGGCACGGCAAAGCCGACCGCGGACGAGATGCAGGGTGTGCCGCACCACCTGATGGGTTTTCAGGATCCCGCGGAGCCGTTCAGCGTGAGCGACTATGTGGCGCTTGCGGGAAAGGTGATCGAAGACATACATGCGCGTGGCAAAAACGTGTTGCTTGTCGGTGGCACGGGCTTATATGCGCGCTCGCTTTTAAAGGCGGTGCCGTTTACGGAAAACAGCCGTGACGATGAAATCCGCGGTAATTTGGAAGCGGAATTTGCGGCAGACGGCATTGAACCGCTTTATGCACGTTTAAAGGCGCTTGACCCCGAGGGGGCCGAGGGTATCCATCCGAATAATACGCGCAGGGTCATCCGCGCGCTGGAATACTGCATGGTGACGGGCGAGCCGTTCTCGAAGCAGGCGAAGGACTCGAAAGCGGTGGAATCGCCGTATGACGGGAAAATGTTGGTGCTGTCTTTCAGAGACCGCGAGACGCTTTACGGGCGTATCAACCTGCGCGTGGAGCAGATGTTTGCAGACGGCCTATTAAAAGAAGCCGAGGATTATTTTAAGCGGTATGGCACGCCGGGGCAGACCTCCGTGCAGGCCATCGGTTACAAGGAGCTGTTTCCGTATTTTGAGGGGCAGTGCTCCTTAGACGAAGCAAAGGAAAATATAAAAAGGGAAACACGGCGCTATGCCAAGCGCCAATTGACGTGGTTCCGCCGGGAGGAAGATGCCATGTGGCTTTTTGCGGATGATTATGATGCCCCGGCAGACCTGATAAGCGCGGCAGAGGACATAGCCCGCGCGCATTTTGAAGACTGAAAGGAAGCCCCGCTATGGGAAGCAACACATTATTTCGTAAAATCAGTTCGATCGCCGTGGCGATTTTGCTTTTGATATATGTAGGCTACCAGATTTACAGAAGCCAATACACCGGATTTAAAACGGAAACGGCCATGTACGCTGACCTTTCCGCATCCATCGACACCACGGGCTTTATTATCCGCAATGAGGAGCTTGTGTACTCGCGGTACGACGGCGTTTTGAACTACACGCTGGACGACGGAGAGAAAACGGCGTTCGGCGGCACGGTAGCAGAACTGTACCCCGCGGAAGAGGACGCCGCCGCACACAACCGCATGCTGCGCATCGACGAGGAGCTTACGCGGCTAGCCGTGCTGGAGAACCCCACAGAGGTCGCGTCCTCGAACCCGAAGAACATCGGCAGCCAGATCAATAAAACGGTCACAGGGCTGCTTTCCGATTTGAAATCCGGTGCGTTTTCGTCGATCTCGAACGATAAAAACGACCTGTACCTCTTGATGGGCCAAAAGCAGATCGTGACGGGCGCGGAGGATTCCGCGAGCTATGTGGCGCATATTGAGAATTTGAAATCGGAGCGTGCAACGCTGGAGACGACGACCTCTTCAAGCACCGGCACGGTAACGTCGCCGGCTTCCGGTTATTTTATCCATACGGTGGACGGCTACGAAAACGCGGTGGACACTGACGATGTGGAGCAGCTGACCGTAAGCGATGTGCGTGCGCTGGAAGAAGGCGAAGCGGGCAGCAATGCGGACAGCACGGTCATCGGCAAGGTGGCAAAGGAATTCAACTGGTACATTGCGTGCATCATCGATGAAAACGACCTTGTGCGGCTTGACCGCACGACGAATGTGAAGGTGGAGATGCCGTTTGCGACGGCGGAGACGATCCCGGCCGAGGTCGTGAAGATCAATAGGGACGAAGCGAGCGGGGACGCGGTGGTCATTTTGAAGTGCTCTTACATGAACACAGACCTTGCCGCCGCGCGCAAAGAGCCGCTGCGCATCGATTTACAGTCGTATGCCGGTGTGCTCGTGAACGAAAAGGCCATCCACTTTGCGGATGTGACCGTGACGGATACGGACACGGACGGCAATGTGACGGAGCATGTGGAACAGAACGTGAAGGGTGTTTACATCAAGTCCGGCAGCCGCGTGCGCTTTGTACAGGTATTCTCCGATGCGACGATCGACGGCTATGCCGTGTGCAAGCTGAACCTTTCCTCCTCGGAAAAAGAGCAGCTCGTCACCTCGAGAACGATACAGCTTTACGATGAAGTCATTGTGGAAGGGACGGATCTTTATGACGGAAAAATGCTTTGAGGAGCGTTTTAGGGACGTAGAGGAAAACTATAAGGTCATCACGAACCGCATTGCGGAGGCAGCGGTGCGCTCCGGCAGAAAGCCCGAGGACATCACGTTTCTTGCGGCGACGAAGACCGTGCCGGCGGAGGTCATCAACCACGCCATCGGCTGCGGCCTGCGCTTCATCGGCGAAAACCGCGTGCAGGAATTCATGGACAAATATGAAAAGATCGATTGGGACAAGGGCGTTTCCGGCCAGATCATCGGGCGCTTGCAGACGAACAAGGTGAAATATATCATCGATAAGGTCGACTGCATCCAGTCGGTGGATTCCGTAAAGCTTGCAAAGGAAATTTCCCGCCTTGCGGAGAAAATAGGCCGCAAAATGCCGGTGCTCATTGAAGTGAATATCGGCGGGGAAGAAAGCAAGGGCGGCATCGAAAAAGCTGCGCTGCCCGCGTTATTGGAAGAAATTGCCGTGCTGCCGGGCATTCAGGTGAACGGATTGATGGCAATTCCACCAATTTGTGCGGAAAAATCCGCGCTATGCAATTATTTTTCCCAAATGCATCAATCTTTTATTGACATCCGCGCCAAAAAAATAGATAATGTATTTATGAATTGCCTTTCGATGGGTATGTCTTCCGATTATGCGGAGGCCATCGAGTGCGGCGCCACTATGGTGCGCATCGGCTCTTCGCTTTTCGGCCCGCGCGACTACACGCGCTGACCGACCCTGTTATGCAGAAAATGGAGGTATAATATATGGCAGGCATTGTAGAGAAGCTTCAGAAAATGTGGAACCCGCCCGATGACGAGTATGATGAATACTACGAGGACGAGGCCACGGAGCCCACGGCAGACAGCCGCGAGGAGCAGCCTTCCGCACGCCGTTCGTTCTCCTCTTCAAGCTCGAACCGCGTTGTGAACATTAACCACGCACGCGCAGGCGCACAGGTGGTTGTGTTTAAGCCGAATTCTTTCCGTGACGACACAAATAGCATTGCGGATGAGATCAACCAGGGCCATACGGTCGTTGTGAATTTTGAAGAGACGAACGCGAGCGAGGCGCGCTATATTCTGGCGTTCCTCAGCGGCGCTTCTTACGCGAACCACGGCGAGGTGAGACCCATTGCCGCGAAGACGTATATTTTCACGCCTGCGGGCGTGAGCCTGAGCGGTGCGGAGATTCGCGATGATCTTGCACAGAACGGCGTAACGTTCTGATATGGCCGCACAGGAAGACAGGCTTTTTGAAGCGAAAATAGAGGATTGCCTGCGCCTTGGCGAAAAAAGGCCGGCGTTTTTGGGCTTTTTGGATCTTTCCGAGCGCGCGTATGCAGAAGAATATTTGCGCCGTGCACATGCGGAAAATTACCGATTTTTCGGTGGCTTTCCCGAAGCGGAGCGAACGGTTTTGGGCGTGTTTCCGGATTATATGGAGCCCTTAGATGAGGAGTTTCCGGTGACGGGGCTCACGGTGAAGTTTCGCCGGCAGGATGCGCTTTCACACCGCGATTTTATGGGCTCATTTCTGGCACAGGGCGTGGTGCGTGCATCGCTCGGCGATATTCTGGCCGAAGAAGGGCGCGCCGTGCTGTTTGTGAAAACAGAGCTTGCGCCGCACTTTCTTTCGCAGATCGATAAGATCGGTCGGGTGGGGGTGCAGATTACAAAGGGCTTTACAGATCCGCTGCCGCAGGCGCACAGTTTTCAGCCGATGGGTGGTGTGGTCGCTTCGGAACGCTTAGACTGCTTGGTTGCCTTTTTGGCGGGCACCGGCAGGGAAAAAGCCGCGCAGATGGTGCACGCGGGTCTGGTTTCCGTCAACCATAGGGAGGCGGATTCCGTTTCGCACCGTGTAAATGAAGGAGACATCATCTCCATACGCCGCTGCGGGCGATTTATTGTTGATATGCTCGGCCCGGTCACGAAAAAGGGCCGTTTATCTGTGAAATGCAGAAAATACATATAGGAGGCTTACACACATGTTATCGATTAAAGACATCAATGAAGTCAGCTTCAGGAAATCAAATTTTTCCGGTTACAATTCTGATGATGTCGATCAGTTTATTGATGAAGTTTTGGAGACCGTAACGGCGCTCACAAAGGAAAACGCAGAGATTAAAACGCGCAAGACGGATGATTCCGCCGCTGTGCAGCAGTTACAGGCGAAAAACGCCGAGCTGCAGGAGAAGCTTTCTATTTTGGCTGCAAAAATTGAGTCTTACCGTGCAGAGGAAGACGGTATTAAGGACGCAATCCTCAGCGCACAGCGCCTTGGCAATGCTTCCATCCGTGAGGCAAAGGCGAAGGCCGAGAAGATTGTGAACGACGCAAACGCGAAGGCGGACGCTCTTGTAAAAGATGCGAAAGGCCGCTCCGAAACGCTTGTGAAGTCCTATGAAAAGCAGATCGCTGCAAAAGAGAAAGAGCTGGAGAACATGAAGCGCGAGGTGACAAACTTCCGCGCATCGCTCTACGGCATCTATAAAGAACACCTTGCCGTGATTGAGAAGATTCCGACGTTTGACTTGCCGGAGGAAGAGCAGGAGGAAAAAGCGCCCGCCGAGGAACCGACGCCGGTATACACCGAGCCCGAAGTGATTGAGGAGCCGGAAGAAGAAATCCCGGTGCCTGCAGCACAGCAGGTCGAAGAGGAACCCGCACCGGCCCCCGCAGAGCCGAAGCCCGCTCCCGCACCTGTCCCGGAGCCGATCCCCGCACCGGCACCGGTACAGCCGCAGCCTGTTTACGACAAGGACTCCTACATTAAGGAGCAGTTCAGCGGCATCGGTCTTGATCTGAACGCTTACGCCGACATCCCGGAATCTTTGCAGAAAGAAAAGGATGCCCTTTTCAGCACGCTGGAGTTCGGCGTTGAAGACGAAGGCGACAAGAAAAAGGGTAAATTTAAGAGAAGATAAAACCAGCAGAAAGGCACGGATCAATATATGGATTACAAAAGCACATTGAACCTCCCCAAGACCGACTTTGCCATGCAGGCCGGCCTACCGAAGCGCGAGCCGGTAATGCTCGAAAAGTGGTATGAAGACAAGGTTTACGAGACCGTTCTCGAAAAGAACGACGGTAAGCCGCTTTATGTTCTGCACGACGGCCCTCCGTATGCAAACGGCGATATCCACCTCGGCACGGCGCTGAATAAGACGCTGAAGGACTTTATCGTTCGCTACAAGAATATGTCCGGCTTTAAGGCACCGTACGTTCCCGGCTGGGATACCCACGGCTTGCCGACCGAGCTGAAGGCCAGAAAGAAAGCGGGCGTTTCGAATTCCACTGCAATCTCCGACATCGAGCTGCGCAAGCTCTGCCGCGAGTTTGCCCTCGGCTACCTCGATGAGCAGCGCAACTCCTTCAAGCGTCTTGGCGGCATCGGTGAATGGGACAACCCGTATGTCACCCTGCGCAAGGAATTTGAAGCAAAGCAGATCGAGATCTTCTCCGAAATGGCGACGAAGGGCCTCATCTATAAGGGCTTAAAGCCGGTTTACTGGTGCCCGGAGTGCGAGACTGCACTGGCGGAAGCCGAGATTGAATACGCAGAGGATCCCTGCCACTCCATCTATGTGAAGTTCCGCGTGACGGACGACAAGGGCCTTTTGACCCCGATGGGCGCAGACCTGAGTAAGACCTACTTCGTGATCTGGACGACGACGACCTGGACGCTCCCCGCGAACGTCGCGATTTGCGTCGGCCCGGAATTTGAATATGCACTTGTAAAGTCCGGCGACGAATACTATGTGATGGCAACGGCTCTGACTGAATCTGCCATGCAGGCGGCGGGCAAGACCGATTACGAGATCCTTGGCACCTTAAAGGGCAGCGATCTTGAGTATATGAAGACGGCGCACCCGTTCATCGACCGCACATCTCTCGTCATCGTGGGCGACCACGTTACGTTGGAAAGCGGTACCGGCTGCGTTCACACGGCTCCGGGCCACGGCGTCGAAGACTATGACGTCTGCCACAATCACTATCCCGAAATTCCGATCGTTGTGCCGGTGGACAGCCATGGCAAGATGACCGAAGAAGCGGGCCAGTTTGCAGGCCTGACGACCGAGGAAGCGAACAAGGCGATTGCACAGCACCTTGAGGATACAGGCGCACTGTTTGCTTTACAGAAGATCATCCACCAGTATCCGCACTGCTGGCGCTGCAAGAAGCCGGTTCTGTTCCGTGCGACGGAGCAGTGGTTCTGCTCCGTGGACGCTATCAAGGATCAGGCGATTGAAGCCATCAAGGGCGTAAAGTGGATCCCGGGCTGGGGCGAAGACCGCATTTCCTCCATGGTCCGTGACCGCAATGACTGGTGTATCTCCCGTCAGCGTCGCTGGGGTGTGCCGATTCCGATTTTCTACTGCAAGGACTGCGGCGAGCCGCTCATCGAGAAGGACGCGATGCACGCAGTTTCCGAGCTGTTCCGCGCAGAGGGCTCCGATGCTTGGTACATCAAGGAAGCGGAAGAAATTCTGCCCGCAGGCACAAAGTGCAAGAAGTGCGGCTGCACCTCCTTTACAAAAGAGCGCGACATCATGGACGTTTGGTTTGATTCCGGCGTGACCCATGCTGCCGTTTGCGATACACGCGATTATCTCCATTGGCCGGCTGACCTGTACCTTGAGGGTGCAGACCAGTACCGCGGCTGGTTCCAGTCTTCGCTGCTCACGTCCATTGCATGGCGCGGCAAAGCGCCGTACAAGGCTGTCGTCACACACGGCTGGGTCGTGGACGGTCAGGGCAGAAAGATGAGTAAGTCCCTCGGCAACGGCATTCTGCCGCAGGAGATTGTGGATAAGTACGGCGCAGATATCCTGCGTCTGTGGGTCGCTTCTTCCGACTACCATGCCGATATCCGCATCTCCCCGGAAATCCTCAAACAGCTTTCTGACGCATACAGAAAGATCCGCAACACGGCGCGCTATATGCTCGGCAACCTTTCCGATTTTAATCCGGATACCGACAGTGTAGAAGTCTCTGAGATGCTTTCCATCGATAAGTGGGCGCTGAACCGTTTAGATCGGCTGATGGTGAAGGTGCGCGAGGGCTATGAGTCCTTCGAGTTCCACCAGGCTTACCACGCCATCCATAACTTCTGCGTTGTGGATATGTCGAACTTCTATCTCGACGTCATCAAGGATCGTCTGTACACCGAGAAGAAGGACTCCGCTGCACGCCGTGCCGCGCAGACTGCGATGTATATCATCCTCGATGCGATGACCCGTCTGGTCGCGCCGATCTTGGCGTTCACCTCCGACGAAATCTGGCAGAGCATGCCGCACGCTTCCGATTGCGATGCACGCCACGTTGTTTACAACGAGATGCCGAAGCCGACGAGCGAAAAGTACGGCATCGACGTGACGGAAGAATTCATCGCACGCTGGGATAGAATCCATGCAATCCGCGATGTTGTGAAGAAGGCGCTTGAAAACGCACGTGCAGAGAAGACGATTGGTGCATCGCTCGATGCAAAGGTCACGCTGTTCTGCACCGGCGAGCTGTATGCGTTCCTCAAGTCTGTGGAAGATGAGCTTGCAACCGTGTTCATCGTATCTCAGGTCGAGATCGTGGACGGCGAGGGCGGCACACTTTCCGACGATGCACTGGGCCTCTCCGTGCAGGTCGATAAGGCAGAAGGCTGCAAGTGCATGCGCTGCTGGACATATTCCTCCACGGTCGGCAAAAATCCGGCATACGTGGATCTGTGCGAGCGCTGCGCAAAAGCACTTTCCGAATAATTTCGGACACATTGAATTTGTTTTAAACGGTACGTGCTTAATGACGCCGTGCTGTTGAATAATTGAACCGAACCAAGGTGCAAACCGGTTTTGCCCGGTTTGCGCCTTTTTCGGGTTATAAGGGGATATTTCTTTTGTCCATTCTCATCCTTTTGCTGATCGCCGTGCTGACAGCTGTCGATCAGTTTATAAAAATGACGGTTATCACAAACTTAAAACCCATCGGCAGCGTGACGTGCATTCCGGGCCTTTTGGAGTTCCGTTACCTTGAAAACAACGGCGCGGCATTCGGTTTTTTTGCCGGGCTTTCGTGGCTTTTGATCATACTGACGATAGGGCTTATGGCAGCGTTGCTCGTGTTTTTGTTCCGCTATAAGCACCACACATGGATGTCGCGCACGTCGTGCGTGCTCATCATCGCGGGCGGCATTGGTAACCTCATTGACCGTTTTATTTTCGGCTATGTGGTCGATTACATCCATGTGCTGTTCTTTCCGTATGTGTTCAACTTTGCAGACTGCTGCGTGGTGGTCGGTGCGATTTTGTTTGCCGTGTGGTACTTATTTTTTAAAGACAAAAAAGAAGCGGCAGATAAAAAAGTGAACGAGCCGACGGAAACGACTGCCGACGGGGTCGGAAAATAAGTATGGCGGAGCTGCATGAGATTGAGGTCACAGCGGCGGGCTGGCGCGCCGATAAACTGATTGCGGAGGTGCTGCCGGAGCTTTCGCGCTCTGCGGTGCAGAATTTGATCCGCGACGGGCATGTGACCTGCGATAATAAGATTGTGCAGAAAAGCACGAAGCTTGCGCCGGGGAGCGTTTTGTGCGTGGAGATTCCCGAAGCGCGCCCGCTCGACGTGAAGGCGGAGAACATTCCGCTTGACATCGTATATGAAGATGACGACCTACTTGTGGTGAACAAGCCGAAGGGCATGGTGGTGCACCCGGCAGCGGGCAATTATGACGGCACACTTGTGAACGCGCTGCTGTACCACTGCGGCGATTCGCTTTCGGGCATCAACGGCGTGATTCGCCCGGGTATTGTGCACCGCATTGACAAGGACACGAGCGGGCTGCTTATCGTCGCGAAGAACGACACCGCGCACCGGCACTTGGCGGAGCAGATCAAGGCGCACAGCTTTACGCGCGAATACCGCGCCGTGGTGTACGGGAAAATTCGCGAGGACGGCACGGTGGATGCGCCCATCGCACGCCATCCGCAGGATAGAAAGCGCATGGCGGTACAAAACACGCCGAACGCGAGAAACGCCGTGACGCACTATTTTGTCACAAAAAATTTTACGGGATTTACGCAGCTGCGCCTGCGCCTTGAGACCGGACGCACGCACCAGATCCGTGTGCACATGGCGTATATCGGGCATCCTGTCGCGGGCGACCCGATCTACGGACCGAAAAAAGTCATCACGCAGCTGCACGGGCAGTGCCTGCACGCGGGGCTCATCGGGTTCATCCACCCGCGCACGGGCGAATATATGGAGTTTGAAGCGCCGCTGCCGCCATATTTTACGGATTTTGTGAAGACGCTGCACGCGGAGGACGAGTAAGGGGGAGCGCTTGTGCGCGCGGGAAGTCAACGGACAATTTTACTGTTCGCACTGTTTTTAATGGCGTGTGCGGCGGTGCTGTTCTGCGTTGCCTTTGAGAGTACACCGCTTGAACCGTACAGGGTGACATCGACAGGGCAGAGCGAAGCAGCATCAAGCGCGCCGGCTGCATCCGCTTTAAGCGAAGAAAAAGTCAACATCAACACCGCGTCGAAGGAAGAGTTGATTGGCCTGAACGGCATCGGAGAAGTACTCGCCGACAGAATCATCGAATACCGCGAAGCAAACGGTGGATACAAAGATGTGCGCGAGCTCACGAATGTAAAAGGCATCGGCGAAAAGCTGTTTGAGAAATTGCTGCCGTATGTGACGGTGTAAACAAAAAAGGCATACGTTCCTGAAAACGGAGCGTATGCCTTTTGCTATACTTTTTTACTTACTTCAAAACGACCTTATGGAAGACCTTTTTGCCTTTTTTGATGATGACGTGGCCTTTTTCAAAGTCGGCTGCGGTGCAGGTCTTGGCGATGTCGGTGACCTTTACGTCGTCGACGGAAACGCCGCCCTGCTGCACGAGACGGCGGCCCTCACCCTTAGATGCGATGAGGCCGGCTTTCTGCATGAGGTCGAGAATGTTGATTGCGCCGTCGGTGAGGTCGGCTGCGGTGATCTCGGTGGTCGGCATGTTCTCGGAGTTTGCGCCGCTGCCGAACAGTGCGCGTGCGGCTTCCTGTGCCTTCCGGGCTTCCTCAGCGCCATGTACCATCTGGGTGAGCTCAAACGCGAGGATCTCCTTTGCGCGGTTCAGCTGGCTGCCTTCCCAGCTTTCCATCTTTTCAATCTCGTCAAGCGGCAGGAACGTCAGCATCTTGATGCACTTCAAAACGTCGCTGTCGTCTACGTTTCTCCAGTACTGGTAGAAATCGAACGGGGAAGTTTTGTTCGGGTCAAGCCACACGGCGTTGCCGGCGGTTTTGCCCATCTTCTTGCCCTGAGAATCGGTGAGCAGGGTGATGGTCATGGCTGCGGCGTCCTTGCCGAGCTTTCTGCGGATGAGCTCCGTGCCGCCGAGCATGTTGCTCCACTGGTCGTCGCCGCCGAACTGTAAATTGCAGCCGTACTTCTGGAACAAGGCGTAGAAGTCGTAGCTTTGCATGATCATGTAGTTAAACTCAAGGAAGGAGAGACCCTTTTCCATGCGCTGCTTATAGCACTCGGCGCGCAGCATGTTGTTGACAGAGAAGCATGCACCCACTTCACGCAAGAGCTCGACGTAATTGAGCTTTAAGAGCCAATCGGCATTGTTGACCATGAGGGCCTTGCCGTCGGAGAAATCGATGAAGTTTTCCATCTGGCGCTTGAAGCAGGCGGCGTTGTGCTCGATGTCTTCCATCGTGAGCATCTTGCGCATGTCGGTGCGGCCGCTCGGGTCGCCGATCATCGTGGTGCCGCCGCCGATGAGGGCAATCGGCTTGTTGCCCGCCATCTGCAGGCGCTTCATTAAGGTCAGCGCCATGAAGTGACCGGCCGTAAGGCTGTCTGCGGTGCAATCAAAGCCGATGTAGAACGTGGCTTCGCCGTTGTTGATAAGGTTGCGGATGCGCTCTTCGTCCGTGACCTGTGCAATGAGGCCGCGGGCCTGCAATTCTTCGTAAATACCCATGTTGTTTCGTTCCTTTCGATTTTCAGGTTTTGGGCTTTTGGGGCAATAAAAAAGCCCCCTTGATCTTCAAGGAGGGGGATTTTGAATATAAAAAAACACCCTCACTTGATCTATGAGGGCGAACACGTTTCGTTTTGTGGTTCGCGGTACCACCTCAGTTTATTTCAGGCTCACACCTGAAACCTCAACGGGTACAAACATACCCTTGCGCTGTAACGTGCGCACACGGACTTTTTTACTGGGAACCCGTTCAAAAAGACAGCTCCGGAATGTATTTCGGCGTTTTTTCGCACCTGCTTACACCACCCGCAGGCTCTCTGTGCCGATGAAAACGCGTACTTCTTTCTTTCACAGCCATTGTGCTTATTATAGTCGGCGCTTTTCGGTTTGTCAAGCACCGTTTTTGATTTTTTCTACGGCGGCTAAAAGCTGCGCCTTTTTTTCTTCGCTCGTCACCCAGCGCAGGAGCATTTTGGTCGTGAGGTTTTCGGGGAGAACAAGTGCTTTCAAAACACCTTGACGCAGTGTGGCGCTGTTTACGCCGCCGGTGAGACCGAGAGACATGAGGTCTGCCGGGGTCAGGGGTTGAAAATCGGCTGTGCTGCCCTCAACAGAAGCGCCGGCTTCTTTTAAAATTTCCAGTAAAATTTCCGAGGAAATGCCCTCCACGCCGAGCTTGCCCTCTTTGGAAGGCGCCGCTTTGCGCTTTTCTTTGCCGTAAACATCCGGGATATACGCGTGGCGAATTTGATTTGACGGCACGAAAGACGTGATATACGCGCGGATCTGCCGACCGGCGTTGTCACTGTCCGTCAAAATGACGATGCCGCGCTCTTTGGCGAGCTTGCGGATGAAATCGCGCTTTTCAGCATCCTTGTAGATGCCAAAGCCGTTCGTTGTGACGATGATAGCGTCGGTCAGCGCGGAAAGCTTGCTTTTGTCATACCGGCCCTCGACGATGAGGGCTTCGTTCATGTGGATCATAAGAGCTCCTTTAGGCCACGCTGCCGCGGTGCGCGACGTACAAAAGCTGGGCGAAAAGCTTTTCGAGTGCGATTCTGTCCATGTTTTCACCGCCCGAAAGCTTGATGGAAAGATCGCAGTTGAGTAAAAGCGAAAGGCATTCACGCAGCATTTCGATGGAAAGGTCGCGCACGTCGCGCTCGGCATATTTTAATCTAAAATCGCGGCCGCGGTAATCGCCGTATTCCGTCGGCGCCATAGACGTTTTGCCCGCTTCGATCGCGGCGCGCACGCGGTACATGTCGATATAAGCGCTGCTTAAAACGGCCAGAATCGTGTACGGTTCTTCGCGCTGGGCCATCAGTAGATCAAGCAGCGCATACGCTTTGCTGTAATCGCCGCGCACGAGAGCGTTGCTCAAGAGAAACACGGTTGTTTCCATGTTTTTCGTGACCGTTTTTTCCACCTGCTCGGCGGTGATTTCGCCGCCGCCCGCAAAGGCGCAGAGCTTTGTCACTTCGTTTGTGAGGGCGTTTAAGTCGTTGCCGACGTACTGCACGATGCGCTCGGCAAGCTTGCGGGAGAGCAGGCAGTTTGCCTTTTCGGCCTCGCGGCAGACGTATTTTTCAAGCTCGTTGTCTTTCAGGTGCAGCGAGGGCAGGGAAAAGCCGCGCGTGTCGAGCTTCTTTAAAAACGTGCGCCACTTTGCGCTCTTTTTCGGGTCGATCTCGAGCGTGGGCAGATAAAGAATAAGCACGGTCGTTTCAGGAATCGTATCGAGCAATTCGTAGAGCTTATCGAGCTCCGCGGTGTTCATGGCTTCCACGTTGAGGTCGGAGACCGTGACGCACTTGCGTTCTGCCATAAACGGCATGGCGACAACGGCGTCCGCAATGCTGTCTACGGGCGCGTCGTGCGGGAATTCCTGAAAGTTGAATTCCGGAAAGTTGCCGTCCAGTTTTTTTAACAGGCGATTTAAATTGCGGCGCACGAGCAGCTTTTCGTCGCCGTACAAAAAGTAAAGGCTGCCGATTTGCTCTTTTGCAATCTGCTCCTTGAGTTTGGTTTCCGTAATCTCGGGCATAGTGTTTTCCTTTCGTTGCGGCTTAGCCGCCGTATACCGTGTACGTGCCGCGCTCGTCAAAATCGAGCCGGATGCTTTCGTGCTCCGTCATAAAGAGGTATGCGCCGGGCGAAAGCGAAGCTTCGGTATCCTCTATTATACCATTTGTTTTTAAAATCGTAAACGGGGCAGAGACCGCACTTTGCGGTTTTTCTGTCACCAAAATATCTGTGTCGTGGGAAAGCGACGTGCTGTGTTTCGTTTCAAGGTAAATTTTCGTGCCGTTTACGGTGACCGTGACGGTCTCGCCGCCGTCCGTGACCGTGAAGCTGCCGGAGGGAAGCACGCCGACATAACTGAAATCGTAAAACGCAGCGTTTTTCGCAGGATAATACACGGTGTCCGGCACGAGAATCTGCTTGATCTCGAAAAGCTGTGCAAGCTTTTCGGCGCAGCGGATGCTTTTTTCATCAGGCTGCACGTGTAAAAGGGTGATCTGCTCCGCACCGTTCGCGCGCAGGGCGGTCTCAACGGAAGCGGCATTTCCGCTGCACCCGAGTACCTCGGCAGAGGTGTTTGTGATAATCGCCGTGCAGGCGGCGTAATCGGTGCGGAAAACGACAAGGCGTGCGGCGCTTTGGTTCAAAAGCGCGTTTGCACCCATGCCGCAAAGCAGGATGCACACCGCTAAAACGCATGGCAGCGCTTTATTTTTGCGGCGGTAGAGAAGCATGGAAAGCGTGAAGAAAAGGACGCAGATCACGACGGTTACGGGCAGATATTTGCCGGAGATACGCAGCGTACCGGGAATGTGCTCTGCAATAAGCGTGATGATGAAATTCTGCGCTTTCATGCAAATGCCGCTTAAAAACACGAACGGCGCGGCGCACGGGGAGAGGACGGGGACGGCGAGCAGCAAGGCGGCGATGAGCCCGAACCGCAGCAGCCACGCGGAAATCTCCAACACCAAAAGCGATGTGAGCACCGAAACGAATTGCACCGTGCCGTATAAATAAAGCTGCAGCGGCGCAGTGAAAAGCACCGCCGAAAGCGAGACGGAAAATGCGGAAACAAGCTTTGCAAGGTGCGCTTTCCGCTGCGGCTTGCGAATATTTTTCGTGACTGCTTTTGTGATGCGGGGCGCAAGCAGGATGATGCCGAGCGTCGCCGAAAACGAGAACAACAGGGAGACATCGCCCGCGCAGAACGGGTTTAATAAGCACATGGTCAAAACGGCGACCGCAAGGGAGTTGAGCGGTTCCGCCTGGCGACCGAGAAGAATGCCGAAAAGCAAAATAAGCTGCATAATGCCGCTGCGCACCACAGAGGCCGAAAGCCCCGAGACGAACATAAAAAGCAGCGTAAACACCGCGGAAACGAGCGCGGCTGGGCGGCGTTTCAGCCCGAGCAGACCCAGAAAACCGAGGGTGAACTGCGTTAAGATCGCCATGTGCATGCCGGATATGGCCAAAATGTGCGAAGCACCGGCCTTTTTGTAGGCGGAGACAAGCTCGGTTTCCATATCGTCTCGCAGGCCGAGCAGCATGGCGGAAAGCACAGAGCCTTCGGCTTTGGGGTAGTTTTCCAAAATCAAATTGTGAAAATGCGTGCGGATTTGGTTTACATAATATGAAAACGGGCGCTTTTCGGCAGGCGTGACCTGCACGGATTCGTAATCCGTGACATAGGCGGATAAGACCATGTTATCCGCAAGCCACGAGGTGCGCGGGGAGAGCCCGAGGCTGTCTTCAAACGCGAAGAACTTCGCTTCGCACGTGACCGTGTCGCCAATCTCTGCCGGGAAAGCCTCGCTGTGGGAGAGGCGTACCGAAAAATCGACATCCTGTACGGGCTCGTCGATGTGCGTCACATGCAGCTTGTAATAGAACCGCCCGTTGCTTTTCGTGAGGAACGACTCTACGTTTCCGGTGACGGTATATGTTCCGCCGTCATAGCGCTCTGTGGGCAGCACGAATAGATTCATTGCAACTGCAAACACCGCGAATGCGGCTGCGGTAGCGATGAGGGAAAGCACGAAATTCGGCCGTTGCCGATGCTGCTTAAACAGAAAAAGCAGAAAAACGGCGGCGAACAGCAAAACCGCCGAAACGGCGGCAAACGGCGCGCCGAAGAAAGAGGCGACAAACAGCGCCGCGAAAAAGGGGAAGCCGATGTGCACGGCCGGGCGGTCGATGTCGGGGTTCTCCATAAAAGCTCCTTACAGCAAAATTCTTACGATATCTTCGTAGCTTGCGGCTTCAAAGTTGGGCGGTATGGGAAGGGTGTTTGCTTTGCGATTAAGGTTATACCATAAGCTGTCTAAACCGGCGTTCTGCGCGCCTTTGATGTCTGCCGAAAGCGAATCGCCGATGACGAGACAGTTTTCGGTGCTCGCACCCGGTATGCGCGCAAGGACATAATCAAAATATTTTTTATCCGGCTTTGCCGCGCCGATCTCATCGGAAATAAAGCAGCCCTTCATAAAGGCCGTGACGCCGGAATTCTTGAGGCGACCGGGCTGCGAGATCGGGTTTCCGTTTGTGGTGATGTAGAGGTCGTAACGCTCTGAAAGCGCATGTAGCATATCTAAAGCGCCCGGCAGCGGCGTGCCGGTTTTCGCTATGCCGGAGACATACAGGTCTTGCAAAAAATCGATGCTGACCGGTGTGAGCCCCGCGACTTCAAAGAAATCGACGAAACGGTTGCGGTATAGCTCCGCTTTGGTGCAGAGCTTTTGCTCAAAACGCCGCCACCAGCTTTCGTTGCAGTCGTTATAAAGGCGCAGAATCTCTGCGCTGTATGGCTTTTGCTTTGCAAGCCCCGATTGCTCGTACATATATTGAAATGCGAGCGGCATGTCCTTTTCAAAATCGATGAGCGTCTGATCGGCATCAAACAGCAGATTTTTATATTTTGTGTTCATTAAAGTCTCCCTCAAAGCAAAAAAATCCGATAGAAAAGGACGATGTGCAGTACGATGAAAACAGGCATGGAGATCACAAATTTCAGGTGTTTTGTTTTGTGGCGGATACACAGCATGGCGATAAATTCGCCGAGTGCGCCGCCTGCCGCACCGAGCAAAAGGAGCGTGCGCTCCGGGACACGCCATTGCTTTTTCTGTGCGCGGCGCTTATCGGTAACGGTCAGGACTGCGGCTGTGATATTGATGATACAATAATAGATCAGTAGTGTGAACTGCACGGGTTCCGGTTTAAAATCCATCATATTTTCCTCGCTTGTCTCATACTTATGATTATCTTACCGCAAATCCGTTTGGCGGTCAAGGGAACGCAGAGAGAAAGGAAAAAGCGTATGATCGTAATTAAAAAGTATCATTATGTCATCGCGGTTTTAATTTTGGTTGCGGCCGTATTTCTGGCGATGAAAAGCGCGGCGGGACGGGAGGAAAACGCAGAGCCGCGTGCGGCGGAAAACTCCGTTGAAGTTGTATTCCCAAGCACTGCGCCGGAGCAGGAGGATAGCAACGCCGCAGAAACGAACGCAAAAGCAGAAGAACCGCTTGTCGGCGTGTGGATTCCGTACATGGCGCTTGATGTGACGGAGAAGACCGAAGAAGCGTTCAAGGAGAATTTTGATGCCAAGCTTGCGGCTGCGAAAAGCGTCGGCGCAAATGCGGTGTTTGTGCATGTGCGGCCGTTTGCGGACAGCCTGTATCCCTCGGAGTACGAGTCGTGGTCGCACCTTTTGACGGGCACGCAGGGGAAAGACCCCGGCTACGACCCGATGGAATACATGGTAAGTACAGCGCACGAGCAGAATATGCAGTTTCACGCGTGGATCAACCCGCTGCGCATTGCGAGCACGACAATCCCGCCGGAGCTTGACGAAAATGGGTTTTATATGCAAAATTATGTAAATCACCCGGAATATTTTATGGCGTACAATAGCGGCATTTACTATAACCCCGCAAGCGCGTATATCCGCAACCGCATTGCGGATGGCGCAGCGGAGATCGCCGAAAAATACGACGTGGACGGCATTCATTTTGACGACTATTTTTACCCCACGGACGATGAAAGCATCGACGCCGAGCAGTACGCGGCGTATGTAAATGAAACTGAAGAACCGCTCACGCTGCACGAGTGGCGCACCGCGAACGTGAACGCGCTCATCGCCGCCGTGTACAGCCGTGTGAAGGAAGCGAATGAAAATGTGCAGTTCGGCATTTCGCCGCAGGGCAATTTAGAAAACAACGAGATGATCAATGCTGACGTGTACACGTGGTGTGCGCAGGCGGGGTATATCGATTACGTTTGCCCGCAGCTTTATTACAGCTTTGAAAATGAAGCGCTGCCGTTTGAAACGGCGCTCCAAAATTGGTGCGCATTAAAGCGCCTGCCGAGCATCAAACTGTATATCGGGCTTGCGGTGTACAAGGCGGGCACGGATGCGGACAACGGCACGTGGCTCAACACGACCGACACGCTCGCAAAGCAGATCGACCGCGCAAAGGAAGCGGGTGCAGACGGCGTGGTGCTGTACGCCGTAGACCACCTGACAGGCGAGAACGCCAAAGCCGAAATGGCGAACGCCGTGCCGGAGCTGGAAAGGTTTAAAGAAGCACAACAGAATTGACAAATTATATAAAATATTCCACAAATTAAGAGAAAATATTGCGCCTTGCCATCGCTTTTGATATACTGAAGCTGCGGCTGATGTATGAAAAGCAGTGCAGAATGTGTCCGTCCCGCATTTGACTTGCTTGAAAAGTTCGACGTGGAAGACCTGTCGGCGGCTGCGGCGCAGTTTGACGGCGCACTCAGCTTATATGCAAAGGAATACGAAAAAGCTGGGCTCAAACCGAATGTGTTTGACAGCATAGAGGCGTTTGAAAAAATGTACCTCGGTTGAGGTGGATTTCAAAAGGAGTAGGAAAATGAAACGGGCAATACGGGTTTTGACGGTTATATTGGTCGTATTGGAAGCGGTTTTGCCATGCGGAAAATGGGGCTTGCAGCTAATCGGTTACACGCTTGAGCCGTTCAGCTATGTCGGTTACGCGTGGCTTTTGGCGGTCATATCTGCCGTTGTGCTGTTTCTGCGGCTCTTTAAAAAGGACGAATCGGACGGCGTACTGTGTGTTTTCCTGATGCCGTTGTCTTTGCTCGACGCGCTCGCGTACACTTCGTTCTTCCGAACGTCTTCGCTCCATCCGCAGAAAAGCGCGTGGACGGCGATAGCGCTTTTGATCTGCGTGCTGTGTAGCGCGTCGATCACCGTTGTGTACGGCAAGCCAAAGATCGGTAGAATTCTGGTCGAGATCATCTCGGTTTTGCTCGTGCTGCTGATCGGGCTTGTCGGATTTGTCTCCCTGTTTTCGGCAAGAACAGTCGAGCAGAGCGTTTCATCGCCGGAGGGAACGCGGCGGGCGGAGATCATCAACGTGGATCAAGGTGCGCTCGGCGGAGCGACGTTTGTGGAGGTGCATGAGAACAGAGGACTTAATTTGTTGCTCTTTACGGTCGCATCTAAGTCAAAGCGCGTGTATGAGGGCGGCTGGGCGGATACTTTTGATATGCAGCTCACATGGAAAGATGAGAAACATCTCGTCATTACAAAGCGGGCGGAATATACTTCGGGTGAAGAATTCACGGACATCGAGATCAATTTGAATACGGTCGAGTGAGACCGCAGCTTCAGCCGGGTGCATCGAAAAGTGTTGCGCCCGGTTTTTTGTGCGCGAGTAAACTGAATTTTTTGTGAAAAAGCCGTCTTTGGCTTTAAAATTGAAAAAAGCTGTGTTATAATACGAATACGAAAGCATATTTATGCAACTATACCTTTTGAAAATTCGGTTTTAAACTATTTCAGGAAGGAAAATTTCAGAGATGAATAATCATTTTTTTGAACAGAAGGACTGCGGCTTGCAGGCGTTCTGGAGCAGCACGCCGCAGTTTAAAACGGCACGCGTTTCCGCACACCTTGTGTTGCCGCTTACCACGCCGGAAAATGCGGCTTTATATGCACTTGTCCCGAATATGATCTCCCGTGCGACGCGCGAATACCCCGATTACACGCAGTTCGGCAAGCGCCTTGCGGAGCTGTACGGCGCTTCGGTGCAGCCGGGCGTCACACGTGTGGGCGATAACCAGATTTTAACGCTTGCCGCAGCCGGCATTGCGAACCCGTATGCGTTCGACGGCGAAGATGTGCAGCAGGCGCTTTCCGAAATGCTGGAGAGCATTCTGTTCACGCCGCTGTGCGATGAAAACGGCCTGTTCCCGGAGGACGGTTTTTTGCAGGAGCAGCGCCAGCTTTTGGAGACACTTGACGCGGAATATAACGATAAGGCGACGTATGCCATGCAGCGCTGTGTGCAGACCATGTTTGCGGGCGAACCCGCAGGTGTGCCGCGCATCGGTACGCGCGAGGCGATCTTGAATGCGACCCGCGAGGGCGTGAAAGCGGCGTGGGAGTATGCCGTAAAGCACGCGCAGATCTGCCAGTTCACAATCGGCGACGGTGCGGACGACCGCTTTGCGCAGCAGCTTATAAAGCGCCTCGGCATGCGCGACGCGGTGTCCATTGAAACAAAGCGCCACACAGCATCGGGAGACGTAAAGCGTGTGACGGAAGAAATGCCCGTTGTGCAGTCTAAGCTCGTCATGGGCTTTGCCATCGGCACCACGCCGGAAGAGCGCCTTGCGGCAAAGCTGATGTCCGTTGTGCTCGGCGGCACACCGAGCAGCAAGCTCTTTATGAACGTGCGCGAAAAGCAGAGCCTTTGCTACTACTGCGCCGCGCGCCACGATACGCCGAAGAACGTCATGTTCGTGCAGAGCGGCGTGGAGACCAAAGACCTAGACCGCACGGAAGAAGCGATTTTAAAAGAGCTCAACGATATGAAAAAAGGCAATATCACGGACGATGAGATTCTCTTTGCAAAGCTCGCCATGTGCAACAGCTACAACGCCGTGGCAGATTCCGCGGCATCCATGGAGACATGGTACCTCAGCGGCATGCTGCAGGGCAAGCTCCACACGCCGGAGGAATATGCGGAGCGTATCATGAACATCACGAAGGACGAGATCGTCAGCGCCGCCGAGCGCGTCACGCTCGATACGGTCTATAAGCTGAAAGGAGCGGCAAAATGAGCGCAGAAATGAAGAATACCCTTGTGGAAAGCAAACTTCTTCGGGACGGCTACCGCTGCGTCAAACACGCAAGCGGCCTGACTGTGTTTATATACCCGAAAGCGGAAATGCGCAGTACGTATGCGGTGTTTGGTACGCGCTACGGCTCCATCGATAAGGTCTTTAAACGCAGCGACGAAGCGAAGGCAGAGACGACACCCGCGGGCATTGCGCATTTTTTGGAGCACAAGCTTTTTGAAAGCGAAGACGGCGACGCATTCGGCCGCTATGCCGAGATCGGCGCTTCCGCAAACGCGTATACGTCGTTTGAGACGACGCGCTACCTGTTCTCCTGCACGGAAAACGCAGAGCAGGCGCTGGAGATTTTGCTCGACTTCGTGCAGTCCCCGTATTTTACAAAGCAGACCGTTGAAAAAGAGCTCGGCATCATCGGCCAGGAGATCAAAATGTATGACGATGACCCGCAGTGGCGCATGATGTTCAGCCTGCTGCGCGCCATGTACCACACGCACCCGATCAAGGACGACATTGCGGGCACGGTGGAGAGCATTGCGGAAATCACCCCGGAGTACCTTTACCGCTGCTACAACACGTTCTATAACCTCAACAACATGGCACTGTGCGTCTGCGGCAACTGTACGGAGGAGGAAGTCCTCGCGCTGTGCGACAAAATGCTGAAAAAGAGCGAGCCCGTTGAGGTGGAACGCGTTTTTGAAGAGGAGCCCGATACCATCGTGCAGCCACTCGTCGAAGAAAAGCTGCCCGTGGCGTGCCCGATGTTCCAGTTCGGCGTGAAAGAGGCCGTAACCGGTGCGCACCGCACGGAAAAAGACCTTGCCGTCACCGAGGTGCTGCTCGACATTATGGCGTCCGACAGTTCGCCGATGTTCCGCAAGCTCTTAGACGCGGGCCTTGTGAACGAAGCTTCCTTCAGCTACGAGTATTTTGAGGGCACGGGCTACGGTGCGCTGCTGTTCGGCGGCGAATCCGGCAACCCGGAGGCCGTGTGTGATGCCATCCGCGAGGAAATGGCACGTTTAAAGCGCGAAGGTGTCAAGGAGGAAGACGTGCGCCGCAGCGCGAAATCCCTTTACGGCGCAAATGTTTCCGGCCTCAATAGCCCGGATGTCATCGCGAACGCCGTGATGACCATGTACTTTAACGACCGCGAGCTGTTCCGCTACATCGAGTGCTTCTCCGAGATTACCGCAGAAGACGTGAACGCGCGCATTCAGACGCTGTTTGATATGGACAAAACGGCAGCTTCCATCATTCGTCCGTTGGACGAAGCTTAATCGAAAGGATATACAGTCATGACGCATCAAGTTCAGTTCCCGAATCTCGGAATTTCGGTGGAGGTCAATCCCATCGCGTTTCAGGTCGGTAATTTTACCATTTACTGGTACGGCATCATCATCGGCATCGGTTTCCTGCTGGCGGTGCTGTACGGTTTTTCCTCCTGCAAAAAAATGAATATCAATAAAGACCACCTGCTCGATGCCATCATCGCCGGCTTGCTCGGTGGCATCATCGGCGCGCGTCTTTACTACGTCATCTTCTACCCGGGCGACAAGTACATCACGAACCCGATGGAAATCTTCAACATCAAAGAGGGCGGCCTCGGCATTTACGGCGGCATCATCGGCGGCATGCTGTGCGGCGGCATCGTCGCGAAGATCCGCAAGATGAACCTGTTCGCCGTGCTGGATGTCGCGTCTCTTGGCTATCTCATCGGTCAGGGTGTCGGCCGCTGGGGTAACTTTGTGAACCAAGAAGCTTTCGGCTGCGCGACCGACCTGCCGTGGGGCATGTACAGTGACCGCACCGCCGCAGAAGTGGTAGGCAATGTGCACCCGTGCTTCCTTTACGAATCGATTTTGTGCCTTTTAGGCTTTGTTTTACTGCATCTATTCACGCGCCACCTGCGCCGGTATGACGGCCAGACGTTCTTATTATACATCATCTGGTACGGCGTGACGCGCTTCTTCATTGAAGGTCTGCGCACAGACAGTCTGCTGTTGCCGGGTATCGATCTGCGCGTTTCGCAGGTGCTTGCTGCGGCTTCGGCACTCGTCGCTGTTGTTTTGCTCATCGTGTTCCGCAACTGCCATAAGCTTACGGGCTGCGGCAGCCGCAAGGCGATGGAAGCTGCCGGCCTGACAGTTGAAGACAAGGCGGAGAAGGTCGAGATTGACGACACTGCCGAAAGCACCATTTTCTCCGGCATGAGCGCCGAAGAAGCACAGGAGCACATGACAGTCGGCACCGGCGTAAAGAAAGCTGCCGAGGCGGAAAATGAAAAAACGGAAGGAAATGCGGATGCAAACACTTCCGAAGAGCCGTCTGATGAAGCCGAAGAAGCGAATGAAACGGCAGAAGGGGAAAGCGAGGAGAAGAACGATGGCAGTGAGAATTGACGGCAAGGCCGTTGCGGCAAAGGTACGCGGCGAAATTGCCGAAGAAGTTGCCGCTTTAAAAAAGCAGGGCGTTCAGACCGGCATGGCGGTCGTGCTTGTCGGCGAAGACTCCGCGTCTAAAATCTACGTGCGCAACAAAGGCAAGGCCTGCGCTGAGACCGGCATTTACTCCGAGGAACACGTCCTGCCGGAAAACACCACGCAGGAGGAGCTTTTGGCGCTTATCGAAAAGCTGAACGCAGACCCGAAGATCAACGGCATTTTGGTGCAGTCTCCGCTGCCGAAGCACTTGAATGAAGCGCTCATCGTGGAGCATATCGATCCGAAAAAGGACGTGGACGCGTTCCATGCCGAAAATGTCGGCCGCATCATGATCGGCGATTTCGCGTTTTTGCCGTGTACGCCCGCGGGCATCATCGAGCTCATCCGCTCTACCGGCGTCACAATCGACGGCAAAAACTGCGTCGTCATCGGCCGCAGCAACATCGTCGGCAAGCCGATGGCTATGCTGCTTCTGCATGAAAACGGCACGGTGACGATCTGCCACAGTCACACGAAAAATTTGAAAGAGATCTGCAAAACGGCGGATATTCTCGTTGTCGCGGTCGGCAAGGCGAAATTTGTCACCGGCGATATGGTAAAGCCCGGTGCCGTGGTAATTGATGTCGGCATGAACCGCGATGAAAACGGCAAGCTGTGCGGCGATGTTGATTACGAAAGCGCCGAGGCGATCGCCGGCTACCTTACGCCGGTGCCCGGCGGCGTAGGTCCCATGACCATCACAATGCTGATGAAAAACGCCGTAACGGCAGCAAAAATACAGAACGGACTGGTGTAAGTATGAGCAGATTGCTCAGTAAAATCAAGGCCCCGAACGATGTGAAAAAGCTTGCGGCAAACGAGCTGCCGGAGCTTTGCGATGAGATCAGAGAAGAGATCATCAGCACGGTGGCGAACAACGGCGGCCATCTCGCTTCCAATTTGGGCGTGGTGGAGCTCACTGTGGCGCTGCACCGTGTGTTCACCTTGCCGGAGGATTGCATCGTGTGGGACGTGGGGCACCAATCCTACGCGCACAAGCTTTTAACCGGCAGAGAAGAAGCGTTTTCCACGCTGCGCCGTGAGGACGGGCTTTCGGGCTTTCCGTCGAGAGAAGAAAGCGACTGCGACCCGTTTACAACGGGGCACAGCAGCGCGTCCATTTCTTCGGCGCTCGGCCTTTCCGTTGCAAAGGCACTTGCGGGTGACCCCGGCCATGTCATCGCCGTCATCGGCGACGGTGCGTTGACCGGCGGCCTTGCATATGAGGGCCTCAACAATGCGGGCCGCATCAACCGCAATATGATCGTCATTTTGAATGACAACGCCATGTCCATTTCCCGCAACGTGGGCTCCATTGCGCGCTATCTTTCCTACGTGCGCGCAAAGCCGGGGTATTTGAACGCAAAAGACAGCGTCGAAGCCGCACTGTGCTGCGTGCCGAAGGTGGGCGAACACATGGCTGCCGAAGTGCGCCGCGTGAAAAACCAAATCAAAAAGAATATTTTCAACACCACGATCTTTCAGGATCTTGGCTTTAATTATTACGGCCCATTCGACGGACACGACCTGCGCACCTTGACATCGGTCTTGACGATGGCGCGCGATATGGATAAGCCGGTGCTCATCCACATCCGCACCTATAAAGGACGCGGATATAAATACGCGGAGAACGCTCCGAGCGTTTACCACGGCCTTGCGGCGTTTGACCGCGAAAAGGGCGCGGACGAAGCCATTGCCAAGGGTTTTTCGCATGCGTTCGGCGAGACGATGTGCACGATAGCCGGTGTAAATGAGAAGCTGTGCGCCGTTACGGCGGCGATGGAATCCGGCACCGGTCTGACGGATTTCCGCGAAAAATACCGCAGCCGTTTCTTTGATGTCGGCATTGCGGAGGAACACGCCGTCACGTTCTGCGCCGGTCTGGCGCGCGGCGGCATGATTCCGGTTTTTGCGGTGTATTCCACGTTTTTACAGCGCGCGTACGACCAGCTCATCCACGACGGCGCCTTGCAGCATCTCAAAATTATTCTGGCCGTGGACAGAGCCGGCGTGGTCGGCGAAGACGGCCAGACGCATCAAGGCGTGTTCGATGCCGCGTTCCTGCGCACCGTGCCGGACATCCACGTGTACGCGCCGACGTATTACGATGAGCTTTCGGACAATCTTGATGACTGTATTAAGGGAGAAAACCACCTTTATGCTATTCGCTACCCGCGCGGCAAAGAACTGTATCGCCCGGAAAACTACACGCTTTCCGGCAAGCCGTTTTATGTGTTCGGCACGGAAGATGCTTCTGTCACGCTTGTGACCTACGGCCGTATGTTCTCGTTTGCGTGCGAAGCGGCGGAAACGCTCGAAAAAGAGGGCATAAAGTGCCGCATCGTGAAGCTCAATCGCATTGTGCCGATCGATCCGAAAGCGGTGGAAACGGTCTTAAGGTGTCCCACGGTGCTGTTCTTTGAAGAGGGCGTCCGCCAAGGCGGCATCGCGGAGGAATTCGGCGCCATGCTGTTGGATCGCAATTTCAGAGGACACTACGAAGTGCACGCTATTGAAAACGGATTCATCAAGCACGCGCCTATGTTCCGCACGCTGCACAAGCTCGGTCTTGACGTAGAGGGCATGGTGAACGCCGTACACATGGCGCTGCAAACCGCAAAAAAGAAAGATGGAAAGGCAGTTTCTATATGAAAAAAAGGATAGACGTCCTGCTTTATGAAAAAGGGCTTGCGCCCAGCCGCGAAAAAGCGCGTACGCTCATCATGGCGGGCTGTGTTTACGCGGATAACCAGAAATTTGATAAGCCCGGTGACACCGTGCGCGAAGACGCAGTCTTAGAGGTGCGCGGCAACACGCTGCGCTACGTCAGCCGCGGCGGCTTAAAGCTTGAAAAAGCTATGCAGCTGTTTCCGATCAAGCTCGAAAACACCGTATGTATGGACATCGGCGCATCTACGGGCGGTTTTACGGACTGCATGCTGCAAAACGGCGCCTCCGAAGTATACAGCGTAGACGTCGGCTACGGGCAGCTCGCTTGGCAGCTGCGCACCGACCCGCGCGTGGTGAATCTGGAGCGTATGAACGCCCGCTATCTCACACGCGAGCAAATTCCGGAGGAGATTGACTTCTTCTCCGTAGACGTGTCGTTCATCTCGCTCAAAATTATTTTGCCCGCCGTGCGTCCGCTTTTAAAGGACGACGGCAAAGCCGTGTGCCTTATTAAGCCGCAGTTTGAAGCCGGCAGGGAAAAAGTGGGCAAAAAGGGCGTTGTGCGCGACAAAGCCGTGCACGAGGAAGTGGTGCAGATGATCTGCGATTTCGCAGTGGAAAACGGATATTCCGTACAGGGACTTACGTTCTCGCCGGTCAAAGGACCGGAGGGCAACATCGAGTATCTTGTGTTCCTCCAAAAAAGCGACGCGCCGGTGAATACGGCAGAAAGCACGCCGCACGAGATCGTGGAAGCATCTCACGCGGCGCTGGACAAAAAGGACTGAGGCTTATGAAAATTGCGGTGATTCCAAATCTGGATAAACGCGATGCGGACACATACACCCGGGAAATTCTGGCGGTTTTGCAGGAAAACGGCGCGGAAACACTCATGCACGAAAAGCACCGCGGGCAGTATGAACACGTCACGTTCTGCAAAAATCACGCCGCACTGGCAGAAAGCTGCGACCTTATCGTTGCGGTCGGCGGTGACGGCACCATCATCCACACGGCAAAGCACGCGTCCGTTGCAGGTAAGCCCATCCTTGGAGTGAACCTTGGGCGGCTGGGCTTTTTGGCAGGTGTGGAGAAGGACGAGCTGCACAAATTAAAGGCGCTCTTTACGGGCGATTACCGTGTGCGCCGCCTGATGATGCTTTCCGTTACCGTGCACAGCGTGAAGGGGGATACAACCTACCGCGCTTTAAACGACGCGGTCGTCTCCGGTGCACAGTCCAGAATTTACGATTTCGGCTTTTCCGTCGACGGTTCCAAGCTTTATAAATTCCGCGCGGACGGCCTCATTTTGGCTACACCGGCGGGTTCCACGGCATACTCGCTCTCGGCGGGCGGCCCGGTGGTTGACCCGGAATCGGAATGCGTAATCTTCACGCCCATCTGCCCGCATGCGCTCTTTAACCGCAGCACGCTGTTCTGCGCAGATAAGACCATCACGGTCAGCACGGACAGCGATTATTCCGGCGAGGTGTATCTCACCATAGACGGTGGCGCACCCATACGCATTCATAAGACGGACACGGTTTCCGTCAGCCGCTCGACCTATTACACCGAGCTTATTCAGACCGACGAACGCAATTTTTACGATATTGTAGACAGCAAATTTATGCAAAGCAGAAATTAAAAGGCAGGAAGGAAGGCAGAAAGCATGAAAACAAGACGCCACGCCAAAATTCTGGAGCTCATCAAAGCACAGGATATCGACACGCAGGAGGAGCTCCTGCGCAATCTGCGCGCTTGTGGCTTCGACGTGACCCAGGCAACCGTTTCCCGCGATATCAAAGAGCTTCGGCTCGTAAAGAGTCTTTCCCCGAACGGAAAGTATAAATATTCCACCGGGCGCGACAATGCCCGCGACATTTCCTCCAAGTTCTATTCGCTGTTCGGCGATTCTGTTATGAGCGTGGAGGCGGCCGGCAACATGATCGTTGTCAAGTGCATGACCGGCATGGCGCAGGCGGTCTGCGCCTCTATGGATACGCTGCATTTCCCGGATTTCATCGGCACGCTGGCTGGTGAAGATACCATTCTCATCATCTGTAAAACGGATGAGATTGCGGAGGAAAAGCAGAACGAGCTCAGAAAGCTGATTGGCGGGGTCTGATATGCTGACGCAGCTTTACATTCAGAATATCGCCGTCATCGAGCAGGCGTCTATCGATTTTGAACCGGGCTTCACCGTTTTGACCGGCGAGACCGGCGCGGGCAAATCCATCATCATCGACGCAATTTACGCCGTGCTCGGTGAGCGTACCTCAAAGGAGCTTGTGCGCACAGGTGCGGAGCAGGCGAGTGTTTCGGCACTTTTTACGGATGTTTCTCCGCAGACGCAGCAGGTCTTGCGTGAGCTGGATATTCCGCTTGAAGACGATGGCAGTTTGCTTATTCGCCGCGAGATTCGCCCGCATGGGCGCTCCTCCTGCAAGCTCAACAACATCCCGGCGACCGTTTCCATGCTGCGCGCCGTCGGCGGCACGCTCATCGATATTCTCGGCCAGCATGAAAGCTACAAGTTGCTTTCACCGGAAGTGCACGGCACGTATATCGACAGCTTTGCGGGCGCATACGGTCTGCTTGCGGAGTACCGCGCAGCGTATACGGCGCTGCGCCGCATCAAAGGCGAGCTCGATGCGCTCGAATCCGACGAGGGGCAGAAGTCCCGCCGCATGGACATTTTGCGCTATCAGATCGAAGAATTAGAAGCTGCACAGCTGCGCGTCGGCGAACAGGCAGAACTGACCGAGCGCCGCGATGAGATCCGCAACAGTGAGCGTATCGTGCGCGGCGTGGGCGAAGCTGTCACGCTTTTGCAGGGCGATGAGGACAATGGCGGCGCCATCACGGCCGTATCCGTTGCGGCAGAGTCGCTCGAGCAGGCGGCGCGCTATGCACCGTCGCTTTCAAACGTCGCCGAGCATGTCCGCGACGCCGAATACGCACTGACAGATGCCGCGGCGGAAATCTCCGATTACCTCGATAACGCCATGTTCGACGCAAACGAGCTTGATGAGATTGAAAGCCGTCTGGAAGTTATCTACCGCTTGAGCCTCAAATACGGCGAAACGGAGGAAGAAATGCTTTCGTTCCTCGACCGTGCCCGTGCGGAGCTTTCGGACATCGAGTTTTCCGATGAAAAAAAAGAACTGCTTTTGCAGCAGTATGAGCAGAAGAAAAAAGAAGCGGTGACGCTTGCAAAGCAGCTATCCGCGAAGCGCCGCGCTGCGTGCGAGAGCTTTTCGCGCCGCGTGCGGCAGGAGCTTTCAGAGCTCAATATGCCCGGCGTCGTCTTCACCGTGGAGCAGGAGCGCACACCGTTGACAGCCTTCGGCTGCGACCGCATCCAGTTTCTCGTCTCCGCAAACGCAGGTGAGGATCCGAAGCCTATGTCGAAGATCGCGTCCGGCGGCGAGCTTTCGCGTATTATGCTCGCCATCAACACCGTGCTGTCTGAGGATTCCGGCGCGGCCGAAACGCAGATTTTCGATGAGATTGACACCGGCATCAGTGGCGAAGCGGCGAATAAGGTCGGCATCAAGCTGCGCTGCGTCTCCAAAAACGCGCAGGTCATCTGCGTCACGCACCTGGCGCAGATCGCCGCCATGGCGGATAACCACCTTTTTATCGTCAAAAAACAGGAGAACAACAAAACGTACACGGCGGTGCACACGCTGACGAAAGACGCGCGTGTCCGCGAGATTGCCCGCATTATCGGCGGCGATGACATCACGCCGTTAAAACTCAAAATGGCTGAGGAGATGCTCGGTCGGCCGCATGAATCATGAATGTTAATTCTGTAAAGATAAACAGCCTTACAGTCAAAATATGTAAAGCTATATCACTTGTCAGTGCGCTTGCGACAATTTGCATTCTGCTTTTGCTTTCGCCGGTTCTGTTCGGACAGTGCGTATTTGCTGTAAAGCAAACTGACTGTACAGGCTATCCCATAAATTCGCTTGCATATTACGCATATATGCCTGCCGAAGATTATTTCCCGGGTGACTGCGCGGCGATTCAAACCGAACGCGGTCTATTGCTGCTGACGCTGACCGAAAACGACCCTGAAGCCCGCGTTTGGCATACGGCGGGGGACTTTAAAATCTATGCCGAAGTGCCGTATGAATATTTAGAGGGCAAAGTGAGCGCATTCTGCCTGCCGCATATGGGTTTCGTCGCGGAGGATTGGCCCGTTCTGTTACCTATATTTGCAGGGGGCGCGGCGCTTTTCTATACATTCTCGCACGTTCTGCCGAAAAAACTATATCAGCCAAAGTACGGCAGAAAGCCGGGGGAGGAGGCCGAAAATGGAGCTGACACCTGAATATATAAAGGCTGTTCGCTTTACAGTTAAGCGCGGCAACACCTACGATGCCGCCGAGGTGGATGCGTTCTTAGATGAGCTTTTAGAAGCTGTTACCGCACGGCAAAACACTCCGGATGCCGATACCCTTGCGGCGGTGTGTACCATACGCGCCGAGATGACGGAACAGATTACCCGCGCAGTACTCGAAGCCGAAAAGCGCATTGCACCCCTGCTTTCGGACGAAAATGCGGTTTAGCCGCTGATTTTTTCGGATTTTACGCTGTTTTTGTGCACAAGTATTTGACAAGAGAGCGGGATATGTTATAATATAATCGAAATAGTGTTATGCCCTTTCAAATATGTCCGTAGGAGAACGCAATGAACATCGCACATCTGAAATATGCGGTGGAAGTAGAGAAGACCGCATCCATCACTAAGGCTGCCGAAAACCTTTTTATGGGGCAGCCGAACCTCAGCCGCGGGATTAAGGAACTTGAGGAGACGCTCGGCGTCAAGATCTTTAAGCGCACCTCAAAGGGCATTGTGCCCACACCGCAGGGAGAGGAGTTTCTCGGCTACGCCAAGAGTATTCTGGCACAGATCGAAGAAATGGAGTCGCTTTATAAGCCCGAAAAGAATAATAAGCTGAAGTTCAGCATCTCGGTGCCGCGCGCTAGCTATATTGCGGATGCGTTTTCCAAGTTTGTCCGTGAGGCGGATATGTCAAAGGAAATCGAGTTTAGTTTCAAAGAAACGAACGCCATGCGTGCCATTCGCAACGTGGTACAGGAAAACTACGGCCTTGCCATCGTGCGGTATCAGACGATCTTTGAGAGCTTTTTTACGAACATGCTGCGTGATAAGGGCATGAAGTCGGAGAACATCTGGGAATTCGAGTATCAGCTTCTCATCTCCAAAAACGACCCGCTCTCGCAAAAGGATGTTGTGGATATCGAAGACCTTTCCGGCTATATCGAAATTTGCCACGGCGATCCGTTCGTGCCGTCGCTGCCGATGTCCGACATCAAAAAGGCAGAGATGGACGAAAACGTCACCAAACGCGTGTATGTTTACAGCCGCGGCAGTCAGCTCGACCTTTTGGCGACGGTACCGCACACATATATGTGGGTCTCGCCGACGGATGTGGAACAGCTTGAACGCTATGAGCTTGTGTTAAAACCGTGCCGCGGCAACAAACACCGCGTGTACAGAGATATTTTGACGTCCAAAAAGGAATATAAATATACGGCGGTCGATAAACAGTTCATCGAAAAGTTGTATGAGGAGCGCGATTTATTGAGCGCAAAGTTCGGCACGCCGCATGCGGAGTAGAAATCCGCCGAAGTTTGATTTAGTTTGTCTGTTTTTAACGTGTTGTTGGGGCTTTTTGCTTTTATATCGATGAAATTATATCGATATTTGAAAATGGGTATTCCATTTGGTCGTTTCTTGTGTTAAAGTATTAGATGTTTGGTTTATTTTGATTTTCTGTTTGGATGGGGGTTGGCTGCGTCATGGTGAATCGCAGCATTTCAAAACAAACGCTGCTCAGGTTACCGCTTTACCTGAATTATATGAAGCAGCTCGGCGAAAACACGCCGGAACACATTTCCGCCACGACCATCGCAGAGGCGCTGCGCCTCAACCATGTCGTTGTGCGCAAAGACCTTGCAGCGGTCAGTTCGGCCGGCAAGCCGAAGGTCGGTTACAACACAGAGGCGCTCATCGCAGAGCTTGAGGAATTCTTAGGCTACAATGATGTTGATGACGCCATCATCGTCGGCGCGGGCAAGCTCGGCAAGGCGCTTTTGACGTATGGCGGTTTTAAAGACTGCGGCATGAACATTGTGGCCGCGTTCGATATCGATGAAGAGGTATGTGAGGAAGATTACGGCGGCAAACGCATTCTGACAATGGATAAGCTGATGGATCTGTGTGAGCGCATGCGCGTGCGCATCGGCATCATCGCAGTCCCGGCAGAAAATGCGCAGGCCATCTGCAACTTGCTCATTGAAAGCGGAATTTTGGCTATCTGGAATTTCGCGCCCGTGCATCTCGATGTGCCGGAGGGCATATTGGTACATAACGAAAACCTCGCCGCGTCGCTTGCAATCTTATCTAAGCAGCTCAAGGAGAAATTTGACGCCAATACCTAAGTTAGCTTGGCAGAAAAGGAAGATCCCTTTTCTATGCCATTATATAAACAAATAAGTAAAAACCAAAAACTAAGAAACGGAGTTTGATTAGAATGAAAGTTATCATCTGCATCGGCAGCTCATGTCATCTGAAAGGTTCCCGCCAGGTCGTGGAAAAGCTTCAGGCGCTCGTAAAGGAAAACCACCTCGAAGATAAGGTAGAACTCGGTGGCACTTTCTGCATGGGTGACTGCGTAAACGGCGTCAACGTCACCGTAGACGGCGAGAAGCATTCCGTATCTCCCGACACCACCGAGGAATTCTTCCAGAAAGAGATTCTCGCAAAGGTTCAGTAAGCATAAGAAACAAAAATTTAGCCGGTGCAAGAGCCTTTTTGCATCGGCTCTCCGTGCGTAAGCTGCTGTGTGCGGCAAAGCGCAGCAGAAAATAGGAAGTAAGGGTGATTAAGTTGTTGACAGCCGGAATGAAAGGCAAAGCCGAGACCGTTGTTACAGAGAAGAACACAGCCAAAGCCATGGGAAGCGGCACGCTGGACGTTTTTGCAACGCCTGCTATGGTCGCGCTGATGGAAGAGGCGGCTTGGAAGTGCGTTGCGCCGGAATTAGAGCCGGGCATGGGCACTGTGGGCACGCTGATGAATGTGCAGCACACGTCTGCAACGCCGCTTAGCATGCATGTTACGGCAGAGTGCGAACTTACCGAAGTGGACAACCGCCGTTTGGTGTTCACGGTTAAGGCGTTTGACGAGGTCGGCCCCATCGGCAGCGGTACCCATGAAAGATTCATCGTCAAGGATGAAAAGTTCGTAGCGAAAGCAAACGCTAAAAGAGGATAAGTTAAAGAGAGGATAATAGGGTATGCCAGACTACCTGAAGCTCAAAAAGTCTAACTGTCAGAACTGTTATAAGTGCATTCGTCATTGCCCTGTCAAGTCCATTCGTTTTCAGTCCAGTCAGGCGCATATCGTAAAAGACGAGTGCATTCTCTGCGGTCAGTGCTTTGTCGTATGTCCGCAGAACGCAAAAGAAATCCGAAATGACGTACCGATTGCGGAGATGTTCGTCAAGGGTGAATGTCCCGTGGCAGTCAGCCTTGCGCCATCCTTTGTAGCAAATTACCCGGGCGCTACCATCGAAACGATGCGTGCGGCGCTCAAAAAGCTTGGCTTTGACCGGGTAGAGGAGACCGCCGTAGGTGCGTCCGTCGTCAAGACCGAATACGAAAAGATCATTAAAGAGCGTCGGCAGAGCGTCATCATTTCCACATGCTGCCACTCTGTCAATACGCTTGTGCAGAAGTATTACCCGGAGGCTCTGCCGTACCTTGCACATGTTTTGTCGCCGATGCAGGCGCACTGTAAGATGCTGAAGGAGGAAGACCCGGAACTGAAGACCGTTTTCATCGGGCCGTGTATCTCCAAAAAGGCAGAGGCCGACGAAAGCCCGTATGTGGACTGTGTGCTCACGTTCGAGGAGCTTTCCGCTTGGTTTGAAAAAGAGGGCATCACCGTGGAAGCAGGCGAGGATCACACGGAAGAAAGCCGTGCGCGCCTGTTCCCGACGACCGGAGGCATTCTGCGCACCATGGCGTGCGATGACCCCGAGTATACATACATGGCGATCGACGGCGTGGAAAACTGCATCAACGCGCTTGAAGACATCAAGAGCGGCAAAATGGAGAACTGCTTTGTCGAGATGAGCGCCTGCTTCGGCAGCTGCATCAACGGCCCGGCTATGGATCAGGGTCAGCGTCAGCCTGTGCAGGATTTTATCGCGGTCAATAAGTATGCCGGCAAAAAGGACTTTGCGGTGCCGCAGCCGGCTTCCGAAGAGCTCAAGCACGATTTTGATTATATCAGCCTGTATCACCTCATGCCGGGCAACATCGAGATTGAGGCTATCCTCAAAAAGATGGGCAAGACTCGTCCGGAGCAGGAATTGAACTGCGGTGCCTGCGGCTATAATACCTGCCGCGAAAAGGCCATCGCCGTGTATCAGGGCAAGGCGGAGATTTCCATGTGCCTGCCGTATCTGCTCGGCAAAGCGCAGTCGTTCTCCGATACCATCATCAACAACACGCCGAACGGCATTTTGGTGCTGAACGAATCGCTGGAAATCCAGCAGATCAACGCTGCCGCGCGTAAGATCGTGAACGTGAAGCATACATCCGAGGTGCTCGGCAAGCAGGTCATCCGCATTCTGGACCCGCGCGTCTTCATCGACGTCATGCAGTCCGGCCGCGGCGTGCGCGACGAGCGTGTGTACCTTGCGGAATACGGCAAGTATGTCGACCAGACCGTGCTCTACGACCGCAACTATCACATTATCATGTGCATCATGCGTGATGTGACGGATGAAATGAACGAACACCTGAAAAAAGAAAAAATGGGGCAGCAGACGATTGAAGTCACCAACCGTGTGATCGAAAAGCAGATGCGCGTCGTACAGGAGATCGCATCGTTGCTCGGCGAGACCACGGCAGAAACGAAAATCGCGCTCACCAAGTTAAAGGAATCGCTGCAAGATGAATAATCTCTGTACAGATATTGGCTGGATGAGCCTCAACAAAAAAGGTGAACAGCTTTGCGGCGATCACGTTGACATCGTTCCGCAGGGAGAAAATTCCACGGTGGTTGTGCTGGCAGACGGCATGGGCAGCGGTGTTAAGGCAAATATTCTTTCCACGCTGACCGCAAAGATCATCTCTACCATGATGGCGGAGGGGCTGCATGTCGAAGACTGCGTGGAGACCATTGCGTCTACACTGCCCATCTGCGCGGTGCGCGGCGTGGCGTATTCCACGTTCACCATCATCCGAATCATAGAAAATGAAGAAGCGGAGATCATTCAGTATGATAACCCGTTCGTGGTTCTGCTGCGCAACGGCAAAAACTGGGAATACCCGCGCGAAGCCGTCGAGATCGGCGGCAAAACGATCTATAAGACCCGCATCCCGATTCAGAAGGATGACACGTTCATCGCGTTCAGCGACGGCGCCATTCATGCCGGCATCGGCATGTCGCTGAATTTCGGCTGGGAGCGCAAGGACATCATCGATTATATGGAGATGATGTACGACGAAAGCTTCACGGCAAAAACGCTCAATGCGCTGCTGCTCGATGAGTGCAACAAGCTTTACGGCGGCCAGCCGGGCGACGATACCACCGCGGTCTGCGTCAAAGTGCGCGAGCGCTGCTGCGTGAACCTGATGATCGGACCGCCGTCTAAACCCGAAGATCTCGCGAAAATGCACGAGGCGTTCTTCTCGGCACCCGGCAAGCGGATTGTCTGCGGCGGTACCACGTCTACGCTTGCGGCGGAATACCTCAAAAAGCCCATCATCGCACAGCTCGATTACCTCGATTCCGATATTCCGCCCACGGCGAAGGTCGAAGGACTCGACCTTGTCACCGAAGGCGTTATCACCATGAGCAAGGTCGTCGAGTACGCGAAGGATTACCTTGAGGAAAACCGCAAGTACAGCCAGTGGGGCTATAAGCGCGACGGCGCGTCCATGATCGCCCGCATGTTGTTTGAAGAAGCGACCGATATCAACTTCTTTGTCGGTCGTGCGGTAAACCCGGCGCACCAGAACCCAAATCTGCCCATTAACTTCAACATCAAGATGCAGTTGGTCGAAAATCTCTGCACCTCGCTCGAGAAGATGGGCAAAAAAGTTAAGGTATCCTACTTCTAAACGCAGAATAGCTTCTGTGTATAGAGTGTCTCGGCACTCTAAGGAAGATTTGAAAAATATAGAAAAGGAAATCTCTGTCCAAAGCAAGAAAGGTTTGATGTGAAGAATGAGAAAGTTTGATACGAAAATCCAGTATTTGAAGTATAAGGTCCTGCGCGAGGTCGCACGTTACGGTTTTGAGGATAACCTCGACGCCGCATACTATGAGATTCCGAAGCTGATCGTCAAAGAAAAACCGACGATGCGCTGCTGCATCTACAAAGAGCGCGCCATCGTTGAGGAGCGCATCAAGCTCGCTATGGGCGGCGACAAGAAAAACCCGAACGTCATCGAAGTCATCGAGATTGCCTGCGACGAATGCCCGGTCAGCGGCCATGTCGTCACAGAGTCCTGCCGCGGTTGTCTTGCACACCGCTGCGAAGACGTATGCCGCCGCGGCGCCATCACGTTTGATGAGCAGCAGAAGGCGCACATCGATAAGTCGAAATGCGTAGAGTGCGGCCAGTGCGCAAAGGTATGCCCGTACAGCGCCATCATCAACCAGAAGCGTCCGTGCGAAAAGGCCTGCAAGATCAAGGCCATCAGCATGAGCAGCGAGGAGCATCGCGCAGCGCATATTGATAACGAAAAGTGCATCTCCTGCGGCGCCTGTGTCTACCAGTGCCCGTTCGGCGCAATCGTCGATAAGTCCTTCATTCTCGATGCTGTCAACCTCATCAAGGGCAGCCACGAGAATCAGGACTACAAGGTTTACGCGGTCGTAGCACCGTCTATCTCTAGCCAGTTCAGCTATGCAAAGCTCGGCCAGGTCATCACCGGCATCCAGCGCCTCGGCTTCTATCATGTCATCGAAGCGGCGCTCGGCGCAGATATGGTTGCGTATAAGGAAGCGGCAGAGCTTGCGGAAAAGGGCTTCCTCACAAGCTCCTGCTGCCCGGCATTCGTTTCCTACATCAAGAAGAACTTCCCGACCATGGTTGATAAAATCTCGCACAACCTGTCTCCGGCAGCTGAGATCGGCCGCTACATCAAGGAGACCACTCCGGGCGCAAAGGTCGTTTTCATCGGGCCGTGCACCGCGAAGAAGATGGAGTTCAAGGAAGGCGAGCCGGCAAGCCAGTACATTGACTGCACGCTGACGTTTGAGGAGCTGCAGGCACTGTTTGACAGCCGCAATATCGACCTCACCACGCTCGAAGAAGGCGTGCTCGACAACGCCTCCTACTACGGCCGCATCTTTGCACGCAGCGGCGGTCTGTCCGACGCGGTTGTGGAAGCGCTCAAGGAGCAGAACAACGAAGACTTCAAGCTCAATGCCATCGCATGCGACGGCATCGAAGCCTGCAAGGCGGCTCTGCTGCGTGCCTCCAAGAATGTTCTGCCGAACAACTTCATTGAGGGCATGGCGTGCACCGGCGGCTGCATCGGCGGCGCAGGCTGTCTGACCCACGGCGAAAAGAACAAGGCAGATGTCGATAAGTACGGCAAGCAGGCGATGGAGAAGACAATCCTCGACGCCATCTCCGTGACCGATGTCGGACCGGAAGCCGAATAATTAACCGAAATGAGATCCGGTCTGCTGTGCTTGCAGGCCGGATTTTGTTCTATTTTGAAAAAACGAGAGGAGTTTTACCATGAAAGCAACGTATTTTATGGGCCACGAGACGTTTGAGGTGCGCGAGTGCCCCATCCCGAAGGCAAAGCCCGGCACAGTCGTTGTCAAGAACTACGCCTGCGGCGTGTGCGGCACGGATGTGCACATTTACCACGGCGAAAAGGGCAGCGCAGCGGTCAACCCGCCAGTCGTGCTCGGCCATGAGTATTCCGGCGTCGTCACAGAAGTGGGCGAGGGTGTCAAGGGCCTCAAGATTGGCGACCACGTCACCATCGACCCGAACATCTACTGCGGCGAGTGCGAATACTGCCGCAACGGCAAAAAGCAGATGTGCCGCCACATGGAGGCTGTCGGCGTCACGATGAACGGCGGCTTTGAAGAATACAGCATCGTGCCCGCCGCACAGGCTTTGCTGCTGGATCCGAATGTACCGTTAGAATACGGCGCGATGAGCGAGCCGCTTGCTTGCTGCCTGCACGGCATCGACCGCGCGGAGATCAAGGTGGGCGACATCGTATGCGTGGTCGGCGGCGGTGCCATCGGCCTGCTGCTCGTGCAGCTTGCGCGTCTTGCCGGTGCGGCTAAGGTCGTTTTGAGCGAGCCGAACGAAGCGCGCCGCAAGGTTGCAAAGGAGCTCGGCGCGGATCTGTGCATTAACCCGCTCGAAGACGGCTATTACGAAAAATTCCTCGCGTTCGTCGGCGGCGACGGCGCAGACGTCATCATTGAGTGCGCGGGCAACCACGCCGCTGTGGAAAGCGCCTTCAAGTTTGCAAGACGCGGCGCGACGATCCTGCTCTTCAGCGTGCCGAAGGTGGAAGCGACCTACGAAGTGCCGCTTTTCGACGTCTACCAGAAAGAGCTCACCATCAAGGGCACGTTCGTCAACCCGGATACGCACCTGCGCGCCGTAGAGCTCATCAACTCCGGCCGCATTCAGATCGCGCCGATCATCACGCACACGTTCACGCTCGATGAGCTGCCGGAAGCCATTGCCATGCAGATGAGCGCCGAGGCCATCAAGGTCATCGTAAAAGCGTAAACCGCGCGCGGTGCTGAACTTTTAACAAAACATTCTGCAAAGACGTGCCGTTTTCCGTGCAGATGCAGATTTTTTCGGTTTGCCGTGAGTTTTCATTGTACTTTTTAAAAAATTGCGGTATAATAATACAAATCGGCTTAAAGCGCTGCTTTTGGCTGTGTGTGGTAAAAAAATAAGGCGTATGAGGACACACCTCACTCCCGGAGAAAGGAATGCTTTCGGTTCAGAAAGCGGTGGCTGAATTATGGCACAGAATCTCTCTAACGATCATATTAACCTGACCATGCTGACGGATTTCTATGAGATCACTATGGCAAACGGCTATTTTACCAATGGTTTTAAGGATACCATCGGCTACTTTGATATGTTTTTCCGCAAAGTGCCGGACGGCGGCGGATTTGCCATTATGGCAGGTGTGGAGCAGCTCGTCAATTACTTGAGTGAGCTTTCTTTCACGCAGGAGGATATCGATTACCTGCGCTCCAAGCACATTTTTCGCGAAGAGTTTCTCGATTATCTGAAGAACTTCAAGTTTACCTGCGATGTTTGGGCTGTGCCGGAGGGCACGCCGATCTTCCCGGGTGAGCCGATCGTCACCGTGCGCGGCCCGGTCATTCAGGCACAGTTTGTGGAGACCATGGTTTTACTGTCCATCAACCACCAGAGCCTCATCGCAACGAAGACAAACCGCATCGTGCGCGCTGCGGACGGCAGAGCGGTTATGGAGTTCGGCTCCCGCCGTGCACAGGGCTTTGACGGCGCCATTTATGGCGCACGTGCCGCATATATCGGCGGCTGCGTCGGCACTGCCTGCACCATCAGCGACCGTCGTTTCGGCGTTCCGGCGCTCGGCACCATGGCGCACAGCTGGGTACAGCTTTTTGACAGCGAATACGAAGCGTTTAAAGCGTATGCCGAAGAATATCCGCACAACTGCACGCTGCTCGTCGATACATACAACGTATTGAAATCCGGTGTGCCGAACGCCATCCGCGTCTTTAACGAAGTACTCGTGCCGCAGGGCTTCCGCCCGGCCGGCATCCGCATCGACAGCGGCGACATCACGTATCTTTCCAGAAAAGCGAGAAAGATGCTCGACGATGCCGGCTTTGAAGACTGCAAGATCTGCGCATCCAATTCCCTTGATGAGTACATCATCCGCGATATGCTCATGCAGGGCGCAAAGGTCGATTCCTTCGGCGTAGGAGAGCGTCTCATTACGTCTTCCAGCGAGCCGGTGTTCGGCGGCGTTTATAAGCTGGCGGCTGTTGAAAAACCGGACGGCACCATCGTTCCGAAGATCAAGATCAGCGAAAACGTAGCAAAAATCACTACACCGTGCTTCAAGGAGGTTTGGCGTATTTTCGACCGCGAGACCGACAAGGCCATTGCGGATGTCATCACACTGAACGACGAGGTCATCGATGACGAGAAGCCGTATACGATCTTCGACCCGAATCACACGTGGAAGCGCAAGACCGTGGAGAATTTCCGCGCCGTGCGCCTGCGCACCCAGCTGTTTAAAAACGGCGAGTGCCTGTATCAGCCGCGTGCCTTAAGCGCCATCCGCGCGCATTGCCTCGCGCAGGTCGATACGCTGTGGGAAGAAGTAACGCGATTTGAAAACCCGCACAGCTACTATGTGGACCTTTCCCAGAAGCTGTGGGACGAGAAGAATCGCTTGCTTTCCGAAAACCAGTATTAAAATCCAATCATTTCACAAATTTTGCGAGTAAGCCGGACAGCTGCGGGTGTACGCCGAAAGGCCGCATCTGAGGAAAGTCCGAGCTCCACAGGGCGAGAATAACGGCTAACGGCCGCCGGGGGCGACCCCAGGGAAAGTGCAACAGAGATATACCGCCTGCATTGCAGGTAAGGGTGGAAAGGTGCGGTAAGAGCGCACCGGCGCGCAGGAGACTGCGCGGCCATGTAAACCCTATTCGGAGCAACATCGTGGAGAAACATATACGTCGGCCCGGCGGTTTCGAGGAGATGGCTTGAGCTGCACGGCAACGTGCAGACGAGAAAGATGGTTGTCCAAGACAGAACTCGGCTTATAGGTTTAGTCGCAATCTTGAATAGAAGGGGACAGAGAGTGCAAGCTTTCTGTCCTTTTTGTTTATTGCATATAAAAATGCCTCCCCGTTTTGGTTAAAACAATATTGACAAAATTCGCACTTTTATGTTATTCTTTTTGTAACAAAAGCGGTTTCCCGTAAACGCGCATATACTTTTAACATCGGGAGAACGGTTGCGGTCGTTCTCTTTTTGCGTATTCGCGCGCTTTACTGAGTTACTGTACTGATTTAAAAGGAGGCGGATGATATGAAACGCAAATGTGTAGTCGTTTTGGCAATCTTGGTGCTGATGCAGGTGCTGTGCGGCGTTCAAAGCGCGCCGAAAGCACAAACAGCAGGGGAGAAAAAGCCGACGATCTTAGTGGAAAGCAAAAATTTCTTCAAGAATAATCCAATCACGGAGATTTACGAATACCTCTACGGCGAGTGCCCGGTGGAGTTTGTCGCGCTACCGAGCAATGGAGCCGAGCGCGAAGCAATGATAGAAGAAATTCGTGCCGAGATTGAAGCCAGCGGCGGGCCCGACGCGTTTATTTTGGCGGCGCACGCCCCGAACTCGACTTGTACGTCCGCGCTTTTCCCGGATGTGGAGCAGAGTATGGCAGACGGCGCATTTCTGCCGCTTGATACCTACATCAAAAGCAGCCTCTATCTTGACCCGAGCGCACAGGTGCAGCCGGTGTTTACTGCCGGCAAGGTAAACGGTGAACAGGTCGTGCTGCCGCTTTTGTACCGCGTGAACACCTATCTGCTCGATAAAGCGCAGATGCAGGACCCGAACGCGCAGTATACGTCTTTTGACGCGCTGAAAACCTGCAAGGACGATACTGTTTTGAGTGTTTTGCAGGCACATCAGGCGAGCTGGTACGGCGCACAGCTTGCGGATGTTGAAACCGCATCGGAATTTTCCGTACCCACTGCCGAAAATGAAGTTGCAGGCGCCGAAATTCCGCTTACCGGCGGCGCATGGTACGAAGATGGCTTTACTTATTACGCACAGAACAAAAACGACACTTACGCGCTGACCGGCCCAAACGATACGGGCGGTGTGACGGCGTTCGTCACGGCCTATGCGGCGGTGAATCCGAATACGAAGTGCGCCGAGGAAGTCTTTAAATACCTCGAACTCTTTTACAGCGATGCCGTGCAGAGCGACAACGGCCTGCGCGATAAAGAAACGGAAATCACCTACGGCGCGCTCGCAAGAAGCAATATGTTTGCGCTGCTGAGTGCAGATGTCAGCACCATAACGGGCGAATACGCCTACGAAAACGCGGAGCTGCGCAATGAGATTAACAGCCGTATCAACGCGGTGCGCTTTTACGGCGAAAAGGACCGCAAATTGCTCAAACACGCGTCTTTGGGCTGATTTTCCGGAGAATTTCAGGAAAATAGAATTTTCCTCTTGCAAAACCGAAAGAACTGTGGTAGGATAGTCAAAACAAATTTGAAAGAAAGGGGTATGACAATGTTCCGCTTTGTCCGCGTTATGATGAATATGCAGTCCGCGAATGCTATGGGTAACGGTACTTGCTGCGGGCTTACATTGTCATACGCTTTTTGAGAGTTAGAAAGAACCTAACCGCATAAATCGCAATGAACAGTGCAGGCTGAATGAACGGTCTGCACTGTTTTATTTTCAGGAGAAATCAGGAGGAAACACAATGGAACACAAGGGGACTGTCACACTCGAAACGCCAAGGCTCATTTTGCGCCGCTTAACGCTTGCGGACGCAGAGCCGATGTACCGCAACTGGGCATCCGACCCTGGGGTCACAAAGTTCCTCACATGGCCCACGCACAGCAGCGTAGAGATAACAAAGCAGATCCTCGCGCTGTGGGCATCGCACTATGAGGAGCTCAACTATTACCAGTGGGGCATTGTTGTAAAGGATGAAAACGCGCTTATCGGCACCATCGCTGCGGTAAAAACGGATGATGAGATCAAAGCGGCAGAGATCGGCTACTGCATCGGCCAAAACTGGTGGCACAAGGGCTATACGAGCGAAGCACTCGGTGCCGTGATTAATTTCCTGTTTGACGAGGTCGGCCTCAACCGCATTGCGGCGCGCCATGATGTGAACAACTCGCACTCCGGCGGCGTGATGAAAAAGTGCGGCATGCAGTTTGAAGGCATCATGCGCGAGGGTGCAAAGAACAATGGGGGACTGTGCGACATCGCAAATTATGCGATTTTGAAGAAAGATCGCGCATAAATCGCGTTTTCAGGGAGAAAATTCAAAATTTTCCTTGCTAAACCGATAGCGTTTGTAGTATGATAATAAAAGTGATTATTTGCGGAGAAATGCCGCATGCCAAAGCGTAGGTTTTGCGTGTGCAGTTTAAGTGCCGCACGGAAAGGAATGTGGTCATCATGAAAAGAACAGAAATCGCGGCCCTCTACGGATCGCCGGAGACCTTTGGCGATACGCAGGTCACGGTCTGTGGCTGGGCGAGATCGATCCGCGACTCCAAAGCGCTCGGATTTATCGATCTGAATGACGGCAGCTGCTTTAAGGGCGTACAGATCGTCTTTACGGCGGAAAAACTCGAAAATTACAAGGAGATCGCTTCCCAGAATGTCGGCGCTGCGCTGCGTGTCACCGGTACGTTGCTGCTCACGCCGGAAGCGAAGCAGCCTTTTGAAATTCAGGCGGAGGAGATTACCGTTGAGGGTGCGTCCTCGCCGGAATACCCGCTTCAGAAGAAGCGCCACACGGTGGAATACCTGCGTACGGTTGCGCACCTGCGCCCGAGAACGAACCTCTTCAACGCGGCGTTCCGCGTGCGTTCCGCTGCGGCGTTCGCCATCCATAAGTTCTTCAACGAGAACGGCTTCACCTACGTGCATACGCCGATTGTCACGGGCAGTGACTGCGAGGGCGCGGGCGAGATGTTCCAGCTGACAACGCTCGACCTCGACAATGTTCCGAAAAACGAGGACGGCACGGTCGATTACAGCAAGGATTTCTTCGGCAAGCAGACGTCCCTCACCGTTTCCGGCCAGCTTGAGGCGGAGTGCATGGCCATGGCGTTCGGTAAGGTCTATACGTTCGGCCCCACGTTCCGCGCAGAGCGCTCCTACACGCAGCGTCACGCGGCAGAGTTCTGGATGGTCGAGCCGGAGATCGCGTTTGCCGATCTCAACGACGACATGGATCTCATGGAGGCCATGATTAAGTACATCATCAAAGACGTTATGGCGCGCTGCCCGCAGGACATCGACTTCTTCAACCAGTTTGTCGATAAGGGCCTCAAAGAGCGTCTGGAGCATGTGGCCAACTCCGATTTTGTCCGTATCTCCTATACGGATGCCGTAAAGCTCCTCGAGAAGAACAACGACAACTTTGAATATAAGGTCTCCTGGGGCTGCGACCTCCAGACCGAGCACGAGCGCTACCTCACCGAAAAAGAGTTCGGCAAGCCGGTGTTCGTCACCGATTACCCGAAGGAGATCAAGGCATTCTACATGCGCCTCAATGACGATGACAAGACCGTTGCGGCAACCGATCTGCTCGTGCCGGGCATCGGCGAGCTGTGCGGCGCAAGCCAGAGAGAAGAGCGCTACGACGTGCTTCTGAACCGCATCCGTGAGCTCGGCCTTAACGAGGAGGATTACTGGTGGTACCTCGACCTTCGCCGTTTCGGCGGCAACAAGCATGCAGGCTTCGGTCTCGGCTTCGAGCGCATGGTCATGTACCTTACGGGCATCTCCAATATCCGCGACGTACTGCCGTTCCCGCGCACAACGGGCTCTGCGGAGTTCTAAATTTCATAAAAGTAATTTTGCCGGTGCAGTTCGCTGTGCCGGTTTTTGCTTTGTTATACACTTGTCAGAATGAACGGAAAAGCAGGAAAACACGTCGTACAATCGTGCAAAACGGGAAAAAATGCAAGATTTATAAATAAGGCTTGCATTTTTAGCTTATTTGCATTACAATAAGAATTGTTTCAGGCGCTATTGGAGCGTAAAAATGAATTGAATGCTTATTTTTCAATTCAAAATCTTATTTATGGAGATGTTTTCGTGGCGTACGCAAACTTGAGCAAAGCAGAATTACAGAAGGTTTTCGATGAGCTTTCCGCAGAATATAAGGGCTATCAGGCCAAAAATCTTGCGCTGAACATGGCGCGCGGCAAGCCTAGCGCAAAACAACTGGAGCTCGCCCTCGGCGTTTTGGAAGCGCTGAAAGCGAGAAGCGAATTTGCGAATTCCAACGGTGATGACTGCCGTAACTACGGTCTTTGGGACGGTCTGCCGGAGATGAAGCGCATTTTCGCCGATATGGTCGGCGTACCGGCTTCGCAAGTCATTCTCGGCAACAACTCAAGCTTGATGATGATGTTTGAGGTTATTTCCCGCGGCTTCTCGCACGGTTACAACGGCTGCACGCCGTGGTGCAAGCTGGATAAGAAAAAATTTCTCTGTCCGGTGCCGGGCTACGATCGCCATTTTGCCGTAACGGAGTATTACGGCTTCGAGCTCATTAACATCCCGATGTATGCTACCGGCCCGGATATGGATCTCATCGAAAAGCTCGTCAAGGACGATGACTCCATTAAGGGCATTTGGTGTGTGCCGAAGTATTCGAACCCCACGGGTGTCACGTATTCCGATGAGACCGTCCGCCGTTTCGCCGCATTAAAACCGGCTGCAAAGGACTTCAAAATCATGTGGGATAACGCCTATTGTGTGCATGACCTCACCGATACGCCGGATACGCTGCTCAATATCTACGATCTCTGCGTTGAAAACGGCACGGAAGATCAGATCTTCATTTTTGCCTCTACGTCCAAGATTTCGTTCCCGGGTGCCGGTGTGGCCGGCCTCGCCACGAGCGATAACAATATCCGCGATTTCAAGGAGCACACGCTCACGTCCACCATCGGCCCGGATAAGCTGAATCAGCTGCGCCATGTGTTGTTCCTGCACGACATCAACGGTGTGCGCGCCCTCATGAAGGGCCACCGCGCCATTTTGGAGCCGAAGTTCCGCCTGTGTGAGCTGATGTTGGAGGAAAATGTCGGCGACCTCGGCGTCGCCGAGTGGAATAAGCCGAACGGCGGCTATTTCATCAGCGTCGATGTGCTTGACGGCTGCGCAAAGCGCGTCGTGCAGCTGTGTAAAGAAGCGGGCGTCATCCTGACCGATGCCGGTGCGACGTTCCCGTACGGCAAAGACCCGCACGACAGTAACATTCGTCTTGCGCCGTCGTTCCCGCCGCTTGAAGAACTCGAACAAGCCATGGAAGTTTTCTGTTGCTCCATCAAGCTTGCCGCTGCAGAAAAGCTGCTGAACGCGTAAAATTTTCATACAAAATACAGAGCAAGAGAGGGATAGACCGTCCTTCTCTTGCTTTTTTGCATAAAAGCGGACATCTTTTCAAAATCGCCTTGACGCCGAACATAGGTTTTGCTATACTGAAAAATACGGGAGAATAGTTTTAATTCAGAGGAGAACGATATGGAAAAGAAAAATAACAGAAAAATTCTCGAATATTTCACCTGCGAAAACAAAGAGCACTGGCTCCGTGAGATTCAAAAGAGCGATTGGGGAGCGGGGCAGTACCTTTACAGCTTGCTGAAAGAAAATAAGCTGAAAGCACTTGTCGGCGCAACAACACTGGTTTTGATGCTGGCAGACGGCGACAAGCTCGTCTCGTTCTGTACGCTTGCGCCGCTTGATGACGTGCAGCCGACATCATACACGCCGTGGGTCGGGTTTGTGTATACATTCCCGGAGTACCGCGGGCAGCACTGTGCCGGTCGGCTTTTGGACTGCGCAGAAAGCATCGCGGCTGTCATGGAACGGAAGTACACATACATTTCTACCAATCACATCGGGCTGTATGAAAAATACGGCTATACATTTTTAGAGACCGCAGAAGACATTTCCGGCGGCGAAACCCGCATTTACCGCAAGGCGCTTTTAGACGGCGGGCCGGAAACGGAGCGCCGCCTAAAAAACGGAGCCCGGTATAAATCGGAGATTGTCCGCGCAGCGCGTACAGGCACCGACCCGACGGCGTATTGCGGGCTTTCGTGCGACCATTGTTTTTTAGGGCAGTGGTGCGGCGGCTGTCGGTCGGATTTTAACTGTTGCTCCTACGGCACGCTGTACGAGAAAGGCGTATGCCCCAATGCTGCCTGCTGTAAGAAAAATGGGCTTGACGGTTGCTATGACTGCGCGAAAATTCTGACGTGCGAAAAGGGATTTTACACAAAGGACAACGACGGCGCAGCCGCCGCCAAGGCGCAGGCGCTGTTCATTCATAAGCACGGCAAGGAAGAGTTTTTCAAGCTGCAAAACGTCATGCACAAAGCGCGTGATTTCAAGAAGATACAGGAAATCTTGGGTCAAAACACGCAGGAGGGCTTGCGCATTTTAGAAGGCTTTATGAAAACGGAAGCAGATGTTTGACGGCACTTTCGATTTTTGAATGTATTTTATCAAAATACAATAATTTTAAAATGGTATTTTTGAGTTTTGCTTTTGTGAATTTGTAATTTTTAATTTATATTGATTTGAATTTTACTGTTAGTATTCCGGCTTTTTTCAACATGCTGATCAGCATGAAAAAGGTGCCGGTGTAGGGGATGAGCCAAAAATTGCGGCTGATAAGGCTGCAATACACAGCGAAAAGCATCACGGCGGGCGGGGTGCGCGTCATTTTGGCGAGCAGCTTCGGCTCAATAATCTGCCGAATGACGCTTAGAATGATCCACCCGATGAAAAGCCCGAGTGCTTGCGCCGCGCTGCCGCATAACAATCGGTAAACGGCGAGCGGCAGCAAAACGGTTCCCGGCCCAAAGACCGGGAAAATATCGGAGACCGTCACAACGGTGGCAGTCATCAGCGGGTATTCCATGCGCAGCAGGTGGAGCATCACAAAGCTTTCCGCAAACGTGATGGTGTAAATGAGTGCATAGGCAGAAACAAACCCGACGGAAGATTCGCTTTTTGCGGATTTTTGCAGGTTTTCTACGCACTTTTCACCGATGAGCTTCTTTAAAAGAGACAGCAAATTTTCACGGTACAGCAGGGTGAGATACGCAAAAACCGGGATGAGCGTGAGCGTTAAAAACACGGCAGGCAGCAGCAAAATCGCTTTTACGGTGCCTTGCAGCGCGGGCATGGCGGCACCCATGTTACCCGAAAAATTCTTCTGCGCAGCGGAGATCCACTGCGGCAATTCCTGCCATGTGCGCTCCAAAAACGACCGCACGGCGGGGGCGAGTGCTTCGTAGCGAAAGTATCGCCCGGAAGCAAAAAACGCGGCGCTTTCCCGGATGAGCCGCGTGAAAAGCAATGCAAGAAGGACGAATGAAACGCTATAAACGGCGACAGCGGTGCAAAGTGCGGCGCGCTTATGGGAGAGATGCAGCCGTTTTTCCAGCAGGCGGCATAGCGGTGCTGTGATCCACCCAAGCAACCCGCCAAGCAAAATCGGGAGAATATGAAAAATAAATCGAACCGCCAAAATAAAGACAACTGTATACAGTATTAGTAATACGATAAATATCTTTTTGCTTTTTACAAATTCCCAAATGTGTTTTGCCACCTTTGCACCGCCTTTCCTTTACAGATCTGCAGCGCACATAGTTTGGCTTTGCGCGGCGGAAAAATTCGCAAATTTAAGCAAAATATGCATGACATTTTTCGCGCGGTGTGCTACAATATCCTCGAATAAATGTGGTGCATGCATTTTAAGGCACCGATAACGGCTAAAGGAGCTTGAGTTTATGGAAATTACAGTCAGCAAACGTTTTCTACGCGTGCCGGTGAAATTTGACGGCACTTCGCACAAATTTACTTTTTCTGAAAACGGCACACCGGTTTATAAGTTCGATGCCGTTTATACGGAAGAAAACGCAGATGCGGTTTATTATGCCGACCTGCGCGATTACCTTGGTAAGACGATGACTGTCACGGTAGAGCCGGAGTGCGCATTTACACCGGTGTTTGAGGATGCCATGACGCCGCTTACGGCGGAAGAGACCGTCTTGCGCCCGCAGCTGCACTTTACAGCGGAGCGCGGCTGGATCAACGATCCGAACGGTCTGTGCTTTTACGGCGGACAGTATCACCTTTTCTACCAGCACAATCCCTACGGCAGACTGTGGGGCAACATGCATTGGGGTCACGCTGTGAGCCCGGATCTTTTCCACTGGGAATATAAGGAAGAAGCGATGTTCCTTGACATGGACGGCGCAATGTTTTCCGGCTGTGCGGTAGTCGATCACAACAATGTTTCCGGCCTCAAGGAAGGCGATGAAACGCCAATCTTGTTCTTTTACACCTGCGCGGGCGAAAAAAAGAGCACACAGTGCCTTGCGTACAGCACAGACGGCGGTAAAACGTTGAAAAAGTATGACAAAAATCCGCTGATCGACGAGATTGCACCCGGCAACCGCGACCCGAAGGTTATTTACGACGCAAAGCGCGCGCGCTGGCTGATGGCACTGTATTTTGTGGAGCGCACCTATGCAATCTTCACGTCGCAGGACTTACTGCACTGGGATCTTCTGCAGAAATTTGACCTGCCCGGTGATGACGAGTGCCCGGATCTCTATCCGCTTACAGCAGATGACGGCAGAACGCTGTGGGTCTATTCCGGTGCGCACGACATGTATTTTGTCGGTGATTTTGATGAAAACGGCCTTTACCAGCCGATTCAGTCGGTCGGGCAGCTTTCGTATAACTCGCAGTCGTATGCGGCGCAGACGTATTACTATGAGCCGGGCAAGCCGGTCATTCGCTTTGCGTGGAACCGCAGCGATATTCCCGGCGCACCGTTCAACGGCTCCATGTGTACGCCGACCGAAATGACGCTGAAAAAGCACGGCGACCGCTACTATCTCTCTGCGCTGCCGATCAAGAGCACAGAAAATCTGGTTGTAAAATCTGACAAGCTTGACGACTTTACATTGACACACTGCACGCACGAGCTCGGCAGCAAGACCTGCCGCATCTCTTTTACTGTAAAGGAAGGCGACCTTACATGCAGCTTGTACGGCCTTGAGATGAAGCTCGACAAAAACGGTCTGACCTGCGGAGAATCCATATTGCCGCGCTTGAAAAACGAGCCGATGAAGGTGGACATCATTACCGATACAAACAGCGTAGAGATTTATTTGAACGGCGTTGCAAACACGGTCATCGCGCATGTGCTGGATGAGGCGAAGCCGACGTTCACGATCCACGCCGAGGATCCCGTTGAGGTGCAGAACCTCACAGTTTCCGAGCTTTCGCTGTGATGCGTGCAATGAAGCGCGTACTGACCATCGCCGGGTCGGATTGCTCCGGCGGCGCGGGTATTCAGGCGGATATCAAGACAATATCCGCACACGGCGTGTACGCGATGAGCGTGATCGTATCCGTCGTGGCGGAAAACACCGTGCATGTACTGAAAAAGCAGGATATTGCGCCGGAGATTGTCCGCGCGCAGGTGGACGCAATCTATGAAGATATCGGCACGGACGCCGTGAAGATTGGTATGCTGCCGACGCCGGAGGTGATGTCTGCTGTGGCGGAAAAGCTGCGCAAATACTGTCCGAAGAACGTCGTTGTTGACCCTGTGATGTATGCGAAAGACGGAACGGCACTGATGGCTCCGCAGTCGATTGAGACATTCAAAGCGGAAATTTTGCCGCTCGCCGACGTGCTGACACCGAATATTCCCGAGGCGGAGGAAATCACCGGGATGCACATTGAGACGGAAGACGATATGTGTGCTGCAGCAAAGTTGATTTACACAATGGGCTGTAAAGCTGTGCTTGTAAAGGGAGGACACTTTGCAGGCGATCCGATCGATATTCTGTTCGACGGTGAACAGTATATAAGCTTTACATCAAGACGCATTCAAACGAAGAACACGCACGGCACAGGGTGCACGCTGTCTTCCGCTATTGCCTCGAATTTGGCGCTTGGATATGCACCCGTTGAAGCGGTGAAGCGTGCGAAAGACTATATGACGTGCGCCATCGAGCACGCGCTCGAGCTCGGGCACGGCGCGGGGCCGACGAACCACTTTTACAGCTTGTATCAAAGCGGACTTCCAAAGTAAATAGCTTGCTCCATAGAGAAAGCACCCTGTAAAGCTTTTGGCCTTGCAGGGTGCTTTTTATGTTTGAAGAATCGCGGCGGATTTCGGGCACACTTTTCAAAGGCATAAAGTCACGTTTATAAAAAGGGCGATGGTCCGTTTTTTTCCACTTTGGTTCTAAACCCGGCGGCACGTCCATAGAATTGGGCATACGGAGCGGAAAGAAAGGTGTGTGCGATGGATTTTGAAAAGGCGATCCGCCCGCTCGGGCGCTTTACATCGATGCTTGAAAAGGTGCCGCAGGCGGTGCGCGACGCGGTGTTTGACATTCGTATCAGTGTGGATAAGCCTGTGCTGCTGTGCTGCGGCGACCGCATTTTGTTTTTGCGGGAAGACGGCGACACGGCGCAGTATTTTTCGCAAAACAATGTGACAGCGACACGCGAGGACGTGGAGGAGATCTTTTTGCGGCTGTGCGGATATTCTGTTTACAGTCACATGGAGGAGATTCGCGGCGGATTCGTCTCCGCAGACCGCGCGTTGCGGGTGGGCATCGGCGGTACGGCGGTGATCGAAAAGGGCGGCATCAAAACGGTGCGCGACGTGACGAGTCTTTCTGTGCGTATCCCGCGAGAGAAGCGCGGCTGTGCAGAGGAGGTGCTGCGCTACGGCGTAGACCTCAGCCGCGGGCTCCTGCTTGCTGGCGCGCCGTCCTCGGGCAAAACGACGCTGCTGCGGGACATTGCACGATATATCGGTACGGCGGGGCATCGCGTGGTGGTGCTTGACGAGCGGTTTGAGCTGAGTGCGGACGGGTTTGACCTCGGCGCGTGCACGGATATTTTGCAGGGCTACCCGAAGCAGGAGGGATTTTCGCACGCGGTGCGGTGTCTTTCACCGGAGTACATCGTCTGCGATGAGCTCGGCGAAAACGATTTTTCGGCGATACGTGCGGCATCGTTTTCAGGGGTGGCGCTGATTGCGAGTATCCACGCGGGCAGTGTACACGAGCTGTGTTGCCGACCGCTGTGCCGCGGGATTCTGTCGCTCGGCGCGTTTGAAACGGTGGCACTGCTGCACGGGCGAAGTGCACCGACGAAAGTGGAAAAGCTGTTTTTGGCGGGTGATCTTCTTGAAAACAACGGCGGCGATCCTGATTGTTCTGTGCGCGGCGACCGCCGGGTCATCGGTATCTGCGCGGCTAAAAATGCGTGAGAAAGAACTGAGCATCTTCTTGGAAGCGCTTTTTGCGCTGAAAAACGCCGCGGCCTATACGGCGGGCGACCTGTACGCGCTGCTCTCTCTGTGCCGCGAAAACGCTTTTTTGAGGCGCGTGTGGGTGCTTTCTGAAAACATGGATTGCACAGCGGCGTTTAAAGCGGCGGCACATGCATTTTTTACATACCGCGAGGATGAAGCGCTGTGCGCCGCGTTTATCGACGGGTTCGGCAAGACCGACCTCGATGGGCAAATGGCGTACTTTGCGCTGCATGAAGGCCGCGTGCGCAGCGCACTTTTAGCCGCCGAGCAAAGCCTTTCCCAGAAAGGCAGATTGTGCGTGGCGCTGGGACTGTTTGTCGGCGTTTCCGCCGCCCTCATTTTGCTGTAACAGCCGGAAAGGAAAGCAAAGCTATGGATGTAGATCTGATCTTCAAGATCGCCGCCATCGGCATACTTGTGGCCGTTTTGAACCAGCTGCTCATTCGCTCCGGGCGGGAGGAGCAGGCTATGATGACGACGCTTGCGGGGCTCATTGTGGTGCTGACGATGCTCATCACGCAGATCAGCACGCTGTTCGATACGATTAAATCGGTGTTTGGGCTATGAGCACGGTGCTTATGGTATCGGCAGCGGCGGTGTTTGCAGCGGTGTGCGGCGCACTTTTAAAACGCGGGCAAAAGGAAATAGCTCTGCTGTTTTCGCTTGCGGCGGCGGTACTTGTTTTTCTGTGTATTTTGCCGCAGATCGAAACGCTGACTTCGACATTCCGCGAATGGGCGGAGCTTTCCGGCATGCCGGAGGTGTTCGGAGCGCTGTTAAAAGCGCTTGGCATCGTGCTCATCGGGCGCATAACGGCGGATCTTTGTAAGGACGCGGGGGAATCGGCAATAGCAAGCGGTGTGGAGCTTGCCGTAAAAACAGCGGTGCTGCTGACGGCGCTGCCGTTGCTGAATCGACTTCTCTCGCTTTTGCAGGAAGTGCTGTTGTTATGAAAAAACGGATTTTGCGCGTTTTTTTGGCTTTGACGGTGTTTATCCTGCTGCTTTCGCTGCCCGTGCGCGCGGACGAAGCGGAGCTCTACCAAAACAGCGGGGCGGATACACTTATGGAGGCGCTGCCGGAAGAAGCACAGTCGCTTTTGCAGAACGTCGGGGCCGACCCGATGGAAACACCTGCGCCCGACGCGGCGACAAAGCTGTTTTCGGCGCTTTCCGAGGGCTTTCGTGCGGAGTGGACAGCACCGGCGCGGGCACTCCTTACGCTGCTTGCATCATGCGTGCTGTGCAGACTTGTGCAGGAATTCGCCGCAAAGGAGCTTTCCTACGCCGTTTCCGTATGCGGGGCGCTGTGCGCCGCCGTGACGCTGCTTTCGCCGATGGCTTCACTTTTGGAGCAGGCCGCGCGCGTGACGGATGCTGCTGCCGTTTTTCTGCTTGCCGCGGTGCCCGTGTATGCGGGGCTGCTTTTCACGGCGGGGAACACCGTGACAGCACCGACCTACGGCGCGCTGTCGCTTGCGGCGGCAAATGCCGTCTCGGTTTTGAGCAGCGCGGTGCTCATCCCGGTTTTGCGTGTGTTTTTGGCGTTTTCCGTGGCTTCTGCCGTGACATCGTTTGATTTAAAGCGGCTGACGGACGCGCTGTATAAAGTTATCAAATGGGCTTTGGTGCTCGCCGTCACGGTATATACGGGCGTTTTGTCCGTACAGACAATTGTTGCGAACAGCGCGGAGATGGCGGGCGGCAAGGCGGCGAAAATGCTTGTCTCCGGCGCGATCCCCATTGTGGGCAGCGCGTTTTCCGATGCGTTTTCGGTCATCGTTTCCGGCGCGGCGCTTGTAAAAAACGGCGTGGGTGCATTTGGGTTGCTTGCATCGCTCGCGATTTTTCTGCCGCTGTGCATAAAGGCTGCCGCGTGGCTTTTGATTTGCTTTTGCGCGGGGCTTGCGGCAGAGGTGTTGGGTCTAAAGCCGCTTGCGTCGTTTTTAAACGGCTGTGCTGCGGCGCTGCGGCTGCTCATTGCGGCGGTATGCAGTGTGGGTGCGGTGGCGGTGGTCTCGGCGGCCGTGGTGCTTTGTGTGCGAGGTGCTTATGCGTGAATTGTATGCGCTGGTGTTTTCGGTGTGCGTGGTGCTCATCGGCACGGAGATGATCGTGCGGCTGTTCCCGGAAAAAAGCGGGTCACTTATCCACGCGCTTGCAGTGCTGATGCTGCTTGTGGTGCTTGTAAACGGCATTTTAAAGCTGCAAAGCGGGGTCTCGCTCGATTTTGACTTGACCGAAACGGGCGAAGCCGAATCGACGATAACGCAAAGCTACGCGGAAAAGGGCACGGCGATTTTGAAAGAGCGGCTCTCGGCGATTTTGAAAAGTGCGGGGATGGACGTGCCGGCAGCGAATATCGACATTTGGTACACGCAGGACGATGACGGCGTGGTGACGGTGGAATGTGTGCGGGTACGGGTGCGGTTTGCGACAGACATCGACCGTGCGGACGCGCTTTTGCGCAGCGTGCTGACCGAGGCCATCCCGGTGGATGTGTACGTGTAGGAGGTGAGGCGAGACGGATAAACTGAAAAGCCTTTTGAAAAACGGTAAGCTGACGTATATGCTCATTGCAGCCTGCGCGGCGCTTGTTTTATTGATGCTCCTTTGGCCTATGGACACAAAGAACACGGAAAATGAAGCGTCGGAGACGGTGAAAATGACGGCAGAAGACTACACCAGAGCGCTTTCCGCGCAGATTGCGCAGATGGTCTCGGCTATCACGGGGGAAAGCGAGCCGCAGGTGACGGTGACGCTGCGTACAATGGGCGAAACGGTGTATGCGACCGAAGATAAGCAGAGCGAAAAAAGCGCCGAGGAGTACAGCGGCGAAAGCCTCAACCGCACGCAGACGGACGGCGACACGCAGAAGACGTATATCCTGGTGAAGGCGGCGGACGGCTCGCAGAAGCCGCTCATCGTGACGAAAACGGAGCCGGAGATCCGCGGCGTGGTAGTCGTGAGCCGTGGGGGGAGCGACCCGAAAATGCGGGAGAAGATTGTGGAGGCCGTGAAGACTGCGCTCGATTTATCCTCTACGCAGGTATGCGTGGTGGGGTACAGCGAATATACATATGGCAACGAATGAAACCATTCAGTGAAGATCGGAGGAACACGGAATGAAATACGGTAAAAGACAGCTGATCTTGGCATCACTTGTGCTGGCCCTTGGCGCGGCGGTGTACTTAAATTGGCAGTTTGCGGGCACAAAGGTGCAGAGCGCGGGCGATGTCAGCGAGGAAAGTGCGTCTTCCGCTCTCGGTGCGGCGCAGCTTGTGAACAACGCCTATGTGGAGACGGTCTCCGACACGCTTACGAACGAGGACGGCGTTCTGCCGGAAACGGAGCCCGCAGACGGTGCGGCGGAAAGCAGCGCGGCAGAAGAAACAGCGGCTGCGGTATCGGTTTCCGCAAAGCTTTCGGACGCCCGCTTGACGCGCCAGACCGCACGGGATGAGGCCGTGGAGCTGCTGGAGGACATTCTAAAAGACGACAGCGCCGAGGTCGCCGTAAAGCAGGCCGCCGTGGACGAAGCTGCGGTTATCGCGCAGAACATTTTGAAAGAGACAAATATTGAGTCCCTCATAGAAGCGAAGGGCTTTACGGAGTGCGTGGCGTACATCAACGGCGAGAGCTGCACGGTGGTTGTAAACGGCGACATGGAGGACGAACAGAACGCGCTCATCGTGCGGGACATTGCAGTTTCCGAAAGCGGCGTCAGCGCGGAAAACGTGAAGATCATTTCTGCGGCGAAATAAAAGATGATTTCTTGCATTTTACCGTTTATCGTGGTATACTATTCCAGAACATATCGGCGTGTATGTCTGGAGCTTGAAAACTGCACATCAAACGGCACCGGTGAAACCCGAAAGTGCCTGATTTCTGCTCAAATTGCCTGCCGATCCTTCGGCGGGCTTTTTTGTTTATATCCGCCATGAATCACGCAATGAATTTTATTGAGATAAGGGAAAGGAACCGAGTATGACGAAAAGAAGAGAATCGAGAGAACAGGCTTTTACGCTGCTTTTTGAAAAGACCGTGACGGGCGACAGCATGGAAGACATCATTGAAATGGCGAAGGAAGCGCGCGATGTCGTTATCGATCCGTACTGCGAAAAGCTGACCGCTTTGACGGAGCTCTATTTAGACGAGGTCGACCACACGATCGAAGAAAACCTGCGCGGCTGGAGTTTGCGCCGTCTTTCTAAAATGACGCTGACGATTTTGCGCGTTGCCGTGTGTGAGATGCAGTTTATGCAGGCCGACGATGTCCCGGTGAGCGTTTCCATCAACGAGGCGGTGGAGCTTGCAAAAATTTACGGCAACGAAAAGGACGCTTCTTACGTAAACGGCGTGCTCTCCACAATTGCAAAGAAGCTTGAGGGAGCGAAGAACGAGACGGAGAGCGAAAATGCCTAACATCAGCGCGCTCGGTTTAGACACCAGCAACTACACAACGAGCGCCGCGTTTTTCGGCGACAGCGAAATGGACAGCCGCGGCATGATTTTGCCTGTGAAAGAGGGCGAGATCGGACTGCGCCAGAGTGACGCGGTGTTCCACCACACGCGCCAGCTGCCGGAGGTGCTGTCCATGCTCGGTGATAAAATTAGCGGGGCGAAGGTCATTGGCGTTTCGGAGCGTCCGCGTGATGCGAAGGACTCCTATATGCCGTGCTTCTTGGTGGGCATCGGCGCGGCGCAGATGCTTGCGCAGGCGTTAGGGGTGCCGCTGCGGCGCTTTTCGCACCAGCAGGGGCATATTGCGGCGGCGCTTTACTCTGCCCAACGACTGGACTTGCTGCACGAGCGCTTTTTGGCGTTCCACATGTCCGGCGGCACAACGGAAGCGGTTTTGGTAGAACCTGTGGAGGGTGACAAAATGTTTCGCACGCGCCTTGTTGCGTCTTCACTCGATTTAAAGGCTGGGCAGGTCATTGACCGCATCGGCGTGATGCTCGGTCTGCCGTTTCCGGCTGGCAAGCATTTAGACCCCATTGCGTGCAATTATACGGAAAAACTGCGCGTGCGCGCTTCGATGAAAGGCGCGAACTGCTCGCTTTCCGGTGTGGAAAACAAGTGCCGCGAGCTGATGAAAAAGGGCGCGCCGAAGGAGGAAATCGCCGCGACGTGCATGGCGTACGTCATTGCGGCATCGGATGCGATGTGTAAGGCGCTTATCGAGACATTCGGCGATTTGCCCGTGGTGTTTTCGGGCGGCGTGTCCTCAAACTCTATGCTGCGTGCACACATGAGCGAAAAGTACGGCGCACTGTTTGCGGAGCCGCGTTTTTCGGCGGATAACGCTGCCGGTATCGCCGTTTTGGCGTCACTTTCGCAGGAGGCCTGATATGCGCGTTTTATCGGTTTCGCAGATCAATTTTTTTATAAAGTCGCTTATTGAGGGTGACGGCCGCATGCGCGACATTTACGCGCGCGGCGAAATTTCCAATTTTACCGATCACTACCGCTCCGGACACCTGTATTTTTCGCTGAAAGACGAAAAGTCCGTTTTGAAGGCGGTCATGTTTTCGTCTGCCGCGCGGCGGCTGCGTTTTTGCCCGAAAGAGGGCATGCGCGTTATCGTGCGCGGGCGTGTGGCCGTGTATGAGCCCGGCGGGCAGTACCAGTTTTATGTGGAGGAAATGCAGCCGGACGGCGTGGGCGCGCTGAGCTTAGCGTTTGAGCAGCTGAAAGAAAAGCTTGCTGCCGAGGGACTGTTCGCGGAAGAACACAAGCGGCCGATCCCGCCGTTTCCGGCGCGCATCGGCGTTATTACATCGCCGACGGGTGCGGCGGTGCAGGATATTCGCAACATACTCTCGCGGCGCTGGCCTGCGGCGGAGATTGTGTTTTGCCCGGTGCTTGTGCAGGGCGAGGACGCAGCGGCGCAGCTTACGGCGGCGGTGAAATTGATGAACGCCCAAAAGGCGGCGGATGTCATCATCATCGGGCGCGGCGGCGGCTCCGCGGAGGATTTGGCCGCATTCAACGACGAGACGCTCGCAAGGGCAGTGTTCGCGTCGAAGATACCCGTCATCTCCGCTGTGGGGCACGAGACGGATTTTACGATTTGCGATTTTGTCGCGGACTTGAGAGCGCCAACGCCGAGCGCGGCGGCAGAGCTTGCCGTGCCGGACAGGGAAGAAATGCGTGCGGCACTTGCGCAGCTGACACGCCGTTTGTGCGGCAGTGTGCAGGCGGGGCTTGACGATCGGCGGCAGATGCTCGATGCGCTTGCAAGCGCAAACGTGCTGCAAAACCCGTCCGCGTGGCTTTCACCGCGTAGGCAGGCGCTCCGAAACACGGTGCAGAGCCTGACGCACAGCGCCGAGCGAAGAATTTTGAATGAGAAAAACGAGCTTGCTGCGCTTTCCGCACGGTTAGACGCAATGAGCCCGCTGAAGGTGCTTTCACGCGGATACGCGATCGTGTCCGACGAAAACGGGAAAGTGATAAAGCGCACGGAAGACGCAAAGCCGGGCGACGTTTTGACAGCGCGCGTAGAGGACGGCGCGATCACCGTGCGGGTGCAGAAAACAGAAAAGAGGGAAATGACCGATGCCTAAAAAAACCATGACCTTTGAAGACGCGATGCTGCGCCTTCGCGAGGTGACCGAGACGCTCGAAAAGGGAGATGTGACACTGGAGGAATCTGTGAAGCTTTTTAGCGAGGGCGCGGAGCTTTCCCGTTTTTGCTATGAGAAATTAAACACTGCCGAACAGAAAATTACAGAGCTGAGTGCTGCGAAAACGGAGGAATAAAAATGGAAGACAGGGTAAAACGCATTGAAAAAGCCTTAGATCATTTTTTGCCGGAGCGCAAGGGCTCGCTTTCCGAGACCGTGACCGACGCCATGCGCTATTCGCTTTTAAACGGCGGCAAGCGTGTGCGCGCCGTTTTAACGCTTGCGTTCTGCGAGCTGTGCGGCGGCGATGAAGACATGGCGATGCCGTTTGCGTGTGCCGTGGAGATGGTACACGCGTATTCGCTCATCCACGATGACCTGCCGTGCATGGATAACGACGATATGCGCCGCGGTAAGCCCTCCAACCACAAGGTCTACGGTGAAAATTACGCATTGCTTGCGGGCGACGGCCTTTTGACAAAAGCCTTTGAAACGGCGCTGAGCAGTGAAGCATTCCGAAATGTCGGTATGGAGCGCGCTGCGTATGCGGCGGCGGTGCTTGCGCGCTGCGCGGGCGAGCACGGTATGGTGGGCGGCCAGTGCATTGACCTTGCAACCGAAAACCGCACCGTTTCGCTCGATGAGCTGTGCGAAAAAGATACCGGCAAGACCGCGAACCTCATCATGGCGGCATGCATGATGGGTTGCATTGCGGCGGGTGCGAACGAAACGCAGATCAATGTAGCAAAGGAATACGCGCTGCACATCGGTTTGGCGTTCCAGATCCGCGACGATATTCTGGACGTGACCGGTGACGCCAAGGAGCTTGGCAAGAACGTCGGCGTGGATGCACAAAACGCGCGCTGCACGTATGTTTCCATTTTGGGCGTGGAAAAAGCGCAGGCGCTCGTCGATGAGCATACCGAAAAGGCGCTTCATGCGCTTGACGCGTTTGACGCGGACAGCACGTTCCTGCACGAGTTTGCCGAAAAGCTCGCGATGCGCAGCAAGTAATGAAACGCACACTGGAGTTCGTCATCGACTGCGGACAGGAAAACATGGACGTGCGCACGTTCGTGCGGCGGTACTTAGGGTTTTCCGCACGCATTTTAACGGCGCTGAAATACGAGGGAGAGATGCTTAAAAACGGCGAACCCGTGCACAGCAATGCAGTTTTGAAAGCCGGCGATACGCTGACTTTGATGCTGCTTGAAACGGGTGAAGCGTATGAAAAAGCCGACCTGCCGTTTGCGGTTTTATATGAGGACGAGGATTTTTTAGTGCTCGATAAGCCGTACAATATGCCCGTGCACCCCTCGCCGGGGCACGACCGCGACAGCGTTTTAAATGCGGCGGCGTGGTATTTTCAAAATACGCCGGACTTTGTGTTTCGGCCGCTGTACCGCTTAGACCGGGATACAACCGGCGCACTGGTGCTGGCGAAAAACAAATTTGCCGCAAACGCAAAGCTGACGAAAACGTACCGCGCCGTGTGCGAGGGCGAAGCGCCCGAAAGCGGGTGTGTGAATGTGCCCATCGGGTTAAAGCCGGGGCATAAGGTGGAGCGCTGTGCGGGTATCGGAGACGAAGCCGTGACGGAATTTCAAACGGTGAAAACGAGCGGCGGGTACAGCCTCATTGACTTCCATTTGAAAACCGGGCGCACGCACCAGATTCGCGTGCACATGGCGCACCTTGGGTATCCCGTGGCGGGGGACGACCTTTACGGCGGGCATTTGGACAGAACGGAGCACCAGATGCTCTGCTGCCGTGCAGTGCATCTTTTATGCCCGGCGCTCGACATCGATAAAACGGTCGAGACGGATTTTTCGGCGGAACAAAAGGTGTGTTTCCCGGAGCTTTTTCAATGAAAAACACCCCGCAGCTTTAAAACTGCGGGGTAGTCCATATCAAGTGAAATTTTACTCCACGTCCGTATGGATGAGGCGGTCTAACAGTGTGATGAGTAAAATGCGCTCTTCATCGGAAAGGTCGCGCGTGACGCTTTTGGCCCAATCCCGCAAAATCTCGCGGATGACGGGCACGAGCTTTTCACCGCTTTCTGTGACGTAGAGGTTGTTTTCGCGGCGATCTTCCTTGCCAGTTTCGCGCGAAATGTAGCCGAGCTCTTCAAGGCGTTTTGTGCGGCGTGCTACGGTGCATTTGTCGATATACATGTGCGAAACGATGGCGTCTTGCGTGGTGCCGGGGTGGCGGTTGATGTAAAGCAGGATCATCGGCATACCACCCACAAAGCCGTAGCCGCGCAGACGGTCATCCATATATTTTTTACGCTGGCGGTGCAGATAGGTGAAGCTGCGGCTTAGATCACGCGGAAAATCCGCAAGGCGCTCCTGTTCGGTTTCTGCTGTTTTCTTTCCTTCCGGCATGCTTACACCTCCGTATGGTTTATGGCTTTATTATATGGCTTTTGTGCGAAAAAGTCAATTCAAAAATCCGCTTATTCCGCGATAAACGGGTGACAGACGCGCTTATACAGTTCGTCGTCGAACATAACGTGATAAATGTTTTCGAGCTCATGCAGCACGACTTTCGCTTCCGGCACGGGCTGCGCGATGGGCAGCACGAGTATGTTGAAATCCACGCCGTACAAAAGGCTTTTGGCTTTTGTCATTTCGCACCCGCAGCGCTCATAAAACGCGATGCGGCGGCGACGAATGTTGACTTCTTCTTCGGCTTCGGCGCTCTCAACGCTTTCCACTTCGAGCAAAAGACCGTCACGGTCTTTCATTTCTGTGCGCAGCAGGGGAAAAGTCTTGCTGCCGATACCCGTGCCGCGCAGGTCTTTTTTGACGGCGAAATAATCGAGCAGGGCGTATTTGCCGTTTTCCGTGCACGAAAAATAGGCGTAGGCGCAGAGTGAATCGGTCTCGTCGTAAAAGCCGTAGCACGGGTAGCAGTTTTTGTTGTAGAGCATTTCCATGCTTGCAAAGGGGCGCAGCTCGCTCGGCGGGAATGCCTCGTGCATATATGCGATGTAAATTTCGCGAATTTCGTCTAAATTCAGCTTTTTAATGTGTAACAAATACTCAACTCCCATTTTTATTTTGGACCAAGCAAAGGAGCTTTACTTTGAATCCATTTCCGTATACGTTTGATAACAAACGGTATCATACATTAGCTTATCACAACCGGGTGCAGAATTGCAAGACCCAAAAGGCTGTGATCGATGCCGGGCTGAGCTGCCCAAACATAGACGGCACGTGCGGCGTGGGCGGGTGCATCTTCTGCGACGGCGGCAGCGGCTATTTTACGCAGGATAAGGCATTTTCCGTGACGGAGCAGCTGCAAGCGGAAAAAGTGCGTATTCATAAAAAGTCGCCGGAAAGTAAAATCATCGCGTATTTTCAGACGCACACAAACACCTACGCGCCGGTTGAAAAGCTCAGGACGTTATACGAAGAAGCGCTTGCATTCGGCGTTTACGGCGTATCGATTGCCACGCGCCCGGACTGCATCGGGGAGGAGGTTTTGTCGCTTTTAAAAGAATTGAACGGCAAAACGCACCTCACCGTGGAACTGGGCCTGCAAAGCAGTAATGATGAGACGGCTGCGCGTATTCACAGAGGATATAAATACGAGGTATTTAGAGAGATATTTCTGCGCCTGCGTGAAAACAATACTCGCGTTTGCGTGCATATCATAGACGGCTTACCGGGCGAGACGGAGGCGGAGATGATAAAGACCGCCGAAGACCTTGCACAGCTGCGCCCGGACGGTGTGAAAATTCATCTTTTGCACGTCATTCGCGGCACGCAGCTTGCGGGCTTATACGAAAGCGGCGCATACACGCCGATGACGTTTGAGGACTATGTGCGCGTCGTAATCCGTCAACTGGAGGTGCTGCCGCCCGAAACGGTCATCGAGCGCATTACGGGCGACGGTGACAAAACAAAGCTGCTTGCGCCCCTGTGGAGCCGCGATAAAATCCGCGTACTCGGCACGATAGACCGCGAGATGGCAGTGGGAAATACTTGGCAAGGCAGACTTTATTCGCCGAATGGCTTGCAAAAAGGACAGAAAATGCGTATAATAGAATAAATCCGAACACGGTGTGCAGTTTACGCTGTGATTTCGTTTATGAAAGGTAATTTTACTATGAATAATAAAGCTCCAAATAAACATAGCGACGCGCGTTCTTTTGAAATGCGCCGTTTGATTTTCCTTGGCGCGGCCGGCGTGCTCATTCTGGTCGTGGTTATTTTATCGCTTTTATCCGCGTTCGGCGGGAAATCCGACGGTCAGAGCACCGGCAACGGCACGTCTTCCGCGGTGACGGAGGACGGCAAGCTTGTCATTCAGGACCTTTACGAGGGTGAGATCACCATTCCGAAGTTTAATGTGCCGCTCAATACATACGACCAGTCGAAGTTTAAAAATGACAACGGCCTTGTGACGTATGACGACGCGAACGCGAGCCTCGGCATCGACGTTTCCGACTATCAGGGCGACATCGACTGGGCAGCCGTCAAAGCGAGCGGCATCGATTTTGCGATGATTCGCGCAGGCTACCGCGGTGCAACGCGCGGCAAGCTGAACGAAGACAGCAAGTTTGCCGATAACTACACCGGTGCGAAGGACGCAGGCGTAAAGGTGGGCATCTACTTCTTCTCGCAGGCAACTTCTGTTACCGAAGCGGAGGAGGAAGCGGGCTATGTGCTCCAGCTTTTGCAGAATAAATCCGTCGATTACCCCGTCGTGTTTGACTGGGAGCAGACGAGCGTAGACGGCTCTCGTACGGCAGATGCCACGGGCGAGCAGATCACGAGTTATGCTTCGGCGTTCTGCAAGAAAATCGCGAAAGCGGGCTACACCGCAGGTGTGTACTTCAACCGCAGTCTTGGCTATAACTATTATGACTTAGAGCAGCTCAAGGATTTTGAGTTCTGGCTTGCGGAATACCGCAGCGTGCCGGCATTCTACTATAACTTCGGCCTGTGGCAGTATTCCGACAACGCGCAGGTGCAGGGCATCGACGCGGCAGTCGATATTAACGTCAGCTTTAAGAACTACGGCTGATTTTAAAAGTAAAAACGAAAGGTGCTTGATCATTTTGGTCAGGCACCTTTTTTGTTATTCTTCGTCTTCGCCGAACCAGCCGCAGGCTTTCATGTCTACGCGGCCGTCGGGAAGGAACTGCACGCCCTCGGCTTCGAGCTTTTCACGCTGTATACCGGGGCCGCCGAAAACGTAGCCCTTGCACAGAGAGCCGTCTTTGAACACTACGCGGTGGCATGGCGTATTTACGGGGTCCGTGTTGCGGTGCAGCACAAAGCCCACACCGCGCGAGGCACGCGGTTTGCCCGCTGCAAATGCCACAAAGCCGTAATTTGTCACCTTGCCGCGCGGAATCTCGCGCACCACCTGAAACACGCGCTCGGAAAAATCGTTCATCGTATTCAACTTCCTTTGCTTTCAAACCGTTTTGTACAGTATAGCATAAAAGTAGTCTTTACAAAAGGGTTTTTATTGATTATAATGAAATATAACGAAACTAAAATCGAAACGGAGTTGTTGATATGGCTATTATTGAAGTGAATTTTATCTCGAAATGCCTCATGCGCGTGGTGACGTTCAACGCAATCATCCCGGTGGACAAATTCGGCCCGCAGGCGGAAAATGCAGAGCAGAAGCCACTGAAGACGCTTTACCTTTTGCACGGCATTTTCGGCAATTATACGGACTGGGTGAACGGCACGCGCATTCAGGCATGGGCGGAGGCAAACGACCTTGCGGTCATTATGCCCTCCGGTGAAAACCGCTTCTATCTCGACGACGAAAAGAGCGGCGAGCTGTACGGCGAGTTCATCGGCAAGGAGCTTGTAGAGTTCACAAGAAAGCTGTTTCCGCTTTCCGATAAGCGCGAGGATACGTTCATCGCGGGTCTTTCCATGGGCGGCTACGGTGCAATCCGCAACGGCCTGAAGTATGCGGAAAACTTTGGCTGCGTCATCGGTCTTTCCGCCGCGCTCGTGCATGATACGTGGAAGGACGCGGACAACTCCGCGCCGATTTTCACATTCCGCCGCAACTATTACGAGGCGATCTTCGGTGAGTATGACAAGGTGAAGGGCAGCGACAAAGACCCGAAGGCGCTGCTTTTGAAGCTGAAGGAGGAGGGCAGACCCGTACCGAAAATGTACCTGTGCTGCGGCACGGAGGACGGCCTCGTCACCGCAAACCGCGATTTCCGTGATTTCCTCAACGAAAACGGTGTTGACCTCACGTATGTGGAGGGCCCCGGCAAGCACGACTGGGTATTCTGGGATACGTACATCAAAAAGGTGCTCGACTGGCTGCCGCTTAATAGGACAGGCGCGGGCATCAACAGCGGAAACGTGAAATAAAGCAGAACGGAAAACAGGGGAACGGATGATGCAGAAGAGGAATCTGAAAAATTCCGCAAGATCACGATGAATGTGCTAACGATGCAGCTCAATTCCATCACGATCATGGATCTCATCGCCGCCAGCTTGCAAATTCGTAAACATAAATCAAAAGCCACCGAAACGGAAAAGCGCAAGGCTTGCCGCAAACGGTGGCTTTTACTCTATGAAAATTTAATTCTGCGTTTTATTGCCGGGCAGGATATTGAGGTTTTCCGGGACATTCGGGTGGGGGATGTTGTGCAACGCAAAGCCTGCGAGCTGACGGATGATCTGCAAAACGAACGACCGCGTTTCGGGGTCGAGGTGCACGGCGGCGTTGTAGATAGCGCCGATGTTCTTTTGAATGTCGCCAGCGTCAAATACGTTTTCGATATTGCCGGCGGTCAAAAGGCCGTAGAGTACATCGACAAGGCGTATGCGCTCGTCGATGCTCATGCCGGTGATCCAACTGTTGAGTGTTTTGTTCATGTATTTTGCGCCGCTGGAAATTTCCTCCAGCGTATGGAATGCACCGTCCGTCACCTGCCACGAGAACGGGTCGTGCTGCATAATGCCCATTTGGTTGCTTTCCACAACGGAGTATGCACCGTGGTTTTCAAGCAGCATGCCGATGAGCGAGCCTTTCGGAATGACCTTATGTACGCGGCTTTGAATGCGCCCATATTCTTCGGATTCGAGCGTGTTGCCGATGAAGCCGGGGCTGTCGAGCGGGTAGACACGCTCAATACGCTTTTGAATTTCCGGGTCGCAGAACATGCCCGCGTAGGCTGCAAGGTTGCCGCCTTTGGAGTGGCCCATCAAAAGCAGTTTGCCGGGAAAACCTTCGCCGAGCTTTGTCACATAGTCTGCCGCATCGGCCTGCGAGGGGATGACGGGCAGAAATGCCATGTTAAAATCCTCTTTCCAGCCGACAAGCGTGGCGTCCGTGCCGCGAAATACGGCGCAGGCGTGGTCGTCATCGAGGTACACGGTGATGGCCGCAAACTGCTCCTCTGACTGGTCACACAGCTTTTCAACGAAGTTGCCGATTTTTATGTTGCGCCAGCGCGGGCTTGACGCCATAGCGTACAAAAGCCTCATGTTGCTTTTGGTATCGCGTACGTGGAACATCAACTTTTCAAAGCGCTCTGCCTTTAAAAGCTCTCGAATTTCTATTTTGTTTTCGCATTTAAGCTCGTCTTCAAACGCGCTCAGATTCATGTAGGAAAACTGTGATAAAAGCAGGCTGTCTACATCCGTAAACGGTTTTTCTGCCAAAAGCGAGAATTCGGTTTCTGCATATTCAAGGATGCTTGGCATAGTACGCCGCCTTTCTGAGAAAGTTAAACGTAATAATAGGGACCGGGCTTACAGAGGATGACGATGAGATCGACGAACGCGCCGATGCCGAACAGGCCGCCGGTGAAGATATACAAAACACCCATGCCGATCTTTCCCTCATAAAATTTATGCGCGCCGATGACTCCTAAAAACAGGCACAGGAAAAACGCTGCCCATTTGCTTTTTGCCACACCACCGTAAGTGACATTGTTGTTTACATAAACAGGCTGGGGCTGTTGGGCAGACTGCAATGGCTCTACCTGCCTGCCGCACGCGGGACAAACCACGCAGTCGGCACCGATGACCGCGCCGCAGTATTTACAGAATTTCGCGTTTTCGGTGCACGTGCCGCAGTTTGGGCAAAAAAGCTCACCGTTCGGAATATTTGCACCGCAATTTTTGCAGACCATAAAAAATCTCCTTTGCATATTTGAATATTTGTCCACCGAAATCATAACACGGATTTTGACATTCCGCAACGTGTTTCACCGCTTTTTCTGATTGCCGCGCACAAAAGCAGCGCGTCTGTCATAGTATGCCGCGGGACAAAGCGCTGTGCATGTCCCAATATGCAGGAAAGGAGGGTAAAGGTTTGATGAAACAGACGGTTTTAAAGACGACGGTGGCCGTGCTCGGCGCGGGACTCGTATCGTACCTCGGTACGCTTGCGGTGCCGATGCTCGTGCTGCTCGGCGTGATGTTGCTCGATTATATCACCGGCATGATCAAAGCGTATATCCGCGCCGAGTTAAATTCCAAGTTCGGTATTAAGGGGATACTCAAAAAGCTTTGCTATATGGTCATGGTCGCAGTTGGTGCGGCGGTGGATTATCTTTTGCGCAGTGCAGTCATTGGGGCCGGCATCACGCTCGATGTAAAGCTGTTTTTCGGCATGCTCATCACCGTGTGGCTGACGATCAACGAGCTTATTTCCGTCATGGAAAATCTTGCTGCCATCGGCGTGCCGGGGTTTCCGCGTTTGCAGCGCATTTTAAGGCGGCTCCATCGCACCGTGGCGGATGAATCGGGTGCAAGTGATGAGAAGGAGGAGTGATCTTATGGTACCCATCCGCGAAAATCTATTATCTTCTGCAAAATACAATTTGAAAGTCCCGGTGGAGTCCTGCGCAAAGGACATGAAGTACATTGTCGTCCACAACACGGCGAACGATGCTTCCGCCGCGAATGAAGTCGCGTATATGATTCGAAACGACAGCTCTACGTCGTTCAACGCGGCGGTCGATGACAAGGAGATTGTTGTCGGCATTCCGCTGAGTAGAGGTGCGTTTGCTGCGGGGCAGCGCGACGGCAATGCACATGGTATTCATATCGAGATTTGCTATTCGCTTTCGGGCGGCACGCGTTTCGATAAAGCCGAAAAGAACGCGGCGGAGTATATCGCGAAGCTGCTCACCGAGCGCAAGTGGGATATTTCGCACGTGAAGAAGCATCAGGACTTCGACGGCAAATATTGTCCGCACCGCACGCTCGACAAGGGTTGGGCGCGGTTTTTAAAAATGATTGAAAGCGAAATGAAGGACGACAAAAAGGAGACAAAGACCGATGCGAAACCCGTGCCAAAGCAGCTTTACCGCGTGCGGACAAGCTGGTCGGACGCAAAAAGCCAGATCGGCGCGTATGCAATGCTGGAAAACGCGAAAAACGCATGCCCTGTGGGTTATAAAGTGTATGCCTCAAACGGCAAAATTGTGTATGAACCGTTCAAAGCGTATACAGTGCGCAAGGACGCTGCAGACGCCCTCAATATCCGCAAGGGTCCGGGTACGAATTATGACGTGCAGGGGCAGATCACAGACACGAAGCGCTATACGGTTGTAGAGGAGAGCGCAGGTGTAGGTTCTGCAAAAGGCTGGGGACGTCTCAAAGCCGGCGGCTGGGTGGCGCTTGACTGGGTGAAAAAAGCGCAGCGCCGATGATAAGGCATAATATAAACAGAAAACACAAAATGAATTTGTGAAAGCAAGATATTGCATTTTTGCGGCCCATGTGGTATGCTGAACGTATTGATGCAGCACGCCGGTGAAGCTGAAGGGGGAAAACGGTTTCACCGGCGGCTGTGTTTGAATATTCGCAGAAAATAGGTGGAGAAGTAATGAAGAAACATCACAGTAATCGCAGCATGTTCTCGGGTAAGCTCGGGTTCGTGCTGTCTGCGGCCGGCGCTTCGGTCGGTCTTGGCAACATTTGGCGATTTCCGTACCTTGCGGCAAAATACGGCGGCGGCATTTTCCTTTTGATCTACATTTTGCTTGCGCTGACGTTCGGTTACACGATGATCGTGGCAGAAACATCGCTTGGCCGCATGACGCGCAAAAGCCCTGTGGGTGCATTTGCATCGTTCACAAAGTCGCATACATTAAAAGCCGGCGGCTGGATTAACGCCATTATCCCAATCCTGATTGTGCCTTATTATTCCGTTATCGGCGGCTGGGTCATCAAATATCTTTTTGAGTACATTTGCGGCAACGGAACAAAGCTTGCGGAGGACGGATATTTTTCGATGTTCATCTCGGACGGCGTGTCCGCCGAAATTTGCTTTATCGTTTTTGCACTCATCACGCTGACCATCATTTTTGCCGGCGTGCGCAACGGTATTGAGCGTGTATCGAAATTCATGATGCCGATCCTTGTCGTGTTGTCTGTCATCATCGCAATCTATTCCGTCACACGTCCCGGCGCACTGAAGGGCATTCAGTATTTCCTTGTGCCGAACCTTGAGAATTTCTCCTGGATGACGGTCGTTTCCGCCATGGGACAGATGTTCTATTCGCTGTCTATCGCCATGGGCATCCTTGTTACGTTCGGCTCTTATATGAAGAAAGAAACGTCTATTGAGAACTCTACGCGCAATGTAGAGGTTTTCGACACCGCCATCGCCATTATGGCCGGCCTTATGATCATCCCGGCGGTCTTTGCGTTCTCCGGCGGCGACCCGAACACCTTGCAGGCGGGCCCGTCATTGATGTTCATCACGATTCCGAAGGTGTTCGCCAGCATGGGTCTCGGCACGGTGGTTGGCATTCTGTTCTTCGTGCTCGTGCTGTTTGCGGCGGTCACAAGCTCTATTGCGCTGACGGAAAGCGCCGTTTCCACGTTTGAAGATGAACTCCATTGGAACCGCAAAAAGTCGACCGTTGTCATCGGCATCATCATGCTCGCGCTCGGCACGCTGTCTTCGCTCGGCTACGGCCCGCTCGATGCCGTAAAGATTCTCGGTATGCAGTTCCTCGATTTCTTCGATTTCTTAACGAACTCCGTTATGATGCCGATTGCGGCTATTGCGACTTGCCTGCTCGTTTCCCGCGTGATCGGTGTAGACCGTATTGAAGAAGAAATGACGCAAGAAGGCGGCACGTTCCGCAGAAAGAAGATCTTCGTCATGATGATCAAGTATCTTTGCCCGGTCTTTGCAGCCATCATCCTTATCAGCTCTGTCATGAACGCATTCGGCCTGATCTCTATGTAAGCATTTTGACCGGCGCGACGAAAGCCGCGCACTTCGATGATGCCGCAAGGTGTCATTTTACCGGACGAAAGAAATAACAGAATAAAATGAGCGAGGCCCCGGCGAGCGTTTTGTCATGCTCGCCGGGGCTTGTGTCTGTTGTGCGTTATTTCAGAACTTTTTCGTAGGCAAAGCGGTCTGCGCCGTCCGTAAGGTGAATGATGCCGCAGCGAATGTAACCGTTTTTTTCGAGCGTGTGCTGCATGATGATGTTGCCGGGATGCGTATCGCATCGCATGGAGGTGACACCCGCTTCAAGCGAGAGTTTCGCGCAGTAGGTCATCAAAAACGATGCCGCGCCGCGCTTCTTCGCATTGTTTGCCGCCATAATGCGGTGCACGATGCCGTAGATTTTGTTTTCTGTCTGCCACGCGCCGTTATAAATTTCGTGATATGTCGGCTCGTCGCCCACATACACGGCGGCACTTGCAAGAATATTGTTTTCGTCGTCTATCACAACACGGCAGATTTTGTTTTGAATGTCCTCACGCAGGGTGGTTTCGTTCGGGTAGCCGTTTTGCCATTGGTCGATGCCGAGCGCCCGCAGCGAAGCTTTCGCGTTTTCCAGCATCTCAAGCAGATAGGGCAGGTCACAGAGCTCTGCATTTCTGATCTTCATTTTCTTTCATCCTTTCCTGTTTTGCCGCGCAGAATCTGCAAAAAATCCCATGTGCGCGTTACAAATATGAACATATACAAAATTATACGATTTTTTGCTTGCCTTTTCAAGGGAAAACGTGTATAATACTAAAGTACGCGGTCAAGTATGTTCCGCGCACGGAAAAAGCCAAGGCGGTTGGAATATACCGTGGAATATGCGAGCGGACAGGTCTGCGCGGCGAGACACCGTGAACCATGTCAGGCGGGGGACCGAGCAGCATTAAGCGGATCGTCTGGTGCGATGCAGGCTGCCTGTCCGTTCACATATTCTACGTTCCAATCGTCTTTTTCTTTTATCACCCACAAAGAAAGGAGCGCCGCCGTTTGTATAAAGCGTTATACAGAAAATATCGTCCGCAGAAGTTTTCCGATGTCGTCGGTCAGCCGCAGGTGACGGTCACGTTAAAAAACGAACTGATGGCCGGGCGCATTTCGCACGCATATCTGTTCACCGGATCGCGCGGCACGGGAAAAACGACCTGCGCAAAAATTCTGGCGAAGGCGGTCAATTGCTTGGATCCCCAAAACGGCGATCCATGTGGCAAGTGCGACGTGTGCAGAGGACTGGATGACGGCTCTGTTTTGGACGTTGTAGAGCTGGACGCCGCGAGCAACAACGGCGTAGACAGCATCCGCGCGCTCATTGAAGAATCCAACTTCACGCCGACTACGGCGAAATACCGCGTATATATCATCGATGAGGTGCACATGCTCTCCGTTTCGGCGTTCAATGCCCTCTTAAAAACGCTCGAAGAACCTCCCGCGCACGTCATTTTCATTTTGGCGACGACCGAAGTCCATAAGCTGTTGCCGACGATTTTATCGCGCTGTCAGCGTTTTGACTTCCGCCGCATCGCACCGGAGGACATCGCAGGGCGCCTTGAGTGGGTCTGCACGCAGGAAAATGTGACAATCGACCACGATGCCGCGATGCTCATCGCCGTTACGGCAGACGGCGGCATGCGCGACGCGCTTTCCATTTTGGATCAGTGCATCGGCCGCAGCGACGGGCACGTGACGTATGGGCTCGTTGCGGAAACGGCAGGCCTTGCGGGGCGTGGGCACTTAATTGAACTCGCCGAGTGCATTCGCACGGGAGACCGCACCGCGGCACTCGAAAAGATCGACGCGCTGTATAAGTCTTCCAAAGACATGGGCAGGCTGTGCGAGGAGCTTGCGGGCTTTTTCCGCAATTTGATGCTCATCAAAACGATGAAGGATGCAAGCGGGCTTGTAAATGCCGTTGGCGAAGAACTGGAAGCCATGACCAAAACGGCGCTTTCCATGGAGCTTTCAACGATTCTGCACGCACTCGATGCGTTCCAGTCCGCGCAGTCGCGCATGAAGACTATGAATAAGCGCACGGAAATGGAAATGACGTTTATCCGTCTTTGCACGCCGGAAATGGATACCTCGCCCGCAGCACTCTTGCGCCGCATTGAAGCTTTGGAGCGCGGCGGCCTGCGCCGTCCCATCACCCCGGCACCGAGTGTACCCGCGGCCGAAGCACCGGTACAACAGCCCGAGACACAACAGAACAACGCACCTGTGCAGCCCGCGGTAAAGGACAAGCCGCAGTCCACAGAGGAGCTTGCAAAAAATGCGCAGCCGTTCGACGGCTGGTCGGACATTATCGGCTATATGGAAAACTACTCAAAGTCGGTGGCGTCGGCATTCAAGGGCTCAGCGGCGTACATCAGCGGCGACTACATGCTCATCGAAGCGCCGCAGATTGCGTTTGATCTCTTGAAACGTGCCAGCCAGAGAGAAAAGATCCGCGAGGCCATTCAGCAGGTGACCGGGCGTGTGTATAAGCTTGGCCCTTATAAGCCGCCCGCAGCGGACGGCGAAAAACCGAAAGATCCGCTCGACGCCTTTTTGCACGATATGCGCGAAGCCGGCGTGGAGATCGAAGAAAAATAAATTTAAAAAACACACAGTAAGGAGTCTTAACTATGAAAGCACGTTTACCGCAGGGTATGGGCGGCGGCGGAGCCGCAAATTTGCAGCAGCTTGCACGCCAGGCACAGAAGATGCAGGAGCAGATGGAGCAGATTACCACGGAGCTTGAAGCGAAGGAATACACCGCGGCCGCAGGCGGCGGAGCCGTTTCCGCAACCGTAACGGGCAAAATGGAAGTAAAGAATATCGACATCAAGCCGGAGGTCATCGACCCTGATGATGCCGAGATGCTCGGCGACCTCGTCGCTGCTGCCGTCAACGAAGCACTGCGCGCAGCCGCAAACGAGAAAGAGGAGAAGCTTGGCGCAATCTCCGGCGGCATGAGCCTTCCGGGCATCCTCTAATGGCCGGTTATCACGTACCGCCGCTCGAACGGCTCGTCGATAAATTTGAGAGCTTGCCGGGCGTGGGGCATAAGTCCGCACAGCGCATTGCGTATGCCGTGCTCAACATGGATAAAGCGGATGCCGAAAGCTTTGCGCAGGCGATCATCGACGCGCACGAGCAGATCCATTACTGCTCCGTGTGCTGCAATTTGACGGACGGCGACCTTTGCCCCGTGTGCCGCGATGAAAGCCGAGACCGCTCGGTTATCTGCGTGGTGGAAGACCCACGCGACGTGTTCGCACTGGAGCGCACAAATGAGTTCCACGCGACCTACCACGTGCTGCACGGTGCCATTTCGCCGCTTGGCGGCATCGGGCCGGATCAGCTCAAAATAAAAGAACTTTTGCGTCGCGTGCAGGACGGCACCGTGCAGGAGGTCATCATGGCGACGAACCCGACCGTTGAGGGCGAAGCGACCGCCATGTACATTTCGCGCCTGTTAAAGCCGCTCGGTATCCGCGTAACGCGTCTTGCGTACGGCATCCCGGTCGGCGGCGACCTCGAATATGCTGATGAAGTGACGCTTTCCCGCGCCATTGAGGGCAGACAGGAGCTGTAAAATCGGTTTCGCGTTGACAAAACCGCGAAAATGGTGTATAGTAAATCACACACAAAGCAGAAGGAGGCAGGCCAAGTGGCAAAAACAGAATTTAAAACGATTGCCCAGAACAAAAAGGCCTACCACGACTACTTTGTGGAGGAGACCCTTGAAGCGGGCATAGAGCTTTGCGGCACAGAGGTGAAATCGCTGCGGCAGGGCAGATGTAACTTAAAGGACGCGTGGTGCTCTGTTGTGGACGGTGAAATGCTCTTAAACGGCTGCCATATCAGCCCGTATGAGCAGGGCAACATCTTTAACCGTGACCCCATGCGGGTGCGCCGTTTGCTCATGCACAAGCGCGAGATCATGCGGCTTTTTGGCCTTTCCAAAACCGTCGGTTATTCGCTCATTCCGCTTTCCGTGTACTTTAAGGGTTCGCGGGTGAAGGTGCAGGTCGGTCTGTGCAAGGGCAAAAAGCTCTACGATAAGCGTGCCGATATGGCCGCGCGTGATGCCCAACGCGATATTCAGCGTGCGCTGAAAGAGAAAAACAGATAAAAGCGGTAGCAATATCGCTTTTTATATGGGGATGTAAAGGTTTCGACGGGGACTGGAAGCCCTGGTAAGCGAGTAGCGGTGCGGGACCGCTATAAAATCCGCAAACTTAAAATTAAACGACAACAATACAGTTGCTGTTGCTGCTTAATTAAGCAGCCGTTCTTACCCGTAGGACCGCGGACGGGATAAGAGCGTCACTTAGCGGTGCACGTGAACGGGCCCACGCCTTTAAGCCCGTCATGATCTAAAGGCTACTGATGCGCAAAGCCTGCTGTTCGGCGGTGCGCGGAGGGAATGTCAAAAGAGCCGCTACACTCGTAGAAAGCCCCGGTAACCGGTTTTCGGACGCGGGTTCGATTCCCGCCATCTCCACCATTCGGGCCGTACTCGAACACGTGAGTGCGGGCCCTTTTCTCGGATATTGTAAAATATCAGCGCCTCATCGTTGCGGAGCTCGACTCGGGCGATGAACGTGTCAACTAACCGAGCGCGGAAGTCGTCATCCGTGACGTCTCCGACGCGGAAGGAGCGCAGCCAGGCCTCGACCACCTCATGGGTGAGTCGGGGCCTTTTTATTTCTGCCCGCTGGATCTCCAGCACCAGCTGCTCCTCCTCTTCCTCCAGGGCAGCCAAACGAGAGACCAGGCCACGGGCCCCGCCTTCTTCTATCGCGTCCAGCAAGTTCCGCTGGCGCTTTTTATTTGAGTCAAGACGCCGACGCAATCCCACCACGGGATCGTCGGCGTTTTCCTGTTCCTGGACTTCCAGGATCCGGACGGTCAGCTTCTCGATCATCTCATCGGTCAGCATATCGTTCACCGTGGCCAGGATGATCGCATCCTCCAGGTGGTCCTTCGGGAACGGCTTCAGCTCGCACTTCTTCCCGCGCTTTTTGTCCCCACACTTGTAATACCGGTACACTTTCCCCAGCTTCCCGGTGCCGGCCTCTGCGCTGATCATCGAGCCGCAATACCCGCAGAACATTTTACAGCTCAGCAAATAGTTCACCTTCGCCCTCCCTGCCGCATTGTTGCGGCTCGTCTTAAAGTGCTGGGCAGCTTCCAGGAAGGTCGCCTGGTCGATGATCGGTTCCACGTTCAGCTTCACGTCCTGGATGTAGAACTCGCCCAGGTACTTCTCATTCCGCAGCATACGATAGACGACCGCATTGGAGACCGGCTTTCCGCGCCGGCCCATGACCCCACGGTCAGCGAACAGCTGGACGATGTCCCGGAGCTGGGCGCCTGCTATGTGCATTTTGAACGCCTCACGGACAGCAGCAGCCTCCCGCTCGTCAATGACGACGTGGCGCTGGGAGTCCACCTTGTAACCGATGGGCAGAGGCTGGCCGCAATACTGACCCTTCTTCGCGGTCTCCTTCATGCCTCTGATGACCTTCTGCCGCAGGTCGGCGGAGTAATACTCGGCCAGGCCCTCCAGCACGCTCTCCAGGATGATCCCCTCCGGGCCCTCCGGAACGCTCTCCCGGGCGTACATCAGCTTGACACCTGCCCGCTTCAAGGCCATTTTTCCCATAGCAATGTCCTGGCGATCCCGACCGAAGCGGTCGATCTTCCACACCAGGACGCAGTCGAAGCGGCCCTTCTCCGCGTCTCGCAGCATCCGCTGGAACTCGTCACGGCCGACGACGCTCTTGCCGGAGACGTGCCGGTCTGCATATATTTCTATGATGTCAATGCCGTGCTCCTCAGCATACTGCTGGCAGTCGGCAACCTGGCCCTCAATGGACTGCTCCGTCTGGTGCGGGCCTGGTGAATATCTCGCATAAATGACGCCGCGCATGGCTTCACCCTCCGATCTGCTTCAGTGCTTCATCGTGTAGATCCTGGACCAGCTGGGCGTTCTCGTCAGACATCCGGAAGAAGTACACCTCCAGAGAGCTTTGGAACTTCTCAAACTGGCCGAGCTTTCCCTTCTCTGTCTTCAGCTTCTCGGCGTTCAGCTGGGCCTTCTGGAAGCAGCGAAGGATGAAGTCCCGGGTGGCGGCCTGCTCCTGATCCACAGCCATCCGCAGCACTTCGGCCGGCTTCGTTCCCCTAAATTTCACATACTTCGAGATGCTGGCCAGCTTTTCGGCCGTCTCCTTAACGGTATCATACCGAGAGAAAAAGACATCCGGATCCGTCGTCCTGTTTACGATGTCCCGGCTCTCGACCAATATCTTCATCCACTGCGGCGCCATCATCTCGGCGGCCGCCTTCATTTTTCTGTTTCCGAACATATCCTTCAGTCTCCGATCTTTCTTAAAAGCAGAAGAGAAGCGCCGGAGCGTCTCTCTTCTGCAAACATTGATCTACTTTATAGCTGCAATATATCCTTTTTCAAAGCCCAGATGGAAAGCGTCTACAGCCAGCTGAGGACCGCCTGCGGAAAGTTCACAGAGGAGATCCGCCTCATTCATAGTGAGATCTGTCCGGGAGTTCTCGCGAGCCTTAAGGCGGCCTCTCTGGACCTTGTTCCAGATCCGCTTCTCGGCCAGCGTTAAGTTCTGGAGCCGACCCTCGCGCAGTTGCCACCGATGTTCTGCCAGTTCCTTCTCGTTTTTCACAATAGTTTCCCGAATCTGATCGTAGCCGGTGGGTCTGATCGTTGCGGCGGTCTCTGCCCAGTTGGCCAAATCCTCCAGAGCTGCATCGTCCATTTGAGCGGTGGCCTGCGTCAGTTTTTCCATGATTTCTGTTCTGTTCATCTTGATTTCCTTTCCGGGGCGCGGTATAATTACCGTGAGCATCCCTCTGTAAAGTGTGTGGTTGCTTCTTTCTTGCCGGATCTGGTCGCCGCCAGTTCCGGCTTTTTTTACTTTGCTTCTTCCTGGAGTTCCTTCTTGTACTTGTAGTACGTGTTCCGCGCGACGCCGACGAGCTGCATGACGTCGGTATCGGGCAGCGATCCTTCAAAATCACGGGACAGTTCCCGGATCCGGGCCTTTGCTGTTTTCGACTTCTTTGTCTCGATCTTGGCTCCAGTTGCACGGCCTACTTGTTTTCCTGCCGCCTGAGCTCTCCGGACGCCCTCGCTCGTGCGCTGGTGGAGGTAATCGACTTCCTGCTGCGCTGACTGGAAGGCGAGCTCAATCTGCTCCCGGGCGAGATCCAGCATCAGATCGTTGAGCAGCTTCCCTTGGCCGGTCAGGTATTTATCGATAGCCTTCCGGCCAGTCTCTGCTGCAATGTCAATGTGCCGTTCCAGGGCGCCCCTATAAACGTCGGTGTTTATGTGCGGTTCCTTCAGAAAAACCAGATGCACGCCCCGCTGGAAGAGATCCTGGTACAGTGCGAAACCTTCCGCGGCATTTCTGCTCATACGGGAGACCTCGTCAAAAACTACGGTATCACCTTCTTTCAGCTGTTTTGCCAGTTTGCTCCATGCGGGCCGGTCTGTGGTCGTGCCGGTGTACTCCTCCGTGATGATCACGGCCTTCGGGTACTTCGTTTTGATATTCTCGATCTGTCTCTGAATATTCTGCTTCATGGTACTGATTCTGCAGTATCCGTATAACCTTGCCATGAGCCGCTCCGTCTTTTCACAGTATAGAAATAAACGAGCGTTTATTTCTGTACTCTATTATAAGGCCGGGTGCGACTTTTGTCAATGCCCTTTTTGATACTTTTTTGAAAAAGGTTTATTTTAATACTGCCACTTTACTCCTTTCCCTCGTTATCGTTAAGGCTGCTGTCTAATAGGCGCTGCGCCTGAGCCCGCATTTCCTCACGCTCCAGACGCAAAAGAGTGAGGGACTCTACAACGGATTCTCCGGTACGCCGGAAGCGTCGCAGCCCTCCACGGTAGGGATCGCCCAGATAAGATTCATAATAAGGCCGCAGCCGTGCCTTGTTTGAGGGGCTCCGGAGCTCGTCCAATGCCAGCTTGTTTTTCAGCAGCTCTCTCTGGGTCAGCGCTCGATCGCCCCAAAACCGGACACGCAGCGCTTGCTGTTTCTCCGGATCCATGCGGCTGATCAGCCGCTGCAGCTCTCCGGCCATTTTCTCATGATCCAGGCGCCGGCCGACGTCCTCCTCCAGGTCCTCGGCTCCGGCGAGGGAGTCTCCCAGGGTGAGAGAGCCGTCTGAGTCGTCCACTGGGGCGTCTATACTGGCCAGGGTGGTGGCTTTCAGCGCCTCCCGGATCTTTGCCAGGGCTGCAGCATCGACGCTCAGCGCGGCGCGAATTTGGGCATCAGAGGGAGCAGCGCCGGTCCTCTTCTGGTAATCGGATATAAAGCGCCGGTACTTCCAGATCTTTTCCTGGATGTGAGAGGGGAGCCGGATCGTTGAGCCGGTGGCCCGGATCGAGTTAAACATAGCGTTCCGGAGCCACTGCCAGGCATATGTCATAAAAGCGACGCCTTCGGCCGGATCGTAGGCCTCCGCAGCTTTCAGAAGGCCGAAAAAGCCTTCCTGCAGCAGATCCTCAGCGTCTCCCAGGCCTGCGGCTGCTATTTTATCGGCCATGTATTTGACGCCTCGCTCATTGTTGGCCCAGAGCTCAGACAGGGCGCTCTGATCTCCGCTCTGGAATGCGGCGACTATTTCTTCATTGGTTCTCGTGGTTGCTCCTCCTCTCACATTTCAGTAAGAGAGCCCCTGGCCATAGCTGGCTTGGGGCTCCTTTTTTACTGACTGATTGGCTCCCTACAATATGGACACTTGTCTAAGTGCTTCCCGTCCGGGATATAGGCCCCGCAGGGGGAAACATTTGATATAGCTTCCTTCTCCTACACGGCCATAAATCGGGACACCGCAGCCGGGGCAGAACTTGACATCGTCCGGGACTACAGCGTCGCAGGCGCCGCAGCGGCTACGGCTACTTGTGATACCGTATACGCCGCGAATGCATCCATAGACCGGGTAAATTTTCAGCTTTACCGGCTTAGTCTCTGCCATATCAATCACCCAGCAGCGCCTGGCTGATACGGCCGGCCAGCTCCGTATTTATGGACGGCGCCCGCCCGCTGCTTGTGCCGGTACGGATACGGCCAGTGCTGCTGCGGATCTGATCGTCCATGTCACCGGGGATGTTATTGGCTGCGGCTGTCTTTCGGATCTGGGAGTCGAGGTTATCGGGGTTGAGAGATCCGGAGCCTCGGCCGCCTTTTCTCCGGATCGCATCGTTTATGCTGCCGTTACTTTCTCCGGGTCTCCGCAAACTGCAGGACGCCTTGACAGAAGTCCGGCCGGCCTCGTCTGCGAGCTGTCTGATAAAATCAGCCATTATTTACCCTCCGTTCTCCGGATCGCCTCGGCTGCATAAGAGGCCGCACGGTGCACGGCGTCGTTGTAATCGGGATTGTCGATGGCGTCCAGGATCTTCTTGTTAAAGATCTTGCCGCTCTCTACGAGATAAGTCCAGTTCGCCTGCTTGTTTTCAGAAATGCGAGTGTAGCCCTCGTCCTCACTGCCTCCAGCTGCGTACAGTTTGGCGGCTGCTGCACGGGCCTCAGAGTGAACGGCCTGCAGCTTTTCCAGGAGTGCCAAGGCGCTGGAGTACAGCTTCTGGATGTCTTCGATAAAAGCCAGAGTGGCCCGGCCCTGTTCGGCCTCGATCTGATCCCTCAGCTGGCCAAAATCAGCCAGGGGGAAGTCGCACTGCTTCTGGATCATGGCCAGGCGCTCCTGGGCGTACTTGATGCCGGCTGCAGCGTCGGTGCGGTCTTTATCGGCCTTCTTCCAGGTGGCCTGATCATCTGCAGCAACGGCTGCGGCTGCTTTAGCCTCGGCCTCGGCCTTCTTTTTGGTCTCCTGCTGCAGATGATCCTCGGCGGCCTGCAGCTTTGCCTGGTAGTCGGCCTGGAAGGCCTCGACGGTCTGGGTGACATTCTTGAATACTTCGTTTTTCATGGTAAATTTCCTTTCTGTTATTTTTAGCCGGTTAGATCTCCGGCTGGTTTCCTCTTGCGTCCAGCTTCCGCTGCGCTGCCTCGTGTTCTAACTGGGCGGTTTCATAGTGGTAATTGCTCTTTTTGACACCTGCAGAATACAGTGCTGCTTTCAGCTTCCGGAGCTTCTCCGCTGCCTCGTCGAACTCAGGGCTGAACGGGTCCAGCTCGTAGGCCATCTGGTGCTCCAGGCGCTTGATCCTCAGCTGCTGAATCCGGATGTCGGACTCCATTTGCCGCTCTTTCTCGTATCTCTCGATCAAATTACTCATGTTTTGCTTTTCCTTTCTTCTCACTTTCGCCCCATACCCACGCACAAATGGGTGAGTAAAGCGAAAAGTATTTATATTCCTTGGTTTTTGCTTTCTTCTCACCTGGGTGAGTAAGTGGCCTGTTACGCTCTCTTACTCACCCAAGTGCAAAATAAGTAAAAGTGCTGATATATAAGGGCTTTTTTACTTATTTACCCATTTGCATCTGGGCATAGGACAGTAAACCATTTTTTATCCTTGCCAAAGCCCGTCGCCACGGCCTTGATCTTGCCCTCTTTCGTGAGCTCAGACTTTGCCCTGGCCGCCGTGTTCTTAGAGACGCCGGCCTGTTTCAGTAAGGCGTCGAGGTCTGCCGTCTCCATGCGGCCAGGCTCGACGGTTGCGTCGTCCATGTCGTCAGGGAAGCTGATGTTTTCCAGATAATGAAGGATCAGATCCTTGGCGTCTGCTCGCTGCGGCTGCGCTTTTCCGCTGTACTGGGCCTTCAAAACATAGTCCCGATCCGTGAGCTCGCTCGTGCCTCTGAAGGTGGCCACTTCATCGTCCAGGGTAAAGAGAACGGTGTCATTGTGCCGGCCATAATTAGCTTTTTCGTGGGCCATGTAGCGCTGCCCGTTTTCTCCGGCATCGCCTACAATGAGGACGCTGCGGGAAATATCCCAAATATCAGCGCTGTCTGCGATGCGGCGCCGGCCGTAGACTCCGGACTGCTTGTTGGTGTGCTCGATGATCAAAAACGTGGTTCCGTACTTGTCGCCGTAGCCGATCAGAGGCTCCAGGCACTGCCGCATGGCGTTACGGTCGCCCATTTTGATATCTGCCGGGACAAAGGACTGGATCGGGTCAAAGATGCAGAGCTCCGGCCGATAAGTGGCCAGCAGCTGCTCCAGGAAGTCGCTGTTAAATTTGACGGCCTGGAAACGCTCGTCGGAGATGTCCAGGGAGATGATCCGGGAGAGATTGGCGCCGTTCTTTCGGAGCCTGCGGGCCAGCGTGTACTTCAGAGAGTCCTCGGCTGAGAAAAACATAACTGTTCCAGGCTCCCGCTGCACGGTCTCCCCGTGCTCGATAAAGCACGGCCGGCCGGAGCTCACTGCTGCTGCAATATTGCACCAAACCGTTGTTTTACCGCTGCCGCCGTCTCCGGCCAGGCTCGTGATCTGATAGCGGGGTATGTAGCCAGGGATCAGCCAGTCGGGCCGCTCCTCTGGGACGTTGTCCAGGGAAACGAGATCCAGGCTCAGCGGCGCCTTGCTTTTGGCTTGCTTCTGGCCGCTGTTTCCGGAGAGGGCGCCCTTCTCAAAACGCTGCAGCGCCGGGAACACTTCACGCTCCAGCTCTTGATCAGACAGAGGTGGGACGCATACAGAGTCATTTTCAGCCGATACGGCCGCTCTGATCGCTGCGTCGGTGAGGCCTTTCGCCTGCAAGCTGGACAGCATCCGGAAGAGGTAGTTCGTCCGGCCTCCGGCTGTGACTTCCTTCTGGGCCTCGAAACGTGGGCCGCTGACGCTGCCCCGTGCCTCCAGGTAGCCCTCGTCGATGAAAGCTGCAGCCTGATCGTCATAGACGGCGAGAGGCCGCTGATCTGGAGCGATGTCCCATTTGTACGGCCTGCCGGTCTTGGCGTGGATCGTTGGGGGGAGTATTACCAGAGCGCCGTCCGTCTGGAAGTCCACTTGATTGTCGTATAGGTGTTGTTGCCGTTTCATGCTGCCCTGGAGCTTGAAAAACAGGTGACGCCCGCCGGATCCCGTTGTGGCCGTCCAGGTCTCCGGAAGTCTTCCGTTTTCTCCCTCCCAGGTCTGCAGCAGCTCGACGCCGAGTCGGCCGTCTTCCGGATGCTCGTCGAGGTCGATCACAGCCAGGCCTCCGGATTTCTCACCGGTGACAACGCCCACGCCTGAGTCTGGCCAGTGGCTCCACCACTGCCGGATCTTCTCCGGATCCTGAGTGGCTTCCTTCTGCCAGGCCTTCATGGGCGGCCGCTTCGTGCCCTTCCGGATCGGGACCACGGCGAGTCCCAGCTCTGCATAGATCAGCGCAGCCTCCAGCGGCTCTGTGATTCCATGCAGTTTAGGCGTCATTCCCTCCGTCCTCCTTCACTGAGTCCAGGGCCGCATCAATGACTTGCCTGTCAAAGAGGGTGCGCGTCCCGATCTTCCGCACGGCGCCGATCTCGTCTGCCCAGGTTCTGGCTTTAGTCTTGCCGAGGCCGGTGTACTGACTCAGCTGGGCAATGGACAGAAGGCGGGGCGCTACTTTGGTTTCGCTTGTGTTCATGCTCTTCCGCTCCTTTTTGTGTTTTCCGCTGCGGCTCATTGGCTGCCGCAGGTTTCCGCTGCAATCCGTCACGGATTGCACATTGACATTAGAGCACACCGGCGATAAACTAAGTATATATGATAAATTTATAGTGATTTCACTAAAGAAGGGCTGCGGCATGGCAAGGAAGCAAAACAGAGTGATAGAAAATCAGACACTGATCGACAATATGCGAAAGATCCAGAAAAACAGCGGCCTCCGGCAAGGCGCCTTCTTCATGGCCTACCTGAAGGATCTCCCAGGAGCGCCGAAAGCATCAACGGAAAACGCTGCAGAGGTGGCCCTGAGTGAGATCATGAACGGAGCCCGGGCCGTGCCTGTCTCTTTTCTTCCGGTGTATGCCCAGCTCGGCCAGATCTCCGTGGATCGGCTGCTCACCGGCCAGGACTGGAGCCCAGAGGAGCAGCCGGTCACCTATGGCGACGTGCTGCAGCTGCTCTCCACCTTGTCAAAGAAAAAAGCGGCCGAGCTCCTGCCGGCCGGCGCCGGTGTCTCGTTCAAAGATCCGGCTCTCGTTTGTATGCTGGGCGCCCTCAGCGGCCTGGAGCAGATCCAGAAGGGCGGGTTCCCAGGTGTCGCAGCTGAAGCAACGCTGCGCGGCCTCCTGACCTATGAGGAGCTGCAGGCGCCTCTGTATGATTTTTCTGACGCCTCAGCTGCTACGCTGCATAGGCTCACGGCTGCAGCAGTCCAGGAGAATGAGGAGAGCAGCCTGGACAAAATGCTCCGGCTGATCCGCTGCACGGCGCTCCGTGCGGTATCAAAATAACCGTTGTTTCAAATCGTATCAAAATGCGGCCGCAGCTGCCTACCCTGGGAGCCTCTGCGGCCGTCGCATTTTGTCCGAACGTTTATTTTGAACGGTGTTCAAAACGTGCGAGCGAGACCTCGCACAATGCGAACGTTCGGACAAAATGCGCTCGATATAAGGAGCGTCACCGTATCTCCGTCCCCGGTCGTCCTCTCCCGTCGAGTGTCGCAGAGCCACCAAAAGTGCCGGCTGAATCGGTGTTTCGTCGTTTCGTCGGTTTTGGGAGCGCTTCAGACCTGTAGCGTTCGTTCTTCCTATCCACTCGATCCACAACTTTGTCGCCTTCTTTCTCCGTCTACATACACGTACAGACGCATATATGGGCGCTCATTACGGGATCATTGGTAATAATACATATAATACTTGTGGACATTTGTGGACTTGTGGAAAAGCCTTGTAAAATCACGCTTTTCCGCTTTCCACATCTGCGTCCACAAGTCAGATGTGGATAATTCTACAATCAAGGCATCGAGGTAACAAGGCTCCAGAGAAACTCCTATAACGCGTGTATGCGTCCTCGCGGGTGCTTGTTTGGGTGTGTATATGTTTTATTTTTTATAATCTATACAGAAACTTCGTTACCTTGTTACCCTCGGCCGTTTTTCCCTTGCAGTTACTGGCTTTTTAGCGGTAACGATTAGGGGAACACACCGGGTAACAGGCCCAGCTCGTTACCTTTTAGCCTCTCTCCGTAGTGGTAACAAGGAACGAAGGCGGCAACTGAGCTCGTTCCTTGTTACCAATTCCAGTGGGGATATCAGAACTATCAGCGAGAACGGCACCGTGCTGTTCTGCGGCAGCGACGTCGCTCGCGCCCTCGGCTACACCAACCCGAGCAAGGCTCTCACCGACCACTGCAAAAGTGACCTAACGAAACGTTACCCCATCATTGACACCCTCGGAAGATCTCAGGAGGCCATCTTCATCCCGGAGTCTGATCTCTATCGTCTGGTCTTCCGCTCAAAACTGCCCAGCGCAGAGCGCTTCACTGACTGGGTGACTACTGAGGTGCTTCCTTCCATCTGGAAAAACGGCGGATACATTGCCCAGCAGGAGACTCTAAGCCCCGAGGAGCTGATGGTCAACGGCTGCAACATGACCGTGCACCGCGACTATGCCAACAAGGCCTGCCCGGGCCAGTACCTCTACGACCGCCACGGCGCCATCGCTGCGGCCGTCAATGAGCTGCTGGGCTCTGGCACTACCCAGCCACCCGAGGCGGCTCCGGGGGCCGTCCAGGGCTTCCCTGCGACGCCCTTCACTGTCCGCGTCATTATCCCGGATCTGAACTACCGCAAGGGCCCCGGCATGAGCTACGCGGTCAGAGGCCAGACCGGCAAGGGCGTCTTTACCATCACCGAGGTGCAGGACGGCTGGGGCAAGCTGAAAAGCGGCGCCGGCTGGATCTACCTCGAAAACCCTGGCTACTGCACCATCCAGGGCGTCGCAGCGAAGCCGGCCGAGCCGGATCCTGCTGACGTGCTGGCGCAGGAGATCGCCGGCAAGGTGAAGGGCTCTGGCCTGGATCCTGCTGACGTTCTGAACAGGGTCGAGAAGATCCTGGGCGTGGCATGATGGCGCTGCCAGCAAATACATGATAAAGCAAAAGAACCCCGGCACCCGCCGGGGTTCTTTTGCTTTATACGGCAATTCTGAGGACGACATAGTCCCGCAGCACGATGATTTTCGGGGTTCGAGTACCGTCGCGCGGGCTCCACCAGAAAAAAGGTCTTTGTCATTTTTGACAAAGACCTTTTTCAGTGAAATTCGCCTTACGGCGAGTGAAATAATAACCTGCGGTTATTGTGAAATTGCTTCGCAGTGAAATGCACTGTGCGTGTTAAGGGCGAGTTTAATAACAACTGCAAGTTGTTTTCACATTGTGATTAGGACTCCAAATCGACCATATTATTCCGATTTCAAAAGGCGGAAAAACGGTTGCTTCTAATTTGCAGGTGCTGTGTTCAAAATGTAATGGCAGAAAGGAGAATAGAAGAACGACATAAAGAAAGAACACAAATCGTGAGCAATTAGTTTAAAACGATTTGTGTTCTTTTTGCTTTTAAATTAAAATATAAGCTTTTTTAGTTCTCCTCAACCATCGCTCTCAAAAGTTCAATTTCGGCTTTGTAGCCGGGGAGTTCGTTTGGAGTTTCGAGATAAAAGGGGAGGCGGCGCAGGACAGGGTGGTTGATGATGCGGCGGAACGCTTCCGTGCCAATCTTGCCCTCGCCAATCTTTGCGTGGCGGTCTTTGTGAGAGGAAAGCCCGAAGATGCTGTCGTTCATGTGCACCGCTTTCAGGCGGTTAAGCCCAATCACGCGGTCAAACTCTGCCAACACACCGTCGAGGTCGTTTACAATGTCATACCCGGCATCGAACACGTGGCAGGTATCGAGGCACACGCCCATGAAGTCGGAGAGCGTTACGCGGTCCAGAATTTCACGGAGTTCCTCAAAATGAGAGCCGACTTCCGTGCCCTTGCCTGCCATGGTCTCGAGTAAAACCGTGGTGGTCTGTTCGGGAGATAAAATGGCGTTCAGCGTTTCGCTGATCTGTGTGACGCCGGTCTCAATGCCTTGTCCAACGTGGCTGCCGGGGTGGAAGTTATAGAGATTGTGCGGTGTGGCTTCCAGACGCTTCAAATCATCCTGCATCGTTTCGCGGGCGAATGTGCGGGTGTCTTCACTTGCGGAGCAGGGATTGATTGTATACGGTGCGTGGGCGAGCAGCACGGCAAAGTGATTTTCCGCCGCCAACTCGTTTAACTTCTGTGCGTCGTTCAGATCAAGCGGCTTTGCGCGGCTGCCGCGCGGGTTTCGCGTGAAGAACTGGAACGTATCCGCGCCGATGGAAAGTGCCGTTTTGCCCATGGCGTAGTAGCCCTTAGAGGCAGAAAGATGACAACCGATGTGCAGCATGGCTTATTCCTCGGAATTCCAGTTTTTGTAGATCTCTTTTGTGGAACGCACCATTTCCTGCGCAAATTCGGAAACATATTTGCGGTTATAGAACGCCTTTGTGCGGTCGTTTGGCATCATTTCGAGCAGCTCTTCTTCAGAAAGCTCACGATACCGGTTCTCAAACACGATGGAGCTCTTTGCAAAACGAGTTGTCTGCTTTCTTTCTTTTTGCTGCTGGGTGGGATAGCCGAAGACCAGCATGCAAAGCGGCGCGACCTGCGGGGGCAGGTTTAAAAGCTCTTTGTGAATCTCGAAGTTCTCCACAATATCGCCGATATAGCAGGAACCGATGCCGAGGCTTTCCGCGGCGATGCAGGCTGTGTGTGCGGCGATGACGGCATCTTCCGTTGCAAGTACCATGTTGCTGAGCTCCGGCGCGGGAATGTCTTCGCAGCCCGCCATTTTGAACTTTCTGTACCAACGGTGGTAATCTGCACAGAAAATGAGCACCATTTTCGCCTGTGCAATGAACGGCTGATGATCACAGGTTTCGGCAAGCTTATCCTTAATGGACTGATCTGTCACGTCAATGATGGAGTACGGCATGCAGTTGCCGCCGGTCGGTGCGCGCATGGCAGCGGCGAGGATAATATCTTTGATTTCGGGTGAGATCTCCTTATCCTCAAAAACACGGACGGACTTGCGGTTCATCAAAACCTGAATCGTTTCATTCATTTTTAAGACCCCTTCCAAATTGTTGTAATCAAGCTGCTAACAGTATAGCACAATAAAGCGTCCGTGTAAAGGAAAATATTGAACCGAAGTGCACGGGAAACCGGCACTATGGGTTGACAAATTTAACAGCGGGGTTATAATAATATCAAAGAGGTGTATGAGGAGTGCGGCTATGGAATTGCATGAACTGATGAGAAAGTTACATAAGCTGGAGCTTGTGCAGCAGCTTGCACATCGGCGTGGGGCGCAGGAGCATGGCCTGTATTTCGGCCAGATGCCTGTACTGGATTTCATTGCGGCAAATCCCGGGTGCACACAGGTGCAGGTGGCAGACCATCTGCGCGTCAGCCCGGCCTCCATTGCACTCTCTACAAAGCGCTTGCAGAAGGCGGGGTATCTCACAAAAGAAGTGGATGCAGAAAACCTGCGCTGCAAGCGGCTTTATATCTCTGAAGAAGGGCAAAGGGTCTGTGCCATGTGCCGCGAGCGGTTAGACCAGATCGACGCGGTGGCGTTTCAGGGCTTTTCGGAAGAGGAGCTTGAAGCGTTTTCCTCTTTTTTGGACCGCGTGACGCTTAACATGACGGGCGAGACCGAAAATGTTGTGAGCGGCGAATTGTTCGGCCATTTGTGCCGGGAGCTCGATGCCATTGAAAAAGAGGCGAAGAAAAGCTGATTTTCTGGTAAAGTTGTGTTTTTTACCATCTGATTTGCAAAAAATATCAAATACATTCCTGCGCTCTTTCATTATAATAAGGGCGTAAACACAGAGGCGATACCACAATGCCGGTCAATCGGGCAAAATTTCACTTCGATAATACATACGCCGGTATGGATATGCTGTACGGGCCATATGTTCTGTATCAGATTGGGGACTTAAGCTGCGAAGCAGGTTACCAGACCTTTGAGCACGAGCAGGCGGTTTATGAGATTACATACGTGCTTTCCGGCACCGGTGCATTTTATGTAGATGATACGGTGTACACCATGCAGAAGGGTGACCTGCTCCTTGTGCGCAAGGGACAGATGCACAACATCATCTCGGCGGAGATCGAACCGCTGCGTTTCTTTTATCTCGGCTTTGATTTTGTGGAGCCGATCGTAAATGAGAAGATTGCACAGCTTAAGAGTTTTTTCGATACGAACGAGCAGGTGCAGTTTCATAACGCGGTCAGCTTACAGGACACGTTCATGCGCGTGCTTTCCGAATTCATTTCGGACGACGTACTCTCGAACCTTTTGATTGAAGCGTACATGCAGGAAATCATCTGCGGCGTATACCGCATTTTCAGCCGAAAATTCTACAAAAACTACTTACTGAGCGGCAGCAATAATTCCGATGAAAAGCTCGTCTACGATGTCATCAATTACATTGATGTGCACCTTGAGTCCATGGAAAATCTCAGCGCGCTCAGTGCGGAGTTTGGGTACAGCTATACCCATATTGCGCAGAAGTTCTCTGCGTTTACGGGCGAAAGCCTGAAATCCTATCACACAAAGCGGCGCTTTGAAAAATCAAACGAGTATCTTCGCCAGGGGTATTCCGTTACAAAAGTCGCTGAGTTGATGGGCTTCAAATCGATCCATGCGTTCAGCCGCGCCTACAAAAAATATGTGGGCATGGCGCCGCGTGAATATAAAAAATGGGCCGAGGAGGATAAAAAGAACCTTCCGCAGCCCGCAGAAAATTCTTAAAGGAGTTGTATTCCAATGAAAGTTGCCGTTATTGGTTGCGGTACGATCGCAAATGCAGCACACATCCCGTCTTACATGAACAACCCGGAGGCAGAAATCAAGTATTTCTGCGACATCATCCCGGAGCGCGCACAGGCTGCCGTTGAAAAGTACGGCTGCGGCACCGCTGTTGTGGATTATCACGATGTCCTGGCAGACCCGGAAGTTGAAGCTGTTTCCGTCTGCACCCCGAACAATGTTCACCCGACCATTTCCATTGACGCATTGCGCGCAGGCAAGAATGTTCTGTGCGAGAAGCCGGCTGCAAGAACTTACAAAGAAGCCCTTGAGATGCAGAAGGTTCAGCACGAGACCGGCAAGGTGCTCAATATCGGCGTTGTTAACCGCTTCAATGACAGCGTTAACCTCATCAAAAAGTATATCGACGACGGCAAGCTCGGCGAGATCTACCATGTACATGCCAGCTTCCGTGCACACCGTTCCATTCCGGGCCTCGGCGGCGCGTTCACCACAAAGGCGATTGCAGGTGGCGGTGCTCTGATTGACTGGGGTGTACATTACCTTGATATCGTTATGTACTGCTGCGGCGACCCGAAGGTTAAGACCGTTACGGGTGAAGCCTTCTGCGAGCTTGGCAAGGACATGAAGGGCTACGCATACACCGACATGTGGGCAGGTCCCCCGAAGTACGACGGCACCTACGACGTGGACGACTCCGTTGTCGGCATGATCCGTACCGAAGGCCCGGTCATCTCTCTGCACGGCGCTTGGGCGCAGAACATCGGCGAAAACGAGTGTTACATCGACTTCATGGGCGATAAGGGTGGCATCCGTCTCCAGTACGGCAAGGATTTCACCGTTTACAGCTCCGAGTACGGTGCACTCACGGAGTATAAGCCTGTCTTTAAGATGCGCGACCACTTCCAGAACGAGATTGATGCATTCATCGACTGCATCAAGACCGGCAAGAAGCTGCCGTCTCACATCGACACCGTTATCATCACGGCACAGATGATGCAGGCGATTTACGATTCCTCCGAGCAGCACAAAGAGATCACGCTGGGCTAAGCTCCCTGTGCATTAAGAAAGGAAATTGCTTATGTATCCCTTTTCTATCGGCGTTCTGATGGACGGCTTCCGCACCGATACGCTCACGGCTCTCGATAAAGCTGTTGCAGTCGGCGCGACCGGCATTCAGGTTTACGCAACAAGAGGCGAAATGTCGCCCGAGAATATGAACGCAGAAGCACGCCGCGAATTCTTGAAGCGCGTGAAGGATCACGGCCTGACGATCTCTGCGCTGTGCGGCGACCTCGGCCACGGCTTCAACGACCCGAAGCTGAACCCAGAGCTCATTGAAAAATCCAAACGCATCGTAGACCTTGCAAAGGACCTCGAGACCGATGTGATCACAACGCATATCGGCGTTGTACCGAACGACCCGAGCCACCCGCGCTATGCAATCATGCAGGATGCTTGCGGCCAGCTTGCGGCGTATGCAGACTCTATGCAGGCGCACTTCGCCGTGGAGACCGGCCCGGAGATTGCAACGACGCTGAAGGGGTTCCTTGACGGCCTCCATTCCAAGGGTGTTTCCGTCAACCTTGATCCGGCAAACTTTGTCATGGTCACGGGCGACGACCCGGTTCAGGCGGTCTACACGCTGAAGGATTATATCGTGCACACACATGCAAAAGACGGCAAGCGTCTGCATTATGTCAGCCCGGAGATCCTGTACGGCATGGAGGAATCCGACATGCTGAACGATGCTTCCTTCATTGAGCTTCCGCTCGGCGAAGGCGACGTTGATTTCCCGGCGTACTTCAAGGCGCTGAACGACATCGGCTATAAGGGCTTCCTGACGATCGAACGCGAAGTCGGCGACGACCCTGAGGGCGATATCCGCAAAGCGGCGGATTACATCCGCAGCCTGATTTGATTTAAAAAGCAAAGAAGGAGAACGGTTTCGACCGCTCTCCTTTTTGTATCATAACTTTTTGCTGCGTCTGACGCACGGCCCGACGGTGTTTTACGAGTATGCCGCAACGGTTGAAAGCGCGGATATCCCAATCACGCTGCAGGCGAATGAAACGATCGATTACAAATTTCTGCCGTATGACAAATTCTGCGATTTCATACAGTCCGAGACGTTTGCCGGTTCCCTTCGGGAACGTTTTCCGGCGTATCAAAACGCGCTCGAAACGTATGTAAAGCAAGTTTTGAAAGACGCAACTTGCAAAAAATGACGGAGAAAAAATCAATTATTCATTTGCGTGCTTTCCTGTTGAATTTTGGTGTTTGCTGTGTTAAAATCTCAGACGGACTAAAAACAGGCGGCTTGCCTGCAATGAGGAAAGTTGGCGTAGTATGAATAACCCAATCCAAAACGTTAAAGAAAAGCTTACAAAGCAAAATTTAAAGACATTTTTGCTCATCACATTTGGCACCTTTATTTTTGCCATCGGCATTTATTTCTTTAAATTTCCGAATAATTTTTCCACCGGCGGCGTGAGCGGTATCTCTATTCTGCTCGGTCGTATTTTTCCGTCGTTCTCCACGGCGGATATCATGTGGATTATCAACATCATCCTGCTCATCGTCGGTTTTATCATTTTAGGACGCGGTTTCGGTGTGCTTACCGTGTATTGCAGCATGCTGCTTTCGTTTTTTACGTGGCTGTTTGAAAAGGTCATTCCGCTTTCCAAGCCGCTTACCGATCAGCCGTTCCTCGAGCTGTGCTACGGCATGATGCTGCCGGCGGTCGGCTCGGCGATCCTCTTTAATTGCAACGCTTCGAGCGGCGGCACGGATATTGTTGCGATGATCCTCAAAAAGTACACGAGTCTTGATATCGGCAAAGCGCTGCTCGTCAGCGATGCGCTCATCGCATTTTCCGCGACGTTTGTATTCGATATCCGCACAGGCCTGTTTTCGCTGCTCGGTCTTGCTATCAAAGCGTTCATGGTAGATTCCGTGATTGAAGGTATTAACCTCTGCAAATATTTCTCCATTGTCACCACGCACCCGGAGGAGATTTGCGATTACATCATTCACAAGATGAACCGCAGCTCGACCATTGTGGATGCCACAGGCGCGTATTCGCATGAGGGCTGCAAGGTCGTCATGGTTGCGTGCAGACGCGGTGAAGCTGTGAAGCTCCGCGCGTATGTCCGTTCCGTCGATAAAAAGGCATTTATGTTCATCACGAATACGAGCGAGATCATCGGCAAGGGCTTCCGTTCTGTTGAATGACCGTACATAAAAGTTTTTGGCAGCGCATCGTTTCGGTGTGCTGCCTTTTTACAGGCGAAAATTTAATTTAGTATTGACTAAATTAAAATTCGTGCTATAATTTAATTTAGTAAATGCTTAATCAGGAGGACGCTATGGGTTCAACGGCTATGATGTTCAAAGCACTGGCAGATGAAAACCGCCTTTTGCTGCTGCGCCTTTTGCTGCGCCGCAACTGTTGCGTGCGCGCACTGGCAAGACAGCTGGATATTTCGGAAGCGGCGGTTTCACAACATTTAAAAGTTCTGCGTGAAGCGGGGCTCATTTTCGGCGAAAAGTGCGGTTATTTCATGCACTACACCGTCAATCGCGCGGCGCTTAAAGAACTCAGCAGCCAGCTCTCTCGCATGGCGTTTTCTGCAGAGCAGTTGCCCTGCACACCGCAGCATGGCGGGTGCAGCCGTGCGGAATATGACAAATGCCGAAACGCGGCACAGCCGCAGACGGAGCATATTCTGCACGTAGCAGAAAATAGGATGTTTGATTTGAAAGGAAGCATGAACATGAAAATCGCGGTAACGTATCAGAACGGACTGGTTTTCCAGCATTTCGGCCATTCCGAAGCATTTAAGATCTATGAGATTGAGAACGGCGAAGTTAAAAATGCAGAGGTCGCGCCCACAAACGGCAGCGGTCACGGTGCACTGGCTGGTTTTTTGAAGCAGCACGGCGTGAATGCGCTCATCTGCGGCGGCATCGGCGGCGGTGCGCGCACGGCGCTTGCAGAAGCGGGCATCGAGTTGTATCCCGGTGTTTCCGGCAGCGCGGACGCGGCGGTCAATTCGCTGCTGAACGGCACACTGCTCTATAACCCGGATACCGTCTGTGCACACCATCACCACGAGGGCGGTCATGACTGCGGCAGCCATAGCTGCGGAGAAGATAAGCACGGCTGCGCGGGCAATCATTGATTTACCGGAAGGGTCATCTCGGCATTTGCTGCGATGACCTTTCTTTTTCTTTACAAACCGCAAAACTGTTTGAAAACACGCGATTTCTGTGTTATACTATACGCAGAGTTTGAAATTTATCTACGGGAGGACAAGCATGTCGAATCCGTACAGAGAGGAATTTATCTCCATTTATACACAGAATATCACGCGCGAGGGCTCGCAGAAGCTTTTGGCGTGGCTGGATACCACCGATTTTTACACCGCGCCGGCAAGCACAAAGTTCCACTGTGCCTGCGAAAGCGGCCTTGTGATGCACAGCCTGAATGTCTACAAGGCGATGCGCGAGCGTTGGTTTGACGAGGGCGACAGTGAAGAAAGCTTTGCGATATGTGCGCTGCTGCACGACGTGTGCAAATCGCAGTTTTATAAGACCTCCACGCGCAACGTGAAAAATGACGAGACCGGGCAGTGGGAAAAGCGTCCGTTTTACACGGTGGACGATGCATTCCCGTTCGGTCACGGTGAAAAATCCGTTTACCTCATCGAGCGTTTTATGCGTCTAAAGCCCGTGGAGGCCATGGCAATCCGCTGGCACATGGGTGGCTTTGACGACGCGGCGAAGGGAGGCAGCTTTGCCATCAGCCTGGCATTTGACCGCTATCCGCTCGCCGTGAAGCTGCACATGGCTGATTTGGAATCAACCTATCTGCGCGAAAAAGGCACCTCCGATGTGCGCTGAGGGGCGGTGAGCAGATGATCGCGATACAAACTGCAAATTTAACGAAAAAATACGGCGACATCATTGCGATAAATGGCGTGGACCTTGAAGTGGAAGCCGGGGAGATCGTCGGCTGCCTCGGCCCGGAGAGATCCGGCAAAACGACGCTGCTGCGCCTTTTAACGGGTCTTGTGCGCCCGACGCTCGGCGACAGCACAGTGCTGGGACTTTCTTCTGTGAAAGAGAGTCGCAAACTGCGCGCGAAAAGCGGTATCGTTACCGATACGGCGGCCTGCATTGGAAGTATGAGCGCTCTGGAAAACCTGCTGATGTTCGCTTCCATGTATGGCATGCGCAAGGAGCAAGCCCGTACACATGCGGCGCAGCTTTTGAAGAAGCTTGACCTTTGGAACGCGCGCGACCGCAAGGTCTACACGTTTTCTACAGAGATGTGCCGCCGGTTATCGCTGGCGCGTGCGCTTGTGCATCGCCCGCAGATCGTGTTTTCGGACGGTTTGCCCGGCGGCGAGCAAGCGGTATCGGACGCAATGGTGCTGCGTACACTTTCGGATTACGCAAAGGAAACCGGCGCCACGGTGCTGCTTTGCACCGATCATCTTGAAAGCGCGGAGGAAATCTGCACAAGCTTTGCGGTGCTGGAGCACGGCTTTTTACGGGCGAGCGGCGACCTTTCGATGCTTACGGCCGCTTCTGAATTGACGCCTATGGCGGTAATCCGCGTGAGCGACACGCAGAAGATGCCGGAGGACTTCACACTGCATGATGGCGCGTGGGAAAAGCCAATCGAATCCGAAGCCGATATGCCGGAGCTTATTTCCGGGCTTGTGCGGGAGAATGTCGGCATTTACGAAGCATCCGTGTGTACGCCCACATTGCAGGATGTTTATTACGCGTTTGTGAAAAAGCCGAGAGAGGAGACACCGCATGAAGAAGCTGTTTTATAAGCTGTTTTCCAAAGCGGAACGCGCGCTCATGATGAAGGACCTTTCCGCTTTGTGCCGCCGCAGGCTGATCTTGACGTTGCTCATCGCACTGCCGCTCGTTTTTGCGGTGGCGTTCCCGCTTTTGTTCCTGTTCGTTTCCGCTATGGTCTCACCGAAATCCTCCGGTGTGGAGCAGTTTAAAAACCTGCTCGATAACATTCCGCAGGGGACGGACGAGCGCGCGCAGATGTTCTACATTTTCACGGCGTTTATCTCGCCGATGCTGTTTATGCTCATTCCGCTTTTATCGGCAATCATTACGGCTTCGTACACGTTTGCGGGCGAGCGGGCACACGGCACAATGGAAACGCTTCTGTTTGCGCCGTTCAGCGTGCGCCGCTTTTTGCAGGTGAAGGCGGCAAGCAGTATTTTGGCTTCCGGGCTTGTCACGGCGGTTTCGTTTATTCTGTTCTTTGTCGTCACGGCTATCGGCGATATGGTTTTGAAAGCGCCGTTTTTCTTTGACCTTTCATGGTTCGTTCTGGTGCTTTTGCTCTCGCCGGCCATCACGGTGCTGGGTGTTACGTTTGCTGCGATGCTGACCGTGAAAGCACGCTCCACAGCGGAATCCATTCAAATTTCCGGCTATATCGTGCTGCCGATTTTGCTCATCTTCATCGGGCAGATTATGGGCCTGTATCGCTTAAACAGTATTGCACTTTTGATTTTGACAGCGATCATCGTTGTGATCGACCTGTGTTTATTCAACTTCGGGTTCCGGCGCTTCACAGCCGAAAAGCTGCTGACGCGTCCGCCGGAAAAGCCGCGAAAGGAGAAAACCAATGTCTATTGACCTGCACTGCCACACAAGATATTCGGACGGCTCCACGCCGCTTGAGGAGCTTATACAACTTGCTGCGCTCCGCGGCGTGACGACGTTTGCGCTCACCGACCACGATACCATGGCGGGCTGCGAATGCGCGTTGGAGCTTGGGCGGGAAGCGGGCGTGACGGTGATTCCCGGCGTGGAAATTTCTGCTGCAGATCCGAAGCGACATGGCAAAGCGCATATCCTGTGCTATAAGCCGAAGAAGCCCGAAGTGTTACTGCCGCTGCTGCAAAAAACGACGGACAGCCGCCATGCGGCGATGCTACGCTCCGTTGATAAGGTCTGCCGCCTGTATGCGATTCCGCGCGAGATGATTCTGCGCCGCGCGGAGGGCTCGACGAATATCTACAAGCAGCACGTTTTGCAGGCGTTAATGGACGCCGGCTACGCGAGTGAGATGTTCGGCGAGGTTTTTAAGAAGCTCTATGATTCCAAAACGGGCATCGCCTACGAGAAGGTGGATTATCCCGACATCGATACCGTGATGGACGCGGTTGACGCCGCAGAGGGCATCGCGGTCTTGGCGCACCCGAGCGAATACCACAGCATGGATCTTCTGCGCGAGCTGTGCAGAAACCACCGCATCCGCGGCATTGAAGTTTATCACCCGCGCAACACGGAGGAGGATAAAGCGGAAATGTTGCGCTTAGCCGAAAAGTATGACCTTGCTGTCACCGGCGGCACGGATTATCACGGCTTTTACACGACAAAGAAAAATCCGGTCGGCACGTTCACGACGGCCGAATCCGAATTTGATAAATTATTTTCTGAATGAAAGGGAAATGCAAAATGAAGTATGATTTCACACCGAAAGGTGTATGTTCCAGAGGCATTCATGTAGAGCTCGACGGCGACGTTATTCGCTCCGTGAAATTCGACGGCGGCTGTAACGGCAATACGCAGGGCGTGGCAGCGCTTGCGGTCGGCATGACCGTTGACGAATACGTAAAGCGCTGCAAGGGCATCAAGTGCGGCTTTAAGAACACCTCCTGCCCGGATCAGCTCGCGCTCGCACTGGAAGAAGCGCTCGCAGAGCAGAAGAAGGCATAAGTAATTTGCTCAAGAGAAATTACCCGGAGAGAAACTCTTTCCGGGTTTTTCTCTGTTTGGACTTGATTTTTCCTCAGAATACGGTATAATAGTTTAGTCAACAAAATATGCGGGTATGGCGGAATTGGCAGACGCGCCAGATTTAGGTTCTGGTACTTCGGTGTGCAGGTTCAAATCCTGTTACCCGCACCATCAAGAGACTATAAAAAAGATATAGCCCGTGGAAATCCCGATTTTATCGGGGTTTCCACCGTTTTATACGGCAAAATTTTAGCGACCGATTTTGTAGATGTAAATCGGTCGTTTTCCCTTTATATAAGGTTTTGAACTCTCACACAACCGAACACCCGATACGCAGGCAGATAGAAATCAAAAATCTATAAGTAAAACAACCTCTTTTGCAGCTAAAGCACACAATGAACGGAGGTGAAATACTGTGCAGCTTCTTTATGGCGTACCTGAAGATATTGAAAAATGGATGGACTTAATAACAGAGGTTCGATGGAATTTTCCGGGGCTTGAAACACAGGAAAAGCTAAATGAGCATAAAACCAGCGTCCTGAAATTTATGGATAAGCGGCAGGCTGTTTGTGTAAAAGAAGAATCCAAAATTGCGGGAGTTATATTGTTTTCACGAGCACACAACATGATTTGCTGCCTTGCAGTTGCACCCCAATACCGCCGCCGCGGTGTGGCTACAATGCTTATGGATGAAGCACTTGCCAATTTAGACAAAACAAAAGAAATAACGGTTTCTACATTTCGGGCTGATGATGAAAAAGGAATTGCACCAAGAACATTGTATGAGAAATTCGGTTTTGTTGCAGATGAACTTATAGAGGAATTCGATTACCCAAATCAAAAATTTGTCCTTTTCCCCGTCGGCGCAGAACGAAAAGCCCGACAGATGTCTATTAACGGTATGGTTCGGGAAATCAGCTGTATTCTTGCGGACTGTGACCCTACAATATATTTGTACGGTTCGTCTGCATTGAATGATTTCAGATTGGGTTGGAGCGATATTGATATTTTAGTCCTGACGGAGAAGCAAATATCCGAGTCACAGGCAAATTTGCTTGTAAATCTCCGCCGGACTATGCTCGCAGATGAACCCGATAATCTTTATTACCGTTCTTTTGAGGGCGCTATGCTCACCAGAAGTGCCTTTCTCGCAAACGCTGATGACCGAGTGATTTATTGGGGTACAAGCGGAGAGAGAATTACCGACAGGTATTTGCTAGATGGCTTTGGCAAAACAGAACTGATTGAGAGCAGTATTCTTTTGTACGGGAAGGATATACGAAAAGAACTGAGATATCCGGATTTACATGAGTTGTATGCCGATGTGAATCGTCACTATAAGACTATAAGAAAGTACGCACAAAGCACCGGAAGAAATTTTTATTCTTTCGGTTGGCTGTTGGATATATCTCGTTGCATATACACACTTCGCACAGGCAAGATTATTTCTAAAACAAAAGCGGCAGAATGGGCGCTTCAAAACAATCTCTGCCCGGATGTGCACGCTCTAACAACCGCATTAAATGTCCGCAAATGCCCGTTAAAGTACCGACATGATAAAGATACATTCGACTATGCTGAAACACTTGGCGAGGTTGTTCAGCATTTTGCAGATGTGTTAGAAAAAGAATTGAAAGCAATTGAATAAGAAAAGGCGAAAAAATCTATTTTATAGTCCTCCCACATAAAAACGAGTGTATTCAGCGGCTTTGGCTTTTGTGTTCACTCGTTTTTTATATGCCATATATATGACACGATCGGCCGAACGGCGAAGCGAAAATCAGAGAATACTATGAAATGGCGCCGGGGATCGTTGAAGCTATCAATCAAAAATCGAACGCCCAAGAAATCTGGAACGAGGTATATAAAGATCTCGTTGGGCCGTGTGTGAACATGATTCATAACAATAAAAATGAAAGTGCTTATACGCTTTATAAACTTTATTCTCTGAAATTGAACCCAAAATACAAAGCATAAGAATCAAAAACAGAAGGTCAAGCCGGATAAGAGACTTGACCTTCTGTTTTCGTATTTATAGTTGTCTAAAAATTATTTCGCGTTGACCGCTTCCTCGATGGCTTCCAGAACGGTGTCGTAGTCCGCTTCCGTGACGAGGAGGGAGATCTCGACTTCGGAAGTCGTGATGAGGCGGATGTCGGCGTCGCTTGCGGCAATGGCGCTGAACACTCTGGCGGCCATGCCCGGCGTGTTTTTCATCTGCGGGTCATAGACGGAGATTTTATGGTTCACGCTGCTGACGATAACCTTGATGCCGGTCTCGGTCTTGAGCGTATTCGCAAAAGACAGCACCTCGATGAGGTCTTGGTCAGAAATGGTAAAAGAAAGGCCGGCATTTGCACCGTGGTTCGGGGGCATGGAGATCATATCAATGTTGATATCGAGCTCCGCGATGCGCTCGAATACCTCAGCCATAAAGCCTGTGGTGGCGGGGCTGCCTTGCAGGGTGACCAGTGTGATGTTGCTGACCGTGCTGATTTCGGTTGTGCCCATGATCTGTTCCATCCTTTCTTAAACCAAAGCGGACATGTCGTAAAGGCCGGGGCCTTTGCCGCTCATGAATACCGCTGCGTTTACTGCGCCCACCGCGAACAGCTCTTTGGACTGCGCGGAATGGGAGAGCGTGATGACCTCGTTGTTGCCCGCAAAGATCACCTCATGCTCGCCGACAATGGTGCCGCCGCGCACGGAGTGAATGCCAATCTCGCTCTTTTCACGCTTTTTGCGCTGTGCGTGGCGATCGTACATATACTGCGTTTCGCCGTCGCGCACGGAAGCAAGCGCATCGGCAAGCATCAAAGCCGTGCCGCTCGGCGCATCAATCTTCTGGTTGTGGTGCTTTTCGACGATCTCAATGTCGAACTGGTCGCCGAGCACCTTTGCCGCCTTTTTTGCAAGCTCCAGCATCAGGTTAATGCCGAGTGACATGTTGCGGGAATAGAAGATTGGCTGCGTTTCGGAAGCTTTGGTAAGCTCCGCAGTCTGCTCTGCTGTGTAGCCCGTGGTGCAGAGCACGGCCGGAATGCCACCCTTTTCCGCCGCGTAGTGCAAAATCGGCGTCAAAAGGGAGGGGTGGGAGAAGTCGATGATAACATCTGCCACTTCCGTCACCTGATCGATGGAGGTGTAAGCGGGGTAGGAAGCAGTCTGTGCATTGACGTTCAGATCAACGCCGGCAACAATCTCGCAATCGGTGCGTTCGGAAACAAGCTGCGTGATGAAGTGACCCATTTTGCCGCAGCAGCCACATAAAATAATCCTTGTCATTTTACGTCCGTTCCTTTCTTAATCAGGCGAGCTGCAGATGCTTTGCCATTTCGACTTTCAGTTTTGCAATCTGCTCATCGGACATATCGGCAAGCGGCAAGCGGCAGTGGCCGCAGTTGAAGCCCATCAGGTTCAATGCCTGCTTTACCGGGATTGGGTTGACGTCCATGAACAGTGCGTTCATGAGGTCGAGATACTTAAACGTGAGTGCCTGCGCCGTCTTGAGGTCGCCCGCAACGGAAGCGGTGGCAAGCTCGTGCATTTCTTTCGGCATGATGTTGGAGAACGTAGAGATGACGCCCTTGCCGCCGAGAGACGCGATCGGCAAAGTCTGCGTGTCTTCACCGGAGTAAACCGTGAGGTCATCACCGCAAAGCTCACGCGTTTTGATGAGCGCGGAGATGTCGTGGTTCGCTTCCTTTGTGGCAACGATGTTCTGCGTCTTCGAGAGCTCGTAGTACGTTTCCGGCAGAATGTTGAGGCCGGTGCGGCTCGGGACATTATACACAATGCACGGGATTTTTACACTGCCCGCGATGCGGTTGAAGCTTGCAACGAGGCCGCGCTGGGAAGTCTTGTTGTAGTACGGCGTGACAAGCAGAAGGCCGTTTGCGCCGAGTGCTTCTGCTTTTTGGGAGAGCTCCACGGCGTAGGCGGTATCATTGCTGCCGGTGCCTGCGATGACCGGCACGCGGCCGGCAACCTTGTTTACGGTGAACTCGATGACCTTCACGTGCTCTTCATCGGTGAGCGTTGCCGCTTCGCCGGTGGTACCGCAGGTGACAATGGCATCGGTGCCGCTTGTGATCTGAAACTCGATGAGCTTTTCAAGCTCCTCGTAGTTTACGGACATATCCGGGTTAAACGGGGTAACCAGTGCCACCGCTGCGCCGGTAAAAATGGTTTCTTTCATCTAAAAAATACCTCCTGAACGGTATTAGTCAAAATAGCCCTTCTTTGCGAGCAGCTCTGCAAGCAGAACACCGCCGCCTGCTGCGCCGCGCAGCGTGTTGTGGGAAAGGCAAACGAACTTGTAGTCATACTGGGTATCCGGGCGCAGTCTGCCGATGGAAACGGCCATACCATGCTCCAGTTCACGGTCGAGTTTTGCCTGCGGACGGTCTGCTTCCGTAAAGTAGTGCAGGAACTGCTTCGGTGCGCTCGGCAGCTCGAGCTCCTGTGCCGGGCCGCGGAACTCTGTCCAGCGGCGGATGATTTCTTCCGGTGAGACCTTCTTTTCCATGGAGACGAACACCGCAGCCGTATGGCCATCGGAAACCGGCACGCGGAAGCACTGTGCCGTGATGGACGGGGTGATCGCGTTGACAATCTTATCGCCCTCAATGTGGCCCCACAGCTTCATCGGCTCCTGCTCGGATTTTTCTTCCTCGCCGCCGATATACGGGATGACGTTGTCGAGAATATCGGGATACGTTTCAAAGGTTTTGCCGGCGCCGGAGATGGCCTGATATGTGCAGGCGAGTACCTTCGTGACGCCGAGGTCCATCAGTGGGTGAATAGCCGGAACGTAGCTCTGAAGGGAGCAGTTGGACTTTACGGCGATAAAGCCGCGCTTTGTGCCGAGGCGCTTTCTCTGTGCGTTGATAATTTCAATGTGGTCGGCGTTGATCTCCGGCACAACCATCGGCACATCCTCGACGCCGCGGTTTGCGCTGTTGTTGGAGACGACCGGGCACTCCTTTTTCGCATAAGCTTCTTCAAGGGCGCGGATTTCGTCTTTTTTCATATCGACGGCGCAGAATACAAAATCGACCTTGGAGACGACTTCGTCCATATCTGCAACAGCGTCTAAGATGATCATATCCGCCATACTTGTGGGAATGGGCGTTTTCATAGCCCAGCGCTTTTCTACGACGCTTTTATATGTTTTACCGGCGGAGCGGGAAGAGGCCGCAAGCGCGGTCACGTTGAACCACGGGTGGTTTTCAAGGAGCGTTGCAAAACGCTGACCGACCATGCCTGTGCAACCAATGATACCGACATTATACTTTTTCATTTCTTTCACCCGTCCTGTTTGCAGGACATCCTTTCAAAAATGATGAAATGTACGCTCAAAAACAAAATTAAGGTCAAATTTCATTTTTGAGCGAAAAAAAACCGGTTGAAATCCGGTCATACATACAATATAATAGAATGTGCACAGGCTTTTACGAAAGTCTCCCTGCGGAAAAGCTCTGATAGCACTCCATCCTATTGCAGATGACAGTTACGGGGCTTTCGCCACAGCAACCAGATCCAAGCGTACCACATGCGCTGAGATCTTCGGCGGTGTGTCCTTTTTCTGCGGGCCGATGCCTGTGGAGGGCCAAAACCCGCGGATACTTTTACAAACCGCGCCTCTATCCTTATTATAATACATGGAATACGGATTGTTGTCAATTTATTTATGAAAAATTCTTAGAATAATCCTGCGTAATTTGGGGGATGCGGCTATTTTAATTCAGATTGGAAGGAATATACTTGGATACGCAAACTTTACAGACAAAAGATTTTGATTTTGAGCTTCCGGAAGAACTTATTGCCCAGACGCCGATTGAACCGCGTGACGCTTCGCGCCTGATGGTGTTGGACAAAACAACCGGTGAGATCGAGCACAGACATTTTCACGACATCACGGAGTATTTGAATGAGGGCGATTGTCTTGTACTCAACAATTCCCGCGTTTTGCCTGCGCGTATTTACGGCATTAAAAACGAGACCGGCGCGCACGTTGAATTTTTGCTTCTGAAAAATTGCGGTGACGACGTATGGGAAGCACTTGCAGGTCCGGGCAAGCGTGCAAAGGTCGGCACATCGTTCGCGTTTGAGGGCAGCTCCATGACCTGCGAGGTTATCGAAGTAAAGGACGACGGCAACCGCCTGATCCGCTTCCATTACGACAAGGGCACGAACTTCTTCACGGAGCTGGATAAGATTGGCCAGATGCCGCTGCCGCCCTATATTAAAGAAAAGCTCAAGGATAAAGAGCGCTACCAGACGGTGTATTCCAAAGAGGAAGGTTCTGCCGCTGCGCCGACGGCCGGTCTGCACTTTACGCCGCAGCTGCTCGATGCAATTCGCTCAAAAGGCGTGAAGGTCGTGTTCGTCACACTGCATGTCGGCCTTGGCACGTTCCGCCCGGTGAGCGTGGATAACATTCTCGACCACAAAATGCATAGCGAGCATTATCACATGCCGAAAGAGACTGCCGACGCCATCAACGAGACGAAGAAAAACGGCGGACGCGTGATCGCTGTCGGCACTACGAGCTGCCGCACGATTGAATCTGTCGCAAAGAAATGCGGCAAAATTTGTGAGGACGATGACTGGACGGATATTTTCATCTATCCGGGCTTTGAATTTAAGGGCCTTGATGCGCTCATCACGAACTTCCACTTGCCGGAAAGTACGCTCATCATGCTGGTCTCCGCGCTTGCGGGCCGCGAACACATTTTGAATGCGTATAACACTGCCGTCAAGGAGCGCTACCGCTTCTTCAGCTTCGGCGACGCCATGTTCATCAAATAACTTTGAAAGGAATTTTCTTTACATGTACAAGCTTATCAAAAGAGAAAACCACGCGCGGCGCGGCGAGCTCCAAACCGTGCACGGCACGGTGCAGACACCGGCGTTTATGAACGTCGCGACGGCTGCGGCGATTAAGGGTGCGGTTTCTGCTTACGACCTTAAAGATATTAAATGTCAAGTGATGCTCTCCAACACGTACCACCTGCATCTGCGCCCGGGCGATGACGTGGTGCGTAAAATGGGCGGCGTACGCAAGTTTACCGGCTGGGACGGCCCTGTACTGACGGACAGCGGTGGATTTCAGGTTTTCTCGCTCGCGAAACTGCGCAATATCAAAGAAGAAGGCGTGACGTTTGCGTCGCACATCGATGGCCATCGCATCTTCATGGGCCCGGAGGAAAGCATGCGTATTCAGTCCAACCTCGGTTCTACCATCGCCATGGCGTTTGACGAATGCGTGGAAAACCCGGCGGAATACGACTACGCGAAAAATTCCTGCGCACGCACAGCACGCTGGCTGCGCCGCTGCAAGGCGGAGATGAACAGACTGAATGCGCTGCCGGATACGATCAACCCAAACCAAATGCTGTTCGGCATCAACCAGGGCTGCACATACATCGACCTGCGCGTGAACCACATGAAGGAGATTGCGGAATTGGGGCTCGATGGTTATGCCATTGGCGGCCTTGCGGTCGGCGAGCCGGCAGAGGTCATGTATGAAGTGATTGAAGCGGTTGAAGAGCATATGCCGCAGGATAAGATCCGCTACCTGATGGGTGTGGGCACGCCGACAAATATTCTGGAAGCGGTGCACCGCGGCGTTGATCTGTTCGACTGCGTGATGCCGAGCCGCAATGCACGCCATGGTCATGCATTTACAAATGAAGGCGTGCGCAATATGCTCAATGCGAAATACACGCTGGACGATCAGCCGATCGACCCGACCTGCGACTGCCCGGTCTGCCGCAAGTTTTCCCGTGCTTATATTCACCACCTTTTCAAAGCGGGGGAGATGCTTGCCATGCGCTTGACGGTTATGCACAATCTTTATTTCTACAACAATTTGATGGAACGCATTCGTAACGCGCTCGATGAAGACCGGTTTGAAGCATTTTATCAGGAGTATTCAGAGAAATTTAACAAAAGAATTTAGAAAATCCTTGCAACCACGAATGGCTTTTGTTATAATGTATAAAGTTAATTTGGTGACGGGTGTATTGACCGCTTTGCAGTCGAACGGAGCGCACCATGAAAGAAAGGAAAGAAAACCATGAATTTGAGTGTTTTGACAACGACAGGTGCAGCAGCCGGCGGCAACATGTCCAGCATGCTGATCATGCTCCTTGTTTACGGTGCGATCATCGCGGCTATGTACTTCATCTTCTTCCGCCCGCAGAACAAGAAGAAGAAGAAGGAAGCGGAAATGCGCAAGAACGCACAGGTCGGCGACGAGATCACGACCATCGGCGGCATTTGCGGCAGAATCATCGCTGTAAAGGATGAGACCGACAGTGTTATCATCGAGACCGGCAGCGACCGTGCAAGACTGCGCATCAAGCGTTGGGCGATCGGCAGCGTCGATACCATCCACGAGGAAGACGCGTAAGTTTCACTCTGTTTAAAAGCGAATAGTTTTGAGCCCCTTGGAATAAGTATGAAACAAAACTTATTTCAAGGGGCTTTTTCTATGCTGAATTTTAAGAAGCTGTTTTTGGGTCTCCTGTTTTCTGTGCTGTTTTCGGCTGTGCTGATCGCGGTTTGTGCCTTTATGATTTTAAAGCTCGGCTTTTTGCCGTCCGAGCCTATACTCGGTACGGCTGCGGCGGTGATCGGCGGCGTTTCTGTTTTTGCTTCCGCTTTCCTTGCGGCGCGCCTCGCGGGGGAAAAAGGCTTGCTGCACGGCCTTGTGCTTGGCACGCTCTATGCAGTTTTCTATGTTGCGATAAGCGTTATGCTATATGCAAATATGCGGGTTGTACTTCTTGTTATACGGAGCGTAATATTTGTAATATGCAGCGTATGCGGTGGAGTAATGGGTGTGAATAGAGATGAAAAAATCAGATTTTAAGCCATAATTTTGTAGCTGCTAATCAAGAGCATAAGAACAATTTTGCATATTTATTCACGATAACTTGTAGCAAAACAGAACTGTATATTCATAAGTTTACATAAGATTATAGACATAAATTTGTGCAGATGCAAAAATATTCACGGAAACCCTTGCAAATTTGGCTAAAAAGTATTATAGTATATAAGACAGAAGTGAGGTGGCGTATCATGAAAAACGGCAAATTGGGCTTTATCGGCATAGGAAACATGGCGTCTGCGATTATTGGCGGTATCTTATCTTCCGGCACTTTCCCGGTCGGGGATATTTATATGTACAATCCGCACGCGGAAAAAATGCAGCGCTTTACAGAATCCGGCTGCGTAGCCTGTACTTCTGCCGAAGAAGTTGCCGAGCTTTGTGATACGGTGTTCCTTTGCGTAAAGCCACAGATTTTCCCGGAGGTGCTGCGCGTTATTGCGCCGACCGTTGCGAAGAAGAATGCTGACGATGTTGTCATCGTTTCAATCGCTGCGGGCGTAACGTTTAAGAATTTGCAGGACGCGCTCGGCGCAGACCGCCGCTACGTGCGTGCCATGCCGAACACGCCGCTGCTGCTCGGTGAGGGCGCTACGGCGCTGTGCCGGACAAGCAATGTGTCGGAAGAGGATTTTGCGCGCGTGCGTTCCGCTTTCTCCTGCTGCGGTGTCACGCAGGAGATTGACGAAGCGCAGATGAATGCGGTGATTGCGGTCAGCGGCAGCTCGCCTGCGTATTTGTATCTGCTTGCAAAGCTCACTTGTGATTATGCAGCGCAGCAGGGCATTGACCCGAAGACCGCGCTTACACTGTTCTGCCAGACCATGAAAGGCAGCGCCGATATGCTTTTAAACAGCGGCAAAGACCCACAGACGCTTATGGACATGGTCACGTCAAAGGGCGGCACAACATTTGCTTTGCTGAATGTCTTGAAAGAACAGGGCTTTAATGAGGCGATGATCAGCTCGTTTGAAGCCTGCACGCACCGCGCCGAAGAACTTTCCATGTGAGTGTGCAAGGCATAACACGGCGACGCTTCACATATAGATTGACCATCTTTTACAGGTGGTGAACGAAAATGGAAGCAAAGCCGAAATATGCAAAACCACGTAGCTTATCTGTTTTAATGGCTTTGCGCATTTTGTTTCTGCTTGGCTTTTTGTTCGGTTGCTTATTTGCACGGACATCGCAAATAGCTATGGCGCCGGTTTCCGGCTCTGTGTGGTTTAGGGGGCCGTTTGAAACGGGAACGGACTTTCCGTTTGTATTTTCCGCATTTTTATTTGATTCGCTTTTTTACGCATTGCCGATTTTTTTATTTGGCATGACGTTTTTAGGTGTGCTTGTGATTCCCGCTGCGATAATTCTGAAGGGCTTCACGCTTGGCACGTCGCTTACGGCACTGATCCGGCTTGAGGGTATCGGATTGTATTTTCGGCGGTGCTTTGATTATCTGCCGATGACAATGCTGTGCATCACGGTGCTTTTGCTGCTTGCGGCGGAAGCGCTTTGCACGGCAAGGCGCAGCTGTCGGGTGTTTTTCGGAAACGGAGAACCGCTTTCCGTAAAAAACTGCACCGTGCGGTTTTTGTTTGCGTTTGCGGCGCTGGTTTTCATTTCGATTTTATACGGTGTATTGCACTTTTTGATTTTGCAAATTTAGATTTTAAAGCAAAGGAGGCCGAAATGAATGGACATGGATGAATACTTCGTGCTGTTTCGCGAGTACATGCTCGTGCAGAAACCGAGTTCCGTAAATACGCGGGATTCTTATCTGCGCGATGTTTCGGCTTTCCTGCGCTACTTGGAGGGTGAAAATATAACATCTCCACTCGAAGTGGAAACGGAGACGGTGGAAGCGTATGTGCAGCATTTGCACAGCTTAAACCGTACAAATTCCACGATCTCCCGCAATATTGCCTCTGTGCGTTGCTTTTATAAGTTTCTCATCCTGCGCGGGGATATGCAGGTGAACCCGGCGAAATCCGTAAAACTTGAAAAAGAGCCGAAAAAACTGCCGCAGACGCTGACAAGCGAGGAGATAGACCTGCTGCTTTCTCAGCCGAATGTCACGGAAGCTAAGGGCTGCCGCGATAAAGCGATGCTGGAGCTTCTTTATGCCACCGGTATTCGCGTCAGTGAGCTCATCAACCTCAACGTGCAGGATATCAACCTGCGCACGGGAAAGCTGTTCTGCCGCGGCACCAAGGGCGTGCGCACCATTCCGATTTATGCGAAAGCGGTCGTTGCTGTATCCGATTATCTTTACCGTATGCGCGATTTGATCGTGGACCCGGACAACAGTGGAGACGCGCTGTTTGTCAATCTGAACGGCTCGCGTTTGACGCGCCAGGGTTTCTGGAAAATTATCAAGGCGTATACGGCGGAGGCCGGCATTACGAAGGAGATTACGCCGCACACGCTGCGTCATTCGTTTGCCATGCACCTTTTGCAGGGCGGTGCTTCCGTAAAAGACATTCAAACCATGATGGGACATGCAGATATTTCGTCCACACAGGTATATGTTCATTTATTAGACCTTGATAATCACGTGAAAAGCGTGTATAATGAGTGTCATCCTCGTGCAAAAACGAGTTAATCTAATTCTGGAGTTGATTTTGTGGCATTTTTAGGACTTTTCGGTAATTATGATAAGCCGGGTCCGGGCGTTGACAAAGATGAACCGAAAAAGGCAGCGCCGGTACGTTTTTTTGAGATCTTGTGGCGAAAGCTGTCTAAACTGGTGCAGTTGAATCTGACATTTATGATCCCATTTATTGTGGTCATCGCGTTGATGGTGGGCGTATTCCTTTTACCGGTTCCGCACTTTCTTTATGCAACGTCGTTCTTCGGTGTGCTTGACCTGTACATTCTGTATGCGGTTACACTGCCGCTCATCTTGCTTTCGCCGTTCACATGCGGCTTAGCGTATGTAACGCGAAACTTCGCAAGGGAAGAGCATGCGTTCGTTTGGTCGGATTTCTGGGACGCTGTGAAAAACAACTGGAAGCCGGCACTTTTGAACGGCGTGATCGTGTATCTCGCATATGTAATCTTGAGCTTTTCAATCTTCTTTTATTCCACACGTGTATCGGACAACTGGATGTTTATGATTCCGCTTGCAGTTTGCTGCATCCTGTCGATTCTAATGCTGTTTGCGCAGTATTACATTCCGGTTATGATCGTCACGTTTGACTTGAAGCTGCGCCACATTTACAGAAATGCATTTATTTTCTCTATTATGGGTCTGTTGCGCAACCTGATGATTACGGCAATCCTTGCGGGTTTGTTCATTGCGTTTTTGTTCTGCCCGGCGGCATTTGCGGTGATCCCGCTGCTGCTCGTAATCATTTTCCTGTGTGCGTTCATCAGCTATCTGACGAGCTTTGCGACGTATTCGTTGCTCGATACGTACCTGATCCAGCCGTTCTACAAAAAGGAAGCGGAAGCGAAGGACGCTGAAATTCGCGTAGCCAAAGACGGCGATACGTTCAATTTCGACAATGATGAGTTGGACGACGATGACGATGACAAGCCGCAGTATGTGTACGTGAACGGCCGCTTGATCGACCGTAAGATCATGGAGCAGGAATCTCTGTTCTCGGATAAAACGGATACTTCCGATCATTTACAGTAATTTAAAACAAACATAAAAGCCTCTATCGAACTGGAATCGATAGAGGCTTTTATTTTGCTCAATTTTAATTATTACTCATTCTTATCAGTCTTTTCACGCATTTTGGAAAGTGGGTTGGCGTTTACGGCTTCCTCCATTTGCTTGCTGGAGGTGTGCGTGTAGATCTCTGTAGTGCCGAGATTTTCGTGGCCCAGAATATCCTGCAAAACGCGAATATCCACGTTGCCGTATTGGTACATCAGCGTCGCCGCCGTGTGCCGCAGCTTGTGTACGGAGTATCCCGCGCCGCCAAGCCCGATTTTCGTGAGGTATTTATTGACCATGGCCTGTACGGTTTTAGGACTGATGCGTGTGCCGCGGTTGCTGATGAACAGTGCGTTTTTATCCTTCAAGTCGTCCTTTGGGCGCACACGCACGTAGGCATCGATAGAAGCTAAGCATGCGTCATTTAAGTATACGATGCGTTCTTTGCTGCCTTTACCGACGATGCGCAGGGTGGAGTTGTTGTGGATCACGTCGCTCATGTTGATGGAAACAAGCTCGGAAAGGCGCATGCCGCAGTTTAAAAACAGCGTCAAAATGCAGTAGTCACGCTCTTTATCCGGCCCGTCCACGGCGTTTAAAAGCTCGCGGCTTTGCTCTAACGTGAGGTAGCGGGGAAGGGTTTTGGCTTTTTTCGGCGGGGTCAGGTTCTCTGTGGGGTTAGAATCCAAAAGACCCTCGTGCACGGTCAGGTAGTTAAAAAAGCTTTTGAGGCTCGAAGATTTTCGCTGACGCGTGGAGCTCATGTTGCTGCGTCCGTCGGCAGCGTAGTTCATGAATTCAAAAATGTCCATTGTCGTGATGGAACGGATAAATTCAAGGTCAATATCGTCGATTGGGATTTCTTCCATGGGTGTATCTTGTGAAACATATCCGCGAAAATGTTTCATGAAGCGAAAGAATGTCCGCAGGTCAGAGCAGTATTCGTTTACAGTCTTCGGCGCGCGGCCTTTGATGTTGCGGTAATATAAAGCATATTGCCGCACAATCTCCGGCATTTCAGGCAAAATATCCATAACGGGTACACCTCACAAATTTTGAATTTTAAAGCTGCAGCTTGGTGTTCGGCTCCGTTGGCTGCAAAGCTTTCGGGTTTAGCCTAATCGGTACTTGAATTTACTCTTGGATTATCATTATAATTCGGAACGAGACGTATAGATATGCTGCGGTACTTAAACCGACAGCAGAGAAAACGGAGCCGAGGTTATTAAAAACAATCTTATTGAGAAACGCACAGATTTCCGCAGTCGAGATTTACAAAGAATCAACGCACACAATCACAATTCATAATGAATGCGTTTATTTAAGTAAGCTGAAACGCAAAACATTGGGTTGGGCTAAAACGGATGATCTCGCAGGTTTTACGAAAACCCGCTTGAAAAGCCAGCTGTTCGTAAAATGCTGCTCCCCAAATTATACAAAATATCTATTTTGTATAATTTGGGATTTTTTAGATTCAAACCCCTTTGTATGCTTCCGTGCGAATCTGTTTTGAAATGTACGTGTTTGGGTGCTTGTACATGAATACACAGGCGTATAGAATTGAGAATTATGCATCAAGTTCCATCAGCGGTAAAATGCCGCCGATGTCGATCATCTGGTTTTGCGTCAGCTCAATGTACTGTACGCAGTGCTTTTCGAGAAACGCACGAATCTCCGCCGCGCACTCTAAAGAATCGAGCTTGCCTGTGAACGCCACCACATTTTTGTCGATCAGGCCACAGCAACCGCCTAAGAAGCCGTAATCGTAGCCATCCAGAAAAACGTTTTCTTCGTGCACAAGCAGCACGTCGATGCCTAAAAACTGCGCCAGTGCGCGAATGCCGAGGTCCATCGTGATGATCGCGTCTTCCGCCACAACAGCCGTCGCACAGCGTGTGTAGCCTTGGTTGACATGCCTCATTTTAAGGCCGGCGTCTTCCAGACAGGTGTAAATGTTCGGATCCATAACACCGAGGTTTGCAAGCACCGTGCCGTTCAGGTTTAACATGTTGCAAAGAACATCTTTCGGATATTTCGGCTCCGGAGTCATGGCAGTCTCCGCTACCTGATAGCCGATATCCGTAAGCTGCTTTTTGAGTGCCTCTTCTCCGCGCAGAACAAACGTGCGTCCCTTATCCAAATGAAACATCTGCATATCTGCATGGTACGCGATCGGATCCGGCAGACGCGTGTCAAACTCCGTTGTGACGCACCGAATACCATGCGCCTTTAAAGCTTCCAAAATCTCCGGATATGCGCCGGAGACCGCCGCTGTCGTGACCTTGCTTTCTGGCAGATTCGGCTTTTCAACAAATCGTTCTTTTACTGCACACATGCGTCAAACGCCTCCCTCACGTTGTGGACGCCAATGAGCTCCACCCCGCTGAATCTTTTTGAATCTATACTCTTCATGCTGTGGTACGGCAGTACACAGCGCGTGAATCCCAGTCGATATGCTTCCGAAACGCGGGACTCGATATGACTGACCGATCGCAGCTCGCCTGCAAGACCAATCTCGCCGAACACGACGGTATCATCGCGGATTGGCGTGTCTTTCAGGCTTGATACGAGTGCCATTGCAACGGCCAGATCGACCGCCGGCTCATCGATGCGCAGGCCGCCGACGACGTTCAAATACGCGTCTAAATTGGAAAAATAGAAACCTGCACGCTTTTCCAGAACGGCCAAAATCAGCGCCATACGCGCATAATCAAAGCCCGTGGACATGCGGCGCGGCGTGCCGAAGCCGCTTGTCGTTGCAAGGCCTTGAATCTCCGCGAGCAGCGGACGTGTGCCCTCCATTACGGCGGTTACGCATGTGCCGGAAGCGTTCGTCGGGCGGCCGGAAAGCATCGCCTGCGAGGGGTTTTCGATCTGCCGCAGCCCCGCTTCCCCCATATCGAATACGCCAATCTCGTTTGTGGAGCCATAGCGGTTTTTTACGGCGCGCAGAATGCGGTACGTCATCTGGCGGTCGCCCTCGAAGTACAGCACGGCGTCCACAATGTGCTCCAACACCTTTGGACCCGCGATGGCGCCGTCTTTGTTGACGTGACCGACGAGAATCGCCGGGATATCGAGCGACTTGGAGCAGCGCATGATCGCGTTCGTGCATTCGCGCACCTGTGTGACGCTGCCGGGCGACGAATTGAGATCGGTAAAGTTCATCGTTTGGATGGAGTCGATCATCACGATATCCGGTTTTTCGGTGCGAATGTGCTCCACCACAAGCTGCACGTCCGTTTCCGCCAAAATGCGCAGGTTGGGGCTGGAAACACCGAGACGCCCTGCGCGCAGCTTGATCTGCCGTGCAGATTCTTCGCCGGAAACATATAAAATACGCAGCTTTTGCCCGAGGTATTCGCAGATCTGTAAAAGAATGGTTGATTTGCCGATACCCGGGTCGCCGCTGATGAGCACGAGCGAGCCTTTTACAAGGCCGCCGCCAAGCACGCGGTCAAGCTCCGAAAGTCCGGTGTGATAACGATGCTCGTCCTCCGTATCGATCTCTGAAATTGCAAGCGGGCGCGTCAGCAGCGTAGAAGCTGAAGAAGTATACCCGGAAGCGGCGGATTTTGCGGAAACAGCCGTTTTGACGGATTCCTCCATGGTGTTCCACTCGCCGCAATCCGGGCACTTTCCTGCCCACTTTGCGGATTCAAACCCGCAGTTTGAGCAGATGTAGACGATTTTGTTTTTAGCCGCCATAACGCGCACCACCCTTATTTTGTATAATTCTAAGCCTATTTTACCACGGAACAGATGTTTTGTAAAGAGTTATTCCGCTTTGCAAAAGGCGATAATGCCATCCGCGATAGCCGCCGCCAATTTCTTTTGGTAGTTTTCGTCGCACAGTTTTTCAGCTTCTTCCGGGTTTGAGAGGAACCCGCATTCCGCAAACACGGCGGGTACGTCTACATGGCTCAAAATATACACGCGGCTTTCTGCCTGCTTGCAGGCGCGCGTGTTATCCGGCTGTACCTGCTCGATGACTGCACGGCGGATGGTTTCGGCAAGGTCGGCGCTTTTAGCATTATTTACTGAGTAAAACATCTGTGCGCCGCTGTATTGACTTTGCTCAAAAAAGTTTTGATGGATGCTCACAAAAATACAGTTCTCAGTCTCGTTTACGATCTGTGTGCGGTATAAAATATCAGACCGCTTTCGTTCGTTTAATGTGCTCAGCGTGGTATCGCCGACGGCGGTGTCCACTTCGCGAATCATTTTCACGGGGTAGCCCGCAGCTTCGAGCTTTTCCCGCACAAACAGCGCAATGGCAAGGTTTACCGTTTTCTCTTCCACACCGTTTACGCCTACGGCCCCGCCGTCTTCCCCACCGTGCCCTGCGTCCAGAACGATCACGGGGCGGTTTTCGGTCTGTGCTGCGGCCACAGATACCGCATGTACCGCACCCAAAACAGAGCACACAAAAAATGTCAGAGCACCGAGGAAAAACACCACAGGAATATACGCGATTTTAAAAGACAAATACCGTTTCAAGCCGCATCACCCATAGATTTTTATGCATTGAAGCTGCCGGAAATACCCTATAAAAAGTAAAAAGCTGCCCGCCGAAGCGAACAGCTTTTTAGCTTTTATGAAATTACTTGAAGAACAGCGGGAGCGGCTCCAGATAGATGATATCCGTACGATCCTTTGCATCGCCCTCGGCGAGCACAGCCGCCTTGCCGACGACGTTACCGCCGATCTCATGCACGAGATCTTCCAACGCGCTCAGCGATTCACCGGTGCTGATGACGTCGTCTACGATGAGAATACGCTTACCCTTCAGCATTGCGCAGTCTTCTTCGGAGAGGTACAGCGTCTGGATATGGTCGGTCGTGATGGATTTCACCTCGACCTTGATCGGGTTCGTCATGTACGCCTTGATGCCCTTACGTGCAACAACGTACTGACGGCAGCCGATGCGCGCCATCTCGTAAGCCAACGGAATGCCCTTAGACTCCGCCGTGATGATGATGTCGTGCTCCGGGCACTTTTCCATCAGCGCTTTTGCGGTCTTCTCGGTGATCTCTACATCGCCGAACATAACAAAACCGGCAATATCCAGCGTATCGCTGATCGGGCAGATCGGCAGCTCGCGTTCGCAGCCGGCGATCGTCATCTTATAAACTTCACCCATTGTAAAAACCTACCTTCAAAAATTATCGATTTTCGTTATATGCGGGGAATCAGCCCGGAGGCCACGCCATAGAGCGTCCGCCGAGCAGGTGGAAATGCAGGTGCTTTACGGTCTGTCCGCCGTCTTCGCCGCAGTTGTTGACGATGCGGTAGCCGTTCGTGAGACCTTCTGCCGCCGCAATCTTCTTTGCGACCGTGAAGATATGTGCGACGATCTGCGCGTTTTCTTCCGTAAGGTCATCTGCGGAAGCGATGTGCTCCTTTGGAATCATCAGAATGTGCACCGGCGCCTGCGGGTCGAGGTCGCGGAATGCGAGCATTTTGTCGTCTTCGTAGACCTTCGTGCTCGGAATCTCGCCGTTGGCAATCTTGCAGAAAATGCAGTCCATTTGCCTTTCTCCTTTCTTGAGATTTTATATAGAATGTATAGAGAGAACTTAGATCTGTTCGCTGAGGATCTTTTCAACGGCTGCAAGGGCTTCGTCAATCTTCGTCTGATCCTTGATGCCTGCCATAGCGAAGTCCGGCTTACCGCCGCCGTTGCCGCCGGTGAGCTGTGCAACTGCCTTTACAAGCACGCCGGCTTTGACGCCCTTTGCCTGTGCCGCTTTCGTTGCGGTCGCTGCAAGCGTTGCCTTTCCGTCCAGAACGCCTGCGAGCACGGCTACAATGGCCGTATCGCTCTTTTCGTCGCGGATCTTATCGCACATGGTGCGCAGTGCGTCGCTGCCTGTTCCGGAGAGCATCGCCGTAACGATCTTGACACCCTTAACTTCCACGGCGTTATCCAGAATGGAGCCGAGGTTCATGGATGCAATCTTGGAGCGCATGGATTCGATCTCTCTGTCCTTCTCCTTGAGGTCGGCGTTGACCTGTGCAGCTTTTGCCGGGAGGTCGGACGGGTTATTGACCTTCATTGCAACAGCGGTATCCTTGAGCAGCGTGTTCGTTGCGTAGATCATCTTAATGACGTTGAGACCTGTGACCGCTTCGATACGGCGCACACCGGCTGCAACGGAGGATTCGCTGACGAGCTTGAAGAGGCCGAGTTTAGCGGTGGAATCGATATGCGTGCCGCCGCAGAATTCCTTAGAGAATTCGCCTACCGTTACAACACGCACGACGTCGCCGTATTTTTCGCCGAACAACGCCATAGCACCGAGCTTCTTTGCTTCTTCGATCGGCATTTCGCGGCACTCAACCTTGATGTCTTCGAGAATCTTCTCGTTGACGAGGTTCTCAACCGCGAGCAACTCTTCGTCCGTCAGGGCGGAGAAGTGCGTGAAGTCGAAACGAACGGCATTCTCGTTGACGAGCTGACCGGCCTGCTCAACATGGTCGCCGAGCACGGAGCGCAGTGCAGCCTGCAGGAGGTGAGCTGCCGTGTGGTTGCGCATGATCGCTCTGCGTCTCTCAACATCTACAACAGCCTCAACGGTGTCGCCTTCGCGGAGGAAGCCTTCCTCCACAACAGCCTTGTGGATAAACACACCCGCTGCATTCTTCGTGGTATCCAGAACGCGGATGGTGCAGGAATCGTTCGTGATGACGCCGGTATCGCCAACCTGACCGCCGCTTTCCGCATAGAAAGAGGTGCGGTCGAGTGTGAACACGATGTCGTCGCCGGTCTCGACAGCTTCAACGCGTGCGCCATCTTTCACGATAGCCGTGACCTTTGCGGTTGCCTTCATATCGGTGTAGCCGACAAATTCGGTCTTGGCAATGTCGTCAAGCACATCGGAGTCGCCTGCCCATGCGTCTGCACCGGCATTCTTGCGGCTTGCACGAGCCGTCTCACGCTGCTGGAGTACCAGTGCGCGGAAGCGGTCTTCGTCAACGCTCATGCCTTTTTCGGAAAGGATTTCCTTGGTCAGGTCAATCGGGAAGCCGAACGTATCGCTGAGCAGGAACGCGTCTTCGCCGGAAAGCACCTTTGCATCGGTGCGGTCGATGATGTCGTTGAGCAGCGCGAAGCCCTTATCAATGGTCTTATAGAAGTTTTCTTCCTCAAACGCGATGACCTTTTTGATCATAGCGCTCTTTTCACGCAGCTCCGGATAAGCGCATTCGTTTTCGTGAATGACGGTATCTACAACGTCCGCGAGGAACGGGTGGTTGATGCCGAGAAGTCTGCCATGGCGTGCCGCGCGGCGGAGCAGACGGCGGAGCACATAGCCGCGGCCTTCGTTGGACGGCATAACACCATCGCTGATCATAAACGTCGTGCTGCGGATGTGGTCCGTAATGACGCGCAGAGAAACATCGGACTTTTCGTCTGCACCGTACTGCACATTTGCAATGCGGGAGATATGCTTCATGATGTTCTGCACGGTATCGACAAGGAACAGGTTGTCCACGCCTTGCATCACACATGCCAAACGTTCAAGACCCATGCCGGTATCGATGTTCGGGTGATCAAGCGGCGTGTAGTTGTTGTTGCCGTCGTTCTCAAACTGTGTGAAAACGAGGTTCCAAACCTCAACGTAACGGTCGCAGTCACAACCCACGCCGCAGGTGGGCTTGCCGCAGCCGTACTTTTCGCCGCGGTCAAAATAAATTTCGGAACACGGACCGCACGGACCGGAGCCATGCTCCCAGAAGTTATCTTCTCTGCCAAGGCGTACCATGTGCGACGGGTCTACGCCGTTTTGCTTTGTCCAGATGTCAAACGCTTCATCGTCGTCCTGATAAATGGAGATATAAAGCCTATCTGCCGGCATCTCGAGAACCTTTGTAAAGAACTCCCAAGCCCAGGCGGTCGCTTCCTTTTTGAAGTAATCGCCAAAGGAGAAGTTGCCAAGCATCTCGAAAAATGTACCGTGGCGTGCCGTGATGCCCACGCGCTCGATATCCGGGGTACGGATGCACTTCTGGCAGGTGGTAACGCGCTTTCTCGGCGGGGTCACTTCACCCGTAAAATACTTTTTCATCGGGGCCATGCCGGAGTTGATCAGAAGAAGGCTATTGTCATCCTTCGGAATCAGCGGGAAGCTCGGCAGGCGCAGATGTCCCTTAGACTCAAAGAAAGAAAGATACTTTTCTCTGAGATCATTTAATCCTGTCCACTGCATTGTATTCACCATTCCTTCTATAATTTGCAGATAGAATAATATAAAAAGCCTAAGCTCAGTCTAAAACATAAGCCTCAAGCAGCTTTAACGTATTTTCGACGCCTTTGATGTGGGAGCGCTCGTAGCCGTGTGAAGCGTAAACACCTGCGCCGATGAGGCCGTGACGCACGTCCCAGCCGGAACGCAGCGATGCCTCTACGTCGGAGCCGTAGTGCGGATAAACGTCCACGGCATACTTTGCACCGACGGACTTCGCCGCTTCCACAAGCGCGGTTGTCACGGCATAATTGTACGGGCCGCCGGAATCCTTCGCGCAGATGGAAACTTCGCGTTCCGTGCAGGTGAGCCCGTCGCCCACGCAGCCCATGTCTACGCTGATGAGCTCTTCGGCATCGTTCGGCACGGAAGCGGAAGCACCGTGTCCGACCTCCTCATACACCGTAAAGTGCAGATAGACCTTGCGCTTCAAAGTGCGGTTGTTGTCTTTGATCTCCTTTGCGAGCGCAAGCAGCATGGCGGCGCTGAGCTTATCATCGAGGAAACGGCTCTTGATATAGCCGCTTTCCGTGATGACGGTGCGCGGGTCGAAGCAGACGAAATCACCCGCTTCAATGCCAAGTGCGCGCACATCATCGGCGGATTTTACCGGCTCGTCGAGCACGACCTCGGTCGTTTCAAATGTGCGCAGCTTTTCACCGTAGGAGCCGTTCACGTGGATCGACGCATTGCAAAGCTGCAAGGTGCCGCTGTAAACGCCGGAGAAGCGCGAGTAAATGCGGCAGTTCTCCGCTTCGCAGTTTTCGGCGCGCAAGCCGCCGATCGGCGTGATCGTAATGCGGCCGTTCGGCTTGATTGTGGAAATCGTGCCGCCGAGCGTGTCTACGTGTGCCATCAGCACAAGCGGGCTGCCCTCGCCGCCGAGGCAGCAGAAAACGCCGCCCTTTCTTGTTTTTTCCGGAGCGTAGCCGAGTGCTGTCAGTTCACCGATAAGATAGTCCGCCGCTTTATCCGTAAAGCCGGACGGAGAATCGATGGAAAGCAGGGCTTTGAGCTCGGAAAGGCAATAGTCCATATTCATGTTTTGCCACTCCTTACAAAAAAATAAGAACTGTCCTCCGCAATGGGACGGACAGTTCCGTGGTACCACCCAAATTGTGCATGAAGCTTTTCTTCATACACCACTTTGAACTCCTTAACGCGGAAAACGGCACAGCTCATCACTGTGCGGCAGTCATATGGGTTGGCCTGTACATGGTGTTTTCCGGGGATCTTCCAGCCTGTGGATCCGCTCTCTGTTCGGTACAGCTATGTGCATTTGCCCGTGCCTTTTGCTATAAAACAAATTAAAATCTAAAATCACCAGCGGCTCATGTTTCGTTTGTGCTTTTCGAGATATACGTTCTCGACTTCATTCGGCGTGATGCCGTAGCACAGCAGAACATCGTTTAAATACATGAGCACATCACACACTTCTTCCGTGAAGTGGTGTCTGGTCTCGGGGTCGTTCAAAATCGCATCGTCACCCTTTTTCTTGATGATGTCGGCAACTTCACCGGCTTCGATCATCATCCAAAGGAGCTTATCGCGACCGATTTTCGGAGAAAGGCCTCCCCATTTTTCGAGATATTTAGCTTGCAGTTCTTTTTGAATCTGCTGCATATCTTCAAGATTCAGGCTTGCCATATCTCCACCCCTTATACGTATCTTATTATAATGCTTTTTTACCGGCTTGTCAATTAAAATCGACAAGTGCTTCGCCGATTTTACGGAAAGCCTGCGGCACATGCATTTCGCCGGCAGTTTCTTCCAACACGACGAGGGTATAAAGCGGCTCTTCCTGTGCATTGCAGATGTAGCCTGCATACCAATAATTCTCGATTTCTTCCCCGTTTTCGTCATATACACCTGTCTGCGCCGTGCCGGTCTTGATGCCGGAAACACAGTTTTGCGGCGCGCCGATCCGTGCTGTACCGAATCGCGCTGTGCTTTCCATATAGGCACGTAAGCGTGCGGCGGTCGTCGGCTCCATGACTTTTTCACCGGTGTTTTCTTCGGTTTCCTGTACGGATAAATTTGTATCGACCGTGCCATATACGAGCCGCGGCGTCATATAAATGCCGTCAGCGGCGATGGCGTTTACGGCAGCGGCCAAATTCAGCGGTGAGACAGTCGTTTCACCCTGGCCGAACGAAAACAGCGCCAGCGCACGGGCGTTTTTAAGGGCTTGCGCGTTCGAAAGCGAGCCTGCGGCCGTTTCTAAATTGTCTGCAAGCGGAACAGGTGTACCAAAGCCGAGCTTTTCCGCCATACTTAAAATCTTTTCCGCGCCGAGTTTCTGCGCGAGCTGTATGAAATACCCGTTGCACGAGCTGCGCAACGCTGTGTGGAGATTCACTTCCCCATGTGCTTTGCCGCCGTAGCAAGTGATCGTGAGGCCGTCAACAACAATGCTTCCGGTGCAGGTATACACCTCCTTGTAATCGATGCCGCATTCGAGCGCCGAGGCGGCGCAGATGAGCTTAAAGACCGAACCGGGCGCATACGCGCACAGGGCACGGTTCACAAACGGTGCATCTTCATTTTCTATGCACGCAGCAAGGTCGTTCGGGTCTACGGCCGGGAAGCTTGCGGAAGCCAGAATTTCGCCGGTTTTGCAGTCTAAAATGACGGCGGCGCCTTTTTTGATTTCCACGCAGGCATTTTCCACACACTGCTGCATGCGCTTATCCAGCGTCAGCATCACGCCGCCGTCCGCAATGCGGTATGTGTTTTCCACGTGCATTGTTTCGCCGGAGATGGCATTGCCGAGCGCATCAATGGCGAAGGTAACGTCGATTTCCCCGTGGTTTTCCGCAAGCAGTGCGTCGAAGCTTTTTTCCACACCGTCCGCGCCGTTATAGTCGCTGTCGAGATACCCGAGCAGATTCGCCGCCGGTTGCGGGTTTGCATACCGTTTTGTGACGGAAAATGTCTGGATGCCGTCATCACTGACGGGTGTTGTGACTTCGATCAGAAACGGCTTGCCGCTTTCAAGCGCCGTGCGTAGGACTTCGCGTTTTTCTTCCGGTACAGCGCGGTTTAATTTGGCAAGCGTTTCCCGCGAGGGAATTACCGCAGCGACATAAACACGCTCGGCGTTTGTGAGCGGCTGCAAATTGCGGTCGTAGATCGTACCGCGCGCCTTGGCGGCCGTTAAGGTATATAAACTCTGCCGCCCGGCGGCTTCCGTATAGCTTGTGCCGCCGAAAGCGGCGGTCACGGTGCCGAGCAGTGCGATGACGAGAAAGAACATCACAAACGCATACGTTACGATGATCCTGCGTGTAGACATAAAAACACCTCCGTATAGGAAAAGTATGGGCCCTAAACGGAGGTGTTATTCAGCCGCGCTTCACTCTTAGAAACGCGCCCTCTTTGATTTTTCGGTCGGTTTTGAGGTAGACCGTCATCGTCGCGTGCGGTGCGGATTCGATTGGCTCCATATCCTCGTTGTAGATTTCACTAAGTGTGAGGTCATACGGCACTTCGCCCGGCTCCAGTACGCTGACAGTCTCGCCGCGGAAGAAGCGGTTGCGCTGTGAAAGGCGCATCATACCGTTTTCTTCGCCGGTGCACACGGCCGCAACATCCCACCCGCGGATGTATCCGCCGCTGTTTACGGTCTGCCCCGGCTCGTGACCGCTGTAAAACCCGGTGCTGTACGCGCGATGGCTGATCTTCTCTGTCTCGTCCACGACCCACTGCGGAAGCGGCTCACCGTTCATGACAGCATCGATGCCGTGGCGGTACGCATTCGTCACGCAGGCAACGTAATACGCGGACTTTGCGCGTCCCTCAATTTTGAGGCTCGAAATGCCGCATTCGATGAGCTGCGGAATGTGCTCGATCATGCACATATCGCGGGAATTGAAGACATACGTCGATTTCTGATCCTGTTCGATCGTGAACACCTGATCCGGGCGCGTGCGCTCGATGAGGTAATAATCCCAGCGGCACGGCTGCGCGCAATCGCCGTGGTTTGCGTCTCTGCCGGTCATGTAGTTTGAAAGCAGGCAGCGGCCTGAGAACGAAACGCACATTGCACCGTGCACAAATGCTTCGATTTCGAGCGCCTTCGGCGTTTTCGCGCGGATCTCCGCGATTTCTTCAAACGAGAGCTCGCGTGCCAGCACGACGCGCTCTGCGCCTATGTTATAAAACGCGTTTGCGGTCTCATAATTCACAACGCCGGCCTGCGTGGAAATGTGTATCGCGACATTCGGCGCGTATTTTTTTGCCATGGACATCACGCCGAGGTCGGTCATGATGAACGCGTCTACACCGATTGCCTGGCAAAACTCGAGAAACGCCGGCAGCGCGGCAAGTTCTGCGTTATGCGGCAGAATATTACAGGTGACATAGACCTTCACGCCCTGCGCGTGGCAGTATTTTACAGCTTCTTCAAGCTCCTCGTTTGTAAAATTGGAAGGCGCAGAGCGCATGCCGAAGGATTTACCGGCAAGATACACCGCGTCCGCACCGTAGCGCACGGCAGAAATAAGGCGCTCCATATCGCCGACCGGCGCCAGAAGCTCCGGCGCGTTATATCGTTTTTGTTCCATGAAATTCATTCCTTTACTGCATTTGTGCCTTCCCGGACAAAATTCGCCGGAAAGGCACAGGTAGCTTTGTTATCGTAAATGTTGTGTCGGTTACAGCAGACCGGCTTCCGCCATGTTCATCAAATGCTCGTCCATTGTGGAAGCATAGTACGGGGTGCCATCACTGTCATGGCAGAAGAAGTAATACTCGCTGCCCTCTTCGGACGGATAGATTGCCGCCTTAATAGCTTCAAGACCCGGGTTGCAGATCGGGCCTGCCGGCAGGCCGCTGTTGTCATACGTGGAGTACGAACTTACGAAGCCCTCCGGCGCGTCATTCGCAGTTTTGTACGGATAATAAACTGTGGAGTCGCAGTCCAGCGTGTGGATGTCATGCTCCGCGCCGTTTTCCAGTCGGTTGCGCAAAATAGCGGAGATCATATACATGTCGTCCGTATTTGCGGCTTCTGCCTGAATGATGGAAGCGAGCGTGATGATCTGATCCGTGGTATAGCCGGATTTCGCAATGTCATCGCGCATTTCGTCGGTGAGCTTATTCTCAAAGTTATTGAGGAAGCGGTCAAGGATCGATTCTACCGTATCGTTTTCAAAGAACTGGTACGTATCCGGGAACAGATAGCCCTCGAGCTTATAGTAGCGGTCACTTGTGTTCGTGATGGCTGCAACATCCGAGTAGCTGTCGTAATCCGAAGAGTTGCAGGCTTCAAGGATCTCGTCTGCAGTGTGCAGGCCGTTTTCTTCCAGCAAAGCGGCAAGCTGCTGCACCGTGATGCCCTCACGGAACATGACGGTGATCTCTTCGCCGAGATCCGGGCCGGACTGTAAGGTATTGACAAGCTGCTTATAATCGTAGTTTGTCTTGATCGTATACGTGCCGGGTTCAAAATACTCCATTTCCGTGGTGAATTTGCAGAAAAGGGAGAAAAACTCCGGCTTATCGATCGCGTGGCTCTTGTAAAGAATGTCTGTCAGCTGCTCCTGCGTCACGTTTTCGGGAATCGTGACCTCCACTTCGGAATCCGTGCGGTCTACACCGAGAAAATCGTTGGAGCCGCCAATCAGGTACGAAGCGAGGGTCAGAGAGACCAGAATAACCATGGCAAGCCACGTGAACGCGAAAATGCGCTTGTTTTTTCTGGCCTTTACACGGTTTCTTTTCTTGTGCTCCTTCGCTTCCTTTTTCTGATTGCGTTCCGCGCGGGCGGAGCGTGCACCGGCAGAGCTTTCTTCCACGCGCTGTGGTGCGCGGTTGCCGGCATAGCCCTGCAAGTCCTCCAGTTCGTCTGTGTGATTGAGCTGATCTTCGGAAAGATTCAGCTTGAATTCGCGCGAATTCTGGCTGCGCGGTGTTGCGTCCTTCGGGGCGTAGCGCCTGCCGTTATCACTCATATTTTCATTCCATCCTTTCTTCATCTGCCGTCAAAACAAGCCGCTTGTCGGTCAAAATACCGTCCATGCGTACATCATGCGGCTGCGTCGGCACTTGCGGCACGAGCTGAAAATCGTAGCATAGGCCGAGCTTTAAAACCGGGTGCCGTGCAAAAAACGTATCGTAGTACCCTTTGCCGTACCCGAGCCGTGCGCCGTCTGCTGAAAACGCCAGTCCCGGCACAAGGCACAGTGCATTCGCCTCATCTTGATATGCCTTTGCTTCTTTCGGCTCCAAAATGCCGTAAGCGCCCGGCGAAAGAGCGCGTAAAGCCGAGATGCGGTAAAACACCATGCGGTTCGTGTTTGGCACGCATTTCGGTACGTAAAGCGCTTTGCCGTCTGCAAGTACACGATCGAGAATTCTGAGCGTATCCGCTTCCGTGCCAAAGCTTACGTAGCTCAAAACACACGATGCCTTTTGGTACACCGAAAGTGCCATGAGCCGCTGTAAAAGGCAGTCATCCCGTGTAGCGCGATCCGTGCAGGCTTTGCGTGCCGCACGCATTTTTCGGCGCAGTGCGTTTTTTTCGGTTGTATCGGTCATCAATCCGTGCACTGAATGCCGTCGTGGATCTTCTTTTCAACGTCCTTGTCGGTCAGCAGTCCAGCAAGCGTCAAGCCAAACTGCACGGCAACGCCCATGCCCTTTGCCGTGACGATCTTGCCGTCTACGCAGACCGGATTTTCGGAAATCGTTGCGCCCTTTAATTCGCCTTCAAAGCCCGGGAAGCAGATGGCTTCCTTACCGTTCAGGAGGCCGAGATGGCCGAGAACGCTCGGTGCAGCGCAGATTGCCGCAAGATAAATGTCGTTCTTTGCGCAGTATTCCGCGCAGGTTGTGACGATCGGCGATTTTTCGAGGTTCAGTGTGCCGGGCATGCCGCCGGGCAGGATCATCAGCTCCATATCGTCCGTTGTAACGTCTTTTTCTTCGATGTCAGCTGTTACGGTGATGCCGTGGGAGCCGGTGATTGTTTTGCCGCCGACGCCGACGGTCTTTACTTCAAGCTCTGCGCGGCGCAGAATATCCACGGGCGCGAGCGCTTCGATCTCTTCAAATCCGTTTGCAAGAAATACATAGATCATAATAAATCCTCCAGCTTTTCCTTGATCTCGTGATGAATATCTTCAATGCTGCGCAAGGTGTCGCCCTCGGCGCAGTTTAATACGGTCCAGTTTAAATGCTCTGCGGCGTACAGTGCACAGTCCCTGCAATGTAGCAGATAATGTATGTCGCTTTCGTGAATGTCTTTTTTGGTGGTGTCGCCTGCGTAGCGCTCTGTGAGCAGCCTTTGGGAAATTTCAGGCGGCACATCCAGATAAATCACACGATCCGGCCTCGGCAGCCCGAATTTTTCATATTCCAGGTCTTCAAGCCACGAAACGAACGCTTTCCACTCCGTTTTTGGCAGCTTACTTAATTGATATACAATGTTGGACGTCACATAGCGGTCGGAGATGATCGGCACACCACTTGCATAATCGTCTTTCCACTTCATGCGGTAGCTTGCAAAGCGATCCACGGCGTAAAATGCGCTTGCAGCGTAGGCGTTCACGTCTCCCGCCTCTTTTCCGAAATCGCCTTTCAGATACATTTTTACAAGCGACGAAGACGGAGAGTCATAATCCGGGAACGTTACCTGCCGTGCGCGGCCGCGCGATAAGGCGTAATCATACAAAAGCTTTGCCTGCGTGCCTTTGCCGCTGCCGTCCAGACCTTCAATTACAATCAATGCCATAAGTTTCATTTACTGCTTTCTGCGTAAATTTGCCGGGCTTTGCCGACTTTTTGCACCGCAGCGCGGTACATTCCTATTCATTATAGCAAACTGCGGCGAAATATACAACCGAAAAATTTCTTACAATGCGAAAAAACCGAGCAAAGCGGCGGGACAGGCACAATACCCGCCCTTTTCCGTACAATGGCATTGAGAAACCACAAAGGAGGTTTACAAATATGGCTGAAAATGAGCGGACACCCGATTGCGAAAACGGCGCAGCGTTAAAAGAAGCCGTCTGCATAGATGCCATGCGCATTTACGATTCCTGTTCAGAATAACGAGATGCAAGCTATAGGGTAGGTTAAAACGCCACAATAACCCGATACCTCTCATCAAGCACTTCGCCGGTATTGCCCCGCTCATCAAGCTGCCAAGCGGTACGCACAGAAAACAAGAACACATGCACATGGTCGGTATGTACGGCGACGGCATAGACTGCCACGGTCGAAAGTGTTGTACTTGTTTGCTTGTCGTCGTATGAAAGCAAAAGCGTCGCGTTGTCGAGGTCATTTTCAAGCGGCGTGTGCCCTACACGTTCGGCCCAACGGTCAAACTTTGTTCTAATCTGCTCTTTTGTCATAGTTATCCCTTCCTTTGACATATCATAGCAGATTTTTGCAGGTCTGTTTAAGATTTTCTTGACATTTCTTTGTTGGCTTTATATAATGCACTTGTAAATCTGTCAAGCGCCCTGTGGTCAAAGTCCTTCCGACCCGGGGCGCGGTTTTTATAACAAAAAAGGCGCAGAGCCCGCTCGGAAACCCGGCAGCCCTGCGCCTTTTGCTTTATGTATTTACTTTTAGACCTTCTTCACCCAGTCGAGTGCAATCCAGCCGCCGGCCTTAAGTCTGCCCCAGCCTTTGGCGGAGCCGGGGCCGCTGCGCTCTTCGACGATCGTGTAGCGCAGCGTGTCCTTGATCTGGCCCTGTACGCCGAAGTTCGTGCCCGGGCCCTTGCGGATGTTGAGCGGATCGCGGCAGTTTTTGCGGATCAAATACGGCTTAAACGTGCTCGCAGCGGGTTTAGATGCCGCAGGCGTGGTGCTCGTGCCCATATAGCTGCGGATCATGTTCAAGAAGCGCGTCCAACCGCGGTCGAGCGTTCTATGCGGGCAATACTTCTTATCAAAGTCCTGATGCTTCTTGACGTTCTTTTCCACCGTCCAGCCGCGCGCTTTCAGCAGCGACGCAATATATTCGGCGGCATTTTTCTCCGCCTGGTCAAACTTTGCACCGCCGGATTTCGACCAGCAGATCTCAATGTGGATGCCATGCACTGCGCTTTCACGCGTACTGGCACCGAACGCCCCCTTGTCAAACGGAATGCCGATGACCACCTCTTTTTCGTCCACGGCGGCATTGAAGCCGTCCGGGCTATTATTGCGGATCATGTAAGCTACCTCGTTTGCAGCCGGTGCGTCATTGCCGGTGTTATGCACCACAATGTACTGGATGCCCGCAGCCGTCGCCTCCACGGGGCATTTCAAATTATATTTTGCGGGAGATAACAGATTTTCACGAATGGGTACCATTTATTTTTCCTCCTCTTCTTTACTTACGGTGTTCTTAAGACGTTCCAAAATCTTCTCCAGCCGCGGAAACCCCGGCACACCAATCGCCGCAAGGTTTTCCAGAATCGAGATCAGCTCGTTGATGATGAGCCAGATCGCGACCAGCAGGCCGCAGAAAAGCTTGATGTGCAGGTCGATGCCCGCCTGCACCAGGGCGCCGCGCAGCAGATAATCCATACCCGCGCCGACCGCCACCATCGCCATGTAGCAGAGCTTCTTCAGGATGCCCTTCACACCGATGCGCGAGCTGAGCTGCGCCGTCATGTAGGCTTTGACCATGCCGGTGACGTAATCGATCACCATCATGCACAGCAGCACGAGCACCGGCGCGGCCAGCTGCCCGCAGTATGCCGCGACCCCCGCCCCAACGACTGCCGTTACGGATTTAAGTACAGTTGCTTTGTTCATTTTTTGCCTCCTTAAAATTTTAAAGTTTATCCAGCCACACCGGCGGTGCGGGGATTGTCCGCGTCTCCGGCGCATCGAGCCAAGAGAGATACCAGTTTGCAAGCTCGGCTTTTTGCTCGTCTGTGAGTAGGCTATACCACAGCTCTCCGCGATTGATGTACGCAAAGCACTCGGTTTCGCGGCGGCACCGAATAATGGTTAGCTCCGCCGCATCCGCATCGGCCTTGAGCTTATCTGCATCGAGCACGAGCACACCGTCTTCAAGTTTGTACGCCTCCGGGTGCTGCTTAAAGTCCTCCAGCAGATCATCGGGCGCCTCTATCTCGACGCCGTCTACAAGCCCGCCGATGAGCGCATAACTCTCGATATAGCCCTGATCGTTTAATGTTATCTGCATTTGCTCACTCCTTGTATCGGCATACGCCCCAAACCCACGCAATAGAGCCTCCGGAAGGATTACTCAAAATCGTCAATGATGCGTTGGAGCCGGATGAATCGCATTGATAGGCAAGCCATTTATCTGCGCTTGTAAGCCTCATGTGCGTGCCCCATCCAACTGGAATTATTTGCGTTACCGCGTCTTCATTGCTTCCAGCCCAGCCGCCAACGATCAAATATGCGTATTTCGCGCCGTTTGCAATAGTTGCAGTGCCGTTTTTTAAACTGCCTTCCCACAATGTTTCTGCTGTATGCGCGTTCGGCAATGCTCTCCAATCATACCATCGTCCATTGGTGAATGTGCGATAATAAGTCATTCCCATATAAAATGTAAATCGCTGCAAATAGTTGTTAGTCGTAGATCTGGTAACTTCCATTGTGCCGTATCCAGAACTTGAGGGACCATTTTGACAGCTAGAAAGATTTATCCAGTACGAACCTATTATCGCTAAATCGTTTAAATTTCCAGAGTATACCCCGCCTACAATAAAATTGTATAATGCATCGCCTCTATTTGTCGCACCAGTGCCGCCATTAGCAATGGGCACGACATCATTATTTGTGAAAGAATAAGACCAGTGGCCGGACCATCCTATGTTCGGAGCATATTCCCGTTTCCATATTCTTCCTCTTTGCGGATAAGACTCATGCAATTCAACAACCGTGTTGTAGAAGTTGTTTACAGTATTATAAACTTGATACGTTCTGCGATAGGCATAAAATGGACCTGAGGTCACAGGGCTATTTTTTAGCGTTGACGCATCATCTGTGCCGAATGAGCAGTCATAATTCCATTCACCATACGGGTCTCCGGTGTCGATCAGTAGCAAATCATTTGTAGACTGATTTGTCGCTCCGCCATTTGCCACCCCTCCATTTACGTGCAGATTGCCCCGAATCCGCGTATCCCACGCCACGTCCAGCCAGTTTGCGAGCTCGGCCACTTTACCGATTGCAAACCCCAGACCTTTCGGCAGCACGCTCCAAATTACGTTTTTGGTACGCAGGCTGGCGGTAACGGTCGCGGTGTTGAACTTATCCGCGACGGTGATGCGCACGTCGTAGGTGTGCGACGCGGAAAGGGCACCGCCGATGACCGTCTTGCCGCTGTTCGTGAGGACCGTATCGTTGCCGTAACTCGCGTCCGATGTGAGCTTATACGCCGCTTTAAGCGTTACGGTATTGCCCGTAATTGCGCTGTACGACGCTTTGATCTCGATCGCGGCGTATGTACCGGCGTTTTTCTTCGCGCCGGTCGAATCACATCGGTAAACGGAAAGCGATGATATACCCGGCTTATCGTAGGCGATGACCTCAATCTGGCATGTGGTCTGCGCCGTGCGTCCGCGCGAATCCGTGACGACTGCGGTGAACGTGATCTCGCCTGCCGCCTGCAAAATGCCAGTTGTGAGCGTGGATTCGTTTGACGACCAGCCGCCACCCGAAACGGAATACGACTTGATGGTACTGCCGTATACGCCCGCTGCGCCGGATAGGCTCACGGCGGCTTTGCCCATGCCGCGCACGAACTGCCCCGTGCCGCTGGTGTCCTCCGTGACGGCTGCGGTAAGCTTTCCGGCCGAAGGCACAACGCTGCTTGGTATCGTGAGCGTGATGCTGACCGACTTCGTACCGAGCAATGTGCTGCCGCTGTACGTATCACAGTAAATAGTGCCAATACCCGAAGCTGCGTCGGGTATCCGGCTCGCGAGTGATACCGGCGGCGTCCAGCTCTTGCTGCTCGCAACGTTCTCCGCGATCGTGCCCGTCGCTTTGCCGAACGCATAGCGCAGCGTATGCCTGTAGGCGCTGTTTACCGCAGGTGTGTTGATTGTCACGCTCTTGCCCATCTCCACAGTTGCTTCGCTGAGCGTCGGCTGTGTCGCAGGCTCCTGCCACGCGACTTCCAGCGTGACCACGCCCCAGACGAGATACTCCGAAGCCGTCGCTGAATAAATACAGAATGTGTCCTCGCCCGCCGCTATGTACGAGCTGAAGAACGTCGGTGTGAAGCTCAAACTCGCCGCGGCATATGCGTGGAACCAACCCGAAAGCGTGCCAATCTGGTTGCCGGTCTTGTGCCCCGCGCCAAGCGACGTGTTGATGCCGCCTTGCGATGCCGAACGGAAGAAATGCGCGGTCTTCTGCGCGTTCTGGCCGCCCGCGCGGTTCGTGACCGTAATCTTGACGCTGTTGATGATTTTACCTTTTAGGTTCGAGAGGCCCGGAAAGTACATGACGCCCGTGCGTGCCGAACCCGCGCCCCACGTGCGGCCGTCGCCCTGCGCGCATGTGCCCACATTGCCCCACCCATAGGTATGGTCGTAGTAGTTGAGCTGCGCTTTATACGTATTTACCGCCATTTACACCTCTCCTTCATAAGCAAAATCATAAGTGCCGCCCTCGCCGAAAGTATGCGCGAACGGGCCGTTGTCCGCATCGCCCATGACAAAGCGCGAGAGCACGTGGATTTCCGTCACATATAGCGTGAGGTTTGAGATATACGCCACCTCTTGCCCGTTCTCGAAGAACGAAAGCTTGTCGTTCGCGAGCACCGCCGTGATAACGCTGTCCGACCGCCCGAGCTCCATCCTCGCGCCCTCGAACCGAATGTACTCTTCGAACACACGTTGCTTCTTCGCCGCGTCGCCCTCAAGCTGATCGATGAGACTCTTCACCTGGCTGAACCGAATTTCGAGGTTGTCGGAGTTGAGCTGGATAACGGACTGCTTGACTTCTTCAAGCTGTTCGGTCGTCACCGCCGTGTCCCGCAGCTCCCCCAGCGCGTCATACACGTTTTCGGTCGTCGTGGTCAGCTCCGTCCTGGTCTCCGTTACCGATGCCGTGATGCTGTCCATGTCCTTCCGCGCGTCGACCTTGTAATCGGTGAGCTCCTGCCGCACTTTGTCTGTGCGCTTGTTGGTCTCGTCCTGCACAAGCTCGAGCTGCTCGCCTAAGTCTTTCCGTGCGTCGACTTGCTGCTCTGTCATCGTGCGGTATGAGGTGCCGAGCGTGTAGGTCGCGTCCCCCGGTTCGTCCACCGGCAAATCGATCTCGGATACAAGCATCGATATGGGCGTTGCGCTGTCTGGGCCCGAAAACAGGATCATGTCGCCGAGCTTAATGCGCTCAGCGGAACTGTCCACAAGATGCAAATCTACTGCATCTACCTCAATACTGCCTCGCAGGTATTTTGCCGCCTCTAAGTCGGCATAGCCTGCACGCAGGAGGTTTTCGACCAGCGTGATGTCGTTGTGCACGACGACCTTATAAATCCAGCCCCATTTTGCCACCGCATCCGCATCGTAGATATAATCTTTTCCGTCGTTTGCCGCAGCGATTGTAAGGCGTGGCGTTACCGTGCCCACCTTGTCCTCGTCGAGCTGCGCACCGAGCGGAATAATGGCCGTCGCAACGTCTTCGCCGCGCACGGTGTGCAGCATGTCAAGCAAATTTGTGCTTGCGGTGATCCGCTGGCTGTTTACGTTGCCGTACTCCTTTAGGTAATCCAAATACCGCGTGCCATCTTTGCCGTATCGTATCACAAGATAGCCACCCAGACGGTTAAGGAGCTTATCTTGCAGCGCGTCCATGGTGCTCTCGTAATCCGATTGCCTGTACACGTTGTCGGTGCTGTTCGTCACGGTGACTTGCCCCACCACAAACCGCCGTGTCTCGTCCACCTGCGCGTTGTGCAGCTCGATAAGCTTTGCAAAGTATGCCGCCACCGTCATGTCATGATACACCGTCAGCGGCTGCACGCTGTCGTTTAGGTAAGCGAGCTCACCCTCGACCTCGATTTTCCGCGTGCTACGCAAATCCCACTCGTCGTTGAGCGCACGCCCACGGAACAAAATTGCATCATCCTGCCACAGCGTTACCACCGTATCGAGTTTTGCGATTTTGTCTGTGTGCGGGTGCGTCAGCGGCACCGAAAAAGTGAGCAGTCCGGCTTTGTTCACGGCCGTTTTGCACGTCGGCGAGATGAGCTTTAAATCCGGGCTGCGGGGATCGTATAACGTATAAGTTATACCGCTGCGGTTTTGGGCTGTAATCCTAAACAAATCACAGCACCCCCTCGCGCCAATTCAAAACGACGTTGCCTGTGCCGGTCACAGTGACGTTATTCGCGCCGGGCAAAAGCAACAATTCGGGGATTTTTACGGCCTTGCCCACCTGCGCGATGCTGTACGCTGCGCCGCCGTTGAGCGCCACCGTCATGCCTTCCACCGATGCCGTAAAGGTCGGCGAGACGATCTCGTCGCCGCTGTTTAAAACTGCCGTCGTGCCCGCGCCGCACGAAGCTGTGCTCTCGGTCTGCGCGTATTTGTACGGGTCGCACACCGCTGTGATTTCAAACGTGCCCGCACCGTATTCCTTCGCGCCCGGCGCACAGGCGATACGACCCAAATAATAATGGTCCGGGTCGTCGGGCAGCGTAATCGGCAGGCGTTTGCCATGCACCGCAGACGCAATCTGCGAGCACACCGAAAGCCACTCCGATGCCGAAGCGCCGCGCCGTTTGAACGTCAGTTTGAGCGTGCGCAGCCCATACACCGGGCGACCCGTGACGACCTCGGACAGGTCGATGCTGCCGTTTTCGAGCGGCAGCTCCTGATATTTCGTTTTGACCTCCGGCATTTCGAGCGAAAGATCCGTCAAGATCATACCGAAGTCCGTATACATATCGTTTTCGCCGATGAGCACGCCCATCAGACCACTCCCCTTTCACGCAGAACTGCCGTGCCGCCCTGCCGCTTGTCCACTTCCGGTGCAAGTGCACGACCGGCTTCGCGTGGGTCGAACACCGCGTTCACCTGCAACTGTATCCGGCTGATCGCGTCCGCCAGCATCGCTGCAAGCTTTTCGTCGCGCGGAGAGCCGCCGGTGAGCATCTGCAAAATTTCGCGAAGAATCGTCAAAATGGCGTGCATCTCCGTGACGGGCATACCGTCCGTTTGCTGCGCGTCATCCACAACCGAGCGGATCATGTCCATCAGCGTTGCAGCGCCCGAGACAACCTCGGGGCCCGCTTCGCCCGCGCCAAGCAGAGAGCCACCCGCCGCGCCGAAGATCGTCGGATTATTCAGCAGCATCGGCGTGTCCATAGCTTTTTTATACCAAGATATGCCAAAATGCGGCACACGCGGCGGCACAAGGCTAAAGCTGCCCGTAATGGAGATGTACGGAAGCTTTAGCCTTGGCAAACTCCACGAGAAGTTGAAAAAGCCCTTGATCTTGTCGATCGCGTTGCGCACCGCGTCCCGCGCCGCATTGATCGGCGTTTCGATACCCTTTTTAATGGCGTTAAAAATTGACGTGACCGTCTCTTTAGCTGCCTTTATCGGGTTTTCGATTGCTGTTTTTACCGCCGAAAACACCGCCGTCACCTTGGATTTGATCGCGTCCACCACCGTGCCGATCGTGGATTTTATGCCGTTGATGATATTTGAAACAGAGGATTTGATTGCATTCCAAATCTGCGTTGCAAAGTTACCAATCGCTGTCCATCCGTTATTCCAAAGATTAGCGAGCCCGCCGAGAAATATTTGTCCGGCATTGAGCAGATTTTCGCCGAATGCGCTCCAGTCGCCGTTGAGCGCTGCCGTGAACGCGGAGAACAGTGACGAAATGACGCTTGTCACCGTCTCGAACACCGTTTGCACCTGCGTCCAGATCGCATTGAGGAACGTGCCGTCCGTTTGCGCTTCGTCCACAAGCCATTTGATCGCGTCCGCGATGCCCTGTATCGCACCGGCAATGGTCTGCGCAATCGTTGCGAGATATGTTGCCGCATACTCCCATACGGCAGAAAACAAACTTGTGCCCGACTGATTATCCGCGAAGAATGAGCCGAATAGAGAGGATAAACCCTCCAATGACATGCCGATTACATCGCTCACCGCGCTGAAAGCATCCTGCACCGCCGTCCATGCAGCATTGATTGCCGTGCCGTCTGTTTGCGCCTGCTCAACAAGCCAGCCGAGTTGGTCGCCGACTGCCAGCAAAGCTGTACCGACAATACCGCCTACATAAACCACAGCGTCTCCGATTGCTGTACACACTCCGGCGATAATATCACCGGCAACTGATATTGCGTCTGCGATACCGTCCCAGATGCCGCCCCAGTCTATTTCCGCGTTGCTCAAAGCGCTGCCAATCGTGCCGATTGCATCTTTGACCGCGCCCAAAACATTCTCTACCGCTTTGGCAGCATTATCAAAAACGTGCATGATGTTATCCGCAAGCCCCTGCGGCACATTCAGACCGCTTACAAGGATCGTCTGTATACCGCTGAGCCCCGACTGCAACAATGCTGGTGCCAGCTCGACCAGACTGCCCGCAAACGCCTTCAGCAGTGATGCGGCAGCCGACGCCATACTGGGCAGGATCGTCGTCACGAGCTGTGGGACGGCCTGTGCGACCACGGGAGCCAAGCCCTCGACCAGACTGCCAATACCGCCTAAAATCGTTTCTACGCGCGGCAGAATGTTCTTTGCGGCTATTCCCACACTGTCGACAAAGTTATCCATCAGCCCGCCGAAATCCTGTGTATCGTCCGCAACGCCTACGAGCAGGTTTTTCCACGATGCTTTCATCATGCCGACAGAGCCCTGAATGGTTGTACTGGCTTCCTTTGCCGTCGTGCCCGTGATGCCCATTTCCGTTTGTACAATGTGGATCGCTTCGGTGATGTCCGCGAAGCTATCTATCGACAGATCTGCCATTTCACCGTTAGCCTGCTTCACCTTGTTTGCATCGGCGATAAGACGTTCCATTTCCTCTTTTGTGCCGCCGTATCCGAGCTTGAGGTTATCAAGCATCGTATAGTTCTGCTTGGCGAAACCCTGATAGGCGTTTTGAATGTCCTGCATATTGCTGCCCATTTTGTTGGCATTATCGGACATATCCACAAGGGCTTTGTCGGCATATTCCGCCGCTTTTTTTGTGTCCTTACCCACGCTTTGCAAAAGCGATGCGGAAAAGCTCGTCACCGTCTCCATGTACTCGTTGGCGGAAAGACCGGCGGTCCGAAATGCTCGGTTTGCGTTTTGCAGCACTTTGTCCGACGCATTTCCGAACAGCGTCTCCACACCGCCGACAAGCTGCTCATAATCCGCATACGCATTCAGCGCCGACTTACTGACCGCCGCCACAGCCGCCGCAGCCGCAGTAAAACCGGCAACTGCCGTTTTGGCCGCCACGGAAAATACTTTTCCGATTGTGCCGGCTGCGAATCTAAGTCCGCCTGCTAACGCGTTGCCCATTGTTTTGCCGGAGTTGGTTCCGGCGCTAATCGCTTCGCCGGAAAGCGCCTCCGTCAGTTTGCCCTTGATGCCCTGCATTGAGGGTACGATCTGCACATACGCCTTTGCAATTTCAGTCGCCATTTGCTTCACCCCCTAACCGCTGCCATGCGGCTTTAAACTCTTCCGGCGTGCGGTAGCCCGTCACTTCGTCGTGCGTTTGCGGCACTTCCATAAACGCGTTTAAAAGCGATTTGGGGCGGTTTTTGCCGGTCTGCGCCGCCTTCGTCTTTGCCCATGCTAAAAAATTAAGCGCATCAGCTATGGACGCCAAAAGCAAGGTGTCCGTCGCTGCACGCGCTCCCGATAATTTTATTTTGATTCTCGAATCGTCCCGTAAGCCCGCCGCGAGCGTCGCCAGCATGGGCACCGGCAGCGCCCGCAGGTCAAACACCTTGTAGGTCTCCGCCATGTCGCAGATCAGGGCGTTCTTATCCGTCGCAATCATGCGGGCGAGGACAATCAGTTTTTTCCCGCGTCTCCGATCGCTTTAATTGCCTCGATTGTGCACTCTGATACCGCTTCCGCCGAAACGCGTCCGTTTTCGTCGCGCAGGAAATCATAAAGGCGTTTGCGCTGCTCTTTGCCGAAAACCATTAAGCAAACTTTTGAGATTGCAAGCGAATTTTCGCCCATTGCCTCTGCTATGGCATCTACAAGCTCCATATCGTCTTTCAGACCTTCATTGATTTCAAACTCGAATCCGCTACTTGTTTTGCCTTTAATCATGATCTACCTCCTTATGCCGCTGCCGGCTTGCTCATGTACTCGTAATGCGTGTTGCCCGCGCTGTCCGGCACGGCGGTCACGGTGACCTCGTAGCCTACGGCGCTTTCGTCCGCATACGTCACGTCGCCCACCTCGGTGATCGTGCCGTTCGGAATGACGACGCGCTTCAAAACGCCGCCGCGCATAATCATATCGATGACCCACACGCCAGCGGCGAGCTCCTTGCCGTTCGCTTTGACGGTCAAGCCGTTTTCAAGATCGCCGGTGACGTTCTCATCGAGATACACCGCTTTCAGCACGTCGCTGTTCAGCGCTTCGATGAGCGTAAATGCAAACGTATCCGTCTTCTCGTTCTGATAGGTCAGCACGTTGTCGCCGCCCCACGCCTTAATGTTGCCGCTCTGCGGAGAGTTGGAGTTCACAACGCCTGCGTCGGATGCGTAGCCGAGATTTTTATACGCTTCGGTGAGCGCGGTTTTGGCGTCGGTCGGCAGCGCCGTACCGAGCGGTGCGCGGTAAATCGCGCCGCCTACTTTCGGCTTGCCTGTGCTTACATTGGTTGCTGTGCTCATTATTCATGCTCCTTTCACTCGTCGTAATAAACGAGATCGTACACCGCCTGGTAGCGGTATCGTTTTGTCGTCGTGTCCGTAAAATTGTAATCGCTGTTAAGCCGCGATGCGCTGACGGCATCCAGCTCCGCGGCGCTGTCCATGGCGGCTTTCACGCGCTCATTGAGCCTTGCGGCTTCATACATGGACGGCGCGTAGGACTGGATTGCCAGCATCGCGCGGTCAATACGCTCCTCGCGGCTGCTGCCCGTCTTTTCGAGCAATACAAAGCTGCTTGGTAGGTCTGCCGGAACCTCCAGCACCACCGGCACCGAAAGCTTTTCCGCGAGATAGTTTTTGATGATGATCTCAATCATGCTTTCTTCCTCTTAGGCGGCGCTTTGACAAATTTCTTCGAGCCGTCCTTATTTGTACGGAAGTACCCGCCGACGGCTTTTATCATCGCGTTGTTTTCCATGTTCATCTCCATGGCTTCCGGGTCGGTAGTGAAAACCGAGACGTTCGCGCGCGTCTTGCCGATATGCGTGTCGGTCTCGAACTTGTCGCCGAGCGTCGCCCGGATGCTCTCCGCAGGCTCCTTCAGCGCCGAGATGATCTCCGAAGATTTCAACAGCGCCTGTATGCCGCTGCTGTTCAGTTCAATCTTCACCTTAGCCATACCGCTCCACCTTCACCTTTTTGTTCCATTGCAAAGGGATCATTGCATCGATGCCCTCCGTCACGTCTCCGTATGTGCGAAACCGCTGCCCGAAAAACTCAACCGTCACGTCGTGCCAGTCGTGCGCGTCGCCTTTCGGCAGTGCCAGCGTGTACGCGAGCCGCTTGCCGTAAAGCTGCAATTCATTCACGAGTTCCTCCGCCGTCGGTTCGCCGATGAGCACGTTGTGCACCGCTTCCGGCTTTTCTTCAAACACCGGCGCGCCGAACGCGTCCTCGCCGGTCTGCTGTTTTCGGTACAGTGTAACGTTAATCCCGCGTATCATCGCATAATCCCTCCAAAGGGCTGCGGGCGCCGATGCGGTCCCCGACGCCTAGCAGCTTCTTTTCGAGTTTTGAGAGATACAGCTCGCCTGCGCTGCCGCTGCCCATCGTCCAGCTCTGGGAGTAGCCCATGGCGCTCACCGAACCCTGCGTGGAGCCGAGCGGATAAAGCGGCGCGTCGTTCCCGCCGCCGTCGCCCAGAATGCGCCGCACCATGCGGCAGGAAACGAGCTTTTTGCGGTCCGCGTCCGCCCCGGCGTTATACGCGTCGATGATGACCGCCGCTTCCTCCAAAAGGGATACGCAGCGGTCTTTTTCATCGTCGCTTAAATTTCGGAACCCCGCCGCAACGTCCTCAGCTGTTGCGTACAGCATCTTAGCCCACCGCGGTTTCGGTGCGCTTAATGTACAGCGTCTGCGGCTTGGATACCGTCAGGCCATAGACTTTACGACCCTGCACCGCGCTGGCACCGATGAACTTGCCGGATCCGTTAAGATCCTGCAAATGTACGGGCACCTGCCACTCCATCACGCGGTGGCACCAGTTCGGGTGACCGGCGATAAACTCCGTAGTTGTCTTTTTGCTCGCGACGCGCGTCGTGCTCTCGAAATCCATGTTGTTGGACTCAAACACGTTAAAGCCCGCGATGCGACCGATCACACCCTGCTGCACGAGCGTCTGAGAGAGGTCGCCCTGCTTGATATAATGCTCGTCCAGCATGAGGACTTCGAGGTACTCCGGCGACACAATGAGAAAACGACCGTCGGCGGGTACGCCTTTGCGGCTCAATACGCGCTTTGCTTCGAGCGCGAGCTTGTATGCGGTGGTCTCGGTTGCAGCTGTCTTCGTGGCGCTGACCGTTGCGCCGGAAGCACCCTCGAGCGCGTTGATAGACGCCTTGTCGATAGAGAGCGCCAGCGAATAGCCTGCGCTGTCCAGACGCTCCGCCACGATGCCGTCCGGCACGCTCGCAGCATCAAAGCCGTCGATGAGCTCGTTCACGGCCTCATCATGATCGATGGAAAGATCGATATACGCTGTCGAGCCTTCGGAAGCGTCCACGCCATTCGACTTGTTGTAGGTCTTCACCGCCACCTCGGTGTCGCGCACCGGGATTTTTACTTTGCCCGCCTTCGGGTCTCCCTCGTAGCGGTTGTTGAAAATGAGATTATCACGGGCAACAAGCTGGCTGCGAAGCTTCGCGTCTACCAGAGTTGCCCAGCGTTCCTGATTTGTGTGTGCCATAAGATTTCTTTCCTTTCGTAAACAAAATTAGATTTTCAAAGACGGGTTTAAAGCGCCGAACGCCGCTGCCACGCCGTCGCTTTCGGTGCCGCCGCGTGCGCCGGGTTCACCGCCGTCTTTCACGGCGGGATAGCCGCTCGGCTTCGCGAATTTCAAGATTGCGTTCGCCTGCGCGGTGCAGATTTCTTCCGTGTCGCCGCTCAAAAGCTCTGCCGGCACGCCGGTAGCAGCGGAGACTTTCTGACGCACCGTGCGCAGCTGCTCCGCCTTTGTAAAAGCATCCACCTGCTTCTGCAAAGCGTCCGCCTTCTCATTCGCCTTTTGCAGCTCGGTCTTCCCGGCCTCTTCCGCCTCGTCAAACTTCGCCGCTTTCGCTTTCAGCGTTTCGTAGTCTGCGTATTTGCCGCGTTCCCTCGTCAGCCGGTCCTGAATGATCGCGTTCATTTCCGCCTGCGTAAAGGTGCGCTGCTCGTTTTCCTGCGTTTCGGCCGCAGTGCCGTTCGTTTCCTGGTTCACAGTTTCTGCCATTTTGGTTCTCCTTTCCGGCTTTTCCGCAGCCGTCGCGTAATTTTGGGTATGAAAAAAGCAGCCCGGCGCATAAGCGCTAAGCTGCTTTATCAACTGTGTTTAATTTTTAGAACTCCTTGAATTCAACGGAAATATCCGTGTCACTTTTTTTCCAAAGAGAAAATACAAATTTTGCGTTAGGGTGTTTCTTCTCTAAAAAGTCTGCATCGGTACTTTTCACCCAATCACGCTCAAAAGCATTTACTTCTTGACTTGGAACTAACCAACCGCTAAAATCTTCACCTTCCATCGTTGGTGTTTCAAAGTCTCGTCCTTCGCCCGCAAAGCCAAAGAAAACACAACCAAAATTACGGGCTGTATCTTGAATCAATTGCCAAAAGCGATTAAATTTTAGACTTTCTTGCGTTTTCAACCCGAGCATTCGTTGTACCTCCTTTCAAAATCGTTACGAACTCGCCGGAAGAATTCTCTATAACAACGTCATTGCCTTTCACATGGAAAAGCACCGGGTATTCTTGCCCTCGCCACTCACCGTAAAAGCGCTCGTCTGCATCATTTACAACGGTGTATATGATTTGCTTCATTTGCTCACGAGCTTCGGCGCTTGACGGATCCATGCCAAAATCGGACGCATGTTTTCCGACCTTTTTACCAAACTGCGCATCCGTCATTTTAAGTAAATGCGGTTGATAACGCTCTTTGGTTACAGGATTGAGGGGCAGTATATCAAAAATACCGCCATCATCGTTTTTCTTTATTTTATCACTTTTCCCCTCTGTTGTCGAGAGCTTTTTCTCATTTCTCGCTGCATACGCCGCCCTTTTCTGGGCATTGATGCGCTCGTGGTTTTCGGCGTAGTGGATGCGCCTCAGCTCGTTCACGTCGCTGCCGGCGTCGCGGTAAGCCTTGAGGTATGCGTCGGGGTCGTAGCCCTCCACGTTCACTTCCGGGTCAAACCGAATAGCGTATGTACAGTCGCAGTTCGCGTGGATATGCTCTGCATGCCCGTTTTTTATGGCTTTCTTACTCGCCTTCTGCCACCCACGGGAGGCCAGCGTCATGCAGAACGCGCAGGTGTCGCCGTTCGGCACCCATGCAAATTCGGCACCGTCGCGCAAAGCGTTTTTCAGCATCGTGTCGGCTCCGGCACGCTTTACAAGGCGGCTCACCCCGCTTTTGAGCTGCGGCGTGCTGGTTTTTGTCGCGTTGACCATGCGTGCCACTTCGCCGTACTCGGCGGTCTCTGCGGGCTCTGCCGCAGGCACGTGCGCGCCCTGAAGCTCTGCGAGCGCGTCATACATTTCGCTCGCAAGCGCTGCGCTGCCTTCGCCGTACTTCGTCACAAGCCCATACGCAACATCTATGAGCTTCTGGCTGTCAGAAACGCCGTACTGATCTACATACGTCTGCATACAGTTTGCAACCGTGGTGTTTAACCGACGCAGCTTGCCTATGTAATTAAGCCATGCTTTCGACGGTATCTGCTTCATCGTTCAACTCCATCAAAAGCTGCTGTCCGCGCACGCGCTGTTCCTGTGACTTGATACGCCGGATGTCGGCCTGGTCAAAGCCGATCATCTCCAAAAACGTATCGGTGCTCGCAAATTCCTGCCGTGCTGATGCGATCTTGATCGCTGCGTCCGCCGTCACCGCCACGCTCGGCATCGCCGGGTTTTTAAAGTGCGCCATGATGCCGCTTTCTTCTTCCGTCAGCTCGTCAAGCGTCTTGTTCTGCGCAATGGCCTGCGCCATGCACGCGATTGTCTGCAACGCGTCGCCGTTGCCGGTGTTGAGCTGCTGGGCGAGCAAAACGAGCGTCTGGCTCTGCGCCAAAATCGCGTCGCTGCTCGTGGGGTTCGCGTCGTTGATGATGCCGACATCCGTCACGGTCAAGCCGGTCGCCGCCGCAAACTGCGTGGCGGTCATGCGCATCTTTTCCACATGGGGCGAAAGGCTGCCCTGCGCAAGCTGCCCGAACACCGGGTTTTCGCCGGTCTCGGGGTTACTGGTTGCGGCAAGCAAGCTTCCCACGTACTGCTTGAATTTATCCGATACGATCGCGTCATACTGGTCGTCCGTCACGCCCAAAATGTACTTCTGCGGGGTCGTGTCAAACTCAAGCGCGATCGTCGCGTTTGCCACTGTGCGGATATAATCGTCGATGAGTGTGCGAATGGGCTTTTTCAGCCGAGAGCGCCCGAACGGCTTGCCGCTCGTCGCACTCCAGATCATCGGCTCCATCAGCGGGCGACCCATGCGGTGCATCATGCGCTGCACGCGCCAGCCGTCGCGCTCACGGTGCAGCACCAGCACCGCGTCATCGGTATACATGTTGACGAGCTTCGGCACCCACTCGTTGCTGTATTCCTCGTCCGGTATCGTGTCGATAATGGCAAGCCCACAATCGATGCGCCCCTTTTCTCCGTTCCAAAGTGCCGCCGCAGTCGCCGGTGAATGAAACCGTATCTTGCAGCCGATGTCTGCATCGGCGGAAAGCGTCGCGACCACGCAGCCGTATTTTAGCTCGTCGCGGCACGCCTTACCGTACTCCGCGATGAGCCTGTTATCCTGCACAAGTTTGGAAAGCCCATCCAATCTGCCCCCTGTGCCGACAAATCCGTCGAACATACTGCGGGCGGCAAGCACATCCACCGCTTTCTGTCCCCAGTTGCAGCCGACCTTCAGCTTGTTCAAACCCTGCGGCAAAGCGATGCCGAGGTTCACGTCGCTAAGCTCGATATGTCCTTCGTAATATTTGTCTTTCGTGTCGTTCTTGTCCTGGTGATATGCAAACACGTTTTGCAGTTCGATGAGTTTCTGCTGTTCGTCTGCGCTCAAGCCCGGCACCGTGCCGATATTTAAAGTTATCATCGTCTCACCTCTATCCAATTCTCATTTTCCGCGTCGGGTCACGCTTACTGGTCTTCGCACCCCAGAGTGCCAGGGCGCAGGCTTCCACGGGTAAGCTGTTCTCGCCGCCGAAGCCGTACCCTCCGCCGATTGAGCGCTTGACCGCCGTCACGGCGCTTTCGTTCAGCGCCTCCTGCGGCTTGTACCATGTCAGCGTGTTTTCGTTCACGGCGTTTGTAAACAGTCCCACCGCCGCGAGCACGTCTTTCACACCCGGGCGTATGACGGCGTTTTTCGCCCGCCAAACACCCTTGATGCGCTCGACCAGCACGTCCACGCCGTTGCGCCCATCGATGACGACGCAGCTCGCGCGGTCGTACCGGGCGGAAAGCCAGTCCACCAGCCAAACAAGTCCGCGCCCCGAGGGCTGCATCTCGATGAGCGACACGCGCGCCGGTCCCTCCTTTGGGATCACCGCGCCGCATAAACACACCGCCGAACCGTCCGCAGCAAATTTCACGCCGTAGGCGGTCTTGCCCTCGGGCTTTTCATCAACGCTCGCGCAGGCTTCCCATGCTCTGCGGTCAATGGCATAATCTAAATTTTCCGCCGCTACCGGGCTCCACCACCCGAGGCGTTCTCTTGCAAACGTGTCCGGGTCGAGCTGCTCCGCTTCGCCCTCAATGGTGGAAAACTGTATGCGTCGCCCGAGCGCCGGATTTGTTGCCGCCCATCGCTTCGGGTCTGTCACGTCGCCGATCTCCGGCACGGAAAATTCAAACCATGCTGCACGTTTCGCCTCACCATCCAATGCACGTTGACGTAAACCTCGGAATACCGTGCCCACAGCATCGGGCCCTGGCGGCGTGCCGACGTAAACGGTCTGCGGGTTTAAGCTCGCAGAGATTGCAGGCAAAAAAGAGCCTTGCGCGGTCTCGTCCAGCTCCTGCGCCTCGTCAAAGATCAAAAGGTCGCCGTGCTGACCGCGTCCGCCGTTGCGGGTTCGCGCCAGAAACTTGATGCGCGCGCCGCTTTTCAAGATAATTTGCTCACGCCCGAGCGCCGTTTTGATCTCGGCGACATACCGCCTAAGCTTTGGGTGCTCGAAAAAATCGCGCATTTCTTCAAACGTCTCCGTCGCGGTCTTTTGCAGATGCGCCGTGTAGATCACCGTCTCGTTAAACATCAGCATACCGGCTTCCGCGCGCCCCTGTACCAAAAGCGATTTGCCGTTCTGCCGGGGTACGCTGCCGCCTGCTGTAGGGGCTGCCCATTTGCCGGACGGTGTGCGGCCCAGCCAGTCATCCATGATGTCGCTTTGCCATGGGTCGAGCACCGTGCCGCCGACGCGCAGCAGCTTCACCGCGTCCATGCCGTCGCTCGTCGCATACTCAGGCGCGATTCTTTCGGACGGCTCCTGGCTTCCCATCGGCTTCGCGGTTCGTGAGGATCTCGCTGATCTCGTCTCCATCGGCGCTCACCCTCTCTATTTCTTCGATCTCCCGTATCGTTTCCCGGTACTGCTTCGCCATAGCCGGAAGCGCCTTCGGGTCTATGCACTCATCAATTGCGGCAGCGAGCACTTTTGCAAGCTCCTTGAGCTGCTCTATCCGGCTGCCTTTTGCCGTGATGCTTTTCATTTTCATGCCACTGCCACCCCTTTTAAAAATACCCTGTGTGTAAATCGGCGCTGGACGGCGATGGGTCGCCGGTCCAGGTGCGGGGGTGCCCTCCCCACCCTCGGCAAATTTACCAGTTTCCGTCACTGATTTTTGGGTATATTTTCTTCTCTTTCTTTTCTTCAAATGGATTTCCTATTTTCGCGCCCTTCTGCTGATTGCAAAAATAATGCGCCGCTTGCAGGTTTGTCCAGTCCTCCGCCGCAGACCGCGCCGAAGCGTAGCCAAATTCGCGCCAACGTGCTACGGGTTTAATTTCATCGACTACAAACGAAAGCGGGTGCTGCACGTCGCTCGGCTCATCGTAATGTATCGGGCCGAACCGCCCTTTACATATCCCGCATGGCGCGTCCATGGCTTTCAGTCTGGCACGGTGTTTCCTGCGCAGTGTACCGTTCGCATATCGCGGGTTACTCATCTCCGCACCCGCTCCCCAAGCCGTCTACGCGGTCCTCTGATGCGTTTTCACCCTCAACAAGTGAAACTCTCGCACCGTCCGAAATCGCCGAGTAGGGGCACACAGAGAGCATACAGAAGCGTGCGTCGTCCGATCGTTCCGCCCAAACGCATTTGCAGCCCCTCGGGCACACCCGGTATTCTCTTTTCACGCGCACCCCTCCTTTCGGTTTCGGGCATAAGAAAAGCACCCACGCAACAGCGCAGGTGCCATAATCTTTAAATTTTTATTCGTTACTTTAAGGCAAAAGAGGTAGTTAAATCACTCGACTACCTCCCTTGTAGACTTCCTCAATTATCATTATAGACGAACAAAGCGAACAAAACGAACAAACTCAAAAATTTTTTGAAAAAATTCTGCTGAATTCCATTCGCAGTGCATCTGCGGATTTTGAATCATTCAGCGCTCGTCTGACCACGTTCCACCTCGTCCCGTGCTTCATGACACATCGGGCGAGCTTCTGAGGGCGGTAGGCAAGCCTGCCCACAAACGCTTCGACCTCCGCCTTTTGCACTTCAAGTTCTCGAATGCGTTCTGCGTGTTTCGGGTTCGGCAAGCCCTGCACCGTAACGGAATGCAGGTTGAACGGGAACTCGTCCGCGCTTGCCTGCACCACGTCGCTGACCGCCGCGCTGTCCTTCGCCTTCAGCTCCTCGATTTCCGCGCAGATGTCGGGGTATTGCTCCAAAAGTTCTTTTGTCATTGCCCGCCTCCTTTACTCGTCCTCCATCGGAAACTCGAGATCATTGAGGTAAAGTGCTTCGCCAAGACCACGCGCAAGCATATACCATTGCATGCCGGTAAAATTCTTCGATTCCATCCGTATGATCTCGCTTTCTTCATCTTCCGGAGACGGAGCGAAAGTGACTACCAAGCCGCTTTCAACTGTTCTTTCTGTCCCGTCTTCGTATCGGATTGTAATCTTTTCTATCTGGCTTTTTTCTTTTGCTGACCACTGCTTTTTTACAAGTTCCATTTTTGCTCCTCCTTTCATGCTGCTACGTATGCCACCGCCGCGGCGATGCCCACTAAGCCAAGCACCACCATGGCTTTTACACATCGCTCAAGCCCGGCAATATTGTCCGCTGCGTCGTACTCCCGCGACTTGCGCATCATGATGCACTCCGTGAGCGTTGCCGAGATTACGAGCACAACCAAGATGATTTTAGTCATATCTGATTTTCCTTTCATGTTTTCTTTTCACAGCCTGCC